>SMFF01000005.1_pt1 | contig 232072 bp, 197 predicted proteins | sample 2456181 | NCBI WGS metagenome assembly SMFF01 (sample SAMN10132611, study PRJNA489261) | soil metagenome | isolation source: day120 antibiotic-loamy sand soil ammended with raw manure from dairy cow... | place: USA | collected 2015-04-01
AATGTGATGCCATGTGTTTCCATTACAATAACTTTTTTCGCACACAACATTCTCATTGCGGTTTGTGTTTGTTATTTAAGCAATCATGGGTGTTTTTTCAGAAGAATCAAATGCTTACCTTTGCACTTAGTGTCCTTATTACACTATTGTAAAATGAAGAAAAAAAGTTTATACGCATTAGCATTTGGAGGTTTAGGAATTGGCATTACCGAATTTGTCATGATGGGTATCTTACCAGATGTGGCTTTGGATTTGTCGATCAGTATACCGAAAGCCGGACATTTGATATCTGCATATGCCCTCGGGGTAGTTATAGGAGCACCTTTACTCATTATGATAGCAGGGAAATACCCCCCAAAACGACTTTTAATATTTCTGATGTTACTGTTTACCATTTTTAACGGGCTTTCTGCTTTCGCTCCTGATTATACTACACTATTCATTGCAAGGCTCTTAGCAGGCTTACCTCATGGTGCATTCTTTGGGGTAGGATCAGTCGTTGCTAGTCGCCTAGTAGAAAAAGGAAAGGAAGCTCAAGCCATATCCATGATGTTTGGCGGGCTAACACTTGCAAATATTGTCGGGGTGCCTTTAGGCACTTATATAGGACATCATTATTCATGGCGATACACATTTGCAATTGTAGTATTGGTAGGAATCATTACCATGCTTAGTTTAAAAAACTGGTTACCTTATTTCGAACCAAATAAAGACAGAAACTTAAAAAAAGAGCTAAACTTTTTTAAAGGAAAAGAAGCTTGGCTGATCATTTTGCTAATTTCCATTGGTACAGGTGGATTATTTGCTTGGTACAGCTATATAGCACCTTTAATGACTGAAGTTTCAGGGTTTTCAGCAAACTCAATAACCTACATTCTTATACTTGCAGGCTTCGGCATGATGTTAGGAAATATTATAGGCGGAAAATTAGCCGATAGAATTTCACCCGCAAAAGCCGCTCTATATTTACTTCTTGCAATGACAGCTTGTTTGGTTGTTGTCTTTTGGGTTTCGTCCAACCCTACACTTGCATTGATCATGACATTTGTAACCGGTACAGTAGCTTTCTCTTTAGGTGCGCCTATACAAATGTTAATGATCAATACTGCCAAAGGATCAGAAATGCTCGCAGCTTCCGTTAGCCAGGCGAGCTTCAATATTGGCAACGCGTTAGGCGCCTTTTTCGGAGGTTTACCTTTGGTTGCTGGATTTTCTTATTCTTCCCCTCAATTAGTGGGTGCAGGAATGGCATTGACAGGTGCATTTTTTGTTTGGGTTTTAATCGCAAAAAGGAAGCGAAACAGTCAACCAAAAGAATTTACACAGGTTAAGTTAGTTGAAAAAGAAAAGGTCCAAACCTATATAAGCGAGCCTTCTTTTTAAGATGGCTCCCTCTTCTTTTATACAGTACTCATTTCTAAAATCCGATCAAACTCCTCTGCTTTCAGCGGCATTACCGATAAACGTCCCTGACGAACTAAAGAAATATCTTGCAAATACTCATCTGCTTTTATTTGAGCCAAAGTAACGGGTTTCTTAAGGCTTTCGACAGGCTCTAAATCGACAGCCACCCACCGATCATCATCTGTAGTGGGGTCTTGATAAAACTCTTTAATCACGCGGGCAACCCCTACTACTTCTTTACCTACATTGCTGTGGTAGAACAAAACGAGATCACCAACTTTCATTTCTTTAAGGTTGTTCCGCGCTTGATAATTCCGCACGCCATCCCAAAACGTTTTTTTATCTTTTAAAAACTGTTCCCAGCTATACGCATGGGGCTCTGATTTTACTAAAAAGTGATTCATGAAACGAAGATATAAAAATAGAAGATAATAAAAAGACCCACCTCAAAAGAAGTAGGCCTTGTACTCTTAATTACTTACTTTAAAAAATCAATGGGGAAGAGACTGATTAATGTCCGGCTTCACCGTCAATACCATGAGCATGCCCGTGAGCAATTTCATCAGCAGTTGCTTCACGCACCTCTAACACTTCAATATCAAAGTGAAGGTGTTGTCCAGCCATTGGATGATTCAAATCAACCACTACTACTTCAGGACTTACTTCCACAACTTGTGCTCTAAACTGATTCCCTTGGTTATCTTGTAAAGGAATAATCTCCCCTACTGGTGGAATACCTGACTCCTTGAACATATCTGCTGGAAGCTGCGCAACAGCCTGCTCATCTTTCTCGCCATAAGCATCTACTGCACTAAGTTCAAAATCTATGGTATCTCCTTTTTTTAATCCTTTTAAATTTTCTTCAAATTTAGGAAGCATCATACCTACGCCCGCTAAAAAAACCAAAGGGTTCTCTTTTCCAGCTTCTTCTACGAATTCTCTTTCACCGTTTACTACGGTGTGTAATTTGTACGTTAGCGCTACTACGCTGTTTGGTTCAATAGTCATCTATGTGAAATTGTGGAGTTTCCTATTTCTACTCCGGTTTAAAAATTAACTTTATTAAGTCATTTACATTATCAACGGGCAAGCTGCAGGTTTTATCTTGACAAACATAAGCTGCGGTTTTCTCGCCAATTCGATTGTTTAATAAAGGCAAAGTGCCACTACTGCCGCCCATTATTATTTTATTAGGAAGGTAATGAAGGTCTAACTCTTTCCGCATACTTTCATATTCCGGACCCGTTAAAGCAATTTCATAAACCCCCAACACTTCTTCTAACAACTGAATTGCCCAATTGGAAAACGTGGAACCGAAGGATTTTATCTGCGGAAAAACATTAGCCAAAATCTGATTTGACAAATCAATAAACTCTATCCGATCAAAAATTAAGCCTAGTTTGCTCAACTGACGAATTAACACTGAATTTGACGAAGGAATAACATCGTCCATGATTTCAAACTTCCTCGCAATCAGTTTTTCTGCCTGCTTTGAAGTAAAGAAAAAAGCAGATGCACCTTCTTCAAAAAAGTTGTCTATGACATAATCTGCCAGTTCATTCGCTTCGTAAATCCACTTCTCATCAAAAGTAACTTCATATAAAGCTATCAATGCCTCGATATAAAACGCATAATCATCTAAAAAACCACTAATTGGGCTTGTTTTCTCAATTGCGTGTCTCAACAAATAACCATCCAGGTGTATAAGATTTCGTTTAATATATGCTGCATTCTGTAATGCAACTTGCAGGAATTTATCTTCTTTGAAGACGCGGTAAGCATCGATATGTGCCTTCAACATCATCGCATTCCAAGAACATAAGATTTTATCATCCAATGCTGGCCTAACACGTTTTTCTCTGTAATGAAAGAGCCTCCTTTTGATCTCAGCAAGGTATTTCTCCCATTCCAAACGGGAAAAACCAGCACTCTCGGACAGTTTGTCAGCATCAAAGTCGATAAACAAAACGTTTGTGCCCTCTTCACTCCAATTGCCCGCATTCGTAACGTTAAAATATGGAATGAATAAATCTGCATCTTTTCCTAAAACCTCTTCTAACTCGGCCTTTGTGAATGTATAATACTTCCCCTCCACGCCTTCACTATCAGCATCTAACGAGCTATAAAAACCACCATCACTTGAAGTCATTTCCCTCCTTACCCACTCTAATGTCTCATAAACAATGCGCTTATAGATGGGATCGCTCTTTTGTTGATATGCTTCACTATATAAACTAACAAGCAAAGCATTATCATATAACATTTTCTCAAAATGAGGTATATGCCATCTCCCATCCACCGAATAACGGGCAAAGCCTCCTCCTATTTGATCATAAATTCCTCCTGAGGCAATCTTTCTCAATGTAAAATGAGTATGCTTAACGATTGCTGAATCATCCATCATCACACCATAACGAAGTAAAAAAAGCCAATTATTAGGTATAGGAAATTTAGGCGCCCGTAAATAACCACCTTCGACTTTATCAAAGGTTTCCTTCCAGGGATTAACGATTTGCAATAAATCTTCCTTACAGTATTTCTCTTTCAATCGAGAAACAGGAAAGTTTTCACTATTTACTATGCCGCTGGTTAGTCTTTCCGCATAATCGAAGAGTAATTCTGGCTCTTTTTCCCACTTATCCGCCAATTGCAAAAGAACACTTTTCCAGTCCTCTGCACGAAAATAGGTTCCTCCATATACCGGACGACCATCGGGCAAACAAATCATATTCAAAGGCCACCCGCCTTGTCCGGTCATTAATTGAACAGCAAGCATGTAAATCTGATCGATATCGGGTCTTTCTTCACGATCTACTTTAATAGATACAAAATGAGCATTCATCACAGCCGCCACATCTTCCTTTTCAAAGCTCTCTCTTTCCATCACATGACACCAGTGACAAGCTGCATATCCGATACTTACAATAATAAGTTTGTTTTCTTGTTTCGCTGTTGTTAGCGCTTTTTCACCCCAAGGAAACCAATTTACTGGATTGTCTTTATGTTGTCTCAAGTAAAGAGAAGGTTCAAACGCTAATAGATTGGACATGCTTGATATTCTTATAAGACATAAAGTTACAAATTTCAATTGAAAATCCGTTCTAAACCCCTGAATTGAATGAAACGAGTTTGAGTATCACTAAAGCCAAAGAGCGAGTAATCTTCGACAATACCAGTATGCCAATTGGTAAATGAGTCTAAAAAACGGACACAGGGAAACCGTATTTCAGAATGGAATATGATTTTTCCAATAGGGATATTATAGGGACATTGTAGGGACCTTCTAGGAGCAACTCCCAAGAACCTCCCTACAATGTCCCTATCAAATACTAATAAATCTTGACTGAATAACCTATCTGTCCTCCCAACATAAACTCTATAATATTTCTAAATAACTCTCCGGCTTCTTTCCTAATTTCTTAACTTGCACTCCTATAATATTTCAAACCATGACGAATTCTGAAAAACTTCATGCATTAAGAGAATCGATGCAAAAGGAAAATATTGACGCCTACATTATTACGTCGGCGGACCCTCATATCAGTGAGTATTTACCTGATCGATATAAAAGTATCGAATGGACATCCGGTTTTACTGGATCGGCGGGAACATTAGTCATCACGTCTGATTTTGCCGGACTATGGACGGATAGTCGTTATTTCGTTCAAGCAACTGAGCAGTTGAAAGGAACAGGCTTTGAACTTGTAAAATTAAAAAACCAAGGAGCTGCTGAATATGCAGAATGGTTAGGAGAAGTGCTAAAAACGAATGATACAGTAGCTTTTGATGGGAAATTAGCGCCGATAGCAATCGCCAAATACCTAAAGGAGGTTCTTGAACAAAAGGATATAACAGTTCGTGGAGATTTGGATCTGTTGAGTAAGGTATGGACGGACAGACCACCGCTACCAGTGGATAAAGCTTTCCTATTAAACGAGGAAATCACAGGTAAATCGACCAAGAATAAACTCGAAGAAGTGAGAGCCATTTTAAATAAAAGTGGGGCGGACATTCACTTAATCTCTTCTCTTGATGATATATCATGGTTGTTTAATATCCGTGGAAGCGATGTCAAATGCAACCCTGTTACATTAAGCTTCGCTTTACTTGATAAAGATAAAAATCAACTATTCATTGACTTGAACAAGATAAATCAAGAAGACAGGACAACGTTGATCGAGGCAAATGTAAGTATTGAGCCTTATGAATCTATTGAAGATGCTCTAGTAAAAATCCCGTCTGACTCAACGGTTTATGTCGATCCCAAAAAGAATTGCTACGCATATTATGAATTGATCCCTCAGTCATGCAAATTAATCGAAGCGACAAATCCAAGCACCAATTTAAAAGCGATTAAGAATGAGACAGAGCTATCCCACACCCGAGACACGATGGTTAAGGACGGCGTTGCACTAAGTCGTTTCTTCTATTGGTTAGAAAGCACAGTTGGCAATGAGAAAATTACTGAAATAACAATTGCTCAAAAGCTTGTAGAATTCAGAAGAGAGCAAGCAGATTTTGTAGGTGAGAGTTTTGACACGATTGCGGGATATAAGGAACATGGCGCATTACCTCATTATAAAGCCATTCCGGAAAGTGATGTAGAATTAAAACCCGACAGCCTTCTTCTAATAGATTCAGGAGGACAATATAAAACGGGAACCACTGACATTACCCGAGTTGTCTCTTTAGGAAATATAACTGCCGATCAGCAAACAGATTACACTTTGGTACTTAAATCAATGATCGAAGGTAGTTCTCTGTTTTTTCCAGTGGGGACAAAAGGTTACCAGATCGATGCTATTACAAGAAAATCGTTATGGGACCACTTCAGAAACTATGGGCATGGTACTGGTCATGGAGTAGGCTTTTTCCTAAATGTGCATGAAGGTCCACAGGTCCTGAATACAGCTGCTATTGATATCAGCATAGAGCCTAATATGATTACCTCAATCGAGCCGGGACTCTATCGAGAGGGCCAATATGGTATTCGAATTGAAAATTTGGTTGCTAGTCACTATGATAAAGAAAATTATTTTGGACAATTCATGAGTTTCGAAACACTGACCCTTTGCTATATTGATACGACATTGGTTGACAAAGCACTTTTAGACACAAAACATATAAATTGGCTAAACTCTTATCATAAAACGGTTTACGACAAGTTATCTCCCCACTTAAATGACGTAGAACAAGCTTGGCTTAAAGAAAAAACAAAAGCAATATAAGTATGGCATTCATTCCACCAAAAGAAGAGAGTACACCTGGGGCAGCATTTGAACGCTTATTGAAAGTTCTCAATACCTTACGAAGTGAATGTCCTTGGGATAAAAAACAAACGATGCAAAGTCTGCGGCACCTGAGTATCGAAGAGCTATATGAATTGACCGATGCGATATTAAACGACGACCTTCCCGAAATTAAAAAGGAGTTAGGGGATATCATGATGCATCTCGTATTTTATGCCAAAATTGCTGAAGAACAAAAGGCTTTTGATATCACGGATGTTCTTAATAGCGTCTGCGAAAAGCTGATCAGCCGCCATCCTCATATTTACGGAGATGTAGACGTAGTCAACGAAGAAGATGTAAAACGAAATTGGGAACAACTCAAACTTAAAGAGGGAAATAAATCGGTATTATCGGGAGTACCTAATTCGCTGCCAGCGCTGGTTAAAGCTTATCGCATACAGGATAAAGTAAAAGGAGTTGGTTTTGATTGGGAGAACAAATCACAGGTATGGGAGAAAGTTGAAGAGGAGTTACTAGAGTTTAAAAATGAATTTGATATTGAAGATACTAAACTGATTGACCAGGATAAGGTAGAAGCTGAATTTGGCGACATCCTATTTTCTCTCATAAATTATGCTAGATTTTTGAAAATCAACCCAGAATCTGCCCTTGAAAAAACAAATAAAAAATTCATAAAGCGGTTCACTTACCTTGAAAAACAATCTAGTAAAGATGGAAAAGAACTTCGAGACATGAGTTTATCAGAAATGGATCATTACTGGAATGAAGCGAAGAAGCTTTTCTAATATTAATTCTATTGCTTCATATGTAGTATTTGTTTAGAGAAAATTTATTTAAACGAAATTGCCTTTACGGGGCTAATCCTACTTACTAGGCCCGAAGGGATTAATAGAGCTAATAGGCATATAGCCATGACGCCCATATTTAAGAAAATCACATCATGAAATTTCAGAGATATTGGAACGTAAGAGATATAATAGGAAGCTTCATCCAATTTAAAGAAATGAGTGAGGTCCTGAAAATAACAAATTCCTAGTCCAATTAGGTTTCCTACAAACAAACCAATACTTATTAAATAAATCGCATTATAAAGAAATACTTTTCTTATTCCTCCATTTGAAAAGCCAAGAGCCTTTAAGATACCGATCATCTCTGTACGCTCTAAAATCATAATAAGTAAAGCCGAAATCATATTTATAATGGCTACAACAAGCATCAGAATAAAAATAACCTCGGTATTTACATCTAATAAATCTAACCACTTAAAAACTTGTGGAAATTGATCAATAACATTTAGTCCGCGTAAGTTGATTGGTATACTGTTAAGGACTAACGTCGTTTCCTCTGAAATATTCTCAAAGTTATCAATTTTGATTTCGTAAGCACCTACCTCATTTTCTTCCCAGTTATTAAGTCTTTGGATGAGACCTAAATCACCAATGACATAACTTTTATCAACATCTTCTACGCCGAGATTATAAATCCCGACAATTGTTAATTTCCTTTTCCTTAACGGTTCTTGAACAAAATACATTATGAAACTATCGCCTAGTTCTAGATTCATGCGATTTGCAGTAATCTGAGATATAATGATCTGTTCTTTTGCCTTTTCTTCATCGGAGAAGTCGATCGGTTTGCCAGCAACCAAAATTTTAGAAAGGAAACCTTGATCGTATTCTTCATTAATCCCCTTAAATACCACTCCTTCTACTTCATCATTTGCATTGATGATTCCTGGCTTCGTCGCAATAGGCTGTATGGACTTGATGCCATTTAAATTCATCAGCTCCATCCTCGAAGAGTCACTTAATGTAAAAGGGGTGTTATCGTAAGCGGTATTTAGGTCGAATTTAAAAACTGTGATGTCTCCTGCAAAACCCCTTTGTTTAGTGATTATTTCCTGTTTAAATCCTCGGAGAACCGCCAATGACAGAATCATTATCGCGAGTCCTAACACAATACCTGTAATTGCGACACGTACTATCAGCCTTGAAAAGGTACGATTACCTTTTGCTGTAATTCTTTTAGCAAGGAATAAAGGAAAGTTCAAGTCTGTTTTTTATTTTTTTGTAACTTAGCAAAGTTAAGTATTAAAAGAATTAAAATAATTTTTATGAAGATAGTTTTTATGGGTACACCTGATTTTGCTGTTGCTTCTTTAGAAGCATTGTTAGATGCTGGTGAAAATGTAGTGGCTGTGATAACCGCGCCTGACAAACCAGCAGGACGAGGGCAGAAAATGCAGAGCTCAGCTGTAAAAACTTTCGCGATAAAGCATCATATTCCTGTTTTACAACCTTTAAAGTTAAAAGATCCTTTTTTTTTGAAGGAGTTAAAAGCTTTTGATGCTGATCTTCAGGTGGTAGTTGCCTTCAGAATGCTACCCGAAGTGGTATGGAATATGCCTCCAAAGGGAACAATAAATCTTCATGCTTCTCTTTTACCTCAATACCGAGGTGCTGCGCCTATCAATCATGCCATCATTAATGGAGAGAAAGTGACGGGAGTGAGCACATTCTTTCTAACCCATGAGATCGATACAGGAAATATTCTTTTTAGCGAGAAAGTATCCATTCTTCCAGAAGATACCGCTGGGGACCTTCATGATAAACTGATGATGGTTGGTGCTCAACTATTAACAAGAACGGTAAAAGCTTTAGCGCAAGGGAATGTTAAAGAAACTGTGCAACCTAAGGACGATGGAAACTTGAAACAAGCACCTAAGATCTTCAAAGAAAATTGTGAAATCAATTGGGAACAGCCTACCCAAAAAGTAAACGACTTGATCCGTGGGTTAAGCCCCTATCCTACCGCTTATACAACTTTACATGATAAAGTTTTAAAGGTTTTTAAATCCACCCCCGAAATTACTGAAGTCCCAGAAGCACCCGGAACTTTAATAAGTGATGGAAAGACCTTTATTAAATTTGCTTGTCCCGATGGTTATATTCGAATTGAGGACTTGCAATTACAAGGAAAAAAGAGAATGAAGACAGAAGATTTCCTAAGAGGATATCGATTTCCAGAATAGGCCTATTTGCTTCTCTAGAGCGTATCCGGATGGTTGTTCAGCTGCCACTGCTCTATCTTCGCATGTAGATCTTTTGATAATCGATTAAAAAAGCGTTTCTTTTGATAGCCTAATACCCATTGCATGCCGTGCACTGCATTGGTCAAAAAAAGCTCTTCCGCTTCATTTAAGATTTCAGGATTTATTTGTGCTTCAATCACATCAATATCATTTTCACGGGCCACTTCCATTACTATTCGGCGCATTACTCCGTCTACACAACCCTCACTTAATGCCGGAGTATATAGCGTGTTTCTATACCATATAAAAACGTTTGAACCTGATGCTTCACATAATAAACCGTTTTCGTTTAATAGAATAACGTCATCAAGTCCGTGATGCTTGCGGTAGATGCCGGCCATTACATAAAGCAAAGCGTTATTTGACTTTATTTGTGCGAAATCAGTAATTGGTTTTTTATGATCTTTAAAGATATCGATGATTAAGCCAGCAGAGTTATGAGAATTTACCTTCGCATTTAAAGCATCCACCTCTAGCAAGTACGCTGCCTTGTTGGTCTCGGGAGAATAAAGACCCGCCCCATCTCTAAATACATTTAATCGGATTCTTGCAGAACCGTAAAGATTGTTCTTCTTTACTAATTGCGCCACTTGTTGTCGAATAAAAAATGCATCGAAAAGTTTTTCGCCCTCTAGCTTCAAAATCTCCATACCCTTATGCAAGCGTTCTAAATGATATTTTAAAAATAAAATATTTCCATTTTCCCATCGCATGCTTTCAAAGAGGCCATCGCCATAACGGAAACTTCGGTTTTGAATACCGATAACTTTATCATCACTCTCACTTATTATTCCATTATAATTAAAATAATGATTGTTTCTCATTGATAAAATCTACTATAAAGTTTTTATTTTTTATTCTTTCCTGGCGTCATTCTCTCGGTCATACTGGACATAAGAACGCCACTTCTCCAAACATAAACGAAAATCCTCAGGTAATGGTGCCTCGAAACTTAACTGTTTCTTTGAAATAGGATGCATAAAACCAATCGCCTGAGCATGGAGCGCTTGCCGTGGTAACAACTTAAAGCAATTGTCTACAAATTGTTTATATTTATTAAACATTGTTCCTTTAAGGATCTTATCTCCACCATACATTGCATCATTAAACAGAGGATGGCCAATGGATTGTAGATGAGTACGAATTTGATGAGTTCGTCCCGTTTCAAGCTGACATTCGATTAAAGTAACATAACCCAATCGTTCCAATACTTTATAATGAGTTACTGACCATTTGCCTTTTTCTTCTTCATCATACATAGCCATAATCCGACGATCTTTTTGATGTCTGCCTATGTAGCCCGTAATGGTTCCGCCCTTTTCAATATCTCCCCATACCATAGCTACATACTTTCTGGTAATAGAGTGGTCAAAAAATTGCTTAGCAAGGAAGGTCATTGCAAATTCATTTTTTGCAATCACCAATAAACCACTTGTATCCTTATCGATTCGATGAACCAAACCAGGTCTACCATCATTTCCAGGCAATTCCGGTAAAGTACTGAAGTGATAAACTAGCGCATTTACTAAGGTGCCATCATAATTGTTGAATCCAGGGTGGACAACCATTCCTGCCTCTTTGTTAACAATTAACACATCATTATCCTCATAAGGAATTGTTAAAGGAATATTTTCAGGATAAACCTCCCGGTCCCTCGGCGGGTCTGGTAATACTACCGTGATGATATCTCCCGGCTTTACTTTATAGCTTGCCTTTATTTCGAGATCATTTACCCGTACGCTTCCAGCTAGAATGGCATTCTTGATCCTATTTCGTGTAGCATTTTCAACCCGATGCATCAAAAACTTATCGATACGAAGTAAGCTCTGCCCTTTATCAACTACCAAACGTAAATGCTCAAAAAGATCCTGCTCCTCAGTTTCGCTTAAGTCCAATTCAATTGTCATACTGCAAAAATAAGAACTGTTTTTAACTTGGTGTCTATTTCTCTATAGTTTATGTTCAATTATTGTACTTTTATCTTTTATGAATCAATTCGAAATGTATAGCCCGATACAAACCCTAGTTTTACCCATCCTAAAAGAAAAAAAAATTCATGTTGACGTAAAACGTGATGACATGATCCATCCATTTATTTCCGGAAATAAGTGGAGAAAATTGAAATACATTATTCTTAAAGCACAAACAGATGATCGGAACCATATCATAACTTTTGGTGGAGCGTGGTCAAATCATATTTTAGCTACCGCTTGCTTAACAGCAAGTTTAGGTATAACGAGCACAGCTTATATTCGGGGTGAACGAGTTGAGAACCCAGTTTTACAGCTATGCGAATTGTTTGGGATGAAGCTAAATTTTACAGAACGAGAGAAGTATAAAAATAAAAGAGACTTGTTTAATGAGTTTCATGGTGATGATTCTACCGCTTTTTTTGTCGACGAAGGAGGATTTTCTATAGAAGGATCAAAAGGGTGTGAAGAAATTATGGAGAACCTTCCTTATCAATATGACCATATTTTTTGTGCCTGCGGAACTGGGGCAACCCTGGCCGGAATAGCAAAAGGGGCTGAAAAACATCAACCAAAGGCTCTAATTCATGGTGTGCCAGTATTAAAAGGAGGAGATTTTATTTTGAAGGCAGTGGAATCCCTATATCCAAATTTAAGAAACATAAAACTACATACAAACTATCACTTTGGGGGTTATGCAAAAACCAAAACGTCATTAATATCGTTTATACAAAACTTCTGCTCTGGGACGGGAATGTTAATTGAACCTGTGTATACGGGAAAAGCGTTTTATGCACTAATGGATTTAATTGAAAAAGATTATTTCAATTCTGGTGAAAGGATATTAATTATACATACTGGTGGCTTGACAGGTTTTTTAGGAAACTATAAGCTTTTTGCCAAAAACCAATAATAATTTTGTACTGGATATGGAATCAATTATTGCTTCTTATCAGATAAAAGCATCGAGAAATTGAAAATATAGTTTAACGAATATATCAACTTGAAAAAAAAACAGTTCCTTTGGTTGGCATTCTTTGTCGTGCTAACCGGTATTATGTTAATATTCGATTCGAAAGAGTTCAGTCAACCGACAAAATTGACAGGCGGATTCAAAGAAGTTGCGTTCTATAGAAACGAAAACAATGATGGCCCTGTCGTACGTATTTATGCTGTCAGTGTTCAAAATCCGGACATTGCGGAATATAAAGACTATGGAAATGCTATGCCTTACACTTTACACGGAAATACTAAAGTTTATTTCTTTGATGAAAGTGATGAAGTACCGACCAAGCTAGTGTTTAATTACCCGCATTTTGACACTTTAAAATACAAGGCAATCAAACTGTATGAACGCAATGGAGCCAATCTGGTAAATATAAAAGATTTCTAGAATACATTCTATCGTAAAGAAAATAAGCTATCAACTCCCAAAATTCTTCTGCAGGTAAAACCTTCAGCATAGTCGGCATGAATTGACTTTCCGAATTCCCTAGCCCTCCCTTCAATGACTTGAATAAACGCAGGTGTAGAAATATAAGTTTGAGGCTCATCGTCCTTATATTCAGGGTTAAAAAACTGAGTTTTATACGCTTGAACCGCTTTTATCTTTTGCTCCCAAAAAGGTGATATATCAATTACTATATCAGGTTCAATATAATAGTCTTGGATAAAATGGAGTAATAAATTAGGTCGATGTGGCGATTGAATCTCTCCATTATATTTCGTCTCAATCATTCTTAATCCAGCTAAGAAGATAGAGTCATTCACTAAATTACTTGCCCTAGCATGATCAGGATGTCTGTCGACCATCGCATTTGCAATGACAATTTCTGGTCGGTATTTTCGAATTGCTTCGATCACTTTCAATTGATGCGCTTCATCGTTTTTAAAGAATCCGTCGCGCATTTTTAGGTTCTCCCTTACCGATATACCAAGTATCTTTGAAGCATGTTCGGCTTCTGCATATCTAGTTTCGATCGTCCCTCGAGTGCCTAATTCTCCTTGAGTTAAATCAACAATCCCTACTTTCTTCCCTTCAGCGACATGTTTTAATATCGTCCCTGCGCAGCCCAGTTCTGCATCATCTGGATGCACTGCAATAATCAATATATCTAATTTAAGGTTGTTAACGCTCATTAGTCTTATAATTTTTTAAAAATTGTTTCGTCAAATCAAGAACTTAACCGTTTCCCATTGAAAGAAGAACCCTAATAATAACCAGGAATATTTTCATGAGCTCGAATTATGTTTTCAATTTCACGGTCTTCTTGCAAATTGAATTCATTTTTGAGATTATGTCCGAATACACGGGCTAGAGATTGATAGAAAAAAGCGGAAACACCCCCTCTTAATTCTTTCACTACTTCATAACTTGAATTCCCTGTTTCTCGATCAATCAACTTCAAAAGAATTTTACCCTGACTGACTGTCATATTTTTCACCTCTTTATTGAAGATGTTTTTTATATCTCTCTCGCAATTCTTAACTAATTGTCTTTGTTCTTTTTTCTCATTTGTGAGCGCTAAATCACGATGAAGTTGATCGTATTTTTCTTGTGCCATTCTAGCATATGGCAGTACTTTTAGCACATTATATTTAAGTCTATTATATCGAATTCTGTCTTCTTCGGAAGCAAATTTTCTATATCCAAGAACTTTCACATCGGGCAAAAGCACCCAGGGAACACGTTCTCCGTCTTCCATTAAAGTAGTTGGGAGAATTGCAGCCTGCTCCTTAATCCCTTGAGAGGGCGTTATTTCTTCCTGAGCTTGTAATTTATTACAAAAAAGAAACAGAATAGATAGAAATGAAAGCGACAATAATTTCATATATTTAACTATCTGAATAAACATTACGCTAGCAAAAATATTAATTGTTTTCATAAGAGCTTGCATCCTTTTTGCTAAGACAAAGATAAGAATAAAAAGAGAAAAGATTTATGAGTGAATTAGTGATTGACCTGGAAGCAGAAAAAAAAGAAATTCTCAAGCGATATAGAGCTCTACTTCGTGCATGTAAGCCTACAATGGAAAGGGGTGATAAAGCAACCATACGTAAAGCTTTTGATATGGCACTAGAAAGCCATAAAGATATGCGCCGAAAATCTGGTGAACCTTATATTTATCATCCAATCGCTGTAGCGCAAATAGCTGCTGAAGAAATTGGACTAGGCACCACTTCCATTGTTTGCGCTTTGCTTCATGATGTAGTTGAGGATACTGATATTTCTTTAGAAGAAGTTGAAAATATTTTCGGTAAAAAAGTAGCCAGAATTATTGATGGACTGACAAAGATATCAGGCATATTTGATCCAAATAGTTCTATGCAAGCGGAGAATTTCCGAAAGATGTTGCTAACCCTTGCTGATGATGTGCGAGTGATATTAATAAAACTAGCAGATCGCCTTCATAATATGAGGACCATGGAATTTATGCCAAGGGACAAACAACTTAAAATAGCCTCCGAAACAAGTTACTTATACGCTCCTTTAGCACATCGTCTGGGGTTATACGCCATCAAATCTGAATTAGAAGACTTATCTCTAAAATATACCGATCCAGATACGTATAAGTTTATTGCTAGAAAACTAAATGAAAAGAAAGCAGAAAGAGAGCGTTATGTAAGGGAATTTATCGCACCAATAGATGAAGTTTTAGAACAACAAGGGATTCAAGCCGATGTTTTTGGCCGACCCAAATCGATACATTCCATTTGGAATAAAATGAAAAAGAAGTCTACTCCTTTTGAAGAGGTGTACGACTTATTTGCAATTCGAATCATAATCGATTCGAAAACTGAAATGGAAAAGGCAGACTGCTGGAAAGCCTACTCCATTGTCACTGATCTTTACCGGCCCAATCCTGACCGTCTACGTGACTGGATCTCCTCTCCCAAGGGTAACGGTTACGAATCCTTGCATACCACTGTAATGGGCCCGAAAGGGCAATGGGTTGAAGTCCAAATCAGAACAGAAAGAATGAACGAGATTGCGGAAAAAGGATTTGCCGCCCATTGGAAGTATAAGGAATCCAATTCAGATAGTGGACTCGATCAATGGATTCAGAAAGTACGAGATATTTTGAGTAGTCCTGAGAGTAATGCACTAGACTTTGTGAGCGACTTCAAAATGAACTTATTTTCAGATGAAATTTTTATCTTCACACCGAAAGGTTCATTAATTCAATTGCCCCAAGCCGCTACTGCATTAGACTTTGCTTTTGAAATCCATTCTGATTTAGGAGCAAGTTGTATTGGAGCGAAGGTAAATCATAAGTTGGTTCCCATTTCACATGTTTTACAAAATGGGGACCAAGTAGAGATTATTACCTCCAGCAAACAGACTCCAAAAGAGGATTGGCTAAATATCGTTGTCACGGCGAAGGCTAAATCCAAAATAAAATCTTCGTTAAAAGAAGAAAAACGGCGAATCGCCGAAGACGGAAAAGAGATTTTAGAACGTAAGTTGAAATCTATTAAAGTCAACTACAATACTGAAAACCTTAATAAATTAACATTACATTTCAAATTGCCTTCTACTCAGGACCTCTTTTACAATGTCGCGAAAGGATTGATTGATATTAAAGATCTAAAAGAGTATCTTTTGCATGAGAAGGCTTCTGATAAAATCGTAAACCATCGCTTTGATGATCATATCGATGGGTTAGTAAAAAAGATAAACCGACGAGACCAAGAAACATTGCTGATAGGCGATGATTTGCAAAAGATTGATTACACGTTGTCTCCTTGTTGCAATCCAATACCCGGCGACGATGTTTTCGGTTTTGTAACGGTCAATGATGGGATAAAAATCCATCGAATTAATTGTCCAAATGCAGCCAAATTAATGGCAAACTATGCCTATAGAGTTGTAAAAGCAAAATGGACTTCGCAGAAAGAATTAGCTTTTTTAACCGGTATTCGAATTATCGGTATTGATGACGTAGGATTAGTAAATAGAATTACGTCTGTTATTTCGCAGGAATTTAATGTAAACATCCGTTCGATCACGATTTCTAGTAATGAGGGGATATTTGAAGGATCAATAATGGTGTATGTTAAAGACACTGAGCAACTTGATAGTCTTATCAGAACGTTAAAGAAAATTCGTGGGATTACAACGATCACGCGTTTTGACACGGAACCTGTCCAAGAAAAGGAATAATCGTAACTATTTCCGGTTTTCTACCCTCGATTCCTTTTTTTTGGATAAATTTGCATTTAAGTTTTAAATAAAAATGACGACACCGGAACCTTTTAAAATGGTTAAAAAAATTTTTGAGGCTTACCTCGAAAATAAAAGTTTAAGAAAAACTCCTGAACGTTTTGCTATTCTTGAAGAAATCTATTCGAGGTCTGACCATTTTGATGTTGAATCTTTATATATTCATATGAAGAACAAAAAATACAGAGTGAGTCGGGCGACGGTCTACAATACTTTAGAACTATTAGAGTCATGCGATCTGGTAAAAAAACATCAGTTCGGAAAAAACATGGCTCAATTTGAAAAATCTTACGGATATAAACAACATGACCATGTTATTTGTGTCGATTGTTCTAAGGTGGTTGAATTTTGTGATCCTCGGATCCATCAAATTCAAACCATGATAGGCGATTTATTAAATTTCCAAATCAAACACCATTCTTTAAATTTGTACGGAATTTGTAGCGATTGTGCAGCAAGAAATGCGCTTAATCCTGAAGAATGAAATTAATTCACTTACTATAACCATAACTATGCAAGTTGACGTGCTTCTGGGCCTACAATGGGGCGATGAAGGTAAAGGGAAAATTGTGGACGTATTATGTCCAAAGTATGATATGATTGCTCGTTTTCAAGGTGGGCCGAATGCTGGCCATACTCTAGAGTTTGACAATCAAAAGTATGTCCTAAATACCATTCCCTCCGGAATTTTCAATGAAAACATCATGAATCTAATTGGAAATGGTGTTGTTATTGACCCTATAACTTTAAAACGAGAGTTAGATAATCTTAAGAAAAATGGCTTTGATCCAGTAGCGAGTGGAAATTTGGTGCTTGCACGCAAAGCACATTTAATCTTACCTACCCATTTGCTATTAGATGCCGCATCAGAATCAAAAATGGGCGATGCCAAAATTGGTTCTACCTTAAAAGGGATTGGCCCAACTTATATGGATAAAACCGGAAGAAATGGTTTACGTGTTGGAGATACAACCCTTCCGGACTTTATGGAACGTTATCAAAAGTTAGTTGAGAAACACAAATCCATATTATCCCATTATGGCGAAATTCCTGATTTCAAAGAAAAAGAACAACAGTTTTTCGAAGCTATTGCGTTCATTAAAACTATACCGCATGTAGACAGTGAGCATATGGTAAATCAATACCTTGCAAGTGGAAAACGTGTTCTAGCAGAAGGTGCACAAGGTACATTGCTTGATATTGACTATGGCTCCTATCCTTTTGTGACTTCTTCAACTACCACAACAGCAGGCGCTTGTACGGGTCTTGGTGTGGCACCAAAAAAGATTGGTAATGTAATTGGAATTTTTAAAGCCTATTGCACTCGTGTCGGTGGCGGCCCCTTCCCTACTGAATTGGATAATGATCTTGGAGAGAAACTTCGCCAGTTGGGTCATGAGTTCGGAGCCACTACTGGTCGTGCTAGACGGACAGGTTGGATAGATTTACCCGCATTAAAATATGCTATTATGCTAAACGGTGTCACGGAATTGGTGATTACTAAAGCCGATGTATTGAGTGGTTTTGACGAAATCAGTGTATGTACACATTATATACATAATGGAGAAACGATTGATTATATGCCTTATGATATTATCAGTATTAAACCCGAGCCCGTGGTCCAAAACTTCCCGGGCTGGTCAGAAGACATCACTGGAATTACTGAAGTCAGTCAAATTCCAAGAAACCTAAAAGCATATATTGAGTATTTAGAAAAAGAGCTTGAGGTTCCAATTAAATACTTATCAGTTGGTCCCGATCGTCTTCAAACGATAATTTTAGACTAAAAATAGTGAGGTTTTGATTTATCAACCTGTTAATATGCAAGATTTTGTGAAGAAAGCCCAGTATTGGGCTTCTTCATTTTCTACCTTTTGCATTTTTGACTCTAACAATTTTGACGATCCTTATTCAGCATTTTCGATGATGATCACGGTCGGCGAAAAGGCCTCCTTTAAGGATGACGACGGTTTCCAAACATTGGAAAACTTGCAGGGATTCATCACGAACAATCAAGGAAACTGTATTGTAGGATACTTTGGCTACGATCTGAAGTGCGAAATAGAGGAGCAATCAGGCACAAATGGATCAGAAACCGAAAACCCTCATGACCTTCCTAATAGCTTCTTCTTTGTACCAGAAACGCAATTAATTTTCAGAAACAAAGAAGTCGAAATTATTTCTGATGATCCGTCAAGCATTTTGAATTTAGTTTTAAAAAGTGAACGTATTAATAAAAAGCATTCATTTAAGGGCGAAATCAAGAACAGGATGTCGCGTGAAGACTATTCTATCGCCTTCAAAAAAATTCAGGATCACATTCTTAAAGGTGATATATATGAGGTTAATTTATGCCAGGAATTCTACTCTGATGATGCGCACTTATTACCATTTGAAGCTTATAAACAATTAAATAAACTTTCTCCAAGCCCTTTTTCCTGTTTTTTAAAAAACCAAGACCACTATATCATTTCAGCTTCTCCCGAGCGATTTCTAGCCAGACGGGGAACGAAATTAATTTCCCAACCTATTAAGGGAACTGCTCCTCGAGGGAAAACGCCATTAGAAGATCAGGTAAACAAAGAGTACTTGCGCAATAACCTCAAAGATATTAGCGAAAATGTTATGATTGTAGATCTGGTGAGAAACGACTTAACCAGATGCGCGGAACAAGGAACCGTGAAGGTCGAAGAATTATTAGGTCTTTATTCCTTTCCGCATGTTCATCAGCTGATATCGACTATAAGTTGCGAACAAGCCGACAGTATAGAAGTTTCAGAAATCATCAGAAATACATTCCCTCCAGGCTCAATGACTGGAGCGCCAAAATTAAGTGCCATGAAAATTAGCGAACAAGTCGAAAAAAGCAAAAGGGGCGTTTATTCTGGATCTGTAGGTTATATAGATGCGTCGGGCGACTTCGATTTTAATGTGGTTATTCGAAGTATGGTATACAACGAAGGGAAAAAATATTTATCTTACTACGTAGGTGGTGCAATAACTGCACTGTCAGTAGAAGATGAAGAATATCAAGAGTGCTTATTAAAAGCAAAAGCCATTACCAAACTTTTGAAAGGAACTACAGATACTGCTATGTAACATCTAGCAGTATCTGTAATTCATTATTGTTTAATCAATTACGGTTTGTAATATTTCATTGCTTCGGGAATAAGCTTTCTAATATTATTGATTCGAGACGCATCACTTGGGTGAGTGCTTAAGAATTCAGGTGGAGCACCGCCACCCTCTTTCGCCTGACTCATTCTTTGCCAAAAGCTAATAGATTCATTCGGATCGTAGCCCGCCATAGCCATAAAAATTAAACCTAAGCGATCAGCCTCCGACTCTTGATTTCTAGAATATTTCAACAAGGTAAGCTGTCCACCCACACCATAAACTTGATTTATTATTGCTTGTGTGGTTTCTGATGTATTTGCGGTGGCAACTCCAACTGCTGCACCACCGGCTTGGGCCAATAACATTTGGGAAACCCGTTCCGCTGAATGCTGGGCAATTGCATGCGCAATTTCATGCCCAATTACCGCCGCCAAGGCTCCTTCGGTTTTCGTAACAGGAAGCAATCCAGTAAATACAGCTACCTTCCCTCCAGGCATACACCAGGCATTGATACCAGGGTCCTGTATCAAGCGGAACTCCCAACTATAGTTATATTTATCACCATAACCATTATCCTTAAAGTATTTATTAATAGCTGCAGAAGTTTTTGCTCCAACGCGTTGAACCATTGCAGCATCCGAACCACTTGTAACGACTTTAGTTTTGGGGTCTTTCAAGAATTGTTGATAACTTAAAGCAGCTTCTTGTCGCAAGGTCGCATCATCCACCAAGCTCAATTGAGATCTACCTGTAAATGGCACTGTAGAACATGCGGCTAAGAAAAAAATAACGAATAAAGCGATGATATTTTTTAGTATTTCCATGGGAGTAATTATTAATTAGCGTTTATTTACAATATTAGTAGTTGTGGGTAACTACTTAAATACGAAATGCAATTTATATGCCAAAAGAGGTGTTAATTTGCTTTACGCTTAAATAGATTCACTTTAGATTCTTTCCCTTTCAATAACCTCTCAATATTCTTTTGGTGAGTGATAAGAACAAGCGCGCAAATGCATATACTATATAACAACAGTGATTTTACCGAGGTATGAAATAAAAAAACGATGCTGAATGGAAAGGTAAATCCAGCTGCAATAGAGCTCAGTGAAACATATTTAGTAAGCAATAAAATTAGGACAAAAACACAAATACAGACTAAGGCCGCTTCAACGTGGATTGCCAAGACCATCCCACATAGTGTCGCCACTCCTTTCCCTCCTCGAAATCCAGCAAACACAGGAAAAAGATGGCCTAACACTGCTATTACACCTAATATTAATTGGTAATTTATAAATAATACAGACTCATAAGGGCCAGTTATTGATGATCCTAAAAAATAGGCTAGGTTTGTTGCTGTCCAACCTTTTAAAATATCGATAAACATCACAGCAGATCCAGCCTTTGTTCCTAATACTCTAAAAGTATTCGTTGCACCAGCATTCCCGCTGCCGTATTCACGTACGTCGACGCCGTAAAATGCCTGTCCCAACCAAACAGCAGTCGGAATCGATCCAAAAAGATAGGCTAAAAGAAGTACTATAAGAGAATAAATTGAAATCATTTCTGTGCAATTTTACAAAAATCCAATTGATTCTCTGTTATAATTATAAATTAGATGCAAGTCCCTTAGCTTTTAGACTCATATCCAAACTCTTAACGGAGTGCGTTAAAGCACCCATCGATATATAATCTACTCCACATGATGCAAATTCATGAGCGTTTTCAAGTGTTATACCACCAGATGCCTCAGTAATAATTCTGCCATTTACTAGTTTAACCGCGTCTTTCAACATTTGATAATCAAAATTGTCTAAAAGCACGCGATCTACTTTATCGGATGCTAAAACTTCATTAAGTTCTTCTAGGTTTCTGACTTCAATTTCGATATCAATGTCTAAGCCATTATCCCTCCGGTATTTAAAAGCCTTATCCAACGCATTTACAATCCCACCTGCATAGTCTACATGATTATCCTTTATTAGGATCATATCGAATAAGCCCATACGATGATTAACTCCTTTGCCAATTCTGACGGCTTCCTTTTCTAAATATCGTAAGCCCGGGGTAGTTTTCCTTGTATCTAAAACCTTTGCCTTGGTAGTTGAAATCGCATCAACAACTTTCCGAGTCATTGTAGCGATGCCGCTCATTCGTTGCATAATATTTAATACAAGACGCTCTGCAGCTAAAATACTATGTAATTTACCTTTAACCTCAAAAGCAATATCCCCAACCATCACCATATCACCATCCTGAACATAATAATCCACTTCTAGCTCTCTATCTATGGTATTAAAAACAGTTAAAGAAGTTGCAATTCCCGCTATAATCCCCTCCTCTTTAATGATCAGTTTAGCAATCCCATTCTGGGTTTTAGGAATGGTCGCTAAAGTCGTATGATCACCACTTCCTATATCTTCAAGAATGGCCATTTTAAGAAACTCGTCTAAATATTCAATTTCAACAGGATTCATCTTCTACGCTTTAAATTATAATCGTTCAAAAAATTTATCAAAAGTAAGAAATTGTTTGAAATGAAAACCGAATGCAAGGAAAAATCAATTAAAAGAAAAATTTAATTTGGCTTCTCTATCCTGATTTCTATTAATTGAAGATCCTTTTCTGAACCTCGCAAAGATATAGCCACACGGAAATCGCCCTTAGCAGTATTCAGCAAAAGCACGGCATGTTGATAATTTGAATTATTATCTAACCGATGTATTACCTTAGAAGATTGAGGAGGATATTCCTTGAAAAATTTATCAAGAATAATTTCAGACTGTACTCTAGAATAGACATTTTCATTGTTCATTAGAGATAGATTAACGGACGATGAAAGATATTTAGAAAGCTCTTTTGTATTGCCTTGTCGAAATTGATTGGAAATTTCGGAAATACGATCTTCTTGACTCAAGAGCATATGATCCCTCTGGGATGCATGCACCCCAGATAAAAGAGAAAAAATGAGCAATAGTATAATTTTCTTCATTCGTTAAATCAGAAGTAGTATCTTCTTACTATACATGCCAAAATTATGCCAAAATAAATTATTTCAAGTATCGGAGATGCCTATTATGATAAGATACAGGTGATTTTAATAAAACCGGATTACATTGGAAATAAATTCATTTTTGACTAAATTTGTAATCGTGAAAGAAAACAAAAAACTAATGCTTTTAATCCTAGATGGCTGGGGTTACGGCAAAAATGATCAAAGCAATGCTATAAATAGCGCTAAGACACCCTTTTTCAATCATCTGCTTTCTACTTACCCAAATTCGCAGCTATACGCGTCTGGCGAATCGGTAGGTTTACCCGAAGGTCAGATGGGAAATTCTGAAGTCGGACACATAAATTTGGGCGCCGGAAGAATCGTTTATCAAGAATTGGGTCGTATTAATAACGCTATTCTTAATGGAGATTTAAAATCTAATGAAGTCTTAAATGAAGCATTTTACTACGCTAAAAACAATAATAAAAACGTTCACTTTATCGGGTTATTATCTGACGGTGGCGTGCATTCACATAGCCGGCACCTAATTGGTTTATGTGAAGCCGCACAAGACAAGGGATTAAAAGATGTGTTTATACATGCATTCTTAGATGGTCGCGATACTGATCCGCATTCCGGTATACATTATTTGGAAAACTTAGAGAAAGCCCTGAAATCTAATCCAGCGAAGGTTGCTTCCGTAATTGGACGCTACTATGCTATGGATCGGGATCACCGCTGGGAAAGAATTAAAAAGGCTTATGATCTTCTGGTTAATGGAGAAGGCGAAAAAGTTGAATCAATAGCGGAAGCTATCAGTTCTTCCTATAAGGCAGGAATAAGTGACGAATTTATCCTTCCTATTAGTAAAGTAGATGAAAATGGAAAGTCTATCAGTACTATAAAAGAAGGAGATGTCGTTATTTGTTTTAACTTCCGAACCGATAGGGCACGAGAGATCACGATGGCTTTAACTCAGATTCCACTTCCTGAATTTGACATGAGGCCCTTGAATCTCCATTATATTACCATGACCTCTTATGATGAAACCTTTAAAAATGTAGGCGTAATTTTCAATAAGGAAGATGTAAGGTTAACATTAGGAGAGATATTAGAATTAAACAATAAATCTCAAGTAAGGATTGCTGAAACGGAAAAGTACCCCCACGTAACTTTTTTCTTTTCTGGAGGGCGAGAGAAAGAGTTTAACAACGAAAGAAGGCTGCTTATTCCTTCCCCTAAAGTCGCTACTTATGATTTGCAGCCCGAAATGAGTGCTCAAATTATCGCCGACACCATTTGCGACGATATTAACAAAAATCATCCCGACTTCGTTTGCTTGAACTTTGCAAATCCGGATATGGTAGGACATACAGGAGTTTTCTCGGCTGTAGTTAAAGCGGTGGAAACTGTTGATGCATGTACAAAACAAGTAGTAGAATGCGGATTAAAAAATGGTTATTCTTTCATCATACTTGCGGACCACGGAAATGCGGAATTTATGTTGAACCAGGACGGGAGTGCAAATACAGCCCACACTACAAACGTAGTCCCATGCATCCTTATTGATAATGATTATAAAACAATTCGAGATGGAAAGTTGGGCGATGTTGCACCAAGTATTTTAAAAATTATGAATGTTCCTATTCCGGATGAGATGACCGGAGACGTTTTAGTTTAATAAGAAGATGTTAAAAACAAAGATTATTGTAGGCTTACTCGTGATAGTAAGCCTATCTTCTTGCGTTAAAAATAACACCGAGCTAGACAATGAAGAATATTTTTTTAGCTTAAAAAATTATTTTGAAGGCGAAGCAAATCGTCTAAACGTGGAGCGACCTACGATTTTAAAAGAAGTAAAAAGAAACGCTTCTGCTGAAGAAAAAAGTATACAAATTCAAAACTGGCAAAATGAATTCAGTCTATTTATCGAATCTGATATTAATAAAACGGGGTGGAAAGACAGCTATCAGGAAGTTAGTCATCAAGACAGCTTAATATATAGAAGCAAGGATCCAAAATTAAGAACTCAAGAAATCGTAATTATTAAACAAGACGAACAGATAAAAGAAATCTCTATTACGAATGTGATTGAAAACTATCTGTATAACAGTGTTGAAGAGTTAAAATATTATCCGAATTCGTTCTATGAAATCAATAAAAAGCAAGATGTAGTTATACTAGGATCCAACACTTATTATATTTCAGGACGTTTCCGTTAAAGTAGGGTACTTCGAGTGATATATTCGTTTCCAAGCACTATCCTCATTTTGACCGAATCAAAGTGAGGAAAGAAATCTAACATATTTGTATGCGAAAGCATAGTTTAACAAAAATATCTCAACATCAGTTGACATGTAGAGACAATGTAGACGATAGAGATTACTCGTTTTAAAAATAAAAAAACAGACAAATTCTAATCTTCAATAAGAATTTGTCTGTTAGGGACGGCTAACCTATTTTAAATTATCCCGATAAACTGTAGCCTTTTTAATTTCTAAAGCCATATCCTTTCGACCAGGATTTTTGGCTATAACAACGTTCAAATCTTTGATGCAATTATTGTATGCTTCAGTAGCTGCTTCCTTATTATGGTTTCTTGAAGTTGTTGTTCCGAGAAGGTTTCCTAAATCGCGATAGGCAATTCCTCTATTTTGAAATAATTTCATATCAGAGCTGTTCAACTCAATCGCTTTACTGAAATCCTCAATACTTTCTCTTAACAATTTGGCACGTTGCGCATCTGATGCTTTTCCAGGCAAAACGGCCTCCGTGCTCTTCGACTTCCCTCTGTAATAATAGGCAGATAAATTATCTGGCGTTTTATTAATAACATTTGTGAAATAATTTGAAGCGCCACTATAGTTACCTAATTGGTATTCTGAATAACCAATCATATACATAATGTTTACAATTTCTGGATCTGATGGCTGTGCTTTTTTCAAATGAGTTACCGCATTCTTAAAATCGCCATCAATTAACGCTTTTTTTCCGAGCTTAACATAAGGATTTTCAGAAGTTGATTCATTGCTTTGCGCAAGAGCATTAGTGGAAAAACAAATTAGACCAGCAAGAAATATATTTTTTGCCCCTTGATAGATACGTTCTAGATGATGTGTGATTTTCATAGATATTTATAAAACTAACAATTGTTTCAACGGATAAAGTTACGATTTCTTATTCAAACAAAAATTATAAACCTAACTTTCCTCTTTTAATTAACACGCACTGCAAAATTGATACCGAAATGGCGAAATGATAAATAAATAAACGGGGTGGTTCTCTGAAAATCTGTTATTATGGCGGATATTATACTTTAGGCAAACTTGGCATAAGCCTTGTATTATATATCGAGTAAACAATTAATAAAAAACACATTCGATCCTGCTGTCAAACTGTCGCATCGATAAACATACTTTTAAAAGCATATATGAGCATATTTGATCCATTAGATAATCAGCGAACCCTATCTATGATAAGTGAAGACACCGAATTCTTTCCCTTACTTTCACAAGAAGATGAAGAACAAATGAGTACGGCTGAACTTCCTGAAATTTTATCTATTTTACCTTTAAGAAATACGGTTTTGTTCCCTGGCGTGGTTATACCCATCACTGTGGGGAGAGATAAGTCCATCAAATTGATTAAAGACTCCTACAAAGGAGATCGATTGATTGGTGTGGTTTCTCAAAAAGAAGTCGAAATTGAAGACCCTAGTTTTAACCAACTCAACCGAGTAGGCACAGCTGCATCGATTATCAAGATGCTTCAAATGCCTGATGGAAATACGACCGTCATCATTCAAGGGAAACAGCGATTTATCTTAGATGAGGAAATACAAAGCGAACCCTACATAAAGGCCAGTATCAAAAGGTTCACAGAAACCAAATTGAAGAAAGGAAAAGAATTCAATGCTATACTGGCGTCAATAAAAGAACTTGCTTTACAAATCATCCAGCTCTCCCCGAATATTCCTAGTGAGACTGGTATTGCAATAAAAAACATTGAAAGTCCAGCTTTTCTAATCAACTTCATCTCCTCCAACATGAACGCTGACATCTCATTTAAGCAAGGCTTATTAGAGATGAAAGACCTTCGTAGCCGTGCAGAAAGAGTACTAGAACAACTCACTGTAGAACTACAGTTATTAGAATTAAAAGCCCAGATTCAAAATAAAGTTCGTGTAGATTTAGATAAGCAACAGAGAGACTATTTTTTAAATCAGCAGCTAAAAACCATACAGGAGGAGTTAGGAGGCACTTCGACTGATTTGGAGCTTGAAGATCTTCAAAAACGCGCCAAGAAGAAAAAATGGAGTGAAGAGGTAAAAAACCATTTCCAAAAAGAAGCGGACAAACTAGCAAGGATAAATCCTGCCGCACCTGATTATTCTATACAGCTAAATTACCTTGAAACCCTGGTAGATCTTCCATGGAACGAATTCACAAAAGATAATTTTGACCTTAAAAAAGCAGAGAGGTCTCTTGATAAAGATCACTATGGGCTAGAAAAAGTAAAGAAACGTATCCTAGAATACCTAGCCGTTTTAAAACTTAAAAACAACATGAAAGCTCCTATTCTGTGCTTAGTGGGTCCACCTGGAGTAGGAAAAACCTCTTTAGGGAAATCGATCGCGAAAGCGATAGGAAGAAAGTATGTGCGGGTCGCATTAGGAGGAGTACGCGATGAGGCAGAGATTCGCGGTCATAGAAAAACGTACATCGGTGCAATGCCCGGTAGAATTATACAATCTCTTAAAAAGGCGAAGAAGTCGAATCCTGTTTTTGTATTGGATGAAATTGATAAGGTAGGGAATGATTTTCGCGGAGATCCCTCCTCTGCCCTTTTAGAGGTATTGGATCCAGAACAAAATTATGCATTCAATGACCACTATGTTGAGGTTGATTATGACCTATCTAATGTAATGTTTATCGCAACAGCCAATTCGGTTAGCGATATTCAGCCTGCACTATTAGACAGAATGGAAGTAATAGAAGTAAATGGTTATACTATCGAAGAAAAAATTGAAATTGCTAAAAGACACTTACTTCCAAAGCAACGTGAACAACATGGCTTAAAAGCAAAGGACATTAGTCTTAAAAATCCTGTAATAGAAAAAATTATTGAAGACTATACTCGCGAGTCCGGCGTTAGAAACTTAGAAAAGAGAATTGGTTCAATTGTTCGCGGAATGGCAACCCGTATTGTAATGGAAGAACCTTTTGGTCCGTCCATAAACACGAAAGACGTGGAAACAATACTTGGTGCTCCAATATTTGACAAAGAACTCTATGAGCATAATGAGGTTGCTGGAGTAGTTACGGGATTGGCTTGGACCTCTGTGGGTGGTGATATTTTATTTATCGAAACCAGCATCAGTCCAGGAAAAGGAAAATTAACCTTAACCGGTAATCTAGGAGAGGTTATGAAAGAATCAGCGAGTATTGCGATGGCCTATTTGCGATCACATGCCGAAGATTTCGGTTTAGACTATAGGATTTTTGACCGCTGGGATGTTCATATTCACGTACCGGCTGGTGCTATACCAAAGGACGGTCCCTCTGCAGGAATTACAATGCTTACTGCCTTAGCATCGAGCTTTACACAGCGAAAAGTAAAAGCACACCTTGCTATGACTGGCGAAATAACCTTAAGAGGAAAGGTTTTACCCGTGGGCGGAATAAAAGAAAAAATATTGGCGGCCAAACGAGCGAATATCAAAGAGATCATTTTATCCCAGTCCAATAAGAAAGACATATTAGAAATTAAAGAAAACTATATAAAAGACTTAAATTTCCATTATGTTAGCAGTATGCAAGAGGTGATTGAGCTTGCGTTGCTAGGCGAAAAAGTAAAAAACCCAATTGATCTTAGTATAAAAGAAACTAGTAAAGAAGGCTAATAAAGAAACAGCCAGAGTGAGTAATTACTATTCGCCCTGGCTGTTTATTTAGTTCTAAAAAGCAATTGCCTATCAATTTTCTTATAACATTGTAGGTTGTCTACGGCCAAATACCCATATTCTGATAAGCAACAGCAATTTTATCTATTGAACCAACTAATGCAGCGGTCCTTAAGGAATCTATTTTAGGGTTATTCGTCCAAACCTCTCTGATTTCGTGGTAGGCAGCGATCATTGTATCCTCTAAGCCTGAATGAACGATATCTTCTTCAGAAGCTCCCTTTACTATCGACTTACGTTGCGTTGAACTCAACTTTACACCAGTGATTGACTCCACTGTATTGACAAGGTTCAAATTTGATGATTCTACATATCTCCTATCCATCCTTCCAAAGGCTACATGCGAAAGGTTTTTAAGCCATTCAAAGTAAGAAACCGTAACGCCACCAGCGTTGCAATACATATCTGGAATGATTATTCCTCCACCTTTTACAAAATATTCTTCAGCGCCAGGAGTAGTTGGCCCATTGGCGCCCTCTGCGATAATTCTGGCTTTTATACGCCGAATATTGTCCTCTGTTATTTGATTCTCCAAAGCTGCCGGGACTAAAATATCACAGTCTTGTTCCAAGCCTTCATCAGAATTCTGAAATTCTTTTTTGGCACCCTTAAAGCCTAACAGAGAACCTGTATTTTTGCGGTGGGCCAATACTTCATCAGGATCTAAACCATCTTGGTTATATATCGCACCCTCATACTCACAAATTCCAACTATGATAGCTCCAAAATCCATTAAAGCTTTAGCAGCAAAAAATCCAACATTCCCCATTCCTTGGACAATAATCTTTTTACCTTCTACTCCGGTTGAAAGGCCAAGCTTCTTCATATCCTCTGCTACGCTAACACATTCCCTTACTGCAATTGCGACGCCGGTACCAGTTGCGCTTTTTCGGCCGGCAATTCCATGAAGCGACAAGGGCTTGCCAGTTACACAGCCAAGAGCATCTAACTGTCCAGGATTCATCGTTAAATAAGTATCGGCTATCCAGCTCATTTCTCTTTCGCTAGTGCCGTAGTCTGGGGCTGGAACATCAATTGCAGGACCAATAAAGTTCTTCTTTATCAACTCAACCGTATAACGGCGTGTAATATTTTCAAGTTCCTGAAGTGTATAGTCTTTTGTATTAATGCGAATTCCACCTTTTGCTCCACCAAAAGGTACATTTACAACTGCGCACTTATAGCTCATTAAGGCTGCCAAAGCCATGATTTCATCTTCGTTAACCATTTCACTATAGCGAATGCCTCCTTTCGTGGGAGTTTTATGATGTGAATGTTGAACACGCCAAGCCTCAATTACCTCAATCTTATCCCCGCGCCGAATGGGGAATTGGAATCGATATATACTATTACAAGCTTTAATATGATCTAATAGACCTTTTTCATGCTGAGTAAATTGAGCTGCATGATCAAAAAATTGGCAGACGTCATCAAAAAAATGAAGCCCATTTGGCGTTAACTTTGGCATAATATTTTTTTAAAGGGCAAATTTGCGCCCCAAATGGTTTAATTATCTTTCATTCTTTTTTCGAGCTTCGTAATTTTGCGGTCTATGGTGAAAAGATAAATAATAAACCCACAAAAGATTACCACTAAACCTATTACGACTACATAAATTTTTCCAGAACTACGCAACCCGGTAGCCATATCAATACCGCCTCCCATTTGCGCAAAAGAGTTGACATAGGCTAAACAAATTAAAAAGAAGACAAGAAGATATTTTTTAGATTTCATATGCGATTTAATAAATTCACTTTAATAATTAGGCTCGTTTTGTTTGTACTCTAATTTCCGTAGTCGATACCGGAGGGTAGTCACCCATATTCCAATTAGCATCCATCCTACTATTGCAGGTCTAAAAACGTACCTCATCTCTCCGGTCATATCATACCCACTAAAACCCGGGTTTCCCCCGTTTCCTGGATGCAAAGAATCCGTTAATCGAGGCAATATAAATAATAAAACAATCATGATAGGAAAAGCAAATATATTATATATAGCAGATATTTTCGCTCTTTTCTGCTCCTCATTCAAGGCATTTCGTAATACTAAATAAGCTAAATACATTAAAGAGGCAATTGCCGAACTATTTAGTTTCGGATCGTTAGGCCAAGGGTCTCCCCAAGTGATATTTGCCCAAAGCATACCGGTAAGCAACCCTAAAACACAAAAAACAATTCCAACGTTGACGCTTTCAACAGCAACAAAATCATCTTTCATATCTCCCGAATTCAAGTACTTAATACTATAAATAACCGAAATCAAATAAAGGAGAAGCATCGCAAACCACATCGGAACATGAAAATATACCATACGAATACTTTCATGCAAAATGGGAAGAGCTGGAACGGGTCCTAAAAAGCCCGAAATAATGGTATAAAGAATGATCAAGGCACCTAGAACCTTCCACCAATACTGTTTAATCATAATTTTTTTTTTAAAGCTTACTAATCTCTCCAAATGTAAGGAAACAATAATAAAGATACTGAAATAACAACAGCGTTTATGGCTAATAAAACGATAATTTCGTTATAACTTACGCTCCTATCTAATCCGTCCATTGCATTTTTTGAAAGTTTAATTAAGACAATCAATAAGGGAATAATAACGGGAAAACTAAGAATAGCCATTAGGGTTCCACTACTATTTGCCTTCGCACTTATGCTTGACACCATAGTAAAAACTGTAGCAAAACTCATACTGCCTAAGAGAATAGCTATGAAATACAGCAATGAATCTCCTAATGGATTTCTGAAAATTATGGCATAAACTAAAAATGCTACCGCAGAGAGCAATAACATTAGAAAGATATTATAAATGATCTTGGATAATATTATGGCTTGGGCACTAACAAGGCTATAATAATATAGCTGACGACCTTTGTTTTCTTGAACGAAGCTTTTTGAAATAGCATTTATAGAAGCAAAAAGCAAAATAATCCAAAACAACGCGTTCCAAACAACTGGATTTAAACTCCGGAAGGCTTGATAACACACGAAAACTGTCGATACTACATATAGCAAAATGCTGTTGAGAGCGTACTTAGAGCGCCACTCCAACAGCATTTCTTTATAAATTAAATATCTTACCTGAGCAAATAACGACACACGTCAAAGATACAATTTATGTGCATTTTTCAAGGCAAAATAGTTCTTATTTTAACAATCTTAACTTGTATATTTTTTCGATTTAGCTTGCGTTTCGTCAGCAAAATCGTTTGTACTGTGTGCAGCTTTATTTGCCAAGTCTTTTGCATCCCTGACTAATTCCTGACCTTTTTCCTTAGCCTCGTCAGAAGCATCGTGGAACTTCTCGCGGAATGAACCTGCTTTATCTTTCACTTTTTCCACTACATTAGAGGCTGAATCGACACGATCTTTAATTTTATCGCTTGCATACTCCATCTTTTCCTTAGCTTTTTTTTGCAATTTGGAAGAAACATCGTTTATGCCATCAATCGCACGATCAAAATTTTCTCTTCCTTCTTTAGTACCAAATAAATACCACGCCGCTGCACCTACGGCCAAACCTGCTAATGCAAAACCTATTATACTCGATCTATCGTTTTCCATATCCTTTTTCTTATTTTTATTTTCAATTCTTTTCATGATTTAATAACAATGAAGAGTCGATTATGTTTTAGATCAGGCAATTTTATCCATCGTCATTTCCGGAATATCCTTCACATTTGGACTTTTTAAACTAGACCCTTTATCGTATTGATAACCTTCCTCGGATAGATTCCAGAGCATAGGGCTCAAAAAACTAATTGAAGCTTTATATCCTTGGATAATAGCGGCTAGGTTACCAGTATCTTTAGAATTTTGGGCTTCATTCTCTATTTCATATGGCCCTTCAAACTGTTTTTCTTTTAAAATATTAACAAACGCACGCCAATCCATACTATCAGAACCTCCAAAACCAGGCAACATGGCTTCGTAATGGTGCCTATCCCAATCACTTGTTGGAATATCTATGCCGGCTTCAGCAGCTAATGATGCGTCTACCAACTGCATCGGATACATCGCTCCCCACTCGGTACGAGCTTTATTATAAAGTTGTCTAGTGGCCTTTACATGGATCCTATGAATGCGAGATACATCGCTATGCTTAATAACTTCTGTAGGATCAATATTCTGCCATACATCATGAGACGGATCATAAATTTCTCCGTGCGACCTTGACGTTATCATGGTATACATTAACTTTCGGGCCGCTAATACTCCAGGTAAATTATTAAAAGTATTTGTATACCCAGCGGAACGCCAACCCTCCATTGGGCAGTTCTCATACAAAACGGTTACCCCTAAATCTTCGGCATAGCTGATGATAGGTTTAAAAACGCGATAGTATTCGTCTAAGTTTTTTTGAAAACCATTTTCCTGATCCCCCAATGTATGATTGTAACCAACAAAAGTTCCAACTTTTACATCATTCTCATCACCACCCAATAAATGAGCAATTCGAATCAAGCGCAACAGGTGATTTTGATTTTTGATACGCTGTTCTTCAGCACCACCAATCATATTTTCAAAGGCGCCTAAAGAAAGCTTTAATTCAGCTTCGTTAAACTGGTCTATTAGCTTTTTAGCGTCATCTGAAGTGAAGTTCTCATATTGCAAATGAGTGGCTGTGTGGTCCTGCCGTGTTCCATCTTTAGGAAAAACACACAAATCGATGCCCTGACCGCCAATTTCTTTTGTCGTTTCAATCAGCTCATCTAAATTTAACTTATCGAAAGCCGAACTCATTACCCAGATGGGGTTATTTAATGTTTTATTCATTTAATTATCTTTTAATTATTAACAATAAAAAACTTGATATTTATCTTTGTTTTCAGGAAAGTTGGGGCGCCCCTTAAAGATACCAAAAACAGCTGAGCCGCTTCCACTCATCGAAGCATAAAGAGCCCCCGATTGATATAATGTCTCTTTTATCTCCCTAATCTCCGGATATTTATCTAATATTCCAGTCTCAAAATCATTAATGACATTATTCTTCCAATTCTCTACTGGCGTCTTTATCTGCTGCTTTAGTCTTTTACCCTGACCATTTGGAATTATCAACTGATAAGCTTCAGAAGTTGAAATATGTATAGCTGGTTTTACGATTACAAAATTATAAGTCGAAAGATCTAGCTCTGATTCGGAAAATTGATCTCCAATGCCTTCGGCAAAGACTGGCTTATTTTCAATAAAGAATGAGCAATCGGCTCCCAATTTCCGGGCATAAGATTTCATTTTCTCTATACTAAGGCTTAGCTCAAATTTATCGTTTAATGCTTTTATCATAAAAGCAGCGTCAGAAGATCCGCCCCCTAATCCCGCCCCAATAGGAATATTTTTATGTAAATGGATTTGTATGGCCGGCAGCTCATAGTGGTCGGCAACTACATCATAAGCTTTTAAACAAATATTATCTTTAATTTCACCTTCGATAGATGTCCCTGAGACCGAAAATTCCATTTTAGGTGACTCGATTATTTCAAGAGCATCATAAATTTTTATTGGATAAAAAACGGTTTCTAAATCATGATAGTTGTCGTGGCGTCTTTTCAGAATTTGAAGGCCTAGATTAATTTTTGCATTAGGGAATACGATCATAGAAACAGAATTATTACCATCAAATTAAAAGAAGATATGAAAAGCAAATTTAAAAAACCCTTTCCACTTTCAAAATTATGTTTACTTTTACATCTACAAGACGACTTCGTAGCTCAGCTGGTAGAGCAATTGACTCTTAATCAATGGGTCCAGGGTTCGAATCCCTGCGGGGTCACCATACCACACCATTCGTCGTTCGTTATATTATCCCTCAAGATCAAGACAGTAGAACTTGAGGGATAATATAAAAAAGTGGTTCAATCTTCAAACTTCCCTCAAAAACAAAAATTACCTTTGTTCTATCCATGAAAGTACTAGTTATTGAAGACAACAACGAATTAGCACAAAATATCACCGATTACTTAGCGAGAGAAGGCTACATTTGTGAATTAGCAAGAAATTATGCTGGTGCCATTAACAAGCTTAGTGGGTTTCAGTACGATTGCATCGTTCTGGATATTCTTTTACCAGATGGTAATGGTTTAGATATTTTAAACCATATCAAAGCGGCGAAAATAAGCAGCGGGGTACTGATCATCTCTGCAAAAAACTCCTTGGACGATAAAATAAATGGTCTAGAGCTCGGCGCAGATGACTATTTAACAAAACCCTTTCATTTACCAGAACTGAACGCCAGATTAAAAGCCATCTATCGGCGAAAATATCTTGAAGGCGATCATGAAATTTTGTTCCATGAAATTCATATCAACATAAATAGCATGGATGTGAGAATATCCGATCAGTTATTAGACCTCACGCCTAAAGAGTATGCTTTACTTCTTTATTTTCTTACTAATCAAAATCGAGTATTGACACGCCAGACCATTGCTGAACATTTGTGGGGAGATTACACCGACAATCTATTAAATTTTGATTTTGTATATCAACATGTTAAAAATTTGCGAAAGAAAATACTAGTGGCAAAAGGTAAAGATTACATAGAAACCGTTTACGGCTTGGGATACAAATTTAATACCGCTAAAGAATGAAGCTGATTCAAAAATTTACTTTATGGTACTTAGTAGCTACTTTCCTTGTCTTGGCTGTTGGCGGAGTGTTTTCATTTAATAGCATAAAAAAAGAAGTAGATCGAGAGCAAGCTCGCTATCTGAAGAAGAATATTGACTTCACCATTCAGCAGCTTAACAACGGAGTGATACCGGATTCTTTATTCCAAAATAAAATAGAGGTAAAAGAAGTTAGCAACTTGTATGATGAGGACGAATTTTTAATTAGAGATACCCTAGTATGGCATGGTTACCTAAAAAGAATGGAACCGCAAATTAAAGTTTCCACCGTTCGAGATATCAATGGCCGTAACTTTTACATTTCAACTTATGGTGCAATCGTCGATACTGGAGATATTACTTATGCAGTATTCAAATCTAGTACCATTATATTTCTTATTATGCTTCTGGTTGCTGGTGTAGTAAGTGTTTTTATTTCGAAAAAGATTCTCGCTCCTTTTAATAAAACTCTTGCGGAGATGCAGACTTTTCGACTTAATCAGAAAAAAACGATTCAATTACCTAATACGCGAACGGCCGAGTTCCAAAAACTTAATACTTTTTTAGAAGAAATGACGAACAAAGCTCAAGAGGACTACCGAAACTTAAAAGAATTTACAGAAAATGCATCACATGAACTTCAAACTCCTCTTGCAATTATTCGGGGCAAACTCGAATTAATGATGGATTCTAGCTTAAACAACCAACAGGCCGGCTTAATAAGCAGTGCACATAACGCAGTCGAAAAACTAAGTAAAATAAACCAGTCTTTGTCGCTACTTACCAAGCTTGATAACCAGGAATTTAAAACAACGTCAACAATTAATATTAGCGAACAAATAAAAGATAGCTTATTTGCCTTTCAGGAATTAATTGAGATGAAGTCCCTTCGTTTGGAAACTATTATTGCAGATGATGTTTATATAAAAATCCATCCACTTCTAAATAATATTTTATTAAACAACTTATTTAGCAATGCGATTCGTCATAACCATGAATTCGGGAGTATCAAAATAAAATTAAGTGCTCAGTCTTTAACAATTTCTAATACGGGCGAGCATTTAGATGTCCAGCCTGCTGATCTATTTAAGCGATTTAAGAAAAACGATCCGAGTAGTGATTCTATTGGTCTTGGCTTGGCGATTGTCAAACATATTTGCGAGCAAAGCGACATTACAATTACCTATAGCTTCAACAAGGAAATGCATACTCTTCATCTAACCTTCTAGTCTAATCAATTTGTTACGTTATTTAGACTCTTTTGCTCATATCTTCAAACTTCCTTCAAATTCTATATCAATTCGTTAAAATTAAGATACCTACTTTTGTATTATCATTCAAGAGGGCTGTCTCGAAGGCAAATATTTTGCTGTTTAGAAAGATAAAATATGCTTTTGCCTCAGCCATTAACTTTTACACACAAACAAAATTATGCTGCAGATTTCATCCACTAGAAAGTTCCAATTCCTTGTATTATCTATCTTCCTTCTCTCCATACATTCTGTAAAAGCTCAGAAAGCGAATGGACTAAGTGGTCAATTGGTTGATGAAACTAAAGATGTTGTAGAATTGGCTTCTGTAGTTCTGTTGCGCCTTCCTGACTCGACTATTGTTGGTAGTACGCAAACAAAAGAAAATGGCAGATTTTTAATTGAAAATATCACGCCAGGTAATTATGCAATAAGAATAAGTTTTGTAGGGTATATAGAACAAGTAATAGGAAACATCAAAATTGAGGCAGGAAAAGTCAACAACCTCGGAGTGATCACTTTTAAAACGGACACCCGGCTCCTAGATGAAGTTGTAATCGAAAGAAGTGGGCCCGCCGTTCAATATGAACTGGATAAAACCATTTTCAATATAACTCCTGATATACAAGCTATGAGTGTAAATGCGACGGAATTACTAGAGCAAATACCTATGGTAGAACTTAGTGAAGACGGTGTTCCAAGTGTGATGGGCCAAAACGTAACCGTGTTAATTGATGGTAGACCTTCTAGGGTATATGGTAATAATATCGAGACTGTTTTGAAGTTGATCCCCTCAGGAATAATAGAAAAGGTTGAAGTCATTACTAGTCCATCTGCTAGATACACAACTGAACAGGGTGCCATCGTATTAAATATTATCACAAAAGCTGAACGACTGGTTGGTATAAGTGGTATAGCATCTCTATCAGGTACAAGCAAAAATAGCTTGTCACCATCTGTCAATTTAAACATCACCCGAAAAAGAATAGGTTTCAATAATAGCTTTAGCTTTGATTATGAGCAAGAGAAATCTCATGGCGGCGTTTTCCGCGAAAACAGGTTGGATCCGTTATTTTTTACCGAACAAAAGCAAGCTCGAAAAGAAATAGAAAAAGACTTTTCATATAATGGTAACCTTTTTTACCGCTTGGATGAAAATAGTACCTTTGGTCTGTTTTTCGGCTTGGGAAGAGATCGTGAAAATGGAGATGAAACCTTGTTTACGAGAACATTTACTAACGATAACAATAATCTTTCAGCCTACGATCGAGCCATAGATGCGATTTCAAATACCTGGCAGTACAGAGGTGGTTTAGACTTTAAAAAAACGTTTAGCAACGAAAATCAGGTACTCGACATCCGAACCTATTTTTCTACACGGGATGATGAAGACGTTCATTTTTTTAATCAAAAAAGCGCTTGGGAAGATTTAAATTACCTACAGCACCAAATCGCTACCAGTGAAGATGAAGGTTTTACTGTTCAAGCAGATTACGTACATCCCTTCGGAGAAAAATCAAGCTTGGAGACCGGCCTTAGAGCCAACTGGGACATTGAGGAAAATAAGTTTACTCCGAGCACTTTCGATAACATTATCGGAGATTATGTTATCGATCAAAATTTGATTAATGACTTTGAGGGTCGAAATCAACAATTCTCTGCTTATGTAATGTTCCGCACTTCATTTGAAAGATTTAGCCTGCAAGCAGGCGCCAGAATAGAACAAGCACATTTAAAAGGGCATCAGAACATATTAAATCAGACCTACGAAAATGACTTCTTAAATCTAATTCCTACCTTGAACTTATCCTATCGTTTAAAAAATGAAGATAATTTAAAGTTTAGCTATAACCGAAGGGCCAGACGCCCATGGTGGAATCAGTTGAATCCATTTATTGACTATTCAAATCCCGATAATATTCGTTCGGGAAACCCAGAGCTCGATCCTGAACTGATCAACTCTTTCGAATTTAGTTATGGCAAATTTATCAACCAATTTAACCTTTTCGGATCCGCGTTTTATCGCCATAGCAATAACCCTATTCAGAACATTAGCACCATCGACGATCAAGGGATCTCCTATACAACCTATGCAAACATTGGAGAGGAAAGCTATTATGGTTTAGAAACGGGAGCGGGTGCTGATATTGTTCCTAAATGGAACGTCCGTTTGAACATTGGAATTCGCAAAAATGAAGTGACAGGCTTTGGACGAGACAATTCTGCTACTTCCTTCACTGGTCGCTTCTCTACTTTCTATCCACTGCCTTTTAATTTCAGAGGATATGCCTTTGTTAACTATTTTGGACCACGAGCAATTGCACAGGGAGAACTGAATGGTATTTTTGTAACCGACCTGGGGATAAGAAAATCTCTGATGGATAAGAAATTCAATATTTCCTTGCGAGCATCCGACATTTTTAATAACCGCGAATTCATTAGAACTCTAGAGCAGCCTAGCTTTAAACAAAAAAGCAATCATAAACGCCAAACACGCTTTTTTAGCTTAAGCATAAGCTATGTTTTTGGTAGCCTTAGGGATTCTGGCAGCGGAGATTCCGAACCAGAAGCACCTAGTAGGGATGTAGATTAATTATTATTTACTCCCAAACTTTCATTGGCCTAACTGCAGTTCAGATTTAATTTTATCTGAAAACAAATTTTAATTTTTGAAACGGCCGTTATCTCAAATGGAGAGATCTAGTGGTAAATTACATTATACCAACGGATCTCTCCATCTGGTTTTGATATGGCACTATTTCCTCTTGCTCGGACGATGCGAGAAAAAATGTTCTTTTAGTTTGTCCGTATCTGCTTCTGTTTTCGGTTCATCTAAACGAAAAACCCATGCCTTTCCTTCTAACAAAGGTATCTGCTTCTTAGAAGCGGACAAATCAGCCGGACGAACCTTCTTATCTACCGACATCGGCTTCTTAGCATCCATCAAAGTAGACGCATGGAATAAAAATTTAAAATTAAAAAGGGGCCAGTCACCAACGGTAGAAGCGTTCGCGGTATAAATTCGCTCGGCTTTCTTCGGTCCAAGAATACCATGCTTCTCTCCCTTTATTTGATCTGCTTTTAAGGAGCCAAAACTAAATAACACATCATATGAGCTTTCATTAACAAGATAAAACTCCACTAATCCCTGTCGCTGATCACCCACAATGGCCAGCGATAGTCCTTCTGTTACGAAAGGTCCTTCTTCAACGACTGTTGCGGCTGTAACCTTAGCGTCTTCCTCGCCAGTTTCCATCCTACCATATACCGATGTAACTTTTGAAGCAAGTACAGGGACTTCAAAGCCATCAGCATCCGTTACGCCAACAAGTTTATCATCAATTATGGAAGTAATAAACCCTTCCCCCTCTTCATCTACAAAACGAACAAAATCTCCAATTTTAAATTTCATAATACTCTATATTTAAGATACCAAATGAGCATTTTATAAGAAATGCTATTCGTTCACCGCTTACAATGATCTTTTCAAAGATAAACAAATAGGAATATTTATCTCCATATTCATCATTAAAAGGGAATAACATCAAAGTGCATTCATTCCAAATAGATCCGATAATTCTGATAAATATTGTGCTAAGAATAAAGAAGAAGCGGATAGACTATGGAATAGCTTTGCTTCTAGCATCCAATTGATATAAGAAGCAATATCTATGAAAGCATTATTTACATTTCTACTCAGCATTATCCTATCGATAAATAGTTTGGCACAAGAAAAAGCAAACTCAACGAAGTTTCGAGAATTATCAGCCCTGATCGAGAAGGAATTCAATAAAACCGATAGGCTAACAGCACCAAAAAGTAGAAATTCTTCGGTAGTCTTAAACTTCGATTCATTAGGTTATTTTGACCTGTTAGACACTTCTGCATACTATTCGAAAGAAGCTTTTGCTATGAGCAATATTCTAAAAAAATTCGATCAAAAGACGAGATTGCTTTCACAGAATCCACTTTTTAACGACACTTCTTTGATTTACACTTTGACCACCTTAATGGATACCGAACTCAAGCGAACTTGGTTCACTCGCATCTCGACAAAACTAAAAAGTGAAAATTATTATTTATTCGACAGCGGGGGATTTTATGTTCCACCACAGCCACCAGGTGGAGGAAGAAATCTACTAAACTACATTGCAAGCAATATTAAAAGTCGCAACTTAGAACATTATATTTCGGCCATAGACACACCGTGGTTATCATTTATTGTATTGAGTGACGGCTCAACAGTAGATACAAAGATCAATGGAGATTCGCCTCCAAACGTACAAGGCATATTAAATGATTTGGGTAAATGGACACCGGCGATTCAATATGGTCGACCTGTTGACATACTTTTCAAAATTGACTTCAAAAAAGAAAAAGAAACGAACAAGCTGAATTCTAGAGAAATGGGTATAATATCTATGGGACAAGTATTAAGAGGTATTCCTTACAATGGCTATCTAATAGTAAGTGAATATCTTCACAAGGAAAACCTGAAAAATGATGAGAGCCTCATTGTTTCCTTCGTTTATCAAAGCGGATTAACAGATATTCTGGGTCCTGTAACACTCAAGGGGTCGAAAAGAAATGGGAAAAAACTTCTTAAACTCATAAATAAATACCTTGCTAACAGTAATATTAACCAATTTCCCGGACCTTCAAGGTTTTATGTTATTGTTGATGAAGATAAAGTGATGGGCTGGCCAAATTTTTAATTGTCCGATATCCACAGAATAGCATTTTCTTGTGAAATCAAAATACAGTCAAGAACAATTGAGCTACCAGCCTAACCATCTTTTAAAAGAAGAACCAACAGGAACAATATTTACGTATTTTTGCCAAATGGAAATAGAAAAGCAAGTCAATAACCCCCTCCATGGAATTACTTTAAAAAGAATTCTAGAAGAACTACTAGCACATTATGGTTGGCAAGAACTTGCAAGAATCGTACGGATCAATTGTTTTGTAAGCAATCCTAGTATAAATTCAAGCTTAACCTTTCTAAGACGTACGCCATGGGCGAGAAAAAAAGTAGAAGATCTTTACCTCTCTACCTTTTCAAAAAAGAATAACAATAATAGAATCCGATAAATGAAAACCAGAATCCTTGAAACTTTACAAATAGATTCTCTTAATGAGATGCAAGAAGTAAGTATTGCGTCTGTTAAGAAGAACGATATCATTTTAATTTCACCTACTGGTTCTGGAAAAACCTTGGCCTTTCTCTTCCCGATATTAGAAAGGCTTAAAAAAAGCGAAACAGGAATACAAGCCTTAATCTTAGCACCATCAAGAGAGCTGGCACAGCAAATTGAACAGGTCTGGAAAAAAATGCAGACTGGATATAAAGTCAACTGTTTTTATGGAGGACACTCCACACGAATAGAAAAAGGTAGCTTAACGCATCCTCCTGCTTTATTGGTAGGTACACCTGGAAGAATTGCCTATCATATCCGCAATGGAAACTTTGATACTAGAAGCATTCGCACCTTAGTTCTTGATGAATTTGACAAGTCTCTAGAATTAGGTTTTCATGAAGAGATGTCCTTCATCATCGATCACTTAGAGAACGTCGATAGGCGTTTGCTGACTTCTGCCACTTTATTAGAAGACATTCCAGATTTTACCCGATTAGATCAAGAGGCCATTAGAATTGATTTTTTAAAAGCTGAAGAACATAAGCCTGATTTAAGCATTAAAGCAGTCTCCACTTTAGCGGCGGATAAAGCGGAGACCTTATTCTCCTTGCTTTGCTATATCGGCAATAAATCTTCGCTAGTCTTTTGTAATCATCGCGAGGCAGTAAATAGGATTAGCGAACTTCTCCATGAAAGCAACATTTCCCATGCGGTATTTCATGGTGGAATGGATCAGGATGAACGTGAAAAAGCATTGCTACAATTTAGAAATGGAAGTCGCCCCATTTTGATTTGCACAGACCTAGCCTCTCGCGGTCTTGATATTCCAGACATCGATTGCATCATTCATTACCAATTGCCAAACGAAGAAACTTTCATTCATAGAAATGGACGTAGCGCAAGAATGCAAGCAAAGGGAACAGTTTATCTTATTCTTCACGATGGGAAATATCCTGATTACATAAAGAAAAAACCAGAAATGATTAGTCTTCCCCAAGTAGATATTTTACCAGAACCTAGTCAATGGTGCACCTTATATATTGGCGCCGGTAAAAAGGAAAAAGTAAATAAAATAGATATCGTTGGTTTACTTATTCAGAAAGGAAAAGTAAAGAAGGAAGATTTGGGACTCATAGAAGTTTTTGATCATTCGGCTTATGTGGCTGTTCGCAAAAATAAAGTAAAGCAAGTTTTGCAGCTCATTGCGAATGAACGCTTAAAAAATAAAAAAGTAAAGATTGAAGAAATTAAATAGAGGGGCTTGAAAACCCCTCTGCTTTTTATTTTGATGGATTCTTTAGAGTATCCAATTATAGTTCTTTAATCATAATATTTCGATACCACACTTCATCGTCATGATCCTGCAAAGCAATTTTCCCTACTTTAAAGGTTCCGAAGTTGGGCATGCTACCAAACTTACTGCCCGCAACCATTTCTTTCCAATTGTCATCAAACATTGTTGTTGATACTACGTTTGTACCATTTAAATAAAAATCAAGCTTTCCGTTGTCTACAATAATCTCAACCTGATTCCATTCTCCTACTGGCTTAACAGTCTCTTCACTACTAGCAATTAAATCATATAAATCCCCGGTCCGATGGGTATGAATCTTGCCGTCGTTATGTTTATCATTATCCAAAACCTGCATTTCCGGACCTGTATTATAGGTTCTTTGATACGTTGAAGGATCTTCGTGGATATTAAAAATAATTCCACTATTTCCTCCTTCTGATATTTTCCATTCCAACTTCAAATGATAGTTTTCATACTCATTGTCAGTTACCAAATCCCCACGATCTTCTGGATCTTTATCTTTGACATTAAGATGCAAGGTGCCATCGACCACCTCCCAAGCAGCACCAGCTTTGTTTTTACCGTATGTATGCCATCCTGCAGTACTGTTGCCATCAAACAAACTAACCCATTCACTATCCGAATTAATAGAAGCTATCGTATCGCCCTCTTCAGTCTCATCACTCTGTGAATTATCAATTCCCGACTGGCAAGAAATGATCGATACGGAAAGAATAAATAAAAATGATTTTTTGATCATATGCTTTTAAATTAATTTAAATCTAAAATATACGGTAAACGAAATATTCTAGATATGTTGATAAAACGAATAAACTAGATAAATATGAGGAAAATTTTTTAAAGAGTATGATTCTTATTTAAAAATAATATCCGATTTGAAAACTAAAGATGAATATAGGACTAGCTTCCCACTTCCATTTTAATTTCTGAACTCCGATCCTTCGTTAAAAAATATGTATAATCCGTCTTTTCCTGCTACAATTATGTCTTTCCGACCGGTACTTCTCAAATCCGCAATGGAAAAATAGATACCGGTACCACTTCCTTGATCGGCACCACCATAACTGACTATATTCTTAGTAAATGACTCTCCATTCCATTTATAATAATATAATCCAAACGGATCATTTGCACCGGGATCTTTTCCATTATGAGCACGATAACGCTTTCCTGAGATGATTTCCCCTATTCCATCTCCGTCAATATCGACCCATTCCATTGTGTGAAACTGTGAATTAAACGGATCTATTGGGTGTTTTATCCATCTCCGGCGTCCTTGTTGATCTATTTTTTGTTCGTACCAATCCAATCCATAAGAATGTCCTTGACCCACAATTAAATCATTCAATCCGTCGCTGTTTACATCTTCAACCAGAATAGGTACCCCTGTATCTCCCAATTCAAACTCCTTGTGCAATACCCACTCCCCATTATTTAAATCAGCAGGAGCTTCTAACCAACCATTGTTTACGATAATGTCTCCCCGACCATCTCCATTGATATCTCCGAATCCCAATCCATGTCCCTGTGTTTCAGCAACCTGAAATTTAGTAAAACGACCGGTTCCCCTTCCATTTGCATCTTTTTCTAGTTTATAATATTTTAGGGGGTGGCCAGGATTGTTAGGAACAATTTCGATCGTTCCATCTCCATCAACATCCCAGCCTCGAGCAGTCTCAATATTACCAGTTGTATCAATAACATGCTCTTTCCAGTTTCCATCAGAACCTGAATTCTCGACCCAACTAAGCGTTTCTCCAAACCATCCACCAGTGATGAAATCAATCTTTCCATCTCCATTCACATCCAGAGGGATCGATAAAAAGTCATCCCAATACTCCCCTACTCTCTTTACTTCGGCAATGAAATGACGTTCAATAAACTGGGGTCCTTTATACCAAAATGCTCCGGACACAAGGTCAAGATGGCCATCACCATCTACATCAAATACACCTACCGACTCATAAGTTTCTGACGAGACCTTCATCTTTTTAAAATGTAACGGAGAAGGAGACATTGCTTGGTTATGACTTTGGCCAAATGCCTGCAATGCAAATAAAAAAACAAAAAATAAATAAAAAAATGGACGCATAATGCAAGTTAACAATAGATTTCTCATCCACCATCATGTGGTGTCATGTACATTTTACTATGAAAGCTAAATATCCGAACTAAGATAAAGAACAAATTCATATTGTTTAGGAATGTTATTCTCATTTATTCCATATGTGACGACAAACAGGAGAAGCAATAATGGAGGCATCCAACCTAACTGGCTATGATCAAATTATTGTAAAAGAACAGCTTAATTGAGTAAATGACCGGAAATATAGAATCAATTAAATAAATTGCAAAAGAAACTGAATCATGGAAGAAAAAATAATTTTAGTAGATCAAAACGATGTACCTTTAGGTCCTATTGAGAAATTAGAGGCACATAAAAAAGGTTTGCTGCATCGTGCTTTTTCGGTCTTTTTGTTCAATTCCAAGGGTGAATTACTGCTTCAACAACGTGCCGATGATAAGTACCATTCTGCTGGCCTTTGGACAAACACTTGCTGTAGTCATCCTAATTACAATGAAAATATTTTAGATGCGATCCGTCGACGGCTTCAAGAAGAAGTAGGGATGATCGCCGAAGTGGATTATAAATTTAAATTTACTTATAAAGCGGTGTTGGAGAATAACCTAACCGAACATGAAATCGACCATGTGTATTTTGGACGTAGCGATGATCATCCGATCATTAATCCGAACGAAGTAAAGAATTGGAAATATATCCAAATGGAAGAATTGCAAAAAGAATTAAATAGCTATCCAGAAAAATATACCAGCTGGTTGAAAATATCTTTTCCCGACGTTCTAAAACAATACAAGTTGATGAGCTTTTAATTTTTGTAGCTTAAGGTATTTTCACAAAGCACATTATCAGAATTAATAGTTCTAAGAGCAACCTAAACGGTTGCTCTTAGAACTATTTTTACTTATTTACAATCACTTGTGCACCAAATTTAGCATTATCTGCACCATCCACTATACCTTTTGACCAAATGGTATAGATTTTTCCTTTCTCGATTTTAACATCTTCTAAAGAAAACAAAAGCGCATCTGAACCTGCTTGTCTGATTTCAAAGGTGTAGGTCTCTGGTGATACATCTTTAAAATTAGATGCAGTTTTATACTCTACGCTTTCAAACAGGTTATTTTCTGCATCCTTCATCGAAATATCTAATTTGGCCGATCCTGGGCTTAGATTGATGAAACGGAGCTTTGCTTCGCCTTCTTTAGGGGCTGATAAATTGTCTTCGATCAATAGGTAATCTACATCCGCCACCTTATTCACTACGAATAGGGAATAGGCTTTACTTTCTTTAAAGTCAATTTCAGAGGTTTTTAAGGTGTCTGCCTTTCCAGCTTCTTTAAGTGTAATATTACTTTTTCCTGATAAAATTCTTAAATAGCCTGTAGTGTTTGTAAACTTAAATTCCGCTTTATTGACTTTCTCTTTATTTATAAATAGATCCAAGGCTGCTGCGTCATATGATGCTTGTGTTACCGAAACAGAGGATTCTGGAAATATAGGAGTCTCATCTTTATCTGAGCAGGCCACTAAGGAACTCGTTAAAAACAATCCTGCTAATAACGTTTTTAATAAAGTGCTAACTTTTTTTGTTGAATTTTTCATAATTATTTTTGAATGTTGTTTTTGATTTGTTAACGGCCATTAACATTCTATTTAATTATGATACGAGTCTTAGTAAAGAATCGCTACAACTTTTTTGGCTTTTATTAAAAACACTTAGATTGATTGTAAAAAGATTGGTTTAATAAACACTTTGTGATTTGTCACTTGAAATGCCTTGACGATTGCAACGTATTGCTTACAAAAGGAAAGATTGAGAACTCTAATTCTTTATAGTAATCGGAGAACTATTCGTTTAGTCGGTCAATAATTCCACCATTCAAAATAAACTAAAAGCCTTGAAAACCTAGCCTTTTCAAACCTTCTTTAATTTCTGGAGCGCTCATAAACAACTCCCATAACAAACCGGTTCTGTAATTTTCAATCATGATAATAATTGGACCTTGATCAATCGCTAAGTTCGATTGGGCATACCAGTTTTCTGTTTCATTGAAAGCATCTACAAAGCCGTACGGCCCCCAAAGCTTATCGCCCTTATCAAAATAAAAATGCTTTAACACTTCCATTGAGTATTTTGGAGTGTATGGAAATGAGGATAAGGCTGCTGTAGGAGTAATCACCCCTAAATCATCAATAGGTGAATGTGCAGCATATCCTTGATGATTATCGCTTGCTGAAAGTCCCCAAGATTTGGCGGAATAACCTTTATAGTTTTTAGGATTCCGAATGGAATAAGCTCGATTAATGAGGGTGTGGTTTACGTTCTGTTCCCAGTAATTAGCGTATCGATCTTGCAAACTCCTAGGATCTAAGCCAAGAAATGAGTAATGTGCAAAAAATAATGGGCCTCCATAATCCAAACCTAAAGGCAATGTGAGTCCTTCGTAGGATTTTCCATTTTTAAAATAATTATTCACTGCCCATCCTTTATGATAAACTTCGGTACGAATATAATATTTTGGAGATGAGGCGGCTAAAACGTAAGCGATCAACCCCTCGTCGTAGCCCCTTATTTGATGGTCCATTGAAAAACCGTAAGAAGGACTCCAATGCCAATATAATACTTCTTGTCCTTTAGTAAAGTGATTCCAGTCGGCATCATTCCATAAGCCATTTATTTTGTTTCGTAATGCTGATTCTTTCCCATTATCCTGATCAAAATATTGACGAACAGCCAATAGTCCTTGAAACATAAAAGCGCTTTCGACAATATCGGCTCCATTATCCCTCCTACTGAAAGGAATAGTCCTTCCTGTACTCCCGTCAATCCAGTGGGACCACATACCGTAATAACTGTCTGCATTGGTTAAGAAGTCTACGATTTGGAGCAAGCGATCAACAGCTTCCTCACGCGGTATCCATTTTCTATCCGCTGCGACAATAATGGCCATCACGCCAAAACCCGAACCACCGATTGTTACTACGTCACTGGATGTATAAAGGTTTTCATTGCTTCGCTCCCTTGCTAATCCACTTACAGGATGAGCTAAATCCCAAAAATAGCGGAAAGTTTGTTTTTGAACTAACTCTAATAATTGATCATCGGTTAAGCTTTTATCTATCCCTTTCGCTTCAGGAATCTTTGTCCACTGCTGACTTGCTACCTGTGCCTGCCCTATAAAAGGGATTAGAAATAAAGTGAAGATTAAAAATCCTTTTAATCCCCAATGATTAAATTTGTTGATCATGAAAATTGAATTTGCTTAAGATAAATGCAAGGTGGTTTCACGCAAAAGAAAAGAATTTATCAATACTATACAAATAATTTGTTGCATAGATAAGATTCTGTTTTTCGCCTTTTAGCGCTTATATTATTTCTTCTCGTTAAATAGTGCCAGAATCTCAGCGGCGCTCATCACTTTATAATACATACGGAATTGATCAAGCAAGCCTGTATACTTTCCCATCCAGCTATCTGCATTACCGCTTATCCCCGCATTTTGTTGAAAGCCTCCAATAATGGTTTGTGAGGCGTTGTCTAGGGTTAAAGGACCGAGGGGTGCGCCATTTCTGACGCGATTAGCCACATTTGGTGGCAGATTTAGTTTAACTCCGTCGATATACATTGAGAATTCCGAATTTGATTCATCGTAGCTGAAGGCAACATGCTTCCAATTACCATACATACCTGGCAAACGGTCGAGGCCATTATTCCCATTAAACTCAATCCAATTGCCAGCAAAATGAACCTTGAAAAGCATAGTTGGATCGGCGTCGTTCGTGTTCGGCTCAATCATTGCGAGAATGTTTCCCCAGAAATCACCGCTATTACTAATAGTGAATATGCTTTGTGCGGTTGAAGCTGATTTATCGGCGTTCATCCAAAAAGCAATCGTAAAACTACTGAGCTCCGCCATATTTTGCGTTAATGGAATTCGAATGTAGCTATCTGCACTTCCTTGATAAGCTTCTTGATTTACTCCAGCAACATAATTTATGGTACCAGAAGGGGTAGCTTTTTGGTATTGTGCAGAATCGGTAAGATTGCCGTTAAAAGGGAAATACAGTTGTAAAGGACCATTCAATCGTTCCAAATCATCTGGAATAATATTCATAGCTGGTCGTTCCATTTTCTGACAAGAAGCCAATAGGCTAACTATTCCGATGAATAAAACTAAAAGGCCATTATATCGATTAATTACTTTCATAATCTATTGTTTATTTGTTTTTAGTAATCAGGATTTTGTGTTAATACTCCGTCAGACTTGTCAATCTCAGGTTGTGGGATGGGCAAGTAACGGTGACGAGGCTGAAAGTTTTTTCCTGCCGCTTGAAATACTTGTGGGGCAATTCCCCATCGCACTAAATCAAAAAACCGCTGGTGCTCCATTCCTAATTCCACCTGTCTTTCATGACGGATGGCTTGTCTTAATGCCTCTTGATTAGTGGTCGTTACAGCGGGAAGTACTGCAGCATTTGTGCCCCGAGCTCGTGCTCGTACCCGTTCTAAATAATCTAAGGCTAGGGTAATATTCGCCTCTCCTCCTACTTCATTGGCAGCTTCTGCTGCCATTAATAAGACATCGGAATAGCGGATAACACGCATATTAAACCACTCTCCCTGTCGGGAACCTGCTGATCTGCGAATAGCAGGATTCGTGTATGCCTTTTTATTCCAGTAGGGACGAACTAAGCCTTCAGGTAAAAACTCACCATAGGGTGTGTTCACCTGTCCAGTATAAAGCAAGGTTGCGTCTTTTCTGGGATCGCCGGCTTCAAAAGCATCAGCTAGTATTTGATTAGGCACATTCCAGCCCCATCCTAAATCCCATTCCCCTGCCCCTCTTACCCCTTGTCTACTGGCATAATTTATTCCGAGTTTAACGCTTTGATCGAATTTGGCTTGTATTTCAAAGATCGATTCACTGTTATTTTCATTGGACTCTCTAAAAACATCTTGATAGGGCGTGCTGAGATCGTATTGTGCAGAAGCAATAATTTGCTGAGTGGCGGCTAAAGCCTGCCCCCATTGATTTCTCGCTAGGAAGGTTTTGGCACGCAAAGCATTTGCAGCTCCTTGAGTTAACCGTCCAGGGTATCGTCCCTCCCAATCTTTACTTACAGGAAGAACAGAAGCAGCAAATTCAAGATCACTATCAATCAGTGCATAGATCTCCGCTATAGAGGATTTTGGTTGAATAGCCTGAGAAGCTTCTGTAATTCTGAAATCTATTAAAGGAACTTCTCCAAAGGTTCTTACTAAATTGAAATACGCTAAGGCGCGGAAAAACCTAGCCTCACCAATATTAATTTGTGTAGCCATTTCAGCATCTCCGATGGAATCGGCAATGGAAATAACATTATTGGCTAAGGCGCTTAAATTATATTGACCCGCCCAGTATTCATTGATGATCCAAAAGTCGGTTGAGTAATTGAAGTTATCAAAAATTTCTTCGGCGTCTACTCCATCACTAGGTGCACTGCCTTTATCGGCATCATCGGCACGCATGTTATGAACAGCCAAATAGGACAGGCCACTTAATCCGTCATGCCTAAGTCCCGCATAAGCGGCAAATACTAAACCTTCTAAGGAGCCTGAACTAAGGTCTTCTTCAGTATATTGCCCTAGGGGCTTTCTATCTAAAAAATCTTTTTTACAACTAGTCGCAAGTACCGCAATTAGTAAAAAGATAGATAGGAATCCTGATTTTATGGTTAGAAATGTTTTCATCTTATTCATGTTTTAAGCACTTTAAAAATTCAAGTTTACACCCAAGGTATAGACGGCTGGGACTGGATAAGTACCATTATCAACGCCAAAGGATGTGGCAGAACCACCAATTTCTGGAGAGAAGCCGGTGCTATTTGCAAACGTAAACGGATTTTGAGCGTTTAAGAAAATTCTTAAGGATTTGAACGTAGAATTCGTAGAGGCATTAGAAATCGGCTGATAGCCAATTTGAATATTTCTTACTCTAAAAAAACTACCATCTTCAATCCAATAGGTGGATGCTAATCTATTATTCGCCCTTCCTGAATGCAAAATTGGCTCCCAATTGGAAGTACCCACGCCATGCCACCGGTCTAAACGATCTTCTTGGAAATTGAATTGTGCAAATGCATTTCTATTCCAATCCCTAAAAATCTCATTGCCATAAACACCCATAAAGTCAGCGCTAAAATCCAGTTTTTTATAGTTTAGGTTTAAAGAAAACCCATACATAAAATCAGCGGTTGGATTACCGATAAGTGTACGATCGGTTTCGTCAATGACATTATCATTATTAATGTCACGGTATTTTATATCTCCTACTCGAACTTCATTAATTGTATTTTGTGGAGATACTCTGATCTCTTCTGCTGTCTGATAAATCCCATCTGAAATATAGCCATAGAAATACCCTATCGGCAAGCCGGTGGTGGTACGCGAAGTACCATCAAAAATCTGGTAACCTTCATCTACCAAGGAAACTACCTTATTATTTAAAGTGGTTAAATTGGCGTTGACGGAGTATGAAAAGTCTTCATTTATACTCTGAGCCCAAGTAGCAGAGAATTCAATACCATTGTTTTTTACTTCTCCCGCATTTGAAAGTCCTGGTTTTGTACCAAGCAATCCAGGTCTTTGAACAATAATACCTTTCGTTATTTTGTCGTAATAAACGGCTTCAACATTTAATCGTCCTTGAAAAGAAGAAAGTTCAAAGCCACTTTCCCAGGCATGAACTACCTCCCAACGTAAGTCTCTGTCTGGAATATACGAAGATTCATAAGCCGGAATCACATCATCACCGAAAACGGCTGAGCTATTTGAGACTAACAAAGGGTATAGGGGGTATTGGTTTCCGCCCGTATTTTGATTTCCTAATACGCCCCATGAGCCTTTAATCTTTAAATTATCAAAGATCTGCTGATCTTGCATAAACTCTTCTTGAGTAAGAATCCAGGCTCCCCCGATTGCTCCAAAATTTTGCCATTGATTTCCGTATTTATAGAAGCCGGAAGTACCGTCACGACGGAAGGAAGCGTTTAGTAAATAGCGATCTTTATAGCTGTATAAGGCTCTGGAGAGAAAGGATAATGTTGTCCGCTCCCAAGCTGAACCTTCGCCTATTTGGGTATCTGTCGCTCCTATATTAACATACCAGAACCTAGGATCATTTGGAATAGGGTCTCCACTACCTTGACTACGCGAGGATCTGTTTTCTTCAAAACTATTATAATAGGAAGTCCAACCTAATAAAGCAGTAAGGCTATGATCGCCAAAGGTGTTTTTATAAGTTAATAACCAATCGCTCTGTACTTTAGTAAAAATGTTTTGGAATTGATTGACGGAGGTCACTTCATTAAGGCGGCTGATTTTATCATCGCCCGCCACAGCTGGATTGTATACATTGAGTAGTGGGCTGTATCCCCGTCCTTGATTAAATCCATAATCGGCTAATAAAGAGGCTCTAAATGTGAAATGTTCCAGAAAATTAACTTCTCCGAAAACACTACCTACAGCGCGATATTCGCGATTGATGCTTGTATTTTTCCGACCTTCAATATCTACCAAGGGGTTCCAGATTTGTGCGTTTTGAAAGCTTGGTAAATGATGGTACAATCCGTATTCTTCATTAAAAACGGGAGCAATGGGCACAGCCCGTATGGCTGCAGCGACCCCCCTAAGCTGAGGGAGTTCTGAACGATAGCCATTAAAGTTTACTCCTACTGTGAAACGATCTGAAAGCTGCAATTCATCATTTAGGCTTAAAGAAATTTTATTCATCTTCTCATGAAGAATCATACCTTGCTCAGTGGTATAGCCTAATCCCATATAGAATTTATTTCTCTCTGTAGCACCACTGACACTTAAATTATTATAACTCAATACTCCATTCCGAAATATTTCATCCTGCCAATCTGTATTACCTGGCCAATTGGTATAATTAAAAGGTGCATTCCCTTCGTTTGCCAATTGTTCATCATATAAAAGCTTAAAGCCACTCGCATCAGTTAAAGCCATGCGATCTGCTACCGTCTTAAAACCAATTGTAGAATTAAAATTAAAATTTAACTCACCAGTCTTTGCTCTTTTTGTATTTATGATAATCACACCATTCGCTCCTCTTACCCCAAAAATGGCTAAGGATGAAGGGTCTTTTAAAATCTCCATACTCTCAATATCAGCTGGATTGATAAAGTTTATATTATCATTTAAGATCCCGTCAACAACATATAGGGGCTTTACGCTATTGATTGAGTTGGTACCTCTGATACGAATATCAGGCTCGGCGCCAGGCTGTCCCGAGTTCACAATCTGTACACCGGCCACTTTTCCCTGGATGGACGATATTGGATTAGTGGATGGTTTATCGGCCACGTCCTCACCTCTTACGGTGGTAATCGAACCAGTAAGGTCCTTTTTCTGAGCTGTACCATAACCAATAACAATAACTTCATCTAACGCTTCCCCTTGATCTTCCAAAGCAACATCAATAGTTGTTCGGCTGTCTATGGGTACTTCCTGTCTTGAAAAACCTATGTAACTAAAGACAAGTACATCATTTGCTTCTGCTATGATTGAATAGTTGCCATTCACATCGGTTTGAGTGGCAATCTCTTTGTTTTTTACGGTCACCGTGACTCCAGGTAAGGTCTCGCCATCAGATGCACTCGTCACCGTACCGGTAACAGTAAGGGTTTCTTGTGCAAAAGAAGAAAGAATCGGAAGTGCAAGGATCAGAATACAAAACAAATAACGAGTAAATTTAATCTTCATGTTTTTAAAATTTAGGTAAATGCAATACACAATACATTTAGCATGAAAAGCCAAGATGTTATACGCTGATTAACGCATAAAGCCCTCTATTGTTTGTCATTAAAGTTGCGGGAATAAAAAATTACAAACAGAGTTATGTCAGTAAGACTGTGCTTCTTATAAAACAAGCATCTTATTTATACGAAGAGGGCAAATTACATAAAAAGTGTGGTTGAAAAAAACTAAAGCGTTTCTTTCAACCAATCAAAGAATTCCCTTTGCCAAACCAAACCATTATGCGGATGAAGTACCCAGTGGTTTTCATTTGGATAATATAATAACTTGCTTTTAATGCCTTTTAATTGGGCGGCCTGGAAAGCCTGTAAACCTTGTCCAATCGGTACTCTATAATCGAGTTCTCCTTGGATAATAAAAATCGGCGTATTCCAATTATTAACATAATTTGAAGGATTGAATTTAATATAGGCCTCTGGAGTTGGCTTATCCCAATAATTACCTCCTAAATCCCAATTTGCAAAGAATAGTTCTTCTGTGGTGCCGTACCAGCTTTTCATATCAAAAAGGCCATCATGTGCAATAAATGTTTTAAACCTATTTTCATGAATACCTGCCAACATAAAAGCGCTATAACCTCCATAACTAGCTCCCACACACCCGAGTCTATCGCTATCAACAAAAGGCTCTTTAGCTATTTCATCAATGGCAACTAAATAGTCTTGCATAACAGCACCTCCCCAGTCTTTACTAATAGCCTCATTCCATTCTACTCCCCAACCAGGCATACCACGACGATTTGGAGCAACCACAATATAACCATTAGCCGCCATTAACTGAAAATTCCAACGTTGACTATAGAACTGTGTAAGCGCAGACTGTGGTCCACCCTGGCAATATAACAAAGTAGGGTACTTCTTATTTGGGTCAAAATCAGGGGGATAAATTACCCATACTCCCATTTCTTTCCCGTCTTTTGTGGTTACCATTCGTAACTCGGACTTACTCATTTTGATTCGACTATAAGCTTCCTCGTTTACTCTCGTCAGGGGTTCCATCGTACCGTCCTTAATAGCTAATTTGAAATACTCGGTGGCATGATTAAAGTCTGTTCTACCAACGATGAGTTTATCCGTACTTTCCGCAACAATGTCATTTATATTAAATGGCCCTTTAGCAATTTGTTGGATGGAGGGCAACATTTTAACTTTTAAATTTGTCGGTATACTTACTTTATATAAAGCTTTCGTACCTCTATTTGACGCAGTAAAATAAATACTCTTCCCGTCGTTAGCCCATCTATAATCACCATCGACTGTTTCGTCCCAAGCCGCGGTTAAGTTTAATTGGTACCCGTCAGAAAAATCCATGATGACAATATCGTTCTTGTCTGCCTCATAGCCATCGTTTTTCATGCTTAACCAAGCAAGCCTCTTCCCATCCGGACTTATTTTAGGAGATACGTCATAGCCCATCATCCCTTCGGTCAAGTTGATGGTGTTTCCTGTTTCAATTACATATTGAAAGATGTCAGTATTTGTACTTTGAGCATATTCTTTTCCCGTTTTTTCTTTAGTCACATAGAGAACAGATTTACTGTCAGGACTAAATATAAAATCTTCTGACCCACCAAAAGGTTTTTGAGGTGTATCATAGGGCTTTCCTAATAATATATCAATCGCTTTTCCTGAAGAATTATCTAAGTTAATTAAGAACACATGCTTTACTCTTCCTTCGTTCCATTTATCCCAGTGGCGATAGTTTAAATCCGTATAAATATGCGCGGTAGTATTGGGGACATCAGAATATTTCTCTTTCCCTAATACCTTTTCCAACAACACTTCTTTGGAGAAAGCCATTTTTTTCCCATCCGCGGAAATTCGAATATCTATGGCTCCTTCAAGATTACTGAAGACGGAATTCCAAGTCTTACCTTGATCTTCACTTCTTAGCAAATCGTTACCTTTGCGAGCATACATCCCGTTTTTATCCCATTGAATAAAACTGTTACTAGCGAAAACATCGGTTTTTTGAGCTTGATTGGTTAATAAGTTGACTATAAAAAATTCCGAATCTGACTCTTCACTTTCGAGGTCTGTTCTGCTAACTTTATATAATAAAGCTTCTCCATCTGGACTAACACTTAGTACTGATACCCGCCCTAAGCTCCAAAGTAGTTCAGGAGACATTGATACGCGCTCTTGGATCAGTTGATTTTGAGTCGAAAACTCTAAAACCTGACTGGACACATTCATATTAGGTAAGAATGGATTTAAACTGCTGATACCACCGGAATTTCTGTTAAATGAGGTTTTATCTTCATGGTTGACTATAATTTTGCTCAAAAACGGGGACTCCATATTCAAGTTTTGACCCAACAGAGAAACGGGGAAAAATAATATTAAAAAAACAATCCTGATCATATTCTTTTGTTTGAGTATTAATTTGGAATATAGAAAACTGAAATCTTTTGGTGTAATAATAGATACAAACTTAATATTTATTAATATGGAATCAAAAACCTTCTCCCTGGCAATCTCGAAATTAGACACCAACGCTAATATCCGTATCAATCTTTTAGCTCCACAGACTGATGTTAAAGTTTGAGGTGAATACCGGCAGCATAATGCAATCAAGTGAGATCATTAAATTTAATAATGAACTCTTCATCGCCATACTAATTAAAAAAGGCCTTTCGGTATAAATCATACCAAAAGGCCACGAAATGCCTACCAAGTCAGCTTAATAATCAGGAAGTGTTTTAATCTCGATTGATTTCCTATTTATCTTCCAGCTGCGCTTGAATTAGATTTTTGGGTTCCAATAAAACATCTAATTTTTCCGGAGAAATCAAATTCTTTTCTATTATTAAATCAATGATATTCCTATTACCGATGAGGGCTTCCTTAGACAGAGCGGAACATTCCTCATAACCGAGATATGGACTTAAAGCCGTTAATATTCCCAAGCTATTACGAACTGAGTTTAGGCAAAATGTTTCGTTAGCCGTAATTCCAGTTATACATCTCTCTCTTAAAGTCTCTATACCTGAAGACAGCATTGTGATTGATTCAAAAATACTGGTTGCAATCACCGGTTCAAATGCGTTTAACTCAAGTTGGCCTGCTTCGGCCGCAAGGGTAACTGTTAAATCATTACCTATAACTTTAAAAGCCACCTGATTTACTACTTCTGGTATAACGGGGTTAATCTTTCCTGGCATAATAGACGATCCAGGTTGAGCTGAAGGGAGGTTAATTTCATTAAAACCCGCTCTTGGTCCAGACGACAGCAAGCGCAAATCATTACAGATTTTAGAGAGTTTAATGGCTAATCTCTTTAATGCAGAAGAAAAAGACACAAACGCGCCCATGTCTTGGGTAGCCTCAATAAGATCTTCAGCTTTGGTAATAGGCAGTTGACTAAATTGAGCTAAATAGTCAATGACATAAGGTGTGTAATTTGGAGAAGTATTGATACAAGTGCCGATTGCCGTTCCTCCCATATTTACTTCTAAAAACTGGGACGAACTACTTTCAATTAATTTAACTTCTTTTTTTAATGTAGTAGCATACGATGAAAAGGTTTGACCAAGAGTCATGGGCACCGCATCTTGAAGCTGGGTTCTTCCCATTTTCAAAACACCTTTGAATTCCACTGCTTTTAGCTCTAGGCTTTCAATTAATAACCTTAATTCAACAAGCAAAGGATCCTTTGCAAAAAGAATAGCTAACTTTAAAGCGGTTGGGTAAGCATCATTTGTCGATTGAGACATGTTTACATGATTGTTTGGATGGCAAAAATCATATTCACCATATTTATGCCCCAAAATATGTAATGCTTTGTTTGCAATTACTTCGTTGAAATTCATATTAGTGGATGTACCGGCCCCGCCTTGAATCACGTCCACAATAAAATGTTGCGAATGATCAGTTTCTACTATCGCGTCACATGCCGATGATATCGCATCTGCAATTGTCGCATTTAAATAGCCAGTCTTCTTATTTGCTTGTGCTGCTGCTTTTTTCACAATAGCAAATGCCCTAATTAACTCTGAACAAGCGCCAATCGTGATACCCGTAATATTAAAATTTTCTTTTGCTCTTTGGGTCTGAATACCAAATAACGAGTCATTAGGGATTTGTTTATACCCCAATAAGTCGTGCTCCTCTCGTGAGTCGGTTTTATTGTTCATTTAATTCGTCTTTTTTTCAATTCTGTATGAGGCCGCTAATTTATCCACTTTTATTGATAATTCAATATAATAGTGATTTTTTTTATAAAAAACCAACAAACATCCACTAATATTGCAATTTTGCCTGATATGAAGACTCGATTTTTATTTTTAAGCAAATCATAATTTCTTGATCTATGTTAAGGGCGAATGAAAAAGGTAGCGATATCTTTGTATCAGTTTAAGCGATGAATAGGAAAAACTAAAAAGAAAATTAAATCTCATTCTAGTGAATACAAATTATTAAAAATTATTATGAAAAAAATCACATTATTTTTTACGTTATTGATAGCCTCTGTTAGCGTATTTGCACAAACGACAACATGGACAGCTGACCCGTTCCACTCTAAACTCGGATTTACAGTCACCCATTTGGGTATCGCTGATGTTCCGGGACATTTTGATAATTATGACGTTACCATTAATGCTTCGGAAGCGGATTTTAGCGATGCGACAGTTGAACTAACTGTTCAGACCAACTCGATTAACACTCGCGTTGAACCTAGGGATAATCACTTAAAGAGTGCCGACTTCTTCGATATTGAAAAGTACCCGACTATGACTTTTAAAAGTAAATCCATAGAGAAGATAAGTGAAGGAAAGTATTCACTTAGTGGAGATCTTACTTTGACTGGAGTAACTAAGCCAGTTACTGTTACTATGAATTATCGCGGAACAACTGCAAATCCAAATGCAGAAGGTGCGCCAGTTGCAGGAATACAAATCATTGGCGAATTTAAGCGTTCTGACTTTGGATTCGGATCAAAATTCCCAGCACCTATGATCAGCGATGTGGTTATCATCAAAGCAGACGGTGAGTTTGGGCACAAAAAATAAGCTAAGAAAGAACTGAACTTTTGAAAGGCTGTCTCAAAAGAGGCGGCCTTTCTTGTTTTAGCTATTAAAAAAACAAAGCCAAGGTCTGGCCGCTTATTTTACAGGATTAAGACTTTTTTCTTACTAAAAACAGTTTACTTTGTTAAAGAACCTTGGATAGTTCGATTCATTGGGTTCATATAAAAAGAATGATTTTAGTCATTAATCATATAGTATACCACAACATATGTCGTCAAAAAAATTATCAACCACCCCCCTCTCCGTATTGGAATTAGCTTTAGTCACTGAAGGACATACTGCTACCGACTCCCTCAAAAACGCATTGGATCTAGCTCAAAAAACAGAAAAATTAGGCTATGATCGTTTTTGGCTCGCAGAGCATCACAATATGATTGGTGTGGCAAGTTCTGCAACATCAGTTTTAATCGGCTATATTGCCGGGGGAACGTCTACCATCAGAGTGGGTTCAGGAGGAATTATGCTTCCAAATCATGCTCCTTTAATTGTTGCTGAACAATTTGGAACTTTGGCTACGTTGTACCCTAACCGAATAGATTTAGGTTTGGGCCGTGCCCCAGGTACGGATCAACTTACTGTACAGGCATTGCGACGGGACCGATATGCCGCAATGGAGTTTCCACAGAACGTAAAAGAATTACAGACCTATTTATCAGCTGAGAATAGTACAGCAAGTGTCAGGGCATTCCCTGGAGAAGGATTGGATATTCCGATTTGGATTTTAGGTTCTAGTACGGACAGTGCTTATTTAGCTGCTTCGATGGGCCTGCCTTATGCTTTTGCAAGTCACTTTGCTCCTGCTCATTTGCATGCAGCATTGCGGATCTATCATGAAAACTTTGTACCATCTGAACAATTGAAGAAACCGTATACGATGGCTTGTATTAATATAATCGCTGCCGATACAGACGAAGAAGCGTCACTTCTTGAAACATCCTTAAAGCAACAGTTTTTAGGCATCCTTACCGGGAAGAGACAGCTTCTGCAAGCTCCAAATCCAGATAAAGAATGGGATCCAATGGAAGAAGCAGCCTTAGAACAAATGCTTGCTTATACCTTTGTAGGCGGTGGAGACAAGTTAAAAACAGAATTACAAGCTTTTATTGATAAGACACAAGTAGATGAATTAATGGTTGCTTCCGCAATTTATGATCACGAGGCAAGATTAAAGTCGTATGAAATAATAAAGAATCAAGTGGCTGTTTAGACTGCATCGTTTTAGCTTAAAAATTTTGCAATAAAAACTTGAAATGATATTTATATATAAATAATAACATTTGCACCTATGTCTCTTCTATTTTCCCCTTTAAAAATTCGGAGCCTTGTTCTCAAAAATAGAATCGTTACTTCACCCATGTGTCAGTATTCTAGTACGGATGGCTTTGCCCATGATTGGCATTTGGTTCATCTTGGTACGCGGGCAATTGGTGGCTCTTCACTAGTATTCTCAGAAGCGACGGCCGTTTCTCCAGAAGGTAGAATTTCCCCAGCTGATCTAGGAATTTGGAAAGATGAACATATCCCTTTTTTGAAAAAAATCACTAATTTTATTCATGCCCACGATTCCATTGCTGGAATTCAGCTTGCACATGCTGGTAGAAAAGCGAGTGAGCATGAGCCGTGGAACGGAAGAGGACCAGTTTCTGAAACTGAAGGAGGTTGGCCAGTGGTTAGCCCCAGTGCTATCCCTTTCTCTAGCAGGAGCAAAACTCCTTTAGAATTAGATAATGAAGGCATTCAACAAGTGGTTAAAGATTTTAAAACAGCTACGCGTCGGTCTTTAGAGGCGGGCTTTAAAGTCGTAGAAATTCACGCCGCACACGGCTATTTAATCCATGAATTTCTATCTCCTATTAGTAATCATAGAACGGATGAATACGGTGGTTCTTTTGAAAACCGCATTCGTTTTCTTTTAGAAATTGTAAAAACCGTTCGTGAGGTTTGGCCCTTGGATCTCCCTTTATTTGTTCGAATTTCGGCAACGGAATGGGCAGATAACGGATGGACAGTGGAGGATTCTATTAAGCTTGTTGATATCCTAAAAGGGATGGACGTGGATGTGGTTGATTGCTCAACAGGGGGAAATGTGAACGGGGTATCGATTCCTTTATCTCCTGGATATCAAGTTCCGTTTTCAGAAGAGATTCGCAAAGAAACTGGTATTTTAACAGGTGCGGTCGGTTTAATTACAGAAGCTACTCAAGCTGAAGAGATTTTAAAACAAGGAAAAGCAGACCTGATCATTTTAGCCAGGCAATTATTAAGAGACCCCTATTTTCCTTTACATGCGGCAAAAGAATTAGGTGAGGATATAAAATGGCCTTTACAATATGAAAGGGCGAAAAGTTAAATTACTTTCCGCCCTTTAAGATTATTTGTTGCTTTACTGTAGGTTTAAAGATACTTCTTTAAACATTAAATCTAAAGTGCATGATGTCCCCATCATCAACGATGTACGCTTTACCCTCAACACTCATTTTACCTGCTTCCTTACAAGCGTTTTCTGAGCCTAAAGCAATAAAGTCCTTGTATTTTATAACTTCCGCTCTGATAAATCCTTTTTCAAAATCGGTATGGATCACTCCAGCCGCTTGTGGTGCAGTAAACCCATTCGTAATCGTCCAGGCTCTAACTTCCTGAACACCAGAAGTGAAATAGGTCGCCAGATTTAGTAAACGGTAAGCTGCTCTTATCAATTTATTTACTCCAGATTCTGTTAGTCCTAGGTCTCCAAGAAACATTTGTCTTTCCTCGTAAGTTTCGAATTCCGCTATCTCTGATTCAATTTTTGCAGATATCACTAAGACTTCGGCGTTTTCATCCTTTACAGCTTCTTTTACTTGATCTACGTAAGCATTACCATTGACTACAGAAGCTTCATCCACATTACATACATATAAAACCGGCTTTTGAGTAAGTAAGCCCAAATCTTGGATGTAATCAAAATCCTCAGGAGAAAGATCCGTCGAACGAACAGAATTTCCACTCTCTAAAGTCTTTTTTACAACGGATAAAATATCGAAGGTCTTCTTAGCATCCTTATCTCCACCCGTTTTGGCCATCTTCTCTACCTTTTGAATACGTTTAGAGACTGTATCCAAATCTTTAAGCTGCAGCTCAGTATCGATAATTTCTTTATCACGAATAGGATCAACTGATCCATCAACGTGGACCACATTTCCGTCGTCAAAACAACGTAAAACATGAATAATGGCATTTGTTGCCCGAATATTGCCTAAGAATTGATTTCCTAAACCCTCTCCTTTACTTGCCCCTTTTACTAATCCGGCGATGTCCACAATTTCAATGGTATTGGGAACAATACGTTGCGGGTTTACCAGTTCAGCAAGCTTCGTTAAGCGCTCATCCGGAACGGTAATCACCCCTATGTTAGGTTCTATCGTACAAAAAGGAAAGTTTGCAGCTTGCGCCTTCGCATTTGATAAGCAGTTAAATAAAGTAGATTTGCCGACGTTGGGTAAACCAACAATTCCACACTGTAAAGCCATGAAGTTTGATTTTTTAGATTTGGCGCAAAGGTAAGGAAAAATTGCATTACTTTTTTTTCCGCTAAAAAAGTAACAAAAAAACTCGTGGCTGGATAATTTACTATAAAACAGGAGTGCGGATACTCAGTGTATCACTGCCGTAAATTATAAGGCCACATTTGAGGTGAGGAAAGAGGATTGCGTTAAGGCATAGTTTGTCACCGGGATGGTTGATTACTGGTATAGCTTGCTAAGAATAGTTGGTTACTTAAGGTTGGTTAATAGTATAGTTGCTGAGTAAAAGTAAACTTGGTAAAAGTAAAAACGCTGTTAGTACGCAAATGGCCTTACAAGATATGGCCGCAGAATGAATAAATCGTTTTGCAGAAAAGAACATCGAGCACAGGTTAAGCGCAATTTTACGTGAGTAGAAACCTTCATAAAGCAATAAGAACCACACGATTTAAAATTGTGTGTTAAAACGATTTGTTCATTATGCAACATATATTATACAGCCTTGACCTTTTTGGTTCTTTTTGTGTCAAGACAAAAAGAAAATCAAACTCACGATTAGTCCATTATGCAACATATATTGTACAGCTTTGACCTTTATTCAGATGTGCTTGTTTCCATTTGCCTTCATGAGCTCCCTTCGGTCGGTTTTGGTTCTTTTTGTGTCAAGACAAAAAGACATCACAAACTCCTCGCAATCACCACTCCACTCGCCCAAGCCCATTGAAAATTATACCCTCCCAGCCATCCCGTTACATCAACACACTCCCCGCCAAAGTACAATCCAGGAACTTTCAATGCTTCTAAACTTTCCGGGTCTAGTTCTTTCGTAGACACACCACCTAACATCACCTCAGCTTTGTCATATCCTTTGTTTCCAGCTATTTTCACTTTAAAGTGATGAAGAGTATCCGTTACTAATTTTGCATCCTTCTTACTCATTGATGCTATTTTAGTGTCTATAGGTAAATATTTCCCAAGCGCTTCAGCAAATCGCTTAGTAAAATGGTCATGGAGAACATGGATTAACAACCGTTTTCCACCTTCTGAGCGTTCTCTAGCTATGATGTCAGCCATGGATTGATTTGGTAAAAGATCGATTTCAATTTCGTCTCCAGGTTTTATATAACTGGAAATCTGGAGGATGGCAGGGCCACTTAATCCCCAATGCGTGAAAAGTATGTTCTCATGAAAACTGATGTTCTTCGTTGACACTTTAGAAAATACCGAATTTCCAGACAGTGCTTTAAACCAATCCGCTTCTTTCCCGGTAATCGTTAATGGAACTAAGCCTGGCGCCGTTTCAGTCACTTCGATGCCGAATTTCTTTGCCATTCGAAGTGCAAAATCGCTAGCACCCAATTTTTGTACCGGGAGTCCACCACTTGCCAATACGACAGATTTCGCTGTCAAGTTTGCCTTACGGCCGTCTACTTCGTAGTGGAGTTCAAAAAGACCTTTTTCGTTTCTGAACACATCAACAACCAATGCATTTAACTGAAGTTCAACCTTATATCTTATTAACAAGTTCGTAAATAAAGCAACAATATCTTTTGCCTTATTCGTTACTGGAAAAAGTTGTCCTAATGTCTTCTCTTGACCAAAGATTCTATTTCTCTCAAAAAAATCAATCGTATCCTGAACTGTCCATTGTGAAAAGGCTGCCTCACTGAAATGGATGTTTTGGGAAACGAAATTTTTAAATGTAGTATGTAGGTTGGTATAATTGCAACGACCACCTCCAGAGATAAGAATCTTAGCGCCAGCATTCGCATTTCTTTCTAAAACAATTACTTTTTTACCTAGTTTGCCAGCTTCAACTCCGCACATTAAACCGCAAGCTCCTCCCCCAATAATTACTGCATCGTAGACCATAAATCTCTCTTTAATATAGAAAGCGCGAAGTTAATCAAATCATCAATGTTTGAAGTCTTTAAAAATGATTTATGAATTCCTGCTCATCTAAATGATTTGTCCAACTAATGGTGAATCTTTTACTAGGCCTTTCCAAGTTCTTTCTGGCGGTAGACCTAATAAATTACTATTCGTTTTAATCTTTGTCGTTTTTACTTATTAAACCTATATTTGTCGCTTCTGCTCCCGTAGTTCAATGGATAGAATTATGGTTTCCGGTACCATCGATGGGGGTTCGAATCCCTCCGGGAGTGCGAAGTTTGGTCCTACCGAACATAATTGGAAAAAGTCCTCTATTTTTAGGAGGACTTTTTTGTTTTTGGGAATTTGATTTCAACTTTTAGAACTTCTAGTGCATATAAGAAAATATTCCTTTGATATGACGCAAAGCTAGATTGAATGCAGAGGTTTTTATTTATATTGAAGCTATGAAACCATCATGAGCTTAATATAACTCACAAACCGCGATGAATATGGTGCTCATGATAGCTTCATTGCCACTTTTAAACAAATTATTCTAATGAAAAACATTACCATTTTTGGCAAAGAAATCATAGATCAAAAATCTATAGATCAATTAGAAAACTGCATGACAAGTGATTCAATTGGCGTATTAACCGCAGATGCCCATTATGGTTATGCCCACCCAATTGGAGGTGCTATTGCTTATAAAAATAAAGTATCTGTTTCAGGTGTTGGCTTTGACATTGGTTGTGGAAACAAAGCTGTTAGAACCGATATTAAAGTAAATGACGTAAATATATCTAAAGTAATGGACGAAATATTTAAACGTATTTCTTTTGGAATCGGCAGGCCAAACAATGAACCGGTCGAACATGAAGTTTTTGAGAAGATTGAAAATGCTGACTTTCAACCACAAAGGGCCTTATTAAAGTCAGCCATAGCTCAGCTCGGAACAGTTGGAAGCGGAAATCATTATGTGGATTTATTTTCTGATAAAGAGGGCTTTTTATGGATCGGCGTCCATTTCGGATCACGAGGCTTTGGGCATAAAACCGCAACAGGATTTATGGCTTTATCACAAGGTCTTAAATTTACGGATAGAGCCAAAGAGGGATCAATGGATAGCAAACCTATTTTGCTAAGTACGGATTCAACGCTTGGTCAAGACTATATTTCAGCAATGAATTTGGCTGGCGCTTATGCTCACGCAGGCCGTGACGTAGTTGTGCAAAAGGTGATTGAGATACTTGGAAACCCCAAAATAACTTTTGATGTACATAATCATCATAACTTTGCATGGCAAGAAAAGCACTTCGGTGATGAATATTGGGTAGTAAGGAAAGGATGTACTCCTGCATTCCCTAATCAGTTCGGATTCATCGGCGCAAACATGTTTGACACCTCAGTAATTGTGAAAGGTGTTGAATCAAACCTTTCGGAAAAAGCTTTATATTCCACTGTACATGGGGCAGGAAGAGTGATGAGCCGAACCCAAGCGGCAGGAAAGAGAAGATGGAAAAAAGGTGTTTCCACGATAGTTTCAAAGGGGGTAGTAGACTTTAATTCTGTAAAAGAGAATATGGTCAACGCTAACATAGAACTACGAGGCGCAGGGGCCGATGAAGCACCTCAATGTTACAAGGATCTAAATGAGGTGTTGGGACATATGGGTGAAACAATCGAGGTGGTACATCATTTAGTTCCAGTTGGTGTAGCAATGGCAGGGAATGACACCTTTGATCCGTATAAAGATTAAGGCTAAAGCGGAAGGGATAATAAAGCAATTACCGTACTTTCCTTTTTATCCATTTTTTCATATTTATCCTGATTAAATACATACATGGCACTAAAATTAAGGTAAGAAAGGTTCCGAAAGCAAGTCCGAAGATCATCGTCCATGACAATGGACCCCAAAAAGCCACATTATCTCCTCCAAAATATATTTGAGGATTTAACTCGGCAAACAAGGTTGCAAAATTTATATTAAAGCCAACCGCTAAGGGTATTAGACCTAATATCGCAGCAATTGCAGTTAAAATTACTGGAGTCATCCGAATCCGCCCAGCTTCTAAGGCCGCATCAAAAGCCGACATTCCCTGCTCCATCATTAAATCAGAAAACTCGACTAACAAAATCCCGTTTCTTACAATTACCCCCGCCAAAGCAACAATACCAAGCATGGTCATCACAATGACAAAGCTCATGTTAAAAATACTCAATCCAAGGAGCACCCCGATGATACTAAAAATAATTAGGCTAAGTATCATCAATGTTTTTCCTATTGAATTAAAAAGCAGAACTAAGATAATCATCATGATGCCAATGGCAGTTAACAAAGCTCCTCCTAAAAAGTTAGCGGCCTCCTGCTGCTCTTCTTGTTCACCAGCCATAGTTATTGAAATACCGTCGGGAGCCTCGAATTCATTTATAGCATTTTGAATATTAGCAACAACATCATTCGCATTATAACCACTAAGCACATTGGAAGATAGAATAATGATTCTTTTTTGCTGTTTACGCTTGATGCCACCATATGTATTAACAAATTTAACATCGGCTACTGCAGCAATAGGTACTTGTCGAATAATACCATTCATTCCCATATCACGGTAAGTAATCTTCATATTTCTCAAAATATCGATATTGTTTCTCTGCTCTTTGAGAGCGCGAACATTGATTTCATAATCTTCTTTCTGGTCATGAAACTTTGAAGCCTCCGCACCGTAAATTGCAGCGCCTAAATTCTGAGCGATGGTAGATGTAGATATGCCTTGTCGATTAGCGGCCTCGCGATCAATATCAAATACTATTTCCGGTTTATTGTTTTGAAAATCAGACTTCAACTCTTCCACGCCTGGAATATTTCGATTCGACAAAAAACTCTCTAATCTTTCTGATGTTTTTACCAAGGTGTCCAAATTATCTGCAGTTATTTCAATACTGATGGGCTTAGAAGTCGGTGGCCCCCCTTGCTCCTGACTCACACTTATCTGAGCGCCGGGTATCCCTTTGACAGCATCTCTGATCTTCGTTAAATATTGTTTGGTATCATCCCCATTCCGTTTTCCATATTCAACAAAAGCTACTGTCACTTTTCCTCGATTAGGGTAATTTCCTTGGTCTTCATCTTGTGGATCAGTAACTCCGATAGTAACATTAGAAATAATCGAACTAACTGTGGGATTGACCTTCCCATTCTTTTCAACAGCTTTTGTAATTCTGGTTTCTACTTCTTTCGTGACTTCGTTTGTATAAGCTTGATCCGTTCCAACAGGAAGGCTTATGTAAGTATAGATGAAATTGGGATCGGCAGTAGGAAAAAACTCCACCTTCGGTTGTCGAATTATAGTGAAAAGAATAGCTACAATTAATAAAAGAAATGTACCTCCTAAAGTCATCCAAGGCCGATGTAAAAACCAACGAAGTCGCCTAGTATACCAACCCTGGAACGATGGCCAAGTTTTTTGTTGAAATCGCATAACGATACCCGCAATCAGAAAGTGATGAAGCAAATAAAGGAGAGCCAATAAGATTACAAAGTTTCCTGTTCCAAAATCAATCAGATAAACCAGTGCTGCAACGATGATGAATACAATTAATGTGCGCTTTACTGCTCTATCAAAACGCGGCTTTCCCCCCTCATGTTCCGTATGCGGTTTCATAAAGCTAACCGCAAAAACTGGATTAACTATATATGCAATAATCAGGGAAGCAACCAGGGTAACAATAAGGGTTGCAGGAAGAAAAAACATAAACTCCCCAATAATACTATTCCAAAACAATAAAGGTATAAAAGGCGCCAATGTAGTGAGCGTACCAGATAAAACAGGCATAAAAACTTCCGCTGTGGCTACCTTAGCCGCTTTAATAATAGGCACCTCTCCATTATTGAATATACGGTGGGTATTTTCAATAACAACAATCGCATCGTCCACTACAATTCCTAAAGCAAGGAGAAAGGAAAATAATACAATCATGTTCATAGAAAAGTTAAACCCAAACATTCCTCCTAAAATGGGCATTGAAATAAAAGCCAGAAAACAAGATAAAGGTACAGCGAGGGCTACAAAGACTGCATTCGTTGCACCCATAAAAAACATGAGTACAATAGAAACCAAAATGAAGCCGATAATAATAGTATTGATTAAGTCGTGGAGAGTTATCCGTGTTTGATCTGATTGATCGCCCGTAATGGTAATAACCAATCCTTTCGGCAATTCCGTTTTTTCCATGTCATCAAGAAGTGCACGGATTTTATCTGAGGCATTAATCAAATTTTGTCCACTTCGCTTTACTACGTTTAAAGTGATCACATTTTTACCATATAAACGGGCATAACTTTCTTGAGTTTTAAAAGAATCTTTCACTTCCGCGATATCCCTTAAAGCAATAACTTTACCCTGTGGATTGATAATCACTAATTCGGCAACTTCCTGAGCGGACTTAAAATCCATCTTTACATTTACAGTTCTTCTAACTCCATTGATAGGCACTGTTCCACCAGAAGAGGTAATGTTTTCATTTCCAACAGCCATAATAATGTCTTGGAAACTTAGCTGTGCAGCAGCCATACGGTTTAAATCTACATTAATCTGAATTTCCCGGTCTAAAGCTCCAACAATGTCTACCTTAGAAATTTCAGGAAAACTCTCGATCCGGTCTTGTATATCATCTGCATATTCTTTGATCTTTTTTAGGTCTAAATCACCTGAAAGGTTAATATACAAGATGGGCAGGTCTGACAAATTAATATCAATAACCTGAGGTTCATTGAAACGAACATCGTTTTGTGGGAGATCCGTAGCTGCCTTATCAACAGCGTCTTGCACTCGCTGCTTCGCAATAGCGATATCAATATTAATATCAAATTCAGCAGTAATAAACGAATAGTCTTGATATGAATTTGAAGTCAACTTTTTTAATCCTTCTGTTGACTTAAGCTGCTTTTCAATTTGCTTAGTGACTAAGGTCTCCATGTTTTCTGGAGAAGTACCTGGATATATCGTTTGTATGAAGATTGAAGGAATCTGAACTTCAGGGAAGTTTTCCTTAGGAAGAAGAGAATAAACAACCAGACCCAAAACAGTTATAATTACAGTTATGACGTAAATAGCTGTTCTGTTATCGATTGCCCAACTTGAGGGCTTAAAATCTTTTTCGACTTCTTTCATAAGTTATTTAATCTTCTAAGCTGGTATAACACTCTATTGACATTAAAAATTTTGCTTAGATTTCAGGAGCGAGATTTAATTGGTCTCCTTCCTCGATATCTTCGGCGCCTTCAATAACTACCAGATCTCCAGCCTTCACTCCTTCAACTACCTCTACACTTCCTTGATAGGTGTTTCCGATTTTAATAGCGACGCGCTTGGCAATATTATTATCAGCCATAAAAACATATTCACCACTTTCGGATTGTTGAATGGCTTTGATTGGCAGCACAATCGCATCCGTTTTTTCATAATCAACTATGCGCAATACTACCGTCATATTAGGTTTAAAATTGGGTTTCGTAGGAAGCTTCACCTCCACTGTATAACTTCTTGAAGTGGGTTCTATTACTCTTGAAGCATACGTAATTGTCGTAATTAAAGAATCTGAGGAACCCGGAACGGAAACGATGACCCGATCGCCCTGTTTCACACGCTCAGCATAACTTTCTGCTACATCGGCTTTCACTTTTAATTTCGACAGATTTACTACACGAATGCCTTCCATCCCCGGCTGTACGGCCTGCCCTACCTTCAGTTCCATCTTATCTAGTACCCCATTAATTGGAGAGATGATTTTATACATCGAAGATTGCGCTTTCAATCCAGATAACTGCTTTAAAGCCACATCTCGGTTACTCTCCGCTTGTAAGAACTGAACTTCAGTTCCTATTTTTTGATCCCAAAGGTTCTTTTGACGTTGATACAGAGAATTAGCTAAATCTACCTGACTTTGAACTTGCAATATTTGTTGCTGCAACACTTTATTATCTAACTGAGCAAGAACTTGCCCCTTTCTCACCTGCTGTCCAGCCACAACGTATATCGCGGTGATAATTCCCGGAACTTCTGCACTAGCGATCACATTCTCGTCAGCATCTATTGTTCCTTGAACCTCTACATAACTAGTAAAGGTCTTAGGGTTCACTTTTGGAGCGCTTACATCCGTAATCCGCCCACTGTCGCTTGGAGCAATTTGAGATTCAAGGACAGCAATTTTTTGATTGATCTCCGATTGCTCCTTCTTCAGAGCGTTAAGTTGTGCTTGCTTATCTTCCGGATTTCTTCCACAGAAGGTAAAAGACAGAATAAGAAATATTGAACTAATTAAACGACTCTGTTTCATGATCATACGTTTTTCTTTTTCTATGACAACCATTGGCGAGATTATCTAATTATTCCTAAAGCAGCCTCTAAATCCACTTTGCTGGTCAATATTGAAAATAAAGCTTGGATGTACTTATTTTCTGCTTCCTGAAGGGCCGTTTGCGCTTGAGTTACTTCTATACTAGACCCTACCCCTTCTTGGTATTTAATTTTTGATACCCGTAAAACTTCTTGAGCAAGCTCAATATTTGATTTTTGGTTCGCTAATGACTCTAAGCCACTACGATATTGAGTTTGTGCCTGCTGGATTTGTAAGTCGATGCCATTTTTAGCAGATTCTAAATTATTTTGTGACTTTTGAACTTCAATCTTCGCCTGTCGAATTTTATTTAACTGTTGAAAACCACTGAAAATTGGAATATTTAAGGTTAATCCAATAATAGTAGAAGGGTAATTGGTATCAAATAAATCTTTAAAACTATCATCTTGATATGAAATATTATGGTTTCCAAACGCAGATAACTTAGGCAGGTTTTCATATTTCAAACGCTTAACTTGAAGCTCATTTAAAGCTTTTGCGGTTTGAAGAAGTCGGTACTCGATCCGACCTTTATAAGCCGTAGTATCATCCTTAATCAAATACATTTCATTTTCAATCAAAATGTTCTCCAATTTATCACGAATGACCAAACCTTCGTGGATCGGCATTCCCATTTGAAATTTTAAAATTTCTAATGCTAGACTGAGCATCCTTATGCTGGTATTACGATCCGTAGTTAAATTATTATAGAGGACTTTTAATCGATCCACATCGATTTTTTCTGTAAAGCCTTGCTCATTTAACTGAATCGTTTCATCTAGCTGTTGCTTTAACTGTCTTAAATTTGCATCTATTAGTGTTACTTGTTCTTCATTGACCAACACCTGATAATAGGCTTTGGATACAGCTACTGTGGTAGCTATTTTAGTTCTTGTAAGGTTGCGCTCTGAAAGTTCCCTATAAGTTTTAGAAGCGCTAAGGCCTACCAAATAAGTTCCATCAAATAAAATTTGATTAATATTTATTCCAATAGTACTTTGATACTTCACTCCAAAACGAACAGGAATAAAAACACCTGGTTCTCCAAAAAACTCTCCAGGCAAAAGTTGGGTAGGAATTTTTAAGAAATCTTGCAAAGTAGCCGTCCCACTGACTTGAGGCAAGCCTAATCCTATACTTTCTTTAATCCGGTATCCAGCACTTTCAATATCTAATTCAGCATTTTTAATCGAGTCTTGATGTTCAAATGCGTAGTCGATGCATTCCTGTAGATTAAAACTTCGTGAAAATTCGAGATTGTTCTGTTGTGCTTTAGCAAATGGGACGGTAAAGACCAGCCCGAATAAAAAACCAACTAAATGTCTATAAACCTTAAACATACTTCATATTAATATTCACGATCACATACAACAGATTTGCTATTTATAAGTTTCAAAATATTTAGTCTATACTTGAACTATTGCATCTTTTTTATATTTAGCTATTTGTCTTTGATAAACTGTTTTAACCAACTATACAGTTTTAATGACTAAATCCTTTTATTTTTAGACCTTACATAATAAACAGATTGAATTCAAACATTCAAAATATTACCTTCAAGTTAAATTATGTTTAACATTGTAAAATTTTGATATGGCCCATATCTTACCCATCCAAACATTTGGTGATTCGAGAGGAGTACTTACCGTCTTAGATCAAATCGTTCCCTTTCAAATTAAAAGATTATTCTACATTTATGCTGTAGATGATTCTGAACGAGGTGGACATAGACATGTCGAAACTTATCAAGCAGCCATCTGTATTCAAGGCTCCTGTACCATTTCTAATCATGACGGGGAACAATTAGAAATATTCAAATTGGACTCCCCTTCTAAATGTTTGATATTAGAACCTAAGGATTGGCACATTATGCACAGTTTTACTCCGGATGCAATATTATTAGTACTCGCATCTACAAAATTTGACCCTTCCGATTATATATATGAACCTTATCCAAATGATACCGTACGAGAATTTGCAGAAATTGAATCTGCCGTTTGAAAATGATTTAAAAGAAAAGTTTGACGACTTCTTAACTAAAGGTTGGTATATTCTCGGGAACGAAGTGGCTTCGTTTGAACAAGAGTTTGCAGATTACCATGAAAGCGATCAGGTTGTTGGTGTGGCAAATGGTTTGGAAGCCCTTATACTTTCTTTAAAGTGTTTAGATTTAAAACCGGGAAGCGAAGTAATTGTACCATCAAATACTTATATAGCAACCATCTTGGCAATTATAAATTGCAATCTAATTCCGGTATTAGTAGAGCCCGATATCAATACATATAATATAGATCCACATAAAATTAAAGAAGCTATTACACCTAAGTCAGCAGCTTTAATGATTGTTCATCTATATGGTCAGTGCTGTGAGATGGATTTAATTTTGGATATTGCGCAGGAACATAACCTTTTTCTAATTGAAGACTGTGCACAAGCTCATGGGGCTCAGTTTAAAGGGAAAAAAGCGGGTACTTTTGGTAATTTTGGAGCATTTAGTTTTTACCCGACAAAAAATTTAGGCGCCTTGGGAGACGCTGGTGCTATTATACCTAAATCTGAAGAGCATGCGAGAATTCTTCGACACCTGCGCAATTACGGTTCTGGGAAAAAGTATCATAATGAATTCATAGGAACAAATTCAAGGTTGGATGAGCTTCAAGCATCCTTTTTAAGAGTGAAACTTCCCTACCTGGATCAGATCAATGACCATAAGAGAAATCTAGCAGACATCTATTTAAAAAACTTGAACGCTAACTTTATTCTTCCAATAGAACCTGAATACCAACACCACGTATACCACATTTTTAACATTCGACATGCAGAAAGGGACAGGCTTCAGGAGTATCTAAAAGAAAATGGAGTCAGCTCCGAAATTCACTACCCGATTGCACCACACAACCAAAAGGCTCTAAGAAACCTTTTTAAAGGCGCGTTCCCAATTTCTGAAGAAATTCATAAAACTACCCTTAGTCTACCGTGCTCCTTTTCTCATAATGAAGAAGAAATTTATAAAACAGTTGATTTATTAAATAAGTTCAAAAATTGAACCAACTAAAAGATGTATCATTTACTAAAACAATTTGCTCCGCCGATCTTAAAAACTATTAAAAATTACAGCTTTAAATATGGTTGGAAAGGAAGTTACAAGAACTTTGAAAGTGCGCAAAAACATTGCAAAGGCTATGATGAAGGGCACATTTTAAAAAAAGTAAGTTTTGCAACTGCAAAAGTTAAGAACGGAGAAGCTGCTTATGAAAGGGACGGTGTACTCTATGATCATATAAAGATTAACGCTCCTGTATTAAATAGTCTTTTAAGAATTTCCATTAAAAATGATAACAAACTAAAGGTTGTTGACTTTGGTGGCTCATTAGGCACTTCTTATTATCAAAACATTCCTTTTCTTAAACACCTTACTGAGTTAAATTGGTGTATCATTGAGCAAGAACACTATGTAAAAGAAGGAAAGTCTAACTTTGAAAGCGAACAGCTGAAGTTCTACCCTAACATCGAGGAATGTTTAAAAAAACACCCTAATCCAGATATCTTAATACTTTCAAACAGCTTACAATATATTAAAAACTCATATGAGATTTTGAAAAAACTACAAAATTTAAAAATCCCTTATTTGATATTAGATTATATGACTTATAATCCTCGTAATAAAGACAGGATAACAATCCAGTATGTTCCGCCTTTTTTCTACGGATTTGACGCTTCATACCCTTGCCTATTTTTTGATCGCTCGAAGCTAGAAACGCAGTTAAAAGAAAATTATGAAAAAGCATATGAGTTCTATTGTGACTCGTCAACTTACCATCTTGAATTGATACCGTTTAAGTATGAAGGGTCACTGTGGAAATTAAGAGAAGATTAAGTCATGTGTTCCTTCTACCAACGTGACTTTATAGCTCTTCATTTCCAGGCCCATTTGTTTTTTATAAGCTGCAGCTGTATCTGCAGCTATTTCATCGACTGCGTCTTTCTTTATAAGATTTATTGTACATCCGCCAAAACCACCGCCCATCATTCTGGCTCCTAGTACTGCTGGATTTTTTTTGACATGATCGACAAGGAAGTCCAACTCTACGCAGCTTACATCATAATGCTGGCTCAACCCTTCATGCGTTTCATACATCAGTTGACCTAGTCGTTCAAAATCATCATTAACAAGGGCATGACAAGCATCTTTCACGCGCGCAATTTCATTGATGATATAGTTACAACGTTGATAAATTAAAGGTTCTTGTTGCTTTACATATAGATCTAACAATTCGGAGGTAACTTGTCTTAAACTCTGTATTTCCGGGTGATACTCGCTTATCATCTCAACCCCTTTCTCGCATTGCTGCCGACGCTCATTATACGCCGACGAGGCTAACGAATGATGTATTTGACTATCAAAAAGAATAAATGAATATTCACTAGAATTAAATGGGAAATAAGTATAATCTAACGATTGGCAATCAAATTGAATTAGTTGATTCTTCTTTCCAAACACACTTGCAAATTGATCCATCAGGCCACAATTCACCCCAACAAAGTTATTTTCAGCAGCCTGAGCTAATTGAGCCAATTCCATTCGACTCAATTGCAAATCATTTATTTTTTGCAAACCGTAAGCTGTCGCACATTCCAATGCAGCAGATGAAGATAAACCAGCGCCTTGTGGAATATCACCTGCAAAAGCTAAGTTAAAACCTGTTATATTTTTCCCTAGCTGCAGACATTCATCAATGACACCGAGTATATAATTCGCCCAAAGCTTATTTGAGAACTTAAAGTCGGTTATTGTGCTTTGATATGATTCATCAAAATCTATAGAATACAAATGGATTTCGTTATCTTGTCGCTTTTGAATGGATAAATAAATATACTTATCAATTGCAGCTGGCAATACCAATCCTTCATTGTAATCAACATGTTCGCCTAGCAGATTTATTCTACCAGGCGAACGAATAAAATACAGTTCTGAAGTATTCTTGTCCTTAAAAATATTTTTAAATTTTTCTACAAGGCTAATATCCATTTTACAATCTCTTTGGCATCAGATTCTTTCATTGCCGGATGTGCTGGCATAGAAACCTCTCCCCAAACACCACTGCCTCCTTGAATAATTTTCTTTGTTAACAACTCAACAGCATCAGGCGTGTCATTATAGCGCTTTGCAATTTCTTTGTATGTTGGTCCTACTGACGGCTGATCCACCTTATGGCAAGATTCACAATCTGAAGCCAATATCAAACTATTTCCTTTAAGTGTGTCAGTTCCTTCTTTGTGACCTAAATCGGCTCCAGCCTTATCTAAATCCTTAAAAGACTCATCGATGTTGCCTTTTTCTTCACCAGAGTTAGCGTCAACACTAGCCTTTGAAGGAAGCTCGCCAGCAAAATAGTCAATTCTTGAAATCCCCGCATCGGGATTCTGGCTAAACCAACCTTTCCCATATTCTAATATATAAATTTTTCCATCCGGTCCAACTTCCATATCAATCATTGAAGCAAAAGACGTATTCTGCATAAAAGGTTCCATTTTGTCAAAATCCCCATTCGGCAACATGGTAACTACTTTAATCCAGTTTCTGATCCAATCATAGATGAAAAGCTTCCCATCATAATAGTCAGGGTAACGGCTATCTTTAGGGAAAAGAGAAGTATAATATACAGGTCCGGCCATCGCATTTCTACCACCGGTTCCTACTTGCGGAAAATCTGAAGATGCACCATATGGATACCAAATAAAAGCCGGCTGGGCTGGAGGTAATTCCTTTATCCCCGTATTGTTTTGTGAATTATTAATAGGCTTATTAACGTCAAATGCTTCGCCACTGATTCCTGTTGCATAATCAAAAGAACGATAAGGATAGTTATTTCCCACAAAGAATGGCCAACCAAAGAATCCCGCTTGTCGAGCTTGGTTAATTTCATCATATCCTTTTGGTCCACGCGTCTCAAGGCTATCGGCATTCGCATCGGGACCAACTTCACCCCAATACAGATACCCCGTTTTTTTGTCCAATGAAATGCGATAAGGATTACGATTACCCATTACGTAAATTTCAGGACGCGTATTCTCCTGTCCTTCAGGAAATAAATTTCCTTTTGGAATACTATAAGTTGCGTCTTTATTTACTTTAATTCTTAAGATTTTACCACGCAAATCATTGCTATTTCCAGAGCTACGTGCTGCGTCATACTGTTCATGTCCGGGTCGACTATCCAGCGGAGCAAAACCACTATTAACAAAGGGTTGTCCAGCTTCATCAAAAGGTGTAGAATTATCACCAGTAGATAAGTATAGAAGTCCCTTATCATCAAAAGCGATAGAACCGCCAGTATGGCAACATATTTCTCGTTGCGAATATAACTCTAAGATAATCTCTTCAGATTCAACATCAAGTTGATTATCCTTAAACTCAAACCTTGAAAGACGATTTACAGACGTATCTATTGGACTATAAAAAGCATAAATGTAATTATTTTTTGCGAAGTCGGGGTCAGCTGCCAAACCCATGAAACCCTCCTCTGCATTCACCTTTGCTACTTCTGTTTTAAAATAAACATCAAGAAATCCAACTTGGCTAAGTTCTTTGCTTTCCTGATTATATAACATTAATTCTCCACGACGCTGTGCAACCAAAATATCCAAGTTTGGAAGAATTGCCATTTCTGTGGGTTCAAAAAATCCTCCTTCAGTTAAAACGGTCTTTGAAAATCGCTCTTCTTCAGGAACGCGCAAAGTCTTTGCTTTACGGTAATTCAATTCATAATTTTTTCCAATTGCGTACTGGATACCGCCTAAAAGATGGCCGAGAAAAAGGGGTTCATCATAACTCTCATCTGTATGTCCAAGCCCAGTATAAAAGGACCTTCCCCCATCGAAGTCATGGTACCAAGCTATAGGATGATTCTCTCCGTTCTCACCGCCTTTATAACTCGTCTCATCGAGTGTAATTAGTACATTGAAGTCATTCGTAAGCTTTTTGAAATTGTACCATTCATCAAACCGTGTCCAATTATCCGGCAAATCTTTTGTAGAAGGATGATTTTTATTAACAATATTTAATGTAGCATCTTGATTTTCAGGATGGCTCTGAAAATACCCTCCCACCAAGCGATTATACCAGCCCCAATCATATTCTGCATCCGCTGCTCCATGAATTCCCACAAAGCCTCCGCCTGCTTGAATATAACGCTCAAAATCAGCTTCCTGATAGTTGTTAAGCAAATCGCCAGTTGTACTTAAAAACACTACTGCTGAATATTTTTTCAACGTGTCTTCCGTAAACCAATCAGCATTAGATGTGGTGTCAATGTCGAAATTATTTTTATTTGCCAATTTCTGAATGGCCTCCTTACCTTTTGCTATCGAATTATGGTGAAAACCAGCGGTTTTGGTAAAAACCAAAACTAACGGCTTCCCAGGGCGCTTTTTGGCACAGGAAACTAATAAAGTAGTGGAGACCAGCAAAAGCAGCAGAATCCGTAATGGTATTGATTTAATCATGATTTAAGTAGTATTTATTTATGCTAATTATTATATATATATATATATATAAGTTAATTATTGATGATAAAGGTGTAAAGGCTACCAGTAAATTGAATATAAGGCGACTATTATACCTATTACGATTAAAGCACCAACCGCAAATCTGCGGTCTAATCTAAACATTGTTGCATCTATTTCTAGACCTTTCGCAACTACCCCTCTCTTAAGATCAGTAAAACTGATAATCGCCATTCCAATAATACATATTAAGAAAACAAAACCCATTCTATCTATAAAAGGAATTTCATAAACTCCATTTACAGGAACGGCAAAATTAAGAGGCGCCAAGAATGATAAATCTGCAAATTTAGGCAGTAATTTAAAAAATACAGACAAGATAAATCCTCCTACTGTGGCGAATAAAGCTGCATTCGAAGTTGTTTTCTTCCAAAAGAAGCCCAATACAAACATAGCAAAAATGCCAGGTGAAACAAAACCAGTATATTCTTGAATGTATTGAAATCCTCCTTTTTCAATACCTAAAAATGGTGAAATAATGATCGCTAAAAGCATCGAAACAATAATCACAATTTTCCCAATCCAAATTTGTCTTTTTTCACTTGCTTTTGTGTTGAAAATTTTGTTATAAATATCATACGTGAAAATTGTAGCAATACTATTTGCTTTACCTGCCAACGAGGCTACCACTGCAGCAGTCAGTGCTGCAAATGACAAACCTTTTAATCCAACCGGAAGTAAATTAAGCAAAACCGGATAAGCTCGATCGGCCACCACTTTTCCATTTTCTAACATTTCCCCGCTAAAAATATCTTTTTTATATAAAACGAAAGCAGCAATACCTGGAAGTACAACAATTATTGGCATTAGTAATTTCAAAACTGCGGCGAATAATAATCCCGCCCGAGCGGTTTTAAGATCAGCCCCTAAAGCACGTTGGGTGATGTATTGATTACAGCCCCAATAGTTCAAATTGACAATCCACATCCCTCCCAAGAGGATACTAAGTCCTGGAAGGTCAATATAATATGGATTATCGGGCTTCAAAATCATATGAAAATGTTCATCAGCTTGCGCTGTAAGGAGATTAAAACCTTTAATGATCCCCGTTTCTCCATAAGTTGTGGCAACCATCTCCAAGGCGAGATAAGTTGTAGCCAGTCCTCCTAAAATCAAAAAGAATACTTGGATAACATCAGTATAACCAATAACCTTCATTCCCCCAAGAGTGATAATAATTGCGAAAACAGCTAACCCCAGCATGCAGGCTGTAAAGCTGATACCCGAAATACTACTTACCGCAAGTGCTCCCAAAAATAGAATCGAAGTCAGGTTAACTACTACGTATAGTAATAACCAAAATACGGCCATGATCATAGCGACGGTATCATTATAACGTTGCCCTAAAAACTGGGGCATCGTAAATATTTTATTTTTCAAATAAACGGGAATAAAAAATACAGCTACAATAATTAGTGTCGCCGCAGCCATCCACTCGTAGGTTGCAATAGCTAATCCCATTTGAAATCCCGATCCACTCATACCGATAAACTGTTCGGCCGATATATTTGAAGCGATCAAAGAAGCGCCAATAGCCCACCAAGTCAATGAACCTTCCGCCAAAAAGTAATCTTTGGAATCACCAGTTTTAGATTTCTTCTTATTATAAATCCAAATCCCGTAAAGAGCAACAATTAAAAAATAAGTTAGGAAAACAATGTAATCGTAAAAGTGGAGGTTTCTCATATTTCCCTGGTTAAGACGTTTATTCTATTTATTAATGTAACTCTATTAGATTTTTTGCTGAAAATACAAATTTATTTTTGTTTCCATAGTTATCGGGAAATAATACATAGAACTTAACGGTTTTTTAAATACAAGACTTACTAAATCCTGTACGAAAGAGGAGTTTTATCTAAATATTGCCATTTAATAAAACCATAACATTGTATCGCTTAATTTGGTGCTGTTTTTGATAGTATACTCATATATGAGAAAGTACAACAAACCGATCTATTTAAAAGGTGATTATTCGGGTACACATGACTTAACTAACCCTAACAACTATCTCCCCTTACCACCGCCTACAAGCCGTACTCCTTATCGATTAAACATCGAAGATACGTTTATAAGCGGGAATGAACTAACTTTCCATCTCGTAGGTGACACCGGAAGCTTTAAAGATCTTAATGCCCAGCGACTAATTGCCGGAGAAATTATAAACAATGCCTTTCAGGATAAACCAACAGACTTTTTATACCATCTGGGAGATGTTGTGTATCACCATGGCGAAGAAAGTGAATATGCCCAGCAATTCTTTGAGCCTTATGAAAACTATCCGAAACCTATTTTTGCTATAGCAGGAAACCATGACGCTGACATAAACCCTCATGCCGACACACCTTACAATAGCTTAAATGCCTTCATGCAGGTGTTTTGCAATCCCGAGAAAAAGGATATTCCGTTTTCTAACGGAAGTGCAAGAAAAAGCATGAATCAGCCCTATGTTTATTGGACACTAGAAACTCCCTTAGCCAACATTATAGGCTTATACGGAAATGTAGCGAAATTTGGTTTAATAGATGCCGAGCAACGAGAATGGTTTATTAAAGAATTAAAAAAAGCCGGTCAAGAACAGGAAAAAAAAGCGATATTAATTGCGGTGCATCAATCTCCTTTTTCAGCCGATATAAATCATGGCTCCAGTTTATACATGATCGACTTTCTGGAATCTGCTTATCTTGAAGCGGACGTAATTCCTGACATGGTCGTTAGTGGCCATGTTCATAATTACCAACGCTTCCATAAAACTTACGAAAACGGCAAAACAGTTCCTTATATTGTTGCAGGCGCAGGTGGTTATGCCATTCTACATCCAGTTGCACAAATTGACGACCCCCATGTAAGCGGGAGTCACGAATACTTTAATTCAGTCAAGCTTGACAATTTTTGCGATGACAAACATGGCTTTATGAAAATGAATATACAGCGCAGTAACGATGGACTAAAAGTTAAGGGTGACTATTACATAATTTCTAAGATAGAAGGTAATGAAGAGTTGGAGACAAGTTTGTTTGATAGCTTCGAATTTTCCTTAAATCGTTTTAAAGAAGAAGCTGAATTTTTAGTATAAAATATTAGGTCTAGAAATAGCGTATTCTTATTCTCTTGACGACTTATCTACATTGACTGTTTTCTTCCTTCGATTTAAAAAATATAATCCCACAATAACTAAAATTACACCGACAACAGTATAAAGGTTGACGGGTTCATTAACAAATAAACGGGCGATAAAAAAACCAAAAATCGGGCAGAGGAACAACCAGTAGGATGCCTTTACTGGATTTTCCTTAAGAAGGTATAGCCATACCAACACCGCAACAATAGATACAGGTATTGCTAGCCAAGAAACAGATAACCAAAAAGAGGTATCATAAACATTTTGACTTCCTTCGTAGGTGTAAATCAGAAAAGGAAATAGAAGTGCACCTCCTAATAAAGTCTGCCATCCATTTATTGTCAGAATATGCAGATTATTCCATTTTTGTCTAGAAACATAAAGATTCCCTACAGAGTAGGAAATCATACTTGCCGTCATAAAAAGTATCCCTTCCATAGTGGTCAGACTAGTTTGCATCAGGGGATGAGCAACAATTGCAACTCCTACAAAGCAAATAATCATACTTATAACAGCGCTTACACGTAGTTTGTAACCCAGAAACATGCTTGCTATGAGGGACATAAACACCGGATTAGTGGCAACCGCTAAACTGCCGAAACCCGCCGAAACGTTCTGCATAGCTACAACATAAAAGCCAAGGTATGCAGTAACGTTCAAAAAGCCGTATATTATTACTTGCTTCCACTCCTTCCCCTTTGGGATTCGCTTTTTCATTACCACATGGCTCAAAAAAAGCATAATGGAGCCCGCGATTAGAAAGCGAACCAGAGCGATAACAAAGGGCTGGGCCGACTCTAAGCCTATTTTCGTAGCGGTAGAGGCCGACGCCCATAAACAGGCGAACAATAATCCCAGAATGATAAATTTCAAACTAGAAACCTTAACGTTATCTGCGGCGCCCAATTTTGTTAAATCAAATTTTGTCAATACGAATCCAATCCATCCCTGCTGCTTCAGCTGCTTGAACGCCTGGATCTCCATCTTCAAAAACCAAACATTTCTTAGGGTCTACGTTTAACAGTTCAGCGGCCCTTAAGAAAGGATCGGCATAAGGTTTCCCTTTTTCAGTCTCACCTGCGCAAACCATAAGTTCAATAAAAGGAAGCAGTCCTAATATGCCTAGGGTTTTAGTAACCGTTGATCTGCTCCCCCCACTTACTGCTGCGATACGAATTTTGCCCACATGGTTCTTAAGGTGGTCAACCACATAATCAATAGGCTCTGTTTCAACAATCAGTTCATTAACAAAAACGCTTGTTTTTTCTTTAGCAAAAGTAACAGGGTCGATTGAAGTTCCATATATTTCATTCATCTTTTCAACGACTTTAACCGTTGGCCAACCGGCAGATTCATCAATTATTTTAGTGTCTAACGCTATTCCATAATTTGCAGCTACTTTTGAATAAGCGGCTTTGTGTAGATGCATATTATGGGCTAAAGTCCCATCAACATCATATAAAAAAGCCAGGTAATCACCCTGGCTTTTTTCAGTTATCTTAATTAATTTATCTTCAGTAGATGTTATTTTTAGTTCCATGCTTTTATTTTTCATCAGAATATTATTTTCAAGATAATGAATCGATCATAAGCGCAATTGCTTTTGTGAGCTCTGCAGATGCTTAGAATCGATTCACAAAATTATTTGCAAAGATAAGACTTTAAAAACTATCTCGTAAAAACAAATTTCTTAGGCAACAGCCCAACAGGGTAATGTTCTGTTGTATTTGCTTCTTTATTAAAACGGTAAGCTTGATTCGTTATAGCACCCCCAACCCAGATATCCTCTGAGTCAGGATCGATAGCCAAGGAGTAAGGCGATTCTACTTCTTCAAAACGATCTTGAATCTTAATTTCAAAACTTGAGGTATTCATTTCTAAAAATAAAGTTTTACCTTCTTCATAATTATTACTGAAAAAATAAGCGTAATTTCCGTTAAAAGCCAATAATTCTGCTCCAAACTCAAACTTTTTATCGATCTTTAAGGTGCTTGGGTTAATACGAAATAGGCGGCCTGGATGCAAAACAATTGACCAGTCGATGAGATCGTAAATAGTGGTTGCATTGACATAAACCGCTCCCTTAGCATCAACATATACACGGTCTATATTATTAGCTACTTCAATATCAGTAATCTTCTCTAACGTATTTGCATCAATGACCGAAAGTCGATTATCATACTCCCCTCCGGTTGTCCCATCTTGCCAGCCCGCGTTCGCTACAAAAACCTTATCCCCAGAAACCGCTAATTGCTCCGATGTACGGCCTGCTTCTATTTCTTTAACGACTGTCATAGAAGCCGTGTCCAGAACAGAAACCTTACCGGTATAAGAACTTATGAAAGCATGTTTCCCGTGAAATGCGATATAACGAGGAGCCGTTACATTAACAGTTTTTATAACCACTCCACTTTCAGCATTCATTATTTCAACTTTATCTGAGCGGTTTACAGTAATGTACAATTTACTTCCATAAATACCCATATCGTTAGCCACGTCACCTAGTTTCTTTCCAGGATTTGCAGCAACAAAGAACTCGTTTGTCATTTTCTTACTTTCTAAATCAAAATAAGACAAAGTACCATTATCGGAATCATAATACCCTTCGTTTAATATATATACCCCACTTACCGCTGCCGAAGGAGCATCAGGGATCGTATTATTATCCTTCTTACAAGAGGATACCGCAAGAACAGTGATCGCGAGAAGACCATAAAATAAATTGTTGATTGTAGTTTTCATGATTATAATTTTTGTTGTTTATTTAATAATTAATATGAATTCTTGCACGGTAGTTTGTGCCTGGCATCGGGTAATTTTCCATCACCACGTAATCCGCATTAAAAAGGTTATTGACCTCTCCAAGAAGTTTTATTTGAGCAAATGGAAGGTTAAATTCATAGGAAAGCGAAAGATCTTGTATAAACCACTCGTCTAAATAATATGCTGGTCTATTCTCTCGTCCACTATATTTTGCGCCGCTATATAAAGAACTCGCATTTACCCGCCAAGAGCGATAATGGAATGCAGCAGATGCTGAACTACTATTTCTTGGGGAATAAGGAATATCTTGTCCATAATAATACCCGCCTGGAGTACTATCAATTCCTTTTTGAAAAGTTGCATTAATGGACAGGTCGGCGTGAAGATCTTTTGTAAACTCTAAACGACTTTGTAATCCCATTTCTATGCCTTTAATTTCAACTTCCCCGATATTTAACATTGTCCAACGAAAACTTCGTGGTATGGCCGTAATCCTATCTTTAATGTTATTATGATAAGCATCAGTTTTGAATGTAAGGACTTGAACAAATCCGTCAAACTCTTTTTGAAGGGTCAAGCCAACATTAAACTCCTTGAGGTATTCTGGTTTTAGACTTGTTGAGCCTATTAACGTATAATAAGAATCGTTAAAGGTAGGCATACGAAAAACGGACTTATAAGACCCTCTTAGATAAAGATTTTGCTGGCCAAAGGGTTTCAATGAGAAAGATAGAGAGGGACTAATAGCAGACTTTGACCCAGCGGCTGATCCTGAAAGCACTTTATCTTGAACAAAAGTGCTTAGCAGGTTTCCCTGTACCCTCCATGTGTTGTTTTGATAATCCATCGCAAAATTGACTAAACCTGTATTGCGCCTCGGATAAGCGAAAGAAACCAAATTTGCATCTAATTGATTATTAAGATAGTCAGTAGAAATAGACGCTTTCCATTGATCGGTAAACTGAAATACATTTACAGCAGACAGGTAGATCTCTTTTTGTGTATAAAAATTCTCGAGCTTTCCAGCAGTATTTTGAAAATGCGGATCTAAGTAACGCATCCAGTTGTAGCTGTACTTCCCGCTTACCTTCAATCGATAGAAATTGGAAAACTCCTTATTCCAATAACTTTGCAAAAACACATTTTTATCATCTTGCCGATCCTCTGCATAATAATTATTATTAAGCGCCGGTCCTGGCAAACCTCGTTTAGATAAGTACACATAGCCATTTACACGCCATTCACTACTGTCTTTTAATTTGCCCTGAAATCCGGTTTCCACTCTAAACGTTTCCAAATCGGTATTTTTTCGTCTAATAGTCGTGTCTAAAAGAGCCTGGTTCTTATAATGAAAATCATATTCACCATTCGCTTTCATCCATTCAGTACTCAAACTAAGGCTTGTGTTTTGTGAAATCTTTTGCTGAACAGAGATGGAGGGATTAATGAGCCCAAAAGAACCGGAATAAAAACTCCCACTAATCTTTGTGATTTTACCTTCTTCAAACACTGGAGATTTAGATTCCAGATATAACACTGATGCTGACGCAAACGCCTTTGCAGATTTAGCAATATCATGGTGATTATTATTGTATAAAGCGATAGACTGCAAATTATCCAAGGAAAATTTACTCAAATCAATCTCCCCACTTTGGGCGTCATTTATGGGCATTCCATCATAAAAAACAGCTGTATGTTTGCTTCCCAAACTGCGAACATCAATGGTCTTCATCCCTCCTATTCCACCATAATCGCGTATCTGCACTCCATTAAAGGCTTTTAAAGCATCCGCCACATTCAGGCTATTGCTATTTTCAATATCTTTACTGGAAAGCTGCTGCGCAGCTACAGTTACAAAAAATGGAATAAGATCCCTATGTTTAGTGATCTCCACTGTTTTTAAAGTATCGTTTCTGAGCGTATCGGCGATTGAATTGAAATCTTTAACTTCTATACTTACTGCATTTGAACTGCTCCAAGTACACAAAAGAAACAATATAAAGACTCCCCTTAAAAACATGATTTATAAAAATAAAAGGGATTGTAAATCTAGCATACTCAAAGAAATGAGATGCGCTTCTTGGCTTCAATCCCCGAAAGCCTCAATAGTATTTTGCAAATGGAAGGTATTCTGACTTATCTAATAATACCCTTAATAAATTATAAGGTTTTAAAGACTTACAGCTGCGGGACAGTTCTGGATTTTCACCGGATTCCCCTTACATGAAGTATTCTTCATCTCAAATGCAATGCAAAGCTAACAAATTATATAATGTGAGTACGGGTGTTTATTGAATAAATTATAAAACCTAACAACAATGACAATATTTCAGTCACATCCAGACCACCAAGACAAAATTGCTGATTCGTGATTTATTTCGACCTTTTCATGAAACTTATCGCATTGGTATCCGTTTTGTAAATAATTTATTAAAGGAAAACAAGATTATGAATTTCAATAATTTTACAATAAAAGCTCAAGAAGCTATTCAAAAGGCTTCCGAAATAACCAGCGGTAATCAGCAGCAGGCTATCGAGCCATCACATATTTTAAAAGCACTCTTATTAGTCGACGAGAATGTGGTTAGTTTTTTATTAAAAAAGCTGAATGTAAACATACCGCATTTATCAGAATCATTGGATAAACAAATCGAATCCTTCCCAAAAGTAAGCGGAAGCAGTATCTATTTATCCAATTCAGCAAACAGCACCATTCAGAAGGCACAATCCTATCTAAAGGAGTTTAAGGATGAATTTGTATCCGTAGAGCACCTTCTTTTAGGGATATTAAATGCGGGTGATAAAGCATCCACCCTATTGAAAGATCAGGGTGTTAATGAAAAAGATTTAAAAAAGGCAATCGCTGAATTGCGCGGCAATAGTCGTGTTACCAATCCAAATGCGGAAGCGACCTACAATGCCTTAAATAAATATGCAAGAAACTTAAATGAATATGCTGAATCAGGCAAACTGGACCCTGTTATTGGTCGCGATGAAGAGATAAGAAGGGTCATTCAAATCCTTTCACGAAGAACGAAAAACAACCCGATCCTTGTCGGTGAACCTGGAGTTGGAAAAACCTCTATAGCTGAAGGAATTGCACACCGCATCATCCACGGTGATGTCCCCGAAAACTTAAAAAGCAAAACGGTTTTTTCACTAGATATGGGTGCTTTAATTGCGGGTGCCAAATACAAAGGTGAATTTGAAGAGCGTCTAAAATCAGTTATCAAAGAAGTAACGGATGCAGATGGACAAATAATTTTATTCATCGATGAAATTCACACCTTAGTAGGTGCTGGAGGTGGTGAAGGTGCCATGGACGCAGCAAATATCTTAAAACCTGCTTTAGCTCGGGGAGAACTAAGAGCTATTGGTGCGACCACCTTAAATGAATATCAAAAGTATTTCGAAAAAGACAAGGCCCTGGAACGTCGTTTTCAAATTGTAAAGGTAGGTGAACCAGATACCCAGGATGCAATATCCATTCTTCGTGGCTTGAAAGAAAGATATGAAACCCATCATAAAGTTCGAATATTGGACAGTGCGATTATCTCGGCCGTAGAATTATCACAACGTTATATTTCGGATCGTTTCCTTCCAGACAAAGCCATTGACTTAATGGACGAAGCAGCGTCGAAGCTCCGCTTAGAAATGGACTCTGTTCCAGAAGCTGTGGATGAATTGGATAGAAAAATCATGCAGCTTGAAATTGAACGTGAGGCCATTCGACGAGAAAATGATGATAAAAAGGTAGAAGAACTGAGCAGAGAAATCTCAAATCTTTCAAATGAGCGAGATTCATTAAAAGCAGTATGGCAAGAAGAAAAATCTTTAGTAGATACCGTCAACCAATTAATTGAGAGAATCGAGGACTATAAATTGGAAGCCGACCAAGCAGAACGGGCTGGAGACTATGGAAAAGTAGCAGAAATAAGATACGGCCGTATTAAGGAAACTCAAACTGAAGTTGATAAACTAAAAGCCGAACTAGAAGAAAAGCAGAGTTCGGAACGCATGCTAAAAGAGGAAGTGACTTCTGATGACATTGCGGATGTAGTCTCCCGTTGGACAGGTATCCCTGTTTCTAAGATGATTCAAAGTGAAAGGGAAAAACTTTTGAATTTAGAGGTAGAATTGCATAAACGAGTAGCAGGCCAAGCGGAAGCAATAGAAGCCATCTCTGATGCTATCCGTCGTTCTCGTGCGGGCTTAAGCGACATGCGACGGCCAATCGGATCCTTCATCTTCTTAGGTACCACCGGCGTAGGAAAAACAGAATTAGCAAAGGCTTTAGCTGAGTTTTTATTCAACGACGAGCATTCTATGGTGCGAATTGATATGAGTGAATACCAAGAAAGGCATTCGGTTTCAAGGTTGATTGGAGCGCCTCCAGGTTATGTCGGCTATGATGAAGGCGGTCAGTTGACTGAAGCAGTTAGAAGACACCCTTATTCAGTCATACTGTTAGATGAAATTGAGAAAGCACATCCAGATGTCTTTAATATTCTCCTTCAGGTTTTGGACGACGGACATCTTACTGATAATAAAGGAAGAACCGTAAACTTTAAAAACTCAATCATCATCATGACTTCTAATATCGGTTCTCATTTAATACAAGAGAACTTTGAGCACCTCAATGAAGGCAACCGTGACGAAGTAATTGCAAAAACAAAAAATGAAGTCTTCGAACTATTAAAGTCTACCATCCGCCCAGAATTCTTAAACCGAATCGACGAAATCATCATGTTTACTCCTTTGACAAGGGATGAGATCGGTGAAATCGTTAGAATGCAGTTCCATGGCTTACAAAAGCAACTGGAAGAAATGGGAATTACATTAGACGCTAGTAATGAAGCACTAGACTGGTTAGCTCAGCTTGGGTATGACCCTCAATTTGGTGCTCGCCCTTTAAAAAGAGTCATTCAAAAACGTGTTCTAAATGAATTATCAAAAGAAATACTTGCTGGAAAAATCGAAAAAGACAGTAAAATCACCTTGGATACATTTGATAATAAATTTGTATTTTTAAACAAATAACACAACCTTCCTGGTTATAAGTCCTGTCTCTTTAAAACTTCAAGTCGTTAATAGAGACAGGGCTTTTTTTATCTAGTTCCCATCAGAACTTTTGTTGACCTCATTTGTTTATAAGAGGTACCATGCTCGCTCTTTCTGCGACTAAACATGGCGTTTCTGCGACAGTTCTGCGACTAAGCCCCTATTTAGTCGCAGAACTGTCGCAGAAATATCGCAAAAGAGGTTAACTAGGTATGAGGATGGTATAAAGACATCCGAAGTGATTGCTAAACAATTAGTAAGAAATTAGGTTAAATATTAAAAACAGACCTATTTAAAAATAGGACGTTTTATATAATTGCAGGAGTTAGTATAAAATTATAAAGAAATGGTAAAAAAAGCAGAGGACAATTATCCAAAACACCAAGAAAACCCCGGTCCATCAAAAGAATCTTTAGAAGAGCAAAATGATGAAAAGGCTGGTCGTAATATCCACTGGACGATTATAGTTGCCATTATTATTATGGTAGTTGCATTATTTCTTATTTTTAGAAATATGTGATTCGTTAAATAACCGCAATTGGGTCAGTTAAAGTTTAAGTACGCTTTTAAATATCTCAGCTACAAATTGATTGCCTTGAGGATTTAAGTGAACACCATCTGTCGTTAAGATTCCACTGCTTTTATTATCCGTGTTATTCTTCACTTCGAATTCTTGGAAACTTTTCCTGAAGTCTATCAGTTCACAACCATTATCTTCCGCCAGCTTTCTGATGGATTTTGAAAAAGCATTTAGCAAACCGTCATGGGGGTTTGAATGATCGTTCAATTCCCCGATTACACCTGGAGTGCAAAGCGTTACTTTAATGTTTTTTTCTTTCAACTGATCAATCATCTTTTGATAAAAAACGCTAAATTTATTAAAATCGGTTCCTACCCCTCTATCGGAATGCCAAACGTCATTTATGCCAATCCAAATTACAACCTCATCTGGATTCTTCTCAAGTACATCTTCAGTAAACCTCAGGTATAGGTCTGTAACCTTATTTCCACCAATGCCTGCATTAATGAGTTGTGTTGATTTATCATTTTTAGCACTCAACCCATCCTGTAGGACGCGGATAAAACCATTCTCATTAGAGCCTTGTTGGGTTATTGAATCCCCAAAAAATAAGATGGTTCTTGATTTTTCCTGTTTCATGGAAAGTAGAAAAGCTGGAATGACAATGATTGCAAAGAGTAGGATACGTTTCATAATCGTTATTTAAGATTTAGGTTTTTGCTTTTGTAATTAAATTAAATCAGACATGATACGCTCCAGCTTATCATCTAACTCGCGACTTAGTTTATCAAAATCTGCAGCGGACTTCAATGTTCCTTTTACGCTGCAATAGAATTTAATTTTAGGCTCAGTACCAGAAGGTCTAGCTGAGATCACATCCCCTTCAACTGTAATAAATTGTAAGACATTGGATTTTGGAAGACCCGAAGCACTTTGTAGATAGTCTTTCACTTCAGCTACTTCTATCCCACCTAATTGTTTAGGAGGATTTTTACGCAGAGCGATCATCATGTTAGAAATCTCTTCTGCGCCAGCTTTACCTTCCTTTGTTAAAGCAATAAGTTTTTCCTTATAATAGCCGAATTGAAGGTAAATTTCAATTAAGGTGTCGAACAATGATTTCCCTTGATCTTTGTAATAAGCGGTCATTTCCGCTATAAAAGCACTTGAAATCACAGCATCTTTGTCGCGAACTAAATCACCAATTAAATACCCGTAACTTTCTTCCCCACCTACTAAAAACTTCTCTTTTCCTTCCTTGGCGGTCATTAACTCACCGATAAATTTAAAGCCGGTCAACACATCATAACAAGTAACCTTTAAACTTTCGGCTATCTTTTCAATTAAAGAACTGGTTACGATGGTCTTTACGATATAGTCATTGTCCTTCAATACGCTTTGCTCCTGTTTCGCAGAAAGGACATAATAAACTAATAAACTACCGATTTGATTTCCATTGAGCAATTGAAATTCTCCCTTAAGATTTTTAACTGCCACTCCTACTCTATCGGCATCAGGATCCGTAGCCAGAACAAGATCAGCGTCCTGTTTTTTTCCCTCAGCGATGGCTAAAGACATAGCTTCTTCTTCTTCAGGATTTGGATAAATAACAGTTGGAAAATTCCCATCCGGTTGGGCTTGAGACTCAACAAGCATCAGGTTTGTGAATCCCCATTCTTTGAATGTTGGAGGAACCATAGTAATTCCTGTACCATGAATAGGAGAAAACACAACCTTAAGATCAGTTTGCTTCAACACAACATCCGGCCTTATACTAAGTTCCTTTATTTTTTGAATATACAAACGATCCATATCAGCTCCTAGTACCTTGATATTTTCGTCTTTTGCTTCAAATTTTATCTGACTATTATCTTCAATTGCATTTACTTCTGTGATAACATTCTGATCATGCGGTGCTACGAGTTGTCCGCCATCTTTCCAATAAGCTTTATATCCATTATACTCTTTTGGGTTATGGGAAGCAGTAAGCATTACACCGCTCTGGCAGCCTAGTTCTCTGATTGCAAATGAAAGGACTGGTGTTGGGCGCATTTCTTCAAAAAAATAGGTGATGATATCATTAGCAGAAAAAACATCCGCGACCATTTTGGCAAATTCTTTAGAATTATTTCGGCTGTCATAAGAAATGGCTACCTTAAGTTGTTCATTCGGATACACCTTCTTCAAGTAGTTGCTCAGACCTTGTGTTGCTTTACCTAAAGTATATTTGTTTATCCTATTAGATCCTACTCCCATTTTTCCACGGAGACCACCGGTACCAAACTCAAGGTCTTTATAAAAGGCTTCTATAAGGTCATTCTTCCGCTTTTCGTCAACAAGATTTTGAACAATTGCCTTCGTTTCCGAATCGAAAGAATCACCAAGCCATTGATTTACTTTATTTTGAATAAGAATATCTAGTTCTAGAGACATATGAACGTATTTTTTAATTATCTAAGTTAGAAATATTATATCTAAAAAGGCAATTAAAGTGTCCAGGAATACAAATAATCTAAAACGGCATCCCGATTCCGAAATTGTATTGAACGAAATTATAGCGATCGGGATAATGACTTGCGTCGTACCGATCTCGAAAATCTTTCCCATTAAAGAGCTCAGAAATCACCCATCGATCTTTTCCCCGAAATTGAGGATCTCGCACTTTTATTCCGGCATCTAAACGGAAGACAAAATAATCTACATCAAAGCGTAAGCCTAGACCTGTACCAATAGCCATTTGGCCAAGGAAAGTTTTTCCGTCGAATTTACCGTCCGGATTAATGTCACTTTCGCGCAGGCGCCAAATATTCCCCACATCTATAAATGTGGCGCCTTTAAGTTTTGCTCCAAATAAATTATTTAGAAGCTTAAAGCGATACTCTATATTTCCTTCAAGTTTTATCTCACCAAGCTGATCAAGATTTCGAAGGTTCAAACGCAAAGAATCGGGCAACACCTCTCTGTTATATCCACCTGGTCCTAATGTACGTGCCTGCCATGCGCGTACCCCGCTCATTCCACCGCCATAAAAGCTTTTTTCAAAAATCAGGAATTCCATATTGTTTCCATACGGGACTGCAATCCCAGGATTCAAACGAACTACCAGTTGACGATCTCCACCAAAGTGACGATAAACACGAAAATCGGTTTCGACCTTCGCATACTGCAGAAATGGAACCTTGAATATTGTCTTTTGACCCTCATCGTTTTTGCGCAATTTAATTAAATTACCAATTAGGTTTAAAGAATTACCGCTTAAATCTACAGCGCCTCTAAAAAACAGAAAGTTGTCGAGCTCTGATAGTCTTAATGTATTATAGGTATAGGAATACTGGCTTCCGAGACCAATATAAGCACGATCATTGCTGGCAACATATAGTCCAAAGCCCTGTTTTTCCAACTCCTCTTTAAAACTACTTGATAACTTTCCCAACCGATATTCTAATACGATAGGCGTTACATTGTGCACCTTATATTTTGTATCGTTCCAGAGGTACGATATTGAATTTATTAAGTAGCGGTTTGAGTACGTATTTAATTGGTCAAACTTTTGCCAACTAGTTGAAAAAGTAGTTCTTGGCATTCCGTTTTGAACCACTTGCGGTATTCCAAATGGCACGATAAGCCGCGGGAAAGTAAGGGTTGCCCCTAGTTGTATATCTTGGTTAAAGACCTTGTCGAACAAATTCCCTTGAACTCGAGAGTCAAATAAAACGCCATAACTCATTTTAACTTCCAACTGCTCTGATCCACCCAAGAAATTACGATTGGTGTAAATATCTCCTATGTTAAATCCGTTGCGACCTGAGTTGAACGTAAATTCGCCTTCCAGTCTATTCGACATCCTTTTATTGGGAATTAAATCATAAAAAGCATTTAAATGGGTAGAATCCGTCTTTTCATATGTTATTTTAATACTTTTAAATGTATTAAGCTCATATAAACGATCGTAGGTGAGGTTCTCTTTATCGATGTTATAGCGCGAACCTTCTTTCATGAAAATATACCGATTTAGCCTTCTTGCTTTAAAATTGCGCGAGTGATCAATAAATTCTATGCCTTCCCCTAAATTAGTAATTTGCGGAGTGGGGGTTGTTTGTTCATGGCTGTCTTTTATCGTTACTTGACTACTATCGATATAAAAAACATTATGCTTTGACTTGCCCTCTGGGTTTTCGATAATCAACTTTAAGTCAGCATTATTTCCATTCATATTCGTATCAAGTTCAAACCTCACATATTGTCGAATAAAATCAAAATAGCCTTCACGTTGCATAAGCGCATATATATTTTCCCTCTCCAAAACTAAGGAGTCCGCATCGTAGGGAACACCAGTTCTAATTTTCGTGAAAAGCGGTTTATACTTATTATAAAGGCTCTCTAAACTATCATCCTCTATGTCATACTTAATTGATTGAATGATGAAAGGAGCACCTTGATCAATGTCAAAAATAACCTCTGCTTTTTTTTTATGAACGTGGATTTCACTTTTTACCTTAGCGTTTAAATACCCTTTGTTGTTAAGATATTTCTGAATTTGAGTGCTTGATATGTCAACCAAAGAACTGTCCAATAGACTGGGAGCCTCCCCTACGTTGCGAATATTTTGCGTTCGGTAATGACCGTTTTGTGCATTAGCTAGATTATATAGAAATAGATTGATTGTAGAATTCGGGCGAATCTCCTGCTGTATATATTCTGAAGCTTGCTCCTTAAATTTCTTGTCAATCCCCTTTAATTTCACTTTTGTAACGAGCGCTTGGTCGTCATCCAATAAACGTACAGACCTACAAGAAGTTGTAGATATAATAGACAAAAACCCTATTATTGCAAATAATATCTTATATCGGAAATAAAATGCTCTCAAAATCTCAACTCAGTTTCATTAAATCCATCCATCTCAAAAAATTCAGAGTTAAACATCGGCTTTTCATCGTTGAAGGCTATAAATCCATAACGGAATTCCTATCTTCAAAATATATCTTGTCTCAATTGTTTTTCATTCCTGAAATGGCTTCAAAAGTGGCTAATTTTCCTGAAAAAATGAAGCATTTTGAGATAACTTCTTCTGAACTAGCCAAAATAAGTACTTTGAAGAGTCCCAATGGAATATTGGCCCTTTTTGAAATTCCAGTTTCTGTTGAAGCTGAGGCAATCCATCTCCGTGGTAAGTTTTCCCTAGTGTTAGATTGCATTCAAGATCCGGGAAATTTGGGCACCATTATTCGTTCCGCCGATTGGTTTGGTATCGAAAACATTATTTGTTCATTGGACTCCGCAGATTGCTATAATTCGAAAGTTGTACAAGCCACCATGGGTTCTCTTGCCAGGGTTTCTATTCATTATAAAGATTTGGATGACTGGCTTCCGAAAGTAGGTATTAAGGCCTATGGTGCTTTATTGGACGGAGTTTCTTTATACAGTTGTGATTTTACTATAGGTAAGGAAGGTGTGATGGGAAATCAGGAAGGTCTTATCTTATTGGGCAACGAAGGACAAGGTATTGGGAAATCGCTGCTCCCTTTTATTGACCAGGCTGTCACGATCCCTCGCTTCGGGTCGGCCGAATCGTTGAATGTAGCAATCGCCGCCTCCTTAATTTGTTCAGAAATCAGAAGACACCATCCGAATCGATAATAATCATGTCAAATCGGGACATTATCTCCACTTATTAAGATTTTTTTGCAAAAAGCTTAGGCTTCAAAGATATTTTTACTATTTTTGCACTCCAATCAAGGAATGGTCGGATGGCCGAGTGGTTAGGCAGAGGTCTGCAAAACCTTTTACAGCGGTTCGAACCCGCTTCCGACCTCATTTAAAAATTTAAAAAGAAAAAGAAAATGGCAGTTACACGATTAAAAAGAAAAGACAGAAGAAATAAGAATGTCGCTAAAAATGAAGTGCAATTTTTGAGCTTAGGTAGCAATATTGAAAAAGGCAGCCGTTCAAAAATGTCTCAAAATAGCCAAATCGTTAAGAACGACGAAATTTTGAATAAATTGGCAGCTGAGTTGAAAAATTAAGTTGTAACTTTTTTCCAAATAAAAAAGGCTTTCCAATTGGAAAGCCTTTTTTATTTGGAAAAAAGTTCATAAATAACCTCAGAACTTTAATCCTAATATAAGGACACTGAAATCTAACAGTTATTTAACCAATTGCTTACATATCTCCTTTACTAAGCCTGGACCTCTATATACTAGGCCTGTATAAAGTTGTATAAGACTGGCACCAGCTTGCATTTTTGAAAGCGCTTCTGCTGCAGAATAGATCCCTCCTACACCAATAATCGGAAAGGAACGGTTTGATTTTTCAGAAAGATAACGAATGACTTCAGTAGATCGGTAGGCCAAAGGTTTACCACTTACTCCTCCAGCTTCGCTAATCAATGCCTCTTCTGAATATAACCCCTCTCTAGAAATCGTCGTGTTTGTGGCTATAATTCCAGCGATATTTGTCTCTTTAACAATATCGACGATATCATCCAATTGACTATCTGTTAGATCAGGGGCTATCTTTAACAATATCGGTTTAGAATGCTCTTTTAATCGATTTTGTTTTTGCAATGCGTTAAGGATAAGCGTAAGCGGTCCCTTTTCTTGCAAATCCCGAAGTCCAGGAGTGTTGGGTGAACTCACGTTAACGACAAAATAATCTACAACGTCAAATAACTTATCAAAGCAAATTAAATAATCGTTTACTGCCTCTTCATTTGGAGTATCTTTGTTTTTGCCAATGTTTCCTCCAATAATCAATCCATTACGATTGGTAAAATACTTTAATCGCATTGCTGCGACTTCTACCCCTTGATTATTAAAACCCATACGGTTGATTAGTGCACCATCTTTTGGCAATCGGAACATTCTAGGCTTATCATTACCCATTTGAGGTCTTGGAGTAACTGTTCCAATTTCTACAAATCCAAAACCTAGACTAGCGAACTCCTCTACAAATTCGGCATTCTTATCAAAACCAGCGGCTAAACCTACAGGATTTTTAAACTTTAGGCCAAAAACTTCTCGCTCCAATGAAGAGTCATTTAAAGAGAATGCTTGTTTCAATAAACTTTTTGCTCCCCATACCCTATGAAAGGTTTTTAATCCACCGGTCACTCTATGATGTGCCGTTTCGGCATCCATTGTAAAAAATAAAGGCTTTACGAGTTTGTACATAAGCGCAAAGATAACAAAGAAAATGCTGGATATTTTCGTATTTTTGCGCCAAATGATTTCAATAAATAATCTTACTTTCGAGATAGGCGCCCGCGCCTTATATGATGAGGCAAATTGCCATATCAAACCAGGGGACAAAATCGGCCTTATTGGTGCAAATGGCACAGGAAAAACGACTCTTCTTAAACTGATTGTTGGCGATCTAAATCCGACTTCCGGCACCATTTCCATGGCCAAAGATTTGAAGATCGGGTACTTAAATCAAGATTTGCTTTCCTATCAAAGCGACAAAAGTATATTGCATGTTGCTATGGAAGCATTTGAGCGTCAGAATCAATTGCATTCAGAAATAGAAAGTTTGTTGCAAAAGCTCGAGAGTGACTACTCTGATGATTTACTCCATAGGCTTAGTGATAAACAAAATGAGTTTGAAGCACTTGATGGTTATAATATCGAGTATAGATCTCATGAAATATTAGCGGGGTTAGGATTTAGCGAGGAAGAGCAAAAACGCCAGTTATCAAAATTCTCTGGAGGATGGCGAATGCGGGTGATGTTAGCTCGTATCCTCCTTCAAGCTCCCGATATTCTTTTACTAGATGAGCCTACGAACCACTTGGACTTACCTTCGATTAAATGGCTAGAGTCTTATTTACAAGCGTTTGAAGGTGCTATTTTAGTTGTCTCACACGACAGGTATTTTTTAGATAAAGTGTCTAAAAAGACTGTTGAATCAAGAAAAGGGAAACTGAATCCATATGCAGGTAATTATTCTTTTTATTTAGAAGAGAAATCGATGCGGGAGGAAATTCAGGGGAATCAGTTTAAAAACCAACAGTCGAAAATCAAGCAAGAAGAAAAACTTATTGAACGCTTCCGCGCGAAAGCATCAAAAGCCAAAATGGTTCAGTCTAGAATAAAGGCTTTGGAAAAGATGGATCGGGTGGACGATGTGGATGACAATAATCCTACGGTAAACTTTTCTTTTAAATTCTCTAAACCTTCTGGCCGCCATGTGGTGACCATGAAAAACATTAGCAAATCATATCCAAACGTACCTATTGTAAAGAATACGGAAGGCTTAATTGAAAAAGGCGACAAAATCGCGTTAATCGGGGCAAACGGTCGTGGAAAATCAACATTATTAAGAATTATCGCTGGAGCGGATAGCGAGTTTCAAGGAGATTTAGAATACGGCCATAATGTTACGAAGACATTTTTTGCACAGCATCAATTGGAAGCACTTCACCTAGAAAACGAGATCCTACAAGAGCTGCAAGCCTTTGCTCCGAAACATACTGAAACGGAGTTACGATCTATTTTAGGAAGCTTCCTTTTTACCGGTGATGATGCTTTTAAAAAGATAAAGGTATTATCAGGTGGTGAAAAGTCACGAGTGGCACTTGCAAAGACCCTAACGGCTGATGCAAACTTTCTTTTGCTCGATGAACCTACAAATCACCTAGACATTCAATCCATAAATATTCTAATACAGGCTTTAAAGCAATATGAAGGAACGTTTATATTAGTATCTCACGATCGGTACCTACTTGATAATGTCGCTAATAAAATCTGGTATATTGAAGATCAGAAAATAAAAGAATATCCGGGCACATACCAAGAATATGAAGACTGGCAAAATAAACGTCTTATTGCGATCTCCTCACAACAGGAGATTAAACGGGAAAAAGATGTAAAGCCTAAAAAAGAAAAGAAAGTCATTAAAGAAGTCGATAACGACAAACGAAATAAATTAAACAAAGTTGAAAAGTTAATCACTCAAACAGAGAGCAATATTTTCGAACTGGAAAATGAAATCGCTGCTTTGGAAAAGAAACTCTCTGAACCTTCAATTTATCAAGACGAACAAAAATTAAAGGAAGTGAATTCACAATATTCAAAATTGAAGGAATCGTTAAAAAAAGAGCAAAAAGAATGGGATAACTATGCCGAGGAATTGATGCTTTTAGAAGGTTAGCTTATGGGGAAAAAGTCACTTGGCATCTATTTCTTACTTCTTTTTTTTGCAAACTCATCTTTTGCTCAACGTAAAAAGAAAAACCAACAGGCCCGAAGTCCACAACAAGAACTCGTCTATCATGATAAAAATTATTTATCTGAGATTAAATCTGTTGAGTTTTATAATAATGAAGATGAACAGTCCCTTCCTTTAATCCGTTTAGGTACTAATGAATTGCTTCATTTATCTTTTGATGATCTTAGGGCCGATATAAGACGTTTTTATTTTAGCATTGAACATTGTGACGTCCATTGGAAAAAAAGCAATTTATCTCCCCTAGAGTATACTTCTGGTTATGGTGAGGACCAGATTAAAAACATATCGCGCTCACTTAACACTTTACAATCGTACACTCATTATCAAGCAAATTTTCCAACAGAAAACACGCGTCCTTTAATTTCAGGAAATTACCTTTTAAAGGTTTATGAAGATGCTGATAAAAAACGCCTAGTCGTAACTCGGCGTTTTTATATTTTGGATGAAAAAGCAAAAGTGATGGCTAAGCGTATAGCTCCTGTTGAAATAAAGAACAGAAAAAGTCATCAAAAAATAGAGGTAGCTGTACATACTCAAGCATTGACGATAAATAATCCAGCCAGTGACTTTAAAGTAATGGTTATGCAGAACAATCGCCCTGACGTTCAATTATTGGACGAAAAACCAAGTATGATCCGTGAAAGAGAATTGATCTACAATCATCCTAATCAATTTAATTTCGCCGGTGGCCAAGAATTTCTATATACAGATTTAAGAAGCTTTCGTTTGCAATCTTCGATGATAAGAAAAATTGAAATCGACACACTGACCCGAATATCGTTATTGGAGGATAATTATTTAAATAACGCTACTTACAGTGAAGTTATTGATGAAAATGGACGTTTTTACATTAGAAATCTAGACCAGCAAGGACAATCAGAGCTTTTGGCCGATTATGCGGAAGTACGGTTTTCGCTTCAGGCTGTAGACTCTACTAGTAAAATATATCTTCTAGGCTCTTTTAATAATTTTAACCGAGATGGAGAAAGTCGAATGCGATATGATACAGAAAGTAAATCGTGGAAAATTAATATGTTACTAAAACAAGGTGTCTATGATTATCTGTATGCGACAGATTGTTCGCCGAGTTTTTATGAAACTAAGAATACATATCAAGTGTTCGTTTATTACCGCAATCCAAGATTAAACCGCGATGAAATCGTTGGTTTTCACCAAATCAATTAATTTTTATGAACAGTAAAACAGCAAAGGAATCCTTTACCATTACTAATGAACTTGTATTGCCCAACGATACAAATACACTAAATAACTTAATGGGGGGCCGACTTCTACATTTGATGGATATTTCGGCTGCCATTTCCGCCCAAAAACACTGTAACAATATTGTTGTTACGGCATCTGTGGACAATGTTTCCTTTCGTCATCCTATTAAATTAGGAGACGTGGTTTATATCGAGTCACAAGTAACGCGAGCGTTTAACACTTCTATGGAAGTCCGCATTGCTGTATGGGCACAAAACATCCCCTCTGGGACCAAGATTATGTCTAATGAAGCTTTTTATACATTTGTCGCTATCGACGAAGAGTCAAAAACCGTAGCTGTTCCGAAACTGATTCCAGAGAGTGATGAAGAGAAAAAACTATTCGCTTCAGCACAGCATCGCAGAGAATTAAGATTAGTTTTGGCTGGGAAATTGAAGCCCCAAGATGCGGATGGATTGAGAACCTTCTTTAACGATATTTATTAGAATTTAACTGAATTTACTTTAAATTAGTCTCAAGACACTTGAGTTAATTTAATAAAGAATCGAATAAATGATAAAAACCATTCTTTTAGTGGGAATTGGTGGTGCTATTGGAAGCATTTTCAGGTATCTTACAAACATATGGGTAGCGAGAAGCTTCCTTCATGTCTTTCCCTTGGCAACTTTGCTTGTGAATATCATCGGTTGTCTATTGATTGGTTTTTTAGTCGGCTTATTTGATAAACAGCAAGCTAGCAGTCGCGAACTTCAATATCTGCTTATCACAGGGTTTTGTGGTGGGTTTACAACCTTCTCAGCGTTTTCCTTTGAAAACGTACTCCTATTGCAAAGCCATACCTTTTTAGCCTTACTTTATATTATAGCAAGCATCCTTTTGGGTGTTGGAGCTGTTTGGTTTGGACTTTATGTCTCTAAACTATTTTAAAAAACGCTTTAGACATTCGATTAGATTCGTTCGAGACCGATTTTCCCTAAATGAGATCCAAAGCCTACTAGCAAACAAGAAATAAACACCCCGATGCTAATTGCTAAAAAGGCTTTTTTACGGCCTAGTTTAAATATTACTGCTGCTATCACTCCTGAATATGCACCTGTGAAAGGCAGAGGCACCATAACAAATATCATTAGTCCCCAGAAACCGTAATTCTTAATTTTATCTCCAATGCCTTTCTTAGTTCTCCGCATCAGTTGTACAGAATGCACTTTATAGCGCTTATATTTCCAAAGTTTAGCGTTGAAAGTATCTATTAAAAACATCATTAATGGAAAAACTAGTAAATTTCCTACTAACCCTACAAAGAATGCCACAAAAGGATTTAATCCTTTAAGCATTCCATAAGGTATCCCTACCCGTCCCTCTCCCAGAGGTGAAATGCTAATCAGAAAGGTATAAATGATATCTTCAAACATGTTTTTCCTTTAACAGAAAAACAAAGTTACTTCTTTAAGAATTATTCTATTGTATTATTTTAAAACCACCTTTGTGCTTTATTTTGCTTAGTAAGTTGAATAAACAAAAAATAAAGGATTTTAGCCTGTGATTGTGCTATTAAATTGAGTCTAATAATGTAATTGTATTATGCTTCATTTGATGTATCTTTACCCTTTTAGATAAAAATTTTTTTGTTATAAAAATAAATAAAAAAAAGGATTCAAAAACTATAGATATTACTATTATGGTATAGATTTTGCGCTTTATTTTTGGATACGGAGCGACGAGTTAAAAACTAATTTTCAACTGGTATACATTCCTTGAAAATATAACACTAAATTTCAATTCCAAATTCTATTTCATAAGACAGACACGTTTATATTATTTTCATGAATGATAAATACAGTAATTATTACAAGATACTAAGTATTTTATTGGATTTATTCTTGATTAATCTCGCTGGTTTTCTGGGTTACCTTTTAACTTATAATTCAATTGATGGGGTAATCAATTTGAACATTAGTCTCATTAACATTCTTCTCATCAACTTTATATGGTTTAATGTTACACAAATAACTCGTCTGTACCATAAGATATTCGCAAAGGATGCTATTCCGACAATTAAGGCGGCTTTAGCTTCTTTATTTTTGTTAGTTTTCATCGTATCATTGATTACATTTTTCATTCAGGATTTCGGAACCCCTACCCTGTTATTAGTTGTAACCTTTTTAATTTTTGCACCTCTTTTTCTCAGTGGGAAAGTTGTGTTTTTGCTTTTGCGGCGCTCAAGAAGAGATAGAATGATCGATTATAAAGATGTCGTTGTAGTTGGTGGTGGTCCTGTTGGCCAAGATGTTATAAAGCATATCCGGCTAAACAAACATCTAGGATACCGTGTGATGGGGTATTTTGATGACAATCCAGAAATTGAAATAGAAGAGGTTAATTATTTAGGACAGATTAATAATTGTATCGACTTCGTTAAAAATAACAATATACGAGAAGTATATTGTGCACTTCCTGATCGATCGATAACTGAAATTAAAACCTTAATGCGCGAAGCCGACCGAGAATTAATTCGCTTTAAACTTGTTCCAGATGTAAAAGACTATTTTAAGAAGAACGTTATTGTTCAACTTTTTGGGCATTTGCCTGTGTTGAGTCCTCGTGCTGAACCTTTAGAAAACAAAGTCAATCAATTGGTTAAACGCCTCTTTGATGTACTCTTTTCTCTGGTCGTTATTATTTTCATCATGAGTTGGCTTACCCCTATAATGGCCATTCTTATAAAATTGGAAACAAAAGGCCCTGTTTTTTTCAAGCAATTACGATCGGGTAAAGATAACCAGCCTTTTTACTGTATAAAGTTTCGAAGCATGCGACCCAATGGGGAAGCCGATACCAAACAAGCAGGAAAGAATGATTATAGGATTACCAAAATTGGTGCTTTTATGCGAAGAAATAGTATAGATGAAATGCCTCAGTTCTTCAATGTCCTAATGGGCGAAATGTCAGTTGTAGGTCCCCGACCTCATATGCTACAACACACACAGGAATATTCTGAAATAATTGATCAATACATGGTCCGCCACTTTGTACTGCCAGGTATAACGGGATGGGCACAAGTTCGGGGCTTAAGAGGAGAAACTAAAGAAGACGGTGCAATGGAAGAACGAGTTAAAGCTGACATTTGGTATTTGGAAAACTGGTCGCTTCTTCTTGATTTAAAAATAGTTTTCCTAACTTGTTGGCAGTTGATCGTGGGTCAAGAAAATGTATTTTGACTCTCAGTTTCATAATATGAGCGGTCAATCGTAATATATTCACACTATCAGGGAAATTATCCTAAATTTGCCAAAAAACAAGCGATAGTTGAGACATCTAATTTTAAATTCTTTCAAGCGTTTAAGAGAAACCAATATTCTGTCAAATTTTTTAAATTTAGGCAGCATACAGCTTTCTAATGTCTTATTATTGATTTTAATCTATCCGATTATCACTAGGATAATTGGCATTGAGCAGTTTGGATATGTGATGCTTGCAAATACATTTGCAAGTCTTTCGGCAATCGTAATTAATTACGGTACGAATCAATCTGGAATCAGAGATATTGCAACCTCTGTTTCCGACATTAAAAAACTCAGCACTATATTTTATACTACAATATGGATTAGAGTTTTGATATTTATTATTTTTATACTTGTCATCGTTAGCCTTCAATGGTTTAACGTTAGATATTATTCATTTATTGTATTAGCCATTCCGATAGTTGTAGCAGAAGTGATCAACCCATTATTCTTTTATAATGGCACAGAAAATCTTAGAATTTATAATATTGCTAATTTAGTATCCAAAACTCTTATTATCCTTCTAGTCCTGCTATTTATTAAGGGGCCACAAGATTCAGAATGGACAAACTTTATAATGGGAATGGTGAGCGCTTCGGTTTATTCTGTATTGATGGTTTTTGCTGCAATAAAACATCGGCTATCTTTCCGTTTTCCCCAAAAGAGTGAAATGCTTTTAATTGGAAAAGAAAACTTCTATCTAACTGTCAATAACATCTCCGTGCATTTGCAACAATCTTTGATGATTTTTGCCATCGCGAAATGGGGCACCCCTTCTTGGCTTGGTGCATATACCTTATGTGACAAAGTAATTTGGTCTTCTAGGATTTTGATCATTTCTGTGTCCAATGCGATCTATCCAAAGGCGGCACAACTTTATCAAGAAAAAACCAAACTGTGGAGTGTTTACCGATTAAGGATGAAAAAACTGGTTACCATGCTTTTCTTTTTACTATCGTTGACATTGTTTATTTTTCCTGAGTTTATCATATTTGTTTTAGCTGGTGAGGAAAATGAAACAGCTGTAATTTTTTTAAGAATGATGGCTATTGTACCCACAATTGCAGCACTCAATTGTTTAAATGTGCTTGATCTTTTATTAAAAAATAATATTGTATCCATATTTCGAATTGCCGTAATATTGATGGTTTTTTCTGTTCTATCAGCCTATTTATTAGTCCAAAGTGGTCAATATAAGTGGTTCGGGATCTATACGGTGTTAATAGAGCTTAGCGCTTTGTTAATGTATGAATATATCATCAAAAAATCTGCTAAGGAATATGTCTAAACCTGTTGCAATTATTCTCTTAAATTGGAATACCCCACACCATTCATATAATTGCATAACTTCTGTTCTAAAGCATTGTAATAATCAAAATTTTGATATTATTCTTGTTGACAACGGTTCTACGGATGATTCTTTAGCTTTTCTGAAAGTAAAATTCCCTGATCTTCATTTCATTAAAAATCAAAAAAACTTAGGATTCGCAGAGGGGAATAATAGAGCCTTGGAGTATAGTATAAATAATGGATATACTTATTCCTTTCTTCTGAATACGGATACAGAAGTTGATCAAGAAGTAATAGAGCCGCTCTTAAACTATCTTGATAAGAAGGAAGAAGTCGGTGCCGTTCAACCATCCATATATTGGATGCATAAACGCAACAGCTTGTGGAATGGCCCTTGTTATTTCAATCCTTACTTAGGTCGTACGTATTCCAAGACTAAAGAAGCTGATAAAAAGGATTTAGAAATTAAGCATACCGACTGGCTTACGGGCTGCGCAATGATGATCCGCAATAAAGCATTACAAGAATCTGGGCTCTTTACAGAGAAATTATTTCTCTATTATGAAGATGTGGATTTATCATTCCGTATCCGTAAGGCTGGTTATCAACTCAATTATTTACCTCAAGTTAAGATTTTTCATGAAGCGGGAGTTTCAGGGAAACAGGATACTAAAAATAACGAAGGTACTTTAAGTCCGATAATTCATTATTATCTTAGTCGAAATAAATTATGGATTTTACGTAGGTACGCCTCTATGTTTTTTTTGCCTTTGATAATTGTAGCGCACCTCTTTTATTATGGCTGCCTTTTCATTTATTTCATTGCAAGGAGGCGATGGAAGAAAGCGAATTTTTTATTTAATGGAATAAAAGAGGGACTTTTCACCCCTCAAAAGTCGATTTGGACTTAAAGGCAGTTAAAATTAAAAAATAAATTCTATGGTGTTTATTTTTCCTGTCATTTATATTCTGTCTTTCATCCTCGCTATAACGGATTTTATTAGGGGAAAGAAAGACGGATTTCTCTTGTTTTTAATCTTTGGGCTTTCGATTTATACAAGCGCGTTGTCAGTTACTTTTATGCTTGGCTTTAAGGACTTAATCATTTACTTGCAGTCCTTCAAAGAGATTTTCATTCTTCTTATGCTTGGCACAAGTCTATGGAACCTTAAAACAAGAATAAAGCTTCATTTTATAGATTATGCAATTCTAACGTTTTTCCTCTATACTCTGATATACGCCGTTTTACCAATTGGTGAGCAAGGACTTATTGAAAGAGTACTTGCCTTTAAAAGCACTTCTTTTTTCTTTTTTGTATATTGCTGTGGCCGGCTTTTTAGGCCGGAAGATATATATATTAGCAAGTACTTTCATTATATCTTACTAGTCATCATCATGGCGGCAATCGTCATTTTATATGAATACGTTACTGATCAACACTTGCAAACCCTAACGGGATATGCTGATTATAATTTTTACCTTTTTAACTTTGAACCAAGCGGAAACTACGGTCTTACATGGACTTTTGAATCGGAAGGTGGATTTAAGCGATTTGCGAGCTTTTTTGCAAATCCGCTAGAGTTAGCTGCTTCAACAATAATAGGCTTATCCATCGTTGGCGCTTTATTCACTACAAACGAAAATAAATTCAAAATAGATGGATTTGGAATACTCGCATTAGCAGCTACTTTTGTTTGCATACTATTAGCCTTATCACGTTCTTCCTTTATTAGTTACTTTATTGTCATTTATTTTTTTGCTTTTTTTACTAAAAAGAAATTCATTCTTACCCTTGCTCATTCAGCTGTCGCACTAGTTGTTTTCTATCTTATCTATTTATTTTGGACGAGCGATGGCCGAGATGATGGCTTGGAACAAGTAATCATTAACACCCTTAACTTTAGCAACCCCTCAAGTGTGGGTCATTTGGTAGAATGGATTCAGGGCGCAATGGCGATAGCCGCAAATCCATTTGGACTCGGTTTGGGGTCTTCCGGCAGAATTGGAGGATCTTTAGGAGAGAATATTGGCGGCGAAAATCAGTTTATCATTATTGGCGTCCAGGCAGGTATTATTGCCCTACTTATTTATCTGACGATTTATATTGCCTTGATAAAGAGTTGTATTAAATGGCTTCCCAAATTGAAGGGAAAGGAAAAAAAAGTATGTCTGGCCCTATTATTAATCAAAATTGGCTTTATCATCCCTTCGCTAACTTCAGAAATAGAATCATCTTCCTATATTTCTTACTTGACGTGGTTTTTATCCGGGTTATTTATTAGTATTATCACAGAAAAGCAAACTGTAACCAAAATAAGGGATGCCGAAGAGAATTAACATAGGAATCGACATAAGGGATTTAAAAGTAGCTCGAACGGGCACCCAAACTTATTTAAGAGAACTATGTCGTGAATTTAAATCGATGGAGAATGAAAGGTATCAATTTTTCTTTTTTGATACTCCCTTCCCCGTCTATAAAGGAGAAGTTAAAGTTTTGAAACTTATCGAACATTTACGTTATCAAATTTGGAAGCAAATTGCCTTACCTCTTAAAGCTTGGTTTAGAAACTGTGATATTGTTTTCTGTACGGACAATTATGTTCCTTTAATAAAATTGGGATATAAAACTGTTCCTGTTTTTCACGATGCATTCTTCTTTGAAAATCCCGAACATTTCAACAAGCATTGGCTCTGGCTGTACCGTATACTGGCAGTGCCTGCAGCAATGAACTCCTCGATAGTGATTACGCCTACTCTCTACGCAAAGCAGCAAATTCATACCCACACTGAAATTGACTTTAACAAATTGAAAGTCGTTTATGAAGGACCTAAATCCTTACACGATTACAAACATGAAATAATAAACAACCAATCTGGCCGCAAAGCATTACCTCTATTAAATGCCATCAATGGAGAATACATTCTCCACGTGGGCGTAATGAATAAAAGAAAAAATATCCCTACCCTCATTAATGCTTTTAAAGAATTAAAAAGAGAAACGAACACTTCATTGAAGTTGGTTTTGGCTGGACAAATGGATACCAAAACTCATAGTAAGGCCACTGACGAAATTTTGAAAGCCATCAAAGAAGGTGGATTCGAAGACGACATTATTTTAACCGGCTACTTGTCGGACTCTGAGCTGAACAAGATTTATGCTGGCGCATTTATGTATGTTTTTCCATCTTTAAATGAAGGCTTTGGAATTCCAATTCTCGAAGCTTGGTCTTATAATCTACCTGTTCTGGTAGCTGATAACACTTGCCTTCCTGAGGTTGGTGGCGACGGAGTAATTACTTTTGATCCGTTTGATGTGCATGATCTCGCACAAAAAATGAAATTAGTTTTAGAAAACGAAACAATACGTCAAGATATAATTGAAAAAGGAAAAAAGCGTCTCAAATATTTTACTTGGAAAAACACTGCGGAAACCATCCTGAAAGAATTCACTTTACTTTTTGAAAGGGACAAGAGTCTTTAATACAAACCTTTTTTTGCTACCTTCGCATGTTAAATGCTCATTCATTATGTTCCTGACCGTTTTATGATCAATACAACTTGTTCTGTTTGTGGCAATACTGAGACTATCAATCATCCTATCCTGTTTGATATCAATGAAAGAGGCGGTGGTGTTTATCAACTTCGAGAATGCACCAACTGCCATAGTTATTATACATATTTCGATCAGCCTGTAGACATTGAAACATATTATAATGAGAAAGATTATATAGTTAAAGATACAAAAAAGACAATTTTTTATAAAATCCAGGAATATGAGTACAGTACCGTTCTAAATAAAATAACGAAGTTATTAACGGTTACTTCTCGGTCTTTATTAGACTTCGGTTGTGGTAAGGGACTATTTCTTCAATTCGCTAAAAAGTTTGGTTTCAAAGGCAAAGGTATCGAAAGCTCAAAACCAAGGGCAGATTATGCAACAGATCATTTCGGCTTAGAGGTAAGTACAGATTATTACTCGAAGGGAAAGGTATTTGGACACAAATTCTCCGTTATCACTTTATTTCATGTATTAGAACACCTACCACGTGCAGAGGATACTTTGCGAAATTTAATCGAAGATAATTTGGAAGAAAAAGGCTTGTTAGTAATCGAAGTTCCCAATTTACAAAGTTGGCAATCAAAGTGGGCGGGCAACCGGTGGCTTCATCTGGATGTTCCCAGACATGTCACTCACTTTACACCTCAAAGCTTATCTTCTATTATCAAGCACACTGGATGCACCGTCCTTAAGAAGGAATACTTTTCAATCCACCTAGGAATTATTGGAATGATACAAACTATCTTTGTTTGGTTTGGCTATCAGGGTTTTTTGATCGGCGATATCAAACAAAACAGGTCTCTCGTTTTGTACCTTAAGGTAGTCTTAGCTTTACCTTTCGCCGTTCTGTTAGAAGCCATAGCTTCGGCATTTAACAGAGGAGGAGTTATTAGGTGTTACGCAGAAAAAAGAACGTTATAATGAACATTTTAATCGCCAATTGGACGTGGTATTCTAGCGGTGGGGACTGGACTTATATTGAAAATGTAAGTAAACTTTATCAAGATAACGGCCACCAAATTATTCCATTTTCGATGGAAGATGAACGAAACATTCCAAACAATTATTCTGAGTACTTTATAAAAAATATCGATTACAAGAAACTAAACGAGCAAAAGAAGCTCTCTCAGGGTATTGAAGTTCTAACAAAAAGCATTTATTCCCGGGAAGCGATAAAAAATTTGGAACGTTTACTCGATCGAGTTGATATTGATTTAGCTCATCTTAATTTAATTCATCATTACATTACACCTAGCGTGTTAAAAGTATTTAAAAAAAGAAATATTCCTGTCATCTGGACCCTTCATGACTATACTGCGATATGCCCTCAAAGCACATTCATTAGTAATGATAAAGTGTGTGAGAAGTGTATTGGTGGACGCTTTTACAACTGCGTACTGAATAAATGTAAGAAACAAAGTTATCTTGCGAGTTCAGTAGCTGCATTTGAAAACTATGTTTACAAATTTTCAGACTATTACTCTTATGTTGACTACTTCATCTGTCCTTCCGTTTTTTCATACGAAAAATATAAAAAACACAATTTCTTCCCCGATAAGTTGAGACAAATCTATCACGGATATGAATTTAAAGATGGTTCGATTCATACTAATTATACTCAAAAATCAATTCAAGACAACAAAAATAAATATATAGTTTTCGTTGGCCGACTTGAAAAAATCAAAGGCATAGCAACTTTATTGAAGGCTATGAAAAGCAATCCAGGTATTCACTTAAAAGTGATTGGGGATGGTAATTCAGAAAACGATCTTTTGGCTTATCAAAAGGAGAACAATCTTGAAAATGTAGAATTTTTGGGCAAAAGAACCAAAGAAGAAGTTTGGCAGTTAATCTACAGTTCCGAGTTTCTAATTTGCCCCTCTGAGTGGTATGAGGTATTGGGATTTACCATCGTTGAAGCGATGTTAATGGGAAAACCTGTAATTGGAGCGAATATTGGCGCAATTCCAGAAAGTGTCATTCATGACTATTCTGGAATCTTATTTGAAGCTGCAAATGTCCAAGAACTTTCTTTGAAAATTAAGGAACTTTATAACAACGAAGCCGAAATTTTAAGACTAGGAAACAACGCAAAAACCCACGCCGAGCAATTATTTAACCCACAAAAACATTTCAATGAACTGAAAAGGCTTGTGCCAAATTTATAATGCTTAAATAATTATTAAGTTATGAGCTAATAAAGTTCGATATTATTTTTCTCATGAATGTCCATCGCCGCTTTAAACAAAACGAGAGATGAACTTTCACTTATGAAGCTTTGGTAATATTTTAAAATATTTTATTTCAATGAAACCATCATGAGTTTACAAAAGTCACAAACCGAAATGAATAATTCACTCATGATAGCTTCATTGCCACTTTTAAACAAATTATTCTAATGAAAATCGCTATAATTGGTTCACGAGGTTACCCTTATGTCTACGGAGGCTTTGAAACCTTTGTTAAGGAACTTAGTGAACGATTAGTAAAGAAAGACGTAGAGGTTCATGTTTATTGTCAAAGAGATCTCTTTAAAGATAGACCTCGCCAAGTCAATGGGATCACCCTCCATTATATTCCAACCATCCAAAGCAAGTCTTTAAACCAGATTGTACATTGTTTCCTTTCAATTGTACACGCTACATTTAGTTCTTTTGATGTTCTTTTGGTAGTGAATCTCGCTGCTGGTCCAATGGGCTGGATACCCAAACTGAGAGGCAAAAAAACAATGATTAACGTTGACGGCTTGGAATGGCTACGTCCGAAATGGAAGGGTCTAGGCGCTATATATTTCAAATGGGCAGCTAACTTAGCTACAAAATTTTATGATTTAATCATTACAGATGCTGAAGCAATGCGGCAGGTATATTTACATGACTTTAAAACCCAGTCTGTGGTTATCGCTTATGGTGCTCCCCCATTTAAACTGAGTAATAAATCGTTAATCAAAAACTTCAATCTGAAAAATGGTGAATATTATCTTATTGTAGGCCGATTAATTCCGGATAATAATGCAGACCTGCTAATTAATGGATTTTTAAAGTCCAATTCATCAAAGAAATTGGTTGTTGTCGGAGATGTACCTTATGCAGATAGCTATGCGAGTAATTTGAAAAAACTACAAAATGAGCGATTAATTTTTTTGGGTTATATAAGAGATCAGGCAGAATTGATGGCCTTGTATCAAAACGCCTTTGTTTATTTGCATGGACATAAGTTTGGAGGTACAAACCCCGCTATGCTTAAAGCTATGTCAAACCGTTGCCCAATACTCGCTTTAAACACTGATTTTAATCGAGAAATGCTCAATGATGGCGAATTTGGCTTATTTTTTGATGAAAGTGAATCATCAGTCACAGAGCGTATGGAGTATCTAGAATCAAATCTTCCTTTGGTGCAGGTGATGCAAGAAAAAGTAGGATTAGGATTGACAGATAAATACAGTTGGGAGTGTATTACAGATTCATATCTGACGACCGTGAGTGAGCTTATTTCAACAACAAAGAATTGGAAAAAACTTTAATGAAAGTCATTTCTTGACTTTAAGATTTCGGTTTTTAATTACACTATAACTGTGTTAACGACATAAAACATGAATAAAAGAATTACTTTTCTATTTCATACCTTACCCTTTTCATTGCTTACTATCCTGTTATTAATAAATTTGTCAGCAAAAGCGCAAGTAGTATGGGAGAATCCGCAAAGCGAAGTTTATCATTATTTAGAAAGACTTTCTCAAAAAGGACTTATTGAATTCGATGATACCATGCGTCCAATAAGTCGAAAGACTATTTCAGAAAAGCTAAATGAGCTGCAAAGCATTATTACGCTCTTAAATTCCATTGAGCAAAGTGAATTAGCATTTTACAAACAAGAATACAGCGAATTTGATACTAACTTAATAGATAGCACCTATATTCTAAAAAAAGATCAAGCTAGCCGATTTAGGGTACTGACAGTAAAAAAGGATAATTTTATATTAAGGGGGGATCCAGCTCTTGTCGCCGGAATAAAGAATAATGATCTAGGGACATCGTTTATAACAGGGACAGGATTGAAATTTTGGGGGCAAATAGGGAAACACATCGGTTTCCAAGCCTATTATCAAGATTTCACAGAAAGTGGCAACGGCTTTGATAGTCTACGAAGTTTCTCACCAGAAATTGGAATAGTTAAGATCAATACAGTCAACCAAAAAGTTTTAAACTATACCGACTTTAGAGGAAACATCACCTATAACTGGAACAATGGTTCAATTTCTTTAGGTGTGGACCAACTATTATGGGGTCACGGGCAAAATGGACGGATCGTGTTATCTGACAAAGCCCCTGCCTATCCGTTTTTTAGACTTGACTATAAGCCTTTAAATTGGCTAAGCTTTAATTATTCGCATCTTTGGTTACAGTCAGGAATTATCGATTCTGCAAAAAGCTATCCGAAGGGAAATGATATTTATGGTTCGGAGAGAGAACGTTTTGTTTCCAAATTTATGGCAACCCATAGTTTAAACTTCTTTCCTTTAAAGGGCCTTAGTCTTAGTCTTGGAGAATCAATGGTCTACAGTGACGGTTTAGATGTTGGTTATTTGTTTCCACTTATGTTTTTTAAAATTTATGACCAACATTCAGGACGTAATAGAATTAATGCCAGCTCAAACGCTCAATTCTTTTTCCAAGCGAGCTCTAGAAATCATCTTCGAAACACCCATCTTTATACTACTCTGTTTATTGACGAAATCCGAACATCGACGATTTTCAATAAACAAAAGAGCAGAAATCAATTGGGCTATACCTTAGGAGCATCTATTGCTGACCTAGGTATTCCAAACTTGTTGTTAGGAGCAGAGTACACTAGAATTAATCCTTTTGCATACAAAAACTTGATCCCCGCGCAGACATATACCACTCAAAATTATCTTTTAGGGGACTGGATGGGTGATAATGCGGACAGAATAATCGCTTATGCTTCTTATACTCCCCTCCCCCGTTTAAAAACACACATTCAATTTCAAAAAATCAGAAAAGGAAACCTTGATAATTTAACAGATCAATATTATGCAGAGCCACAGCCAGTTTTCCTGATGAATTTAGAGAGAAAGGACAAGCAAGTACTTTTTAAAGTTTCGTATGAATGGATAAATAATTTATATTTAGACGCACAATACACTTGGAACGAAAATCAAAATGTATTTTCTCACAAAACTAATAACCCACAACAGTTTGAGATAAAAATGAGGCTAGGGTTGTAATTGAAATTAATGTGCATAAAATACATATCTTTGCGTCAATTAAGACAATTAAACAAGCAAAAACCTATGCGTTTAAAATTCCTTATTGCTTTCTTATTTATTGGCTTTTATGCACTTAATTTATCCGCTCAGAACATTTCTACTGAGGACCTGAGCAAGATAAAAGTATCGCAATTGTCAGACAATCAAATTCTTGAAATTTCTAAAAGATTTGAATCTTCAGGTATATCAGAAGATCAGGCTATACAGCTGCTCCAAGAGCGGGGCATGGATCCAACCGAAGCTGCGCTACTGAAAGAAAAAATGGCCGAATTGAAAATGAGTGGAAGAAGCGCTACCCCGCCTCCCAGCACTTCCGAAAAGCCAGATATTTCATATTCAAGGGATACGACCTATGCTCCAACGAACGAACATATAAAAAAGGAATCCCTGGTTTATGGATCCGATTTCTTTAGCAATCCAAATTTAAAATTTGAACCAGATATTCGCATCGCTACTCCAAAAAATTATGTTTTGGGACCAGATGACGAAGTAAACGTTATCTTAACAGGAATGAATGAGTCAAGCGTAAAAAGCAAAATCACTCCTGAGGGAAATTTACGTATCCCTTATGTCGGCTTAATTTATCTCAACGGTTTTACTATTGAACAAGCTACCGCACAAATTAAGGCGAAAATGCAGCAGGTTTATCCAGCACTTGCAAACGGCCAAACTAAATTAACGGTGAGTCTAGGAACAGTACGAAGTATAAGGGTAACCATTATTGGCGAGGTTGTGCAACCTGGCACCTATACCCTTTCTTCCTTATCGTCATTATTTAACGCTTTATATCTATCTGGTGGACCCACAGAAAGTGGTTCCTTACGAAATATCGAAGTAATTCGAGGGGGTAAAGTGATTGAAACGGTTGACTTTTATTCTTTTCTTCAAAAAGGATTTTTGGATTCTAATATTCGATTAGAAGATCAAGATGTTATTCGAATACCTGTCTATACAAATCGCGTTTCGATAGATGGAGAAGTTAAAAGACCAGGGCTGTACGAGTTGAAAACTAATGAAACTCTAGCCAACCTGATTACTTATGCGGGTGGATTCAGTGATAGGGCATATAAGGGAATAGCGAAATTAACCCAAATTGATGATAAAGAAAGAAGTGTAAAGGATATCCCGTCTGATCTATTCGAACGATATGTTTTAAAGAATGCAGATTCTGTATATTTTGGATCTATCCTGGAGCGCTATACCAATCGTGTAGTGATTGAAGGTGCAGTTTATCGTCCAGGGGTTTTCGAATTGACTGCAGGGCTTAGTTTAAAGGAATTGATCAATAAAGCTGAAGGATTAAGAGAAGATGCTTTTCTTACCAATGGTTACATCAAACGCACCTCGCCCGATTTAGAGAAAGAGATGCTTTCATTTAATTTACAGGAAGTAATGGCTGGAATCGCCAGCGATATCTATCTAATGCGTGAAGACTCGGTGGTAATATTTTCGAAACAAGACTTAAAAGATAAAACCGCAATTACGATTGGCGGCCATGTACGCAACCCGGGAGTTTTCCTATATAGAGAAGGTATGAGTATTGGTGATGTACTTGCGATGGCCCACGGCTTCAAAAATGATGCTGCAAGTCATCGAGTAGAGGTTTCACGCTTATTAAGAAATACTTCAGACGAAGTTTCTAACCAACTCGTGGATGTTATCACTTTGGACTTAGATAGCAATCAATTCGCTGCATCAAGTGATTTCATGATACAGCCGCTAGACTATATTTATGTTCCACGCTTAGTCAATTACCGTAATTTAGGGAATGTTAAAATTCGTGGTGAGGTTCTTTTTCCAGGGGATTATGCTCAACAACGGAGAGATGAAACTGGACTAGAGTATATACAGCGAGCCGGGGGGGTTACGCCGATAGGTTCTTTAAAAAATGCGCAGATCTTTAGAAGAGGAGTTCGAGTAAATATTGATTTCACAGACATGAAGTCAAAGCAGAACAAAAGCGCTATGATACTTATGCCGGGAGATAGTATTTTCATTCCACAAGATATGCCGTTTGTTGAAGTTGCAGGAGCCGTTAACAATCCGCAATTAATAAACTATAAAAGCCGTAATTTTATGTATTATGTTGATGGTGCAGGTGGAACAACAGAAAACGCACGTTTAAAAGGAGCTTATGTACAGTATGCCAATGGCATTAACCAACCCGTTAAAAAGTTCCTGTTTTTCAGAAACTACCCAGAAATAACACCAGGTAGTAAAATCATCGTCCCACAAAAAGGTCCTGCTAAAATACGATTAGGTTTTGGAGAGATATCTGCCATCACCTCTTCCTTAGCAGCTGTAGTAACCATGGTAGCTTTATTTGTCAAATAAAATATGCAAACTGAACCTAACCATAGCGCTCATCATAATGAAGAAGAAGACTTTTCATTCAAGACTCTATTCGAGAATCGAAAAAAGGACATTCATTTTTTATGGCAAAATCGCCTTCGAATTGCGATAGTATGTCTGCTAGGCGGTCTCGTAGGTGCATTTGCTTCCTGGTACTTGCCTCCTACCTATACTTCCCGTATTTCCTTTGTAGTTGAAGATAGCAAAAGCAGTGGTGGCGGATTGATGTCCGCATTGGCTGGCCAATTGGGTTTTGACATTGGCGGACTAACGGGAGGAAGTAGTGGAATCCTAGCTGGGGATAACGTACTTGAGCTGTTGGTAAGCAAGAAAATGATTAAACAGACTTTAATTAGTCCATTTGATTCCAATCAATACACATTAGCTGACCGGTACGCCGATGCTTATGACTTAAAGCGTAAATGGGCAAAGCTCAAAGATAGTAATGGCGAGACCATTATGTTTCCACCAGAAACCAATAACTACACTCGTTTTCAAGATAGTTTGCTTCAGGTGATTATGAAAAGAATTGGGGAGAAAGAAATTTCGGTAAGCAAGCCCGATAAAAAACTTAGTTTTTTTGCTTTGACTACCACTATGCGAGATGAAGCGCTAAGTGCACTATTCTCTACGAGATTGATGAATGAGGCAAGCGATTTTTATATCCAAACAAAAACGAAAAGGATGCGTACCAACGTGGATCGTTTACAACATAGAGCAGATAGCATTGAAAAGCTATTGAATGATAAAACTTTTTCAACGTCGGCATCGAATAAAATCCTTTTGGACATCAATCCCGCCTATACGGAAGCAGGCGTGAGTAATGAAGTTCAAGAAAGAGATAAAAGAGTATTACAAACAATCTATTCTGAGATAATTAAAAATTTGGAAGTGAGCAGAACCATGTTGATACAGGAAACTCCAACCTTTCAGATCGTGGATGAACCAGAACTGCCGCTAAAGAAGAATAAATTGAAATATCCAAAGGGGATCGTGTTAGGGATATTTTTCTTCGGACTTTTTTATAGTTTGTTTCTATTATTGTTCAAAAAATAAACTAGCGTTTATCCGTCCTCATTTAGATAGGAAGTTTCTAAAACCGATAAGTTACACCTGCTTGTATCTGAAGGTTGAATCCATCTCTCCCTTTTGTCATATAAGGTTCACCTGGTTCCTGAAGTAAATACCACTGGTAATTCAAGGATTTAATTCCTTGTAGTTTTGCATTAAAAAGCAAGTTATGGTAATTCCAATCGCCCGTGGCTGCAAAACTCAAATCCGTCCAATGCCTGCGATAATCCCGAGAGTCTTCATAAGCATAGTAATAAAAGTCGTTATTATGAACATAGCGTTCCATTTGAAATCCAAGTCTCTTTAAACCTTTAAACCAGCTGACATCTAAAGACTGCAAATTCCCTCCTGGTCCAATTCCTGCACCCAACACTTGCCCCCTATGGGTATAACCATGACGCACATAAGGATTAATATACCAAGACTTGGTATTACGCACATCTTCAATAAACGTTTCTTGCATTTGCGCAACTTCCACATTAACGATAAAGCTCTCCCCTCTGCTCCTATTAAATGGAAATATTTTTCGAAGCCCTACAATATAAGCTCGGGACCGATCAGGGGTTAACAATAGTTCTCGCGAATCACTATGGTTATTGTTTCTTCCGAATTCGAAATAGAACTCTGCCTGCTCTTCTACCCACAACCATCGCATAAAGTAAGAGCTTCTTATATCTTGAACATTGAGCGCTTGATCCGCAGTTACTGATTTAGAAGAAGAGCCGAAAGGTAAGAGATCCCCAAATCCATGCATGTCAGCTCTGTACATTTGTGAACTTTTGGTCATTCCTAAAAAAAGGCCACCCACCCATTTTGGTTGCCAGGTAACGGCGTAGCCGGAAATATAACGTGGTCCCTTAGGTTTCGGAACGAAAAGAGGATTATCAAAATATTCGCGTTCGGGTGTTAGTACACCGTAATTCGAACCTAAAAGTCGACCTCCGATAATTTGCCCTTCAAAGGAGCCGATAGGACTCGTTATAGGCTTTAATGTGTTTAACGTGGCATGTAAGAAACCGGGCGCATTATTACTCATTAACAATGAATTTCTCCTTCCTGGCCCCCACCATAAATTTTCAGTAGAAAAACCAGCGGAAAAACCTTTTACATTTACTCGAAGACTACTCTGTCCCAAAAAGGACTTGCCATAAGCAGACTTTCCAAACCGGGCTGGTAGGTCAATATTGTTATAAAAATCATAATATCGAGCTGCAATGACATCATAATGATCTTTATCGAAAGTATCAAACCCTGGATTCGTTGCAAAGACCAACTCTGGCATTAATTGTAAACTTACAGGGCCATATTTCGCAAAAATCCCGGCGCTAATCATCGTTTGAAAACCCTTAGCGGGTATCATTGCGCCATCGTTCCATCCATAAGGATGATGTGAAGTCAGTAGCACCTGCATTTTTGCTGGAAGAAGATATGCACTCCCTTTACCGTTCTCCGTTTTCCATGAACTTTCCATATTCCCAAACTTTTCACCAACTTCCGCTGAATCGGGATAAAAGGATTTCATCTCATCCGAAATAAATAATGTGGAAAGAGGGCGTACCGTAAAGGATACTGCTGGATCAAAGCCGCCCATCAATTGATTTCGACGGTAATACTCTTCGAGAACGGGAGTACCAACTGGAACCGTTTGTGCAATAGATTGAAAGCAAGGAAGTATGAAGAATAAAAAGAATATACCTTGTTTTGTGAATTTCATAAAACCCTGTTTTAATTATCAATCAAGTTTAATAGCATTGACTTTTATATTATCAATAGACCAGCTTTCATCGCAATTAGGATCATCAGTATTCTTTTGAACAAGTTGATCTACACACTGCAAAAGTAATGTACTTTTTGAATGGGAAATCGTCTTCGTGATCTTATACCAAGTAGTTGTTCCTTCAGGGTGGCAAGCTCCTGGCAAATTTATCCTATAGGCACCTTTTCTAGGGTAGTTATTGCTATTCGGATAATTTGCTGGATAAGACTGAGGTGGACAAAACACTCCATTTGCGTTTACACAGGCAATATTTAAGAATGAAGCATTAATATACAATTCTTCATCAATAAGCATCTTCCATATATCCGGACCATCAACGCCATCAATACCAAGCTTGTTGCCATCCCAACTGTCATGAATAAAAAGATCAAACGAAATTTCGATCAAATCATGCGTTGGTAAATTGGTCAACAACAATTCAAACCCACTTTGATTATATCTTCCTAAAACGGTTGAACCATTATACTCGTAAAGATATCCGTTTTTAATATCATCTAAATTTCCGGTTTCGAAATCATTAAAATAAACCTCGGTTGCTTTCTGAACTGTTTTTGAGCAAGAGGAAAGAGTAAAGAGTAGAATAAAAATTAATGAAGTAAAACGTTTATTATAGCCTACTCTTCCCATGGAAATTTGTCTAATGGTTTGTTTCGAGGAAATTAATTCTCGTTATGAAGCCAGGCTTTCTTAGCCAATAATTCTTCCTCTGTTTCACGAACATCTTCATCATCCACACAGCAATCCACTGGACAAACCGCCGCGCATTGTGGCTCATCATGAAAGCCTACACATTCCGTACATTTATCAGAAACAATATAATAAACCTCATCGGAGATTGCAGCTTGAGGTTCATCTGCAGAAACGCTTGTTTCCCCAAAATCAATCATTCCGTTTAAAGCCGTACCATCAGAAAACCGCCATGAAGCTCCTGCATCGTATATCGCATTATTTGGACATTCGGGTTCGCATGCCCCACAGTTAATGCATTCATCTGTAATTATAATTGCCATTATCTTTTTTCAAAAACCATTAAATTATTAAAACTCGTTTTCCCTATCCTAGAAAATCAAATTCTCTGATAAAGGATTTGTTTTTCTATTTTTGTACAGCAAATATAATTATATAAATATTAATAAGCCTTTAAATAGCATATTTTGACAAGTAAACAACGCATTGAAGCCTTTTCAACCCTTGGGAAGTACATAAAAAGCAATGACAAACAGCTACAAGATCTGATCGAAATAGCGAAAACACAGAACCCATGGTTTACAACCGACAATATAATCTCGTCTCTTAAAGCGATCGCGAAAAATTTGAATGAAGATAGCCTCGAAAACTGGATATCCTCTTACTCAATGGACCTGGATGGCTTTAGAAATAAAACAGTCGGTTTAATTTTGGCGGGGAACATCCCTTTGGTAGGTTTCCAAGATGTTCTTTGCTGTTTAATTACCGGATTCAATGTAAAAATAAAGCTATCTTCCGATGACAAAATATTAATTCCGCATATTTTAGGACAACTCCAAGAAATCGAACCCTTGTTTAAACAACAAATCAACTTTGTTGAACGTTTAAAAGATTTTGATACCATCATCGCAACAGGCAGTAATAATACGTCGCGTTACTTCGAATATTACTTTAAAAATGTTCCCCATATTATTCGCAAGAATAGAAATGGCGTAGCAATTATGACTGGAAAGGAAAGTAAAGAAGAGTTGAAGGCCCTTGGCCATGATATATTTGATTATTTTGGTTTAGGATGCAGAAACGTTTCTAAAATATATTTTCCAAAAGGATATCATTACCCTCATTTTTTTGAAGGTATTGAATGCTTCCATGATATTGCCAACCACTTCAAATACCACAACAATTATGAGTACAATAAATCCATTTATCTAGTAAACGGTGATGAGCATTTAGATAATGGTTTTTTGTTGTTAAAAAAAGATGAGAGATTAGCCTCCCCCCTTGCTGTTGTTTATTTTGACGAATATGAAAACGTGAATGAATTGAAACCAATATTAGAAAATAGAAAGCAAGAAATCCAATGCATCGTTGGCTCGAGTGAGTTAGAAAAAGAATTTTCAATTACTCCATTCGGCGAAAGCCAATCTCCAAAACTATCTGACTATGCAGATGGCATCGATATTATTGACTTCTTAGTAAAGCAAATATAGTAGTGCGAAGTATGAAATTCCATATTAATAATTAACTTTGACTAATATGTATATCATTAAAGTAAAAGGAGTAGCAAAGATTCCGGATTACGTACAATTGCGAGACGACAACTTCACATTACTATCTTATTTTAGAGTAGATCGGCCTCACAAAGCACTAGAAAAAATAGGTCTTACGGATAAGCTTCCCTACATTATGAGTGTTGTTGAAGAAATACCTTTTGGCCAAATCAAAAAATTAGAATTCTAAAAATGATTGAAGATATAGTAGTTAATATTAAAAATGTAGACATATACCAGCAGAAACACCTTGTACTTTCAAATGTTAACTTAAAGGTAAACGCCGGTGAATTTATATATTTAATTGGACAGACGGGTTCTGGTAAAAGCAGCTTACTAAAAGTTATATACGGCGACCTATATATTAACTCTGGAGAAGGAGTCGTGGCAGGTTTTGATTTAAAGAAGACCCATGAACGTGATATACCGTACTTACGTAGAAAACTAGGAATCGTTTTCCAAGATTTTCACTTATTGACAGACCGTACAGTTCAAAAAAACTTAGAATTCGTATTACGAGCAACCGGTTGGAAAGACAAAAAGCTAATCAAAGACAGAATGCTTGATGTTTTAGAGAAAGTGGGATTGCGTTCAAAGCTAAAAAAGATGACACATGAGCTTTCTGGTGGTGAACAGCAAAGAGTTGTGATTGCACGTGCTTTGCTCAATAATCCAGAACTTATACTAGCAGATGAACCAACAGGGAATTTAGATCCTGACACCTCTGAAGAGATTGTACTATTATTAAGGGAGATTAGCCGCTCAGGTACGGCAATAGTCATGGCTACCCATGATTATCAAATTATTCGTAATTTGCCATCAAGGATTATCAAAACCCAATCAGGATCGCTTTTAGATAATATTAGCATAGACTAACGCTGTCGTAATTGCTTAATTACGACATTTTGTGCTCCAAAAAATGATCAACACTGACAGCCTGACGTATAAAATAGAATGGCAATAGATTTGTTGATCATAAAATCGAGGTATAATTAATTTATTGTTTGAGGCATCTATTCATCTTGTTCAAGGTATAAGTAGAAAAGGCCATTATTATAAAAGAAAATGAAAACAGATCAGTCAGATAACACAAGTTCGGAAAACAATGAAGACTTCGAAGAGAGAGAATCGGTGAATAACGAGTACCCACTCACCGAAAATAAAAACTTAGAAGATCCTGCTGAACAGGAAGATTTATCACCGACAGAATTATTGAAAACGGAATTAGAAGACGCAAATAATAAATATATTCGCTTATACGCGGAGTTTGATAATTACAAACGTCGAACTTCCCGTGAGAGAGTAGAGCTTTTACAAACTGCAGGAAAAGACGTAATAGTAGATCTTTTACCTGTTTTAGATGACTTGGAACGTGCTCTAAAAGCCATAGACGATCATGCGAGTGACACTTCTGTAAAAGAAGGAATCCTGCTGGTTTTTAATAAATTAAAAAAGACCTTACAACAAAAAGGATTAAAAGAGATGGAGTCAATAAATCAACCTTTTGATGCAGATTTCCATGAAGCGGTAACAAACATCCCCGCTCCTAGTGATGATATGAAGGGTAAGGTGATAGACGAAATAGTAAAAGGATATTTGCTTAACGATAAAGTACTTCGTTATGCAAAAGTTGTTGTAGGAAGTTAGAAAATTAGAAAATGTCAAAAAGAGATTATTATGACGTCTTAGGTGTCCCCCGTAATGCTGAACATGTCGAAATTAAAAGCGCATATCGGAAGTTAGCTATTAAATATCATCCAGATAAGAACCCTGACGACCCGAGTGCGGAAGACAAATTTAAAGAGGCTGCGGAAGCCTATGAAATTTTAAGCAACGAAGAAAAACGGAGACGCTATGATCAATTTGGTCATAATGGTGCTGCTGGTGGTTTTGGCGGTGCAAGCATGAATATGGAGGATATCTTCAGTCAATTTGGAGATATCTTTGGTGGTGGAGGCGGCAGTCCTTTTGATAGCTTTTTTGGTGGTGGACAAACTCGTGGAGGTCGCCGAGTGGCTCGAGGCAGCAATTTGCGGATTAAGGTTAAACTAACTTTAGAGGAGATTGCGAATGGAGTCGAAAAGAAAATTAAAGTCAATAAGCAAATCGCTTGTGATGCATGTGAAGGATCGGGAGCGAAAGACAAATCATCATTCCATACTTGTAGAACGTGTAACGGACAAGGTTCGGTAAGAAGAGTGACCAGTACCTTTTTAGGTCAAATGCAAACCACAAGCACTTGTCCAACTTGTAATGGTGAGGGAGTCGAGATTACCGCTAAATGTATAAAGTGTAGTGGTAATGGTTTAATTAGAGGTGAAGAGACTATCACGATCAATATACCCGGTGGTGTAAGTGAAGGGATTCAATTATCGATGTCCGGCAAAGGAAATGCTGCACCAAGAGGTGGCATTGCTGGTGACTTAATCATATTGATTGAAGAAATTCCGCACGACGTTTTAAAGCGCGACGGAATAAATATTATATACGATCTTCATCTAAGTTTTATTGATGCTACATTAGGGGTATCTGTTGAAATCCCTACAATCGATGGAAAAGCAAAAATCAAAATAGAGCCAGGGACTCAAGCCGGTAAAATATTAAGATTGAAAGGAAAAGGTATTCCTGAAGTGAACTCCTATCACAAAGGTGATCAATTAGTTTACGTAAATGTATGGACTCCCAAAGCGGTATCAAAAGAAGAGCGCCAAAAGTTGGAAGAATTACGCGCATCTGCCAACTTCAAACCTCAACCCGGAAAAAGCGAGAAAAGTTTCTTTGAAAAAATGAAAGAATACTTTGAGTAATAGAGGATCATTTAACCAAAGCATATATACCAGTAATAAAAAAGAGGATTGTAACAAGTCCTCTTTTTTTGTGTCTTATATTTATAAATTATAGAAAATTCAGCTAGATGGTAGAAGTAAGAAATATAATTAAAGAATATGCAAATCACCGCGCTTTGGATGATGTTTCCTTCCAGATAGAAAAAGGAAGTATCTTTGGGTTGCTGGGTCCAAATGGAGCAGGTAAAACCTCGTTAATTCGCATAATAAACCAAATCACCGCACCAGATGGCGGCGAAATTATCTTTAAAGGCGAACCCTTGAATGCAAACCATATTTCGCATATAGGTTACCTTCCAGAAGAAAGAGGACTGTATAAAAAAATGCTCATTGGCGAGCAGATGTTATACCTAGCACAATTAAAGGGTCTTTCGAAAAATCAAGCTACAGAAAAAATTAAGTATTGGTTTGAAAAGATGGAAATGCAAACCTGGTGGAACAAAAAAGTGGAAGACTTGAGTAAGGGTATGCAACAGAAAGTTCAATTTGTGGCAACTGTCGTCCATGAACCTGAACTCCTTATTTTAGATGAGCCTTTTAGTGGGTTCGATCCCGTAAATGCTGAAATTATAAAAAACGAGATTCTTGATCTAAATAGAAAAGGATCTACGATAATATTCTCCACGCATCGTATGGAATCAGTAGAACAACTATGCGATAGCATCGTTTTACTCAACAAGGCTAAGAAAGTCTTAGATGGTAAAGTGGCCACTATAAAAAACAGATTTAGAAATAACACTTTTCAAGTGAAATACGTTGCTGCAAATAATGAAGCTATTCCGCCTTCACAACTATATGAAGTATTAGAGAGTCGCACGATTCATGGTGAAACTATTGATACCATCCATATCCTTGGACAACATTCAATGAATGATGTTTTAAGCTTCCTAATTCCGCAAGTTCATATACTGGAATTAAACGAAATTATTCCAAGCCTTAACGAAATCTTTATTCAACAAGTTCAAGAAAATAAAACACCAGTCTCATATGCATAAAATCATCCTCATTATAAAACGCGAGTATCTCAGTCGGGTAAAAAAGAAGTCTTTCTTGATCATGACGTTTTTAGTACCTCTTCTCTTTCTTGGAATGTGGGGTGGGGTTATTTTTCTAAGTGTTAAAGATGCTGACACGGTTACAACGGTAAATGTAATAGACGATAACGGTCTATTCTCCAGCAGATTGGAAAGCAGCAATACTCTCAAATTTATAAACACGTTAAACCCAGCTGAGGATGAAAAAGAAAAAATTAATCTCTCTAGTGATAAAAATCAGTATCTATTAATCATTCCAAAAGACGTTCAGGAAAATCAAAGAGTAGAATTATATTCTTCGAGCAGTCCGGGATTGTTCACACAAGAGCAAATCAGCAGTCAACTCAACACTATTCTAAGAGGTATTCAACTGGACGAGGCGGGGATAGATACCGAGATTCTGGAAAGCATTAAGCCCAATATCAAGATATCTAGCAAAGAAATCACAACGGAAGGCAGGGAAAAAGATAGTAATGCTGGAGCCTCCATGGGTATTAGTATGTTTTCTTCTATCATTATTTACATCACCTTATTTATATATGGTGCGCAAGTTATGCGAGGGGTAATTGAGGAAAAAAATAACCGTATTATAGAAATTATTATTTCTTCTGTCCGCCCCTTTCAGCTCATGATGGGAAAGATAATTGGAATTGGGCTGGTCGGTTTAACCCAATTCATTTTATGGATTATTCTTTCTGGAGGACTCTTTATGGTTGCTGGTTTATTGTTTGGAAACAGCGCAAACATGGCTGATCAAATGAATAACATCGGCAGTCCCCAGCAGTCTCCAGCAATGCAAAGTGGAATGCTGTTAGACATTCAACAGGCGGTATCGACGATTAATTTTACGTATATAATCAGTACGTTTTTGTTTTATTTCCTTGGTGGCTATCTACTTTACAGCGCTCTTTTTGCTGCAGTGGGCTCCGCTGTAGATAACGAAACCGAAACGCAACAATTTATGCTGCCAATCACCATGCCTCTACTCTTTACTTACATGATGTCATTTAGTGTCTTATTAAAAGACCCCGACGGACCGATGGCTTTCTGGTTAAGTATAATTCCTTTCACGTCACCAATAGCCATGTTAGTAAGAATTCCGTTTGGCGTTCCAAATTGGCAATTGGCATTATCGATGGTCTTGCTCGTGTTAGGCTTCTTATTTACAACTTGGGTAGCTGCAAGAATCTACAGAGTCGGTATTTTAATGTACGGGAAAAAAGCTTCTTATAAAGAACTACTAAAATGGTTTAATTATAAGAATTGATTTCTTCAATAGGACATTTCTCCATCGAAGACCATTACAACTTTCGATCATATCGGTCTTATAATCGAAGTTGTAATGGTTTTAAATCAATCGATTTACATCCCATTGCTCAAGGTAATCGGCTACTCGGCGAAGAAACATCCCTCCTAAAGCACCATCTACTACCCGATGATCGTAAGAGAGGGACAAATACATCATATGTCGTATGCCAATCATATCGCCGTATTCTGTTTCTATAACAGCTGGCTTTTTGGTAATGCTGCCTACTGCTAAAATTGCAACTTGAGGTTGATTAATAATTGGAGTACCCATAATATTTCCAAAAGAACCAATATTTGTGAGGGTAAAAGTACCATCTTGAATTTCATCTGGTTTTAGGCTATTAGTACGAGCACGATGCGCCAGATCATTAACCGATTTTGAAATACCTACAAGGTTCAATTGATCTGCGTTTTTTATAACCGGCACGATTAGATTTCCGTTTGGTAAAGCGGCCGCCATACCAATATTAATATTCTTCTTTTTTATTATTTGAGTTCCATTTACCGAAACATTGAGCATTGGATAATCACGAATTGCTTTCGCAATAGCTTCGATAAATATTGGCGTAAATGTAATTTTTGTACCTTCACGTTTGTGAAAAATATCTTTATTTTTATTTCGCCAGTTTACAATGTTGGTTACATCCGCTTCTGCGAAAGAGGTAACATGTGCAGAAGTTTTGACACTGCTAATCATATGATCGGCAATTAACTTTCTCATGCGGTCCATTTCAATAATTTCGTCTCCCTCTTGAGTTACTACTCCAGTTTGTGATGTGGCTACCGTGGGTTTATCTGAAAAAGATTTCACCTCTTCAGAAACTACGTTTTGAGCTTGTTTACTTCCCTCTTTTCTATTCCTTATATACTTTATAATGTCTTCTTTCGTCAATCTTCCTTCCAATCCAGATCCTTTTACACCCTCTAGTTCCGAAAGGGATATCCCCTCTTCCAACGCGATACTTTTGACTAAAGGTGAGAAAAATCTTTCACCGCGATGCGGCTGATCTTGTGAAAGCATTTCTAACCCAGGAATAGTGTTGTCTGCATCATCTTTGGCAATTTCAACCGATCCATTATCCGTACTAAACTCTCCTGGCGAGACTTCTGCTGTCGTTTGCCTGCTCGTTGTGGACTCACTAGAGCTTTCTTCGGAATGACCTTCTTCGCTGCCATCTTCAACTTCTAATATAGCAATCACATCTCCTACTTGTGCTACTTCTTCCTCCTTATAAAGGCGTTCAATAATTTTTCCTGCGACTGGAGAAGGGACATCAGTATCTACTTTGTCCGTCGCTATTTCTAAAACCGTTTCGTCGACATCAACCGAATCCCCAATTTGCTTTGTCCACTTTACGATAGTTGCTTCAGAAACGCTTTCACCCATTCTTGGTAGGAGTAAGTTATATTTTGCCATAATCTCTTAAATAGGATAGTACATTGCGAAGTTACATAAAAAAACGATGAAAAATATTTAAGCCAAATAATATTCTTAAATTAACATGTCAAACAGCGGCCTTATTTGGCATCGCGTCCATTTTCTTCATAAAGAAGCTTAAACAACAAAATTAATGCGTTTTTAGAAGCACGTTCGATCGTCTTAATCCGCATACTATCAAAATGAAAGAGGCGAGTAATTGTTTTTGTTTTGCCAGCTACAGCTATCCACACGGTTCCGACAGGTTTATCAATAGTACCACCTCCCGGTCCTGCTATTCCGCTTGTCGAAATTGCATAATCGGTTTTGAACTTCCGTCTTGCCCCTTCCGCCATTGCAATAACAGTAGCTTCACTAACCGCTCCAAAAGTTGCTATTGTTTCTTCGGGAACGCCTAATAAATTAACTTTTATAGCATTAGAGTAAGCTATGACTCCGCCCTCAAAGGCCATACTACTACCTGGGACAGTAGTGAGCAAATGTGCAATCTGTCCACCTGTGCAGCTCTCAGCTGTACTTAACCAAAGTTTATGATGAGTGAGATATTTTAACAAAGCCTCTTCAAGGGTGCTATTGTCTTCGGCAAACCAATTGTCCGGAACTTCATTTTTTATCAAATCGACGAAGTGATTGACCTTCTCGATTAACTCAGATTTGCTTTTACCCTTCGCACTTAAGCGTAACCGAACTTCACTGAAAGAGGGCAGGTAAGCTAAACTCATATATGAAGGCAGACTTCTTTCAATTGAAGAAATTTGTAAGGCTAAAGAGGATTCGCCAATGCCAGCTGTTAAAATACTTTTGTGGATCAACACGTCCTTGGATGGAAGTTTTGCCAAACGAGGAATAACTTCATTCTCCATGAGGTACCGCATTTCAATAGGCACCCCCGGCATGATAAAAAACAGCTTTCCATCAGACTTGATATGCATTCCTGGCGCCGTGCCGGCTTTATTGAAAAGCACTTCTGCAATATCCAAAACTTCTGCTTGTTTGATGTTTACATCAAGTAATGGCTTGCTTCTATCCGAAAACAGGTTTTCAATATGAGTTAAGACTTCCGGGTTTAAGTGCGTTCCGCTATGGAAGTAACTTGCCAGAGCTTCACGGGTTAAATCATCGTTCGTCGGCCCTAACCCTCCCGTTACTAAAATAATATCTGCTCGTTTTGAAGCAAGAGATAACGCATTTTTAATATCATTTATTTTATCCGAAACACTGGAGATCTGCTTCACCTCGATACCAACCTCATTTAGCTGTTGAGCCATCCAAGCTGAATTGCTGTCAACGATTTGACCGATAAGGATCTCATCCCCTATAGTTATTATCTCTGCATACATTTTCTTGTGAATTAAAAACTATTATAATAGTCGTTTCTCTTACTCAATTTTAAATCTTGCAGGATAGATGCTTTCACCCGTAGGGTAAAGGTATAACTTCGATAAGTTCCGAATGGAATAACTCCGAAGGACATATCCCAACAATGAAGGTCTCTATAAATATTGAATTGTGTCAAGGTAATTTTCTTTGCTTTCAAATCATATCCAGAATTATACTGAACTTGCCACTTTGGGGTCAAGCTCAAGCTTCCATGTAGATTCAAAGTACTGGTTATAGAAGGTTGACTCCCAGGATTTGAATAATAAAAACTGAAGGAAGCGGCAATATTCCATGGGACATTAAAGTCGACAAAAGCGTTTGGATCAGAGGAGATTCTGCTTAATTGTTGCTGTTGTTCAGGAGTCATATTTGACTTATCACCATTGAGTCTATCCAAATTTTGACCTCTGCTTTTTGCAGCTTCAGAATTTAAACTGTAATCAGTAGACAACCCAAATCCTACCAAACGAAACAATTTTCCATCTTGAATAGCATATCGGTTGACCCTTCTATTCGTTGTTTCATCATATACATAGGGATCTAAGGTACCATTAAAGTTAATACCGAGTTTCTGATCAAATAAGGCAGTTCTACCAGAAAAGTTCAAAGGAGAAAGTTTGAAGGAATCTGCTACAAAGTTGTAATTTCCATTAATAGATAAACCTTGGATGATGGGTACTTTTTTAAAACCATCGGTGCTCGTGCTATCATTGGTTCTAACTTTTGCTTCTAAATTATTATCAACAGAAAACCCAATCCCCATGCTTTCTCCTCTTCCTGGTCCTCCAAAGACAGCACCTTCATAAATTGAGTAAAGGTCTTCCTGTCCGTTGGGATTTATAAAACGTCGGTAAAAGCCAAATCGATCACTTGAGAAATCTGGAGTATAGTTGAAGTTTACTGATGGAGTGACAACGTGCCTTAAAGCTGCTAGTTTTCCTTTAAAATTCTTTTGCCCATATATTTTGGTAGAAAAACCACTGCTTAGACTGTAATTATATGCTCTATTAAATCCAGAAACAGTATCTATAATTGTATTATATCCTCCGGGATTATTATCGTAACCTTTTCTAATGCTTTGTGTATACCACCGCTCTGTATAATTGACACTTGAATTAAATTGGAAAAATTTCAGCACATTTAAAGACAAGCTTACTGGAATACTGTGTTGTAGTCCATTTCTAAAATCTTTTAGCGTTTCTTTTCTAAACAACAGCTCCTCTTTCGTATCAATAGAATTTCTTCCTTGCAAACTATATCCGACATTAATCCTCTGGTACCACTTTTGATCTCCAATCCGATCTTTCGAATCAAAGGGATTAAATGAAGTCATGTTTAAGTTAAAGGATGGCAATTCTAAATAAACGGTTTTTGCACTAATATCCTGTCGATGTGATAAACTACTGGTAAAGTTAAATCGGCCGTCGCCAAATACTTTTCCATAACTAATACTTGAAGACATGCTATTTCTGGTAATTTGATCGTAATCGTATGACCCGCCCGCAGCGGTTCTAGAAAAATAAGAACCGGTACCCACATTTACCGAAGCACTGAAAGTAGTACCTGGATTTGCCTCTTGTCTTTGACTATGATTCCAGGTGATATTAAAATCCTGTTGGGGTTTATAGCCCGGTGTACCTTCCACCCCATTTTTTGTGCGTGCATAGCGCAAGCTAAATCCACCATCGTATTTGTATTTTTTCAGGTATCTTGCTCTTGATGATAACTCGAACGATCCTTTTGAGTAAAGTGTTCCCCTCAATTCCATATCCCAATAATCATTAAAGCCGAAGTACCAGCCTAAATCGCGCATAAAGAACCCCCTCGTATAATCCTCGCCAAAAGAAGGGAACATAAAACCCGATGTTCGCTTATTATTTTTGGGGAAAAATCCGAAAGGGACCATGATAAACGGAAGAGGAACGTCTTCTACCACCAGATAGGCTGGTCCCGAAACGATGTTTTTTTCAGAGACTATCCCTTTGGTAATATGAATACCGAAATGGGTATGTGGCTCAGGCAGATTACAAGTACTATACATCGCATCCTTTATAAATGCCTCATTATATTCATTATTCTTCAATTGTCTTGCCTGGATAAAACCTCCGTCTACTTCTGAAAACGTACCAAAGGTTTTCCCTTTTTTCGTTTCGATATTATAATAGAGTGAATCTGTAGTTGTAGGCGGCTCAGATGAGGATTTAAAAATTGGACGTCCTTTATAACGGCGATTATGATCATAAGCTCCGCTGGCAAAAACCAAATTATGTTCTCTATCTACACGAATGAAGTCTGCTGTCAATTCAAAGTCTTCAAATTTCACTTTAGCATTCCCATATAAATAAAGAATGTTGTTTTTATAATCCATACGAGTGGAATCATCCGCAGTAGTAAATACAGGAGATTGTAAACCACTTCCATCCTGCGTAGGAGTTCCCACCGTATCGATGGTAACTACACTTGTATCAACATCTGTCAAATTTGAATCGACCTTATCCGTTTTTCGGGAGCTAGTATCTCTTAAAAGAGTATCCTGTTTTGCTTTCAAAGTCGTATCTTGTATCTTTTGAGGGAAAGTACGTGCATCGACCTTTCTTACCTCTTGTGCAAACAACGAAGTACAGGATAAAAAGGTCATTAAAAGTATTACCAATTTAAAAATGCGATCAATCAATTTCAATTTCGAATTATGAATAGTATTTTTGCTCCCAAACCCTTAAGGCTTCAAAAATAATGAAAAATACCTTAGCTAAGGGTTGCTTTTTATTTTTAAGCGATCTTTAATTTAATAAATAGTTTTATTTTCTTTGTAAGTAATCAGGACAACCAACACAATAATGAACATGTTAAGATATTTATTTTTATTACTTATTATCCTTATCCAACCCGAGTCGATCTTTTCGAATCATATTCATCCCATTGCGAATACTCCGCCTGGATATCGAGTAAAAACTATCGTTATTGATGCTGGTCATGGGGGCCATGATGGAACCACCAAAGGTAAATTTTCTAGAGAAAAAGACGTAGCTTTAGCAATTGCTCTCAAACTTGGCAAGGCTATTGAGAAAGAGTTAAAAGATGTCAAAGTAATCTATACTAGAGAGTCAGATGTATTTGTAAAACTGTATGAAAGAATTGGTATTGCAAACGACAATAAAGCCGATCTGTTTATTTCAATTCATTGTAACTCGATGCCAATAACAAAACGTGGACAAAATACGAGCATTCGGGGTACTGAAACTTTCGTATCTGGTTTCCATAGGATGGGTCAACAAGATGTAGCCGTAAGGGAAAATGCTTCTTTACTCTTAGAAGAAAATTATAAGGAGAACTACAATGGTTTTGATCCAAATGACCCTGAGAGCTATATTATCTTCTCCTTAATGAAAAATCAGTATCGAGATCAAAGTATTCGTCTTGCGAGTTTTATCCAAGACGAATTTGCCTCTGTAGGACGAATTGATAGAGGAGTAAAAGAACAAGGATTAGCTGTTTTAGCAACAGCAGGAATGCCGGCTGTTTTGACGGAAATAGGCTTTATTAGCAACCCCGAAGAAGAGAAATACATGAATTCGAGTTTCGGACAGGCTGAAATCGTTAAGAATCTTATGAATGCAATCAAAAAATATAAGATTCAACTTGAAAAATAACAAAAGAATGAGAGCCTTTTTAAGAATACTTATTCATAAATTTCCGATTATAATTAAATCATTATGAAATTAAAAACAGAAACCAAAGTTGGAATATTAGCTATAGTCTCCATTGCGATCCTTGTAATCGGGTATAGCTTTCTTAAAGGCAATGATGTTTTTACCAAAGAGAAAATCTACTATGCGAAGTATTCTCGAGTTGAAGGATTAACCGTATCCAAACCCATATTAGTCAATGGTTATCAAATTGGAAGAGTTTCAAATATGACACTTCTACCTTCGGGCGATATCTTAACTGAATTTAAAGTCGAGAAGCAATACTCAGTACCTCGGAATACCGTTGCACGAATAGCGAGTGTTGATTTTTTAGGGAGTAAAGCGATCGTTTTTGACTTAGGAGATTCACAAGCCATGGCTTTGAGTGGTGATACATTGGGAAGTGGGATAAATCAAAACATTCTTGATCAGATTGAACCGGTTCAGAAAAAGGCGGAAGCGGTTGTATTGATTATTGATTCTATATTAACTTCTATAAACAATACGATTACACCGGAATTTCAGACAAATGTTAATCGTAGTATTGCTAGTATTGCGAACACTTTAAATACTTTGGAAAATACTTCTAAACAAGTCGATGGAATAGTAGGTATTGAAAAGTCTAAAATATCTGCAATCCTAACTAACCTTGAAATGATATCCACCAATTTCCGCGATAACAACGAAAAAATTAACCAAGTCTTCAGTAATTTAGAAGCAGTGAGTGATAAAGCAGCTCAAGCCGATTTTACACATACAATTGACAAAGCTAACTTAGCAATTGCTGATTTTCAATTGTTGATAGATGGCATCAATCAGGGAAATGGATCTATTGGAAAACTTTTGAATGACGATGAGCTTTACACGAATTTAGAAGATGCCTCTAAGAGTTTAGATAACCTAATCTCTGATATGAAAGAAAATCCTAGTCGATACGTACACTTTTCCATTTTTGGAAGGCGTAATTAAAAGTATTTTTATTGACGGAGCCTAGTCTACTATTCGCTTAATCACTTTAAGCCTATGCGTATATTTCTGAGTTTGGTTACAGAAAATTCCTTGGTCGTCAAACCGATCAACCTTTACTCGACCAGAAGCATGGATAATTTCAGCTTGATCCAAAATAATCCCCACATGCGAAACTTCACCTTGATCATTGTCAAAAAAGGCTAAATCGCCCTGCTTAGCTTGTTGAGGAGAAAAGACTAAAGTACCCTCATTTACTTGCTGCTTAGCATCTCTAGAAATTCTAACACCCAAATGCTTGTAAACTAATTGTGTAAATCCCGAACAATCAATGCCGAAAAGAGAACAACCACCCCATAAATAAGGAGAGTTTAAATAGAAATGAGCAGTCTCTTCCAGCGAGTCATAAAAACGATCAACGAGAGGAATAGAAGACTCCCCTAAGTATAGATATTCCTGATCGTTAATTTCAAACTTCGTATCATCTAAAAAAGGGAGTGTACTGCCAGGTAATAAGTTAATCATTTCTTCCAAGCCAAGCTTTAAGCATACCGAATGAGAGGATAAACCAGTTACATATTGTTTAGTATTGCTTACGCTTTCAAAAAAATCTTCCGGAATTTCGGTACTTTGATCGGCTTCAATCCATCCTACATAGTCATCATATGCTAAACGAACGTATAACCAAGAATCTTTAAAATCCAACACTTTAAAAGATTCACCGAATAGCACTTGTGACACCATTTCACTTCTATGGGATGGTTCAGCTCTTAAGGGAATAACTGGTAAATTACAAAGACCGTAAGACATAATTTGCTTGATAACCTGCAAATATAAAAATCCATTTCGAAAACAGAGTGTTAAGCTTTTTGTTTATCTTTAAATAAAAAGGCAATTATGGATGTACCATCTAATTTCAAACGAATTTTAATCGCTATAGATGATAGCACTTTTTCAGAGAAAGCTGCACTTATTGGGTTCAACCTAGCCATTTCGCTCCATGCAAAAGTTGCTTTATTAAATGTGATGGATCCCCCATCTACTAGCTATACAGGAGACCCACTCTTAGGTCAGCAGCCCCTTATTATGCCTGAAATTGCTGAGATGCAGGAAGAAGCGTCTAAGTCTGTCTTGGAACGTTTTGGAAAACTTTGGCATGGAGAACAGGAGTTGACAACCTTCAGTCAAGTTGGCAACCCTAGAGTGGAAATTCTAAACACTGCAGAAGAGTGGAATGCAGATTTAATCATTTTAGGTACGCATGGACGAACCGGCTTTGATCATTTTATTTCGGGAAGTGTTGCAGAAGGAGTCGCAAGGCGTTCACTTTGTCCCGTGTTAATTGTTCCTAATAAGTCTGAGGAATAATTTAAATTCCTCCTTTATAAGCAATAATTATGCATAACCCTTAAAATGTGACTTCAAAAATTTATCTTTGCCAATTAACAATGGAGCTAGAATTTTAATGAAGCATATTCGCAACTTTTGTATTATTGCACATATCGATCACGGAAAGAGTACTCTTGCCGATCGCCTTTTAGAATATACCAATACCGTAACGAAGCGTGAAGCGCAGTCTCAAATGCTTGACAGCATGGATTTAGAACGAGAACGTGGGATCACTATTAAAAGCCATGCTATTCAAATGGATTTTGTTAGGGATGGACAACCATATGTTCTAAACTTGATTGACACTCCTGGTCACGTTGACTTTTCTTATGAGGTTTCTCGTTCTATAGCGGCTTGTGAAGGCGCATTGTTGATTGTGGATGCCTCCCAAGGGATTCAAGCACAAACCATTTCTAACCTTTATTTAGCTTTAGAACACGATTTGGAAATCATCCCCATCTTAAACAAGATGGACTTACCAGGCGCTATGCCCGAAGAAGTAAAGGATCAGATCGTTGAATTGATAGGTGGAAAAAGAGAAGACATCATCCCTGCATCTGGCAAAACAGGGTTGGGCGTAATGGATATCCTAGATGCGATCATCGATCGGGTGCCTCATCCCGTTGGAGATCCGGATGCTCCTCTCCAAGCCCTTATTTTCGACTCCGTTTATAACTCATTTCGCGGCATAATGGCCTACTTCAAAGTGCAAAATGGAGAAATTAAAAAAGGTGATCGGGTAAAATTTATCGCGACAGGAAAAGAATACTTTGCCGATGAAGTTGGTACTTTAAAAGTAAATCAACTACCCAAAAGCGTAATTAAAACCGGAGATGTAGGCTACATTGTTTCTGGGATAAAAGAAGCCAGAGAAGTAAAGGTGGGCGATACGATTACCAATGTTGCTCGCCCAAGCTTAGAAGCAATACAAGGATTTGAGGAAGTAAAGCCTATGGTATTTGCGGGTATTTATCCTGTAGATACTGAAGATTATGAAGAACTAAGGGAGAGTATGCATCGTCTTCAATTAAATGACGCCTCGTTAGTGTTTGAACCAGAGTCTTCTGCAGCTTTAGGATTCGGCTTTCGTTGTGGGTTCCTTGGAATGCTCCACATGGAGATCATTCAAGAACGTTTAGAGCGAGAGTTTGATATGACGGTCATCACTACAGTACCAAACGTGTCTTACCTTGCCCACACTACAAAAAGTGGAGAAATTAAAGTAAATAACCCATCTGACTTACCAGATGTAAGTAAAATTGAATACGTCGAAGAACCTTTTATTAAAGCAAGCATTATAACGAAATCTGACTTTGTTGGCCCAATCATGTCTTTGTGCATACAAAAGCGGGGTGTGATTACCAACCAAACTTACCTAACATCAGATCGAGTAGAAATGACCTTCGAGATGCCAATGGGTGAGATTGTCTTCGACTTTTATGATAAGTTAAAAACAATCTCTAAGGGGTATGCTTCTTTTGATTATCACCAAATTGGTTATCGTCAATCGGACCTAGTGCGCTTGGACATTCGCTTAAATGGCGAGCCGGTCGACGCCTTATCGACTTTAATTCATAGAAGTAATTCTTATGAATTCGGTAAAAAGATTTGTGAAAAGTTGCGAGAACTAATTCCTCGCCAACAATTTGAAATTATCATACAAGCTTCAATTGGCGCAAAAATTATCGCCAGAGAAACGGTCCGCGCACTTCGTAAAGATGTTACAGCTAAGTGTTACGGTGGTGATATTTCTAGAAAGCGCAAATTACTTGAAAAGCAGAAAAAAGGTAAAAAGCGAATGCGCCAAGTTGGAAACGTTGAGATTCCACAAACGGCATTTATGGCAGTATTGAAATTAGATTAAATAGAATAGAATTAATTCGACATGCACTTATTAGACGGTAAAGCTGTTTCAGAAAAAATAAAAGAAGATATCCGAATAGAAGCTGCTGAGTTTCTAACAACAACAGGTCGCAAACCTCATTTAGTAGCGATTTTAGTAGGTAACGACGGAGGTAGCGAAACCTATGTCGCAAGCAAAATTAAAAACTGTGAAAACGTTGGGTTTCAATCTTCATTAATCAGGTACGATGAATCTGTATCAGAAACAGAAGTTTTAGCTAAGATCAATGAGATCAATGCGGATGAAAATGTGGATGGTCTAATCGTCCAATTGCCCTTACCTAAACATATAGATCCTGAAAAAATCACTGAAGCAATTGACTATAGAAAGGATGTTGATGGCTTCCACCCTATCAACTTAGGCAGAATGATGAGAAATCTTCCTTGTTTTATTCCAGCTACTCCTTATGGAATTATGTTAATGTTAGAACATTATAAGATTGAAACCTCTGGAAAAAATGCAATAGTAATAGGTCGAAGCAATATTGTTGGAAGTCCAATGAGCATTTTATTGGCTAGAAATAATAACCCAGGTAACTGTACGGTAACCTTAACGCATAGCAGAACGAATAATCTTAAAGAACTCTGCCTGCAAGCCGATATTATAGTTGCAGCGATAGGGAGAAAGAATTTTGTTACCGCAGACATGGTAAAAGAAGGAGCTATTGTCATCGACGTGGGTATTAATCGAGAGGTATCTACTACCACGAAATCTGGATTTAAGCTTTATGGAGATGTAGATTTTAACGAAGTAGCCCCTAGATCGTCCTGGATTAGCCCTGTACCTGGGGGTGTGGGATTAATGACGATTGTCGGATTGCTAAAAAACACGTTAAAATCGGCTAAAAAAGAAATATATGCCTAGTCTATTAACGCTCTGAAAATAAACTTCAATTGTTTTCTTGCTATTATATTTTCAATTCAATGTCAGGAAAACGATATTCATCCCGTTCTTTCACGGAAATAGCTAGCTTTGTAATCACAAATTATTAACAATGAATAATTCAATTCCGGAAGACGGAACTCTTCTTCCATTAATGGAAGAATTTTATACGATTCAAGGTGAAGGATATCATACTGGCAAAGCAGCTTACTTTATACGCTTGGGCGGTTGTGATGTAGGGTGCCACTGGTGTGATGTCAAAGAAAGCTGGGATGCGTCAGCTCATCCCCTAACACCTGCTGATAAGATCATTGAAAATGCAATGAAATACCCTTCTAAAACTGTTGTGATCACGGGAGGTGAACCCTTGATTTATAATATGGATTATCTTACTGAAGGTCTTCAAAAACAGGGGATTAAAACATTCATAGAAACCTCAGGTGCTTATCCACTGTCTGGTAAATGGGATTGGATTTGCTTATCACCAAAGAAATTCAAAGCCCCCCAAGCCCAAATCACGCCTTTGGCCGGAGAATTAAAAGTAATTGTTTTTAATAAAAGTGATTTTGATTGGGCGGAAAAATATGCCGAAACTGTTTCGCCGGAATGTAAACTTTATTTGCAACCTGAATGGTCGAAAGCAGAAGAAATGACCCCACTGATTGTTGATTACGTGAAAAACAATCCTAAATGGGAAATTTCCTTACAAACCCATAAATACTTAAATATCCCTTAGCGGGATATTCAATGGTTGAATTTAAAATATTTTCTTAACCTCTCTTATCCTCGCAAGGAACGCAGCGATCTTGCGTTAATTAATGCTTAATAAAGAAGTCAAAGGTTGGTCGTATAGATTGCTTCGCAAGCTCACAATGACGGCTGGGGTGTTCACAATGACGATTGTAGCGCTCGCAATGGCGATTGGGGTTAGCGATGTCTTGACAGAGCGACTGTTTTTGATTATTAATCGCCCGCTCCTTTCGCTTCTTTAGCTGCTCTTTTAGCTTCTTTCCTAAAGAATCCTCTTAAAAGAAAATTGTGCTGTAGCGCTTCCATATTTCTATCAAGTTTCTGTGTACTGCCTTCTAAGTTATCAAGAGTTCGCTTTAATTGATCAGCTACCTCTTCATCATTCAATAAAACACCAATAGAGTTATCCTTTTCATTTAATTGTTCAGAAGCCTTACTTAAATTTGATGTTAAGGCTGTAGCAGTTTCAGTTATACCCTGCAATTGTTCAACAGCAGACTGTAAATTACTAAACACAACTGTGTCAGTTAGTAATTGGCCCACTAAGGACTCATTATTATTTAACTTGGCGCTAAACTGTTTAAACTCTTCAGTTACCTTCTTAGAATTTACTGCTGCTTGATTTAAGTTGGCCATCATCATTTTAATATCTACTGCTAACGTAGAATCTGTAAAAAATGCGCCTATCGTTCCCTCGCCCCTTTTTACTTTTTCACTTAAGGTTTTTATATTATCAGTAATGGCTACTAAGTTTTCATTATTAATTTGCAAAGTCGCGATCATCTGATCTGTATTCACAGCTTCTTTAGACTGTAGGCGATCGCCTTCTTCGATCGGTGGGATACTGCTACTACCTCCCTGTATTTCGATAATCTTATTTCCAATAAAGCCTTCTGAACTAAGAGCTGCTACAGCATCTTTACGAATATATACTCTAGATTTCTCTTCAATGCTCATTACAATTTCTACATGGCGATTCTTCGTAAAATTCACTTCTCTAATCGTACCAATCTTCACCCCGGAAAACCAAACATTGCTACCTTTTTTTAAACCACCAATATTCTCAAAGTCAGCAGTAATCCGTACAGTTTTTGCAAATCGATTCTGTTGCCCTCCTAAAACCAAAATGCCGGCAACTAAAATAGCTAATCCTATAAAAACAAATAAGCCAACAATTACGGAGCGTTTATTTTCTGAATTCATATTATTTAATAAAGTTATAATCGTAAAAAGGTTTTACTCTGGGATCGTCTGTATCAAAAATCTCATCAAAACTTCCCTGTCTTTCGAACTTGCCATCAAGCAACATCACGATACGATCACCCACACTTTTAGCACATGCCAAATCATGAGTGATAACTATTGAAGATGATTTAAACTCCTCTTGTACTTCATTGATTAGTTTATTAATCTCGATGCATGTCAACGGGTCTAAACCGGCCGTAGGTTCGTCATAAAGCATAATTTCAGGCTCTAAGATCAACGTTCTTGCTATACCAATACGCTTTCTTTGTCCCCCAGAAAGTTCTGACGGCATCTGATCGATCGACTGTGATAATTCCACTGCATCCAATACCATCTCAACAGACCGTTGTATCTCTTTTTTTGACAGATGTTTTTTATTTCGAATCAAGGGAAACTCCAAATTCTCTCTAACTGTCATACTATCATAAAGAGCACTACTTTGAAAAGAAAAGCCAATTTTGCGCCTTAATTCTTGTAAGTCGTTAATACTAATCCCATCTAAGTTATAGTCCAAAACCTTTACTAAGCCGCTATCAGCTTTCAATAAACCAACAATGACTTTAATTAATACTGACTTTCCAGTACCAGACCTTCCCAGCACAACAAGATTTTCACCCTTATACAAATCCATGCTAACCCCTTTCAAGATATGCATATCACCAAACGATTTATACATATCGCGAATAGTGATTACAGGCTTATCAAAATTTATATTTTCTTTACTTGTTGCCATTTTACCGTATTGCTTGAATAATTTGCGCAATGAGTAATTCCTCAATAAAAATTAAAAACATTGACATTACGACCGCCCAATTTGCAGCCCTTCCCACACCCTCTGTACCTTTATTGGAATTATACCCTTGAAAACAACCTACAATACCTATCGTAAATCCAAAAACAACAGACTTGGCTAAAGAAGAAAAAACATCTAAATATGATAAGGAATTAAATACTTCTGAAATAAATACATTGAAACTAGTAGCTTCGTGTTGATGAACACTAAGGTATCCTCCAAGCAATGCAACACCTGCTACATAGCAAGTTAAAATGGGAATCATAATAGAAGTTGCCACCACTCTACTAACCACTAGAAATTTGAAAGGGTTTATACCCGACACCTCCATTGCATCAATCTGCTCCGATACTTTCATTGAGCCAAGCTCTGCCCCTATTTGAGATCCAACTTTTCCGGCTGAGATCAAAGCAGTAACCAATGGTGCTAAAGCGCGTATTACTGCAATGCCTATTACAGAAGGAAGCATCGCTTGAGCGCCAAAATCTGCAAGTGAAGGCCTCGATTGATTAGTGAAAACAAAACCAATAATAAAACCGGTCACAGACATTAATGGAAGAGACTTATAGCCTATTTCATAACATTGCTTTATAACCTCTTTAAATTCATAAGGACCGACTAAAACTTCTTTAAAAAAACGAACGACAAAACGGTGAATATTTGCTAAGTCAATTAAATACTGTTTACTTTTTTTAAAATACATTTCGCAGCTGATCAATCAAAATCGAGGATTAAACAATGTAATTTGCAAAAGTATAAGTATTAATAGTATTTCATACTATAATTCATTATAATTCACTCGTAGCATTTAAAAAAGAGACATAAAGATGACGTCCTCGTATAATTATTATCGCATCAATTTATAACTATAACCTTGTCAAGCTTCATTAAACTTTACCTGCATTTTATAGTCTTATAACAAAAAAACTAGAGGATTCACTTTTAACATTCAAAAATTATGACATCCAAAACCAAATATATAATCGCCTTCTCGGCCTTTTTGATCTTCTTGACGTTCAATTCGAAACCAGTTCAAGCACAATCAGCCGGTGTATCTTTCCAAATTTTTTATGATCAGTTGGCCCCTTATGGCGAATGGGTTAATGACCCTGATTATGGTTATATCTGGTTGCCTGATGTCAAGGGGGACTTTCAACCCTATGCAACAAACGGGTATTGGGTAAATACCCAATATGGAAACACTTGGTATTCAAATTATGACTGGGGCTGGGCACCATTCCACTACGGTCGCTGGATATATACGGACTATTATGGCTGGGCTTGGATTCCTGGATACGAATGGGGACCTGCATGGGTTTCTTGGCGTCAAGGTGGAGGACAATATGGATGGGCGCCACTAGGCCCTGGTATGAGCTTTAGTGTAAATATCAATATTCCACTTCGTCAATGGGTGTTTGTCCCACAACGTTACCTATTTTCAAATAATATCTATAGGTATTATACCCCTCATCGCAGATACGCTACATTTTATAATCGTACCACCATTATCAATAATGTCTATGTATATAACAATAATAGATATTACAGCGGTCCAGATCGTCGTTCGTTAGAAAATGCTACAAGAAATCGAGTGGCAGTACGTGAAGTTAGAAACAACACGAGACCAGGTAGAAGTACGATAAGCTCAAATTCTGTAGCGATCTACAGACCAAATATAAACGTAGCAAATAATAATAATGCTAGGCCGTCACGAGTGGTTAGTGCAGATAAGGTAAGTCCTCGCTCTAATAGGCAAGCAACCCTTAATGATAATAAAGTAGTTGCTCCTAATAACAATAGAGCCTCAACTGGTAATAGAGCTGCAACTACAGAAAGAGCGACTAGAACGGTTTCTCCAGGTGAGAATAGCGTTCAATCGAATAACCGAGTACAAAGAAATACTCGTGAGCAAACTTCTTCAAACACTAGACCAAACAGAAACGCAACTGCCCCTCAAGCCACTACCCCTAACACAAGTAGTAATCAAAATCAGGGTCGCGTGAATAATGCTCCAGTTGAAAATTCAAGACAACCTCGAAATCGCCAGGCAAGTCCAGCGGCAAGAACTAATCCAAGCCGTAGCTCTGGTAACAATAACAGCACACAGAGAACAGCACCTTCGCAAAACGAGGTTCGCAATAGAAATAGTAGCCAAAACCGTACAAGATCCGATGCTACAGCTCAAAGACCAGTCGATAGAATCTCCAGAAGTAATAACGGGAATACTCGGGCTTCGGAAAGTAAAGCTTCATCCGAACGGAGCAGTTCTCAAAACCAAAGAAACGTTAGACCTTCAAGAAATTAACAATAAAAACATGTAGAAGTCGGTTTAATTAACTGATTTCTTCATGTTTCTTAATTGAGTTTTCAGCTCTTCAATATATTGATCATGCTCACGCACCTTTGATTCTATTTGCTCCAACTCAGTAGGTTGTATAACAAAGTCTGTATTCTCAACCGAAAGTAAAAGGAAAAGAGGAATGTTAAAAAGCAAGGCAATTTTGGTTAAAAGTTTATAAAACATATCTACCTCGTCGTTTTCAATTTGCGATAAAACTGTAATAGAAACTCCTAACTTCTGAGCTACAATTTCTTGACTCCATCCCTTCTTATATCTTAAAATTCTGATTTTATTACCCAAACCGTCCATAAAAAACATTTTTTATTTCTAATACACACAATCCGTACCAAAGATTTGTTTTCAAGGTAAGAAAATTGATAACATACGCCCTTTTATCAACCTTTATGGCATTATTGAAACATCGGAAGGCGCTTTTTGTTTACTATTTCGATAATTATTAATCGAATTCAAAATGAAAGACCAAGCTGAAGACTTAGGAAAAAATCTCGAAGATCTTGAACCCAAAATAAAGGAAAAGGCAGTCAACATTGCCATTCATTTGATAAGAAAATATAAAATGAATAGAGAAGATGCTTTAAAAGAAGGAATAAAGCAGGCTAAGGAATGGTTTTTAGACCTGGAAGGATAAAATATATCTTTTTATCCTTGTTAATATTAAGCGTACTTTTGCATAGTACTTTTACTTCGTATTCCTAAATGAAATCAAATAACGGCACAGCAAAAAAGGCTACCACTCAAACGGTTTACCCCATCTTATTTGCAATTAGCTTTTCACATTTATTAAATGATACCATACAGTCGCTAATACCAGCTATTTATCCATTAGTAAAAAATTCTTTTCAACTAAATTTTACTCAAATTGGATTAATAACGCTTGTATTTCAGCTTTCGTCCTCCCTTTTGCAACCAGTCGTAGGCGCAATCACTGATAAAAAACCCTACCCTTATGCCCTACCCATTGGAATGGGATTTAGTTTATTAGGATTAGTAATGCTCTCCTTAGCCAGTAGCTTTACATTTGTACTCATTTCTGTCGGACTAATCGGTATGGGCTCAGCAGTATTCCATCCAGAAGCTTCAAGAATGGCTCATGCTGCTGCCGGGGAAAACCGAGGAATGGCGCAATCTATTTTTCAAGTGGGCGGCAATGCAGGCAGTTCTCTTGGGCCACTTTTAGCCGCATTATTCATAGCTCCGTTTGGGCAGTTCAATGTAATCTGGTTCTCATTCGCTGCTCTATTAGCAATAATAGTTTTATATAAAATTGGAGGATGGTATAAACCAAAGGCCTTACGCAAATTAGTAGAAAAAAAATATAACATCAATGTTGAAAAATCGCCCTTCTCTCGTAAAACAATCATCATATCAGTAGTAGTTTTATTGTTGTTGATTTTTTCAAAATATTTTTATTTTGCTGGCATAACTAGTTATTACACATTTTACTTGATCGATAAATTTGGCCTATCCATTCAAAGCTCTCAGCTATATTTATTCGCTTTTCTATTTGCAGTGGCTGCAGGCACGATGATTGGCGGTCCTATCGGAGATAGAATTGGTAGAAAATATGTTATTTGGACCTCCATCCTTGGAGCTGCTCCGTTTGCTTTAGCGCTACCCTATGCTAACTTGTTTTGGACCTCCATCTTATCAATAATAATAGGCTTTGTAATCTCCTCTGCTTTTTCAGCTATCTTGGTATATGCACAGGAATTAATACCTGGAAAAGTGGGAATGATTTCCGGTCTGTTTTTCGGCTTCGCTTTCGGAGTTGCGGGGGTAGCTTCAGCATTTTTAGGACAGCTTGCCGATAAAACGAGCATTGAATATGTATATCACGTGTGTTCCTATTTACCTTTAATAGGAATCATTGCTGTTTTTCTACCCAATATTGAAACTAAAAGAACTAAAAAGGTTAAATTATAAAGGCACATACTTGTCTTTTGCCGATGCCAATCCTACTATAAACAAAACTATAGTCGCAAATACCAATAAACCAAGCGGAACATACCAACTTCCTGTTAAACTAAAAAGAGCACCAAATACAGGCGGACCACCAGCTGCTATCAAATAACCAACGGTCTGAGACATCCCCGACAACTCTGCTGACTCAGATGTGTATCGTGTACGTAAAACAAAAAACATCATGGCGAGCGTAAACGCTAACCCAAGAGAAATCCCAATAAAAATTACCGACAGTACAATGTAATCAGTTTTCCAAAAAATAATCCCACCTAACCCAATGAGCAACAAAACAAAAGTTATCCATACTAACGGAGTTTGATCTTTCATCCTTCCAGCAAGTATAGGCCCAATTAACATTATAGGTACTTGAGCCATTTGAATATAAGAAAGCATCCAACCAGAACGATCAGCTGACATGCCCCAGCTTTGCAAAATTGCTGGAAGCCAGGCTGCCAAACTATAAAACATCAAAGATTGCAGTCCCATAAAAATGGCGACATTCCAAGCTAAGCGGGATTTCCAAAGTCCAACTTTACCTCTAGATGCGCTTTCTACAAATGGAACAGGCTTCTTTCTAATCTGCGGGAACCAAATAATAAACCCCATCAAAGCTAAAATCCCCCACATCCCAATCGAACCTTGCCACCCTAAACCACTAATTTCACCTATACGAATGCTATACCCCGCAGCCAGCGCAGAGGTTAAATTCATAGACACTAGATATATACCTGTGATGACACCCACTTTAGCAGGAAACTCCTTTTTAATGAAGGCAGGCATTAAAACATTTCCGACTGTGATCGCAGCTCCTATAAAAGCAGCTCCTACAAATAAAAGCAAGACATTTCCTGATGAACGGATAAACAGTCCAAACGCCAATACCAATAATGAATAGAGTAAAAGTCTTTCCAATCCGACCCTCCTAGCCACTTTTGGGGCAAAAGCCGATAATAGAGCAAAAGAAATTAAAGGAATACTAGTAAGAAGAGCTACTAACACATGTGTCAGTTTCATGCTTGTTGTAATCTCCGTGATTACTGGACCAACAGAAGTAATAGGTGCTCTCAAATTTGCTGCAATAAATATTATACCTACTAACATGAGCACGACCTCAATATTAGATTTTGGCATCTTTTCATTTCCTATTGGAGCTTCCTTTAACTCATCGGCCATTGGTCTATTTTAAAATTATAAATCGTTTATTCATCTTACCAAATAATGAGATTGAATTATCTGAATTAAGAACAACGAGTGATGTGAATTATTCGTAAACTTCTTTGATTGTAAAAATACAACTAATCTTAATGCCGTACGACGAGAACTTTAAATTCTTCTGCTTTTTTACTATAAAACAACGATTTCCGGTCCAAAAGTCGAAATAGACAGAATCTATATCGATTTACTAGTAACTATATATCAATCACATATCTAAATTACATAAAGCTTTACTGTATAGCAATATTATAGATTGCCTACCTCTTAACTAAACTACGCTTAAAATAATGCCTGTCCTCCAAACCCATACTTATCGAACCAAATACCTCACATTGGATTGGATTAATGAGAAAACCACCTTAAAAATGCAAACTGTATCGTTTCGGTTGTTATTTGGTCTTTGATTGATACATATCAAGTGATAAATCAACTTACTCACTGATTCAAAAACCTTTTCTAACAGCCGCATTGAACTATCAAATCGCTTATAAAAGATGTCACTTTTCAACTACATACAAGTTAATGAAATACTCAATTACTTGAATATCAAAGTGATAAACTATCTCATTTTAACCAATAATACACGTCAATCAGTTTATAGAAAAATAAATAATTTCTTGGTTTTGAGCTAACCACCAGAAAAATCATGTATCAAATTTCCTCTTAATTTATCAGGTTAAAAACGAGAAACTATCCAAATAATACCTAAATTTGTATTTTTAAAAACTAGCATGATTTATTTCTTTTTAAGCACATCCAACAAGGTTTTCGCTTTACAAGTAGAGGAAAGCCTCACTGAAACTGACATTTCAAAATTAAACTGGCTATTTGGGGGGACGCAATTAAGCGAAGAAACCGTATTGCCAGGCAATTTTATTGGTCCACGCTCCGCTATGTTAACGCCATGGAGCACAAATGCAGTGGAAGTCACACAAAACATGGACATCCCAGGCATCATCAGAATTGAAGAGTTTCAGCAAGTGGAAGCTAGCTTTACTGATTTCGACCCCATGCTATCCGAGAAGTACAAAGAGCTTAATCAAGAGATTTTCAGTACAGAGCTTGTGCCAGAGCCTATTTTAGATATCTGTGATATCGCAGGATTCAACGAACAAGAAGGCCTTTCGTTAAGCGACGAAGAAATAGAATACTTAAATAAGGTATCAGAGCGATTAGAAAGACCGCTTACAGATTCAGAAGTATTTGGCTTCTCACAAGTGAACTCAGAGCACTGTCGCCATAAAATCTTTAATGGAACGTTCATCATCGATGGCGAAGAAAAGCCCTTATCCCTTTTCAAACTAATTCGTAAAACCTCTGCAGAGCACCCAAACAGTATTGTTTCTGCTTATAAAGACAACGTGGCCTTCATTAAAGGGCCTGTCGTTGAGCAGTTCGCTCCTAAGCGTGCGGATCTGCCTGACTATTATGAAACCAGTGATTTTGAATCCGTTATTTCCATAAAAGCGGAAACCCATAACTTCCCTACCACTGTTGAACCTTTCAATGGTGCTGCAACTGGTGCAGGAGGAGAAATAAGAGACAGACTTGCAGGCGGGAAAGGTTCATTACCTCTAGCCGGTACTGCCGTCTACATGACCGCGCTATCTCGTCTAGAAGAAAATCGCCCTTGGGAAAAAGGAATGGACGAAAGAAAGTGGCTATATCAAACACCGATGGATATCTTAATCAAAGCCTCTAATGGAGCTGCTGATTTTGGTAATAAGTTTGGTCAACCCCTCATTACAGGCTCTATCCTTACTTTTGAACATGAAGAAGACAACCGTAAGCTTGGATTTGATAAAGTAATCATGCTCGCCGGTGGAATTGGTTATGGAAAAGCTAGCCAAGCGCAGAAAGAAAAACCTGAAATTGGCGACAAAATCGTAATTCTAGGAGGCGACAATTACCGAATCGGTATGGGCGGTGCTGCAGTTTCATCTGTAAATACTGGTGCTTTAGGATCTGGAATTGAGTTAAATGCTATTCAACGTTCCAACCCTGAAATGCAAAAAAGAGCCGCGAATGCCGTTCGTGGAATGGTAGAAAGCGATCACAATTATATCGTTTCAATTCATGACCATGGTGCAGGTGGTCACCTAAACTGCCTTTCAGAATTAGTAGAAGAAACGGGCGGAGATATAGACTTAGATAAATTACCTGTAGGAGATCCCACGCTATCTGCTAAAGAAATTATTGGAAATGAATCCCAAGAACGTATGGGCTTAATTATCCATGAAAAAGATATCGATAAGCTACAAAAAATAGCGGATCGCGAGCGTGCTCCCATGTATACTGTTGGTACAGTTACAGGCGACCATCGCTTTACTATTCAATCGAATAGCACTGGCGCAAAACCAATGGACTTGGAACTAAACGATATGTTTGGAAGCTCTCCAAAGGTTGTAATGGAAGATAAAACCGTAACTAGAAGTTACCAGTCGATTAGCTATGATGCCGCAAAATTCAATGAATATTTAGAACAAGTATTACAACTAGAAGCCGTTGCTTCTAAAGATTGGTTAACCAATAAAGTGGATCGTTGCGTTAGTGGCCGTGTCGCAAAACAACAGACTGCGGGACCGTTGCAACTGCCATTGAACAATGTGGGCGTAATGGCACTCGACTTTCAGGGAAAAGAAGGCGTGGCTACATCAATTGGACACTCCCCTCTATCTGCTTTAATCGATCCAGCAGCAGGAAGTAGAAATGCTATTGCTGAATCCCTTTCCAATATTGTATGGGCACCCTTAAAAGATGGACTGGAAAGCGTATCGCTGTCCGCGAACTGGATGTGGGCCTGCAAGAATGAAGGTGAAGATGCAAGGCTATATGAAGCTGTCAAAGCTTGCTCGGACTTCGCAATAGACCTAGGCATCAATATTCCTACAGGAAAGGATTCCCTTTCCATGAAGCAGAAATACAAGGATGATGAAGTGATCGCGCCAGGAACTGTAATTATATCAGCAGCAGGGAACTGTAATGACATAACTAAAGTAGTAGAGCCAGTATTACAAAATGACGGCGGTGCTATATATTACATCAACATCTCTGGAGACGATTACCAACTAGGAGGTTCTTCCTTTGCTCAAATCTTAAATAAAATTGGTGATAAAACATCGGATATTAAGAATGCTGGACAATTCAAGAATATTTTTAATACCCTTCAAAATCTAATCAAAGCTGACAAAATTCAAGCTGGACATGATATCGGAAGTGGTGGCTTAATCACAACCCTTTTGGAAATGTGTTTTGCAGATCGCGACTTAGGTGCATCCATTGATTTATCATCCCTTGGCGAAACAGATAGCATCAAACTTCTATTTTCAGAAAATATCGCTCTCGTATTCCAAGCCGATGAAAGTACTGAAGCTATACTTGATGAGAACGGCGTAACGTATCATAAAATCGGTGAAGTAAGCTCTAATTCTACTTTAATCCTAAAGAACGGAGCAGATACTTTCAATTTGGATATTGATCACTTACGGGATGTATGGTTTAAGACCTCATATCTGTTAGATCAAAAACAAAGTGGGGAAATAAAGGCAAAAGAGCGATTTGACAATTACAAAAATCAAGCATTAAAATATACTTTCCCAACTCATTTTAATGGAAAGAAACCGGTCATCGATCCTTCCAAGGCAAGACCCAAAGCAGCAGTAATTCGTGAAAAGGGAACAAACTCTGAGCGTGAATTAGCTTATGCCCTATACTTAGCAGGCTTTGATGTAAAGGATGTACACATGACGGATTTAACATCAGGCCGGGAGACATTAGAAGACATCCAATTTATTGGTGCAGCTGGTGGGTTCTCCAACTCCGATGTCTTGGGTTCCGCAAAAGGATGGGCAGGAGGCTTTCTGTATAATGAGAAAGCAAGAACTTCTCTTGAAAACTTTTTTAACAGACCAGATACTTTATCGATAGGGGTATGTAATGGTTGTCAACTTTTTGTCGAGCTGGGCTTTATCAATAAGAATCACGCTGAGAAGCCAAAAATGTTGCATAATGACAGCAATAAGCACGAAAGCATCTTCACCTCTCTAACCATTCAAGAGAACAATTCTATTATGCTTTCTTCTTTAGCGGGCAGTACATTGGGAGTATGGGCCTCTCATGGAGAAGGAAAATTCAATCTACCTTATTCAGAAGATCAATACCATATTGTAGGCAAGTATGCTTATGCAGATTATCCTGCCAATCCAAACGGTTCTGATTATAACACCGCTATGCTTTGCGATGAAACAGGTCGCCATTTGGTGATGATGCCTCATATTGAACGTTCTCTATTCCAATGGCATTGGGCGAATTACCCGAAAGGCCGCAAAGACGAAGTGACACCATGGATGGAAGCTTTTGTAAACGCAAGAGAATGGCTGGAAAATCGTTAATCCATAAAACCATTAACTCTTAAACAATCGACATACTTAACTTATATTAATAGCCTTATTGGTTCAGAATTAACTTTAATTCATCCAATAAGGCTTTTTGCTGTTCATTAATTTTGACTTTCGCTTCGGGGATTGAAAACCACCGCACCTTATCCACCTCAGGAAAAGCTTGATCTTTACCCGATTTCGGAGGCCACTCTATAGTAAACATATTGCTTACCGATTTCGAAACGTCTACGTTTCCTTCCACTGCCCAAGCAAATACGGTTTTTCCTCCTTTTTGTTTAATAGCTGTCATACGTTTAAACTCACCTCCGACTTGAAACCCTGTCTCTTCCTCAAACTCCCGCTTTGCCGCTTCTAAAGAATCCTCCTCAGCAGCGAATTCTCCTTTTGGTATAGACCACGCCCCTTCATCCTTATTCACCCAATAGGGACCGCCTGGATGTGCTAAAAACACCTCCAATATTTTCTCTCTAAAACGATACATCAGTAAACCAGCACTATTATTATTCATGGAATGACATTAAATTTCATTTACATTATCTTAAACCTTTTAGGACTTAAAAAGATACTTTCCTTCACCCTTCTTTGATAGATATGTTAGAACGAATTATTCCTGCTTTTTACCAAATTCACCCTTTTTGCGACTAAACTCATTACTCTGCGACTAAAATAGCTATTAGTCGCAGCCTCGTCGCAGAATTATCGCACAGTAGTCGCAGAACACTAAACCCATTCCTGAACAAATAAAAATTTCGAAAAGATTCGCTCTGCTATAAACGACGAATAAAAATTTCACTATTGTCGCTTTGTAAGAACTAGTAATGGCTACCGAATGTTTTAGAGGCCGAATCAGGGAAACGTTTTCAATATAGAAAAATTAAATTCGAGGTTAAATTAGGACCCTGTAGAAAATCTTTTAACAAATAAATGTATCTTAGTTAATATAATTAAAAATATTGATAATATGAACATTCTTAAAAGCCTAACCTTAATTATCCTTACAGTAATGTCAGTGACTCATGCACAAGCACAAACCAAGGTAATTGCTCACAGAGGCGCTTGGAAAATGCAAAACCTTCCACAAAATTCGCTAGCTTCTTTAAATCATGCTGTTGAATTAGGTTGTTTTGGATCTGAATTTGATGTTCATCTAACCAAAGATAATATACTAGTAGTCAACCATGATAGAGATTATTATGGACTTGATATTGAAACTTCAACTTACAAAGACCTATTGACAATAAAGCATCCTAATGGAGAGAGCATTCCGACTTTAGAGGAATATTTAAAAGCAGGAAAAAAACAAAATACAACGCGATTGGTTCTGGAATTAAAAACTTCTGCTGTTAGTAAAGAGCGCACGCTCCAAGCCGTTGAGATGTGCGTTAAGATGGTAAAGAAATTAAAAATGAGGGATGTGGTAGATTATATCTTTTTTGATTACGATGCTGGTAAGCTGGTACACCAATTAGACTCCGAAGCAGAGGTCGCTTACCTAAATGGAGATATCGCGCCTGCCCAGGTAAAAAAAGATGGATATACAGGTATTGACTATCATTTTAATGTATTTAAGACAAACCCAAATTGGATTAAAGAGGCGCATGAAGTTGGCCTCACTGTTAATGTTTGGACAGTAAATACAGAAGAAGAGATGTTGAATTTATTAAGTCAAAACGTTGAATTTATTACTACAGACGAACCAGAAAAGCTACTAAGTTTACTAAATACTCAATAAAAATCCCGTAAACTTATCGTTTAGTTAAAAGAACATAGGTATTTATATTACAAAGATTTAATTATGTTTTAAATCTCGTTTATGCCCTCGTCCGTCATATCCAAAATCTCCTACGACCCTGCTTCTTCTACACTAAGAATAACTTTTGTATCGGGTAGTATTTACGATTATCAGAATGTTCCTTTGAACATTTATCAATCAATTAAACAAGCTCCTTCCAAAGGAATTTACTTCAATCAATTTGTAAAGGGGACATATCCTTTTATAAAAATAAGGTAATTTAAGGTAGAATGTCGATTCAACCTCTCGGAATAAGAGTATCTACCCAATTTTATACACGGCAACTGCTTAAAATCTGAGGCACCATTCTTGCTTTAATAGGATTACTACTAATTAAGAAATAACCCATTACAACCATTAACTAAACAAATATGAAAAAAATACTAATGATCTTAACCATCATGGCTCTGATAAGCAGTTCTTTTGCACAAGAAAAACCAGTACCGTTGGTCCATGTAAATGGCGAGCATATCATCAAAGTTGAACCCGATGGAGCTAACGTGAATATTATGATCACTACAACAAACAAAAATTTACAAGAGGCAAAAAAAGAAAATGATGATCTTGTTTCAAAAGCGATTGTATTTTTAAAAAATCAAAACATTGCTGATAAGGATCTTCGAACTACGAGAGTGGATTTACAGCCATATAATGAGTATGTAAAAGATGAAAAACCTATTCAGATGTTCAGAGCACAACAGTCTCTTACGTTTAAGGTAACGGATTTAGACAACTTAACAAACCTTTTAAGTGGGTTAGTAGACCTAGGCGTAAATAACATTCAAAGTGTTCAATTTACATCTTCCAAATTAAAAGAACTACAGGATGAGGCTCGTGATAAAGCAATGCATGATGCTAGACGAAAGGCCATTATCCTTGCTAAGGCGGTTGGCCAAAAAGTTGGCGCTGCATTTACTATACACGACAATACAGCTTCGAACGGAAATTCCCCAAGAGCGATGTACTCTATGGCATATAAATCTTCTGATATGGTTGAAATGGGCCAGCCACCAATAGCTTCAGGTGAAATCGAGATTACGGCTAATGTACAGGTTAGCTTTCTGTTGTTTTAGACGACCAAACAAACATTTAATGCATGTTGATGTTTTCATGTTGATGTTCTAACACTAAAACCATTTTTTATGAATGAGATGACAACTGTTTCTAGGGTATTAACTGTTCTTCAGGAGAGAGGATATACAGAAGATTTCAATTTAACAGATACCTGCCTGGTCTGCCGTGGCAATTCATTAAAATTGTTTCCCCACGACTTTGTTGTGGATAAACATTATCGTTTCGAAGGTCCTTCGGATCCGGGCGATGAAGCTATTGTATATGCTATTTCATCAACAAAGCACGATATAAAGGGGGTCTTGGTCAACGCTTACGGAATGTATAGTGATAAAATTTCGGATGACATGATTGAAGCGCTTAAAGAAAACTACAGTTCGCATCCGTCCTCCATACCATATGAGCAAGATCAAGCCGACCGCCAGGAAGTATCCAATAAAGCAACCGAACTACGTCCTGAAGGTGACCGCTTGTTAGATGCACAAATGGTATTAATGGATCTTAACACTGCCAAAGATCAAATAAAGGATGAAAAAGCTTGGAAAGAGGGAGATCGGAACGCCATTACTTTATTTAAATCTGACGGAATGCGGATTGTTTTAATTGCTCTTCATGCTGGCGCGGAAATGAAAACCCATACCGCGCCAGGTATTATAAGTGTACATGTACTTGAAGGGAAAATCACTTTTCAAACTGAGTTACAGGCGGCTAAACTAACGAAAGGCCAGCTCCTAACTCTTCACAAAGAAATACCACATAGCGTTTTAGCAGAAGAAGACACAACTTTTTTGTTAACACTATCAACAACAGGCACTTGATAAGCACTAAATGAATAATTATCCGGATTTAAGATATAGCTAGACACGATATATTGAACTTTTTCTTCTATAAATGGTTTAACAGTTGTCCTAAATAATGAAGCCTTAATTTGCTTGAATATAAAACCATGGATAAAAAGACATTAGCTTTAGGAAATATAGTCGCTTTACTGGTAACTGTAATTATAAATTACCTCTCGAATACAGGTATATTTAACGAGAGCACGATGTCTAGCGTTTCGGCAAAGTACGAGAACCTTTTTACACCCGCGGGTTATGCTTTTTCAATTTGGGGATTAATTTATCTCGGGTTAATTGGATTTATCATATACCAAAGTAAAGTCCTTTTTAAAAATGAAGCAATTGATGAGGAGGAAGTTTATGAGGAAGAAGAAACAGTTTACCAAATAGGCTGGCTGTTTGCAGCCTCATGTGTTGCGAATTGTTTATGGGTCTTAACTTGGCTCTACGACTATACAGGCATCTCTGTACTGGTTATGGTGCTTCTTCTTCTATTCCTTTTTAGGATTATCATAAATACTGGAATGGAACTTAACAATGCCGCTTTTAAAAAGATCGCTTTGGTCTGGTGGCCTTTTTCGATCTACACAGGATGGATTACTGTTGCATTGATTGCGAATGTGGCTGCTTACTTAACCAAACTCGGATGGAAAGGATTTACTTCTGAGGTTACTTGGACCATTGCTATGATTTGCTTGGCTGGTGCTATAAATCTTTTTATGACCTGGACTAGAAATATGCGTGAATATGCACTTGCAGGAGCATGGGGTATATTTGCTATTGCTGTGGCCAATTGGAAGGGCAATCAAAATATCGTTTTAACTGCAGTTATTATATCTATACTGCTATTGATAAGTTCAGGATTACATGCTTACAAAAACCGAAAAAATTTGATAAGCAAACAATGAAGCCTCTTCTATACAAAACAAAGCAACTGTTTTGGTGTTATTGCATAAAACACTTATAACGAAACCTAATCAATTCAATCTGATGAAACCATCATGAGTTGCAAGACTCACAAACCGGAATGAACTTAACGAAGCGACCTCTTGAACACCGCTAAGACAAAAAATTGTGAAAAATAACCCACTCATGTGATAGCTTCATTGCAAACTTTAAACAAATTATTCCAATGAAAAAACTAGTTGTATTCGTGGCCGTATTTTTATGGTATGGAGCCACACAAGCGCAAGATATTCCGGCGTCCGAAGTTCCTGCAGTTGTCCAAAACGCTGTTACAAAAACGCACACTAATCCAAAAGATGTAGAATGGGAAAAAAAAGGCGCCTACTACACTGTAGAATACGAAATGGGGAGGAATGATCATGAACTATGGATTACCTCTTCCGGCCAAATCGTAAAACATAAAGAGGAAATTTCTTCAACGGATTTACCTCAACAAATTAAAACAAAGATTAAGGCCGATTATAAAGGCTATAAAATTGAAGACGTAAATAAACTTACTCTTGGAGATCGAGTTTTATATAAAATAGAAATCGAACGGGGTCGTGGAAGCGATAAAAGCGAAATGGACCTTGTTTTTGATAAAGATGCTAACGCGCTCGATAAAAATGCTTGGTATCAAATGCCCTCTATTCGATAATTTGAATTCCTGGATATCGGAACGTACAATCTGCTAAGCCACCATCGAAAAGTAGCTTAGCAGATAAGATCGAATGACTTAAAAGTCAGAATATTCTGTTGGATATAAAAACAACGTCACATTTTTAGAAACATTATTTTGATATTGTGGCAGTTGACTCATCGGCTTATATGCCGGACCGAAAGCCTTCCAGTGCTCATCACGTTCAAGCTTGTTATTGAAAGTTGTCATATACACTAAATTAGGCATCGTATTGCCAGAAATCACCTGCCCATAAAAGACGGCATTAAAATTAAGATCCGTAAAAATATCGATCTCACCGTTATTAAACATGTCTATTTTGTTCGCTGACAACTTTTCCGTAGCAGCCTCGTAACTGCGTAATTCATAAATACGTTCACTCCTTGGAGAAGTCAAATTTGGAACAGCCGGTGCAGGCATTCCCTTAAATGCTTTCATTAAAGTAGATTCAATTCTAGTAAAAGTGGGATCATTGTGGGGCGCATTTAAATACTCCTCCCCTGCTTTCAGGTAGACTTTGTCCTTTTCTAACCGTTCCTCCAGATTGGCCAATTGATCAAACTTAGTTACTGAAATAAAGACGTAAATCTTTTTACCATCGGTATCAGTGTTAATAGGTTTAAAAACACCTACCTGTTTTATTCCTATTCTATGCAAAGCTGGCAGATAAGCATCTCTTAAAAAACTGTCAATTCTATCCTCTTGTGATTTCGATTCTAGATGATAAACCTTCAATTGATAATAATGTTGCTTCTCTTTACTATAGGAAGACCAAGAAAGTAATAACAATGAAAGTAACGTAATACTAAATAAACTTTTTGATTTCATGAATGATGGTTTGTTTTAACAATATGTGTATAGTAAAATTACGACATTAACTCCATTAATAAAATAAATGAAGTGAAAACAAACATGAAGGTAATAATCGATATGCTTGATGGTAGTATCTAATCTGATACGCTGAGACTAAACATTTTTTGGTTTCTCGATATTTAATCTTAAATTTAAGTTTTACCAAAATTTAAGATTACATATGGAAAATTCAGAAAAAAAGAAACTGACGAGGACTACCGGTGCACCAGTCCCTGATAATCAAAATGTGCAGACCGCGGGCCCACGGGGTCCAATGTTAATGCAGGATTTTTGGTTTCTGGAAAAAATGGCTCATTTTGACCGCGAAGTTATACCCGAGCGTCGCATGCATGCTAAAGGATCCGGCGCATTTGGAACATTTACGGTTACACATGATATAACACAATATACAAAAGCCAGCATTTTTGCTGAGATTGGTAAAAAAACAGAAATGTTTGCTCGCTTTTCTACCGTCGCAGGAGAAAGAGGGGCCGCTGATGCCGAACGTGATATCCGGGGTTTTTCCATGAAATTCTATACTGATGAAGGAAATTGGGACTTAGTAGGAAATAATACTCCTGTGTTCTTTTTTAGGGACCCTATGAAATTTCCTGATTTAAATCATGCCGTTAAAAGAGATCCACAAACAAATTTACGCAGTGCAAATAACAACTGGGATTTTTGGACATTACTGCCTGAAGCTCTGCATCAAGTAACTATTGTGATGAGTGACCGTGGTATCCCAAAAACATACCGTCATATGCATGGTTTTGGTAGCCATACGTTTAGCTTTTTAAATAAGGAAAACACTCGTCATTGGGTAAAATTCCATCTTAGATCCCAACAGGGAATTGAAAACTTGTCGAATGAAGAAGCAATTCATTTGATCGGCACCGACCGCGAAACTCATCAACGAGATTTATTTGAAGCCATTAAAGTCGGTCACTTTCCAAAATGGAAAATGTATGTCCAAATCATGACGGAAGAAGAGGCGAATACCTATCATTACCATCCATTTGATTTGACTAAAGTATGGCCTAAAGGTGATTTTCCATTAATTCCTGTTGGGGAATTTGAATTAAACCGAAACCCTGAGAATTACTTTGCAGATGTGGAGCAAGCTGCTTTCAATCCTGCTAATATTGTTCCAGGAATAGGATTCTCTCCCGATAAAATGCTACAAGGCCGCTTGTTCTCATATGGTGATGCACAACGCTACCGATTAGGAGTAAATCACTATCAGATTCCGGTAAACGCTTCAAGATGTCCATACCATAGTTTTCATCGAGATGGTGCAATGCGTGTTGATGGTAATTTTGGTGCAACTAAACATTACGAGCCTAATAGTTATGGGGAATGGCAAGAGCAGCCTGAACATAAAGAACCTCCTTTAGCTATACATGGGGATGCATATGCTTGGGAATTCCGCGACGATGATGAAGATTATTACTCGCAACCAGGGAACTTATTTAGGTTAATGACCGATGATAAGAAAGAACTTTTATTCAGCAATACCGCTGCAGAAGTAGGTCAAGCCGATAAGTTTATTCAAGTCCGCCATATTAAGAATTGCTATAAAGCCGATCCTGAATATGGAATAGGGGTAGCAAAAGCCCTCCATATGACAATGGAAGAAGTTGAAAATTATAAACACGAAATTTAATCACCGTTCAAGCCTAAGCGATGACGTTAATTAAATCCTCCATAGTAAAAGAGGGTGTATCAAAAATCAAACATTACCGTCAGTGCGGGCGTGCGAAGCAATCTAGTGATGGCAAAAACGAAGATTGCTTCGCATAATGACGATGGATAAACAAACCAATTAATTATCTTGTTAAAATACAACTCGATCTAATTACTGCTTTGCGAAAGATTTCAAGCCCAAAAGCCCTTAAATAAGGGCTTTTGGGCTTGAAGAATAATGAAAAACAACCATTAGCTTCCGACAAAAGTTTTAATCTTCAAGTTTCTAAACGATACGGGTGTACCTTCATTCTGAAGGAGAATCGATCCCTTTCTCAACTTTCCAAAATCCTTAAGATCTTTATATTTACTTTGCAAAACCAAAGATTTGAAAGCATCAGTAGTGGGATCAAATTCTAAAATTTTCATCCCATTTAACCAGTGTTGAATGGAATTATTTTTAACGATGATACGTGCTGTGTTCCATTCTCCAAGGGCGATTAAACGCTCCTTATCTGCGGGAATCAAATCGTATAAAGCCGCAGTCGAACGTAATATTCCACGTTCAGGGTATACAAAATTTCCATCATCTAGAATTTGGTATTCCAGTCCTAAGTAATTGCTTTTACGATCAGAATAATCGTTCGAAACCCAATATTTTATACCACTATTCGTCATGTTAAAAACTTTGAATTCAAAATAGAATTCAAAGTGATCATATTTTCCTGTAGTAATAATATCCATTTGCCTGTTTTCTTTAGACGGGACAGCTAACAATTCTCCAGCATTCACTTTCCATCCACCGTCGGCAAGCTTATGCCAACCATCTAAGTTTTTTCCATTGAATAATAGCTGCCATCCGTCCTCTTTCTCGTCCTTCGTTAATACATTTGAAGTTTGAGCACTTGTTTCACAAACAAATATAAATAGAGGCAATACTAAACTCAAAACAATTTTCCTGACAGTCATCATCTTACACTTTTGGTTCCCAGCCTTTTTCATAAGTACGGCCCCATAATTTCTGGGCATCCTTATCTCCAATTATATGGCCATTTTTAGGATCAATTTTAAGGTCGCGCCCCACGCGCCAAGAAATATTGCCCAGTTGCATCGCCATAGTGCTCTTGTGTCCTAATTCCACGTCGCAATTTGGGCGTCGGTTATTTCTCATCGCATCCAAGAAGTCGGCCACGTGTAAACTGTCCATTCCTAAACTAGGGCTCGCTGTATTTCTGCCTTGCAACTCCTCGCCTTCCGTCTTAGAAGTAACTTCTCTAATGAGCTTACCTTTAATATCATAAATTTTATAACTATCGCCACCCGTATCCAAGCTTCCGTTTTCTCCGTAGAAAATAACTCCCCGATCCAGACCTTCAATTCTCCTTCCATTGCGACTCCTATTCTCCCAAACAACTGAAACTCTTCCCGGATAATCAACCGCTACCGTTTGTGTATCAGGCGTCTCCCAGTCATCTTGAAACTGGTATATGCCCCCCAATGAACTCACACGGATTGGATAGTCTACACCAAGGCCCCAGCGCGCAACATCAAACTCATGCGTACCATTATTCAGGGCCTCACCTGTTCCCCAATGCCATAGCCAATGCCATTCATAATGAACCAACCCACCTTTATAAGCCACACGTGGCGCTGGTCCTTGCCACAGATCGAAATCAAGCCAAGAAGGCACTGCCTCACCTGATCTTAAAACCGTTGGTTTCCGATCATTGGTATACCAGGTTTTGGCCATATATACCCTCCCGATTACACCATTGTGCAATTCCTGAATCCCTTGTGTCAGGACGGGTGCAGAACGACGCTGTGCACCCATTTGCACTACCCGATTGTACTTCCGAGCGGCTGCAACCGCCATTTCCCCTTCCTGAGGATTATGGCTTAAAGGCTTCTCAACGTACACATGCTTTCCCGCCTGACAGGCCATAATGGTTAAAGGAGCATGCCAGTGATCTGGCGTGGCTGTATAAATAGCGTCCACAGACTTATCCTCAAGTATTTTCCTTAAGTCCTTTTCGGACTTAGGTGTAGTCGTTTGTCCCGCATTCAAAATTGTTTTGATTGCTTTTGGGAATGTTCTTTCATCGACATCACAAACATAGGATACCTCGGTGTTCTTTTGACGGGCGAATGTACCGCCCATACTATTCCCGCGGCTGTTTATGCCAATCGTCGCAATGTGTATTCTGTCATTTGCTCCGATAATGTTTCTATAGCTCTTTGCACTAAAACCGGATGCAGTACCACTAACTAGTGTGTTCCCTAAGGAAAGTGCAGCCGTTCCTACTCCTACTTTTTTTAAAAAATCTCTTCTTGAATCTTTCTTCATGATATGTGTTTTACAAATAAATTTTACAATGTTCTAATCTTGATATTTTTAAAGGAAACTTCATCGCCATGCTCTTGCAAAAGAATATGACCTTTTTCTACTTGACCAAAAGGTGGGTTCGAATTTTTAAATTTACTAAGCTGCCAAGTATCCTTATACAAATCACTGTTTCTATCAAAGGAAAGCACTTTTTTACCATTTAAATAATGTGTTACTTTCGACCCTTTGGCTACGATCCGAGCATGGTTCCATTCTTCAACTAAATTCTCTTGTTCTTTTTCCAACGGAAACATATCGTAAAGAGTAGCTTGTAAACGGTTCCCATCTCTTCCCATTTTCGCATCCGGATGATTGGTATTATCCAAGATTTGATACTCTAAGCCTAACCATCCTCCTGCTTCATAGCGTGTAAAGAAATATTTGATACCGCTATTGCCGCCTTTAGAAATTTTAAAGTCGAGTGAAAGTTCAAAATCGGAAAACTCATCTTTTGTGATGATATCTCCTCCTCCACGGCCTTCAGTTTTCACAGTTGATAAAACTCCATTCTCAACTTGCCAGCCACTGGAAGGCGGATTATCTTTTCCAACAGATGTCCAACCATCTAAGTTTTTGCCATTAAAAAGTAGCTTCCAGCCTTGTCTTTGTTCTTTTTTTGTTAAGGAATTATCACTTTCTTGCGCTTGCAGCACTGTGCCAGAAAAAAGGATGGCAAATAATAGGATTGTCTTTATTTTCATGTTTTTTCTATTGATATGTTTTACATTTGTGTGTATCCTCTGTTTTGAATAATTTTTTGTGGATTAGATTGCATAGCAGTCATTGGAATAGGATATGCTAAGGCATCATCACTCCAGGTAAAGTCTGGATAACCATCTAGCTTCTGCTCTAGGATCATCATTTCTTTCGCACGTCCTGTACGTACCAAGTCAAACCATCTATGATTTTCAAACGCAAGTTCAACACGCCGTTCCTTTTCAATCGCTAAAAGCAAATCTTCATCGGTATTAAAATCACCGACCTGGTAATCGTTAAGCAAATTAGGTGGACTTTGAATTTCTGGATCTCCTGGTGTATTTTTAGCACGCTGACGAATTTTATTTAAATAGAGAATTGCTGAAGCTTTATCGCCTCCTGTACGAACCAAAGCTTCAGCATAAAGGAGATACACATCTGCCAACCGTAATTCAATCCAGTTGTTCCCATTATCAGAACCACTGCTGGCAACATCGTAATATTTGCGAACGTAACGTTCGGTTTCAAAAGCGCCGGTTTTTGCATTTATCCACCCGTCTCGCATGGAAACAAACTTCCTTGGATCACCAAGTTCATAAGCAAGTGACATTTGCTGTGTCGGAGAGTTCTCTCCACCCTTATCTCCTACCAAAACGACTTCTTTATCCGAAAACCTTGGCGCAAAGTTATTATTCCACGGACTACCAGTTGCACCACCAGCGGCCCCTTTCATATATTGAACTTCAAAAAGCGATTCTATACTGTTCTTTTTAGAGACATCAAATAAATCCTTATAGCTTGGCACCAAGGAGTACATACCATCGTTAAGGATTTTAGTAAACTCATTAATCGCCAAATTATAATATTCATTCCCTTTACTTAAGGGATAACCCGCCATAGTCATATACACTTTTCCAAGCAAAGCAGTAGCTGCAGCTTTAGTGGCCCGCCCCTTATCCGTTGCTCCATAAGAAACCGGAAGATTCGCCTCAGCATATTTTAAATCTGAAATAATTAAATCATACATGTCTTGAAGAGGAGCCCGGCCCAGCTCGTAGGCTTCGGATTGGGTTATCTCTTTATCAACTTTGATAACGCCCAAAAGCTCACCGTTTAAACCATACCCTCCGAAAATGCGATTCAAGTAAAAGTAAACCAATGCCCGAAGAAAACTGGCTTCAGCCTTATATTGGCTTTTTAAACTCTCATTTGTAAATGTCGCCGCATCTGTCCGATCAATTACGATATTACAACGTAAAATCGTTTTATAGCTCTCATCCCAACAACTTGCTAAAAAGCCATTCTCGGGCAATAAGGGCGATGCAAATTCATCAATTCCTTTTTCATTGGCCGGATTACCTGCCAACCAAGAATACGTCGTGTTATCAGAACGGATTTCGCCAAGGCGAACATAAGTTGAATTATATAAGGTCCGGAGATTTCCATATGCTGACAAAGTTGCTTGATTAATATCTTGTTGTGTATTATAGAACGACTTTGCGTTCAAACTAGATGTTGGATCCAAGTCCACAAAATCATTTTTGCAGGATCCCAAGAGGAATAGTGCGAGTAATAATATATTTATCTTTTTCATGTTGATCTTAATTTAATGGACTAAAAGGTTAAATTAACTCCTAAAATAAAGGAGCGAGCTGCAGGATATCCAAGATAGTCCCCGCCTTTAGAAAGACCACTCCCTTGGCTACTTGTCTCCGGGTCATAACCTGAATACTTGGTAATAGTAAATAAGTTGGTTCCCGTCAAATAAACCCGCAGTCCTTTTAAACTCAATCGATCGGAAATTGATTGGTTAAAGTCATAAGCGAAATTTAAGTTTCTTAATCTTAAGTAGGAAGCATCTTGAACCCATGCTGAAGAAGGGTCTCGTTGCCATCCAGAGGGCGTTCTTGTTGCCTTGAAATGAATACCATCACCGGGCTGATCTACTGATCTCCAGCGATCTAACTGTTCAATCATTCCATTTCTATCTCCGTGGTAGATACCCACCATTCTTTTATAAAAACTAAATACCGAAGCACCATACGATCCGGTAAGCTGCACCCCTAGAGAAAAGTTCTTATAAGAAAAATTATTAGATAAGCCGGCTGTGAAAATGGGATTGTTATCTCCTAAAATTGTTTTGTCATTTTGATTAAGAATACCGTCACCATTAACATCCGCATATCTTCCATCACCAATTTTATCGCCAGCTAAATGAGGGTAAGAATCCAGCTCTTGCTGATTCATAAAAACACCTTCAAATTTATACCCATAAAAGCTAGCAATTGGATAGCCGATTGTCGTTATAAATGCATTATTCGCATTCGGGGCACTGCCATAGATGGGCCGTTCGTCTGGTCCAACTTCCAAAACCTTATTCTTATTGAACGAAATATTAAAATTGGTGTTCCATTTAAATTCATTTACTAGATTCCTTGTCGAAACCAAAAACTCCATTCCTCTATTTTGAACTTTTCCAATGTTCTGAATTTGTGAAGAATAACCGGTAATTACAGGAACAGGAACGTTTAATAACAGATCAATAGATTGACTGTCGTAAAAGTCTCCCTCTACTCTAATTCTATTATTAACTAAGCCTAGCTCAAATCCAACGTTGTATTGCCTTGTTTTCTCCCACCCCAAATCATCGTTAGACATCGTATTTGGATTCACCGTATTCTGTAATGCATCACCGGTTGGGTAAAAGCCAGTCGATAACAGACCTATAGCGGAATAGTCACCAATTCTATTATTTCCAGAAATACCAAAACCGGCACGGATTTTTAAATCAGAAAGCTGGTTGACACTTTCCATAAATCTCTCCTCTGAAACTTTCCATCCAACAGATAAGGACGGGAAGGTTCCCCATTTTTTATTGCTCCCAAAGCGTGAAGATCCATCGCTACGAAAAGTAGCTGTCAATAGATAGCGATTATCATAAGAATAATTAATCCGGCTTAAATACGAAATCATAGAGTATTCAGATTCAGTACTTGATAATGAATACATTGTTCCCGCATTTAGCGTTGTTATGTTATCATTAGGATAGCCACGTGCCTCTCCAAACATATACTTATAATTATGCTTCTGAGTGGTGTATCCTAGTAGGGCAGAGAAATCATGTTTTTCTCCAAAAGTATGGGAGTAATCTAAGGTGTTCTCAATTACCCAATCGTAGTCTGTATCCCGATTATTAATTCCTACCGCCGGCCTTGGGGCTTTCGAAGCATCCAAATCAATATAAGATGCTTGGTATCTTTTCTGCTCACTATCCTGTATTCCACCATTAATACTAATTCTGTATTTTAAATCAGGGATTATTTGCCATTCACCAAAAATGGTTCCTAACCAGCCATAACGTTTTCTTTTATTATATATTTGCTCAGCGATACCAATTGGATTGGCGACATCGCCTGCTAAGATCTCTGGATTCCTCACCATTGATCCGTAGCTACCGTCCTCGTTTCTTAAAGGATAGATTGGGGGCAAATTCAATGCATACATGATAGGTGCATCTTTACCATCTGCTTGTTCACTTCCTTTTGCCGAAAAAGCCATTAAATTTACTCCTACATTAATCCGATCTGAAATCTTTGAGTTCATGCTAGAACGAAAGTTAAATCGATCATAATCTGTATTTAACACGATTCCGTCCTGTTTGGCATAGCTCCCTGAAAATGTATATTGTGTATTTTCAGAGCCGCCAGAAATCGATAATTCAGTCTGCTGAGTCAACGCTTTTCTAAATAAAAGATTTTGCCAGTTGTTATCCGGCATTTGAGCAACAGAGGCTGGATCCAAAAAATTGTATTTATAGCCTCCTTGTCCATCGGGAATCATGTACTGACTATTTCCACTTGGATAAAGTTGACGGCGAGAATTAGGATCATTAATTGTATGTGGTGATTTGTCTGGGTCATTGGCAATAATTGGAACATCCAACCAAGCCTGATTTCTTCCATCAATGAACCATTCCACATACTGATCTCTATTCATCATTTCGATCTCTTTGGTCCGTTCTTGGAGCCCGACAAACGAATTGACACTAACCGTTGGCGGACCTACTTTTCCCTTTTTAGTGGTGATGATCACAACACCATTCGCGCCTCTCGATCCATAAATCGCAGTAGAGGAAGCATCCTTTAACACCTGAATCGTCTCAATATCGGAAGTATTTAATAGCCTAAATGCACTCCCTTCCATAGGGTAACCATCAACAACATATAATGGATTATTAGATTGAGTGATGGAGCCAGTACCTCGCACCCGTATAGCTAATCCTTCACCACCTGGAGCTCCATTAATTTGTTGAACCTGAACGCCAGGCATTTGACCTGCGATGGCCTCGCCAAAATTCAATGCAGGTCTGTTTTTAATATTTTCTGCAGACAACGATGCAACAGCTGTTGTTATATTCGATCGCTTTTGGGTACCGTAACCGACGACCACCACTTCATCGAGATCAGCCGCCATTCTCTTCAGTTGTACATTGACCTCCCTTTCATTTCCTACTGAAATTTCTTGAGTAGTAAAACCCAAAAAAGTAAATACCAAAACAGCAGTTTCATTTGGTACTGAAATTACATATTGACCGTTTTGATTTGTAACTGTCCCTTGGTTGGTTCCTTTTACCTTCACATTCACTCCGGGCAATGTGGCACCGTCCATATCCACTACTATCCCGGAAACTTGAAAGTCCTGAATAGAACTTCTGAGGATCTTAGATACTTTCTTCTCAATTTGAGGGGATGATTTTTTCTTTTTAACCATGACGTTTTTGCCCATAATGTTATATTCAAAGGGCAAGTCTTTAAAGCATTCATCTAACACCTCGTCGATCGAGGCATTTTTAAAATTCAAGTTTACTTTCCGTTTTTCTAAAAGTTCACCATTGTGAATGAATACATAGCTTGTCTGCGAGTTTAACTCTGCAAACACTTCTTGAATAGAAATATTTTGCTTTTCGATGGTTACTTTCTGCGCCATGGAATCAGCACTTACCTGCATAAATGCTGACAATATTACAAGTGCGAGTACATATATACGCATAGTCAATCTTTTTATTTGCGCTCTACTTGGCTGAGGTAAAGTTAGTATCTGGAGCTTCTGAGTAATCCGTCGGAGCCAAAAACTATACGCAAGAATTCTTAATAGAAATAAATTCATTACTTTTGTGGGGTTTGAGTTAATAATAAAGTATTTAGAAACGCTTTTTTCCTAATCTAACAGGAAAAAACTCAGGCATCACCCTCTCTAGATGGCAGTTTAGAGGGGGTTCTTTTTGTTGTTAGTCATCGTCATCCATTTTCTATTTTTTATGTTAAACCATTTATTTTTCTGAAATTTCTATTTTAGAAACTCCTTTATCTGCTACAATTTTGAAACTTAAACCAAAGTATTCTAAGACCTTCAACGCTTGAGAGGCGTTTACGTTTCGATACACTTGGCCCCATAATTTAGTGTCAGGGACTTCTCCTTCAAATTTAACTTCTACACCATACCATCGTGAAAACTCGCGCATGACGCTTTTCAGATCCTCACCTTGAAAGCTGAAAAGTCCATTCCTCCAGGCAATTGATTGTGAAGGATTAACCGTCAAAACCTTGCCCTCTTCATTTTGACCTATAATAGCCTGATCCCCAGGACGCAATAACAATTCACCTGCTGGTCTTTTATTATAGAACGGCATGGAGATTATCTTAACTGAGCCCTCTAATAAAGTAGTTTTGATATTATCTTCGTTTTCATAAGCCTTTACATTGAAGCTGGTTCCCAACACTTTGATCTCTTGCTGATCCGTTTTCACATAAAAAGGAGTTGTTTGTTTAGCAACTTCAAAATATGCCTCTCCCGTTAGCTCAACCACTCTTTTATTTTCGTCAAACTGAATTGGATAACGTAATTTACTTGCAGCATTTAGCCATACTTTAGAGCCGTCCGCAAGAATAACCAAATATTGCGCCCCTTCAGCAGTATGCATCTCATTGAAAAAATCAATCGCAGGCTCATCGTTGCTATAAAGATATTCTATTTGTCCATTTTCAGACTTGGAGATCCATGTGTATTCATCCTGGAATACGTCACCGACATTCAGTTCATCTAGCGAAACCATTGAACCGTCCGACAAAAGCAACGTAGCTCTATTAAGACTTGGTGAAATATCTTGCACCAATATCGAGTTTGCTGTAGTCACCTCTTGCTTCTGAAAATAAATAAAAATTCCAATGGCCAAAAATATTCCTATTAACGCAGCAGCTACTTTGATAGGATATCTTCTTTTTATTTGCCTTTCTGGTTGATATAGTTTGGCATACACTTCCTTTATATCCTCATGAAATTCACGGCGAGAAACTGGTAATGGTAGATCATTCTCTTGTTGAATATACCATTTTTCAACCCAAAGAGCTTCCTCTTCAGAGCATTGCCCCGAAGAATATCTTTCTAACAAGTCTTTTTTTGAGATCCCTTTCATAGCTAATGGAAGTTTTACTTACTTCCTACTATATAGACAGGTTGCTAAAGCAAAAGGAGTAGATAGAAATGAAATAATTATAAAAAAGGAATAAAAAAGATAAAACAGCGGATCAGAACATCCAACCTTGATCTAAGAATTTTTAAAGCGTTCGCAACTTGTTTTTTCACAGTCAATTCAGATATATTCAGCTCATTAGCAATTTCCCGATTACTTAAATACCTTTTTCTGCTTAAAATAAATACTTCCTTCATTTTCGAGGGTAGGAAACTTATTTCCCTTTCAATAATTCCGGCTAACTGATTTTCTCTAATCAGATAATCTGCATGTTCTTTATAATTTGGAATTTCTTTTTCTAAAGAATCGATGTAATTTGTTGCAACTTCTCGACGGGCTAAAACATTAATTACTCGATTTCGAGTGGCCTTATATAAATAACTCGATATTCGACCTTGAATGGAAATTTTCGCCCGGTTTACCCATATATAGGTATATAGTTCTTGAATAATATCTTTTGCTTCTTCCCTATTGTTCAATCTTTTTAGCGCATGCGCATACAATGATTCAGAATATCGGTTATAAATCTCTGTATAAGCGCGACAGTCTCCCTCTTGTAAAAGACAGAATAAATCCTGATCAGAAAGGTTTCGGTACCTCATCAAAGCTAAAAGTTTCCTTAAACATAAGTATTTTTTATGATTGAAAAATAAAAAATAAACGAAATCATTTTCTTATGCGTAAAGAAACCTACTGCTAGCCTTTCAATAAAGATGCTAACAGTAGATCCATCATTATGCGTTTATCTGCTTTCTTAAGTGCTGAAAACTCAGGATCGAGGAGGAAGAGAGTACTATTTTTTTAAAAACACGGCTTAAACCGTTTTTTCTGTTTTGGCTGGCCGAGGACCTCGGTTGTAAATAATCAATCCATTTAAAAAATTGCGCAAAATCTGGTCTCCACAAGGCTTAAAATTCGGATGGTCTTCGTTACGAAAAATTGCGCTGAGCTCAGTTTTAGTTACCCGAAAATCTACTAGCGATAAAACATGGATTATATCATTATCTGTAAATTTCATAGCTACGCGTAGCTTTTTCATGATGTCGTTATTGCTCATAATTTTTGAACTATTTAACTTAAAAAAGAGAAGGTAATAAACTAACTTAAAAAATATTTTTCTAATTCAAGCGGTGAAATGTATTGATTATCTTTATAGACGCGCATATTCCCACCAGATATTTCATCGATTAGCATAATCTCTCCGGTCGTCTTATCCTTACCAAACTCTAATTTAATATCATATAGATCTAAGCCCTTACCGGCTAATTCAATTTTGATTAAATCACATATTCTTTTAGTCAGACTTTTAATTTCCTGGTATATATCCTTAGAAAGTATCCCCAGCATTGCTAACGTATCTTCAGATATAGTTGGATCTCCTCGTTCGTCATCCTTAATTGTGACTTCAATTAACGCGTCCAATTTTTGGCCCTCGTTACAATACGCCGCATATCGTCTATAAAAGCTCCCAACCGCACGATACCTGCATATCACTTCCAGGCCTTTCCCAAACATATCCGCTGCTTTCACTGTCATGTTCGCATCGTCAAGGTTTGCCGATACATAATGCGTAGAAATTGCACTCTCTTCTAATAGTTCGAAAAAGTGCTTCGTCATTCTTAGTCCCGACTTCCCTGCACCCTCTACTGTCAAACCTACTGTGTTGGCTCCTGGATCAAAAACCCCGTCTGTGCCGGTTACATCATCTTTAAACTTCAATAAAACTCGGTTATTGTCTAAACTGTAAACGTCCTTAGTTTTGCCCGTATAAATTAACTCCATAAAAGTGCTCTCTTTAATTAAAAATCAAAATTACTAGATATTAATGAAAGAAGGTCGTGAATCAATAAAAAAAAGACATTTTTCTATTTGAAACCTTTAATAATAGCTTCGTTTGCGGAGAGGAAAATATCTACGAAAGCATCATGACATACTACTTTTTGATAGTCAACTGAATTTTTTTCCCATTCTTCAAATTCAACAGGATCCTGCGGAATCTGAATGTCCTTAACCATTCCACTTAACAAAGTAAGAATGTCTGCACTAATATTAAGCAATTTCTCGAACATGTTATCCAAGTCAACATACTTTTCCTCAAGGGTTTGAAATTCGTTCTCGTCAATCAGCTTAAGCCTTGCAGTCACCGTAGCGAGATTCATATACTGTTTAGTAAGGTTAAGACCTGCATCCCCTAAATGTGGATATAACTTTTTGACTGCTCCTATTGTTATTTCTGTCATCATATTTTTAAAGATATAAAATTTATTATATCCTTGAAAATCATTCCACTTTCCTTTTAGTCGACAGCATTCGTTAATAATGAAATTTCTATCTTTCAATAGCAATTAGCATACAACTACGTCAAGTGCTAAACTGAGAAAAAACAAATCGTAATGGAATCGAAAAAAGGTGATCAATCTTGAAAAAGAAGCAATTATCTATTCGAGCACAGGTCATTTTTTAAGCGGTCTAACATGTCCAAACGCACTCCCATTTGATGATCGACTAGCTTATCGTAGTCATTTTCTTTATCTGTAATCTTGTTGACGAGGACAAACAACTCGATCGTTGCGAAAAAAAGAAAAAACAAAATCCACACAAACAACCCTATTGGAGACGATAAGAGGATATCATACATCATCTTGAGTTCATCTAAAAAACCTACTTTACCCAACAACTCCGCTTCTGTAAGCTTCTGAATATTTAGAATCTCGTTTTCTTTTTCTAACTTAATAGCTCTTAGATCGCTTATTTGTTTATCGATTTGAGGAATTAACTCCATTTTAGGATTAGGCACACTATTACTCACTACTGTCCTTCCCGACTCCACCATTTCTCCAGAAATCGAGTCTTTTAAATAATTTATAGATGAAGACGGCGTAGATATCGTAGGCTTTATTGTCACCTCGCTTACGATTGTGTTCTTTTCCTGCTCCTTGGTTTCTATGGATTTGTTTAAGTTATCAATTTGAATATCGAGGTCTTCTCTTTTTATTTTGCTGGCTTCCTTCACCCAAATTTGAATATTTTCTGCCTTATGCTTTTCAATATCATCCTTAAACATAATTTGATCAAGAATAAACGACCCAATGATTGCCATGATTACGCCGATAACAATCCGAAACGCTTTGGCTAATACAGTTGGAGATCGTGTCAAAATAATTTGGCGTTCAATTTGTATGATCAAAAATATCATCACAACAGCACCAATAACCGACTCGAACAAATCTCCATGTAAATACCGTTGTGTGAACGTATAACCAATAAAAGCCCAAACCAAAATGATAATTAATAAGGCTGAGAAATACTTTTTAACTGTCTTTACACTACTCTCACTAGAGTGTTTTACAAGTTTATAATTATGCCCAGTCAAAAAGCAGGCAAGCTTTAGCAATGCATCCTTCATAAGATTAAAACTTCTTATTTAAAACATTAGACTGGGTAATTGCTGACAAACCTTTCATGAAACCTCGTTGATACGATAACAAAATCCGCTGTGTCATTCCCGATTCGCTCTCCAACTCCTTACTGATTTGCAGCACTTTACCAATATGCTCATTAACCATTTCTTTTCTATTCTTCAACTCTTCAACTAAGTCAACGAGACCTGCTCTAGACCGCGATTGAATATGGAAATCCAGCTCTCGTAATAGGTCGTCATGATACGTGCTTACCTGATGGAGTAAAATCTGCAAATCATATTTAATTAAAAGAAAATTGTCTGTTTTATAGCTATCGTCGGGATTGATCAAGGCATCGTCATAGCCTTTAGATTCAAAATCAGACTGAAGAAATCTATAAATAGTTTCTAATCCAACCACGCCATTACCTGATTTATAATCCTCTGATTTGACTTTCTCTTCCATAATATCACCGCTAGAAATTGCCAAAGGAGTTTGAAACGGTTCATGACTTACTTGCTCTCCATTTTTATTTTGAGCCTTTTTAAAAATACTTAATAATCCCATTCTTCAATTTTATGATTGACATCAATTTCAGCTTTGTTGTTGTTTTATAAAGTCAATATTGCTTGCTAAAGCTAAAGTTTCTCCGATTATCGGACAATAAAAATTAGGTGAGAAGAACGAAATCATCGGTGAACACCCCGGTTTTTGCGGCCAAAAATTAAGAATGCCACTTAGCAGCTTTCTCGTCAAGAAACCAATAAACAGAACCATGCTCAGGATGAATTAATTGAGCTGGGTATTTTTCGGGATTTTTATTCTTCCCTAAAGCATGGGCCACAGCTTCCGCCTTATCTTCTCCATAAACAAGAAAAGCTATTTTATTTGCCTGATTGATCAAAGGAGCAGTAAAGGTAATTCGGTAAGTCTTCAATTCCTCGATAAAAACTGCTCGAACGGCGGCTTCTTTATCTGACAATACAGAACTGTAAGGAAATAGCGAAGCAGTATGAACATTATCCCCTAAGCCTAGTAAAATAAAATCAAGTTGGATGGGATTGCTAGCAAAAAATGATTTTATCTTTCTGTGGTAATCTTGTGCGGCGGCTTCGGGGCTTAACGAAGTGTCCACCGTAAAAATATGGGACTTGGAAATAACCAAGGATCCAAATAGGGTGTTCTGCACCATCAAAGCATTGCTTTCAGGATTATCTAATGGCACATAACGTTCATCACCAAATAAAAAATAAACTTTACTCCAATCTACTTCATATCGATAGGCTTCTGAGGCCAGAAGCTCATACAACTTCTTGGGAGAATTTCCACCTGAGAGGCCAAGTATGAACATCCCCTTCTCTTCTATAGCTTCATTCGCAGATTTTATCAAAAAACCGGCTAATGAATTTAAAAGCTCTTGAACATTTTCAAATATGTTTAAAATGGGTTTTTCCATGTTATTCGACTAGCCATTTAGTTGGCGGTCTCGTTAGTTACATTCCTTATTTTATTGTCCGTTAGATAACAACATTTCCTTGCGTATGTTTATTGGCCAACCCTATAAATATAGTGAACGGATCATACGAAACAAAAGGTATTCGTGCTTGTTTAGTAAATAGTTCTTATTTAATTCTATCATGCCTTATAAAATTAAGCTGAAAAGCAAGGAAGACGTTGCTTCTGGCACGATGGCTTTTCATTTCGAGAAGCCAAAAGATTTCGTTTACAAAGCGGGTCAATTTGCTGACTACACACTTATCAATCCATCGCAAACAGATGCAGAAGGAAATACACGAGGATTCACCATCGCCTGTGCGCCTTATCAAGACGACATCATGTTTACGACAAGAATGCGGGATACGGCATTTAAACGGGAAATAAAAGAAATGTCTATTGGTACCGAAGTCACATTTGATGCACCCTACGGCTCATTCATCCTACATAATAACACCAGTGTACCAGCAGTATTTCTGACTGGTGGAATTGGTATCACCCCGGTAAGAAGTATACTTTTACAAGCCACACACGATGCCGCTCCTCATCAAATCTTTGTTTTCTATTCCAATAAAACTCCGAAAGATGCTGCATTTTTAACAGAACTTTTCAGTCTTACAGAATTAAACAAAAACATCACTTTCGTTCCTTCGATGACTGATATGGAAAATTCGGAACAAGAATGGGACGGAGAAAGGGGCTTTTTCACAAAAGAAATGCTACAAAAACATATAATTGATTTGCAAAAACCTATTTATTATCTATCGGGTCCCAAAGTGATGGTTGCGGCTGTTCGGAAAACACTGAACGAAGCGGGTGTGGATGATGACAATATCCGTACGGAAGAGTTTTCTGGCTACTAATATTCGATCGAACTGATAGTTATTCTACTGTCTTGCTTTCCGCAATCGCGATATTTTCAATTCCCTTAATCAATGCATCAGGGGTAAACGAAATCGAGTCAATTCCCTTATCTACAAGGAACTGTGAAAACGCTGGAAAGTCGCTTGGTGCTTGACCGCATAAACCTATTTTTATCCCTGCTTTTTTTGCAGCGATTATAGCCTGCGCAATGAGCAAAGTCACGGCTTCATTATTTTCATCGAAGAGGTGACTCACAATTTCCGAGTCTCGATCAAGTCCTAATGTTAACTGTGTTAGATCGTTAGACCCGATAGAAAAGCCATCAAATAAACGAGCAAACTGATCAGCTAAGATTACGTTACTTGGAATCTCGACCATCATGTATACCTCTAATCCGTTTTCACCCCGCTTTAAACCGAACGTTTCCATCGTTTGAAATACCTTTTCTGCTTCCGGTATGGTTCTGCAGAACGGAATCATAACTTTTAAATTCGTTAGTCCCATTTCATTTCTAACTTTCAAGATTGCTTCACATTCTAAGCCGAATCCAGCCTTATAACGATCATCATAATATCTTGAAGCACCCCGAAATCCAATCATCGGGTTGTCTTCTTTGGGCTCATAAAATTGGCCACCGATAAGAGAGGCATATTCATTTGATTTAAAATCGCTAGTTCGTAAAATCACTTGATTTGGGAAGAATGCCGCAGCAACCATTGCAATCGCTTCTGATAATTTATCAACAAAATAACCTCTCTTATTTTTATAATCTGCAGTAATTTTACCTATCAATTCTTTAACCTGCCCTTCCTGCAATTGATCAAACTGGGCTAATGCCATGGGGTGAATCCGGATACTGTTGTTTATAATAAACTCCATCCGCAATAATCCCACCCCTTTTGCGGGATGATGAGATAATTCAAAGGCACGATCCGGGTTAGCAAGGATAAATAAAGGACTGGTTTTTACAATTGGCACTTTTGTTAGATCCGTAGTAATTATTTCATAGGGTACCTCACCTTCCAAAACAATCCCCTCATCCCCTTCTGTATTATCCACCGTAATTAATTGGCCATCATGAATTACTTCAGTTGCATTTCCAGTACCGACAATTGCCGATATCCCCAGTTCACGAGCAACAATGGAGGCGTGGCTCGTGCGCCCACCTTTGTTCGTTATGATGCTTACGGCTTTTCGTAAAAGAGAATTCCAATCAGGATTGGTATTATCCGCGATGATGATGTCCCCATCCTGCAATTTATGTCCTTCTTCTAAAGTATGGATGATTGTAGCTCGACCACTGATTATCTTACTTCCAACGGCCTTTCCTTTGCATAATGCTTTCCCTTGTTCCTTTAGTCTATACGTATAAATCTGGTTATATGTCTTTTGGGATTGAACAGTTTCCGGTCTAGCCTGCACGATGTAAATCTTGTCGTTGATAGCATCTTTAGCCCATTCTATATCCATGGAAGCGCGATAATGATCCTCAATTTTGCAACTCCATTCGGCCAGTTGCATCACTTCCTTATCAGACAAGATCCACTCCTGACGTTTAGATAACGGTGTCTCTATGTTTTTCGTTGAGTTTCCCTCATTCTCCGCTTCTGAATACACCATCGTATTTTCCTTTTCCCCTTTCTTCCGACTCAAAATTGCATTTTTTCCCTCTCGTAAAGTGGGTTTGAATACCCAATATTCATCTGGATTAACCGCTCCTTGCACCACATTCTCGCCGAGCCCCCAAGACCCCGTTATATATACAGCACCTTTGAACCCGCTCTCCGGATCGATTGTAAAAATAACCCCAGCACAAGCTTTATCGGATCGTACCATAACCTGCACCCCTACGGATAAGCCGACCTGCATATGATCAAAACCATTGTCAATACGGTACTTTATAGCGCGATCATTAAATAACGATTCATAGCATTTCTTTACAGCAATAACCAGATTCTCTTCCCCCTTCACATTTAAAAATGAATCATGTTGCCCAGCGAAACTTGCCTTGGGCAAATCCTCTGCTGTGGCACTACTCCGCACCGCAACTGCTACATTGTTTTGACTTCCTGACAACTCACGGTATGCCTTGCCAACTTCGCCTTTTAAAGCATCAGACAGCCTTCCATTCGATACCAATTCTCTACATTTCGCACCAACATCTGATAGATTGGAAAGTGACTCATTATCTATTGAATCCAATAATTGCTTGAGTCGATCGATAAGCTTATTGTCTGAGAGAAAATCACGATAGCTCCTTACGCTTACTGCAAAACCATCCGGTATTTCGATACCAAAAGAGCTAAGATTGTTGAACATTTCACCTAACGAAGCATTTTTACCCCCCACTTGAGGCAAATCCGATAGATTAATATCTTTAAAGGGGATTACAAAAGAGCCCATCGCACAAGTATAATGCTTACTTTATACGCTTACAACTAAAGCGATTGTATGTAGCTTATTTAACACAAACGTTTAACACAAACGCCATTTCGAAATCCTAAGGCGATATTAACTTTTCTTTTTAGGAGCTTTTGCCCCAGCTTTTCTTGCTTCAGACAATCCAATAGCTACAGCCTGTTTATCTGATGTAACCTTTTTCCCACTTCCAGTTTTAAGTGTGCCTTTCTTTTTTTCATGCATCACTTTTTCCACTTTCTCTTGCGCTTCTTTTGAATATTTTGCCATGACAACTATATTTTAATATACTTAGAAAAACACGTCGATAGGGAAGAAAGTTTTAAAACATGAAGATATTTAATAGCGGTTTATTCCTTCACATCACCTTTAAATTCGTCTCCCGCCGCTCTATTGTAAAAGTGATCTTGATTGAAATGTTCGTGATCATAAAATGTGTTCATGTTAAAAGCCATATCTCTCTTTTCTGCTTCTAGCTTTTTAGTTTCATAAAATTGAAACAAATGCTGAATAGCATACTCATCCTCGGCAGTAAGATTATCTTTTATATACATCGGCAAACCCCGTAATTGGCGCAAGGTTAAATCTTGGACGATCACTAAATTCTGATCCTCATCCAATTGAACTTTCCCGATTGGGATCAATACACCTTCATCGTCACCTTCTAATATGGTAATGATATACCTTACCTTTTTAGCATTTGTATCAAAAAGCAAATCGCGTACCTTTCCTATTATCAGACCTGTATAATCTGTTATTTCCCAACCTAGTATATCGGTCATACCCTCGGCAATTTCGAAATCACTTCCTTTTAATTCTTCCAAATGGATTGATCTTACATTATCCATATTATCTCTTACTTCGTCCATTGTATTACAATTTAAATTATTAATACTTATACTGTCAAAACGATTCGTTAACGAGGCTCGTTTTCTCTATTTATTCCGGCATCGGAGTAATCGTATCAGTCATTACTGTATCCGGAACTGGAGTAAGCGTATCCTCCATTAGTGTAGAATCCGACATAGGTGTGATCGGGTTCATTTGGTCGTTATTGCGCATAAATAACCACCATATAAGTAGGATTATGATAACCACAATTACCCAAACCCACCAGTTTTTATTTTGTTTGCGCTCAACATTTATCTGTGCCATGATTCTTAAGTTATTATTAATTTATTATCTGTTATTTCATGTCACAATAAAACTAACCAATCTTTAAAAAGTTTTAAATTCAAAATTAAATTAGTAGATATTACTACATATTAACAAAGCCCATAATGCCATGAATCAAAATACCAATTCCACTTTATTTTCAGTTAAAAACCTTTCCTTTGATGTCTTGCAGATACATCAATAACAGAGCATATCAAATTCATTTATTCGAAGGTAGAGGTGTCTTAACGGTTGATTTTATCGAATCCGTATTTGATGGTAAAATCGCTTTTTTCACATCACCTTTCCAACATGTCCACATAAAAACAGCGAAAGCATTCAGTATAAAGAAAATTGACTTTCATGGTGATTTTTATTGTATTGAAGATTTGGTCCGCTTAAACTTCCTAAACTCCCACGGTGGAATTGGATTTTTGCCTTGCCACAGCCCAACTTTTCTATATTTTGCCGTTCTTTCCAGTTTTGCAAACTTCTCCGTTTTATCATAGTGTTTATAATGCCACGCTAGCCCGAATTTCAGAAGTTCTTCGTTCAAAATTTTTCCGTTAGGTAATATGACAAGTCCAACTACTCTCCCATAGCGATCTATATTCTGAACTTGAACTTTAACCACTTTTTCAAAAACCCTTTCCGACGTGAATTTTTTTGCGACTTGTGAAAAATCCTGTTTATTTTCAGGGCAATCAATACCGTGCAATCGCACCCGAACTTGCTTGTTATCTTTATCTAACAATGTAAATGTATCTCCATCGGCGACCCGAAATACTTTTCCCGAGATAATCGTTTGGCCAACAGCAGCGCTAAGACTAAAATAAAGTACTAAAAAACAAAAAAAATTCTTCATGAGAATAAATTATCAATGAGTATCTCAAAGGTATTCAGGAGTTCGACATACTCTTTTGCTCGACAATTCTGCCGGATCCAACGCCTTTCAGGCGGCAAATTTAGTTAACCTCTCTTCGATTAATTCAAAAAATCCATTCTTTATTACATAAAAAACCTGCAACACTTGACACAGAGCGCTTCCGGCTTTTATTCATTCTCCTTTTTATAACACCTTCAAACATCGATCTGAAACTCAAGCTTCAGAATTTTAAATTTCCAAATTGTCGAGAAAATAAAAAATAAAGGGCCGCTACAAAAACCTTTATTTATTTGTCAGGTTTAGCTATATAACTAACATATTAAACCATGGATAATAATCAGATCAACAACGAAGTATTAAACGATCTCATAAAAATAAACAACGATCGAATTGAAGGATACAAAAAAGCAATGGATGAGCTCAGTTCTGAAGATGAGGACTTAAGAAGCATCTTTGCGGAGATGATGCGCCATAGTGCCAAGTATAAGTCCCAGTTAACACAAGAAGTTCAAATTTCAGGTGATGAACCCGCAACTGGAACAACCACTTCAGGAAAAATATATCGGACCTGGATGGACGTCAAGGCAATGTTTACTGGTCACGATAGAAAAGCAATATTAGAAAACTGTGAGGAAGGCGAAGATGCAGCAAAAGCAGCTTATAAAACAGCGTTAAATACAGAAGGTCTTGCAGCTAATATCAGAAGTATGTTAATTGAGCAGCAAGCGGAAATAATAATTGCACACAATCATATCCGATCCCTCCGGGATTCGGTGTTGTAGCAAGCAATTGTTTCTAATTCACGCTAAACATCTTTGATGTATCTGATCTGTTGCACGATCTTATTTTAGTTTCTCATTAAAAAAATCCAGAGTGCGACTCCAAGCAAGTTCTGCCGATTTTCTATCATAACGAGGCGTTGTATTATTATGGAAACCATGATTTGCATTAGGATATATAAAAGCTTTATATTCCTTATTATTAGTCTTTAAAGCGGCCTCATATGCCGGCCAACCTTTGTTTACATTGCTATCCAGCTCTGCAAAGTGCAATAGTAAGGGAGTTTTTATCTTCGGAACGTCTTCACTGGCTGGCTGTCCGCCATAGAATGGGACTGCTGCGGATAGGTCTGGTATTTGAACTGCCATCATATTTGAAATCCAACCGCCAAAACAAAAGCCTACCACTCCAACCTTGCCATTACAATTTTCATTGTTTTTCAGATAATTGAAGGCGGCGATAAAGTCTTCTAACATCTCATTTCTATCCCGCTTACTTTGAAGTTCTCGCCCTTCATCGTCATTTCCCGGATAACCACCTAATGGTGTTAAGGCATCAGGAGCAAGCGAAATAAATCCAGCCACAGCAGCTCTTCGAGCTACATCTTCAATATAGGGATTCAATCCTCTGTTTTCATGTACAACAATAACACCACCTAGCTTCCCTTTACTATCTGTTGGCATCGACAACAAAGCTTTGATCTTTCCCCCACCTTTTACAGATTGGTAATAAATGTACTCAGATTTCACGCGGGTATCATCCTGTTTTACTTGAATTTTACTTTTGTAATCAGGCAATAAAAAGCTAGAGAGAGAAGCTACGGTAAGGCCACCAACTGCATACAGCGAAAGTTGGTGCATAAATTCAAGCCTATTTATTCTGTTATGAGCGTAATCGTCATAAAGATCGAATACTTCCTGCTGAATGTCTTCTTTTTTGATTTCTTTCATTTTCATTAGCCTAGATCAAGAGGTTAATATACAAAAAGTTAGACGAAATGTTTTACTATTTATATTTCACAGGAAAAATATTCCCTGTAAAGCAGAATTCAAAAAGTCATGGTATTTTTACTACATCTTCGTTCATGATCGCATAGACAACGTCAGTACCTAAGAAATCTGGAATAAACAAACCGGTATGCATACCAAAAGCTGGCAATGTTAGTGAACTAATTCCAAGATGAAAACATGGTAAACGATAACTCTGCCTACCTCTACCTTCAACCCTACAACCTGGATGGATGTGTCCTATGATATAAAAAAGTTTTTCATCGGGCTGAGAGGCTAATTGGTGCCTTAGAGAAATTTTATTTTCCAAAACTCTTTCCTTCACAACGGACACCCGATTGTCTTTAAAAAAATCCTCCGGAATAATATCATGGTTCCCTTTTGTAAGCGTAAACTGAATGCTGGGAAACAGGTTGATCGTTCTAATAAACTGGAGATATTCGCTGTTCTTTTCACTGTGAAATAAATCGCCTAGGAATACTACTTCTTTGGGCTCAAACTTTTCAATCAAGTAAATCAGAATATTAAGGTCATGATTGACAGCTGGTGCGGGAACAAAAATCCCTTTTCTTCTAAAGTGAACCAATTTCCCCAGGTGCAGATCTGCTAAAACCAAAATCTTTTGATTGGTAAAAAAGATTGCCTTTTGAGCTAATAGTTGAATTTCGAATCCTCGGATATCAATAATCATCGTTTTCTAATTGGGCTTTTATCTTTTCAATCCTTGAACGCCAGTCTTCGTTTGAATATTTTTCGCGAAATGACTCTGTAAAAAGAGGAAAAGAGAAGGGAGATAGTTTTTTTAACGTTCTTAATATTATTTTATGGGTTTCAATACGCTGAAATGCTTCATACATACGTGCAATTTCCAATTGAAAAGTAAATACTTCATCGTATGCCTGCTTCAATAAAACGTTATCCTTTTCATAATCCTCGAAAACGGAAAAAAACAAACCTGCACTTGCTTGAAGATGTTTGGTTTTGACTTGTTTACCTGGATAACCTTTGAATACCAAACCAGAAATCCCAGCAATTTCTCTAAACTGGCGCCTTGCCATTTCTGTAGTATTCACTCCATTCTGGATATCCAAATGTAAGTCTTTTGCAGAAAATAATTCCCCTAAAACTTCCTCCGAAATCGGAATAGGTTCAGCACTGAGCAATTCAATTCCATATTCATTCGTTGCAATGCTAAACGTTGATTTCTTGATCTTTGATAAGCGATATGCTAATACGGCGGCCATTCCCTCATGAACAAATTTACCTTCAAAGATATATACAAAAAGATGATATCCATATTTGGTTTTAATATATTCCACCAATAGTTCGCTTTCTTTCGGCAAATAGCTGCTGCGACTTTGTTCATTGAACAAGGGCTTCAAAAACATCACTTCAGGTGACTTCTTTTCATCATCTTTATAATGAACTTCTTTAAATGTATGGCGCAAAGCGGCTCCCAGATTAGCAGATATTGGAAATCTTCCCCCCATCCAAGAAGGAATCGCTCCGCCTTTTCTTGAGGAAGCTCTTACGATTACTTCCATGTATTTAACTCGCACCAGCTCCAAACTCCGCCCCGAAAACCAAAACACATCGCCGGGTTTTAAACGGGAAATGAACCATTCTTCAATAGAACCTAAATATTTACCGCTGAGAAATTTTACCTGCATCATGGCATCATTCACAATAGCCCCTATGGACATTCTATGCTTTAACGCAATTTTCTTATCGGTTACCTCATAAATTCCGTCATTTTTTTCAAGTTTATAAAATTCATCATAGGCATCTAAGGTATTACCGCCTTTTAATAGCAAAAGTATACACTCATCAAATTCTTGTCGACTAATGCTTTCATAACAGTGAGTTTTAGTTACTTCATTAAAAATAGTAGTAGCGTCAAAACCCTCAGAAACTGCAAGTGTCAACAAATATTGAATCAATACATCAAAAGAACGAATAAATGGTATCCGACTTTCAATCAATTGTTTTGCAACCGCATATTTCAAACTTGCGCCCTCCATGATTTCCAATGAATGCGTAGGTAAAAAATAGATTGTGCTTATCGCCCCGGGTTGGTGACCACTTCTTCCTGCCCTTTGCAAAAATCGAGCTACTCCCTTGGGCGATCCAACCTGTATCACGGTATCTACCGGCCGGAAATCGACTCCTAAATCTAAACTGCTTGTGCAAACCACAATTTTTAATATTCCGTCGTGCAGCGCTTCCTCAACCCAATTGCGAAGTTCTTGGCTAAGACTGCCATGGTGTAATGCCATAATTCCAGCAAGATCTGGAGAAAGGTTCAAGAGGTGATGGTACCAAATTTCCGCTTGTGCACGTGTATTAGTAAACAACAAAGTGCTCTTCCCTTTCTCTATTAATGGCAAAACTTTCTCTGCCAACTTCAATCCCATGTGGCCGGCCCAAGGAAATTTGTCCAAGGTATCAGGCAATATGGTATGTATATTAATACATTTATCCAAAGAAGCACGAACGAGAGTTCCAGAGCTAGCACCTAATAAAATATGTTTCGCCTGTTTCAAGTTGCCAATGGTAGCCGAGATTCCCCAAATTATCAGTTTTGGATTTAATGCTTTTAACCTGCTCAATGCCAACTCCACAAGCACACCACGTTTGCTTCCCATTAACTCATGCCATTCATCAATCACGATAATAGATAAATCTTCAAAATACTCTGGATAACCTTTAGTCGAAAGCATAATGTGTACGCTTTCAGGAGTAGTTATTAAAGCATGAGGTGGACTGTTTTTTTGTTTCTTTCGTTCAGTAGCCAATGTATCTCCCGTACGCAACCCAATTTCATAATCCAAGCCGAGATCATAGCTTACTGCATTTGTCGCTTTATGAATTTCTTTAGAAAGTGCTCTCAACGGTGTTATCCATAAGCAATGCAGCTTTCTTCTTTTCCTTTTGTCAGTTTGCTTGGGTTCAACCTTCAAATAAAAATGCTCCAAAATCCCGAACCAAACGGCCATCGTTTTTCCAAAGCCCGTTGGTGCATTCAATAAGCCGGACTTCCCTTTCGAAATTTGCACCCAGGTTTCTTGCTGAAAAGGATACGGCAACCATTCTTGTTGCTCAAACCATTGCTCGGCTAGCTGATTCATTCACGGGAGTTTAAAATGGCTAACAGATCAGCTTTTGTATTGGCCTCCTCAACAGGCTTGTCTTCGCGCCATCGTGCAATGCGAGGAAAACGTAATGCGACTCCAGATTTATGACGCGTACTTTTATTGATCCCTTCAAATGCGATTTCGAATACCATTTCGGGCTTTACGCTACGTACAGGACCAAATTTCTCAATTGTATTTTTTCGTATCCACTTATCCAATCTAATAATCTCTTTATCGGTGAGCCCTGAATAGGCTTTCGCAAAGGGTACTAAGATTCCTTCATCCCAAACCGCAAAAGTATAGTCCGTCAATAAATTGGCACGACGGCCCGATCCGCTTTGAGCATAAAGTAATACACCATCAATCATCAAGGGATCGGTTTTCCATTTCCACCAATTTCCTCTCCGCCTACCGGTCTCATATCCACTTGTTTTCAGCTTTATCATTAAACCTTCACAGAATTCGTCCCTTGCATTTGCTCTAAAATGAGCAACTTCGCGCCAGTTTTTTAAATCTACCAAGGGAGAGAGAATTAAAATCTCTTCTAATTCTTTCATTTGCAGCATCGAGGCAAGTCTTGTCCTTCTTTCAATTAATGGTAAATGTCGGATATCCTGACCCTTGTCTTCCAGCAAGTCGTAGCATACCATTACCAAAGGAGCATCGGCTATTACTTTTGCTGACAAGTTTTTCCTGCCGATACGAGTTTGCATAACAGCAAAGGGCAAGGGAGCGCCTTCTTTCCAGGGAATAATTTCACCATCAATTACTGTCCCATTCGGCAAATACCGATTCAAAACATGAAATTCCGGAAACTTGTCTGTCATCAGCTCTTCCCCCCTACTCCACGTGAAGACTTCTTTATTCCGCACAATGATTTGACCGCGGATACCATCATATTTCTTTTCTAAAAACCAGTCCTCGATAGCTCCCAATGCCAAAGAAGGCTCTTCTTCCAGGGGGTAAGCCAAATAGAAAGGGTACGGTAGGTAGTTCTTATCGATAAGCGCACTTTCCGAGAAAAGTGACTCCATAGTTTCCTTCTCTGGATCCCATTTGCCCATTAGACGATGTGCAACTTCTTTTTCGTCTTTTTCTAGATAAATCGATAACGCCTTAATTACAGATTGTTTACTAAGACCCATTCTGAAATTCCCGGTGATTAATTTATTAAAAACGAAATTTTCATTTTTATCGTTTCCTTGCCAGAAGCCAACAATTGTCTCTCTTTTTTCTTCTATAGTGGCATTCTGCAGTTTTTTCAATTGGATTACAACCTCATGAAGCTGCAATTTTAGCGACTTCTTTTCATTATTTTGCTTACTCTGATTATGCGCAGCAATATGGGAGAGGGTTTCTGCGAGATCCCCTACTACATAATATGATTCCTCAATAAGCCAAAGAGGCAGGTCAGCAATTTCTGCCGCCCAAATTCTCAGGTCGGTTGTTTTGGCAGGTCGCTTTGGCTTATTGCCAATTAGCAAAGCGATTGTCCATACTTTATCTACATCGGAAGCATGTTTGAAATAATCGACTAAGGCTGCGATTTTATCATTTGTTTTGGTTGAAGCATCTATAGCATTGAAGAGTTGAGTGAAATGATTCATCGCTATTCCTTTAAAGATTCTTTGACAATCGGGTCATCCTCTATTGCTTCATCAGCAAGTGGATCAAATAAAGTTTTCACCTCAACCGCATTGAGTCCATAAGCTTCTCTCAGCCATTTTGCATAAATAGATTGATAGCCATGGGTTACATACACGTTCTCTGCTTCTGTTTCTTGTACTGCGTAATTCAGTTGCTTAAAATCACAATGATCAGAAAGCACAAACCCCTTATCCACCCCATAACGACGGCGAGCGCCACGCAAAGCCATCCAACCGCTACAAACTGCAATGCGGTAAGGTTGAAATCTCCTTAACCAAGGGGAACCAATTGCGCTCATTGGAGCAACGACAATGGCTCCGTTTATGGATGCTTTCCTGGTGGTTTCGATTATTCTTTCTCCTTGAAAGCTTAGGCCCGAAAGGCGGAAAGCATCGTTAATATTCGCGACTGCTCCGTGTATAAGTATATTTCCTATTGAAGGATCTAGATGGGCTAAGATATTCTGTGCCTTTCCTAGAGAATAGCCAATAATAACACTTTGAGTGCCTTCTTCTACATTTCGAAGCCACCACTGGTTAATGTCGGTATAAATTTCCTTAAAAGGCCGAAAATCGTAGATGGGTAAACCAAAAGTACTCTCTGTAATAAAGCTATTGCACTTTACAGGCTCAAAAGGTATTGATACCCCATCGTTAAATACTTTATAATCACCCGAAACCACCCATACTTCGCCTTTGTATTCTAACCGTACTTGAGCCGACCCAATGATATGTCCTGCGGGATGCAAGGATATCTGAACGCCATTAATAAAAATGGTTTCATGATATTCTACTGTTTGAACAGAGATATCTTGTCCGAGTCTTAATTTTAAAATTTCTTTCGAAAGTTGATGGCAGAGATAGTGTTTATTTCCCCACCTTGCATGGTCACTATGCCCATGGGTTATTAGTGCTTTTTCTACTGGTTTCCAAGGATCAACATATATATCGGCTTGTGGACAGTAAATTCCTTCAGGTCTAAATTGAATCATCTCTCACATAATAACACCTTTTAAATAGTTTTGTTTGTAGATCAGTGTACGAGTTCATTAATCAATAATATCGTATCGGAGTAAGCTTCTTCTTCTAATTTCCATGTTATACAAATCGATTATACCATACCTAATTTCACATTTTCTAAAACAGATTGCTTCATAAAAATGTTGATCTATAAGAGAGCGTAATATTCGCTCCTTCTCTCAATCAAACATAAATTCACTAAAATGACAAACAATAAGAAAAGCGCCAAATCTGCTTCACCGAAGGGGAAGCCTTCTGGTTCAGGGAGAGACGGTTCAGGCCTTAAAGAAACGAATCCGGCTGATATAGAAGAAGAAAACAGAATTGCCGAAAAATATACTGACAATTCAGAAAACTCGGAACCAACAATTACAGAACGTCACCCTAACAGAAATACAGATAAAGGCAGAGAGAAGTAGCATTGAAAGCTTAAGCGGTCATGAGTCATTAGCTTTTATAAAATAGAACAAAATCAATCCAACATCTCAATTTGACCATCTAGGGAGTAAATTGAGAACAGTCTTATTTTGTTTTCGAAGTACTATTTCAATTTTTAAACAATATTGTTTTATAATTTTGCCAAACAGATAGACATCTAAGGTGTTATTTGATAAAAAAGAAATAAATCAACAAATCATGAAAAAAAATAAATCAACAAATCATGAAAAAGCTCAGTTATTTATTAGCGTTATTTATCATAGGCATGCAAGCCTGTAATAACCCTCAAAACAAGGATAGCGTATCTATGGCAGAAGACGCGAATACAGAGAACGATAGTGTAGGTTACTTAGACAGTCCAACAGTTGGTATCGGCGGACTTGATAGTCTTAATGGATCAAATACGGATTTGGATTTCGCTATTAAAGCAGCTGATGGCGGAATGCTAGAAGTACAGCTCGGAAAACTTGCAGCCACGCATGCATCTGATCAAGGTGTAAAAGACTTCGGACAAAGGATGGTCGATGATCATTCGAAAGTTAATAACGAGCTCATGACTTTAGCAAAGCAAAAGAATATTGTATTGCCACCTACTCCTAGTCAGAAAAATGTAGATCTCATTGCAGACCTCAATGGAAGAAAAGGAAGTGAATTTGACAAAAGCTATATTGACCATATGGTAAGCGATCACGAGGAGGATATTGAACTTTTTGAAAATGCATCGAAAAACGCGACCGATGAAGATATAAAAGCGTTTGCTAATAAAACCTTGCCGACCCTTAGAACTCATCTCGCAGCAGCAAAAACCTTAAAAGACAAACTGTAATAATCGCAGTCCCAGTTTAATCCGTGCAATAAAATAATGGAGGTTTTAGATGATTAAACCTCCATTATTTTTATTGCTTCAACGTTTCCTTGTTGGACGGCGAGGTCAATTGCGGTTAATCCGCGACTGTCCTTTATATGAATATTCGCACCTCTTTTTAAAACCAGATCGACTAATTCATTTCGGCCAAATAATACGGCAAACATTAAGGCTGTGCCGACGTAGCTCCACAATCTATTAATAAGTTGCAACTTCGACTTCTAACATAGAAGCAGGTATGAAATCTACCACCACTTGCAAAAGCGTCTCCACATCCAATTACGGTTAATTCTAATTCGTCCATCATTTCCCGGTCGGGGTAGCAACGATAATCACCTTATCAAAATAAGAAGGGTTCAACCCGATTACTAAATACAAATCAATACGGCGATCAAATTGTTCCTTTCTTATATGTGATCTTAATCCCAATTTGCTTTGGAGAAATATTAAGATCTGGACAATGATTTTGCAATATCCAGCGAATTAAGCGATTCTTATTTGGACCAAATATTTTTCTTGCAACTGCATCTTCAATTTCAACAGTCTTATTAACCGTGACTTTACCGACAACATCATCATTCCGTACTCCATAAAAATTTACCTGTGCCATAACTTCTTTATTCTACTATAAATACAATATTTCTTGCGTTTGGTTCACAAAAAATAAAAATAAATAGGAGAACGGTCATAGTGCAAAAAGGCGCACAAAGAAGTTTAGAGTTTGTCTTCCTTCTTTTCGTATTTTCCATCAAGATCATCGACCCAGGTATCCTTCCAAATAGAGATCTCGGATCTGTAGGCTGTTCTAGCAATCGTATGAGCGGAAACTGGCGCAGTTAACAATAGGAAGAAAATCGTAGCAGTAGCCTTGGCGGCCACCTCAGCATCAGGGAAAGCGATCGCAGCGCATATTAAAAACACTCCTACTCCCATGGTGGCTGCTTTTACAGTAACTGAAAGTCGTAAATAAAAATCAGGCATTCTCAAAATACCAATCGAGGCAAACAAAATTGCCAATGCACCAATAGTGCTAAGGATAGCAATTATAATATCAATCATCATTTTTTTCCTTTACTTAAATAAAATGAGAACGCGATCGTTCCCAAGAACGCAATCAATGCAAATATCATGGCCACATCTAGAAACAACGCTTGACCCGAACGAATGCTATAAGCTGCTACTACACCTGTCCCTATTGTAATTATTAAATCCAATGCAATCACCCGATCGGCCACATTTGGACCTTTATACAAGCGTATAAACGACAAAATAACCGACAATGTTAAAATCGGAAAAATTACATAATCAAAATATAAAGCTAAAGTCATCGTACAATCTCTAATATTCTTCTTTCACTATACTTCATTCTTGCCAAAAACTTTTCTCTACTGTCCAAATACATCACATGTATAAATATTGTTTTTTTATCATCACTCACGTCCAAAAGTATGGTTCCTGGTGTTAGAGAAATAAACATAGATATTAAGTTAATTTCAAAATCAGAAGTTGCCGTTAAAGGGAAACGCACAATTCCTGGCTTGAAAAAATACTTAGGCGTTATCACATCATAAGCAACTTGAATATTTGCAAGAATCATTTCTTTTAGAAAATAAAAAACAAAGCCGATAATCTTTGGTACACGATAAAAATATCGATGATCGTCTTCATTTTTGTTCATCACCCATAGGATAAAGAATCCCAAAAGAAAACCAAATAAAAAATTCGAATAATACATCGAACCTGTCAGTGCTACCCAAATAAAGGATAACAACAGGTTCATTAAAAACTTATTAACCATAGTTCCTCATTATTTTCCTAGTACAGCCTCAATATAAAATGAAGTATCGACCATCTCATTCGCTATTTTATCAGCCACTTGAATAATCATTTCCGCATTTAAACCAATATACAAAGACGTAAGTGCTAGGAAACAAATGGGCAATACCAGTAACATTTTTTTATACTTACCTAAAGGTTCAAATTTATCTTCAATAAATGTTTCCGAAGAAGCGTCCTTCCAAAAAACTTCCGACCATATCCTAGCCATTAGGTACAAGGTAATAAAGCTACCAATAATGATTCCTAAAATGTAGAGATAATTTCCTTTTTCAAAAGCCGCCTCAATTAAATAAATTTTCGGCCAAAAACCTGAAAGCGGAGGAACGCCTGCTAAAGAAAACAAAACAATTGCGATTAATATAGATAATTTCGGATACTGTGCATAGATTCCTCCCAGTTTGGAAAGGTTCATGCTTCCTCTTAATTGTCGAATCAACCCTGTTATTAAAAAAAGATTCGTTTTCACGACAATATCGTGGATAAGATAAAATATAGCACCCAAAAAAGCTACTTTCGTATAAAGACCTAAACCACCGATCACGTAACCAAGGTGACAAACAATTAAATAAGAAAACAAACGCCGTATATTGTCTTTTATAAGTGCGCCAAAGGCGCCAGTCAAAATCGTCATAATTCCGATGCCCATAAACACCGTTTTTATAAACTCATTTGGAATAAAAATCAAGGTAAACACTCTGAAAAGAGCATAAATACCAACTTTTGTCAGGAGACCTCCAAATACTGCCGCCACTGCAGAGGGAGGTGTATGATACGAAGAAGGGAGCCAGAAATATAAAGGGAACAGTGCCGATTTGATTCCGAAACCTATGAGGAAAAACATAGCTGTCAAATTCACAATAGACTGATTTTCCACTAATAGGACTTTCTGTGAAAGATCGGCCATATTTAATGAGCCGGTAATTCCATATAAGATCCCGATTCCGGTTAAGAAGAAGGTCGAAGCTAAGATATTCATAGCCATATATTTTACCGCACCTTCCAGTTGAGCTTTTCGTCCACCCAGTGTCAACAAAACGAAAGAAGAAATGATAATTACCTCAAACCAAACGTACAAATTAAAAATATCTCCGGTTAAAAAAGCACCGTTCAAGCCCATGATCAAGAAATGGAAAATCGGAAAAAATCCATACAGCATCCTCGCTCTTCCTACACCAGTTGCTGAAAATATCGAAACGGCCAATGAGGCAATTGCAGTCAGCAATACAAAAGTGCTGCTCAACAGATCGGCGACGAAAACAATTCCGAAGGGTGCTTCCCAGTTTCCTGCATTCATTGTCAATATTCCACCGTCGAATACCTTGGTAAACAAATTAAATGCAAAACCAAGTCCTATTATGCTTCCTACAATGCTTAATACCCTATGTGTAACTGTTTTTCTCCAAAACGTCAATTGTAATAAAGCAATAAATAAATGCACCAAGACGGTTGCTATAATGCTATTATCGATCATATATCTTCTTCTTCAGGCGTATTTAAATTATCTAAGTCATCAGTATTAATCAACGCGTATACACGTTTCAATAATACAATAGCAAACGAGGTCAGACCAAAGCTGATTACAATAGCCGTTAAAATCAGCGCTTGAGGGATAGGGTCCGCATAAATATCTGCAAAAACCTTTAAGCTGGGCTCAATCACTGGCGGTTTTCCTTTTGTAATGTTTCCTAATAAAAAAATCAACATATTTGTACCGTTGCTTAATAACATAATGCCTAATAGCAAGCGAACCATACTTCTTTTTAAAATGAGGTATACACCCGAAGCGTATAAAATTCCTATCAATATCACTAAAAGCAGCTCCATATCTAGTGTGTCTCTAATGAAATAGTAAATAAAATAGTCAAAACTGTTCCGATTACAACCAAATACACGCCGATATCAAAAAACAATACAGTACCAATCGTACCGATAATGGGAATAGGGTAATCTAACCACAAACCGGTCATTACCGGCAAACCGGAAAAAACAGGCAAAAACATACTTAAGACGGCTACCCCAAGGCCAATTGGAATTAAAGACAAAGGTTTATACCGCAAAATCTTCATCGTATTATCCGTCCCGTAGGCAAAACTATGCAGTACAAAAGCAATGGAAGCTACTAGGCCACCAACGAAGCCGCCTCCAGGATAGTAATGACCTCGAAGCAGTAAAAAAACCGAAAACAACAATAATATTGGAAGTAAATATCTCGTTGCCGTTTGTAAAATAGAGCTATTCATATTATTCCTTTTCTGAAGGTTTTAACCTCAATTTTATTAAACTGTATACTCCAAGCGCCGCAATACTCAACACGATAATTTCAAACATGGTGTCGAAACCTCTAAAATCAACTAAAATCACGTTCACCACATTTTTCCCCTTTGCCAAGGTATATGCATATTTACCATAAAACTCACTAATTTCTGTAGAAGTAGGCACTTGCAATACCCTAATTGCGATCAAGGACAAAATGGTACCAAAAGAAAGCGCGACTAAGGTATCTCTTAAAATCACTTTTTTATTCCGGGTAGGGAATTTCAAGAATGGCGGCAAGTTGAACAAAACAAATACGAATAACACCACCGTAAGGGTATCAATTGTAAATTGTGTCATGGCTAAATCCGGTGCTCCATAGAAGACAAACAATAAACAAATGGCATAACCGACTACACTCGTTCCTACTACTGCTGTTAATCTAGAAGAGGTTTTCACTATCAAAAATAAAGCACCAATTAACACCAATACATTCATCGCTTCATAAATACTTATCGGCGATAAGATGCTATAATCAATAAAAAGTGGCCCTGACTTAAATAACTCATAAGCCAGCAAAAGCTCCGCGAAAATAATTATTTTTAGTAAATAGGAACGTAGAAAACCATTATGCATAAAGTTTGTGTACCATGTGGATAGGTTTATCAACTTCTCCCATAACTTCGAGAAGACCGTTTGCGGAGCAATAGCGTCAAACCGACGTAGGAAAGAAAGCTTGCTATCGTTCGGTTTATTCAAAATATAAACCATTACCCCCACTCCTAGTGTAGCCAAGCTTAAAATCAAAACCGTATTAAAGCCATGCCATATCTTTAGATGAACCAGCTCAGCTTGAGAAGACAAAACAGAAACTGTAGGCGAGACTATAAAATCTCCAAAAGTTCCGGGCAATACTCCAAATACTAAGCCCAATACCGCCAAAACCAAAGGCGGAATCCACATGGATGCTGGAGAAAGGTGAACCTTCTCAAAAGATGGCTTTATCTTGCCTATAAACGGTTTCACCCCGGCCATAAAACCTGCTGCAACCAAGCATACATTTGTCAACACTGCTGCAATAGTAAGGTATAATGCTATCTGTTGATCTGCACTTAGGGTCGCTTCATAAATTAAATCCTTCCCAATAAAACCCAAAAACAAGGGCATTCCTCCGCTAGACAAGGCTGCTAACGCGCCTGCTATAAAAACCGGGAACAATACGGTTTTCAAACCTGAGAGCTTTGTCAGGTCTCTTGTTCCTGTTTCATGATCAATGATTCCGGTAGTTAAGAATAGTGTTGCCTTATATAATGCATGGGCTGTGATAAAGGTACAAGCCGCAATCAGCGCTTCTTTAGTCCCCAAACCAATTAAAAAAGTCAACATTCCTAACACAGAAACAGTAGAATAGGCCAACACGCCTTTCAAATCTGTTCGAAATAAAGAATGTGATGCCGCATAGATCATTGTAAATCCACCCACCAATAATAATGTATATGTCCAAGCAGGCGTACTACCTAAAATGGGTGTAAAACGCAATAATAAAAAGACCCCGGCTTTCACCATTGTCGCTGAATGGAGATAAGCTGATACTGGAGTCGGCGCTTTCATAGCATCTGGCAACCAAAAATGAAAGGGAAACTGTGCAGATTTGGTAAACGCACCGACGAAAACTAAGCCGATAATAAGTGGATATAAAGCGTGATTTTTAATGATGTCGGCTGAAGATAGTAATTCATGAATAGTATACGTGCCTGCAATTTGCCCCACCAGAATAAGCCCTGCAAGCAGAAAGAAGCCCCCCAGACCCGTAATGCTTAAGGCCGCTATCGCACTTTTTCTTGAGTCGGCTTGATCGTTATTAAATCCGATTAAGAAAAATGAACTGATACTTGTAAGCTCCCAAAAAACAAAAAGTAATAAGATATTATCAGACAGTACCACACCAAGCATGGATGCCATAAACAAACACAGATAGCCGTAAAACCGATCCAAATATGGATGTCCTTTTAAGTATGAACTGGCATATATAAAAATTAATGCCCCAATTCCCGTGATCAATAGGCTAAATAAAAGCGAAAGACCATCAAGTCTAAATTCGAAATTTAGTCCTAGGGATGGAACCCAATCGTTATGTTGCAAAAGGATATCTCCATTGGCTATCGCAGGAAGTTGTCCAGCAAAATAACAGAACAAAGAGATGGGCAGTAAAGCCAAGGTAATGCACCACTTCGAACGAAAGAACCGTCCAAACGGGATTAAAAGAATGGATGTAATTAACCCTAATAATACGACAAATAACATGGATGGGGTCTATTTTATCTTGAAAGGCGCTAAAATACTCAGGAAAAACCGAATTTACGGTGTAATTTGTATTAAAAAGAAAATAAAAATCACCACTTTACTGTCAAAGCCTATTCGCGTTTTTCCATATACCGCTGTTACTGGTCATGTTATTTCCCATATTTCCACATTCCCACTCACAATTTCGAACAAAGGATGTTGATCAATATTTTCAAGGTTAATTAATTCGTCAAACTTTTCCTTGTTTCGCAATTTGAGTTTATTCAGCAAGTGTTCTTTTTCATATTTCACCTGCCCAGATGTTACCAATATGATAGAGGGTTGAAAATTCCAATTGACTTTTTGTCTGTCAAAATTGTAACCCCTTGCCGAAGATTCGTGGTAAACAATCGCTAGGTATTGGTTTATTCCATCTATTGGTCTCTCTGCTTTTTTAAACCTGTCAAGTTGAGGATGATTTCGATATCCTTTCGTTCCTCCTTCAAGAACCTGTTTGGCAAGGAGTGCTTCGCGCCATAAAGCCACGAGTCCTTTGGAATCTAAATATTTGGGATGAACGGACCAAAGTCTCATACGATTAACGTTTAAATAGAAACCTCAAATAGTGTCTTTATCAATTTTCTAAGATCAGATTTGTCCTACAAAGATATTTTATTTTTATAAAATCATCCTAACAAAAGATAACATAGCATTTTCTTTTACTTATCTAGCTCGATTAATGTTTTCTCATGTGGATTCCGGTGTGGCACTCGATAAAGACACAAAAGTATGATGATTGTAAAAAAGGCCAGTCCCCAGTAAACGTGACTCATCGCCAAGCTAATTGCCTCGCGCAGATATTCTTTTGTTTCAAAAGAAACCTGCGTGTTATTTAGAACCTCCATTACATTTAGGGTTGCGGATTTCAAATCCGCAGGTGCATTCTTCATTTGCTGCTGAATGGAATTATTGAAAATAGCTCCTACCAAAGTAGCACCTAAACATTGCCCTAAATTACGTGAAAACACATTAGCACTCGTAACTACTCCCCTTTGTTGCCATGAAACCATTGATTGGGTACCCACTAAAGAAGGAGTAGAAAGCAGGCCAAACCCAGCTCCCATCAAGATTTGGTTTAGCACGATTAAGTAGATCGGTTGTGGTCGCGGAATCACCAGAAACCAAAGGCAGGCTATAAGCACCAACCCTGCACCGATCATGGAAGTTTCTCGAAAGCCAATTCGCAAATACAAGCTTCCTGACAACGCAGAAGCGGTAGGCCAACCGATACTCATACTTGCTAAAACAAAACCAGACGCAATAGTTCCCAAGCCTAATGAAGCTTGTGTAAAGGTGGGCAAAAACGTTTCTGGGCCCATCATCACAACGCCCATTCCCATCATCGCAAAATTCGTGAAAGCTAATGTCCTATTTTTCCAAAGCCATGCTGGCATAATGGCATGTGGAGATCTACTTTCGGTACGATATGTCCAAACGGTCATAATGACAATGAGTGTTAGCAGACCAAAACTGCGCCAGGAAATCCAAGGCCAACTCAGTCCGCCCTCTAACAGGAAAATGAGCAATAAACCTAATGTGCACATAATAAGGACAGCGCCTTTATAATCAACAACAGGCTTTACAGAAATAATTTTCTCCTTAAAAAAAGCGAGAAGGAAGAAGATGGACAAGATACCTATGGGAAGATTTATTAAAAAAATCCAGCGCCAATTAATAAATTCAGTCAGCGCACCACCTAAAGCCGGACCAAGGATGGCACTGACTCCCCATACACTGGAGAGGTATCCTTGAATCTTTGCGCGTTCTTTCACCGAATAAATATCTCCAGCGATGGTATTCACGGTCGCCATAATTGATCCGGCACCTAGCCCTTGGATTCCGCGAAAGGTAATTAATGAACCGATATCCCAAGCCATCGCAGAAGCAACCGATCCGACTAAAAATACGACGATCCCAAAAATCAAGATCCATTTCCGCCCGTACATGTCGCTCAATTTCCCATAAAGAGGAATAGTGATGGTTTGCGCCAATAGGTAAATAGAAAACACCCAAGTAAATTTGCTAAATCCACCTAAGTCAGCTACAATTTGCGGAATGGCTGTTGAAACAATCGTGATATCCATGGCCGCCAACATCATCGTCAGCATTAAAGCCGCCAGTATCCACCCTCTTTTTTGCGTACCGTTATTTTCCATTCAACAAAGATAGCTTTACAAAAGAAGATACGCGTCGTATGTTGGCTCCGCTATTATTGTGAAAACCACATTCTCTAAGGATCTATCGAGGTAAGTACCCCTCCGTAAGTGCGGCCCAGTAGGCTGCACCTCTAGTTAGGTTGTCGCGGTTGAACGTGTATTCTGGATGATGTACCATTGGCGTGTTGCCATTACCAATGAAGATGTAGGTTCCTGGTTTCTTTTGCAGCATAAATGCAAAATCTTCTGAAGCTAAAAAGGTTGGACCAGGATAGATAACATTATTATCGCCGAAAGCATCTCGTGCAATTTCGTATGCTTTATGAGTCTCTTCCGTACTGTTGACCAAGACCGCGCCCGGCACGCCCTCGCGAATTTCATAAGTGCATCCGTAGCCTTCGGCTTGGCCTTTCGTGAGTGCGCGAACTCTGTTTAACACCAACTCCCGATCAGCGGGTGTTTTTGTACGAATGGACAACCTCAAAATGGCAGACTGTGAAATCATGTTGCCCGCGGAGCCTGATAGGAACGCACCTACGCTTACCACAGCACTGTTCTCTGGTGCAACATTCCGTGACACAATGGTTTGCAGGGCCATAACAAGTGATGATCCAGCAACAACTGCATCAATACCATGTTCAGGCATTGCACCATGACTACCTTTTCCTGTAAGTTCAATTTCCCAGTTATCGACAGCCGCCATTACTTCACCCTCGGCAAAATAAAATTTGCCCAGGTCTAAACCGGGCATGTTATGCATGGCGAATACCGCATCAACAGGAAAACGATCGAACAGGCCATCCCCTATCATTGCTGGCCCGCCTTGCATAGTTTCCTCGGCGGGTTGAAAGATTAAGCGCACAGTTCCGTTAAAATTTTTTGTTTCGGCCAAGTATTTGCCGGCGGCGAGGAGCATGGTTGAATGGCCATCGTGTCCGCAAAGATGCGAGACTCCCGCCACTTGGCTCTTGTAGGGAAGATTGTTGATCTCTTGGATTGGCAAAGCATCGAAGTCCGCACGTATCCCAATCGACTTGCCACTGTCTCCTACTTTCATTGAAGCTACGATACCATGCTTGCCAACGCCAGTTTCAACTTCATAGCCCCACTGACTGACGGTATCCGTTATATATTTAGCAGTATTATCCTCTTGCATGGAAAGCTCAGGATTTTGATGCATATGTTCAAACCACTCTTCAATTTGAGCACGATCCGCTTCTAATGCTTTTTCTATATTATTCATGATGATGTCCTATATTATTGTGTTTAAATTATTCAGATGGCACAATAGGCTCTGGTTTTCCGGCTGTTTCCCCCTTAGATGCAGCAGGAAACTTAGGAACAGTAAGGATAACAGAGACGATTGCAGCGATAGCCATAAGGAGATTGACACCAAACGCGAAGAATGCAGCCTCACGTATGGCAACATTGTCTTGACGGCCTATATAGCTTATCACTCCATCGATCCACTGGACTGATGTATTATCATCGGCCAGCGCCCAAAAAACAGTTGCTGAGATCGCAACACCGAATGATGCACCTAGAGCTGAAGCCATTTTATAAATTCCGGATCCACTACCCGCTTGGTCATCAGGTAAGGCGGACAGGGCCGCATCCGTGGAAGGAGTTGCATAAAAAGCCAGCCCCAGTCCGAATAATGCAAACGCCACGACCACAAAAATTTTATAAGTATCCAACATCGTATGGGTCGCCATCAATAAAGTGATTGAAATGCAGACAATAATTGCGCCCCATATCATTGGACGACGGGGTCCAAACCGTTGCAGCAGCTTTTCACCCACACGAATGAATACCACGATCGTAATGGCATAGCCTAAAGTCAGCAGCCCCGCGTCCTGGGCAGTTAAGTCGCCACCGAGTTGTACGAGTGTCATGGCTACTATTAAGATCCCCGCAGTACCATTCAATAGGAAATTAGAAATTGTCGCACCAGTATATGTCATATTCTTGAACAGGTTAAAATCGACAAAGCTGTTTGGATTACCGCGCTCGATCCGAACGAAAAGGATTGTAAAGAGGATACTGCCAGTCAAGAGGCCCAATGTTAATAAACTCGTCCAGCCAAAGTTTCCACCCTGTGTAGCCACGACCTGATAACCCACCATCATGACCATAAAGATCACGATACCAATCGTATCAAATTTATAATCCGCGCGTGCGGCGGCCTTGCTTTCGGGCGTACCCTTTACCATGAGCATACCAAGCAGAGAGATGGCTGCAGACGCAAAAAAGATCCACCTCCAGCCAATATTTTGAGCCATCAAGCCTCCAAAAAGGGCTGCAAAACCAGAACCACCCCACGAACCGATAGACCAAAGACTGACGGCCCGCTGGCGTGAAGGGCCGTCCCAATACGCTTTTATTAATGCAAGACTGGCTGGCATAATAAACGCACCCGAGAAACCCTGGAGTATCCTACCGAGCATCAAGAATGTTTCAGCCAAAGCGCCTGTTGGAGTAAAACTGATCATAAGTGAGCCAGCGATACTAAAAATGAAGCCTATCATAAGCGTCTTGACTCGCCCTATACGATCGGCCAAGCCTCCAAAGACGACAATGAAAATACCAGAGAATAGTGCTGTAATGGATACGGCAATATTCATAATGCTCGTTTCAATCCCTAAATCGTTCGCCATAACCGGCGCGATATTCAATGTGGTTTGGGCAAAAAGCCAAAAGGCCAATACCCCGAAAATCATTCCATAGAGTATTCGATCGTTTCCTTTGAAATTTTCATTTCCAACTGTAGGTGATGTAGTATTAGGCATACCGTGTGTGTTTTGGCTTTTACTTGTTGTTCTACAATCAAATATAACAAACTCCCAATAAAGTTTTTACACTTAAACTGAATTGTTTTCACTAAAGTTATTTGATGTTAACGTGCATTACTGCCCATTTGTTTGAATATGGGCATCGGTTTTATATATGTTTATTGAGTCGCAAAAGCGGTTATCGAAAAGCTTTGTCAATTGCAATTGCTGGCAAGGTTCCGACTTCGCGTTGTGGTTATTTCTCAGCCGTCACAGTACCGGTCTTAACATCTCCAGTTCGCTTGTAACATGCAATAATAACGCCAGTTGGAGTAACTATGCTTTCTATTAATGTGAATGCTGCAGGAATGGTTCCTTTGTCAAAAAGCTTTTTTCCACTCCCTAACGTTAAAGGGTGAATTTTAAGTCTAAGTTCGTCGACTAGGTCATTCTTAAAGAGCAACTGCACGAGTTCACTGCTTCCCCACACTTGAATGTCAGAGCCTTTTGAATTTTTGACCTTTATGATATCGGACAAGCTTTTTATTAGGATTGAGTTTTTCCACCCGGTAATTAGAGGATCCTTTTTTCTTAAGCTTTTGGAAAATACATATTTTGTACCTTCATTAATACCTGGCCAAAAATCTCCATGTTTAGGCCAATAATCAGCCCAAATTTCAAATGTTTTTCTGCCTAAAAGATAATCTGCGGCTTGCAACTCTTTTTGCACTACCTTACTATAAACTTCGTCGGAATACGGCGACACCCAACCCCCATATTTAAAACCGCCTGATGTATCTTCCTTTGGTCCACCGGGTGCCTGCATGACTCCATCTAATGTAATCATGGATAAGACAATTATTTTTCTCATATGCATTTAACAGATCATTGATAGTGTATGTCTTTTGCTTCCACTTTCCCGATGTGGTATCTTTTCCTTTCTTCTTGTTGTCAAACTGTCTACCAATAAGCTTAGTAAGTTCATATTCTTCTAACCCGTTTCATCAGAAAAAGTTATTTGTTTCTCATTGCAATCTCATTCTTCAGGCAAGGGTTCAAGTAAACACATGGCTTCCATCAACATGCAACCCGACAGATGAGAAGTAAGGCCTACCCCTGCCGTTGATGTTGGAGCTGACCACCATTTTCCACCATAGAGCATGCTTTCTTTGTTTATTCCGTTTTCAGCCATAACCGTAGCACACAATGTGATATAATCATGAAACTTTTTGCGTGTTTGAAAATCCAGGTCCGACTCGTTAGTCAGTTTGACAAAATAACGAAAGAATATTCCGTGAAATAAACCACCGTCTCCTGAAGTGGCATCACTTAATACGCCATTATTTGTCGACATATGATCGATAACATAATTAGCGGCATTAATCGCTTCTTCCAAATATTGTTTGTCTTCGGTAATTTTATAGATCTCGTAAGCGGCTCCGATAAATGTACCCTGATTGTAAGTATAAATGGCCGGACTAATTTTCCCTTCTGCATTCATGTTATCATGCACTTTTCCCGTCTTGGAATCATATAAATGGTCTCTTAACCAAGTATAGATTTTGGTTGCTTCGTGAAGATAAGCTTTTTTAGGCTTTTTTCCCGGGTCCACGATTTCGTCATACATTGTATAAATCCGTGCTGCGATAATAGCTGCTGGCCCGTTGGAACAGGCGTTTTTCGATTTATTTACATCTGTTTTCCATGTTATGCCTCCACGCCAGGGTTCTTCTCGTTCCGGTCCCCAAGTAGACCATATCCAATCATTGTACAGTTGCTTTGCTTTCAGGAAATATTCTTCGCGCTGCGTTGTTTCATACATCCGTAATTGTGCTAGCGCAATCCACTCCATATCATCTACAAACTCGTTCCACCAAGGATCGATTTCTTTCCCTGAAAAATTATATTCTGGAGCTCCTTTCCACCAAAGCGGATAGAAATTGAGATATTGTTTTTCTGAAGTTCGCATGTATGCATCAACGATAACATCCATGGCATGCGCTTGCGGCCAATAGTGATTCGTCGTCATATTGGATAGGTCACTTTCATAATTAAAGTAATATCGGTCAGAGTATCCATCGAAATTAGCGCCCCAGAAATGTTTGTTTAGAGCCTGTACCATTCCATCGGCAATCTCGTTCCAGTCAATCGCTTTATCGTTCACCACAGGCTTCTCTTCGTGCTGTAAATTCTTAAAAATCATGGACTCGCTCGATTTGCCAGTGGCTCCCGTTTGCATAGGAAAAGAAAGACATACAACTAATAAAAATAGGATTGATTTTTTCATTGGAATAATTTGTTTAAAAGTGGCAATGAAGCTATCATGAGTGAATTATTTTTCACAATTGTTTTGTTTTAGTGGTGTTCAAGAGGTCGCTTCGCTAAGTTCATTTCGGTTTGTGACTTTTGTAAACTCATGATGGTTTCATTGGAATAAATTATTGATGAATACTATTGTCTTGATTGATAAACTGTATAGTTAACTCACCAAGATCTCAAAAATATAGAATAAATTACTGACTACCCACAAAAGACAGCTTTTATTCCTGCACATTACGAACCGGAATAATGTCAGGAATAACAAAGGTTGTTAAAGTAGATCCGCAACTTGATTGTGAAACGAAAAATTACCCTGACTAATCCTATTATCTTCTCAGCACTTCTAATGGAGGCTTTCGCAAAATACTATTCATATTAAAAATTCCAATCAATACTGTTAATAGCGAAACACAAACAAAAAGAACCAATATTACTAAAATATCAGGATTGAAGGGAATTTTAAAACTAAAGACTGCCAACACCCATGAAGACACAAGGGCGATAACTATCCCTGTGAAAGAAGACAGTGCACCCAAGAAAAAATATTCTAATGCGGTTATCATCCGAACCTGCCTTTTACTAGCGCCCAATGTTCTCAGTAAAACGCTTTCCTGTATTCGCTGGTATTTACTGATTAGCACTGATGACAAAAGTACAATCAAGCCTGTAAAAATACTAAGTGCCGCCATAAATTGAATCACAAAGCTTACTTTCGAAATAATCTCATCTAGAACAGTGAGGATTAACTTTAAATCGATAATAGAGACGTTGGGAAAATTCTGAACAACCTTCAACTGAAAGTCTGCAGAGACCTTTTCATTTGGAGTTCTCGTCATAATGACGTGAAATTGGGGAGCATCATCGATAATTCCTTTTGGGAACACAATTCGAAAATTGGTTTGTACCCGATCCCAGTCTACTTCTCTAAAACTCCCAACCCGTGTCGGCATCAATAATCCCTGTACATTCCAGACAATTTTATCGCCGATTTTCACGCCAATACGCTCAGCATATCCCTTATCGAGAGACACATTAGCAAGCTCGCCTTTTACTATTTTCCCCACCCATATCCCATCGGTAATTCGTTCAGAAGAAATCAAACTATCTCGAAACGTAACTCGTAATTCTCTGGCGAAGGCTCTAGTTGAAATATCTAAGGTACTGTCTTGCTCGACATCGCTTTGCCGATACCCATTAATGGACTCAAGTTGCATGGTCACAATAGGAACCTCCTGAATAACAGGCAAACCGACTGATTTAACCAAATTAGTCACCTCTTCTTTTTGTCGACTTTGAATGTCAAAAAGCACCATGTTAGGCTGATCATCTCGAGTGGCGAAGGTTACCTGCTCGATCAACAAAGCCTTCACAAAAAACAGAGTTCCAATGAAAGCAGTCCCTAAGCCAATCGCCATAACCAACACAACTGTTTGATTATTGGGTCTATATAGATTAGATAGCCCTTGGCGCCACACATAACTCCATGAGTGCGGAAAATAGCGCCTCACAAGCTTAATCATGACCAAAGAAAGTCCATATAAAATCAGGTACCCGATAACCACTGCACTTGTAAACACAAGAGTTTGTAACCAGTTGTCTAGTTGCGTTCTTCCAAACCCCGCAACAAATAATATAATGAGTGAAAAAACGAATCCACGTTGCTTTCTATTTGTTTTTCCAGTCGACTGAAACGAAGCCCTGAGTGTATTTAACGGGGAAACATCTTTGATCGAGACTAATGGTAATAAAGCAAATAGTATAGAAACAAGTACGCCTAGTCCAATTCCCATAAAAATGGACAACCATGAAATGGTGACATTCACTTGTACGGGGAGAAATTCCTGTAGAATTATCGGTATCACTTGCTGAATAAGCACACCTAAAAAAGCGCCGATGATAGACCCTAAAAGCCCAATGCCGACAATCTGAATCATAAAGATTAGGAAGGCTTGCGTTCCGCTGACGCCTAAACATCTAAGAATAGCAATACTGCTAATTTTCTCTCTTATATAAATCTGGACAGCACTTGACACTCCTATGCAACCCAATAAAAGAGCGATAAACCCGACCAGCGATAGAAATTTCGCCAAATCCCCAAAGCTTCTACCGGTTCGCTCCTTACGCATTTGAACGCTTTCGGCATCCAATCCTTCATTTTCAAATCGATCATCTAAACTCTCGGCCAACTGATGACTCTTTACATTGTCTGAAAATTGAAAATAAAACAAATAATTAATCCTACTTCCCTTTTGCAGTAAACCAGTCGCATCTAAGGTATTTAGCGGTAGAAAAACAGCTGGTGCTACAGCAGAAGATATACCCGTTTGCCCAGGTGCTTGAATGAGTTCGCCTTCAATCCTAAACGTAGAGTTTCCGATCTGAACAGAATCACCTACTTGCGCGTCAAACTGCAGCATAAGGGTTTTGTCAACCAGAACACTGTTTTTTTTCTGAAAAAGGTTGGTCGCATTTTCTGGGACCGTTTTAATCTCGCCATAAAACGGATATTCGCCCGTTAAACCACGGATTTGAACAAGTCTGCTTCCTCCACTTTTTTTAAAAAATGCCATTGAGACAAAATTCTTCTCTTCGGCGTATTGAACACTCAAGTCTTTGAGCGAGTCGATCACTTTCAGGGAACTATCTGACCAGTCTTTCCGGCTATCGATTACCAAGTCGGCACCAATAAGCGCTGCTGCTTGTCTATCGATATCCTTCGTCAAGTTATCGCGAAAAGACGAAACTGCAACCATTGCGGCGATTCCCAGCACAATAGAAGAAATAAAAAGGAGCAATCTAGATTTATTCTTCCGGCTATCCCTTATCGCCATTCGCATTAACCAGCGAAAATTTAAACCTGTATTTGCGTCAGACTTATCCTTCATTTTCTAACAATTTACCACCTTTAAGATGAATAATGCGTTGAGTCTTGGAAGCTAAGGTCAGGTCGTGAGTAACTAAAATTAGCGTGGTACCAGCTTCTCGGTTCAGATCAAACAACAGATGCTCTACATTTTCACCAGTTTCAGCATCTAAGTTACCGGTGGGCTCGTCTGCGAATAAAATTTTAGGTGAATTAGAAAAGGCTCGCGCTAAGGATATTCGCTGCTGCTCGCCACCTGATAACTGCGCAGGATAGTGGGAGGCTCGGTTTTGCAAACCAACCTTATCCAGTAACTCCATTGCTTTGTTTTTGATGTTAGTCGCTCTTCTAAGCTCTAGTGGGACCATTACATTTTCCAGAGCTGTAAGCGTTGGCAACAGTTGAAAATTCTGAAAAATAAAGCCAACATACTTGTTCCGGAGTAATGCACGTTCATCTTCGTCTAGTCCATTGAGATCACTTTGATTGAGGATAACGTTACCTTGCGTCGTTTGATCTAAGCCTGCACACAACCCTAAAAGCGTAGTCTTACCACTTCCCGATGGGCCAACTATGGCCGTTGTTGAACCTTCCACAATATCAAAATTTATATTCTGTAAAACCGTTAAGGTGTTTTGTCCGCTTGTATAGGCTTTTGTTAAATTACGTACGCTGAGAATAGTCGTCAAAATATGATAGTTATTAATTGTGAATTTGAAAATATACGGATTATTTCACTAATTTGTCAAATGAAAACTTTGTTTTAATAATTCTTGGAAAATGTCATGGCCCGTAATTCTATTTCTTTGCTAGTTACTCTTATTTGTTTGGTTTCCTGTTCCAACCCGACAGATAAACAGCAGTCTAACGCGACCGAAAATAACGTTAAAGATGATGAAACATCTTTAAAAACAATCTTGTTTTTTGGAAACAGTTTGACGGCTGGTTATGGCCTAGATAACATCGATAATGCTTTCCCTGGACTCATCCAAAAGAAAATAGATTCCTTAAATTTACCTTATCAAGTCGTTAATGCAGGTCTAAGTGGAGAAACGAGTGCTGGTGGAAATGAGCGAATTGATTGGCTTTTAAATCAGCGGATCGATATTTTCGTGTTAGAATTGGGAGCCAACGATGGATTGAGAGGTCTCCCTGTAGATGAAACTTACACTAATTTGCAGTCCATCATCAACAAAGTTAAATCAGCATGGCCTGATTGCAAAATTGTCTTAACCGGCATGCTTGTTCCTCCCAGTATGGGTCAGAATTATGCTGAAAATTTTAAACAAATATTTCCAAAACTTGCCAAAGAAAATGAATTGGCCCTGGTAACTTTCTTGCTTGAAAACGTAGCAGGAGAAGCGTATTTAAACCAAAATGATGGTATACACCCAACGAAAGAGGGACAACGTATTATGGCTGAAAATGTATGGAAAACTTTGTTTCCGTTGCTTTAAAAATCCACTTTTGCAGATTCGGAAAAGAGAAATTTTAGTAATTAATAATCGCCTTTAAATGGCTTCCACTTCTTTAAAATCCTTTTTTTCGAGCAATCCATTTAAACTCTCTATCTTCTCTAAGCTAGGTTTGTAAGTAAATACTCCTGCCTCTCGATCTTTTCTTAATCCCCTAACAAACAAGTAAATCACCCCTCCAAATTGAGTTTCATAATCGAAATTGGGCAAACGACTTTCCAAGTATTTCTTTGTAGCCAGGCTATAGATCAAGTATTGTAAATGGTAGTTATTCTCATTCATAGCTAACGCTAAGCTGTCAGACGAATAGTCCTCTAGAGAATCACCTAGGTAATTGGATTTCCAATCGAGCACATAATATTTTCCTTGATGTTCAAAGAACAAGTCAATCTTCCCATTCATCACTCCCTCCATTTCAAAGTATTCCTTCACTCGAACCTCCATATTATCATCTGATAGCATTCCTAAATGACTGACCTGGAAAGGCGAAACGGTAAAATCAAATTCCAGCTCATGAATGCTATTCGAAGAATTGACGTCGGAAAGCTTAAAAAGCGCCTCTCCTGTATTGATTGAAGCATTTAATACTTGGTCAAGCATCATTTTTAACATCGGAGTATATAACTCGGCTTTTAAGGGCGCATAGCGTTGTACGGCATGTTTTATAGCAAAGTCCCACTTTCCATCATGGTTAAAGGCAATGTTCTCGAAAAGGTAATGCAGCATATTACCAGTCTTCGCACCTTTCGTCAATTGAGAAAACATGAATTGTTCATAGGCGTCCTTGTGGCTATTCGGCTTGTTTTTTAAGCTTAGTTCGTGGTCCGCCCTCAACATGGAGTAACTCATTTTTCGCCAATAGGGTTGTAATAATTTGAAATGAACGGGTGTATCGTCTGTTACTATTTCTTGCGGTTTCACTTGGGTATAAAAATAACCCGCTGGGACTGACAGCGCTTCATTGAAATGGATCAAATCATTTGTTTGAGCCTTACATGCGTGAATGAAAGGTGCTAATGAGGAGCTTTTCGCTTGGCTACTTGTATTTTTAAAGATGAAACATTTATAAACTGCTCTTGTAAGGGCTACATAGATGAGGCGTCTGTTTTCTTGCTCTAATTGGCGAACATATTCTGCGTTTTGATCCTCGGTTAACTGATTTCTTTCTAAAGAAATATAATCGCCACTTTTAGAGTCTCGATAACTACAGGTGGGAGATTTATGAGAGGTCACCAGATCAAGAGCAGGAGCCAAAACGATATTATACTCGAGTCCCTTACTTTTATGGATGGTAACAATCTTTACCGAATCTTCATCGCTTTCTATGCGTTGTTCAAACTCATCTCCCTCTTGTGCAGCGCCCTCCATGCCTCGCTTTAACCAAGCTATCAGTTCCAGTGGAGAAAGCTTCCTGGTGCTTTGCATTTTATGAAGCAATTCGATGAGTTGATAAAGATTGGTGACAATTCTTTCCCCTGATTCTGTATGTTGCGATAATAACGTTTCCTTCACTTTAAAATCATAAATGAAAGTGTTTAGCGCTGCGTAAATGCCGTCTTTCTCCCAAACAGCTTTATAATCTCTAAACAAGGAAATGCTGTGCTCTTCATCTAACGATAAAATATCGCGGTCATTAAAGCCGGTAAAAGGAGACAATAGAGCTTTATTAATCGATGCTATGGAAATATCAGCAAGGGCTTCTAATAAATAAAAGAGAGATCGTGCCTCCTCGGTTTGTAATACTTTTGCATCCCCTATTGTAACTGCAGGTATACCATATTTTGCAAGCAGTGCCTTGATACTCTGTCCTTCTCGGTTTGTACGAACTAATATTCCTATATCGGGTGGTTCAAGGTGCCTTTTGCTTTCTTTATCTTGGATGAAATACTTGTTTGAGCTTAATAAATCGACTACCTGTCCGGCAACTGCTCTCAAAACACTTTCTTTATTAGGTGCTTCTGAAATAGAAATCGGAACATCAATCGCATCGTTGACCATTAAATGCCCTTTCGTATTTTCCACAGGTGAATCTACGTTGATATAGTCGATTGACGGCTCAATGCCTTGAAAGTGAAATGTATCAAAACCTTCTTCAGGAAGAAAAAACTGATTCATTGCCTTAATTAAAGGTTGTGAAGAACGGTAATTAAGGTTCATGCCGTAGACATTATTTACCGAGCTTCGTGCTTTAAAATAAGTAGAGATATCTGCTTTGCGCCAAGCATAAATACTTTGCTTCGGATCCCCGATATAAAACACGATGGTATCTTCTTTAAATGCTTTATTAAAGATCTCATATTGCATGCGGTCTGTGTCCTGAAATTCATCGATAAAGACAGCTTTATACTTTTGACGCAAACAGTCTCCAAGTTCAGGGTTATCTCGTGTTACTAAGGCTTCATGCAGATTAACGATTAGGTCATTGTAGGATAATTGATTGTTAAATCGTTTTTGGTTTTCAATTCCATTTGCAGCTTCAGAAATGGCCCAGCAATTTAAATCCCTTATTAACCCTTGAACTAGATCCCGCATTTGACTACCTAGCGCGTAATAATCTGCCAGCCTTTCCAATAGATCTGGGAAGAGTTTTTCAACATAGGCTTTATCATTTTTACTCCAAATAAAGTCTAAGAAAACTTTAGGTCTATCTTCCAAAGCGGGGAAGTTCGCTTTTCGTGTATAGGTATTTGACTCAATTAGCGATCTTAAACGGTCTGCATCTTGAATAACCTGCTGCTCCAAAGCTTGCCATGCATTTGATGCCTCTTCTTGAATTTCCAGGAGTGAAGTTGAAATAGATAAATACTCCTTTGCACTCAAGGAATAATCTATTTTAGGATCATAAATAAAATAACGATTCCCTTCTAAGTGTGCGTTTACCACTGAAGTGATGGAGGCTCTGTTGAAATTGTTGGACAGTAGTTGCTTTAATAGCTCCGTTGGAATGCAGGTAATCTTTTCCCTCCAAAATGTATTAATCTCCTCTTCCAATAACGCACTGGTGTTCTGCAGAAGATCTGCCCCAAAAAGCTGTCCGGTTTCAAAAGCAAATTCATTTAAACTTTGCTGACAAAAACTATGAATGGTTAAAACTGAAGTTTCATCTAAAAATAAAACGGCTTCTTTTAGTAGGTCCTCTACCTCTTTCGCACTTGAAGTTTTAATGGCTTCTTCAACCAATGACTTGATCGTAGTATCGTTGATGGTTTCGCCTGTACTTACCTTATAAGCTTGCCTAATAAACAAACGGATTCTTTCTTCTAGTTCTGCTACTGCCGCTTTGGTAAACGTAACCATCAGAATCTCTTTCACCGATAATTTATTTTCTAGCACCAAGCGTAGGGTTAGTATGGCAATTGAATAAGTTTTGCCGGTACCTGCACTCGCTTCAATAAGATTGCTTCCTGCTAAAGGAACAGTACTTGCATTAAAATCTTTAAACTCTATAGACTCGTTCATTGTATCTAGTATTTTAGAGGTAATAATCTGCGAAGATTTCTCCTAAGGGTAGGATTAGCTTTTCAGCACTTGACTGATGTTGTTCAAATGTTTCCTCCAAATCAAAGAAGCCTTCTTTATACTTTTGCAAAATATAAGGGTCGGTAATTGGAAAATTAAAATTATTCATTTTGCCATGAACTCCTTTCCTGAAACTTTCATCAGTTAGGCTATCGATATGTTTCGGCTCAAAACCAAAATCAGGGTAGAAGGGCAACGGGCTTTGGTGTCCCTTTTGATAAAGCCTTACAATTTCGGCCAATCTTTCCTTTGCCTCTATCGGTCCTATTTGAGTAGCGAGATACACCTTATCCTTTGCCGCGCTGATGAAATGGCAGTCAATTTCCAGTCCTGTTGCTCTTACACAGAGAAATTTGATATAGGCTTCTAACAGGTATTTTGATGAGTTTTTAGACCATGAAAGTACGATCATTTTATTTCCAAACACTCGATTTAACGTACCCTTTACCTGGACATTCAATTCTTCGAAGTCAATATCAATCGCTAAGGTTCGTTCTTCTGCCTCCTCGATACACTCTTGAACTAAAAGTCTTACCGGTGCTACTTCCTCTTCCACATTATCCATCACTACCGAGGCCATGTTCTTCAATGGAAGCCCTCCTGTTTTAAGTAATCTATTTTTCAACTGATCTGCATCCGATTCTCCTATTTCTAAAAGGTTATTCTTCATGCTCCATTTTTGGAGATGATCTAAATCAAATAATTCCGTTTCACTCAACAGAACCTCTTCCTCGTTATAATAGATGCCTAAGCTATTGTTAAAATACCCTTTAATAGGATGTTTTAAAAAGTTAATAAGGGAGTCTACTCCCACTTCACTAAAATCAAACTCACTTACTTTTATTTGTCCTTCAAACACAATTCTCCTAGTCTCCCGCTGATTTAAGTAGCTATACAGCTTGGGATTGCCTACTCTATATTTATTACTGAAGCCATGTAAGGCGTGTTTAGTTAGTAATTCTTCCCTCACGTTTCCATCCGCACAAGCGCTTTGAATATAATCAACAAGTTCATCCACCAGTGCGGACGGTGGTATGGAAGTATTGTCTTTAACACTTTGGCCCAAATAACTGATATATAGAAACTTTTGTGCAGAGAGTAACGTCTCTAGAAAAAGGTGTTTATCGTTATCTTTTACATTACGATCTCCCTTGCGTCTTTCTTTATCAATAAGATTGAAACTTACTTGATTTTCTTTTCTTGGAAATTTATCAAAATTTAAACCCAGTAGAGCAACTACTTTAAACGGAACACTGCGCATCGGTATTAGGGAGCAAAAAGTGATTCCCACTGAGGCAAAGGACCCAGTCTTCACCGTGCTGCTAATTGAGTTTTGAAAGCTATGGTAAAAAAGTTGATAGCTCACCTTTTCTGTAGCCAAAGCACTTACTCCATTATATTGAAGCAATTGATTCATCAGAATTTCATAATCTTCGTCCTCCTTTTCTGTCGCATCGAAAACTAGATTTTGTAATACTTTTTCTACATAAGCAACCCATTCACTAAGGGTACGAACGATTCTCCTTTGTTCTATACTTTGAATTAAGACCTCCATAAAATGGCAGAAACGGATAATTTCCAATGATTCGTTCCCCTCTAAACTATCCAGTGGAAAAAAACTATTCTCTTCTATAAAATACTCCTCACCTCCACTAATACAGATGCCATAAAGGATTCGATGTGCGGCATATTTCCAGCTTACCAACAGGCTGTCGTCCTCTTTATTCCCTTCCATCCCAAAACGGAAATTCGCTTGGTCAACTACTTTCCTAATTAAGGAAACATCCGTCAACCCAAAACGATTCCTGATGTAACTGGAGTCTAATAACTGAAGGATAAACTCGGCTTTGAAATTCTGTTGATTTACACTTAAAACGGATAGTAATGAACTAGCAATACTATCGTTAGTTGTATAACTTTCGTCCGCTATTGTAAAAGGGAACTTATAAGGTGCGTTGTGAAATATAGCTTTAATATAGGGTGCATACGTTTCAATATCACTTACCATTACTACGATATCACGCGCAGACAACTCCTCCTTTTTTTGATCAATCAAATGAACCAGGTAATTGTATAAAGCTTCGACTTCACGAACAGGTGTAAAACAAGAATGGATGCTTATCGAACCATCTTGAACGTCATGAAGCGAGAGCGGCTCTCGATCTTGATTGTTGCGGTTATAGAACAAGTCCGCCTGAAGTTTATGTAAAAGTGAGTTTTCAACGGGTGCCACAAGGTCAACTTCCTCATAAGCATTAAGCAGTTCTTCATTTCTAAATAGCAAGCCAAAGGTATTTTGCAATACTTGGCCCCAACTGGTTAACAATGAATTGCCGATGCTTTCTTCATCTTCTTCAAAAATCTTCTTTTTCTTTAAAAAAGCGACCTGTTTTTCACTTTTGTCTTCAAACCAGTATTCTGAAGGAGCAGGGTTGAGAATATAAAATGATAGATCGATATATTTTCCAATCAAGGAAAAAAGATCCATGTGAAAATCGGTCAAAACGGAAATACCGACAAGTTGAACACGAGGGATTTGAGTTTGTAAAAACTGTTGCTTCTCTGTGTTTTGAAGCGTATCAATAATATAATCAGCAATATAAGTTTTATCGGGTAGACTGCCCTCAGATAAGGCTCTAGCTTTTGTCCATAAATACATTTGCCAATCTTCGTGCACTATTCCTTTTAAAAAGCCTTTGTTCCAATTCCGGATCATATCGGGCCGATACATCTGGTATTGATCAAATAAATCCGCTATCTTTTCGGCTAATGCCAATCGCTTCAAATCTCTATCGGCACCTGCCTGTGTATAATAGTCGGATACTTTTCTAAATTTCTCTATAAAATCATGCTCGCCTAATAATTGATATAAAAACCAACATTGATTTTCTGGATTCAAAGATTGCGGATACTTTCCACCCAGTACCTTATATATCTGTTGAACGAGGTCATTAGGTTTAAGAAAACGATAATTAGCTGCAATGCCAAGTCGTGATGCCAACTGTTGCTTCAACCAACTATTCATACCTTCCGTTTGAGTAACCAAAAGATTAGGCTGAAACACGGACTCGCATTGAGCTTGTAGATCAAAACAAAGCTGTTTAGTTAATTTCGCTAACGAATTTGATACTTTTAAATGAAGAGCCATGCTACTAGTTAATTTGTTAAGAATCGTTGTGCAATTCCGGATGCCCTTTGCACTTGCCCTTCAGCAGTTTGCATAATAACGGTTTCTGTGCTTTGAATAAAGACTTTAGACTTTGCTCTTGTGACAGATGTATATAACAACTCCCTGGTCAAAATAGCGATATTTTCTGTTTGTGGTAATACAATTAAAACTTGATTAAACTCTGAACCTTGACTTTTATGAATGGTCATAGCAAAGACGGTTTCAAATTGAGTGATTAAGCCCGGAAATATGGCTTTCAAATTTCCCTGTCCGTCTTCAAACCAAGCTTTTGCTACCTCGTTTTCATCTTCACGAATAATTCCTACATCGCCATTAAAAAGTCCTAATGCATAGTTGTTACTGGTGATGATGATGGGACGATTAATATAAAAATCTTTATTTAAGCTAATGAACCCCTCATCGCTTAAGTATTTCTCTATTTTTCGGTTGATTGCATGTAATCCTTGTTCACCTTCCTTAATCGCACAGAGCACTCTAACATTATTTAACTTAACCAAGGCTGTTTTAATGTCAGGTTCTCGGATAAACTCCGCATATCCCGCCACCACTTGTTCAAATAGCCTATTTGAATAGTGCTCATCTATTTCCACTTGCACATCGGCATTCAGCTTTATAAATTCTTGTAATACAGGAACATCGTTTTGGATAATGGCTTTGCTTAATTTTCCAATTCCGCCATCACTTGTAAAGCGATGGCTCACTTTTAAGTCTACCACGTGTTGAAATAAGGGGTGATTTCTTATCTTTTCTTCCTCTTGCGGAATGATTATTGGCAGGTTTCCGTTCAATTCATTCGTAAGTGCCGTTCTAATCTGCGAGAAAAGATTCAATTGTTCTTGAGCCTGACAAAGATCCCCAAATAAACTTCCCGCTTCTACAGAGGCAAGTTGGTCTTTATCTCCCAGCATGATCAATCTAGTCTCTGGACCGATAGCATCCAACAGTTTGGCAAACAAAGCTACCCCAATCATGGATGATTCATCAATGATTACTACATCATAATTCAACGGGTTGTGTTTATTATGCCTAAAATGCGGAGAATCTTTAATCGATTTCAGCAAGCGATGAAGGGTACGTGGTTCCAAAGCCCGGATACTTTCGGCAACGCCTTGATCAAAGCTTGAGGAACTTGCTTTAAGTGATTCTGCCATTCTAGCTGCTGCTTTACCAGTTGGTGCTGCCAAGGCCACTTTTAGCTGGGGATTGATTTTAAGTAAAATGGAAAGTATCTTGGCGACGGTGGTCGTTTTCCCTGTTCCAGGACCACCCGTTATGATGGTAAAATTGTTCAATACCGCGGATATGGCCCCTACCAATTGCCAATCTGTACCAGCATTCGCTGAACTTTGATGTCGGGGTTTAAAAAGCTTTTTTATAAAGGCGCTTTCCTGTTGAATGGCTTCTAATCGTTCCAGTTCCACCTGCTTATCCGCTTCTATAAATTCTAGAAGCCTTTTGAGGATCATGGTTTCATAGTTGAAATACCGCTGAAAATATAGTCGGTTGTTATGCAGAATGAAAGGTTGCTTAATACCAGAATCTTCAGTAGTAACCAATGGTTCTTCCAATAACATTTGAGAGTTTCCAATCTCCATTTCTTCTAAAGCTACACAAATATGGCCTTCACTTAATTTCTTCGAAACCAAATAAGCGTATGGTTGGAGAGTAGGACTGTCGAAAAAAGAAGCAAACTGATGATGAACGTCGTTTAATGTATTCATAGTAAGCTTTAAAAATTATTTTTACTCGGTGCTGCCCAGAAAAAAGTAATGGATATCTTCATGTTTATTGATTTCACTCGCGAAAACGTCAATTTAAGAAATTAACTGTAATTTTTAAACTTAATTATTCACTCTTTGCCGATCTCAGAGAGTACGCAGTCTAAAAACTAATTTATCAATCAGTTTCAGACTTACACCTTCCTTGCCAAAGATACGGAAAATGTAAACTTGGACTATTAACTGGATAGTTGTTTTTTATAAGCAACAAAAAAACGGGCCATTGTCTTTCTTCCAATATTACATAATATAACTCCTTTCCACTTTTTTCGATTCTAATCCAAACGTCTATAAGTTCCCCTTGAAGATACTATCGAAACAAACATCAATAAAATAATTTGCGAAATACTATAGACGCGGAGTAAAACGAAAAACCTTATACTCGAAACGAAGAAAAGGCTATATCGAGTACATTAAGAGTGAGCATCCCTCCTCCTTAATCAAGGCTACCGCTTAGATAACGCGCCATAGTTCATTACAATAAAATATGGTTATCTAATTTCAGTATGCCTAAACTCTCCGCCAGATGTTGCTGTCCTGGCTGCAAAGAACACGACAATCAAACTAAAAAGTATCGTTATGATTGCAACCGTCGTCGAAAATCTTTTTTGTTTAACACTTGACCATATTCCAAAAATCGAAATCGCGCCCAAGATATAGGAAAGGACGGAAAACACGCCTGCAGCATCTTCGTGAGTCTCGATAAAGCTTTTGTCTACTTCTTGGATACGCTCTACCACTTCCTCTGCACCTTCACCTGAAAGAGATGTAGGGAATGTAAGAATAGCTCCCAAAATCAAAACAAAATACGCCGTTCGCCTTACCGTCTCTGAGCGAAAGTAAAAGCTCCCCAACATAATTAAAAGCCCAATAATTGGTGCTATTATCGGGAAATGGTTAATCATCAAGTGAAAATGTGCTTCATTCATGGCTTGAGAATTATAACAGTTGAATTTATCTAGAGTATTTAAGGGATCGATCAATAATAACTAATCTTAACTCATTAAGTTTCAGCAAATAGCTAAAAATCGATAATATTAAAGAGCTTTTGTTATATGCTCTTATAGAGAAATACATTATGGGATCTGATTTTGTTATGCAATGAATTTGGAAAGAAGCATGCCTCTATTCAAAAAAGATAAATGCGAATCCTTAGCTAAATAATTCGAGCAAATGTGTAACTAGAATCCGTATTTTTTTCCTACTTTCAGAATCGCTTATATAAAGTCAAATAACAGAATGATGCCACTAGTCCAGGAAAACGACTCCAAATCGGTGATTAGTCTAACGGGGGTTAGCAAAGTGTACCAATCAGGGGATAATACGATTACGGCATTGGCCAACACAGACCTTAACCTGTATAATGGCGTATTAACACTAATTATGGGACCATCCGGTTCCGGTAAAACCACTTTACTATCTATTATCGGTTGCGTTATTTATCCAACAACGGGAGAAGTTAACTTTTTAGACCAAAAAGTAACAGGCCTTAAGGAAAATGATCTAGCCACCATCCGTTTGGAAAAGATCGGATTTGTGTTCCAACAATTTAATTTATTAGAACCGCTAACAGCACTTGAGAATGTTATACAGCCCCTATTGTTGCAAAAAATAAATGCTGTTGAGGCAAAAAAACGCGCAACTGATGCATTAGTGAAGGTTGGCATGGGAGACAGATTAAATAATTTACCAAAAAAATTAAGTGGAGGCCAAAAGCAAAGGGTAGCGATAGCTCGGGCACTAGTCACGAACCCTTCAATAATTTTATGTGATGAACCGACAGCTTCTTTAGACGCAAAAAGTGCGGCTGTGATTATGGAAGAGTTGAAAAGCCTTGCCAATGAAGGGAAAGCGGTTATCATCGTAACGCACGACCTAAGATTACGCAAATTTGCGGATAGAGTAATTTATGTAGAAGAGGGAACAGTTTCAAATACGATTTTAAATGAAGAAGATTATAAATAACCTAATAGGGATGCTTGCTTTATTTCTATTTGGGTGCGGCGGCGATAATGTGCAAAAAGAGCCGATCGACCCGCAAACCATTATCGACTCGGCAACGGAAGTAATAGGAATAGGCAAAGTATTGCCCAAAGAAGGGATCATAGAATTATCAGGACTGAATAGTGGAGTAGTTGAAAAAATCACTATTAAAGAAGGTGACACGGTTTTAAATGGTGCTTTAATGGCGCAGCTTAATGCAGAAGAGGAAGATCTTTCTGCCTCAGAAAGTTATGCTCAATTGGCCACACAGCAGGCAAAAATTGAGACAAATAGACTGAATCTTAAATCTGCTGAAATCAAATTAAATGAACTAAATAGCATTTATCAAACTTCGAAAAAGCTGAATGCGGCTGGCGCCGAAACTCAAGAGGTGGTGAATGCAGACTACACAGCATTAAAGCAACAAGAACAAGAAGTAGCCAAAGCTGAACAACAATTACGAATAGATAATAAACTGGAAGTAGAATTAAACCAGAAAATAAAAATGGCTAAACTCTCTATTGCTGATCGTGAAATCCGCGCCCCACGAGATGGAATTGTATTGAGTTTGGACCTTAAAGAAGGTCAAGTTGTGCAACCAAACCAAGTTTTTGGAGAGTTCGCAGCATTAGGCGAAAAGATTATCGAATGCGAAGTAGACGAGCTCTATGCTGATAAGATTAAGCAAGGAAATAGCGTGTTGATATATTCGGTTGGCAGTAATAAAAGCATTGCTACTGGTGTTGTACTCTCGATAGGTGTCGCACTACAAAACAAATCTATTTTGTACGAGAGTGCTGGAGAGGGTATGGATAGAAGAGTTAGAAAACTAATCATCAGCATATCCAAAACAGATAAAGAACTTCTGCTAAATGATAAGGTAGAATGCAAAATCCAATTGTAATACTATGCTGAAACTGGCCTGGAAGTTCATAAAATTTGACCGAGCAAAAAGTATCGGTGTAATAACGGCTATTGTTATCAGCATTTTTTTGATTGGACAGCAATTGAGCTTGCTCTTTTTCCTCATGGGTCTAATGGGAAATTTAGTAGACAATTCGAACGTTACAGACCGAGACATTTGGGTGATAGAAAACCAAACCTTAAATGTAAACTCCTTAAATAATATCGACCAACGAAACGTTCAACAACTAAGGAGTATAGAAGGTGTTGAGCATACTTTTCCAGTACTCATCGTTAGTGCAACAGTTTCTTTTTTGGACGGAAAAACAGGTAGTGTAAGCTTAGTGGGAAGTGATGCGCCTACGTTTATCTCAGGACCGAATGACGAACGTATTTTTGAAGGGCAAATCAACAACCTTTCAAGTCCAGAAGCAGTGTCCGCCGAATTCTTTAATGCGTCTAGCTGGAAAACAGACCTTTATCTTAATAAGTCGGTTGAACTGAATGGGAAAAGTGCTCGTATAAAATTAATCACTAAAAATGCACAGGCATTTGGAGGAAATCATATGTATACCACGCTCGAAAATGCAAGATTCTACGGGAATACTGATCCTAACGAAGTGAGTATAATAATAGTAAGGTTAAAACAAAGTGTCGATAAAGATCTTGTTATCCAACAAATTAACAGCTTATATCCCACTCTTAGAGCTTGGGATGTAACTAAGCTGCGAGCTTCAACTGTTAAAGAGATTCTGATCTCCTCTAACATGGGTATGAGTTTTGGAACACTAGTCGTCTTCGCTATGATCAGTGGCTTTTTTATCATTGGCTTAACTTTATATTCATCAGCTCTAGATCGCATTAAAGACTATGGAACGCTGAAAGCCATTGGTGCTAAGAAAAACTATGTTAATCGATTAATAATCGCTCAGGCATTTTTGTATGCGATATTTGGCTTTATTATCGCCATGCTTTTATTAATCGGTTTTAAGCAAGGAGTCCGAAATAGTGGGCTTGATATCAATCTAAGTCTCCCTTTTTTGTCGTTTTTGTTTGGTTTAACTTTGTTGATCTCGATTGGTGGCTCTTTGTTTGCCTTAAGAAAAGTATCACGTTTGGAACCCGCATCTGTTTTTTAGATTATGAAAAGAAGAACTTTGATCGTTTGGCTGATCTTCATTAACCAGCATCTTGTAGCACAAGAGCTGTCTATCGACTCTCTATGGAAAAGTGCCGATACCTATGAGAAATTGATACAGGCAAAATCTTCGCTGGAGCTGGCACAACTGGAGATCATTGCTGAAAAAGGAAAACGCCTACCTCTTATTTATGCCGAAGGCAATTTACAGCGGAACATCATTACACCCGTTACTCCAGTACCAGCAAACGCCTTTGACCCAGATGCCGCTCCTGGTGAAATACGACCCCTCAAGTTTGCCACAGACTGGTCCTCAAAGGCTGGATTAAATTTTTCAATGAATCTATTCAATCCACAAACTGCAGGAGCTATCCGAATAGCAGAGCTGGATAGAAAGTCTAAAGAGCTCGATATTGAAAAGACAGTAAAAGACTGGAGAAAAAACGCAACTGAAGCTTACGCAAAGGTGGTATTGTCAAGTAAACAATATGAACAGGCGATTCAGGATACCATGTTTTATACTGAAATTTTAGGTGTTACGGCAGCAAGATTCAAATTAGGAAGAACAACAGAACTAGACTACAACAAAGCCAAACAAGAGTTACTAAACAAGAAAACTCAATTAGCCGAAGCATATAGCGTGTTAGTGGTTTCCAACGCTGAATTATCTGCGTATATCGACATGACAAAATTCAGTTTCCTTTCTTCATCAATCCCCGCCATTATTGAGAAGATAAGTCCTCAACAGCGAAGTATTGAATTGGCGCAACTTTCTTTAACACGCCAAAAGCTAGCCATGCAGCTTCATGAGCTCAAAAAGGAGGCGCTTCCTACCATTACCCTTAATTCGTTTTATGGAAATCAGTTTTATAGCAACAGCTTTTCAATATGGGACAACAACTATTGGAATGGTAATGCGTATGTGAATGTTGGCATCCGAATTCCGATTACGGAAGCTTTCGATCGGAATATTAGAAAAAGACGATTTTCGCTGGAGCAGCAAACTCTTGAATCGCAATATCGGGAGCAGATTAAAGCAGATTCTATTGCTGTTAAACAATATAGTGCAAATGTTATCTATTCAAAAAAGGCACTCGAAAATGCAGAGTCGATAGAAAAAATCGCAGACAGAAATGTAAAAATCGTTCGAGCCAAATATATGGAAGGAAAGATATTATTAACAGAATTGAATACCGAACTCAGCAATCTATTTAAGCTTAAACAACAAACGTGGCAAGCAACATATAATTATCTCGTTGCTATATTAGATCATAATTTATAGCAGGATCTTTAGATATCTTTTTCACTCAGGTGATATGATCAGTCACATTGTTTAAATATCCAAATATCTATAAAAAAGTTATAGCTTAAAGGTAGGTAAAGACGCTAACTTTATTGTTCTTGATGAATCAACCGTTTTCGATGCAATTCGTAACAGAGTGGATGTCATGGCTTCCGTTCGTCGTGGAGAATATCTTTTTAAGCGTAAAGAAATCGAATATGAGGTTGATTTAGCGCTATTAGAAAAGTGAAAATCACCGATAACGAGGGTGTATCAAAAGTCAAACATTACAGTGATGGCAAAAACGAAAATTGCTTTTCTTAGTTTTAGCGGCTTAATGATACAGCCTCTTATTTTACACAAAATACAGTCTTACCCTAATGTTTTTTTAGAAACAACTGCTAATATCAGTCCTGGAACAGCTAAGGCGATGGCGAAAACAGGTAGACTCAGGGCCAGGTACCGGTTAAGTAATATCCCGCATATCAACGTTGCGATCATGATAGAAAAATTAAAAGTACACGACTGAATAGAGGTTGCTATATCCTTCGCTTTCTCTACCTGTCGCCCTACTGCAGTTTGAAACAGTGTAACCAAAGGTCCGAATGAAATTCCCCAAAGGAAAAATCCTAAATGTGACATTCCAACAACGCCTTCAAAAAGAAGGAAAATCGCCATGGCTAAAATTAAAAAAGCAAACATTAGTATGGTGAGGAGTTGCAAATGATTGTCGGTGTACTTTATTGCGAGGATAACCGATAGCAAGGAGCCTATTCCAAACATAATTAACGCCATTTCAATACCGCCTGCAATTTGGATTGCGTCTACTAAACTGGCAATATATACATAGACTCCGTAATGAGCAGAAACTCCTAAGAGGGTGAAAAGCAAAACCATTAGCACGGCTTTATTTTTTAACATCGCAAAAGGAGAGGTTTCCTGGGTTAGCTTCTCTCCTTTAAGAGAAGGTAACATCATCATACTTAATACTCCAATTACGACTATAATTATTCCGATGGTTATAAATTCTGTTCGCCAACCATAATTATCTCCAATCCAAGTCATCAAGGGCATGCCTAAACTGATCCCCAAGGTAGTACCTGCCATAATCACAGCCACTGCCTTTCCGTAATGTTCTGGCGAAACTAGCCGCATACCATAGGCAGCAATCATCGGCCACATGATCCCTGCACAAATTCCACCTATTACACGCATTGAAATAATCACAGCAAAATTACTAACGAAGGCCACTATAATATTAGAAATTGCAAAACCGACAAGTAGCAAGAGTAATAATACCTTCCGATTGTACTGCATCGTTGCAGAAATAAGCGGAATCGAAAAGATTGCAGAGGCTAATGCGTAATAACCTACAAGATTACCACCTTGTACTTCGCTCAAATCTAATTCTAGCATCATTTGGGGAAGTACCCCAGAAGGCATCAGTTCTGAAAGTATTCCTACAAATGTGACAGTTGACATTAATACCATGATCGCCCATGGGAAGTGATTTTTAGCTGTTGCAGTAGTTTCTTTTTCGTTCATTATTATTTTTTGGGGAAGTGCATTCTTTTTATATCATTTCGGCTTTATAAAAACCTTCGGTGAGTTCCTCGTTAAAACCAAATTCTTCTGCTACGACCTGGAAGGGTTTTCGTTGTATTGCATCTTTGATGGCTTCTAAATTTCCTACGATATCTACCATCCTGCTGGCCTGTAACAACAGAACTAGCGAATTTGCTAAATTGTCCCTGTATTCTTATTGCGAAATGTGCACCTATAAAACTAGCAAAATTTAGGCATATTTTCATTACAGAGACATATGGTTAATTTCACTAAAGATGTTCGAGGAAAGACGATGCCTTAAACAATTGAACGCTTAACGGGTTTATAATAAACTAAATAAAACCTATCAAATCGAACCCGTGAGCGAACCTAGAAATAAAGGATACGCATATAGTTATATCCAGAAAGTCTGGATTACAACTGGAATAGTAGCTTTTGCGGCAATTTCTTTGTTACTGCTTGAATCGACGTTTAATGTCTTTTTGCTAATATTTGCTGGAACTTTAATTGCCGTGTTTTTCAGGGGATTTAGCGGATTAATACAACGCAAAACACAATGGAATGAGAAGGTTTGCGTTGGTATCTCCATTACAGGCAGCCTTGCCTTGATTGTAGGGTTCTTTTGGCTGATCGGCGCCCAAGTTCAGACGCAAGTAACGGAACTTACCGAAACCCTTCCAAAAACGATAGAAACTGTTAGAAATCGGCTAGAGGGAACACCGATAGGTGACGAGATTATTGATAGGGCCACCTCGGATGAATCTATTAACAACGTTCAAGCATTTGCAGGTGGGTTTTTCAAGTCTACCTTTGGAGTTTTTGGCGACCTTTATGTTTTACTTTTCATTGGAATTTTTCTTACTGTGGCTCCACGGACTTATATCAACGGCATGGTGGAACTCATTCCGATTAAAGGTCAGGCCAAAGCAAAGCGTATCATTCAGGATCTCGGCGAGCAACTTAGAAATTGGCTAAAAGGAACCTTGATGTCAATGTTTGTCGTGTTTGTGCTTACCGCAATCGGTTTGGCTATAATAGGAATCCCATCATGGCTTGTGTTAGCCTTATTGGCTGGTCTCTTAGGTTTCATTCCAAATTTCGGCCCAATTATCGCTTTAATCCCCGCAGTATTAGTAGGCTTTATGCAGTCACCTCAAACGGCTTTATGGGTAATAGGGCTTTACATGCTCATTCAATTTGTGGAAAGTAATTTCATTACTACGCTTATTCAACAGAGAATGATCAATATGCCTCCCGCCCTTATTATTTCTGCCCAGATGATTTTAGGGGCCCTGACAGGTAGTTGGGGATTGATCCTCTCAACTCCGCTGACTGTAGTAGTGATGGTTCTAGTAAGGCAATTATATATAGATGAAAGAGATCAGAATCTTTAAACCTTTAGATTCTTTTATGTAGCCTAGCAGCATACCTCCAATTTAGGCAGTCTGTTAACTAATACTACTAAAGGTGCAGCATGTGTAAAGCTTGTCAAAATCATTATCGAAGAATAACAAATACGTTAAAATTCTGTAATTTGTGCATTAAGTCAAAAACTAATTACATAGACAAGGAATTAAGATGATAAAAAATTATTTCGATAAACAATTCGAACTTAGATATTTCGAAATGAATGAATTAGGCATCGCCTCACCAACGACCATCTTAACTTTATTAGAAGAAACAGCGGCCGAACATTGTTATTCAATAAATCATAGTTTATATCAATTAGGTGATCAAAATATTGGTTGGGTTCTAATCTCTGGGATAATGAATATGGAAAGATATCCTCGCTATAAAGAAAAAATCACTATCCGAACCTGGCTGTCAAGCTATACAACAATAAAAGGTTATAGAGAAAATATAATTTACGATGAGCAAGAGAATATTATCGGAAGAGCGAGAGGCTTATGGATTTTCTTCGACATTAATAGAAGGAGACCTATTCAAATATTTGATGATATAATTGAAAAATGGTCTTCCTGCAAGATAGAATGTGTTAATCATGATCTTTCTAAAAAAATTGAAACAATTGAAAACCCTGAATATCAATTAAAATTCAAAATCAATAAGTATGATACCGATATGATCAAGCATGTCAATAACATAAGGTATTTACAATGGGCAATCGAATCAATTCCTGATGATATTATTGATAAATATTATTTACACTCTATAGATGGTAGATTTATCTCCGAAGCCCATTATGGGCAAACCGTTATCTCTATAACTAAAAATGATCCCTACGATTCAAAGGATAAATCGTTCATACACTCAATAAAAATTGAAGGGACAAACAAGATTTGTGCAACAGCAAAGACGATCTGGAAGAAAAATGAGTAAAAGGATGTAATCTTCCTCTTTAGCGAAAAGACTTCTCTTTGTTTTTCAGGTGTCTTGGACGAAAACATAATAGAAAAACTCTGTAACCTTAGTAGCACACCTACTCATTAGTTATTGCTAAATTTGTAGCATTAAATAATAATTATGGAATGGATTATCGCTCCTTGGCCCTGGTATGTTAGTGGCCCTTTGATTGCCTTAACAATGTTTTCGTTGCTATATGTAGGTAAAAACTTTGGCATGTCTTCAAATATGAGGACTTTATGTACGATCTGTGGTGCAGGCAAAACTTCCGACTTCTTTCGATTTGACTGGAAAAGTAAGCGCTGGAATTTAATAGTTATGCTCGGTGCGATCTTAGGTGGATTCTTGGCTTCTCACTTCTTGTCAGCTAACCAAGTTCCAGACTTAAATCCTAAAACTATTGAAATGCTTCATGATTCGGGATTCGAAAGTGCTGGGACTGCTTATGTTCCTTCGGAACTATTCGGTGACCAAGCGTTCACCTCTCCCAAATCTATTATTATCCTGCTCATAGGAGGACTTTTGGTAGGATTTGGTGCTCGCTACGCTGGTGGATGCACCTCAGGACATTCTATATCAGGTATAAGTAACTTACAATTGCCTTCACTCATTGCGACGATTGGATTTTTTATCGGTGGACTTCTCATGGTTCATCTAATCTTTCCTTTGATTTTCTAGGTGAGTAAAAAACAAATGCGATTTTAATAGAATCATACTTCACATTAACGAATAATTACACTAATTAACATATAATGAAAGGACTACTCTATCTTATTATCGGAACTTTTTTCGGTATAATAATGTATAAATCAGAGGCTGCGTCTTGGTTTAGGATATATGAAATGTTTAATTTTCAATCCATTCATATGTATGGTCTCATGGGTTCCGCTTTAGGCGTCGGTGTTCTAATGGTTCAATATATAAAGAGAAAATCAGTCAAGGATATCAATAACCGACCGATCGTAATTGCCAATAAAGAAAAGAGCATCTCGCGGTATGCAATCGGAGGAGTAATCTTTGGCTTGGGATGGGCTCTGGCAGGTGCATGTCCAGGTCCAATGTTTGTATTAACGGGAGCGGGATATTTGCCTATTTTAATCGTTATTTTCGGGGCATTATTAGGCACCTGGTTTTATGGTCTGCTTAAAGATAAACTTCCTCATTAAACCCTGTAATGATGGCCTAATCAGTCAGTCTGATGCAAAACCTGTGTTACAAACTACCGTTCCTGTCGACTGTTATGTTCTTACAATAATTATAAATTTCTTTTACTGCTTTCCATCGTAATGAACTCGGGCAAATAATTGGGAGTACATCCTTTTGATACCCTTTCCCCTTTATAAAGACCCGTTTTCTCCCCAACTTCAATACAGCGTGTTCGGTACTTTTTATCGTAAACGCCAATCCAGCCTGCGGTGAAATTCATTGCCCATTGTACTTCAGGTTCTTCGTTTTGTATTCGTTCTTCGATGGCTGATAATAAGTCTTCAGTATTTGGAGGAGGTGTTTTTCCTAGCCAACGTAAACGAGCCTGATAATACCAAAAAATTCGCCTTTGAAGTGGAGAAGGGCTGTTTTCCCACGATTCCATCAGCTCTATTGCTTTTTTGTCTTTAGAAAGTTGGTTTGCCATCAACCAGTCTATCAGCTGATTTCGCTCATCAAATGGGTGAGCCTGCATATCCTTGTCAAGTTTATTAATCAAATCTTCTGAAAGAAGCTTCTTGTCCATAATTAAAATGGCCAACTGCCTAGGCAAAAATTTCCCGGTTGACCATAGTTCCATAGCCAATTCGTGATCCTTTTTGGTATCTTTAGCAATTTTCCGTAAGGCACCTAGCATCGTTTTTTCATTGATTTGATCCAAGATGTTTTCTGCTTTTAAAGAGAGTTTCATATCAATTTCTGGTTTGTTTATGCAAGATAATAAATAAGCCCCTGTAACATCTCGTCTGGCTAATTCCCGGTTGGAAAACGAAGGCAAAATAAACTAAATAAAACAATATAAATAAAATATAAGTAGAGTTAAAATTTCTTCTTTAAAAACTTTATTTGCTCTTAAACATTCATACAGGTAAGTCAATAGCTGGCAAAGTCACGCTTCACTACGATGACAGTGATTATGCAATTTACGTGCACTACAGCTAGGTACCGCTCAGTACGGATGGGCATGGCGACATTGATCCTGACTGAATGGCTGAGTGGATGCTTTCGGCCGTAAGTATCTATATCCAGCTTTGGTTATGCAAGGCTCAAATCGGAAGAAATTGATTGCTTGATATTTAAATAGTTTTATCATACTAATAAAAAATGAAAAGATCCGTTTTAACCATCACATTGAATCCGTCGGTAGACAAAAGCAGCAGTGTTGAAAACATAGTTCCAGAAAGAAAACTTCGCTGTAGTTCTCCTAAGTATGAACCTGGCGGCGGTGGTATCAATGTATCCAGAGCATTGAAAAGACTCGGAATAAACTCATCTACGTTTTTCACATCTGGCGGGAGGACAGGCACCCTGCTGGAAGAGCTGTTGAAGAAAGAAGAACTGGATATGGAACCCATTCGTGTAAACAGTACAACTAGAGAGAATTTAGCGGTGGTAGAAACTTCAACAAACCAACAATACCGATTCGGGTTTCCTGGAGAAACCGTTACAGCAGAAGAACAACAGAAAATCTTGGATTTTGCGGAACACTTCCATCCCCTTCCGGACTATGTCGTCATTAGCGGTAGCCTTCCTTCAGGCGTTCAACCGCAATTCATCGGCTTACTTATAGGTATGTATAAATTAAAAGGAAGCCGTGTAATCGTAGATACTTCGGGCGAGTCGCTAAAAGCTGTAGTAGACGAAGGGGTGTTTTTATTGAAACCAAACGCTGGAGAGCTTGCTTCATTGGTGGGAAAAAATGCCTTGGAAGATGCTGATGTAGATGCCGCGGCCAAGGATATTATCGCTCGAGGAAAGGCTTCGTTAATTGTCGTTTCTTTGGGAGCACGGGGTGCAATTTTATATTCTGAAAAAGAAAAAATACAGATGGCGCCGCCCGTTGTAAAAGTACGAAGTAAAATCGGAGCAGGAGACAGCATGGTGGCCGGCCTGGTATCCGTTTTAGTCAAGCAAGGCCCGATAGATGAAATTCTGCGTATGGGGATTGCCTGTGGATCGGCAACCACAATGGCGGAGGGTTCGGCACTTTTTGCAAAAAAGGACGTCGAACGGCTCTTTAATAAAATTAGGCAGGTCTTCTAAAAGGAGAACGACTACCTCACAATTTTAGCAGCACAGCTATACAAGAACATTTTTAAAACCGTTGATGCAAATTTTTAAGGCTAATGTGGCTAATCATTCACCTCTTCCGTATCAGAGCTATTTTGTTCCCTATAAAGTTTTTCTCCTATGATTCCTTGATCACCCAATGCTCTTCCTTTTATTAACCATGAAATCCCAAACATAAAAAGGGACAATGCTTCAAAAACAAGAGTAGAGTATTCGAATAATCTAAATGGAACCAGTACAATGAAAAGTAAAATGGAATACCCGCAGAAACTGTAGATGTTATTCTCATTAAGTATACTTTTGGGAATATCTGTATTGGATTGCTGGCCAATCGTAAATACATTGATGGATAATAAAGAAAAAACAAGAAAAAGAATGGCTGCAAGTCCATAATGGAGTTCCTTTAGACCGAATGCAATAAGCGTATAGTCCGCACAGGCTCCCTTTAGGGGATCAGTTGGAATAAACGCTACGCCAACCGCCATAAAACCTGCGATATTGGTTAGGAGATTATCATTTTTCAATATTGATTTATTTCCATTTCCTTTATAGCAGATCATAAACAGTCCGACAGCACATAAAGTTCCAGTAAATACTTCTCGTAAATTTGTAAAATAGTAATGGCTTATAGACGGCTGGATATCAGTATTGAAAAAATTAAAAAGAGACAATAAGACCAGCATTATAGGTAAAGAAACTCCCAAATAACCAATTACTCTGCGCAATCTTCTATATGCAAATAGATCATGATGCTGATTTCTTATTATTTCTATCATAATTTCTTACTTTTATTCAAACCAGAAAGATTTCAAATAAAAATACGACTTTTAATAGATTGAAGTGTCTACATACCTAGACTTCAACAAAAAAGAACCTGTCACCAACGCTACCCATCAATTTCCGAATATCGCCATAGCGATAGTACATCAAAAATTACCAATTTTAGTGCAAAAGGTTTAAATATATAAATGCTAAAAGTATAGCAGTAAACACAATCCCGTATCCTACGACGAGATGCTTTCTTAATTGCATACTTCCAGCCCATACCCCGATACCCAGCTTAACGAATGTATTACTGATGGTAGCAATTAGTATGGCATTGCTCGCTACTTCAAGACCTAAGGTTTGACCCGTTATTTTTGAAACACTAATGGTAATAGCGTCTATATCTGACAGTCCAGCAATCGCACTTGAAAGTAACATCCCCTTTTCTCCCAAATATTCATTGGCATAACTTACCACCAGGAGAATCACCATATATACCACCCCAAAGAATAAAGCACCTTGAAGATCCAGAGGTTTACTATTACCCATTTCAGTTACAGCATTTTCTCTTCTCTTTTGCCTAAAGTAGAAAGCAATACTGACAGCAAGAGCAACTAAGAGTACAAAGATTACAACAATGTAAAGTCGGTCGAACAACTCTCTGTTAAAAATAAAAGTCCATATCAGAACACGCAATATCATAATCGATGAAGCTGCTAAAATTGCCACTGCACAATTTAAGGACAGCTCAACTGATTCCTTGCTCTTTTTGGCAAATACCCAGGTCACTGCTGTACTAGAAACTAAGCCTCCAATAATACCCGATAACAGAATCCCTCTCCCCGAACCCAGCAGCTTCATTAGTATGTATCCAATAAAGCCCAATCCTGATGTTAGAATGACGACCCACCCTATTTCCCTAGGATTTAAAACGTTGAACGGACCAAGATTCTCATTCGGTAAAAAAGGAAATATTAATAATACCAGCACTACAAACCTAATGAAATCATACAGTTCTTCACTCGATATTTTACCTATTGCATTCTGTAACCTTAACTTGGATGATAACAAGACGACGATTACAACAGTAATCATCAGGCTGATTTCAATAAAACCTAAAAAGCTCAATCCCCCCAAAATAAAAGCTAACAATACTGAAAACTCAGTAGTAGAACCGATATCTCCGGTAGATGCCGTCACTCGATAAGAGATGGCGATCAATAGCACCACAGAAATTAGAATACCGATATAAAGCCAAGGCGTAAAAACAACAGCCAGCATTGCTCCGATGAAGCCTAAAAGCACTACGAAAATGAAAGTTCGTATTCCTGCAAAGCTGTGTGTTTTTTCTTTTAATGCGGAATGTTCTCTTTCTAAACCAATTAAAAAGCCTATACCCAAAACAACTAGAAATCGAATGATAAATTCAGATTGTACTAATTTAAAATCTGGAGTGTCTATGAGTAATGAATCCATTAATGATCGATTTTTGAAGCTTGCAAGGTAAAAATTGTTTTTCTAAAGACACCGAAAGCCATGAACCACCATTGTTCAACCTGATAGGCTTGCACGGCCACTAATACTCCTATTCCTAGCCTCAAAAATCTTGAGAAATTCCAATTCCTTAACAATATCATCATCATTAATCTTTTTTACGTTTACTAAAGGACCAAATTTATCCTTTAATAAACGCTAATCGTGTAACATAAGTCACATAGCGACGTTAAACTACCTATTTAAAATAATCATGATAAGTTAATAGATAATTTTTAATATCTTCAATTGCTTCTTTATTAGCATTTTGATATAACTTGTCAATTCTAGCTTTCAGGGGTAATAGGTAATGATGCAGCTGATCGTGTGCCTCGCCTGTCATCGTACATTTTTCTAATACAATATTAAATTCTTTGTCTAAATTTTCTTTTAATCCGACGTAATCTGGCGTTTCTTTACTTTCCTGCTTTTTAACAAGTGCAAGCATGTTATGAATGCCTTCAGTCGTTTCAATGTTCGCTTCCCACTTTTCTCCGTTTTTCAGCTGTACTTCATCTTCTAAAGAGATTAATCCTGCTTGGTGATCCTCACTCTCGAAATGAGGCACCTCAGCGCCAGTATTTTCATATTCGGTATCGACCTTGGAATCGTTTCCCATACATCCTACCATAAATAAAGCGAAAACCGCTGCTGGAATTAAAAGCTTTTTTTTCATTATCATAAATATTTATTATCAACATATTAAAAAATCACACCCATCAGTACATCATTTTCAAATATACTATGAAACAGGTTCTTTTTAAATGACTTACAACACTTATACAGATAAAGGATATCACATTTGGGCGGAACATAGATATAACGGATCCTTCAGATTCAAAACCTAAGGTCCGCATACGGTCCACAACGATACCACATAATTTAAACAACAAATTATTTTCATTAGAATAATTTTTTTAAAGTGGCAATGAAGCTATCATGAGTAATTTATTCATTTCGGTTTGTGACTTTTGTAAACTCATGATGGTTTCAGCATTTTTAAGAACGGATTGTAAAAATGAACAAAAGAAGAAGTATAAAATTATTAATTGCAGTCCTAATCATTATTATAGGGGGCATATTTATTCGAATTGCTTGGGTTATTTTAAGCACCTTTTTTATTTTACTGGGTGCTGGAGTCTTTATTGGGGGAATTATTTATTTTTCTACTATACTGTTTAACTCCAAAAATAAATAACTAGCGACATAAAGGGTGGCGAATGTTCGATGGCTGGATTTACCCATCTCTCTATTTCAATTCTTCATCGTAGAATAGGTATTAGATACGAATTGACGAAGCATGTTTAGGTTGGCATGCGCTTCCCCCATGGTATTATTAAAGTAAACAAATACCTTTTTACCTTCATTGAGCCATTCAGTTATATAGCTCGCATACTCAGCTAGGACATCATGTTCATAACTGCCCCGATAATTTCCTCCGGGTCCATGAAATCTTAAATACATAAAATCAGGGTGGCTTTCTCTGATAGGAGAATTTGCGGGAAACTTGTCATGAATGACCATCCCCAACTGATTAGTCTCCAAAAGTTCATAGACCTCTTCGGTATATAAAGAAGGATGACGGAACTCTAAAGCGATTCGCCATTCCCCGTCATAATTAGTATCCTGCAAAACCGACATCAATAACCTGAGCTGTAATAAATGTCCAATCCTAACACTTGGAGGAAACTGCACAAGCACGCATCCTTTCTTTCTTCCAACTGCATCAATCACTTTAAAAAACTTAGTAACAGTATCCGGGTCAAAAGCTAGATCTTTGTTATGAGTAATTTCTTTAAAAAGTTTAAAGGTAAAACGAAATTCCTCTGACACTTCACCAGCCCATTTCTTTACCGTCGAGGGAAGCGGGATTTTATAGAACGAACTGTTGATCTCGATCGAATTCATCAGCGAGGAATAATAAAACAATCTGCTTTTATCTTGGAATTCCTCTGGATAATAAGATTTGTTAGGCACGGGCAAGAGTAACCCACTGGTTCCGGAATAGTAGTTTTCAATTGCGATGTCCATAGACAAGGATAAACAACGGTGCCTAAAAATTGTTGCAAAGATTGCCTGCCTGCTAGACTATCTGCTCTTTAGTTTAGTTAATTAGGTGCTTATACTTTCCTTGGTGGAAGATCGAACGCTATGGCTTCATGCTCAAAATGTCCATTATGTGAACCATCGCAAAATGGTTTGTTTTTCGAAAGTCCACAACGACAAATCGAAAGTACGGTTCTACCTTGCAATCCGTAGGCATCCCCATTTCTATCTACGATTTCAAAATCGCCTTCTATTTTTACCGATCCGTTATTGTTTATTGTGATTTTTGTTTTCGACATGTTCTATGAGGTTAAATATTATTCACAAAACTAAAACAATGAAATGAGTACTGCGTGATCTCATTTCTATTTTGAAACATTCCTTTTAGCAACATCACAAAATTCAAATCCACCTCCTACAGAGCCTATCAGAACTAATATCAACTTTCATGAACAAACGCGTGCGTGTTTTAAACGATTAAATCTATTTTAATTACGAGTTAATTTGTCTAATTGTGGAAATCGTGCAATTACCAGCCCCAAAACACCATACCAACACCACAGCATGTAACGACAAAACCACCAATAGCATGAACATAGCGTTCTAATCGATCTGTATTAAAGTATGAAAATCCAAATACGCCAATTAATACCATGGTTAACATGGTAAGTACCGTAAATACCGTAAATACGCCAACTAAAATTACGATTTCTGTAATGGAATGTTTGGCGCCGGAATAGAATAATAAAGGGATAATAGGTTCGCTTGGTCCCATAACAAAGATGGCAAGCAGCACAAATGGAGTAACTTTTACTCTTTTTTGTGGATAAACGACCTCTCCATGCGTATGTTCATAAACATACACCTCATCGCCCATAACATCGAAGTGTTTGTGAGGCTTATTACGATAGGCTTGATAGATGCCCCAGCATAAATAAATGAATCCAAAAGCTAAAAGACTCCAAGAGGAGAAAAAGCTTCGATAGTCTTGAAACCAATCCAGCTTAGCCATTTGCCAGCCCAATAAGATGCCAATACAACCCAAGAGAACTGAGCTCAATACATGCCCTAAACCACATATAATCGTTAAAAAGATGAGCTTAGTTTTAGACCAGCTATGAGATTTCCATAACACAATAAAGGGTAAATAATGATCCGGTCCGCTTGCTGTATGTAAGAAACTAATGGTGATGGCTGAAAATAAGAGG
>SMFF01000007.1_pt1 | contig 207388 bp, 182 predicted proteins | sample 2456181 | NCBI WGS metagenome assembly SMFF01 (sample SAMN10132611, study PRJNA489261) | soil metagenome | isolation source: day120 antibiotic-loamy sand soil ammended with raw manure from dairy cow... | place: USA | collected 2015-04-01
GATGAAAAGAAACAAAAAACTCGTGGCTGGATAATTTACTATGTTGCTGGGTTGCTTGCACGCGGGGTATCTCTGCCGTAAATTATAAGGCCACATTTGCGGTGATGTTTATTCATTGCGTGAAAGCATAGTCTGCTACCGATCTAGTTTCTTATCTGTATAGCTTGTTATCTGTGTAGTTTGCTACCGGTGTAGTTTCTTACCTGTATAGTTTGCTATCAGTATAGTTTGTTATCTGTAGCATAGTTTGCGATCGGTATAGTTTCTTACCGGTATAGCTTGTTAACTGAAGCATAGTTTGCTACCGCCAGTACTTGTTGAATGGTTTGGTACTTGTATAGCTTGTTACTCTACAATTTGAATATTGTATACTTATTAGAATCGAACAACAGTAAATAATGCCTTAGTTAAGTGAGGGTTAGGTAGATAAACCACAACCGCTGTTAGTTGCGAAATCGGCCTTGCAAGATATGGCCGCAGAATGGATAAATCGTTGTGTAGAAAAAGAACATCGAGCACAGGTTAAGCAATTTTACGTGAAGCAGAAACCTTCATAAAGCAATAAGACTCCCACGATTTAAAATTGCGTCAAAAAGCGATTTGTTCGTTATGCAACATATATTGTAGAGCCTTGACCTTTTTGTTTCTTTTTGTGTCAAGACAAAAAGAAATGGACTGTATTATTTGATACCTTTGATGTTAGTTCGTCATGTTCCTGATGCCCGTCATTTCGACTGGAGCGTAGCGTAATGGAGAAATCTGTTTGTTGCTTGTATTGAGGGAGATCTCTCCGCTACGGTCGAGATGACGTAGTGTGTTAACGAGATAACGTGGTGTATTTCTAATTATTCACTCACTCCATCACTAAACCAATCAATCACTAATTCAAGCAATCGGTTGATTAATCGCCTTAAAAATTAAGTCTTTTAATTCCTGAATTCCTTTCTGAGCTACGGAGGAGATGAATACATATGGAATGTTTTGAGGAAGTTCTTTTTCCATTTCGGATTGTAGTTCCGCATCTAATACATCGCTTTTCGTGATTGCCAGTAGTTTTGGCTTATCCATTAGTTCTGGATTGTAGGCGATGAGCTCCTTCAAAAGAATTTGATATTCTTCTTTTATAGTCCGATGTGTATCTGCGGGAACCATGAAAAGTAAGGCTGAATTTCGTTCTATATGACGTAGGAAACGATAACCTAAACCTTTCCCTTCTGATGCTCCCTCGATAATGCCGGGAATATCAGCCATGATAAAGGATTTATTATCCCGATATGAAACGATACCTAGATTCGGAACTAAGGTAGTAAACGGGTAATCGGCTATTTCTGGTTTTGCGGCTGATACGACGGATAGTAAAGTAGACTTTCCAGCATTTGGAAAGCCAACTAAACCGACGTCTGCAAGAATTTTCAATTCTAGGATAATCCATTGTTCTCTGCCCGATTCGCCTGGTTGAGCATAGCGTGGTGTTTGCTGGGTGGAGCTTTTAAAGTGCCAGTTGCCCAATCCTCCCCGTCCTCCAGGGATTAAAACCTTGGTTTCACCGTCTTCTGTAATCTCAAAAAGTACTTCTCCTGTTTCAAAGTCTTTGGCAACAGTGCCCAAAGGTACCTCAAGAATTTCATCGGCACCGCTTTTGCCCGTTTGCATTTCTTTTCTTCCGTTCTCCGCATTTTCCGCTTTGATATGTTTGCGGTACTTAAGATGGAGAAGAGTCCAAAGCTGGCTATTTCCTTTTATAATTATATTTCCACCATGACCACCATCGCCGCCGGCAGGTCCACCTTTGGCCGTGAATTTATCACGATGTAAATAAGTAGATCCCGCACCTCCGTTTCCTGAAGTACAGGATATTTTTACATAATCTACGAAGTTGGAACCTTGCTGTGACATATTATTTTATGATAGGAATAGGATATTGAAGACTTTGTTAGTCTTTCAATTGTGTATGATAACTGCCAATCACGGTATCGATGGATTCGGCTATTTCTTCTATGCTACCAACGCCCTTTACGCTTTGTAATTTTCCTTGTTCTTTATAATAATTAGCAACCGGAGTTGTTTTCGATTTGTATTCTTGTATTCGTTTGCGAATAATTTCTTCGTTTGCATCATCCGGACGCCCTGATTCCTTTCCTCTAGATAACAAGCGTTTTTCTAATTCGTTTTCATCAACCTGTAGCTCAATCATGCCTGAAATTGATGTGCTTCTAGATTCGAGCAGTTTGTCTAAAGCTTCTGCTTGAGCAACTGTACGAGGGAAACCGTCAAAAATAAATCCTTTAGAATCTTTACTTGAATCGAGCATATTGCTGATCATGCCAATAACCACTTCATCGGGAACCAATTGGCCTTCATCCATAATCTTCTTTGCCTCAAGACCTAAGGGAGTACCATTAGAAATCTCGTTACGTAGAAGATCTCCTGTAGAGAGATGGATTAGCTTGTATTTATCAATTAAAAGCTGAGATTGTGTTCCTTTACCTGCGCCCGGAGGGCCAAACAAAACCAAATTTAGCATTCGATATAAAGTTAAAAAGCCTAATCAGGGACTAGATTAGGCTTTAGTTTAAAATGTGCACTTGAAGGGAGTCGAACCCCTAACCTCCTGATCCGTAGTCAGGTGCTCTATCCAGTTAAGCTACAAGTGCGTCCTGAAGGAATGCAAAGATAGGATTACAAACTAAATCTCCAAAATAAAAATGGAATATTTTTTAAATAAATAGAATAGCCACCTTTTCTTGTTAAATTTACCTGTGTGTTGAATCGAAATAAAAGCTGAATCGTGGATAGCTTTTTGATATAAGACAATGAATTGCACTAGAGTTTAAAAGGAAAGTATATGAAAAGGAAAAGATTGAGGCTTAATGATATAAGTATTTCTTATCTTACTAATGAGGTCATAGACCCCGAAATTACTCTTGTATTTGTTCATGGTTTTCCATTTAATAAAAACATGTGGCTACCCCAATTTCAAGATATTCACGAAGGAGTGAAAATTTATGCTTTGGATGTTCGTGGACATGGAGGCACCACCAGTGGTCATGGATTTTTCAATATGGATGTTTTTGCGGATGACTTAATCGCCTTTATTGAGAAGAAAAATCGCGGGAAGATCGTTGTCTGCGGATGTTCGATGGGTGGTTATATTGCTTTGCGTGCTTATGAAAAGGCGCCCAATCTTTTTAAGGGTCTAATTTTAAGTGATACGCATTCGTTTGCTGATGATAATAAAGCTAAAATTAATCGATTTGATACGATTCAAGCTGTCTTAACTTATGGAAAACGGGCGTTCTCGGTTGGTTTTGTCGGAAAGATATTTTCTAAGAAAACTCTTTCGGAGAAGCCTGAGGTGGTGGAGCTGATAAAAAGCACCATTAGACGCAATAATGAACGCGATATTTGTGCTACATTATTAGCATTGGCCTCTCGTACCGATACGGGAGGATCATTGAAGAAAATAAAGGTTCCAGTTCTTATCATTCGGGGGGAAGAGGATAAGCTCGTGAGCTTGGATAAAGTGGAGTTTATGCTAAAAGAAATTCAGGATGTAAGGTATATCGAAATGGCGGAATGTGGGCATCTTCCGAATTTGGAAAACGCGAGTCGATTTAACGGGGAAATGAAGAATTTTTTAATTAGTAAGATTTTATAAAAGAAACCGTCCTGTCGACTAAAGAAACCGTCATGTCGACCGAAGTGGAGACATCTGTTTGTTCTCTGCAATAAATTAACAGATTCCTCTATTCCACTTTGTTCCAATCGTAATGACGGGCTGTATGTAAGCCTTCAGTTCTTAAACTGCCAAATGATGCGCTTCTCATAAATGCTAGTCCAATTTTTGTTATTTTTGTAATATAAAATATCAATATGATTACTATTGCAATTAATGGTTTTGGACGAATAGGCCGTAATACCTTAAGAAACATCATAAAAAGGAATGAGCAGATTAACGTAGTTGCCATAAACGACTTGGCTGATAGCAAGATGCTTGCTCATTTATTTAAGTATGATTCCGTGCATGGTCCGTTTGAAGGTGAAGTGTATGCAGACAATGGGTATATGATCGTCAATGGTCGAAAGATTAAAGTGCTTTCTGAAAAGAACCCAGAAAATCTTCCCTGGAAAGAGCTAGAAGTAGATGTGGTTATCGAATCCACTGGCTTTTTTACTTCGAAGGAGAAGGCAGAATTACATCTTACAGCTGGTGCTAAACAAGTGATCATTTCTGCTCCTTCTGTGGATAAAGAAATACCTACAATTGTATTAGGAGTGAATGATAGTAATTTTGATATTGACGCTCCCATTATCTCGAATGCTTCTTGTACGACTAATAACGTAGCCCCCTTAGTGAAAATATTAGACGAAAAATGGGGAATCGTGGATGGCTATATCACGACGGTTCATTCAATGACGGGCGATCAAAACCTTCATGATGCTCCACATCGTGATTTTCGACGAGCGCGTGCAGCATCATCTTCGATAATTCCGACTAGTACGGGGGCGGCAAAAGCCATTACAAATGTATTCCCGCATCTGGAAGGGAAATTAGGCGGTGCAGGAATACGAGTGCCCGTCTTAAACGGTTCTTTAACCGATTTTACTTGTAATTTAAAATTACCAGCTACAGTGGAGGAAATTAATACCGCCTTTAAGGAAGCAGCTCAAAATGAATTGCAGGGGATATTATATTATACGGAAGATCCTATTGTCTCGGTTGATATTTTGAATAATGCTTACTCCTGTGTCTTTGATTCTTTGTTAACCTCGGTTGTCGGCGGCCTGGTGAAGGTAGTGGGCTGGTATGACAATGAATATGGTTATTCGAACCGTTTGGTAGATTTATTGGCCTTAATGGAGACGAAAAGAGTTTTGCTTAATCAATAGCCTAATGATCGCATTTTAGGAATTCATTTTCCGTTTTTATTTTAATTGTTCAATCTAGACCGTTTATATCCATAGTTAAAATAGAAAGCCAGTCCGATTAGTAACCATATTCCAAACACAAACCAGTTTTTTACTCCGATTTCAGTCATTAGGAAAAAACAACTTAACACACCTAAAACAGGGATTAATGAGTAGTTTTTCTTAAAGCTTAAAAAAGCCATAATGACGAATACGATTATGAAGAGATAGAAGGGGATATGATGACGCCAAACGTCCCATCCTTCTGAGAACTTTATGTTTTCTGCAATGTGTTCTCTGAAAAATATGGCAAAAAAAATGGTTAAAGCCGGCATTATTATTTTTGCATTGACATAGGGAAGTTTAAAGCGTTTGGCATTTTGTGGATTTTCCAGCTCTTTATCAATGGGTGGTAGATAGAGGACACCCGCACAGACCACAACAAAGGCAAACAGAGTTCCAATACTGGTTAAGTCGGTTACGAATTCAGCATCTAAAAATAAAGTCGGTACAGCAACTAAAATACCTGTCGCAATAGTTCCATAAGAAGGAGTGCCAAATTTTGGATGAATTCTACTGAATTTTTTGGGTAATAAGCCGTCGCGGCTCATGCTCATCCAAATTCTTGGCTGTCCCAATTGGAAGATCAATAAAACGCTTGTAGTAGCAATTACAGCACTTATAGAAATGATATAAGCAATCCAGGGTTTATCTATTCTGTTGAAGACAAATGCTAGCGGATCGTCTACACGCAACTCTGTATAAGATACCATCCCCGTCAAGACCAAGGCTATTAAAATATAGAGTATGGTACAGATAAGTAAAGAATAAACCATTGCACGGGGAAGGTCTCGCCTTGGATTCTTACACTCCTCCGCTGTTGTTGAAATGGCATCGAATCCTATATATGCATAAAATACGGCTGAAACTCCTCTCAATACGCCACTAAATCCGTTAGGAAGAAAAGGATTCCAGTTTTCGGGCTCTACATAAAAGAAGCCAATAAAAATAACAAATAAGATAACCCCAATTTTCAAAGCAACCATTAGGTTGGTTGTGTTTCGGGTTTCTTTTATCCCAATATAAGCTAACCAGGTTACCGCAATTACGATTAGGACAGCAGGAATATTTAGGAAAATTTTATATCCGGCAATTAACGGTGCATTGTTCCAAGCATCTTGTGCATATTGTAAGGTTATGTTAAGCGGTTTGCCACTCGCTAAAGCTGTGGTTGCTTCTTTGTACCGTTGACCTGCCGTGGTAAAGTCCATCGTTAGCCACCCCGGCAGGTGTATTCCTAGTCCCATCAACAGGTTGTTGAAATATCCGCTCCAAGAAATAGCTACTACAATATTCGCAATAGCGTATTCGAGGATAAGCGCCCAACCGATTACCCACGCAATGAGTTCACCAAATGCAACGTATGCATAGGTATATGCGCTTCCTGCAACAGGCACTCGCGATGCAAACTCAGCATAACACAACGCAGAGAAGCCACAAGTAATAGCAGTAATAATAAATAATATAGAAATTCCCGGACCACCATTATAGGCTGCAGTACCGATGGTAGAAAAAATTCCGGCACCAACTACAGCCGCAATTCCCATGGAAGTCAAATCTCGGACCGTAAGCACCTTTTTTAAGGAGCCTGATTCTTCAGCGTCGATATCTGTGAAACCTGCTTTACGGTCTTCTAAGATTGTGAAAAGAGATTTTTTGCGGAAAAGTTTATTAGCCATATGATACGGTTGAATTCAAAGAGGAATCAAACATAAAAATTATTTCAAGATAAAAAGATTATTTTCTTTCCGAATCCGTTTTTAAACATAAAACAGCATTAATTTTCTAAGCGTCTATTTTTTGATTAATTTGCGCCATTATTTATCAAGGGTCTGATCATCTTTCAAAACCCCTTTATTAACACATAAAAATGAACTTTGTAGAAGAATTACGTTGGAGAGGAATGCTTCAGGATATTATGCCTGGCACGGAGGATTTATTAAATGAAGAATCAACAAGGGGATATATAGGCTTTGATCCGACTGGTGATTCCTTACATGTGGGTCACCTTACGCAGATTATGACACTCATACATTTTCAGCGTGCCGGACATAAACCTTTTGCTTTGGTGGGCGGCGCGACGGGTATGGTGGGAGATCCTTCAGGAAAATCGTCAGAACGTAATTTGCTAGATGAAGATACATTAGCTTATAATGTATCAAGCTTGGAAAAGCAATTGAAGAAATTTATGGATTTTGAGGGCGAAGGCAACTCCGCTGAAATGGTAAATAACTACGATTGGTTTAAAGATTTTAGTTTTTTATCTTTTATAAGGGATGTGGGGAAACATCTTACCGTAAATTACATGATGGCCAAAGATTCCGTAAAAAAGAGAATCGAAGGGGAAACTGGAATTTCATTTACCGAGTTTAGCTATCAATTGATTCAGGGTTACGACTTTTTTCATTTATGGAAGAATAGGAACTGCAAAATCCAAATGGGAGGTTCAGATCAGTGGGGGAATATCGTTACCGGTACTGAGCTTATTAGAAGAAAAGAAGGGGGTACTGCATATGGATTAACAACCCAATTGATAAAGAAAGCCGATGGTAATAAGTTTGGCAAAACTGAAGGCGGAGCGGTTTGGTTAGATCCTTCGAAAACTTCTCCTTTTAGATATTATCAGTTTTGGCTCAATGCAAGTGATGAAGATGCTAAAAGTTGGATTAAAATATTTACGCTGAAATCTAAAGAAGAAATTGATGCTATCATTGCCGAACATGATCTTGCTCCGCATCAACGTATTGTTCAAAAAACCTTGGCAAAAGATATTACCATACGTACTCATGATGAAGAAAGTTATGAGACGGCAATAAAAACGTCTGATATGCTTTTTGGAAATGGATCTGTGGATTTTTTGGACAGCTTAGATCATGAAGAGGTATTAGATGTTTTTGATGGTATTCCACAATATAAGGTGGAGAAAGCAAGATTCGAAACTGGAGTGAATATTGTTGATTTATTAGCTGAAACCTCTATTTTCCCATCAAAAGGTGAGGCAACTAAAATGATCAAAGGCGGCGGCGTATCGCTTAATAAAGAAAAAATACCAAATGCAGAAAAGTTAATCGTGTTAGATGACCTCATTAATTATAGGTATTTATTGTTTCAAAAAGGAAAGAAAAATTACTTTTTGGTTATAGCAGAGTAAGGGGATGAGGTGATAGGTATGAGGTATGAGGTATGAGGTATGAGGTGAAAGGTACTAGGTTTAGCGTTTATTTTTGGCGGGTGAGCTAATTTTAAAATGGTAGTAGATGCCAGTTTTTTACTGCTTGTTTACCTAATTACCTATTACCTAAAGCCTGATACCTAATCCCTACAACCTAACCCACTAACAAATTACAGCCTCGTATATCGCTTTGATCAAATCTTCCGAGTATTTCAAAGCTTTCGTCTTCGCTTTTTTTGCCTAAATCCTGTGTTGCGATAAAAGAACAGGAATTCAAATTCGCTAAATCAATCACATTGACCCCACCGGTTTGATTGTTACCTAAAAAATTAAAGGGATCATTTAATTCTCTTATCATGATTTTCATCCAAGGGGGGCATATAAACTTTCCGCCTCCTTTAGAATAGGCCTGGGAAAGCAATTCAGTCATTCCATATTCTGAATGAATTTTTGTAACTCCAAATCCGCTACACAACACTTCGTGTAGCTCCTCACGAATCATTTCTTTACGCTGGCCTTTCATTCCACCGGTTTCCATCACAATAAGGTCAGGGAAACTAATCGCGTGTTTTTCCGTAAAATCCAACAAAGCGTAGGTTACACCAAATAGAATGGTTGGAATATTTCTATCTTTTAAATCGTTTAATTGCTTGTAGAGATCTTCGTGATTGTATAAGAAATAGCCACTTTCGGCATATTTACTTTTACTTATTAAATCATCCACCATATAAATTAAGGACGAACCAGAGCGTTCGAGATAAGACGGCAGAAGGGCAAGGATTGCAAAATCTTGTGGATTGCCATAAAAAAGTTTAAATGCATTTCGAAAGCTTTTTTCATAAATGGAAAGGTCGGTAATGTAATGCTGACTTGGAATGGATCCTGTCGTACCCGAGCTTGAAAATACTTTTTCCTCCAGCTTTTCACTCGTCGCTATTTTATGGTTTTTAAAAAACTCAATGGGTAGGAATGGGATTTTCTCGAGCGAATTTACTTCGTCTATATTTACAGATAAGGTTTCAATATAGCGCTTGTATGTAGCGCAATTAGAAGCTTGATACCTAAATATCTTAAGTGTAAGTTGAAGAAAATCTTCGTTACCGTGATTTGAAAAAATACCTTTTATATCCATTTTATGATGGGGCAAAGATATTTAATTATTCTTGAAGAGGAGTTGTTTCGTTAAAAATCCAGATGCACCCGCAAATCCGGCTGTGACTGCGGCAGGTAACGGACTCAATAAAATTATCAAAAACCAACGAAAAGAATAATTACCCAGTCCGAATAGTTCTGCAACTCGTTTTGATAGAATATGATCATTTTCTATGCTGTAATAGAAATTTAAAATGAACCAAAGTATAAATATCGAAGAAAATGATATTAGAAAGGCGGATTTTACACTCGTTGAAAGCCAGCAGCATAAAAGAAAAACAACAGGAATTAAAATCCACCATGGTAGGAAAAAACCCAGGGAAAATGAAATAATCAGTATTAGTAAAAATAGAATCATTTATTTTCTTTTTTAGTTCGATTTTAATTGGATATGAGTAAGAACTTGTTCTTTGTATTCTTCTTTGTTTTTAAAAAACAGCAAAGGGTTCAGTTTTCCCTCTTCCCAAGTATTCAATTGATTGTCATAGTATTTACTTCCAGGGTTTCCGGATTGCCCGCCCGGTATTACTCCGAAAGCAGTTGGTTCGTTTCCTAAAGCTACAACCATCTTCCATGACGGCCCATTCTTCTCACTCATTGCGTTTACGGTATGCTTTGCGCCGCCGATTGTCAATATTTTACTTCCGAAGCCTTTTATTGCAGCGATATGAGGTACGTGACTTTTCTTAACCTTGCTCCATTGCCAATCCTCTTTTAAGTCGCCATATTGTTTTTCTAATAATTGAATCGCCTTTTTAAATGATAAGTTTACGATTTCATTTCTATCTTCTTTTCTAGGGCTGATGTTATTAAAATACCATGGCGAATTTGGTTCGTGCAATAGCATTTGTACCGTGCGATCTCGATTTGGATAGCGCATAAAAATATCAGGTTTGCCAAATTTATCAAACCATATATAATCATCAAGAGCATTATACCAAGTTTCAAAAATGCTCGCTGCGATTGAAGAAGCATGGTAATTCTTATCCCATGATTTTAAAAGTGCCAAACTTTCTTTTTCTTTCATCTCAAGTTGATTCGTATCCACCAAACTTAGCAACTTGTCTAACAAGTTTTCCGCAAGGATACTGTAATTATCATTTTGGAGATGGATAAAGTCATCAACCGTTGCATTCTGTAGATTCGTCAAAACGTTATTAATCCTGTGTGCCCGCTCGTAGGGTGCAAATTCCCAATGTAAATAATAAGGATAGCTTTTATCGGTAGGGAATTGATTTGCTGAACTTACAAAGCCTCTTTCAGGATTTTTGATTGTTGGGCGGTGTTCGAATGGGATTCCATGATCCCAGTTTTCTGAAGCTAGGTTCCCACTTAAAAGGAATTTTCCTTGTTCCATTTTTTTGATAGGAAAGAATCCATTGGAAGTAATCGAAATTTCTTGTTGGTTATTGGCAAAAACAAAGTTTTGAGCTGGAGCGGTGTAATGTTTTAATGCTTCGCGATAATCGTCATACGTTTTTGCGCGGTTTAACTGGTAGAAAGTTTTAATTTCATTAGAAGGAAGGTGGGCAACCCATTTTAATGCAAATCCTATCGGAACATTCCTTGCAGGCTCGAAATCGCGGGGTTTTGTATTCGGGGTGTACGATACAGGTCCATGCCGCGTATAGTATACCGTATCGAGAAGGGTAGAGCCGTTGCGTGTTTTTATTTCCTCGATTCGAATTGTAGTATTCTCCCATTTTCCATCATATAGATATTCCTGATGGCTATCGTCTTTAAATTCGATTTGATACCAATCCAATACATCTGAACCTACATTGGTAACTCCCCAAGCTGCATGTTGATTAAAACCTATAATGACACCAGGCGCTCCTGGAAGAGAAACACCATACACATTCATTTCCGGAGTGTGAAGTTGAATTTGATACCAAATAGAGGGAAGAGTCAGGTTTAAATGAGGGTCGTTCGCTAATAAAGGCATCGACGATTTGCTCTTATCACCACTTATTGCCCAATTATTGCTGCCTATATTTTCCTCTTTTTTCTCCGTTAATAAATTCGAATGTAACCATTCTAATGAATTAGCTTCTTCAGACCGTGACGATGTCTTTAACGGAGAAATGGTTTCATTTTTAGCTGAAGAATGTGCTATCGGAGTGAAATTCCAAGGAGTTCCTGCAGGAATGATGGGGTCTTCTAAAAAAGGGTAGTTTGGAAACAGATCATCAACTACGTCTTTACCATAAGCTTCAAGGATGTTAGTCATTTTCATGTCGTCTGATGCCATCGCTAAAGTGGCCGACATCAATTTTAAGAGAAGTGCCGAGTTTATAGTTGTCCAGGGTTCAGGACTGTAGTCCAGAATTTTGAACTCTATAGGGTAATCTTTTGGTTCTAAATTTTGAATATAAGCGTTTATACCGTCTGAATAAGCTAAGATAGCATTATAGCTTTTTGGGTCCTTTTTGCTTTCTTCCAGCATTCGCTCCGCCCCATAAAGCATTCCCATCCGCCTTTGGTAGCGATCCAATTCTGTTGCTTTTTTACCGATTACCTCCGATAGCCTGCCGGCTGCATACCGACTTTGAAAGTCCATTTGCCATAGACGGTCTCGGGCCGTAATATATCCTTGAGAAAAATAAGCATCGTAATCATTTTCTGCAAAAACGTGAGGAATTCCTTGAAGGTCTATTAAAATATGGACGGGACTAATAAGTCCTTCTACAATCAGTTCCTTTTCTTTTTGTGTTTTTTGAGATTCTGCATTCTGCCAAAAGCCGGAATATGGATTGAGGAATTTGCCAAGCGGAGGGATGTCTCCCATCTTTTTGTTGAAAACAATTCCACACCCAATGGTTAAGCAAATAAAAAGCAAAAGTTTAAGGGTGCGAAAGTTCTTCATACTTGTTTTAATACCTTCTCCTAAAGTATGTATTTTTATTGGTTAAGCAAACTTAAATATACTTACCAGAAGCCATTAATTTCGCGACATACTTTCCAATAATATCAAATTCTAAATTAACGACATCTCCAACTTTAAGGTGTTTGAAGTTCGTATTCTCAAAGGTATATGGAATGATAGCCACGGAAAAACTGTCGTCTTGCGAGTCAAAAACGGTGAGACTTGTTCCGTTTACAGTGATAGACCCTTTCTCCACCGTAATGTTTCCTAAAGAAGCATCATATTGAAAAGTGAATACCCAGCTTCCTTTTTCATTGCGAATAGATGAACAGATTGCCGTTTGGTCGACATGGCCTTGCACGATGTGGCCGTCAAGTCTAGATCCGATTTTAGTACATCGTTCAAGATTTATTTCGTCGTTTATATTCAGTAATCCGATATTGCTTTTATTGATGGTTTCGGCTATTGCAGTAACGGTATGTTCCCCTGGAGACGTCGAAACCACAGTTAAACAAACCCCATTGTGGGATACGCTCTGATCAATTTTTAGTTCATCAGAAATAGTTGATTCAATTTTGAAATTAAGGTTAGTATCCTCTGATTCAATGGAAACTACTTTGCCGATGGTTTCAATAATGCCTGTAAACATGTTTTAAAAAGTTTTTTAAGTTCTATTTCTCTTCCAATTAGATGGAGTTTGAGAAACGGTTTGAGGTTGTTTTTTAATTGTATTTTGGGTGAATAAATAGTTGGTAAAGAAAGCTGCGATTTTCATTTCGGCTGCATCGTCTTGTTGTAAATTATTGCTGCTGAAGTGTTTCGTTACAAACTGTGTGTCGTAATTTCCAGTGCGGAATGCTTCATGACACATCACGAATTTACCAAAGGGTAACGTACTTTGAATTCCAGAAATTTGATATTCATCGATTGTGCGTATCATTCTAGCAATAGCTTCCTCGCGATCTTTCCCCCAAACGATTAGCTTTGAAATCATTGGATCATAATATACCGGGATTTCCATCCCTTGGGTATAGCTATTGTCTAAACGAACTCCAGGACCTTCTGGCAAAACATAATGCTGTAAGGTGCCAGTGTCTGGAAGGAAGTCATTTGCAGGATCTTCCGCATAAATTCTTAATTCAATCGAATGCCCGTTTATTTGGATTTGTTCTTGTTTTATACTGAGCTCTTTTCCTTTAGCTATATTAATTTGTTCTTTTACTAAGTCTATGCCCGTTATCATTTCGGTGATGGGGTGCTCGACTTGTAGGCGTGTATTCATTTCCAAGAAGAAGAAATCCAAATTTTCATCCACGATAAACTCTACCGTACCTGCACCTACATAGTTACAAGAACGGGCCACCTCTACGGCACATTCCCCCATTTTCTGCCGAAGCTCATCTGTAAGAATAAAAGAGGGGGCCTCTTCAATCACTTTTTGATGTCTGCGCTGTATCGAGCAATCTCTTTCAAATAAATGAACGATATTACCATGTTGATCGCCAAGTATTTGTATTTCAATATGTCGGGGAGAGTTGATATAGCGCTCTAGAAATACAGAACCATCGCCAAAATAGGTTTTTGACTCTGATATTGCCAATTTAAGTTGATCCTTAAAGTCATCAGATTTTTCTACAATTCGCATTCCTTTTCCGCCTCCGCCTGCGGCTGCCTTTATTAATACGGGGAAGCCGATTTCTTTAGCTTGGTTTATTGCTTCGTCGATTGTAGTAATCGCTTGATCAGTTCCAGGGATCATAGGAATATTGTATTTCTTAACCGTCGCTTTTGCTGCTAATTTATTCCCCATCAATTCAATAGACTCTGGGCTAGGACCAATTAATATAATACCAGCCGATTGCAATGCTCTAGCAAAATCTGCATTTTCAGACAGAAAGCCATATCCTGGATGTACTGCATCCGATCCTGTAATTTTACAGGCGTCAATGATCTTATCGATATTTAGATAAGATGCATTCGTTGCAGCTTCGCCAATGCAAATTGCTTCATTTGCATATTGAACATGAAGAGACAAACGGTCGGCCTCTGAAAATACAGCTACCGTTTTAATATTCATTTCATGTGCTGAACGCATAATGCGTAACGCAATTTCTCCCCGGTTTGCAACTAAGATTTTTTTCATTAAATTAATTGTTTTTAATGCGAGTTTACGTTCATAATGAAGCGATCATAAATATATTAATTCATCTTGGATTTTAAACTTGCAAGCTCATCATGATTTCAGTAGACAATTATATAGCTTTTTGTGTCAGACGGCCTTCGATGAGATTTTGATTTTCACAAACTTAAGAAATTGATTAATAAAAGAGGAAACTTGTTTTCTATCATTCTTTATTGAAATCGGACAAATTAAAAACTAATTGTAAAAAGTACACTATTTATTTTTTTGATAAAAAGATATCATATGGTATACTGAAGGCGGTTTTTAGCCTCTTTTCAAAATAGGTCGGAAAAATAATATAAGTTTAAATTTGTAAAAATATATGAAAGGTGTATTTTGGTCAAAAAAACAAACGTTTTTAAGAAATTTAATGATTTATTAACAGAAATTTAAACATATCGGATGATTATTATTGCTGACGGCGGGTCGACAAAAACCAATTGGTGTTTGATTGATAATACAGGAAAAAAAATATATTACAACACTGAGGGATATAACCCTTATTTTGTAAGCAGTGAATATATCATTAGCTCGTTAAAGAAAGGCTTGCCCAATGATTTGCCTTTTGATCAAATAACGGAAGTTAATTATTATGGCGCAGGGGTTCATAACAAAGAGAAGGCGGAAATTGTAAAGACGGCAATAAAAGAATTCTTTAAAAACGCAAAAATCTTTGTCGGGCATGATTTACTTGCAGCAGCAAGAGCCCTTTTAGGAACAGAAACTGGTTTCGCTGCTATTCTTGGTACGGGAACAAATACTTGTGTCTACGATGGGAACGATGTTGAATTTAATATTGACTCCGCAGCCTATATTCTGGGTGATGAAGGGAGCGGCTGTTATATTGGTAAGAAGCTATTAACGGATTACGTGCGCGGTTATATGCCTGAGGAAGTAAGGAAAGTATTTTGGGAAACTTATAAACTGACTCCCGACGAGGTAATGGACAATGTCTATACTAAGCCGCTTGCCAATCGTTTCTGTGCAAGTTTTAGTAAGTTCGTATATGATAATAATGTAAATATTGAATATTCAAGGAATATAGTTAAAACTTCATTTGTTGATTTTTTCACAAATCTGGTGTCTCATTATCCAAATTATAAAACCTATAGCTTTAATTGTATCGGATCAGTTGGTTATAATTTTAGAAATGTTTTGGAAGAAACGGCTGAAGAGTTTGGAATGAAAGTAGGACGAATTCTACGTTCTCCAATAGACGATTTAGTGAAATTTCACATGAACAAGGCAGGGATTAATTAAACAGGAATACGTTAATAAATAGGTTTAGATATCAGATAATCTTAAGAAAATTGAGCTTATATTATAGCTAAACCTATTTCTAATATTTTACCTTTCCATCAGAAGGAGATCTCTTTCTTAAATGCTTTATCATATTTCCTTTTATCAAATTTATAAAGCATTGCTGCTCGATAAGGAACTCCTTTTTGTTTTTCGCCTAGCTCTTTTAGGATATCATACTTAAGCATTTTTTTTCTAAAGTTCCTTTTATCTAATTTATAGCCCCATATTGCTTCATAAACTTGCTGTAGTTGCGTTAAAGTAAACTTCTCAGGTAATAATTCAAAAGCAATGGGCGTGTATTTTATACGGCTTCTGAGTTTTTCTATGCTTTTTTGGATGATGTTTGCGTGATCAAATGCAAGTTCTGGTAAATTGTTTGTGGGATACCATACCGCTTGACGAACGTAATCACTGGTTGGTTTTAAAGCCATCTGCTCATCTAATCTGAGCATGGCGTAATAGGCAACCGTAATTACCCGACCTTGTGGATGCCGCTTTAAATCTCCAAACGTATAGAGTTGTTCCATGTAAATGCCTCGTAGCCCGGTATATTCATACAAGATACGTTGAACCGCATCGTCAATGGTTTCTGTAATTCCCACAAAAAAACCGGGTAAGGCAAACCAGTCTTTGTATGGGTACTCGTTTCGCTCTACGAGCAACACCTTCATTTCTCCTTCTTGAAATCCGAAGATAACACAGTCGGCAGTAAAATTTGAATGGATATTAGGTAGGTTTGATTGCAAAGCTCAATTTTTTATGAAATTTAACATCAAGTTTAAGTTTAAATTCTTATTTTTCAATAAATCTGAAAAAAGATTACTTTTTTGTTCTTAGTGTAATAAATACACCTTATCTTAGAAGCTTGATAATATACAAAATTAAAAATAAGAATTGATAACAGTGCGAAATATCAATAGAATTGGTGTGTTTACATCAGGTGGAGATGCTCCAGGCATGAATGCATGCATTCGATCTGTTGTTAGGACCGCGACATATAATAATCTTGAGGTTACGGGCATTATCCAAGGTTATGAGGGCATGATAACAAACAACTTTGTTGAAATGAACAGTCGTTCAGTCAGCAACATTATTCAGTTCGGAGGAACGATATTAAAAACAGCTCGTTGTTCAGAATTTAGAACTGTAGAAGGTCGTAAGTTAGCCTACGAAAATATTAAGAAAGCTGGAATCGATGCCTTAGTTGGCATTGGGGGGGATGGAACGTTTACTGGATTGGAGGTTTTTTCTCGTGAATTTGACATTCCAGTAATCGCTATTCCGGGTACAATTGATAACGACTTGTATGGTTCTGATTATACCTTAGGTTTTGATACGGCGTCGAATACTGTACTTGAAGCGATCGATAAAATACGAGATACCGCAGCATCACACGATCGCTTGTTTTTTGTGGAAGTGATGGGTCGTGATGCGGGTTATATTGCGTTGAATGCGGGAATAGGTGGAGGAGCTGAGGCGATACTACTTCCTGAAACTGAAACGGCAATTGATGACTTAATCAATAGCCTTGAAGTTGCTGCTAAAAAGAACAAGACTTCCACCATCGTTATTGTGGCTGAAGGAGATAGAAATGGGGGTGCATATAATGTAGCTAAACGTGTAAAAAATAAGTTTGACTTTTACGATACGAAAGTTACTATTTTGGGCCATTTGCAGCGCGGAGGAAAGCCGAGTAGTTTTGATCGGGTTTTAGCAAGTAGGCTGGGATATACTGCTATTAATCTCCTATTACAAGGAGAATCTAGAAGAGTCGTGGGAATTAGAGGAACCTCTGTTCAGCACATTGATTTGAAAGAATCAATCGAAAATAAAAGTACTAGGCTTTCAGAGGATATGGTTACAATGGCGAAGATTTTAGCTTTATAATTTTTATGATCATTGTTGCTTATAGTGGCTCAAGATTTGCGAATTGGAGGATAGCCGAAAAAGGACGAGTATTAACAGGATTTAAAACTGCTGGAATAAATCCTTTTCAAAATGACGAACGATCAATTTTGCAGCTACTTCATGGCAATAGCTATTTTATTAATTACGCGGAAAGAATAAAAAGGATTTATTTTTTTGGAGCTGGAATTGCAACAAAAGTAGAGGCTGCAAAAATATCCAATTCTTTGTCCTTGTTTTTTAAAAATGCCAAAGTGTATGCCTACCTGGATATGCAGGGTGCTGCAATTGCCACCTTTAATGATAATGACGGTATTGTAGGTATTATTGGTAGTGGATCTAATTCCGCATATTATAATGGAAAGAAACTTGAAAAGAATAATTTTGGATTAGGATACATCTTAGCAGATCACGGGTCGGCGACTTGGCTTGGGAAGCAATTGTTGTCGACTTTTATTATTGAAACAATACCTAAGGAATTATCTAAAAAATTTTATTCCAAATATTCCTTAGACAAAAAGCAAATTATGGAAAGGGTTTATCGACAGGCTAACCCAGCTTTGTTCTTAAGTTCTTTTGCGGATTTTATTTTAGAAAATCGTGAACACCCTTTTATTATTGGCTTAATTGAAGAAGGTTTCAGTCAATTTTTTGAAAATAATTTAGTTTCTTTGAAGAGGAAACACCCAGATGCATTGATTAACTTTTCTGGAAGTATTGCATCAGACTATGAAGAGATATTACGAAATATTGCTAATAAGTATAAGATGGAAATAGGCGTTGTGATAAGAGAGCCTATCCATAACCTTTTAAATTATTATATTAATAAAAACAAGTAAAAATGAAAATTGGAATCAATGGTTTTGGCCGTATAGGCCGATTGGCTTTTAGAGCCGCTTTGCAAAGAGATGATATTGAGGTTGTTGGGATAAACGATCTGGTTGATCCAGATTATATGGCGTATATGCTAAAATATGACTCAACTCACGGGAAATTTGAAGGCACGGTAGAAGAGAAAGACGGAAACCTAATCGTAAATGGAAAAACGATTCGTGTTACTGCAGAAAGAGATCCTGCAAATTTGAAATGGGGTGAAGTAGGGGCGGAAGTTGTTTTAGAGTGTACTGGTTTATTTCTTTCAAAAGAGTTTGCTCAAAAGCATATTGATGCAGGTGCAAAAAAGGTAGTTCTATCAGCACCGGCAAAGGATGATACACCAACGTTTGTGATCGGTGTAAACGACGACGAATTGAAAGCGGATCAAACGATCGTATCAAATGCATCATGTACAACAAATTGTTTAGCTCCTATGGCGAAAGTATTGAACGATAATTTCGGTATCATTGAGGGGTTAATGACAACAGTGCACGCCGTTACAGCTACTCAAAAGACTGTGGATAGTCCGTCTCAAAAAGATTGGCGTGGTGGTAGAGGTGCATATCAAAATATAATTCCTTCTTCAACAGGAGCGGCGAAAGCTGTAGGACTAGTTCTACCTGCGGTTAAAGGAAAGTTAACAGGGATGTCTCTACGTGTTCCAGTTGCAGATGTTTCAGTGGTAGACTTAACTGTACGCTTGGAAAAACCAGCTACTTATGATCAAATTAAACAAGCTTTTAAAGACGCTTCCGAAGGCAGCATGAAAGGTGTTCTTGGATATACAGAAGACGACGTAGTATCTTCAGATTTTATTGGAGATCCACGCACCTGTATTTTTGATGCTAAAGCTGGAATTGCTTTGAATGATAACTTCGTAAAAGTAGTGGCTTGGTATGACAACGAATGGGGATACTCAAATAAACTAATTGAGTTGGTTCACAAAGTTGGTAGCTTTTAGATAATTTATTTTATCATACTAAACAGGCCGTTATGATTTCAATTCGGGAAACATAACGGCCTGTTTTTTTTGATTTAGCTCAATTGAGCTAACATCTTTTTAATTTCTATACCATCACTAATTTGTAATGGTATCTTATCATCCAGAAGTTCAGAATTTAGGTAATTCATCAAGGAAGGTTTCTGTGTTTTCGCAGAAGAATGATACTCTTTGGCATTAGTAATTTCCTTTAATTCGAGAATGTTTGTCGAATTAATGCCTGCACCGGGCATAATAGAGATTCTGTTATTTGCCTTTTCAACCAGTTCCTTAATTAAATCGGTAGCTTCTAATACAGAGTTTTTTAAGCCAGAAGTGAGGATTCTTTCACAGCCCGTGTTAATTATCACTTCTAATGCTTTAAATGGATCTTTACACCGATCGAAAGCTCGATGAAAAGTGACTCCCATAGGGGAGGCTAATTTCACTAATTCCTGGGTACGTTCGTAATCTACTTCTCCATCCTTTGTAAGGATGCCAATAACCACGCCCTCGCAACCCAGCGTTTTGCACATCTCGATATCTGCTTTCATGATATCGAACTCTTCTTTGGTATAGAGAAAGTCACCTGGTCGTGGTCGAATTAAGACATATAAACTAATGTGCAATTGCTTTCTTGTTTCGGAAATTGTTCCAAAAGAAGGGGTGGTTCCCCCTTCATTTAAGTTTTCACAAAGTTCCACCCGATGGGCACCAGCATCTTGCGCAATAAGTGCTGAATGCATTGAATTGGCGCATATTTCTAAAATCATGCTTATTCTAAATTATCAATATCCTGTGTTAATAAATACTTTTTCCATCAATTAACAAATCTTGTTTTTCGGCATCGCAAACAGCAAATGTGAATCCCTTTTGCAAAGCATAAGCTCCGTATTCCCCATTTTTGTTTAGTGCTAGAAAGCCTACTTGGATTTCTTTCGCTGTTTCCGGTTTCTTAGCAATAATTCGCTCAACAGCTAATTTGCAAGCTACTTCTGGCGAGTGTCCCTGGCGCATTAACTCTACTACCAAGAAACTTCCTACCGTTCGAATTACTTCTTCGCCGACTCCAGTGGAAGTAGCGGCACCAATTTCGTTGTCGACGTACAAGCCTGCACCGATTATTGGACTATCTCCTACACGTCCATGCATTTTAAACGCCATTCCGCTAGTTGTACAAGCACCTGATAAGTTTCCACTTTCATCTAACGCAAGCATCCCAATGGTATCGTGGTTATATTGATTGCCCGGTAATCGATTTGGATCATTTGATAGGTTTTCGATATTGATAATCGGAGAGTATTTCTTTTCCTTAAGCCACTCTCTCCATGCTTTTTCAGATTCAGGCGTTAAAAGATTTTCCTTTTCAAAGCCATTGGTAAGAGCAAATTGCAATGCTCCCTCGCCGACAAGCATTACGTGCGGAGTTTTTTCCATGACCATTCTAGCTACAGAAATAGCATGAGTAATGTTTTCTAAGGCAGCTACAGACCCACAATTTCCTAGTTCATCCATAATGCATGCATCGAGGGTAACGTGGCCATCTCGATCTGGATAGCCGCCCTTGCCAACGGTAGAGTTTTTAAGGTCAGCCTCCGGTATTTTTACGCCTTGTTCTACTGCATCTAATGCACGGCCACCCATCTTTAATATATCCCATGCAGCAAGATTGGCGGGAACACCAAAATCCCATGTAGAGATTACAATTGGTTTATTAGAAGGTTTATTGCTAGGTCCTTTTGAAGGAATCTTTAGTCCTAAATTTGAAAACCCTAGCAGTGAAAGTCCTGCTATACCTGATTGAATAAATTTTCTTCTTTGGATTGCCATATGTTTCGCTACATTTAAGTCGTGGTTTTATAAAAGTATGCAAATATTAGGATAAATTTGAATATTCGGCTTAATCAACCTATTAGATTAGGCACCTACATTTCAAATTTCTTTAGATGAGTATTAAACCAGTATTACCTGAGCTGTTCAAATCGGGTATAGCGCGAAGAATGGGCAAATTCACCCTTCATTACGTTCCTTATCTTCTGGAACTTAAACATGTGTTTACGGTAGCGAGTGGGTCTCGAACGAGTACGCCGGTAGTTTTGACGGCTATAGAGTTTGAAGGATTCATCGGTTACGGAGAAGCATCGATGCCCTTTTATTTAGGCGAATCGCATGCAAGTGTTATGAGTTTTCTAGATCAAGTAGATTTGTCTGTCTTTCATGATCCGTTCTCCCTTGAAGAAATATTAGAATATATCGACGGAATTGCAGTGTTGAACACGGCTGCTAAAGCATCGATTGATATTGCACTGCATGATTTAATTGGTAAAATTATGCAGCAGCCATGGCATAAGATTTGGGGCTTCGATTCTGAAAAAGCCCCAACTACTTCATTTACAATTGGAATTGATACGGCAGATATCATCCGTAAGAAGGTTAGGGAGGCCAGTCCATACAAATTGCTTAAAGTGAAACTAGGTTTGGATACCGATAAGATGATGATCGAGACGATTCGTGAAATTACTGATAAACCAATTTGTGTAGACATCAACCAAGGCTGGAAAGATAGAGAATTTGGACTTGAAATGGCTTTTTGGCTGGCTGAAAGAAACGTTGTATTTATTGAACAACCTATGCCAAAAGAATGGGTCGATGATAATGCTTGGTTAACGGAGAACAGTCCGATACCTACCTTCGGTGATGAGGCTGTTCAGCGTTTAGGAGACGTGTATCGTGCGAAAGGGATTTACAGCGGAGTAAATATTAAATTAATGAAATGCACAGGAATGCGCGAAGCACATAAGATGGTTAATCTTGCGAAGTCGATCGGTTTGAAAGTGATGTTGGGGTGTATGACAGAAACCACTTGCGCAATTTCTGCGGCATCACAATTGGCGCCAATGGCGGATTGGGCTGATTTGGACGGGGCTCTTCTTATCACAAATGATATTTATCGTGGGATGCGAATAGAAGATGGGGCCATTGTTTTATCGTCTAATCCAGGAATAGGAGTAGCAGTAAAATAGTTAAGCAAAAGCAGTGAACTTCAAAAACAAAAGCATCTCTCAGCGGTTTTATTAAAAGACTTTAATTCAGGTTAAGCTTAAAATTTATTCCAATGAAAAATACTGAACAACATATTGAGGATTTGCACTTTGAGCACAAGCTTTGGCAATCTGAAGCAAACTTCTACCGTGATGAGTTAAAGATTTATCAGAAACAAATTGAAGGGGTAGGCCAAAGAGATGTTCCTACTGATGCAAAGGATAGAGTATCTTATTTTGAGAATCAGTTTAAAGACAAACATAACCAACTACAATCTTTAACCCAAGAAATCACTGAACATGAGCATTGTTTAGCAGATATCGAGAAAGATAGCGCCAATAATAGTAAAAGTGGAGATTCAAACGAGCACTTGGAGATGCGAAAGAAGTTTGTCGAGTTTAAAGACAAATATTCTAAACTTAAAGATGAATTTAAGAAGTTTTTAGAAGACTGGATTTAGCTATTAAGGTTCAACATTCCATACCATTGCTAATTTCTCGTCGCCGACAGAAACCAATTGATTATTATTTCTGTTCCATACTATTTTATTGATTGAAAGTTTATGCGCATCATATCCTTTCTCAAAACTAACCGTACGAAGAAGTTTAAAGTTCTCACTATCCCAGAATTTCAAACTTTTGTCGCGACTTGCCGTGACAAAAACCGGAAGTTCAGGGTGATAGGCAATACCATAAATGGTAAACATATGGGCCACGATTTGCTCTTTTAAAGAAAAATCCAAAGCATGGAAGATATTTAATTTGGCATCTCGGCCACCCGATAATAAATAACGCCCATCTGGGGAGAAGCATAAAGAAGTTATCGGCAATGTATGTTCATTAAGTTGTTTGATAAACGTATAGTCATGTGCATCATAAATATAAATTCGAGCATCTTTAGAGCCAAATACGATATGTTTTTCGTCGGGACTTAATGCAATATTTCGAATAGTCGTTGAAGATACTTGGAAGTCATGCACTCTCTTAAAAGTCCTCCAATCCCATACAGAAACTGATCCATCTTCCGATGAAACGATAATTTCTGATTTGGTTGGAATGGTTTCAATATCAAAAATCGGTTTCTGATGATGTTCTAAAGTCGCTACTACTTGCTCATTTTTGAAGTCATAAATACTTACTTTCCCACTTTGCTCGCCGACAGCCAAACAACTGATTTCAGGAATATAATGAAGAGCATAAACGGAGGTTTGAACTTTCATTAGTATTGAACTGAAAGTCATTTTATCTAAATCCCAAAGTACGACCCCCTTATCGTTCCCAGCTGTGAAAAGCATATTCGGCAGCGGCCCATTCTCAACGGTATAAATTGGATTCTGATGACCACTAAGAATAGCATCCAGCTCGATTGTAAGTTCTTTCATATTAAAATCGTTAAGAATCAAAAATGCCCAATATTAATGCCTCTTTTCTAAGTTCTTTGCAATTTTTTCGAGAGGAATGTCTTTTTCGCGTAACAAAACTAGTAAATGGAAGAGGAGATCTGAGGATTCGTTAATAAAATCAGATTTGCTTTCAGTCAAAGCAGCGATTACGGTTTCAACACCTTCCTCACCAACTTTCTGTGCAATTTTATTGATCCCTTTTTTACGAAGCTTGTTTACATAAGAATCCTTTTTGGGATTATTATATCGGTCTTGAATAATAGATTCTAATTCAAAAAGAAAATTTTGATTATATGAAGTTTCAAAGCAACTGCGGCTTCCGGTATGGCAGCAAGGCCCCACAGGGTTTACTTTAATTAAGAGAGTATCTTCATCGCAGTCTATATAAAAATCAACCATGTTAAGGTAGTTTCCACTTTCTTCTCCTTTAGTCCACAAACGGCTTTTTGAACGAGAATAGAATGTCACCCGCTTTTCTTTTTTGGTTTTTTCCCAAGCCTCTTCATTCATATACCCTAACATTAAAACTTCTAGTGTATTGTAGTGTTGAATGATTACAGGAACAAGTCCTTTTCCTTTGGTGAAGTCAATCATAGTTTTTTAATAATGAGTAGTGGTTTGTTGATTAGCGAACCGCGATCCCTTTGTTTTTTAATTCTTTTTTCAAATCAGGAATCATGATTTCGCCATAATGAAACACAGAAGCTGCCAAGGCGGCATCAACGCCAGTTTTTTGAAAAACCTCAATGAAGTCTTGAATAGAACCCGCTCCGCCTGATGCGATAAGGGGGATGGATAGGTCTTCATTAATTTTTTTTAGTAAATCGCAATCGAATCCATTTTTCGTTCCATCGTGGTCCATGGATGTCAATAGTATTTCACCAGCACCCAATTCCTCTACTTGCTTAATCCATTTTTCGGTTTCAACTTCAGATCTTATCCTCCCGCCATTTAAGTGGACAAAGTTTTTTCCTTCATATTTGCGGGTGTCGACAGCTACCACTACAAACTGTTTTCCAAAAGATCGTGCAAGCTCCGAAATGAGCACGGGATTCCTAAAAGCGGCTGAGTTGATCGATATTTTATCAGCACCTGCGTTTAGCAAAGCGTCTGCATCTTCAATCGCTGATATTCCCCCACCAATCGTAAAGGGTATATTGATATTCCTTGCGATATCTTTCACAATATTGACCATCGTTTTCCGACCTTCATTTGTTGCAGAGATATCAAGAAAGACCAATTCATCAGCCCCCTGTTCTGAATATTGCCAAGCAAGTTCTACAGGGTCACCTGCATCTTTAAGGTCAATGAAATTTACTCCTTTTACAGTTCTACCATCTTTTACGTCTAAGCAAGGAATAATTCGCTTGGTGAGGTTACTTGTTAAAATTTGATTAGGGATCTTAGGTTCCATTCCTTAATTTCTTCTATACTGATCCGTCCTTCATAAATCGCTTTTCCTACGACAACGGATTCTACATTTATTTTTGATACTTCAACGATATCTTCCATTGAACTGATACCGCCTGAGGCTATTAACTTGATGATGGGGGAGTGTTCTATCAGTTTTTTATAAAGTTCAACGCCTGCACCGCCTAATTTTCCGTCCTTATTTATATCCGTACATAAAAACCTGAAAAAGCCCAAATTAAGGCATCGATCTATATAATCAATTAATTTAATAGGGGAGCTTTCCATCCATCCAGAATATTTTATTACTTCATCGAGAACATCAATGGCAATTACGATTTGATCTGAACATTTGTCTTTCCCGCAGTTCAATGTACTTAATTCGTCTAAAAACTCTGGATTGGTGATGGCTTGGGTTCCCACGATTATTCGATGCAAACCCGCTTCGATAAGCCTTTGGATCATTTCTATACTTCGAACACCGCCACCGTATTGGACTTTCATGTCCGTTTTTTTGATGATGTCAAAAAGGTATTCCTGATTGCTGAAATCACCTTTGGCTCCGTTTAGGTCAATAATATGAACAAACTCTGTTCCGTTGGACTGGTACTTGTCGATCATTTCTTCTAAACTGACATCGTAGGAAGTAACGTCTTTATAATTCCCCTCACGGAGTCGTACTACCTTTTTGTCTAAAATGTCGATTGCTGGAATAATGTACATTGTATATTTTTTTAAATAATTGAAAAGTTTTTCAACAAGGCTTCTCCCATCTTTCCGGATTTCTCAGGATGAAATTGTAAACCATAAAAATTATCTTTTTCAAGTGTTGCTGAAAAAACCGTTCCATAATTGCAAGATGCACTTGTAAATTTAGAATTATATTCTACAAAATAAGAGTGAACGAAGTAAAAGTGGCTATTGTCTGGAATTCCTTGAAATAAAGCGCTATCCTTTTCCAGCTTTATCGTATTCCAACCCATGTGTGGAGTTTTTAAAGCGGAGTTTTTGGGAAAGTTGAGTGTTTTTAGAGGGATTAAACCTAACAAGTCTTGATTCCCCTCCTCCGAATAGGAGGTTAAAAGTTGCATCCCCAAGCAGATCCCCAAAACGGGTTTTCCCAAGTCTCTTAAAGCATCGACCATATCGGTTTTATTTAACCTATTCATTGCAGCGCCTGCATGCCCAACTCCCGGAATAATAATTCGATCAAAGTCATTTAAATCCTGACTTGAATTGACCATGCCAAATTCTATTCCCTGTCTATTAAGAGCGGCAGACAGAGAGAATAAATTTCCCGCACCATAATTAACAATTCCAATAGCCCTTGGTTTCATTCCCTTATCGATAATCTATAGGAGTCCCTTTGTACTGGGCAATCTCATATTTTCAAAATCACGTTTAATAGCGATTTTTATGCATTTGGCAAATGCTTTGAAAATTGCCTCAATTTTGTGGTGTTCGTTTTCTCCTTCTGCTTTAATGTTTAAATTGCATTTCGCAGCGTCTGAAAAGGATTTAAAGAAATGAAAGAACAGCTCGGTCGGCATTTCCCCAATCTTTTCCCTCTTGAAATCCGCATCCCATACAATCCAGTTTCTCCCGCCAAAATCTAAAGCTACTTGAGCGAGACAATCATCCATGGGAAGAGAAAAGCCATAGCGTTCAATGCCTAACTTGTTTCCTAAGGCAGCTAAAAATGTTTCACCTAAAGCTATTCCTGTATCTTCCACGCTGTGGTGCTCATCAATATGCAAATCGCCGACCGTTTTAATATTGAGGTCTATTCCACCGTGTCGTGCAATTTGATCCAACATATGGTCGAAGAACGGAATACCGGTGTCGATTACGGATTTGCCACTACCATCCAAGTCTATGTCTATCGTTATATCCGTTTCATTGGTTTTTCGATGATGAATGACTCTTCTTCTACCATACTTTAGGTATTCATATATTTTTTGCCAAGAAGAGGTTTCTAAAGCAATGCTAGCTTGATCGATTTCTAAGTTTTCTTCTGAACCTAAGCTCGGGTTATTGTTAAGCCATATTGCTTTTGCACCTAAATTTTGGGCTAGCATTACATCATTCACACGATCGCCAATTACAAAAGAGTTCTCTAGATCATAGATTTCACTATCAAAATAATCCGTTAATAGTGCGGTGCCGGGTTTGCGGGTAGGCGCATTTTCATGAGGAAAAGTTTTGTCGATGTGTTCTGCAACGAAATGAACCTCCTCGCCAGCAAATGTGTTCATAATAAACTGGTGCACTGGTAAAAAGTTTTCCTCTGGATGAGCGTCCGTACCCAAACCGTCCTGGTTGCTTACTAGAATCAACTCAAAATCCAATTCCTTAGCGATCCGAGGCAAAAATTGAAGAGCCCCAGGGTAAAACTTTAATTTGCTGAACGAATCAATTTGTTCATCCGCCGGCTCAATAATTAACGTACCGTCCCGGTCGATGAATAAAAGGCGCTTTCTAATTTTAATTTCCGACATGATTTTTTAAGAATACTTTTTTAATACACTTAATAGTTCTTTGTTTTCTTCAGGCGTGCCAACGGTGATGCGTAAGCAACCCTCACATAGCTCCACTTTTGAGCGGTCTCTGACGACGATGCCTTTGCCTGTTAAATAATGATATATTCCTGCTGCATCTTCAGTTTTTACAAGGATAAAGTTGGCATCAGAAGGATATACTCGGTCTACAAAAGATAGTTCTTCTAATGCATTGGAAAGGTTTCCTCGCTCTTTTACCGTGTCCCTGATCCAGTTGTTTACCATATATACCTTATCCAAAGCTTCCAGTGCTAATGTCTGTGTGGCTTGATTTACATTATAAGGTGGCTTTATTTTATTAAAAATCTCAATGATTTCTTCACTCGCAAAGGCCATACCTAGACGTAAGCCCGCCAGTCCCCAAGCTTTTGAGAACGTTTGCAAAATCACAAGGTTACTATATTCGGTTAATTCTTGGATGAAAGTTTTAGTGCGAGAATAATTGATGTAAGCTTCATCAACGACCACTAGGCCATTAAAGTTGGTCATAAGGGTTTCGATATCTTCGCGAAATATCGAATTACCAGTTGGGTTGTTGGGCGAGCAAACGAAAATTATTTTGGTGTTTTCATCGATCGCTTCAGAAATTTTGTCTAAGTTAAGCTGAAAGTCAGCATCTAAGCTTACCTTTTTTACGCCTACGTCATTAATGTTTGCAGAAACTTCATACATACCATAAGTAGGCGGAAGAATCAAAATATTGTCTATTTGGGGCCTACAGAAAGCTCGGATCAGGATATCAATAGCTTCATCGGAACCATTCCCAAGGAACATGTTTTTAGAAGGAACTCCTTTAATCTTACTAATCTTATCTTTCAAGGCTACCTGCAAAGGATCTGGGTAGCGGTTATACGAATCGGGAAGCGGTGATCCAAACGAGTTTTCGTTCGCATCCAACAGAATGGAAGCTGTCCCTTTAAAATCATCCCTGGCACTTGAATAAGGAATGAGGGTTTTAATATTATCTCGTAAAATGGATTCTAATTTAAATGTTGACATGGTTTATTTTTTTTTATTGCGTTTCTTTCTCCTCCAGAGAAGATAAACGGATACTGACTGAATTTTTATGCGCTTGCAAACCTTCTATGGAAGCAAGGACTTCTACGGTGGGACCTAAGTTAATTAATCCCTCTTTGCTCGCTTCTTGAAAGGTTATTTTCTTGACGAAAGAATCTAGAGAAACCCCAGAATAAGCTTTAGCATAGCCGCTTGTGGGGAGAGTATGGTTAGTTCCGGAAGCATAATCACCAAGAGATTCAGGGGTATGGTGCCCTAAAAATACGGAGCCAGCGTTCACAATCCTTCTTGTTAGGCTTTCCGCCTCGTCAAGCGCAATAATTAAGTGCTCGGGGGCATATTGATTACTAAAAGAGAAGGCTTCATCAAGTGAACTGCATTCAATAGCATAAGAATTAGCTAAAGCCTTTTCAGCAATTTCCTTTCGCGGCAAAAACGCCAATTGATTTTTGAGTTCCCTATTAGTTTCATCAATAAGTTGCTGGTTTGTACTCACCAAGACGGCTTGACTGTCAACGCCATGTTCAGCTTGTGCCAATAAATCTGCAGCAATGAAAGCAGGATTACTGGTTTTGTCTCCGATAATTAGTACCTCTGAAGGGCCTGCCGGCAGATCGATAGCAACTTGAGAACTATTTTGGATGCAGGTTTTTGCAAGCGTTACATATTGATTCCCTGGACCAAACACTTTGTCTACTTTTGGAACGGACTCGGTTCCAAAAGCCATTGCCGCAATTGCTTGGGCTCCACCCACTAAATGAATTTTCTTAATCTGGAGTAATTGGGCACAATAAGCTAAATAACCATTGATTTTTCCGTCTTTTTGTGGAGGGGTACAAATTACGATATCCTTGCAACCGGCGATTCTCGCTGGAACTCCTAACATTAGAAAAGTGCTAGGCAAAACAGCAGTCCCTCCAGGGATATAAAGTCCGACCTTTTCAATTGGCCGTGCTTCCCGCCAGCAAAAAACACCAGGTGTTGTTTCCACTTTTTTTTCACGAGCGGCTTGAGTCTGGTGAAATCTATGGATATTATTGAATGCGATTTCTATGGCTCGCATTTCCATACGGTCAATAGTTTGGGCTAAGGCTTGAATTTCATCTTCTTCAATATATAGTGCGTCAAGGGTAACGCCATCAAACTTTAGAGCATAATCCCGTAAAGCCTGATCCCCATTTTCAGCAACTTGCTGAATCACCTGTTCGACCACATTGCGAATCTCTTTTGCCGAATCAGGATTGCGAATGATTAGCGAATCAAGTTCTGTTTGGCTAAGTGCATTGAAACGATATGATTTTAACATAAAGAGATTATAAAATGATTTTCTCAATCGGCATGACCACAATTCCTTGCGCACCAGCAACCTTGAGGCTGTTGATTTTGTCCCAAAAGTCAGTTTCTGGAATCACCGTATGAACGGCTACCCAGCCTTCTTCAGCCAAAGGAACAACTGTTGGACTTTTTACTCCCTGTAATAAGGTAGTGATCTTGTCCAGATTCTTTTTTTCAATGTTCAAAACAACGTATTTAGTCTCTTTCGCTCTCAAAACAGATTGAATACGTTGGAGAAGTTCGCTCAAGATAGAATTTCCATCTAGTCCGCTTCTACCTATTAATATGGCTTCGGATGCCAGAACATCGGCAAAAGGCTCTAAGCCATTGCTTCTTAAGGTTCCTCCAGTTGAAACAAGATCACAAATAGCATCACTGAGTCCTAAGCCCGGTGAGATTTCTACTGATCCTGAAATCGTCCGAATGTCAGCCGTAATCCCGTTTTTATTCAGAAATTTAGTTAAAATTACAGGGTAGGAGGTTGCGATAGATTTGTTCTGCAAGTCTTCCAATTCTAATATGGAGCCGCCCTTTGGTACTGCGAGTTTTAAGCTGCATTTACCGAAACCTAAGCGTTGAAGATAATCCACTTTTACCTCTGTTTCATGTATTACATTTTCACCTACTATTCCAAGGTCGGCAATACCATCTTGAACATATTCGGGAATGTCATCATCCCTTAAAAATAAAATTTCCATAGGGAAATTCGACACGCTTGTAATTAAGGAACTTTTATAATTTTCGAAACTTAGTCCGCAGTTTTTAAGGAGCGTAACTGAGCTTTCATTGAGCCGACCTGATTTCTGGATGGCAATTTTTAGTGATTTCAAAAGAGTTAGATTTAAGAATTAAACAAAGGGGTTACGCTTCACGTAGAAACATCCTAATTACATATCGCCACAGGGGCGATGGAAATGTAAATGGTGTAAAGCTACTGCGTTTTTCATGTTTTTCTTGCCTTTTGATTAGGTATTACAAATGTAAGGTTAAATTTGAAATATTCAATAAATAAGTGATTTTTTTATAGTTTAATTGAAAAAATAGCCCTTTTGACGAAATTTTAGTAATTGTTTTAATAGCTTTCAGCGGTCAGCTTTCACTTCTCAGCAAGTGTTCATTTGTCGTTTGTAAGTATATGGGCTATCAGTTCTCAGTAGTCAGGCATCAGCTCTATATATCCGTCTAATTCAGCCTTCCCGATTGTGCTACTGGTAGCAAACTATGCCTTTCTGCACCCCTTTACCCTCACTTCAAATGTGGCCTTATAATTTACGGCAGTGATAACCTGAGTGTCAGCAGCAAAGCTGCATAGTAAATTATCCAGCCACGAGTTTTTTTGATTACTTTTTTAAAAAAAAGTAATACCCGATATTCAGTTTTAGTCTCTGTTTCTACAGGCAATAAGCGAAATAGTATTAACACCAGAATTACCTTACCAAGATATTAGTGATAAAGCTATAATTTTCCTTATTTTTGCCCCATAATGGACAAAAAAAAGGTTGCTTTCTATACACTTGGCTGTAAACTTAACTTTTCAGAAACTTCTTCCATCGGGCGGTTGTTTCAAGAAGCTGGTTTTGAACCTGTTTCCTTTACTGAACAGGCAGATATCTATGTAATCAATACCTGTTCGGTAACTGAAAATGCAGATAAGAAATGCAAAAAGGTAGTGAATGATGCGTTGAAACATTCTCCGGATGCCTATATTACCATCGTTGGATGTTACGCGCAGTTGAAACCAAAAGAAATATCCGAAATTGAAGGTGTGGACTTAGTACTGGGTGCGGCTGAAAAGTTTAATATAATTGATCATGTTCAGAACCTTACTAAGTATCCAAAAGCTCGTGTCCTGAACCAGCCTATAGAAAATACCAATATCTTCGTACCAGCATTCTCCATTGGAGATCGAACGCGTACGTTCCTTAAAGTACAGGATGGTTGCGATTACTCTTGTACATTTTGTACTATTCCATTGGCTCGCGGAGCAAGTAGGAGTGGGACGATAGCAGATATTGTTGTACAAGCCCAAGAAATTGCAGCTTCAGGAATAAAGGAAATTGTATTGACAGGTGTCAATATCGGAGATTTTGGTTTACATGATGGTAAGAGAAAAGAAACCTTCTTAGAATTGATTCAGGCTTTGGATCAGGTTGAAGGAATCCAACGGTTTCGTATTTCCTCTATCGAGCCTAATCTCTTGAGCAATGAAGTTATTCAATTTGTGGCTTCTTCAAAGCGTTTTGTACCGCATTTTCATATGCCTTTGCAGTCGGGTTCCAATAAGATTTTAAGTCAAATGCGTCGTCGTTATCGCCGTGAGCTTTATACTGAGCGTGTAAAAACCATTAAAAGCTTGATGCCGGATTGTTGTATCGGCGTGGATGTCATCGTAGGTTTTCCAGGCGAAAGCCATGAAGACTTCTTAGAAACCTATCAATTCTTAAACGAACTTCCCATTTCTTACCTTCACGTATTTACGTATTCAGAAAGAGAAAATACCATTGCAGCGCAAATGGAAGGAGCAGTGCCGGGTTCTCACCGTTCTGATCGAAGCAAAATGCTACACATTCTTTCTGAGAAAAAACGGCGTTTGTTTTATGAAAGCCAGCTTGGTAAGCAATTTGATATTCTAGTAGAAGGGGATAATAAAAATGGATTTATGCATGGATTTAGCCCTAATTATGTCAAAGTCCGTACGCCTTATGATCCCTTGCTGGTTAACGAGGTCGTTCAAGCCAAACTACTTGAAATAAATGCGAATGGCGACGTAGAAATAGCACTTAAACTGGAAGAGCTTCACCACTAATTATATCTTATGAAATGATTTTACAAAAAAGCAAATCATATTATATAGGTTTTGTTTTATTGTCCGTATTGTTAACGAGTTGCCTCTCTAGACCCGAAAGGTATTCTTCTCAGCATCGGGGGCCACGCCATCATCCTTCCGCTTCTGAACGTGCTAATTCCACCACACTCTTGACAAATTACGCCCAACTTCTTGGTGTAGCGCCAAATGAACTTGAGAACACAAAATTATATGCTTTTATCGACGAGTGGATGGGCGTGCCGCACCGCCTCGGTGGACAAACAAAAATTGGTATTGATTGCTCGGGCTTCATCAATCAACTTTTTAATGAGGTGTACGAGAGGCCATTAGCTAGGTCTTCATACGAAATGGCAGATAAGATCAAGCGAAAGTATGAGAATCAGTTAGTAGAAGGAGATTTAGTGTTCTTTAGCTTTGGGAAAAAAAATATCGACCACGTAGGACTATACCTGAAGAACAACAAATTTGTACACGTATCTACAAGCAAAGGCGTGATCATCAGCGACCTGCACGAGTCGTGGTTTTATAAATACTTTGTAAGGGCAGGCACCGTTAAGTAATACTTCTAAAGAAGTTTTAAGAAAGAAGACTTATTTTTTATCTTTGAATTATAAATAAAATAAAAGACCCAGTAATGAGGAGTAAAGATGAAAATGAATTTTCATTCTGGACGAGCAAGAAAAAGCATGCGGTTTCAGAAATATTATTGTATGCCGTGATGATCATCGGCATTGGTTTAGGCATTCTTATTTTTTCTTAATACAATTCACATTTCCTCTGTTTCTAAAATCCATCAAAATGACTTTAATTTTAAAACGCCCTTTGGCTATTTTCGATCTTGAAACCACTGGCGTTAATGTAGCTTTAGATCGTATTGTCGAAATATCTATCTTAAAGGCAATGCCTGATGGCACCGAAGAGGTTAAGACGCTTCGCTTGAATCCTGAGATGCCCATTCCTATTGAGTCGTCCATGGTTCATGGAATATATGATGAACATATTGCTGATGCACCAACCTTTAAAGAAGTCGCCAATGAGATTGCTGAATTTATTGGAGATGCAGACCTGGCTGGATTTAATTCGAATAGGTTTGATATTCCGGTATTGATGGAAGAGTTTTTAAGGGTTGATCACCCTTTTGATATCGAAAACCGCTTTTTTGTTGATGTTCAAAATATCTTTCACCAAATGGAACAGCGTACGTTAAAAGCTGCTTTCCGTTTTTATTGTGATGGTGATTTGGAAAATGCACATTCTGCGGAAGCCGATGTGGCTGCAACTTATGAGGTGTTGAAAGCACAAATCGCCCGTTACGAAGGACAAGAGTGGCAAAACAAACAGGGAGAAAAATCTTTTCCTGTGAAAAATGATATCGAAGCTCTGCATGAGTTTACCAACCTTAACAGAGTGGTCGACTTTGCAGGGAGAATTGTTTACAATAAACATGGCGTGGAGGTGTTTAGCTTCGGAAAACACAAAGATAAGCCCGTAGAAGAAGTGTTTAAAACTGAGCCAAGTTATTATTCGTGGATGATGCAAGGCGATTTTCCTAAGTATACGAAAAAGTGTCTTGAGAAGATATGGTTGAGAACCAGAGAAGCCCAAAAGCAAAATCCACAGACGCCAGCATCTACGGTACCTCATCCAAAAAGAAACATCATGGAACAACAGAAGCCAAATGTTCCAAGGTCAAAGCCTACATTTAATCCGAACCAGAAACCACAGAATAGACCGTCTCCTAAGCCAAAACCAATAACGACGGATATGCTAGAAAGTTTAAAAGATAAATTTAAGAAATAAGGAAGTCGATATTTCGTTTTAGCCCAGCATATTTCGTACGCTTTACAGCAGACTTTTTAAAGACTTTCTGGAAGGTTTCTTCTGTGACCTCCAGCCAGTCCTTTTTAGTCATTCCTAGCAAATCTTTATGCGGAGTAAACTGAGGTTCTTGATGAGGAATTGAGAATTTATTCCAGGGACATACATCTTGGCATATGTCACAGCCAAACATCCAGTTTTCCATTTTGCCAGCGAATTCTTCAGGGATCTCCTCTTTCAATTCGATGGTTAGATACGAAATGCATTTGCTGGCATCTACTATTTTGGATCCTTGAAGTGCATCAGTCGGACAGGCATCGATACATCTTGTACAGGTACCGCAATGATCTGTGGCAATGGTTTGATCGTAGGATAGTTTTAAGTCGATAATTAGCTCACAGAGAAAGAAGAAGGATCCGTGGTCTTTCGAAATCAAAAGACTATGTTTTCCCACCCAACCTAGACCTGACTTTTGAGCCCAGGCTTTGTCAAGAACAGGTGCTGAATCGACGAAAGCACGACCAGAAACTTCGCCAATCTCAACTTGAATAAACTGCAATAAGGTCTTTAATTTATCTTTAATTACAAAATGGTAATCGGTACCATAAGCGTATTTGGATATCTTAGGCGCTTCTGGATCTTCTTGCTTTTCTTCGGTAAAGTAATTATATCCTAGAGAAATAACGGATTTAGCATCATCAACCAATAAGCGCGGGTCGAGTCGCTTATCGAAATGGTTTTCCATATATTCAAGCTTTCCATTCAGATTACCTTCTAGCCATTTTTCTAAATGAGGAGCTTCTTCTTCAAGAAACTTAGCTTCAGAAATACCACAAAAGAGAAAACCTAATCGCTTGGCTTCCTCTTTTATGATTTTACTGTTTCTTTCTTGGCTGCTCTGCATTGTGCAAAGGTAAGCTTTCAAAATACATCATGCCAAATCAGATAATCTTTAGAAATTGGGTTTGAGCAGGTATTTATCATAAAAACGAAAGATATGTTCTGCAGCTTCTTCAGCGGTGTCCACCAATCGGTATAGGTTTAAGTCTTCCTTGCTGATGGTTCCCGCCTCAAGCATTCTCTTCTTTATCCAGTCAAATAATCCACCATAATATTCTGTTCCTACCATGACAATTGGGAAACGTGCGATTTTCCCCGTTTGAATGAGTGTAATGGATTCAAAAAGTTCATCCATCGTTCCAAAGCCACCTGGAAGAACAATATACCCCTGTGAATATTTCGTGAACATCACTTTTCTTACAAAGAAGTAGTTAAATTCCATAAGCTTGTCCCGGTCAATATATTTATTATGAAACTGCTCAAATGGTAAGTCAATATTAAGGCCCACAGATTTTCCTCCAGCTTCAAAAGCGCCTTTATTTGCGGCTTCCATAATTCCAGGCCCACCACCAGAGATAACTCCGTATCCTCTTTCAGTTAATAAACGTGCACAATCTTCTGCTAATTTATAATTTGCATGGTCTCGAGGGGTACGTGCAGATCCAAAAATAGAAACGCAAGGGCCTATTTTTGCCATTTTCTCAAACCCTTCTACAAATTCAGCCATGATTTTAAAAATTTGCCAAGAATCTGTAACTTTAATCTCTTGCCAAGTTTTATCCTCAAAAGCTTCCCTTATTCTATTATCTCCTTTTTCAATCATATTCATACTTATTTCGTGCTAAATTAATCATTTTTCAGAGGTATATAGGATATAATAGGGAATATTAACCCTGATTATTTTATCTTTGTAAAATGAATTTCTCTTCTAAATTATTAGAAAGCGCAGTCAATGAATTTAGCCGCCTACCCGGAATTGGGAATAAAAGTGCGCTTCGGTTAGTTTTGCATATTCTACAACAACCCGTTCATGATGTTGAGCGATTAAGTGAGTCATTGATTCGATTAAGAAAGGAAATAAAACATTGTGTAAAATGCAATAATATTTCGGATCAGGATATTTGTGAGATATGCATTTCGGTAAAGCGTGATAAAGGATTGATTTGTGTGGTGGAAGATACTCGAGATGTTATGGCAATTGAGAATACAAATCAGTATAACGGTGTATACCATGTTTTGGGAGGCCTAATTTCCCCAATGGATGGCGTAGGGCCAAGTCAGTTGAATATCGATTCATTAATCGATCGTTTAAAGGATGACCAAGTTGAAGAGGTAGTTTTAGCACTGAGTGCAACTATGGAAGGCGACACCACTATTTTTTATTTATATAAAAAGATGAAGGAATTTAATATTCGCATTACTACCATTGCACGTGGAATTGCTTTTGGTGGAGAGTTGGAGTATGTGGATGAAGTAACATTGGGGCGCTCGATTGCGACTCGTATTCCTTATGAGCGAAATATGGCTTAACGAAAGGCGGTTATCTATGTTTAAAGGAAAAGTTGTGGTCATTACCGGTGCATCTTCCGGTATCGGAAAGGCATGTGCTGAAGCATTTGCATTCAATGGAGCTGACCTGGTTTTGGCGGCGAGAAATTATAGTTCTTTGGTTCAACTTGCAAAAGTATTGGAAGAGAACTATTCTATCAAGGTACTTGCTGTGAAATGTGATGTGAGTAAAGAGGAGGACTGTGAAAACCTAATCAATGAAGCACTCCTTCATTTCAATAAGATCGATGTTTTAGTTAATAATGCAGGAATAAGCATGCGTGCATTATTCAAAGAATTAGATTTGGCGGTTATAAAAAAGCTGATGGATGTAAATTTTTGGGGCACTGTATATTGCTGTAAATACGCAATGCCGGCGCTGCTTGCCTCGAAAGGAACAATCGTCGGGGTATCTTCCATTGCTGGATATCGTGGTTTACCTGGACGGACGGGTTACTCAGCATCGAAGTTTGCAATGAACGGTTTTCTGGAATCTTTGCGTGTGGAAACACTTAAAACGGGTATCCACATTATGGTGGCCTGTCCCGGTTTTACCTCTTCTAATATCCGGAATACCGCATTGGATACGTCTGGAAATCAGCATGGAGAAACGAGCATGGATGAGAGCAAAATGATGAGTGCAGAAGAGGTAGCGACGCGCATAGTAAGGGGAATTGCTGGTCGAAAGCGAACGTTAGTAATGACCACTCAAGGAAAGTTGGCGGTACTGCTCAATAAAGTTATTCCCTCTTGGCTTGATAAGCAAGTATATACCTTATTTACTAAAGAAAAAGATCCACTAATTAAATAATTTGGTTTCAAAATTGAATTATTTATTGCAAATTAGTGTAAATGAAATAAGGAAATGGGAAAAGAAACAAGCATTACTGCCGAGCTTATAAATAAGGAAGACCTTATACATTATAAAATCATTAAGGCGCAAGAAGATCAAAGTACCATGTTGCGTCAAAAATTGAATGGTGCTTTAAGGCTCGGTAATGAGTTTAAAGCAAAGAGTACAATCGTTTTTCAAACTACTGAAGGACCCAAAAGGGTTGAAACGACTGTTTGGACCTTGACAGATGGTTATCTTCAAATTAAAAGTGGAATGGTTATTCCCTTAAACAGTTTGATTGATGTCACCTATTGATTCCATACTTTCTCGAAGATCTACTGCTACAACCCTTGAGATACCTGGTTCAACCATCGTTACGCCGTAAATGATATCAGTACTGGCAATGGTACGTTTGTTATGGGATACGATAATGAATTGGGAGTTGTCTGAAAATTCGCGAATGATGTTATTGAATTTATCGATGTTGCTGTCGTCCAAGGGAGCATCAATTTCATCAAAAATACAAAAAGGCGCAGGTTTTAACAGATACAATGAAAACAAGAGAGCAGTAGAAGTAAGGGTTTTTTCCCCGCCTGATAGCTGATTAATCGAGAGCGGCCTTTTCCCTTTTGGTCTAGCAATAATATCAATATCAGAATCCAAGGGGTTTTCGGGATCCGTGATGATTAAATCACAGGTGTCTTCTTCGTTAAACAAAGATCTAAAAACAATTTTAAAGTTCTCTCTAACCTTAATAAAGGCTTCCATGAATTTTTCTTTTGCATTTAAGTCAATCTCGCGAATGGTTTTTAAAAGTGTTGCTTTGGCATCTATTAAGTCACTTTTCTCACTTTGAATAAATTGGTAGCGCTCATTCATTTCTTTGAACGCTTCCATGGCCATAGGATTTATTGCGCCAAAGTCATCTAATTGTTTCTTGATTTTAAGGATTCTTTCAGATAAATCGTGTTCATTCTCGTCTATTTCATCGGGATCTTGTAGCTCATCTAAATCGAAAGAGAACTCGGCCGAAAGGCGTTCTTTAAATGCATTTAGTTCTAAATCGTAATTCGTTTTTTGTTCTTTTAAATCATTTACCAAGGTGTCTGAAATCTCTTTGTTTTTTCTTAGAACTTGTATGGCTTCCTCTAACTCGTTAATTTTCCCTCTTGAAGAATAGTATAATTGTTCTAGTTCTTGAAGGCCTTTTTCAAGGCCTTCTTTTTCTTCGTATAGACTAATTAAGTCATCGTCGGAGAGATCAACATGCTGTAGGACCGCTTTGATAGCATCTTGGATTTCTTGAAACTCTTTTTCTTTTTGCTCTACTTGTTTCTCAATAGTTTCGATTTGGATTTCGCGGTATTCAATATCTTTTTCAAAGCTTGAAACTTTATTGTTCTGTTGATGATAAGTGATATTGGTTTGATTATAAACAGAAGATTTCTCAAGAAGCTCATCTGAAAGTAGACGTACTTGCTCTTGTTTTTCTAGGACATCCTTTTCAAGCATTGAGCGTTCGCCATGGAGTTTCAAAAGTTTAGGATTAGCTTCTTTTAATTCTACTTCGAGTGCTGAAATTTTATTTTCAATGTTTTGCTTTTTTTCTAAGGTGTCTTTTATAAAAGCCTCATATTGTTCTTGCTTGGTTTTAATTGAAATATATTCATTTTTTAATTGCTGAAGTTGCAGTTGGTATTCTTCAATTAATTGTTTCTGTGTTTGCTGTTTAAGCGCTGCCAGTGAAGCGGTTTTTTCTCTTAATTCAGAATCTGCATTTTCTTGGAGTGTCTTTAGCTTTTTAACTTCCTGCGCTAATTTTTCTAAGTTTTTAGTGCGGCCTATTCGCTTTCCTTCAAAAAGACCTACCGAACCACCTGATAAACTGAAGGGTTTTTTAATATATTTTCCGTTTGCGTCTAGAAAAATTAACTCTCTAGATGAAAGGTTAGCTGTCTCAAGTTCTGGACTTTGACTTTCCTGAATATAAACGGAATGCAAGAGATGGCTACATAATAATGCATATTCGTCTTCAATGTCAACAACTGTTAGAGCGGGGATCAGGTTTGACGGAACTGCAGCTGTTTGCACGTCTAGTGGGGGCAGACTTTCTAAGATAAAGAAACCCGCTTTTCCTTTGCCTGCATCGTTTAATAAATTGATTGCGGAATACGCTTCTGTGAACGAATTTACAACATAATAGTTCATAAAGGGTTCGAGAAGGTTCTCGATTGCGACTCTATATTCTTCTTTGCAAAGTAGAATATCGGAGAAAAGCGGAATGTCTTTATCCCAGTTTTTGCTTTTTCTTAAAAATCGAATGGATTCTGGAAAGCCTTCCAGGTTGTCAACCATTGATTTAGTTAAATTAAATTCATTTGTCTTTGCATCGACAAGTCGGGAACGTTGTTGGTATTCTTCTTTTAAACGTTCAAGAGAATCAAGTTGGTTTGCAATAGATTCGGTTAAGGTATTTTCAGCTTCTTGAGTGTAATATAAATTTTCTTCTAAAACATCGATATTTGAATCGATTTCGATGAGCTTTTCGTTGAAGACAGAAAGTTCGTTTTCCCGACTTTGTTCATCAGAAATATTTCTACGGCTTTCCTGTCTTAAAGCGTCACCTTGTATAGTAAGGATAGTAATTTGTTTTTCAATCTCGTAAACATCTTTTTGAACTGTGTTTTTGGCTTTACTTAAGCTGTCCAATTTCTCTTTCTCGACAGATTGCACGCCTCTGAGCGATTCAACCTCTTCTAATTGTCTAGCCAATTCAGACTCAATCGATACCAGCAGATTATTTGCTTCTAGGGATTCTTCTAAAAGGCGTTTTTTTTGATAAAGGATATGGTTTTTTTGCTGTTTATCTTGGGTGATTTCCTTATTTAGTTGCTCCTCGCGCTTTTGGAAACTGTTAAGCTGTTCGTTTTTTATTTTCTTTTCGGTCTCGAAGTTTCTAATTTCAGTAATGTGCGAATTGAGTTTCTTTTGCTGAGTAGAGAGGTTTTGTTCATTTATTAAATTGCCTTGCTTCATTTGATGGAGAGACGCTTCCATTGTGTCAATTTTAGTACTAATGGTCACGCGCTTGGTTTCTTCTTCCAATATTTTGGCTTGGACAGTTTTTAAGGATTTCTGTGTTCCTGATATCTTAAGGGCAGTCATCTTTAAACTCCACGATTTATACTGCTCTTTTAACTTATAATAGCGCTCGGTTTTTTTTGCTTGGTTTTCTAAGGCTTTTAAGTTTTTTTCAATTTCGTATAAGAGGTCTTCGACTCGACTTAGGTCGTTTTCTGTATCTTTAAGTCTGGCGAGCGTTTGTCTTTTTCGTATTTTGTATTTCGATATCCCAGATGCCTCTTCAAACAAATTCCGTCTTGAATGGTCTTTATTATTAATGATCTCTTCGACCATTTTAAGTTCGATAATGGCATAAGAATCGGATCCAATTCCAGTATCTAAGAATAAATCGGTAATATCCTTTAAGCGACATTGCACGTCATTTAACCGGTATTCACTATCACCATTTCTGTAGAGTTTTCTTGTAATAGTAACTTGTGAAAAATCAGTAGGGAGAATATTTTTGGTGTTATTAAAGGATAGAGACACCTCGGCCAGTTGGGCTGCTTTTCGAAAGTTGGTTCCGTTAAAAATGATGTTTTCCATTTTTTCAGAACGCAATGTTTTTGTGCTTTGTTCACCCAAAACCCATCGAATGGCATCCACAACATTCGATTTGCCACAGCCATTCGGCCCCACAATAGAGGTAATGCCCTCATCAAAGTTGATGGTAACTTTATCTCCAAAGCTTTTAAATCCTTTAATTTCTAGTCGGGTTAATTGCATGTGTGGTTTGTTCCTCTATTTCAGGTTTTTTGTGCAATTTAAGATTAGCATTTGATACTTACCAAACTTAAATAATTTTTCTATTTAATAATTCGGTTGCACTGTGAAACGAATTTCCTCGTCGTAGCTGCTATTAAATGAAGCATTTATCATGGGAGATATATTTGTCAATCGAATTTGTAAAAGAATTTCAAAAAATAGTGTACCTTTAAAAGATGGAGAATATTGTGATTGTTATAGCTGTTATTGCGTTTTTTCTGTTTAGCACATACTCAAATTACAAAAAGGAACAGGAGAAAGCAAATACTAGAGATCCCTCTAAACCACAAAGTCGACCTAGCACCCCGATTCCATCACCGCAGGAGGTGCCTCATCCACTAGAAATCCCCAAATGGCTGGAGGATTTTCTGCCGCCACAGGAAAGGGTAGAGCCCAAACCCAAACCCAAACCTGAACCCATTCCCACTTCATCTTACGATCATCATCGATCTATCGATTATAAACCTGTTAAGTACGAGCGGGTAAAATATGTTCCATCGGAACTGCCGGCTGACCTATTAAAGGAGTATAGAAACCTTCCAGAAAAGAAGGAAATTGATGAGTTAAAGAGATCGGTTGCTATCCATTCATCTCACTCTCATCAATTTAAACGCCTTCAACCTTTCCTTCTTGTAGATAAAGTCGAGGAAGAAATAGAAGTTCCCGCCTTTGATCTACGCGAAGCAATCATCATGAATGCGATATTAGAACGCCCTTATCGATAATTAGATTTGGATGCTGAACTTATCTGCATCTGCTAGAAACTTAAATTTATCTCGGTTTTCAATTAAATCATTTGGATAGATCGTGAACGTAAAAAGATCTTCATTTTCCGGTTTATAGTAGATGACCTCTCCGAAAGGAGAAATACACATGGACCCTCCGGGGTGATATATTTCATTTCCATCATATCCTACTCGATTTACGCCAATTACAAAGGATTGATTTTCTATCGCCCGAGCAGGGATGAGTTTCTGCCAATGATCAATTCTAGAATCAGGCCAGCTAGCGATATACAATAAAACGTCATAATCTTCGTCCACATTTCTTGACCAGACTGGGAATCGCAAATCATAACAAATCATAGGGCAGAACTTCCAACCTTTTAATTCCACAATTATTTTTTTTGTTCCTGCAATGAAGCTTTTTTCTTCTTTATCTAAAGAAAAAAGATGGCGTTTATCATATTGATCATAGGTACCATCTGGACGCATCCAAATCAAACGATTATAGAATTTTCCACCTTCTTCTATTATTAAACTACCAGTAATTATACAATCGTATTTTATGGCTTGTTCGTTCATCCATTGCATAGTTTTACCACCCATTGGCTCTGAACATTTCTCAACATTCATTGTATAGCCCGTATTGAACATCTCAGGTAAAATCACGATATCAGTCTTTAAACGTAATGACGTAAGTCTTAAAGCAAGATTACTGAGATTTTTATCAATGTTCTCCCAAAAGAGATAAGCTTGGAATGTCGTTACTTTTAATGGTTCCATTACGTAAATATAGCTCTTTTTAATTAAACCAAAAAGAATTCATATCTTAGGGTATGGGCTTGTCAGAAGATTTGCTACAATTTATCTGGAAACATCGACTGTTTAATCAGAATAACTTACAGACTCATTCAGGTAAAACCTTGCATATAAATAAAACCGGGAGTCATAATCTTCATTCTGGTCCTGATTTTGAATCCGCTTCACTTCTTATCAATAACATAAACTGGTTTGGGAATGTTGAAATACATGTTTCCTCTTCTGATTGGGAAACCCATAAACATCAGAAAGATAAAGCCTATAATAATGTAGTTCTTCATGTGGTTTATTACTATGATTCGGAAGTAAAGCGGGCGGATGGTACGGTTCCCGAGACATTGGTATTGATGCCGTTAATAAAGGAAAGCGTCTTATTGAATTATAGGGAGATTATGACGAATATGCATTGGATTCCTTGCGAGAGATTGATCGGCGAAGTGGATCCTTTTTATATGAATCATTGGCTCTCTGGTGTTTTAGTAGAGCGATTGATGGAGAAGTCTAGGTATGTTTTTCATTTATTAGATCAACACCAAGGAGACTGGGAGGAGGTATGTTATATCCTTTCGGCTCGCTCTTTTGGTTTTAAAACAAATTCGGACGCTTTTGAGATGCTCGCCAGATCGTTGCAGAAAGGATTGATCTCTAAGAATAAAAATAATAAATTAGCTATTGAAGCGTTATTATTTGGTCAATCGGGCTTGCTTGAGGATTATGAAGGCAAAGAGGACTATCCAGTGTTATTAAAGAAGGAATACGACTATTTGAAAGCGTTATATTCTTTAAAAGCGATGGATAAGCATGTTTGGAGATTTTTAAGAATGCGACCAGCTGGTTTTCCAAGCATGAGAATAGCACAATTTGCCGCTTTTTGTTATTCAAATGATCATCTTTTTTCTAGAATAATTGAAGTTGAAGATTTAACTTTGCACGACGAATGGTTGAGCAACCTTCCCGTAAATGATTTTTGGAAAAGTCATTATCATTTTAATAGCATATGTGAAAAGCTACACGGAAACCAGCTTGGTCAGCAAGGGAAACATAGCATCTTATTAAATGTTATATCTGTAGTTCTTTTTGCATATGGACAGTTTATTGGGAATGAGAAGTATGTTATTAGGTCTGTTGATTTACTTGAAGGCTTAAGTGCCGAAAAGAATCAGATTATAAGACGGTTTAATAAATTGGGTGTAAAGTGTGAAAATGCTGCACAATCGCAGGCTTTAATTCAGTTAAAAACAATATATTGCGACGAAAAGCGTTGTCTGGATTGTGAGATTGGTTTACAAATATTAAAAGCGAATAAAAAATGAAACGATTAATGATATTTTTTGAGCAGCGTTCTTTTGGGGTTTGTTCTTATTTAGGAGAACGTTTTGGTATCTCTATTTCAAAACTAAGATTGTTTTTTATCTATAGTACATTTTTAGCGGCGGGTTTTCCGATAATTGTTTACATTTTCGCTGGCATCGTTCTAGACATAAGAAACTATGTTAAGCGAATCAGAAACACAGTACGCGATTTTTAGACTGCTAAAATTTCTGCTATTTCTCGATGTCCTTTTTCAAAGGCTAGATCGGAAGCGGTTTTCCCTTGATCGTTTTTGATATCTACTAAAGCCCCTTTTTCCAGAAGCAGAATTAACATTTCGATATTTCCGTTTTTCGCCGCAGCATGTAGGGGTGTCATTTGGGAAGCTTGAATAACATTTACTTCAGCACCAGCTTCCACTAGCATTTTTGATATTCCCTCAAAGTTTAAGTCGGTGGCAACATACAACGGATATACGCTATAGCCGTTTTTTGAAGCTAAATTTGGATCAGCACCATTTCTTAATAAAAAACGAACTATATTCTCATTGCCAAAATGGGTAGCCATTCCAAGGGGTGTAAACCCGTGCGGTGAATATTGGTTTATTAGATGTGGGTCTTCATTTAAAAGATTATTGGTGTTTTCTATCAAATCGGCTGCCGCGGCTTCGAAAATATCAACTTCTTCTAAGTGCTTAAGGATCAGCTTTACAAGCTGATGTTTTTTGTAATAACAAGCCAATAGAAGTGGAGAAATATCATGACTTGTTTTTTGTATCGCTAAACTTGGGTTATTGTGTAGCAGGTTGTCGATAGCTAAACCATCTCCGTTTTCAATGTATTTTTCTAATAAGCTTAAACTCATGATCGTATAAATTATCTCGTGTCTTCCGTATTTTTAATCTTTAAATGTGCAATTTATGGGTGATTTCAAATAATGATTTAACCAAAACTCATCCAAAGTATTCTAAAAGCAACCAAAAGTAAGGCAAATGCCAAACTCCGAATAATTAGTTTGCCCTGAACTCGCGTTGAATATTTAGCTCCAAATTGTGCGCCAATCAGAACGCCTAGTCCTAACCAAACGATTTCATGGACACCTTGGCTTAATATTCCTTGAAAATAATGGACAATGCTTCCTGTCAAAGCCATTAAAGATAACACAAAATGGGAAGTTGCTGTAGCAATGTGTACTGGGAAATTCAATAAGTTTACCATCACAGGTACATGGATGATTCCACCGCCAATACCTAACATGCTGGATGCAAATCCAACAAAGAAGCTTATTAGGGAGCCAAGTAAAAGGTTGTACCGATAAATATAGCGAATGCCTTCTATATCAATGATATATCTTGCCATTTCCCAAAATGATTTATTTTGAAGCTTGTTTTTTGAATCGGTGTTTTTTAATGGGTTAATGATCAGTACCGTCGAAAGAATCAATAGCATGACTCCGAAAATTAAATTGAAAGTGTCTCTTGCAATAAAAGAGGTTGCAAAAGCACCAAGCACAGAGCCTGGTAAAGTGGTGATGCAAAACAACCAAGCCGACTTATAGTCTATTCTTTTTTTTAATCCATAAGCGATTGACCCTGACGTAGCATTTAGAAAAACTACGGCAAGGGAAACCCCTGTTATAATTTCTGGACTTTTATCGGGATAAAGGACGAGGAGTATAGGAACTAAAATAAAACCCCCTCCAGCTCCGATTAACGTGCCAAAGCCTCCAACAAGCAAACCTAGTAACGTGAGTAGTAAAGCTGACATTTCACTTTTTAGATTACGTTGCTTTAAAGATATCGAGACCACCAAGGCATAACCATCTTTATTTGCAAAAAAACTGTTTTAACTGTTCCACAAAAGTACAACTATTTAAGAGAAACAGCGATTTATTGCGCTAAGGAGATTTTATTCTTTCTTTTTATTTAGCTTTGAATTTATTTTCTCCATTAAAATACTTTCTTGTCGCAAAGGAGTAAATGGTGTCAAATTATCGATTTTGAGGGTATGAAAAAGAAAAATATCATAGTGGCGGTGACGGGAGCCAGTGGGTCAATTTATGCAAAAGTTCTATTTGATAAACTCAAACAATTAGGGGATCAAATTGAAAAAATAGGAGTAGTAATGTCCGATAATGCGAAGGACGTATGGAAGTACGAACTGGCAAATGAAGACTATTTAAACTATGATTTTGACTATTTTGACAAAACGGATTTTTTCGCACCTTTTGCATCTGGATCGGCCGGATATGATACCATGATCGTATGTCCCTGTTCTATGGGAACTTTGGGCAGAATTGCCCATGGAATTTCTGATGATCTAGTAACTAGAGCAGCAGACGTGGTTCTAAAGGAAAGAAGGAAATTGATTTTGGTAGCGAGAGAGACGCCTTTTAGTTTAATACACTTAAAGAATATGCAAGTGATTGCGGAGGCTGGGGGGATTATTTGTCCAGCAAACCCTTCATTTTATAGTTTGCCAAAAAACTTTGATGATTTGGCAGCGACGGTTGTTGACCGTGCTTTGCAATTAGCTGGTTTATCCATCGATTCGTATAGATGGGGTGAGAGTGAATTATAGTCAGTCTTTTATAACTGAAACATAGTTGTTTCTAGATATTTATAAGTATATGAAACCGACACAGAAGCTTTCTTTGTTATTATGGATTGCACTTTGTGTGTTTTTTCAGCCTCAAGCATTTAGTCAACTTAAAATCGAAGGGAAGGTTGTGACTGCAGATTCATCGTCGATAGTTTCGGGAGCTACCATACGAATTATTGGATCGAAAAAAAGTACTTTCTCTGATGCTTCTGGATTTTTCTCACTTCATGTTGACAACCTACCTGTAGAAGTCCAAATATCAGCGCTTGGATATTCTACCAAAACGATTAGTTATAATAAGGATACTACTTTTTTAAATATTAAATTACAGCGAGAAGGTCTTTTGCTCGACGAAGTATTAATCAGTTATTCTGCTAAATATAGGAATCGAGATAATTTAGCTGTCGCACTGATTAAACAGGTAATTGAACATAAAAACGAGAATTCTAATCAACAGTTTCGACCCTTTTCGTTTTATTCGTACGAGAAAGTAAGTCTTTCCTTAATAGATCCTCCTAAATGGTTAACTAATAATCCGATAACTAAGAAGTTTGGGTTTGTTTTTGAAAATATAGATAGTAGTGTTGTTTCCGAAGAGTCCAGTATTCCTATTTATTTGGAAGAAAAAAGCAAACGACATGATCAGGAAAGATCCAGAATGGATTCTAAGAGTATTTTGTTGGGTAATAAAAAAACTGAGTTTGATAGGCGATTTGTCAATAATAGTAATGTTGCAACTTTTCTTGACTATCTCTACGATGACATAAATATCTATGATCCCACTATTCTTTTATTAAATAGACCTTTTTTAAGTCCAATTGCCGAGACAGGTCCACTTTTCTATCAATATTACATTACCGATACCTTGTTTAAAGATGGATATGAAGTAATTGAAATGCGATTTATACCTCGAAATAAAGAAGATAGACTTTTTAAAGGCAAATTGTACATTACTAACGACGGCAGGTTTTCAGTTCAAGAAGCCAATCTTGAAGTTCAAAGTGAGGCTAATATCAATTGGGTGGAGCGTGTCGAAATCGATCTTGTATTTAAACGACAATCAAACGGTTTTTATTTTCTATCACTTTCTGACACGCGAATACATTTTGGCTCAAACCAGAACGAATTGCTCAGAGGCCACCGTTATGTCGCATTTAATAAATATGATTTTACGGGGGGCGATTCTGTTTTGGACCCGGATCATTTCGCTATAGAGAGGAATGAAATAAATTCAGAATCTTTTTGGCAGGAAAAAAGAACAGTGGAACTGTCAGATGCAGAGCAGCAGCTATATAAAAATGTTGATAGTTTAAATCGCATGAAATCCTTTCGGCGCACCCTGAGTTGGGGAAGGCTTTTATTGACAAGTTTCAAAACTGTTGGTCCGTTCGAAGTAGGACCTGTAGAATATATGTATAGCTTTAACGATCTCGAAGGAAGCCGTCTAAGAGTTGGAGGAAGAACAAGTTTGGAATTGTTTGAAAATAGTTATTTTGAAGGATACCTTGCTTATGGGTTCAAAGACGAAAGGTGGAAGCATTATTTAGGATTTGCTCGTAGTCTGAATCAACAAAAAGTTGGCGTTTATCCTGCTCACTACATACAAGTTATTCATCAAAAGGACGTTAATGAGCCGGGGAAGAGGATGGGATTTATAACTGGAAACTCCCTTGCGAGTTCTTTTACAGGAAGAAAAAGGGATAAATGGCTGTATAATACTAATTTTAAGCTTAGGCATGTTATTGAATTCGGTGAGCATATTCGACTTGAGACTTCTTTGACGCACTTCCAACAAGCACCTGCTGGTGAGTTGGAGTTTTTGCTTTCAGGTGCGCCGAATGACAAAGTAAGTTCATTGAAAACATCCGAGCTAGGGGTGGAGTTAAGATGGGCCCCTAATGAGGAATTTGCCCAAAAGAACTTAAGGCGCATAAGTTTTCCTAATCAATTCCCGATATTTAACGCACGTTATTTTATAGGTTTAACAAGACAATTAGGTACCCAATATTATCATAAAATAGATGCGGATATTTTCAAACGTGTTTATCTTTCGCAGCTAGGCTTTCTAGATTTCAAGCTTGGAGGGGGGAAGATATGGGGCACAGTCCCTTATCCTTTGCTACATATCCCGAATGCGAACCAAGCTTATTCACTCTCAAGTGATGCGTTCGAATTGTTGAACAATTTGGAGTTTGTTAGTGATCGTTACGCTAAGTTAAACCTCGACTATTCTATGCTCGGCTTTGTATTTAATAAAATTCCCTATGTGAAACGGTTGAATTTAAGAGAGGTTTTCGGCATTCGAGCCTATTACGGAACACTGCGCCTAGGAAATAGACCAGAAAATAATTCAATTACGCTTCTTTTCCCTAAAGATAAAGAAGGAAATACATCTACTTTTATTACAGAGGATGGTGTTCCTTATGTAGAATATTCCGTCGGGATAGAGAATATTTTTAAGTTGCTTAAAGTTCAATACGTAAAGAGGCTTACTTATTTGGAACATCCGGGTGTAAGAAAAGGTAGGTTTCAGTTCGGAATTGCTCTCAATTTCTAATTAAGAACCTCTAGGAAAAAGAGGTTCTTAATCGGATTTATTAGTTATTCATGGTCAAAGATCTTCATTTGTTAGCTGAAGGGGAATTGCTAAGCGTAAATCATCAACACCACCTGCTTGTTGGTAATCAATGCTATTCCAAGCTTTAGCGGAAGGGTGGTTTTTATCTAATCCATGCCGCAATAAAATGGTTAGATCAAATGATGAATCGTAACTTCCAAACGTGATTTCACCCAATAAACCCAAATCATCATCTTTGTATATATAATTTGTTATGGCATCACTCGGGCCAATATAGAAGAATTTATGTTCGTCAATCTCTTCTATAAATTCATGATTGATGTTTTCCCCATTGTGAAATAGACTTAGCTCCATCTTATATTTTTCATTCTTTCGCAAGTTATATTGAGCTTTATCGGTATATCCGTCTTTATCCATGTTAACAGTTATAACCTCGCTAGTGTCAGTAGAATTAGTGAAAGTAATAAGAATGGTATCATACTCTTCTTGATCATCTTCAAGGATGGGGTCATCTTTTTTGCACGACGCAAATACGACAACGATAGAAAATAGTATTGCGAGAACGATTTTTAGATTTATTGTTTTCATAATTTTTATTTTAGGTATAGTGAACATTAAAATTGATAAGATAATCTTAACGTTATATTACGGCCTCTGTCATGGGCATAATATCTAAAACTATTCATATATTCTTTATAGAGTTTGTTTAGTAGGTTTTCTCCTGACAGGCTTATTCCAAGTTCTTTATCGTTTATATTGAGGGAAGTTCCCATACTCATGCTTAATAAACCGTATGTGTTTGGTGGCGTCATAAAATCAGCCGCCTCGTCATAACGGGTTTGTTTGAACACAGTTTCATGTTGAATCTGAAAGAACGTTTTGGTTAATGTAGAATTCCGCAAATGTGGTGTTAAGCGCAGGGCGTTGCTAATCCGGTCGGAAGGGATTAAGGGTAGATGTTTCTTGTTTTCTACATCTCTAGCACGTACAAGAGAACCTTTTAATTGATATTGCATGGTTTCATTGATCGTATATGCAGCGGATAAATCCAGTCCATAAAAGATAGCGTCTGTCTGTTTGTACTCAAACACAGGGAAAGTTCCTCTTAAGCTTTCATCAAACTCTCCAGTCGGATTTAGATAAATATAATTCTTTAGAAAATGGCCATAAGCGTTTAACTCCATATAAAAGGACTCTTTTTGCATAGCAAAAGTATTAATCCATTTATAGCCTTGTTCTGAATTGAGATTTTCATCTCCTATTTCTATGGAGGCTGCGCCATGATGTAAACCATCACTATATAGCTCGTTAACGGTAGGTGGCCGCCATGACAAACCTAGGTTGCTGCGAAAGTCAACTCCACGTGATATTCGCCAAAGCGCTCCAAGAGATCCGGAAATATTGTTAAACGTTTGTTTACCCCCGTATAACTCCTTGTCTCTATTATAGCCTGCGGCATCTAAAGTTTTAAAGTCGTAGCGCAGTCCGGCTTCAAGTTCATAGTTTTGTTTAATTAAGCGCTCAATAAGATAGACACCAAGACCATAACTATCATAATTTGGAATCAAAGGAGTAGAATAAGTCCCAGGAATATTATTGTTCACGACAGCGGTTGCATTTAAACCGACGGTGCTATTTAGGCTTTTGGCGTTTATTTTATTAACGCTAAAATCCAAACTATGTGCGTCTAGCAATAAGTTCAAGGCCGGAATATCGCTACGATCGCCACGTCTGATATCGTATTCTTGTCGGGCATTTCTTTGAAAGCCATACTGCAGATCGAGTTGCGCTCCGTTTTCTAAATCTTTGTGTGCCTTTAGCTTCACCAAGTCGTGTTTCACTTTTTGGCGTGGTGCTTGGATTCGATACATGAATTCGCCATCCTCAAAGGGTCTTCCGTTTTCGATTCTAGCTTTAAGGTCCTCTAGGCTTCCAATATGGGATCCCGAAAAGATGCCGATATCTGTATTGAAATGACTATAATAGGCATCAATTACCGCAAATTTGTTTCTATACGTTAAAGCGGCTGAATAATTGACTTCCTGTAAACCTGTATTGTTTAGGTAGTAATCTGCCGTTTGGAAATTACCGCTTTTTTTGTAAGTGCCTTGCGCACGCCATGCTAAGCCTGGAAGTGCACTTACCGTGCCTTCAAGCCTTGCCGAGCCTACAGCAGAACGACCATTAGACGCACCAACTAAGTCTAATTCGCCTTTTATTCCACCATCAATTGGCAGAGGCGCCGGTTCAACAAGAATCACTCCGCCAATTGCTTCTGCACCGTAGCGTACTGATTCAGCACCTTTAATAACGTGTATTGTGGACGCGATAAACGGATCAATCTCAGGGGAATGTTCTGATCCCCATTGCTGGTCCTCTTGTTTTATTCCATTATTTACCATTAAAACACGATTGCTATGCATACCATGAATCACGGGTTTTGAAATGGTAGCTCCTGTTTGAAGCATGGTTACTCCTGGAGTGATTTTTAAGATTTCAGCTAAACTTTCTCCTTTAGATTGGGCAAGTTCCTCTTTAGTTATTGTATTTACGGTTGCAGTTGTTTTTAGCTTTTGTTGATGACCTACAACAAGCACGTCGTGCAAAACAACATCGGTATGCCTTATTTTAATAGAAAGATTTATATTGGTGTTCAGAGCAACAGCTTCTTCTTTGCGTTCGAAACCTAAACTTGTAATGATAAGATTGTAATCTCCTTTACAAAGGTTGGTAATTGCAAAATGTCCATGTCCATCGGATGTAAAAGTTTGATTATTAGGATGGAGGGTGATACTTACCCCAGACACTGGAAGATTGGTGTCTTCATCTATAATTCGTCCTTTAATAGTTAAATTACAAAGTTGTTGAGCTTTTGCTGATATGGAAATAAATACCAACAAAAACAGCACATACTTTTTTAAATTGCGCATGAGTTGATTTTAAAAGTTTGAATACTGAATTGTCATTGGCGGAGAAACCGTTAATATCCCACGTCATCCCGAACGAAACAAAGTGAAGCTGAGGGATCTCTTCGATCTGTGCAAAAATAGAGAGATATCTGCATTGCTGTGCTCCAGTCGATATGACGTTATGCGGTGCTCCGCGGTCATTATTCAGCTAGCGAGGTGGACTCTTATTACTGCTCTTTTTTAGATAAGAAAAAAGTGGTTCATGAGAATTACTAACATACAATGAGGTTAATAAAGACTCATAGTGTAAGGATAGATCGTATGTAGAGTAGTAAATATGATGAGCATGAGAGTGCTGAAGATAATAACATATTAGACAAGAAATGTCTGTATTATTGGCAAGATGAGAACTCTCTTTAATACTCTCTGTTTTCGAAATCGGAGAATGAGATACATGGGCAAATTGGATAGCTTGAATATAACCAAGGGTTATAAGCATCAGTAACGCTAAAATTTTATAGATATTTGCCCTCTTTTTCACTTTTATCTATTCTTAGAAACAAAGATTGGATAAATAATCATTAAAAACAAGTAACAATCGAGTTATGCCCTTGGATGAAAGGAGGTAATTACTGACCGCAAGTAGTCGCGGTCCAGATGGGTATAGATTTCTGTTGTGGTTATGCTTTCATGGCCAAGCATCTCTTGAACAGCACGAAGGTCTGCCCCGCCTTCAACAAGATGGGTCGCAAAGGAATGTCTAAAGGTATGGGGGCTAACGTTTTTTTTAATGTTCGCTTTTAAAGCAAGATCTTTAATGATCATGAAAATCATCACTCGAGATAGGGGAGTACCTAAGCGATTAATGAACACATAGTCTTCTTTTCCAGGTTTTATAGGAGCATGAATCCTAACCCCTTCAATGTAATGCCTTAGATGCTTAATGGCAGATTGTCCGATCGGTACAAGTCTTTCTTTATTTCCTTTTCCAACGACTTTGATAAATTCTATATCCAACGACAAATTGGAAAGCTTCAAATTGATTAGCTCACTAACGCGCAGGCCGCAGCCGTATAAAACTTCTAAGAGAGCTTTGTTTCTCGTTCCTTCCGATTTTGAAAGATCTATCGCATTGATTAATTGTTCGATTTCTTCAATACTTAGAAACTCAGGTAATCGGTGTATTAAACGTGGGCTCTCTATAAGTTCCGCAGGATTCTGGGTTACTTCACCTTCAATTGCCAAATACGTATAAAACGACCGTATTCCAGAAAGAATGCGGGCTTGAGAATGCTGCGACATTCCAAGTTCGTTTATCCATTTTAGAAGATCTTGAATGTGCTGTGTTTCTATATTTGCAGGGTTATTTATAGGAAATTCTAGTGTTTGGCTGTATTGAAATAACTTTTCTACATCTAAGGAATAGGCTTCAATTGAGTTTTTTGACAGCGACTGCTCAAGTTGTAGGTAAAGTTTAAAATTATCGATCGTGTTCTTCCATTTCATAAACAATTGCAAATTAAGCGATAATCTCTCTCGTTTTCGATATGAGTCATAAATAAAAATAAAATGCTTAAAAAGCTTGCTGGATGTATAGCAAATTACTATTTTTGCGTTCCTTAATACGGTGGCCATAGCTCAGTTGGTTAGAGCATCGGTTTGTGGTACCGAGGGTCGTGGGTTCGAGCCCCATTGGCCACCCTTCAAAGGGATAAAGTTTAAAACTTTATCCCTTTTTTTTCTCTTTTTGATTGTCAGTATCAATCAAGGGATCCAAAAAATAAGACTACGATGATTATAGTGTACAACCACTATAGGATGGCTATTGGACAACTATACAACGGCTATAGGATAAAAGTTCCTTAATACTTTCTAAGCACAACAACGAGAATAGGATTGTGCTTTTTTGGCGCAACGGTTTGTTGGTAATAATTTTGATAATCTGAATAGGAGAGAATTGATATAACCATTGCTGCCTATTCCAAAACGCTTCCTTATTTTGATAAGCTTAATGTGTCCATCTATATAATCTCGCGTTTGTATAGCAAAGAACCCAATTTTCGCAAGTTGTCTAAGGCAGTCCATGTATATGTAGAAGCCGCTTGATCTTAGTAATCAAAATGGTCTGTACCTGCCAGGGAAATATCGTGTTAAATGTTGGGAACGGACTCTTAATGACTCTTAGATTGCTGTATATCTAGTCGTTATATAAAATATATTTTTCGAAATTGTAGCGTAATATATGCGAGCAACGTTTTGTTTATGTAGAGTATAATCGTTACGGAATGATCATGGTGCCACAAAATTCACTACCGAGTGCAACGAGCTCATTAATGTCGATGAAAACAAACAATAATTAATAAACCGAGATGGACTTAGCGAAGCGATCTCTTGAACACCGATAAAACAAAAACGTTTGTGAAAAATAGTAACTCTGATAGCTTCAATGCCATTAAAAAACACATTATTATGATGAGAAATTTTAAGCGGAAAACATTGTTCATTTTGGTCATTATTTCTTTAAGTGTCGCTTCGTGCTCCAAAACAAAGCACGACAATGGATGTGAGGTGTTTTGTGAAGACATTCTTAGAATGACTCCAGTTAAAATTACCTATGTAAATGATCAAAACAAAGATTTGTTGTTTTCTTCCATCCCATCTTTATCTTTGGACAGTCTCTATATGTATTATTATTTCGATTGGAAAGAGCTTCCTAATCATGGCGATAAAGCGTATCCAGTTTCCTATTCTGTTGAGGGAGAGAATCCGAAATATCTGTTGGTTTATGGATCGCCAGGAAAAGAAGGATATTTTTTTACGCGATTCGGAAATGGACCAATCGATAAGATACATTTTAAGGCATCCTTAGATCTAACTCAATGCTGTCCTCAAAACAAAGTGGATGAACTTTACCAAAATGGAACAAAGAGAAGCATTGACAAGAAAACCGGGATATGGAAACTTGTGAAATAGCCGTTGATTTTAACGGTGAAACTCATCGTTAAATGCTTCTGTGAGAGGGATTTCATATTAATTATTCAAATATCGGATTAATCTCTTTGTTGAGAAAAAATTAATATCTTTAAGAGTCGATATAATAATTGAGTATTTGACGGGTCGAAATAATATTGAGGAGAGTTGCAAACGTGTCTTTTCGAGGAAGGTAAAACGCTCTTTTATTATTATACTTCAGAGGTTGGCCAGAATCAGAAAATATAATTTAAAGAAGTACTTTTTTCATTTTCCCCTTTTTATGCACTAACTATGAAACCCAATCGAAGAGAATTTATCAAAGATAGTACGCAAGTCGTTGCTAGTTTAGGACTTGCTTCCATGGCGGGATCAGTTTCTGGATTTGATTCTCTGAGAGAGGCTTCCCCTAAGAGCTCTGCTAACGAGGTGATACGAGTAGGATTAATAGGCTGTAGGAACATGGGTTGGAGCAATTTGTCCTCCATGCTGACACACGAGAACGTGAGCTGTATTGCACTTTGTGACGTGGATGAGAATGTATTGAATGAAAAAAGTGCAGAGCTGGAGAAGAAGACTGGAAAGAAGCCGATGCTTTATCATGATCATCGAGAGCTATTGGCTAATAAAGATATCGATGCTGTAATCATAGGTACGCCAGATCATTGGCACTGCATCCAAATGGTTGAGGCATGTGCGGCTGGAAAAGATGTCTATATAGAGAAGCCAATAGGCAATTCTATAGAGGAGTGCAACCTGATGGTAGCGGCTAAAAACAAGTACCAGCGTGTCGTGCAAGTTGGGCAGTGGCAACGTAGCGACCCGCATTGGATTGGTGCATTAGATTTTTTGCATAGTGGTCAGTTGGGGAGAATTCGATCAACGAAATCGTGGGCCTGCGTTAGTTACGGCAGAGATTTCAATGTAAAGCCAGATGCTCAAGCACCAGTTGGAGTAGATTATGATAGATGGTTAGGACCCGCACCGAAAAAACCTTTTAATCCAAATCGTTTCCATGGTAATTTCCGATATTTCTGGGATTATGCCGGTGGACTGATGACCGATTGGGGCGTTCACATGATTGATATGGTGCTAGCAGGCATGAAAGTGGATGTTCCAATATCTGCTTCAGCTGTTGGAGGAAAATATGGGTATCCCGATAATGCAGGCGAAACTCCAGATTCATTGTACACCGTGTATGATTTTGGAAATTTCTCAATGCAATGGGAACAAACGTTCGGTGTAGGCAGAGGACCCTATAATCAAGACATAGGAGAACCGGGAGTAGCTTTCATCGGAAATAATGGAACTTTAGTGATTAATAGAACGAAGTGGCAGGTGTATCCAGAAATAAGCAATGGCAAGCCTATGCTCGAAACACCCGAAATGGTATACAGCAAAACAAATGGTTTAGATCATCATACTCTTAATTTTTTAAACTGCATCAGATCTAGACAACAACCAAATTGCACGATAGAAATGGGACGCAATGCGGCGATTACTGCCCAACTTGGAAACATTGCCTACCGAACGGAATCAAAAGTTCTCTGGGATGACAAAAATAGTCGTATTATCGACAATAAAGAGGCAGAGAAGATGGCAAAAGCCTATTACCGTAGTCCTTGGAAACTTCCTACAATATAATAATGTTGATCGAGAATACGTTTATAATTACTTATCAAAGCACATAGAAGTAAATCGCCATGAAATGGCAAAAGCTTCCTATTAATACAAATACGTGAAAAATAGCATGATTGAACTTTATTTTACGGTTACTGTATAAAATTGCGCCGATGGTATATGCAATTCCTCCAGCCAGCAGCCATAATAGTCCGTAATATGGTAAACTCGCCATTAGGGGTTTTACTACACCAACAATAAGCCAACCCATCATCACATAAAAAAGTGTAGACAGCAATCTGTATTTTCCTATATATAATATTTTGAAGATAATGCCAATAACTGCCAGTGTCCAAATGACCACAAAAATTATCCAACCCAGCCGGCCTTCTAATGTAATAAGTGCGAATGGAGTATAAGTGCCTGCAATCAGTACATAGATGGCTGCATGGTCAAAAATATTACATCGTCGTCTTAGTTTAGGACTTTTAACGCTATGGAAAAACGTAGAAGCGGCATATGCCATTATCAAGCTGCTTCCAAATATAATAGAGCTAATAAGATCCAAGCGATCCCCGTTGCCAAGTGCATTTGGGATTAAAAGTATTAGAGCGAGAACACTTAAAGGTATGCCCAAACCATGTGTAATAATATTTATTCTTTCCTCAGCTGGAGGAAAATAAATTCTTTCGTCTCTATCTTCCATGATATTAAAGTTAAGATATAGGATTCTTAAGATGATAACATTTGGCTCTACCAAAAGTTTGTTTAGTACACCGAATGAGCGGTAAAAATCTAGATTAGAAATGTGAAAATTTCGTTAATCGCAGAGAATCATTCCGTTGGGGTAAATCAATGGACTTAAAAAAGGAATGTCTAAGTTGGCTCCTCTAAGAATAAACCAGCTACCCATAATTAAGAAAAGAAAAGGCAGCCAAGCAGACAATCGGAAAGGGATTTTTGATTTAATAAAGTTTCCAGCAATGGCCGTAGTCAATAATAAGGGCAGGGTTCCTAAGCCAAATAATACCATGAAGCGTGCACCGTTAAGTGCGCTACCTGTATTTAATGCGGTTGCTAGTGCCATATACACCATGCCACAGGGCAAGATACCATTTAGTATACCGGTCATGAAACTTCCGCCGGGTTTATGCAACCAATAGCCCATTTGTATTATCAAGGGGGCTAGCAATTTTTTCTGTATTTTTAAAACTGAGGAATTCTTAGTTCCAACAAAATGGAATAGAGCAATTAAAATGAGGGCGACACCCGTCGCAATGCTCAATACTTGTTGCCAACCTTTCATGGAAATTCCAATCCCGATAAAGCCGATAAAAAGGCCAATGACACCGTAAGTAAGGATTCTGCCGATTTGATATAACAAGCGATTTTTAGCTTTAGTCCACTGGCTTTCTCCGACCGAGGGCAGAGCGAGCAGAAGTGGACCACACATGGCTACACAATGCAAACTGCCAAATAGGCCCATGAAAAAAGCTAAATAATCTGAGGTCATGGGATGTGAATTCGTTTTTGAAAGTAAAAAGGAATGTTATGGTTTTCCCAACTCAAGTGGATTTCCCAAGCGCCCGTTTGAATGTTGTTTAAAGATAGAGTATATTTTGAATCCTTAGTCGAGAAAGGTATCGCCCTATCCAAGTGCTGGTCTGAAGGTCTTTTTAAAATGATTTCTCCTTCGTTGTTTGCTCCGGTAAACAGAAATTCTAAGTAATTGTCTTTGATGGTAATTTTAGGTAGAGCACTGTGAATTTCTACATTTCTTTGATGATCGAGCACAGATTCATAGTCTAATCCTTTTTCATAATAGCCATCCTCCACTAAAGAGTCTGTATCTTGGCTTACCATGTAAATTCCCACACTTACCGTAGCAACCACGATCGTGATTAATGTTAGTAAAATTTTCACTCCCCAATTCATATCTATTTTTCCACTGGTGCTACAAATGTTGTTTTTAAGTTCTCTACGGTTTTATCGCCTGAGACTATCTTTATTTTTATATTGGTTTTATAAGCTTCTATTTCGCTGGATTTGGTTCTTAAAAAGAAACTAAACTGAGCAGTTTCACCTTTTTTCAATACATCACGTGGATTAACGAACTTGATTTCAAAGTTGTCATTAATAGTTTGTAATTCAAAAGGAAGGTCGCCATTTGATTTGTTAATCAACTCTAAGTTGTAGAGGTTGGACACGGTACCGTCCTCATGAATTTGATAGCTGGTTCCTTTGGCTCTGAGGAGTGTGCCACCAACAATGGATCTTGAGAATAGTAGCCAGCCAAAAATGCCGATTAGGATGGCTAGAACCACAGTGTAGGCTATTGCACGGGTATTACTTGGTTTTGTACTTTTCTCTTCAATTTCTTTGGAAGAATAGAAGCCAATTAATCGAATAGGCTTATTGATTTTGATCATGACATCGTCACAGGCATCGATGCAAGCTGTGCAGTTGACGCATTCTAGTTGTAATCCATCGCGAATATCAATTCCGGTTGGACAAACCTGAACACATAGATTACAGTCTATACAATCTCCTAATTCGTTTGATTCTTCTCCTTTCTTAAGATGGCCTCTAGGTTCTCCTCTTTGATAGTCATAAGCTACTACTAAGCTCTGTTCGTCTAGCAATACTCCTTGTAAGCGACCATAAGGGCAAATATGTGTACAGACGATCTCTCTAACATAGGCAAAAACTCCATAAAATAAGAGTGTAAACACGGTGATTGATAATAGGCCTGCCCAGTGTTCGCTAACGGGATCAGTAATAATTTTATAGAGTTCATCGATCCCAATAACATATGATAGGAAAAGATTGGATATTAGAAATGAGATGAGCAGATAAATGCTATGTTTCGCAGTTTTCTTAAAGATTTTCTCTGAGGTATTGGGACCGTTGTTTAGTTTTCTTTGCTTGTTAGCGTCCCCTTCAATCCAATATTCGATTCTTCTAAAGATCAACTCCATGAATATGGTTTGTGGACATGCCCAACCGCACCAAATTCTGCCATATACGACTGTAAACAGTACGATGAAGACCATAAAGATCAACATCCCAAACACGAAAATATGAAAATCTTGAGGCCAGAATACTGTACCGAAAATGACGAACTTTCGTTCAATAATATTAAATAACAAAAATTGCTCTCCATTTATTTTAATGAAAGGAGCAATGATGAAGAATGCTAATAACGAATAGCCAAACCATTGCCTATAGTTAAAGAGTTTGCCTCCTGGCTTTTTTACCAACAAGGGACGGTCTTGCTTTATGTTCTTTGGACTAAGGGCTTTGGTTGACATTTTAGTTATTTTATAATTCTATTTCAGCGGCTACTGCATTCTCCGCGGCAAGTTCTTCATGTTTATCACCTTGCGGCTCTTTAGGGTTGGGGGGATTTGTTCCACCTATGGATGCAATAAAGTTTGAAACCTGAGCGATTTGAATAGGTGTGAGGCTTGACTCCCAGGGTACCATACCTTTATCGGGTACCCCATATTTTACAACCCTAAAGATATCTTTAATATCCCCTCCATGGAGCCAGTATTCATCCGTAAGGTTTGGACCGATCATCCCTTCTCCTTGATTGCCATGGCACATCCCACAATTTTGCAAGTAGATTTCTTGCCCAGAAATTATCATTTCCGGACTCAAATCCAATTCAACAGAGTTCTCGTCGATATTGGTTCCTGATGTAGCGAGGAATTCTAATCGCTGCTTTTCAGCGGCTTGCATTTCTGCCAAGTATTCTTGCTCTTGATTCATTCCCCAACCAAAAACATGATAAAAAAGGAGATAGCCAATTGCAAACACGATGGTGGAGTAGAAAAGAGCATTAAACCAAACTGGAGTCGGATTATCGAGTTCTTGAATACCATCATATGTATGATCAATCAATAACTCTTCTTCTTCTTCCATCGGTCGCAGCCCCAGTACTTTTTGCCAAAAGGTCTGCTGATTGGTTTTTTGAATTTTCTCTTTTTTAACTTCTTTCTTCTCCAATTGTAAGTCAGGTGTGGTTAGTTTTAGGGCGGTCTTTAATGCTCGCAGAAGAACTAACGAAGCTGTAAGAATAGCCAGAAGTAATATTATGGAAGCAATGATCAAGACTGCCATCCCTGGATCGACAACAATTAATATACTTTTCATAATGTTCTTTTTTCAGATTGATGATTTGGCTCTTCCTTATCAGCTTCTTCCATTGGCATTTCGCTCATGTAATCAATAAAAGGCTTTTTCATTTTAATCAATACAATAGTAACAACTATAAAAAAGACCATAAACATGACTAGCGAAAATAGTAAGTAATTCTCGTCTCCGTTTAAATTTGTGATTTGTTTGAACATGTTGATTTAATTTTTAAACGCCTTTTATTTTACCTTAATATCTGTTCCAAGTCGTTGTAAGTAAGCTATCATCGCAATGATTTCTTTATCAGGACTAACGTCAATTTGATTGCCTTTCAGATCTTCTACAATCTCATTTGCTTGATTTTCAAGATGAGTGATAGCTTCTTGATCAAAACCTGTGGGGTAGGGTACACCCAATATTTGCATGGCTCGTATTTTTGCAGGCGTGGTTGTTTTGTCCAAATCTTGGTCAATCAACCAAGGATAAGCAGGCATGATGCTTCCCGGCGAAGTGATTGTTGGGTCAAGCATATGGTCGTAATGCCATTTGTTTGGATACTTTCCTCCAAGACGATGTAAATCGGGTCCGGTTCTTTTGGATCCCCATAAGTAGGTATGGTCATATACATATTCACCAGCTTTACTATACTCTCCATAACGGGCTGTTTCCGAACGGAACGGTCTTACCATTTGAGAGTGACATCCCATACATCCTTCACGAATATAAATGTCCCGTCCTTGTAGTTCTAAAGGGGTATAAGGTTTTACACTTGCAATGGTTGGTACATTAGACGAAATCATAAAGGTTGGCATCATTTCCACCATTCCACCGATCAAGATAACGATAAGCGTTAAGGTCATAAATAAAGCGGGTTTGCGCTCTAAGCGTCGGTGCCAAGATTTTTCCGTTTTTACAATAGGTTCCAATGGCATGGCTTCAGCAGGTTCGTCTGCCAATAGCTTCCCTTGCTTCATTGTCTTCGTTAGGTTGAAAGTCATAAGGATTGCACCCGATAGGTATAAAGCCCCACCTACTGCGCGCATCATGTACATAGGAAGAATTTCTAAAACTGTAGTTAGGAAGTTTGGATATTTTAAAGTCCCTTCAGGAGTAAATTCTTTCCACATCAATCCTTGAACAACTGCTCCCCAGTAGAGAGGAATGGCATAAAATAAAATGCCTAAGGTTCCCAACCAGAAATGGACAGAAGCTAGTTTTTTAGAATATAGATCAGTCTTATAAATTCGTGGAATCAACCAATACAGAATGGCGAAAATCATGAAGCCATTCCAACCTAAAGCCCCAACGTGAACGTGAGCTACGATCCAGTCTGTAAAGTGAGCAATAGCATTAACTTTCTTCAAAGATAACATAGGTCCTTCGAAGGTTGCCATTCCATAAGCGGTAAGAGCAACAACAAAGAACTTTAACATGGGTTCTTTACGTACTTTATCCCAAGCGCCGCGCAGGGTTAGAAGACCGTTGATCATACCTCCCCAGCTTGGTGCAATAAGCATAATGGAAAATACCACCCCTAATGATTGAGCCCATTCAGGTAAGGCAGTATATAATAAATGGTGTGGTCCGGCCCAAATGTAAAGGAAGATCAAAGACCAGAAGTGAAGGATACTTAGTTTGTAAGAGTAAATAGGACGGTTGGCCATTTTAGGAAGATAATAATACATCATTCCTAGAAATGGGGTTGTTAAGAAAAATGCAACCGCGTTATGTCCATACCACCACTGAACTAAGGCATCTTGAACGCCTGCGTAGACATAATAACTCTTCCACATGCTGATAGGCAATTGGGCAGAGTTGACAATGTGCAAGACGGCTACGGTGACGAAGGTTGCAATGTAGAACCAAATCGCTACGTAAAGATGGCGTTCTCTACGTTTTACAATGGTTCCAAACATATTAATACCAAAAATCACCCAAATAATAGTAATAGCGATATCAATGGGCCATTCCATTTCGGCGTACTCATGTGAAGTTGTGTAACCAAGCAATAAAGTAACAGCTGAAGCCACAATGATAAGCTGCCACATCCAAAAGTGAATGTTACTTAGTTTATCACTATACATTCTGGTTTTGAGCAATCGCTGCATGGAATAGTAAATCCCCATGAATATGGCATTTCCCACGAACGCGAAGATGACGGCGTTGGTATGTACCGGACGAACTCTGCCAAATGTAGTATATTGGTTGTCGAAGTTCATAAAAGGCCAAAAGAGCTGTATAGCGGCTAGGAGCCCAACAGTCATCCCAATAATTCCCCATACAATCGTCGCTATCCCAAAGTTTCTAACGATCTTGTTGTCGTAACTGAATTTTTCTAACTGCATTTTTTAAAAGGTAGGTTTGTTATTTGTGTGTAAATTTAAGGCGTATGATTATAAGGCAAAATGATGACAAGTGGCTTGAAAAGTGAGCAACGTCATTTTTTATTGAATGCTTTACTGTTAGCGGATTTTTTTGATTCCTCTTGAGATGATGACAGTTCATCATCAAATAGCATTCGTATCGCAGGTGTCTGTGTATCTTCGTGTTGTCCGGTTTTGTTTGCCCAGATGAACGCACCTAGAAAAATAAGTGCAACAAAGACACTACAGCCAATAAGAAAGTATAAAACATCCATGTCTATTTTTTATTTAATTTTTTACCAAAATAATGAGTTGAAAGACTAGTAAAAGAAATAATCGTTACCGTACTTACGGGCATTAGTATTGCAGCAAAGAGAGGTGACATTGTTCCTTGAACTGCGAAACTGATTCCAATTATATTATAGAGTAAAGAAATTGCAAAGCTTCTATGAATTACTTTTACAGCATCTTTTGAAAATGCAAAGAATTGGGAGATTTTTCCGAAGGAAGAACCACTTAAAATAGCATCGCAACCAGGAGAGAAAGTATTAATATCATCACTCACCGCAATTCCGACATTTGCCTGTCTTAGCGCTCCGGCATCGTTTAATCCATCTCCAATCATGCAAACGGTTTTTTCATTAGCTTGCAAACCCTTTATATAATTGAGTTTGTCTTGCGGGATTTGATTGAAATGCATACGAGATTGATCGAAGATTAAGCTTAATGCTTTTTTATCCTTATCTCGATCACCCGAAATGAGGTGGATAGAATATTTTTGGTTTAAATCTGCGATGATACTAGATAAATTCTCTCTCCATTGTTGTTCAAAAGAAAAGAAGCCGAGAACATCATGATCTATTTTAACATAAACTCGGGTCTCTGCATTGTTTGATGCAATGATGTCTACTTGTTTGGCGTTACCTATCTTGACCAGGTATCCATTTATAAGAGCTTCTAGACCAAATCCTATTTGCTCATTAAAATTATAAGTTGGGTAAACAGTTTTTACTTGTAAATATTTATTGATCTCAATACTCAGCGGATGATTGGAATTTCTACATAAAGAAGCAACTAATTGCTTTTCATCATCACTTAACGAACCAGAAAATATGATATTACTAGCATTAGGTGCCGATAAAGTGCCAGTTTTATCAAAAACCAACTCATCTATCTTCGCCATTTTCTCTATTGTAGCGGTGTTTTTAATAAAAAACTGGTGCTTGTCGAAGATGCTCAACGCTGCCGATAATGTAAAAGGAGAGCTTAGTGCCAGTGCACAGGGGCAAGCTATAATTAATACCGCTGTGAAGGCCGCCCATGCTTTAGATGAGTCCTGATTGAGCATCCAGTATGCCGCAGCAAATACTGCAATGCCAATAAGTATGATCGTGAAGTATTTACTGACAGTATTCGCAAAAGTTTTGAACTTGCGATTGCTATCGTCGAAGTTCTCGTTATTCCAGAGCGTGGTGAGATAGCTTTGAGATACTGACTTGATGATTTCTAATTCAATTGCTTGTCCAAGTTGTCGGCCACCTGCATAAACCACCTCTCCCAGAACTTTTTTTGTAGGAATGGATTCTCCCGTGACAAAGCTAAAGTCGATGGAGGCATCGCCGTTTAATAAAATGGCATCAGCAGGTATAATTTCATTGTTTCGGATTAAGATTCGATCACCAACTTCTAGATCCGATATCGGGGTGGGCTTTTCTTCTGTATCGTTAATTTTAGTAACAGCGACTGGGAAATAAGAGCGATAATCCCGCTCAAAGGAAAGATGATAAAAAGTGCGTTCTTGAATCCATTTTCCAATCAGTAAAAAGAATATCAAACCACATAACGTATCTGAAAAACCCGCTCCAGTTTTGGTTAAGATCTCAATTGCTGATCGTAGAAAAAGAACAAAAATACCCAAGGCTAAAGGAACATCCAGATTGAGTTGATTCTGTTTTAAACTTTTCCAAGCTGAAATAAAATAGCCTCTACCGCTATAAAGCATGGCAGGGATGGCTATTGCAAGGTTAATATATCCGAAAAAGGCGGCGTATTTATTTTCGTATTTTGAGATTCCTAAGTATTCTGGAAAACTCAGCATCATTACATTACCAAAGCAAAAACCAGCGACCGCAATTTTCCTAATCAACGCATCGTTGTTTACCTTCTTTTGTTCTTTAACAACATCTTGCAGTGTGATGATGGGTTCATAACCGATAGTGATTAATAGTTTAACAAGTTCCCGAAGACTAATCTCCTGATGTTTAAATGTAATATTTGCTTGCTTTTTTGTAAAGTCTACTCTCGAAGATAAAACGGAATGATTAAGCTTATAAAGATTTTCTAAAAGCCAAATACACGAGCTGCAATGAATGGCGGGCACGAAGAAGGTTATCTTCGTAATCTCTCCATCTTTGAAGTCAATTAATTTTGCAGCAATTTCTTCTTCATCAAGGTATTCTAAGTGATTTGTTTTTTCCTTTTGCGTTTTTCCGGGGTATTGATTGTATTTGTAATAACTATCGAGGTTGTTTGAACTTAGAATTAAATAAACGCTTTGACAGCCCAAGCAACAAAAGTCGCGGCTGTCTGATTGAAAAAGATCGGATTTTACAGGATCACCGCAATGGAAGCAATTTATCTTTTGATCTGTTTGAGTATTCTCTTTCATGTATCCGGTATCAAATCGCTTGGCTAAATGTATTTTCGGTTGGTCGGTTATCTGTTAACCTCGCATCGAAAACCATGCATATATTTCTTATAAAAGCTTTTCCTTGTTCGGTAACCTCTAAACTATTAGGAGAAATATTTACTAGCCCATCGGCTTCAAACTTAAATAATTTATGATATACTTTTGAAAAAAAATCGTATTTATCATCGTTCCAAGTTGTTTTTCCTTGGCACATAATTTCGAGAATATTTTTTCTTAAAGTTGCATCTAATGAAGTATGGATATGCCCTTTCAGGAGGGGAAGTTTATTCTGTTTAAGAATTGCCCTGTATTCCTCAACCTTTTTAACATTTTGGGCAAATGCGTTCCAAGAATCACTTATGGAAGATACCCCTAAGCCTATCAATAGCTTCGAAGACCGATCGGTATATCCCATGAAATTTCTATGTAAGGTACCTTTTTTGAGGGCTAAAAATAAGGAGTCGTCCGGAAGTGCAAAATGGTCCATCCCAACATCATAAAAGCCGGCTTCGCAAATCATCGTTTTTCCTAATTCATAAAGCTGTAGTTTTTCGTGATCTTGAGGTAGGTCCTCGTCTGTATAGCGCCTTTGTCCTGGTTTTAACCAAGGCACATGCGCATAACTATAAAATGAAATGCGATCAGGTTTTAATTGAACAACTTTTTCAAGGGTATCGCGTACCGTTTTAAGACTTTGTTTCGGCAATCCATAAATGAGATCGAAATTGATGGAACTATAACCGATTTCACGTGCCTCCCTCATCACTCTATTTACCTCATCAACCGTTTGTTTACGATTGATAATAAATTGTACTAAAGGATCAAAATCTTGGATACCCAAGCTTAACCTTCTAAATCCCAGCTTATGCAAGGTTTGTAAATGCTCTTTTGTAGTATTCGCCGGGTGAGCCTCAAATGAAAACTCAGCGTTAGGAGTGGTTTTTGTATTTTTTAAGATTGAAGTGATTAAGAATTCTAGGTTCTCTGGTTGGAAAAAGGTAGGAGTGCCTCCACCTAAATGTATCTCATTAACCAAAATGTCGTCTCCTAAATGTTCGCGATAAAGACTCCATTCCTTGATTACATCCTCGATATACGGGAGTTCGACACTATGGTTTTTGGTAATACGGGTGTTACAGCCGCAGTATGTACAAAGGCTTTCACAAAACGGGAGGTGAATATAAAGACTTATACCTTCTTCTTTGGTTTGCTTGTGCGTGGTAATGACTTGTTTTATCCATAGCTTTTCACTCCAATTTGCAGTATCCCAGAGGGGAACTGTAGGGTAGCTAGTATACCTCGGAACGGGTACATTATATTTTTTAATCAATCTTTTCTCTTCTTGGTTCATTTTCTAGCTGGATAACAAATCAATAATTTGCCAAGCTCTTTCTTCAGGACTTAAGTTTTCATTTAATTTGCAAATCTGGATTTGCAACCTTTCAGCAGCTTTATTGTCAATATGTTGAATAGAGTTTGAGCGAGTAATAATCTTTAGGACACCTTGTTTTTTTAGGTATTCTAATAAAGGAGCGGTGAGGACATCCGATTCAGAAATGATAACAACGTCCTTCCCCGAAGAAAACATCGAGGTTTCAGTGTTTAATTCGTTAGAAATAAGAGTCAGCTTATGGCGTTTTGCATTCGCCCTGACTAAAAGCTCTTTTTCTTTCGATTGGATATTATAAGCAATAGCATTTATTAACGACATCTTTTAATAGAATCAAATAGGAGAATCATTCCCTACATTTAGTATCAAAATAATAATCGAAATTAAGGCTTATTCAACGAATGAGAATGGAAGCAATCAACTTAAAAAGTGATAGTTGTCACTTTTACTGTTTGACGTTTTTAAGTTTTTCAATAGAAAGAATTTCAATTGAGTTTCCTTTTTTTGATAATAGTCCTTCGTCAATGAAATCGGCTAGAGTACGACTTATTGTTTCATTTGCGGTTCCAGCGATAGAAGCGAGATCTTCTCTTGACACTCGAATAACGCAGGCGTCTTCATCAGGATTGGTTTTTAGTTTTTCGGCAACTGAAACCAATGCATTTGCAATTCTCTTTCGGACCGAGTGATATGCGAAGCCAAGCATTTGCGCGTCCTTTTTAATAATATTACGTGATAGTAACCTTATAAATCGCTGATTTAAGCCCGGGTTTTTTTCCAAAAGCTCATAGAAGTCATCTTTATTGATCAGGCGTATTTCGGTGTCATCCAAGGTTTCTGCATTATCGGTATAAGGCGTTTTCATTAAAATGCTTTCATAACCAAAGAAGTCGCCTTTCTTTAAAACAACAGTAGTTAACTCTCGACCATCTTTATGGAATAAGTAGTTTCTTACATTTCCGTTAATGATCTGATAAAGATAAACCGGCATATCTCCCTCCTGATATACGAGTTGTTTTTTTTTATATAATCGTTCCCTTCCGGACTCTATCAATTTTTCAAATAGGGTATCCTGTTCTTCAGCAGTAAGCGAATTCAAACTAGAATTCAATCCTTTTGCTTGCTTTCTAAGTCTCGATTCAATCGCATTAAGCAGTTCCATGTCATCAAAAGGCTTCGTAATATAATCATCTGCACCCATTTCCATCCCTTTCCTTAAATCTGCTCGTTCTGCCTTGGCCGTTATAAAAATTAATGGAATGGAAGCTGTTTTGGGATTTTTACTGAGTAGATACAAAACACCATAGCCATCCAAAACGGGCATCATAATATCACACAATATTAGATTGGGGAGGTGTTCTAAAGCAAGTTCAACTCCCGTTTTTCCTTCTGGGGCGGTGAATACATTATAGCCAGCAAGTTCTAAAATTTCTGCTGTACTTTCACGAATATCATCATGGTCCTCTATGATGAGGATGGTCTTTTGAGTAGGATTCATTTAGTTTATTGCTTATGTATGTCGAATTTTAATTGGAAGGTGGTGCCTTCATCTTGTTTACTAATCCAGGAGATTTCACCATTCATTAACGTTACATACCGTTTTACAATGTTTAAACCTAAGCCTGTTCCAGGGATTTTGCCGGTATTATTGGCTCGAAAAAAAGGCTCCAAGAGATATTTTTGTTCTTCTATAGGTATTCCAATCCCGTTGTCCTTTACTTCAATTGTACATACGCTATTGTTAAGCTCTGTATTGAATTCAATAAATGTATTTTCTCCAGAATATTTTATTGAATTTGAAATTAGATTGATAATGGCGCTCTTTAATAGATTTGGATCTAAATTGACGGCATCTTTATTTCCAGTATGTTGGTAGACAATATTTTGGTTTTGTTTAGTTATCGGACGCATTTCTTCGATAATCTCTTCAGAGAATTTTACTAAATTTATTTCATTTAAGCTTACGGATGTTTGACCTGTTTCTAATCGCTCTAAAGAGAGGAAGTCATTTAAAATGTTAGTTAGCAGTTCTACCGACGCTTTGATTTTTTTTACATGCTTTTCAATATTGTTGATGTCATGTTTTTGTGCATACTTGTCGATTAATGTTGCAGAAAGTTGAACTGAGCTTAAAGGAGTTCGGAATTCATGGGATGCCATAGAAACGAAACGTGATTTCAGTTGTCCTAACTCTTTTTCTTTCTCTAATGATTTACTGAGGTCATCTTTAGTATGTTCTAATTCGGAAATTAGATTGATTAAATCTTGAGTCCTTGTATTTACTTTCTCTTCAAGTTCTTCCGTATAATTTAAAAGTCGATCTTCCGCTTCCTTTTGTTTAGTTAGATCGTGGACAAAACCAGTAAAGATTTTTCTGTTTTCAAAATTAACTTCGCTTACCGATAGTCGAAAAGGAAAAGTGGAGCCATCTTTTTTAAGGCCGTTAACCTCTCTGCCAATACCAATTATTTTCTTTATTCCTGTACTTAAATAGTTGTGTATATATCCATCATGGGCACTTTTATCAGGTTCAGGCATAAGATAACTGATGTTTCTGCCAATAACCTCGTCAGCTTCGTAACCAAAAAGTAATAAAGCAGCAGGGTTTATGGACTCCACTATTCCACGTTCATCGATAGTGATTATTCCTTCAATCGCATTATCTATAATTGCTTTGAGCAATTGGCCGCTTTCCATTTTTTGAGGATCTATTAGATACTTATTACAAAGTGCGAATTTAACAATTATACTTAAAAAGCTCTAATACTTAATCCTACACTATAGAGTCACGCACCAGGCTACTTCATAAACCGTTCGTGAAACGCTCTATCCAGCATTTCTCTATGATCGGGATGCGCAATTCCAGTTAAGGCTTTAGCTCTCTGCTTCAGGTTCATTCCAAACAGATTTACTTTACCGTATTCCGTAACTACCCAATGAACATGTCCTCTGGTTGTTACCACCCCTGCGCCTTGATTAAGAAAAGGAGCAATTCTAGAAACTCCTTTAGAAGTTACAGAAGGCAACGCGATGATTGGTTTTCCACCTTCAGATAGTGAGGCACCACGAATGAAATCCATTTGTCCACCAATGCCTGAATATTGTAAAGTTCCAATAGAGTCTGCACAGATTTGACCGGTCAGGTCAATTTCTATTGCTGAGTTTATGGCCGTTACTTTATCATTTTTTCGAATGACAGCGGTATCGTTAACATAAGAAATATCCATGACGATAATAGCTGGATTATCATCGACAAAATCGTAGAGGTTGCGGGTTCCTGCCATAAATGCCGTTACTGATTTACCTTTGTTCAGTTTTTTATGGCGATTATTGATAACGCCACTTTGGATTAAAGGAATCACACCGTCGGAAAGCATTTCTGTATGCAAACCTAGGTTTTTATGACCTGTTAAGTTTTTCAATACTTGGTCGGGAATTCCGCCAATTCCCAACTGTAAGGTGGCTCCATCCTCGACTAAAGAAGCGACGTGCTCACCAATAGCAATGATGGTTGGAGTATTACTTGCAGAGTAATCTACTTCAGGAAGTGTAGAATCATGAAGAACCAGAGCGTTGATGCTGTCTACATGAATAAAACTATCACCATGTGTTCTTGGCATGTTCGAATTTACCTGTGCAATAATATATTTTGCAGTTTCTACTGCTGCCCTAGCAATATCAACTGATGTTCCTAAGGAGCAGTATCCATGTTTGTCAGGTTTTGAAACTTGGATAATGGCTACATCGATGGGCAAAATCTCGCGCTTGAAAAGTAAAGGGATTTGACTTAAAAAAATGGGAACATAATCGCCATTTTCACTATTAGCCACATTGCGAGTGTTGCCAGAAACAAATAAAGAATTCACGAAAAAACTTTCTCTATAAACGGGATCATCAAAGTTCACATCTCCCAGATTAGTGATGCTCACTAATTCCACATCTTCTAATTCAGCATGCCTTTTTTGCATTGCTTTGATTAGGTGAACAGGAGTAGATGCGCTTCCGTGTAGAAACACACGATCACCAGATTTAATATGTTTGACAGCTTCTTCCGCGGATATATAAGGGATGTTCATTTCCATATGAGTAAGAGTTTTTATTAGACTATAAATTCTTTTTATTAAATAATCTTAAAGATAACCATAAAGGAGCAGCTACCCATAAAATCATGATTGATATTGATCCAGTCATTCCTAATGCGCTGCCAAAGAAGCTTTTAAAGACTGCGCTTGTTGCGCCCATCATGGCAGAGATATCCATTTTGATTAAAATAAGGATACGAGCTAAGTCGATTGGATTTAAGATACTAAGCCCGATAATCGCTTTTTCTAGCGGATAATCCATAAATTGAAAAAGCACGAAAAGGATGATTCCGTCGAAAATTATGGAGAAGTAGAACCATAATAATATGGATATTCCAATTCCTTTCGCTTTGTCTTTTGTATAAACTGAACCCAAAAGGGCGATGGAAACAAAAATAACGGACAGCAAAACACCCATTAACAATATGGTGAATCCTACATCAGTAGGGGAGTACACTAAAATTGGAATTCCGCATCCAATTAAAAAAGCCGTGGACAGAGAAACAGATAGGCCTATAAAGATACTTATCCAAAGCGATTTTCTCTTAAGGGGTTGTGCAGCGAGAAGTTCAATAAATTCGGCAGAATTGTATACATAGATAGATGAGAATACAATACTTATCAAAGGAACTAAGATTAGGATTAGTGTTAATAAGCTTAAAACCCCTTTTGATGTGTTATCTTCAATAGAAAACAAGCCAAAGGATAATAAAAAAAGGAAAAGCGTATAGGCAATGACTATTTTATTGCGCAGAATGTCTAGAATGACATATTTTATGATCTTCTTCATGGGTAGTTTATTAAACCAATTGTGCGTTTTCAGTTTTCATAATATGAGCTATTGCTTCAGAAAGTCTGTATTTTCCCGTATCTTCTTTAAGTTGCTCGATCGGTTTCTTGAAAAATATCTCTCCTTCTTGCATATAGATAACATGAGTTACTACATCATCGAGGTCACTTAAAATATGGGAGGTAATCAGAATCAGCTTATCCTTTTCCTTAGAGATCTTCTCCTTTAAGATTTCCGTTGCCAAAGGATCAAGACCGGCCGTGGGCTCGTCTAAAATCAAGACTTTAGGGTTAAACATAAATGCAAGCTGTGCACTTACCTTTTGCCGGGTTCCACCTGAAAGGGTGCCCATTCTTTTATCTAGAATTTCTCCTAATTTAAAATCTTGGTATAAGTCCTCATCAATGACTTGCTTCGGACTTTTACGAATGTCTTTTAGCATATCAAGAACTTGTGCGATGGTCATATTTTCTGGGTAACGTCCAATTTGAGGCATGTAACCGATATGTTCTCTGTATAGCCAGTCTTTCTTTATTGACTTCTTATTGAAAAGAATATCCCCTTCGTCAGGCACCACCATTCCTAAAATACTTTTTATCAGGGTAGTTTTTCCACAGCCATTGGGACCAATGAGTGCGATAACTTCACTTTTATTACAAGTAGTACTGACATCTTTAAGAGCCGATAACTTGCCAAACCGCTTGGTTACATTCGATATTTCTATCATTTTGTTTTATTTTAATTTTTGTCAATATTAGCTATCAGTAATCAGCGATCAGTTTCCGATTCCCTCGCCATTTCTGTCATCCTTGAAAACGTCGAAGCCTCTCTTGATTCCCTTTTAACCTAATATCTAACGCCTAATACCTATTACCTAATAGCCGACAGCTGCTCATAGCTGACAGCTATTTAATCATTCTCATCCTAGGTTCTTCATCTACCAGGCCCTCAGGAGTTAACCCTGGTAATACTCGCTCTGCGCGATCCATTAAATTTACAAAAAAGCTTCTAAAAAGCATTAATATTGCAGAATTGCGCTCTATAAGCATAGAGTATAGGCTTACCGGTCGGAAAGGAACATCACCGATCCCGTTTCGATTGAGATCATAGCCTTCATATTTATCCCAATAATTACCATTGAAAGAATTCTCAATAACTGATGCGTTGGTAGCAATATCGAAGGTATTGCTGATGAAATTGTTGTTAGTAACTTCCACATTATCACAGCTCCCCATAATTTTCAACGCCCATCCGTTATTTTCGAAATGATTGTCTGTCATCTTAATTCTTGTACTGCCCTCAGCTAAAATTCCTACTGTATTCCTTTCAAAGTGATTACCAATAATTTCACTATCGTTTAAATCTTTTAAGAGAATAGCATAGGCAGCACTTCCCCAATTATCGGAGAACGTATTGTTCTTCATTTTAACACGCTTGGAATACATTACTGCCACACCTGCACCGTTTTTTTTAATAATGTTATTCTCATATTCATTATCATGGGAAAACATGAAATGAAGGCCGTATCGAGAGTTGTCCACACTTTGATTATTATGAATAACCGAATTGGTAACGAATTCCAGATAAATGCCATCCCGATGTCCAGTCACCATATTATCCTTAATCGTTAAGTCCGAGCTTTTCCAACAATGGATACCGTTTGCTGATTTTCTTGTACTGTTTGGACTCCTTTGGAGAACATTCCCCTCAATCGTACTGTGTGTAGAAAATTGGCTTAAAATACCGAAAAAAGTATCGGTTAGCTTATTGTTTCTAATGGTAACATATTTGGAAGTGATGATCCGAACTGCCGCAATATCTTCAAAACTTGAGGTGCCAGAATTGATAATAGAAAAACCCTCTACGACAACACCATTACTTTTTATATGGATAATTTCCCCTTCGTTTTCGCCATCGATAATAGGATAGTTTTCACCCATTAATACTAAAGGCTTGTCTATGATAATTAAGCCCTCTTTATAGGTTCCAGCTTTTACTAAAACGGTATCACCGGCTTGCGCACGCACAATCGCTACCTTTATAGAAGTAATGGCGCCTTGCGGTTCTACAACAAGGGTTCTCGCTTCAAGCTTTCCGATGTGGAAAAACAAAAATAAAGTAAAGAATATGGTAGCGATTAGCTGTTCTAATTGTTTTTGTAATCTTCCCATTTGATTTCCTTCGCATTAAAATATTCTTGATATTTTTCTAAACTATCTACTTCTCCAAAGGTAGCGATATTGGAGCCCATTGGACTTCTGATATCGTCTCCCTGCAGAAGTAATGCATGAGATGCAGCTACAAAACTAGTCGGTTTTGAGAAATCGATATAATAAATTTCATTTATATCCGTTTCAGCTATCAGTTCTTCTTCTAAAAATTTATTTAAACAATGTAAGTCGTCAAACTTATACGCTTTGCCTTTATTGGTGACAATTTCTGCACCAAAATGCTCATCTACAATCGTCATGACACAATAATCACAATTATCTACGCCAAAGTTAATGGGTTGCGGACCTTTGCTACATGAGCTAAAAAAGATGGCGGACATTATTAGAATTGCCGCCAATGACGAGTTTGATTTTAATTTCATCTTCTTGCTATCCATAATTTCTCTAATAAATCCATAAAGTAAAACTACACCTACACCTACTAACATCCATCCACCGATATCTGGAATAGAATACGCTCCGAAATTTAGTAGTTGTTTATAACCAATTAAAGGAGGCTGATAGGTCATTCCTGGAACCTTTATAGGTGCCCCAGGGTCGAGATTGTGGCCGTAATTGTATTCCCAAATATAAAAATCAATCATGGAGGCAAATGCGAATACAAAAAAACAAATTGCCCAGGTATAGAAAAACCATTTGCGATTTACTGCTGCGACAATCAATCCAAAAAGGCCCAATCCTCCGATAATATAAGGTAATACTGTAAATTCTACAAAATCATCGGCACTTAATTGGCGCATTCCGATGTAATTATTCAATCCATTAATGATTTGAATGTCCCCCGCTAACTGATTGGAGTAAATCTGCATAACCAACCCTTCTGGGTATTGCGGCGCAGAAAGTTCTATGCGCCATATAGGAACAAAAATCACGATGATTAAAGAAATTGCTGAGAGAATTGCGATAATCTTGGTACTAAGGGATAGTTTGTTATTCATGAGATTTGGTTTTCGATTTTTGGAAAGAAGAAGCAGGAAGTAATCCGAGGATTATCCTCCTGTCTTCTGAAGATAAAACTAAAGCTCTATCTAGCCGCTGTGGACATACCTGGAGCAGTTTCTCCAGTTCCGTAACGTAGCGGCACATTACTTCCTGCGGGTGATACCCGAATGTATCCTTGCATTTCTTGGTGTAGCGCACTACAGAAATCGCTGCAATAGAATGGGATCATGCCTGCTTTTTTAGGCACCCATTTCAACGTTTGGGTTTCCCCTGGTAAAACAAGCAATTCAGCATTGGTATTTCCCATGATCGCAAAACCGTGTGGTAAGTCCCAATCTTGTTCTAAGTTAGTAACGTGAAAATATACTTCATCACCCACTCTGATTCCTTCAATGTTGTCAGGTGTAATATGGGTTCTGATTACTGTTGTATAAACATGAACCTTATTTCCATCACGTACTATCTTAGTCTCACCTTCCCCTTTTGATACATACGGGTGGGTGTTTTTATTGATGTCATAAATCCGTTTTTGATTCTTAGTAATAAGATCTGCAGGCACCATCTGTGCATAATGGGGTTCCCCTATTGTTGGGAAGTCTAATAGTAATTGCATTTTATCACCACTGATATCAAATAACTGAGCACTTTGTGATAGTTCTGGTCCAGTAGGTAAATACCGGTCCTTAGTTATTTTATTCCAGGCTATAGCATATTTTCCATAAGGCTTTTTAGTGTCTCCACCTGCTACCGTCAAGTGACCAGTAGAATAGAATGTAGGCGCTCTGTCTAAGATCTCTAAAGTCTCAACATTCCATTTTACGAGCTCAGAAGAAACGAAGAAGGAGGTATATGCGTTTCCTTTATCGTCAAACTCAGTATGCAATGGTCCTAAGCCAGGTTTTTGGACCTCCCCGTGAAGTACTGCATCATAATTCAATACAGGGAAACCATCATACTCACCATCGTAATTCTTCTCTTCAATTGCTTTTAGCATTTTAGTGAACGAGAATACTGGGATTAGGGATGCCAATTTACCACTACCAATGATGTATTCACCGGTAGGATCTACGTCTGTGCCGTGTGGTGATTTAGGACAGGGTATAAAGTAGGCAATACCTTCTAATTCCGTCGGATCTAAAACTAATACTTCATTTAGCATTTCAGAAATTCCCGTATGACTATTTTCATCGTAGGTATTGTGGGCGTAATTAACTTTTGATTTTCTTCCCTTCCCGGCTTTGATGTATTCTTCCGCTTTTTTCCAGTTTACCGCCATGATAAAGTCTTTATCACGTTGAGAAGCATTTACTTCCAATAAAGTGTAAGCCTTTTCGGTGTTATAAGTAGAAAAGAAGAACCAATCTTTACTAGGACCCTTACCAGCACGGCTCAAGTCAAAGTTTACTGGTGGAGTTTTTAATTGGAAAGAGATTGCCATTTTTCCTGTTTCAGGATCTACGCTAATGAAGCTAATGGCACCGCTAAAGTTCTCAGCATACGAACTGATTGGAATATCCCCATTTTCCTCTTCGAAAGGAACGCTGAAGCGAGTTCCTGCAACCACATATTCCGTGTTTTCAGTGATGAAAGGAGAGGAGTGATTTCCCGCGCTATTAGGTATTTCTAGAATTTCTACGGTTTTAAACGTAGTCAAATCTATTCTTGCTACTCGTGGCGTGTTATTCTCATTGGCAAACAACCATCTGCCATCCATTTCACCATTGGTTTGAGAAATGGCAAGGTGATGCTGGTCACCCCAAGGGATGAAACCATGAGAAGTGTTTAACATTGGTTTTGTCTCTTCACTATAACCATAACCAGACTCAGGATCTTGCGAGAAGACTGGAAGCACTTTCAATAAACGTCCGGAGGGAATTCCGTAGACGGCTATTTGTCCGCTAAAGCCTCCCGAAGTAAAGGAATAGAATTCATCATATTCGCCAGGGGCGACATATACTTTTTGAGCCGCATCCCCACTAACAGCGGAGCCAGCAGTTTTCGGTTTACAGGAGTTAAAGCCTGCTAGTATTGTCAAAGCAGTGGCTAGGACAAACAATTTTTGGATTGAATGTAACATATATTATGGTTTTTAAATTTTGTGGCTTTTTATTTTACGCCATCGTTCTTGCGCATAAACTCGTATATCGAGCGTGCATCTTCGTCGCTAAGATTCTGATTGGGCATCCGTACCATACAAATCTCAAGTTGAGCTTGTAATTCAGCGTCTAAGTCGATCATTTCGTCTGTATTAGTTAGGAAGTTCATCATCCAGGTAGCTGTTCTTCTTTCGCTTACACCTTTGAAACCGGGTCCTACTAAGCGTTCGTCACTTAATTTGTGGCAACTTCCGCATTTTACACTAAAGATAGATTCGCCTTTGGCGGCCATTTCAGCATCAAGAGTTGGGGAAACCTCTACATCAGTAAATTTGCCTTGACCACGATTCGGGTCATATTCTGCGATTTCTGCTTCTGTTGCTACATGAGGCTCACTTGAGGTCGTGTCACTGTTCGATTGATTCGTGTTGTTTGAACATGCAGCAGCAAACAATACCGCTAATCCTAATACAAATAATTTTTTCATAATCTTTTATTTAGTTATTGTTAAATATAACAAAAGTAACCTTTTGACGCTATACAGACAATTTTATTGTAACTTTTCTATTTGTATCCGTTCTGAATCTTCTTTTTGATTAAAAGATGGAATTGTAATTCTATTCAAAATCGACTGAAACTCATGTAATTCACTTTCCATTTTTTGACAAACTATGCCTTTTTGCTTCTTTAACTCGGGCATTAAGCTTTGGTAATAGTCAATTCCTTTTAATAATTGATATTTAAAGCGCTCCAATCTCTTCGCATTTTTAGAATTGACTTCGTTGAATCCGACCTCTACATCTTTTTTGAAATAATCGACATATAGCTTTAATTCATTGATATACATATGCGGACGTTTAACACCTTCGAGCAAATTTATTTTTCCGTAAATATGTTTTACCATCTCTTCCAGGGTATATCTTCTAGGAAAATATGCGGTGTTTGGACCGGGACAAATGGAGACAGCTCTACTTTCTTTGGCTTTTAGGATATCGTTTTTAATATAAACCGAAGCTGCAAGACCTTCACAAAGGCACGCCTTCTCCACAATTTTTTCATATTGAAGATTATATTCAGCCTCGGAGATTTCTTTAGCTTTTAATTCCTTTATTTTTAAATTTTGATACTTTCTCGACGCCGTACAAATCGGGGTTTCTGTAAACTCCGTGTTGGATACTAAATACTTTTTAGTACAAGGACTCCCAGGTCTTCCTTTGGCAATTCGATCGAGACGTTGTTGTTCACTCGTGCTCTTTTTGAAATCGTTGAAAGGAACACCTAAAGGAGAAGCTCCACTCACATAAAAATCAGATGCATCAGCAGACTCAAGTAGCTCTAACGTACTCTCGTCAACATTGGTAGCCTCGGGTACTAGCAAAAAAGGACTGCCCCAACCTGTACCGTCTAAATGATAATATCTTTGAAGAAACTCGTTTTCTTCACTACTTCCTATTCCGCCTTGTACGGTGATCCGAGTGGCTGGTCGCTCAACAGTCGGACTGATAATACCCTTAAGTGCGGCTTGATATAACTGGTAAAGTTCATCGATCATTTCGCCTTTCCGCTCTTTAAACTCTTGCAAAATTGGACCTAACAGATAGCCTTCGGTAGCAAAGGCATGGCCTCCACAATTTAAGCCCGATTCCACACGGAACTCATGAACCCAGATTCCTTTTTTTGCAAGGAACTTCGCCTGAATAAAAGCGGAACGAAAGTCACTTACTTTTAAAATTACTTTCTTCTTTGCAGAGGCCTCATTAGGTATAAAATCCTTGAATTCCGTCAGATAAGTATATAATCGAGGGTTCATTCCCGCAGAAAGAATAATGGAAGAGCTTAAATCACTTTCAGCGTAACCTCGTAAAGCAGTCAAAGCATCTGAAAACGTATCACCTAAAGAAACTCCATTTTTAGCAAAATTCAACTTATCTACTTTCGCCATAATATTAACTTCTATAGCACCTGCTTTGATGTTATCTTTCAATTCGTTTTGCAGAGTTTTCTTTTCGTTCATCCTAGTTTCATTGAGCATCTCAAAGTATTTTTTCTTTTCAGCTGAATGATCGGGAAGAAGCTCAAAATATCGATTCAAATCTGAGTCGCTTCCAAAGTGTTGATTCTTTAATTCGCCAACTTGTTTTTCGACCAGATAATTCAAAAGATTCAGGTAGGCTGTAATTCGTTTTGCTCTAAAGTCATGATCAGTTTTCTCAATAGCTATATAAACTTGTTTGTTTTTTTTGAGATGATATTTTCTCATCCGTTCAATCAATTCGTCATCAACAATAGAAACAACGGAAGATATTCCAAAACGGGCGACCTTTAAAGGTGTATCTATTGAGTATGCTAAACCTAATACTGGGATATGAAAACTGTGACTCATAATTGTTCTTTTATTATAGTCCAAAGATAAACTAGTCGATGTACAAGTTTTGTGAGTTGCATCACAAAACGAAATGATTGATAATACCTTTTTCGATTCGCGAAATAATTGTTACTTTTAACAAGTATTCATGGATTAACCCTACTTTCATTCAGGTTTTTTCTAATCTTTAAAGTCAAAAGGAAATGAGTTTAAAAAAGTGGATGTACGTTGTATTTATCAACTTATTAATCGTTGCATTCTTAGGTTTGCTATTACGTTATAAGATAACATTTTCCCTTCCTTTTTTTAATCAAAAATATCTTCAGCATGGCCATTCCCATTTTGCCTTAACAGGATGGATAACTCAAGCTTTGATGGTGTTATTATCTTACACGGTTTCGAGAGAAATTAGTTTAAATCATTTTAAAAAACATCAGCGGATTTTAATTGCAAACTTAACTGCTTCTCTAGGCATGCTCATTTCTTTTCCGATACAGGGCTACGGAACCGTCTCCATTGCTTTTTCCACTTTAACCATTCTCGTTTCCTATGTCTATACGTATCGACTTTGGAAGGATATAAACTCCATTCCAATTCGTAAACCAGGATATAGATGGTTTAAAGCAGCACTACTCTTTCTTTCGCTTTCCTCAGTGGGAATTTTTTTAATGGTTTATTTGATGATTACTAGGAATATGAACCCTAATTTTCATTTGGCAGCAGTATATCTTTTTTTGCATTTTCAATATAATGGGTGGTTTGTGTTTTCCTGCTTTGGACTCTTGGCCAATAAAATGCATGATGAAGGAGTAGATCTGAAAGCTTCTGAAGTATTTTTCTGGATCAATGCAATTGCGTGCGTACCTGCATATTACCTTTCTGCTCCATGGTTACCTATCCCACCTTTTGTTTTTGTTATTGTCGTTGCCGCCGCCGCCTTTCAGTTTCTTTCTTGGCTATGGGTGGTATTCGAATTTAGGAAAACGCTGACTCTGCTCATTTCCAGGATCCCAAGTATTGCAAAATGGTTGCTTTCTTTTTCCGCTTTAGCCTATACATTAAAGGTTCTGCTTCAGCTTGGGTCTCTTATTCCTGCACTTAACAATATTGCTTTCGGCTATCGACCCATAGTAGTTGCTTACTTACACCTGGTTTTCTTAGGAGTGATCAGTTTGTTTATTTTGGGTTATGCAATAGCATGGATATTCAATCCTATCTCAAATTTGTCCCGGAAAGGAGCTATACTCTTTGTCGTAGGAATAATTCTTAGCGAAACTGCTTTAGTGATTCAAGGGCTATCTGCTATAGGGTATCATATGATTCCCTATATTAATGAAACTATTTTCGGGATAACGTTTTTTATGGTTCTAGGAGTTCTTCTTTTCAATATTGGCCTCCATCAAAAGAAAGGTTTGATGGAGCAAAAAGGTTTTAATGAGGCGGAATTATAGTCTGCCTACTACCACTATTCATCAAATCCCAGTTCTTCTTTAGCAGCAGCGGTCATCATGGTATAATTCCAAGCTGGCTCCCAGACAATCTTAACTTCTACGTCGACACTCGGAAAGTCAATCGCCATGGAGTTTTTTACTCCTGAAGTAATCGCTTCCTCTAGCGGACAGTGTGGTGTAGAAAGGGTCATGATCACAATTATTTTATTGTCTTTCGAAAAATCTAAGTCATATACCAAGCCTAAATCCATGATATTGACAAAAAGTTCAGGGTCCATGACTCTATATAAGGCAGTTATGGCTCTGTTTTTTTCTGCGTAATAAGGATCGCTAATTTGAATATTCATAATCGTTAAAATAAGCAACAATATTTTTTACATTTACGTCGTTACCCGCGTACAAATGTATGGATTTGTTTTAAAGATGGTTTTAAACATGATTTGATGGTTTATGTAAAAGAATTTTAACCACGTTTGAAATATAGAGAAGAGCAACAGCAATCCATAAAAATAATCCAATCTTTATCAGTATAATTTGGTTACTTATTACTCCGCACGACAAGACCGTCATAGCGGCAATAAAACACCAGAATTGATAGCGCAACCAGTTCACCTCATACAGGTCTTTTGGCAACGGAAGCTTCTTTTTTCCATGGTCAGTTTTATAGTGTCGGTTCCATACGATAAAAGGTAAAGTTTTAAACGTCTGTCCTAAAATAAGGGAGGAAACCCATCCTAGAAATAGGAAAACGCCATAAAGTATACTCCATTTTGTGTCCGAAAATGAGACCATTATTGGAATCAAAAGTAAACCGAAAAATAGAAATACAAATGAAAGCAGAGTCTGTCTCATTTGGATCTCCAATTTCTTTTTTATTCGATGAAGATATACATCTCTTAAATACAATAACCAGCATACGATCCCCACGCTAACCAGAGTAAAGTAGATATAGACGCGGTCGCTAGTTCCTAAGAAATATTGATCCGCGATAAAACCAATCAAGCCAACGTTCTGAAATAAAAAAGCATTTCGAAGTAATTTCTTTTTATCCGATTTCCCTAATAGAAACATGGGAACTAACCGCGTGCTTACGCCTGTAATCAATTGTAAAAACCAACCTGCTAATCCAACATGCGCGTGGATCGTTAGAATCTCCAAATGATTCTTTGAGAAAAAAGGATAGGCTAGATTAATCGCTAATAAAAGACCGATCGTAACCGTCGCTAATAACCACAAAGCAGAACTAAATAAAAATATTTTATGGATAGGAAGCCCACTTTTAATATTGGCAGTTTTAAATACATTTACATTGTATAAACTTGCAGAAATGACAACAAAAGTCCCTCCGCAGGTCATAATATTACCCGGTTTAAAAGACCAGAAAGAGTTGATCAACAATAGAGTTCCAATAAGGAGAAAACAAAATGAAATAAAGGCAAGCTTAGAACTATAAAGATCCTTTTCGCAAATTACTGGAAGGAGTTGATAGGCAGCACCAAAAATAATCATGGTTCCCCAGCCCAAAGCGGCCGCATGAACTAAAGCTAGTGTTTGTCCCTGAAAGAAATGTTCTTGCAAGCGCCCCGAAGCGATAAACATTAACACGCTCAAAATAAGAAAGAAGATAGCTCCTGCAGCATAAAAAGGGAGTACCGCATAATCTTTTGGCGCGTTTCCTATGGAAGCACTATTCATCGACTTAGGATTTGAAAATTAGCAATTTCACATCATTCTCTTCTATATTTTGCACGTGAACTTGAAAATTAAGATCGGCTAATTCTTCCAACAGATAGATCGGAATTCTCTTGTGATTAACATATAAAGCTTCGCCATCGTTAAGCAAAGGTAATTCTTGTAAAATGGTCTGCATGGGCATGGGCATCTCGAGGTGTCGAACATCGATTTCCGTTAAATTTTTTCTTCCGAATTTTTGGCAAAGTTCTTCAAAACGATCTTTATTGTCCATGAAAATCTTTTCTTCCTTGGTTTCTTTAGGATCGCTGGTCTCTTTTTCACTCAAAGGTTTATAAAAGTAGGTATGAAACTCCTTGTCACTAAGACTTGCTGTATACGTTTTTACTCCGTCTTTTTCTAAAAGATGAATTAAGGGCGTGGGAATAAAAGTGTTGATGATGCATAGCGCATTTCCAGGTTCAACTTGTTGAAATCGTTTAGTGATTTGTTTTAAGGGATCTTTTCCAGTCATCAATATTCTCCGTACATCAAAATTTTCTAGGTTTTGGCTTACAAGTCCTTCAAGCCAAAGAGGTCTTTCCTCTATCAATTTTGGGTCATCGTGTTCCACTAAGGCCAATTCGAATCCTAGGGGGGTTAATATCCTGGCAAAATCTTCAATTGTGCACCCGCCCATTTTTGCTGCTTCAGAGATTGTTACACGTGAGGCCATTATCTTCCTTAAGATCGGATTTTTAAGTTTTTCTAAAGGCTTCGATAAAGATGCAATAGCATCAATACTTTCTTTATTTTCCTTTATCAAGGCAGAAATTCGGGTGTTCGCGTTGATTTTCATTTAAATATTCTTAGTCTTTCCAAAACTCGTCTTTAAAAGTGTCTAGTAGTGGTTCGGGCTGTGCTTCTAATAGCTTCTTTCCTATTTTTGCCAACTCAGCATCTTCGATTGCCGCCTCTAGATGAGGGAACAATTCTCTTTCCTCAAAACGAACGTGGTTATCCACTAAATCAGCAATGTTTGCAACCATTAAGATTCTATTATCCTTGCCGTCTATGCCTTCCAAGCTGTTTACAAGTTTGCTGATTTCATGATGTTCAGCGTATGCTCTCTGTATCATCTTATCATCGACATGCTCAAACAAGATATCTTCTTCAGAGAAATGAGGGAGTAAATGTTCCTTCCAAAAATAGTGAATATATCGGGTCATTCGTTCAGGATCTGTTTCGTTATTTATGCCCTTTCTAATTTTCCAGCAAAACAATAAACTAAGGTGATGTTCCCTGGATAATTGAATGATATGTTTGTTCCGTTTTATTGGTTTTGCCATTTTACTAGATTATAGTACAGATAGGTCGGAGAAACCTATTATAGTGAACGTTATTTCGCCAGTCACTAGTCACTGTATTGCATTTTTTTAATTATTTCATCTTTTAGCCGAATTCCCCTGAATAAGACTTATAAATTATGCCGTAGCTAACAGAATGGAGAGATCTATTTGTTTCCTTCACCAAAACAACAGATCTATCCATTCACTTTTTCGTTCGGTACAAATTGATTTCAATCACCTAAGCCTCTTCCAAAGCGATAGCCTTTGGAAATAAAATATTATTTTCCAAGTGGATATGCCTAAACAAATCGTCTTCAAATTCCTTCAGTTTTTCAAACAAATATGTGTAGGAATTGCAAGCACCAGCAGGCAAAGTATAATCATTCGTGATCTTGCGGAAATAACGCAAATCTTCCCCGGCATGGTCATGCTCCTCATGCATCAATTTGATCGCAGTCTCCAAAGACCCTTCCAGCGGACTTTTATCCCCAGCATTCCGTTTGGCAACCAAGGTTTTAATTGCCGGGAAGACAATACTTTCTTCTTTGTTTACATGATCAAGTAAATCAACCAATAGTGTATCTACGCGTTTTGCCAGATCAAATAATTCGGATTGTTGCAATCCATGTGCAAGGGCAACTTTTTCAGCTAGTCCTTTCAGAACAGGCGCACTTTCCTTTACATATTGGTGATGTGTGTTTTTGATATAATCAGCCAAGAAGTCCAAGCCCCATTTGTTATAATCTTGCGAAGCTGAGCTGGTAACCGTATCGGCTTTTTCTAATTCGGCTTTTAATAGTTCTTCAGATATACCTGCTTCTGCACTAGCATCCTTTAAAGATTTTTCGCCTCCGCAACAGAAATCAATCCCGAACTTTTTGAAGACCTCTGCTTTGCGATAGTCTTTCGCAGCGATTGAACCAACCGTTTCAATATTGCCATCCTCATCTGCCTTGTTTTTGGCAATTTTTACCAACCAAATTTGAGGCCCTGCCTCAAGATATTCCCAAGTAAAAATGTTTCCTCGTTCTCCCAATAATTGATAATAAAGAGGTTTAGGATCATGGTCATTGTGAATTATAAAACTCTCACCCGCGTGTAAAGCATCGAAGTGTTCAAAAATGGTTGGGTGTTTTAATCTGGGTTCAATTTTCGTTACATCGAGTGTGTCAATCGTAGCCATAGCTTGTTGTTTTTTTAGGGGTGAATAATGAATAGTATCAAAGATAATTAATAATTAATATTAAAAGACCTTCTTCTCTTTTAATTTATTGTTAGTTCTATCCTTATTTGAATTTTTACAATAGACTGATGTAACCAATTCGGAACAAGAAAGCAGAACAGCAATTGCCAAAAATAAAGCAAATGTATTCTAAAATAATGATCAAGGTCATATAAGAAAATGATCTTTTGGTCTTTTTATAAATTCTCTTGCATAGTTACGAAATATTCGTAAGTTTACGATTTGTTAGTAGGTGATGCGTGGAAGACGGCTTTCCTACCCTCATTCACAATGGAGTAATGTAGAAGGGTCGATCGGTTGAGTGCAAGAAGGTAAATATCTCCATTTTGCTGCGCGCCAAATCGAAATGACGACAGAACTGTTCTAAATTGAGTGATAGCAAGCTACGCTATAGTTTACGATGACGGCAGAGTCGGGCTACATGAACTAATGGGAAATTAAAGATAAAAAACTCAAAAATGAAAATAAAAACCACCCTCTTAATTTTCGCATTTTTCATACGTCAGAAATCTTCAAGGTCAAGAAAGTGAAACAGCATTGGCGAAAATCCATTATCAGTTTGTGCACATAAATGACACATACGAGCGCGATAAATACCATGAGAATGAAATGGTCTTGTACCTTGGCCAGCATTCCTCCTTTTACGGCACACTTTCAAGCGACTCCCATCACTATGCTGTAAGAAAATTGACATCACTTCGCATCATTCACTTCCAGCCAGTGCCCATCGGGGTCCTGTAGGAATAATTGTTTAACACCATCTACTCTAATTGTAAGCTTATCAGGCGTACCGTTCCAGTCGCCATAATTAATCTTTTGTTCTTTTAGCTTCTTTGTGAAATCCTCTATTGAATTGACACTAAAACATAGATGATCACTTTTAGCGTGTTCAATTCTTTTTTGATCGCTTTTTATTAAATGCATTTCAACGGATCCGCCCAAAGATAACCAAACATGTGTTCCTTGCTTGAAAGGCTCTTCGATAACCGGTAAGTTAAAAATAGAAGTATAAAAATTTGCAGTTTTCTCAAGATCGGTTACATACATTGCAATGTGATTGAGTCTTGCAACTTCGTTATTCTGGGAAGTTTGGGCTAGGGATTTACTTGTAAAAAATGATGTCAGGATAAGCATAAAGATAAAAGAAAGTTTGTTCATGATTGTTTTATTTCTGATGAATTTGTAAATCAAAGATAGAAAGCCAAGGTAAGAAAAATATGATTAATATGCCTAACGATCCTGTATTCCTAATGGTAGTCATTCCACTGTGAATGTTCTCTTTTCATTAATTTTGAAGATTGATTTTCCGTATTGGTATAGCCGAGTGGCCGATTATTATAGTTTACTATTTCGAGAGTATTTTATCTGTTTGGAGTAAGATTTCGAATGTTATTAATCGAAGATAATCTAAATAGCCGATTTGGAATTTCCTTGTGGATAACACGATGACTGTGGATAAATACTTCAATCAAAACCTATTGCTTTTCGGTTCAAAAACAATAGGTTTGTCTCGATGTAAAATCAGCAATTAGGTGTTACAATCGTAATAAAAAAGGGGAATCGTGTGGAAATCACGAGCTGTTGCGCAACTGTAAATAGAAATATTCTATAAGCCAGGTTACCTTCCTTTCTGCTTGACTTTACTTTCGCAAGAGAGGTAAATGTCCAAATGAATACAAGGGAGTAATTCTTATCTACGTATTCTGTTTGCACATATTTCTTTTTTAGATTTTAAACTTTAATTTAAAAATTAAATATTATGAGCATTTTCGATAAACGAGTAAATTATAAACCCTTCGAGTATCCTGAGATTTTGAGTTTTACAGACGCGCTTAACAAGTCTTTTTGGGTCCATTCTGAAGTAGATTTCACTGCTGACGTGCAGGATTTCCATTCGCACCTAGATTTTAACGAGAAAGAAGTGATTAAGAGAAGTTTACTTGCAATCGCACAAATAGAAGTTTCCGTAAAATCGTTTTGGGGTAATCTATATACTCATATCCCGAAGCCGGAATTTAATGGATTAGGCAGTACCTTTGCGGAGTGTGAGTTTCGTCATTCAGAAGCCTACTCCAGACTTTTGGAAGTTTTAGGCTACAATAACGAATTTGAGCAATTGATTCACGTCCCTGTCATTGCCAAGCGGGTGGCTTATCTTTCTGAAGCTTTGGTACATACCAAGTCTGAAGATAAAAGAGAATATCTTTTTTCATTAATTTTATTTTCCATACTTATTGAAAACGTTTCTTTGTTTAGCCAATTTGCAATCATCCTTTCCTTTACTCGCTTCAAAGGGGTAATGAAGAATGTTAGTAATATCATTGCGTGGACTTCAGTTGACGAGCAAGTGCATGCAAATGCAGGTATTTATATCGTAAATAAAATTAAAGAGGAGTTTCCCGATTTTTTTGATGAAGAAACTAAAACCAGAATTTCCGATATTATTTTTAATTCGATAGAAGTAGAAGCAGAGATATTAGACTGGATTTTTGAAAACGGAGAATTAGAAGTGATCTCTAAAGTCAATCTCCTAAATTTTATGAAATATAGAGTGGATGATAGTTTGCAAAAAATTGGTTTACAAAAGCAATTTAATATATCAGAAGTGGATTACCAACCGATGGTATGGTTTGAAGAAGAGGTGTTTGCAAATAGTTTAGATGATTTTTTTGCGAAAAGGCCGGTTGAATATACAAAGCATGATAAAAGTATTACGGCTAACGATTTGTTTTAAGAAGTTTCACTAAATAATGGAGAATAAAATGGAAAGACTTTGGTGGTTAAATGAGGAGAGTCAGCAGATATTAAACAGAGGATATTTGCTAAAAGGTGAAACTACAAAAAGCGCTATTGAGCGTATTGCTATGGCTGCTGCAAAAAGGTTGTATAAGCCTGAACTTTATGAGGCTTTCGTAGAGATGATTGAGAAAGGATGGATGAGTTTAAGCTCGCCTATTTGGGCGAATATGGGGACCGAAAGAGGCTTGCCCATTTCTTGCTTTAATGTTTATGTCCCCGACCATATTGAAGGAATTACTCATAAATTGGGCGAGGTGATCATGCAAACTAAAATCGGAGGAGGGACTTCCGGTTATTTTGGGGAACTGAGGGAAAGAGGAAGTGCTGTTACTGATAACGGAAAGAGTAGCGGAGCGGTGAGTTTCATGAAGCTTTTTGATACGGCAATGGACACGATATCTCAAGGCGGTGTTCGACGAGGTGCTTTTGCGGCCTATTTGGATATCGATCATCCCGACATCAAAGAGTTTTTGGATATCAAAAATATAGGAAACCCGATTCAAAATCTTTTTAACGGAGTGTGCGTTCCAGATTATTGGATGCAAGATATGATTGATGGGGATATTGAGAAAAGAACTATTTGGGCGAAGGTTTTAGAAAGTCGTCAACAAAAGGGCTTGCCTTATATCTTCTTTTCGGATAATATTAATAGGAATAAGCCGCAGGTATATAAAGACAAAAATATGCGGATATATTCTAGTAACTTATGTTCTGAAATTGCACTACCTTCCAATATTGATGAGTCTTTTATTTGTTGTTTATCTTCCATGAATTTGGAGCTTTATGATGAATGGAAAGATACTGGAGCGGTGAAACTGGCCATTTACTTTTTGGATGCGGTATTGCAGGAGTTTATCGCAAAGACGGAAGATAACTATTATTTAGCATCAGCTAACCGTTTTGCTAAACGCCATCGGGCGCTTGGATTGGGCGTAATGGGTTGGCACTCGTATTTGCAAAAAAACAATATTCCTTTCGAAGGGATGGAGTCAAAACGATTGACTACTATTATTTTCAAGGACATTAGCGAAAAAGCCGAAAAGGCAAGTGTTGAATTGGCAAATATTTATGGCGAGCCGGAAGTGTTAAAAGGTTATGGCAAAAGAAATACCACTTTAATGGCGATCGCACCTACCACTTCTTCCTCGGCGATCCTTGGTCAGGCTTCACCTGGTATTGAACCGTTTAGTAGTAATTATTATAAAGCTGGTTTATCTAAGGGTAATTTCATGAGGAAGAATAAGTACTTAAGGAAGTTATTAATTGAAAAGGGGAAGGATAATGAAGATGTTTGGCGGAGTATTATGTTAAACCATGGCAGCGTACAACATTTAAACATCTTGTCTGAACAAGAGAAGGCTGTGTTTAAAACCTTTAAAGAAATAAGTCAATTGGAGATTATTCAACAAGCTTCAATTAGGCAAAAATACATTGATCAAGGACAAAGTTTAAATCTAAATATTCCTTCTAATTTGCCAGTTAAAGATGTAAATACCTTAATGATTGAAGCGTGGAAATTAGGGGTGAAAACCTTATACTACCAAAGAAGCCAAAGTGTTTCAAAAGAATTTATTGCGAATATGGTGACTTGTCTGAGTTGTGAGGCATAGTTCAGCTATCAGCCTTGAGTAATTGGATCTTTTTTGGGTCATTTTGACCACGGCAGATCGCTAAATTCAGATCACTGGACGCTTTTTTATTCCGTTTTAAACCAAAAACTCCATTTCCGGTTTTTTGCCGAAAATGGAGTTTATACGATCATAAAATCGTACTGTGCATTTTCTAATTGGTTTTAAGCAATTAGGATTTCGGGTATCATCTCAGCTTAATAAATTAAGCACCCCTTGCATGTGTTTCTATAACATTCAATGAAGGCAAAGGTTTTAAAAAATGAAACTTTTAAGAGTATCAATAGAAACTAACATAAATTATCTAAAATTTTGGACAATTTACATCAGTTTCTAAAGTGATTTCAATTTAGTAACCCGGATTCTGTGTCAGGTTAGGATTCGCATCCATTGCTGTAGTCGGAATAGGGAAGATGAGGTACTTTTCACTAGTCACTTTCTTCCAACCGGGAATAGCGTCTAGAAATTTGCCAAAGCGGATTTGATCCTGACGGGTAGATACCTCCCAAGCTAATTCAAACCGTCTTTCCTGATATACATCTTCTAATGTTACTGAGTTTTTTAATTTAGTTGGATCATCAAAGGCTCTTTTTCGCAGTTCATTTATTAGTGAAGTCGCTTCAGCATTATTAATGCCTGCTCGAACTAATGCTTCGGCTTTCATTAAATAAACGTCCGCAAGTCTAAAAATAGCAAAGTCGTTTTCGGCGTCACCGTTTAAACCTTTCTCAAATTCCCATTTTGCTGCTCGTGCTCCATCTTCTTGCTCCACCTGACCCCAACCATCTTCATCTAGGTTATACTTTAATTCAACGTCTACGGTATGAATCAAAGGGCGATTATGAGCTGTGATCAAAACTTCGCCGGTAGCCGGGTTTAGCATGGGACCAATTAAAAAGGAACCTGCTTTTCGTTTATCGTCATCATCAAATGCTTTAACGTAATCAGGCATGGCAGAAATGCCATTCCAGGTGCCAATATTAAGTCCTAGAGCGATTGGATCCAAGTAATGTAATGTACGCATTGGAAGACTGTTCCCGCCATCAGCCGTACTGAAAATGGTAGGGAATATAACCTCTCCTGAATTTTGATTCTGTACAGAGAAATTGTCTTTCCAATTAGGTTCTAATATATAAGGTAATTCCATTACGGTATTGCAAGCATCAATTGTTTCCTGCCATTTTGGTCCTCCTTCTGGATTCCAGACCATCGCATTCAGATACATCTTTGCCAATAAAGTATAGACAAATCCTTTGGTTACTTTTCCATAACTAGCCGAGGTTACGTCACTGCGTACGACATCTTTGATCGCATTCAACTCGTCAAGTACGAAGGTGTATACTTCTTTCCTTGATTTTGTGGTAGGTAAACTAGTGTCATTAAAATCAGTTACAATCGGTACATTCCCAAAATAATCAAGTAGAAGGTAATACCAATAGGCTCTAACGCCTCTGATTTCCGCTAAAATCTGTTCTCGATTTTCAATATTTGGATTTTCATCAACTAGGGTGTAGATTTTATTACAGTTAGTAATACTTGTGAACGCGTTGTTATAGGCATTTCTAGATACTGCTGTACTAGGTGTCCATGTGTGTAAACGTAGTTCTTTAAACTGTCCGCCATCCCACCAGTCTCCTCCTCTTCGTGTTGGCGTTATCGCCATATCAGACGAGCACTCGCTTAATAAGAAGAAATCGTTGGGAAATACACTTTTTAATGTTCGGTAAATGGGTGCTATTAGTGCATTTATTTCTTTTTCTGTTCCGCCAAATTGATCTACAGGCAATTTATCAAATACTTCTTCATCTAGCTTGGTACAACCGTTGTACAAGAAAGAAGAAAATAAGATAGCGGTAATTATATATATTTTTGACCTTTTCATCATTTTTATCTTTTAATTTAGAAACTAAAATTCACACCAAATGAGTATGTTTTTGTTTTTGGATAATACTCTCTTCCTTCTACGCCCGGATCTAACTCAGCCATGCTAACTTCTGGATCAAGACCGGTATAATTAGTAATAGTAAAGAGATTTTGGGCAGTAACATAGACTCTAAGTCCCTGTATTCCCCAAGTTCCTTTCGTATTAAAGCTATAGCCAAGGCTAGCATTATCCAATTTTAGAAACGACCCTTTTTCGATATAATAGCTAGAGTATTTCGGGTTGTCGGTCAATCCATTCGTTAAAGCATCTTCTAATACGTTGGCTCCAGGTAGCCATTGAGTAGTAGCATACGACATTTTTGAGAAATTCAACAAATCGTTTCCATATACACCTCTTAAAAAGAAGCCAAAATCAAGCCGTTTATAAGTGAAATTACTTGAAAAGCCATAGGTTAATTTTGGCTGTGCCGAACCAATATATGTACGGTCTTCATCTGTGAGTCCTTCCTTTCCATCGATCATTTCATCCAAAATATATTTACCGTTAGGATCTAGACTGATAAACTTCCATCCATAAAACGTTCCTACTGGATAACCCTCTTCAATGATGTGAGTGGTGTTGTCAGATCCTCCGCGTATCCACGCAGACCCTGTTTTAATAGAGCTTGTCGTAAATTCGTTATTCGATAAGCTGACAATTTTGTTCTTATTATGAGCTAAGTTAGCCGACGCATTCCAGCTGAAATCCTCTTTGCGCACGATGTTTGCATTAAGAATGAACTCTATTCCTTTGTTGGTCATGGAACCCACATTGGCTAACATGTCTGCATATAGATAGGGAGGAACAGATACCTTATAGGTATAGAGTAGATCACTTGTCTTTTTATCGTAATATTCAAGGGTACCACTAAGTCGATTATTCAAAAGGGAAAAGTCAACCCCAACATTGAACATCGCGGTCTCTTCCCACTTCAAGTCAGGGTTTGCGTTTTGACTGATCTGATACGCATTATACCACTTGCCATCATCATAATATTGCCCTGATTGACCGTACAGTTGGAGTGATTTATAAGGGTCGAAGCCTTCTTGGTTACCCGATTTACCATAACCCGCTCTCAATTTAAGATCACTAAAAAGAGTGTTATCTCGTAAGAAACCTTCTTCTTTTAATATCCAAGCGGCGGAAACCGCTGGGAATGTACCCCATTTGTGGTTAGCTCCAAATTTTGAAGAGCCATCTCGGCGTATAGATGCGGTCAATACATAGCGATCTTGAAACATATAATTTACCCTTCCAAAGAATGAAATCAGTCGGTTCATATTTGCTGCCGACCATACATCGCCAGGTCTAAGGTTTTCTCCAGCGCCTAGATTATCATATCCGAAGAAATCGGTTACAAACTGTCGATTCTGTGCACCTGATCTTTGGTAACGGTTGTCTTCATAAGAATAACCGCCTAAAATATTTAGATTATGCTCCTCCACTATTTTTCTATAATTAAGTGTAGCCTCTAGTAATTTCTTATCGGCAGTCCAAGATTCGCGTCTAGCATAACCTTGATCATTTCGTCCTCGCTCAGTTTGAGAATCATTGTATTCGCCATAATCATTCGATTCTCTTTGCTTTAATAAGCTTAATCCAGCTGTAAAGTCATTTGTAATATCGAAATCGGCTCTAATATTACCATAGTAAAGGCTGTTTTTGTGTTTGCGCTCATTATATGTAATGTTTCTTACTGGATTTCCTTGATCGTATTCTTGTGAATCATACCAAGTACCATCTGCATTTTTCACGGGTACTACTGGTAGCATATTATAGGCCAAAACAAAGTTACGAGTATCAGTAGGTGAGTAATTCCGTTCTGAAAATGCACCTGTAAAGCTTAGGTTTAGCCGATCATCCAATGCCTTTTGATTAAATTGCATCCGTGCATTGTAATGCTGCATTGTATTGTCTTTTACAACCCCCTCTTGATCGAGAGTGGCTAAAGAAGCTCGGTAATTACTGTTTTTGCCACCACCTGACATTGATAAGTTATGGCTATGAGTAAAGCCTGTTCTCATAATTTCATCAAACCAGTTGGTGTTTGCCCCTTTGTCTAATCCTTCTGTATTCATATTGTTGGCTGATGTATATTCACGCCATTGAGCAGCACTTAACACTTTTGGAATATTGGATACTTCATCCATCGCTGCATAACCTTCATATTCAACCGTTGATTTCAATTCGCTTCCTTTTTTTGTTGTGATTAGGATTACACCACTTGCTGCTCTCGATCCATAAATGGCCGCAGCGGAAGCATCCTTTAAAATACTGATTGATTGAATGTCTTGCGGCGCTACCGAATTCATACTCATGCCGGGTACTCCATCAATTACGATAAAAGGTTGACTGCTTCCTGTGAGGGAAGAGGTGCCTCTTAATCGAATGGTTTGATTACTAGTGATGTCTCCACTCCCTTTAGTGATTGTAAGTCCTGCAACTTTACCCTGTAAGAGATCTGCAGCGTTTCGGTTGACTCCTTTATTAAAATCTTTTTCGGACACGTTGGTAATCGATCCGGATATTTCGCGCTTGGACTGAGTTCCATATCCAACTACGACAACTTCTTCAAGCGACTCAGAATCTGTTTGAAGAACTACGTTGATAATGGATTGGTTATTAATAAACTGCTCTTGTGGTGCGAAACCAACATAGCTAAATATAAGAGTGCTAGTGCCATCATTTACAGTAAGGGAATATTGACCTTTGTCGTCTGTGCTAGTACCATTACTTGTGCCTTTTTCACTAATACTTACTCCGATAAGAGGTTCGCCATTTGTATCGGTTACTATTCCTCTTACTGGAAAATCTGCAAATGCAACTAATGGTAGAAATAGAATTAAGCCGAGCCAAGCATAAAGGCCCATTCGCAGATACATTCTAAAATTTGGATTGTAAGTAGAATCAATCATATGTATATAAATTAACTGAATGAAAATAAGTTTATTTAAGTATTGTCAACATGGATTACTGACAAAAAAGTGCATAGTGGAAATTAGGGAGGAGCGCGTTTGCTACAAGAACCTTGGAAGAGTAAAACGAAAAATAGATGCCGTCGTCTCATCTTAAAGTAAATTTATTGATACAAGATAGGCCTTTTTGTCGTAACAAAAAATTTAACATTGATTTTCAAGTGGATTGAATAATCAATCATTGATGAGTTGCAATGGAGAAGTTGTGGTTTTCTAGTAATTTGATTCTCGAACGGTTGTATACTTTCTTCTAGTTAAACGAAAGTGATAAGACATATTTCTACAAAAACTTTTTTAATCTATCTAATATACTAACTTTGAATTAATTTTTTGTCGTGAAAAACTCTCAAAATAACAGAGTTATGCGCCTCTATAAAAGTAAAGGACGTGTATCTCAATAATAATAATACAAATGAAAATAGTGACTCGGCCAGATGAAGTAAAACGACTAGAGGCTTTGAAAAAATATAATATTTTAAGTGAGAGTGCTGAGTATGATTTTGGATACATAGCAGACACCATTGCTCATATTTGTGAAGTACCTTTGTGTAATATTGTTTTAGTAAATGAAGAAAAGGTTTGGGTTATTGCGTCTTCGGGAATCGAAATTCAAAATAGTTGGACACGAAAAGACTCCCTTTCACAATATACTATTTTAAATCAGGGATTATTTGAGATTAAAAATATTAATACGGATGAACGCATAAATACTCCCTTAGGCTTTGGAGATTGGCAAATTACCTATTATGCAGGATATCCCTTAATTGATCCCCTAGGGAACGCTTTGGGAACGATTAACATTTATGACAACAAACAAAGAACCTTAACCGATGTACAAAAATCTTTTTTAGAGAAGGCGAGTCGTCGTATTAAGGACTTAATCATTTTAAGAAGAGAGAACGAAAGTTTTCAGCAGTATGAACATCTTTTTAGATTATCTACTGACTTGATATTAATCTCTCAGTTTGATGGAAGGTTGCTAAAAGTGAATCCCGCCTTTCCTAAACTATTGGGCTGTGAGGAGGTCGAAGTGCTGAAGAAAAATATTATGGATTTCGTACATCCGGATGATTTAAACAATGCTATGAAAGTAGCAAGAGGTATTCAAAGAGGGGATTCGATAATAAACGTTATCCACCGTTTTTTAACGAAAGACAATAAAACGATATGGATCGAGTATACAGCAACTCCAGAAATGGATGCGGGTTTGATCTATTATATTGGTAGAGACATCACAGAGGTTGAAGAGAAAAGCCGTGCCCTAATGGAAAGTGAAAAGCAGTTTCGTAGCTTTTTTGAAAATTCCCAAAGTTTGATGTGCATGCATGATTTGGACGGCAAATTTATCACAGTAAATAAAACGGGTGCAGATTTGATTGGGTATTCCGTGGAAGAAATGGAACAGCAAAGCCTTTACGATATTATTCCCTCTGAACGTCACGGATTACTGAAGGAATATTTAAAAACTATTAAACTTCAAGGGAGAGCAAGTGGCAAAATGCAGGTAGTTCGTAAGGGTGGAGAGAAAAGAGTTTGGTTGTTTAATAATGTATTGGAAGAAGATGCATATGGTAATAATTATGTGATCGGAAATGGCGTCGATTTGACCGATCGGTTTTTGATCGAAGAGGAAATTAAAGAAGCTAAAATACATGCTGAGAATGCAAATAAAGCTAAATCGGAATTTATTGCGAATATGAGCCATGAAATTCGTACTCCTCTGAACGGAATCATAGGGTTTACAGATTTAATGTTAAGGACTTCCCTGGATGAAACTCAACAACAATATTTGAATATTATCAATCAGTCCGGTACCGCTTTGCTTTCCATTGTAAATGAGATACTTGATTTTTCAAAAATAGAATCAGGTAAATTAACTCTCAACGTCGAAAAAACTGATTTATATGAACTTGCACATGATGCAACCAATATGATTGCTTATGCATTAGAAAAGAAACAACTGGAAATGCTATTGGATTTTTCAGATGACCTCCCTCGTTATATTTGGAGTGATGTGGTTCGATTGAAGCAGGTTTTAGTCAATTTATTGAGTAATGCGGTTAAGTTCACTGAAGAAGGGGAAATTAAACTATCGATAGGCCCTGTCAGAAAGATCTCAAATGATAAAATGATTTTGAGATTTGAAGTTACCGATACAGGAATGGGGATTCAGAAGGAAAAGCAAAATGAAATATTTGAAGCCTTTGCCCAAGAAGACAGTTCGATAACAAAAAAATATGGTGGAACCGGGCTAGGTCTTACCATTTCTAATCGTCTTTTGAAATTAGGCGGAAGCGAATTGAAACTGGAAAGTGAAATAGGAAGAGGAAGTCGTTTTTATTTTGATCTCAAACTCAAAATCGAAAATAATGGTTTTGAAGATGAATCTTTAGAAGGCATTAAAAAAGTATTGGTTGTTGATGACAACGATAACAATCGTCGCATTCTAAAGCGGATGCTTGAATTAAAGAATGTGCGTGTTGACGAGGCAGAAAGTGGCTTAGTGGCACTATTGATGCTGCAAAAAGATTCAGATTACGATGTGATCATCATGGATTATCACATGCCCATTATGGATGGAATAGAAACGATTCGCAAAATAAAAGAAATCGTTAACAAAGACCTGGAACAACCCATAGTTATGTTGTATAGTTCTTCGGATGATGATAAGCTGCAAGCTGCATGCGATGAATTGAAAGTGCAATCCCGTTTGGTAAAGCCCATCAAAATGCAGGAAATGTATCATGTTTTGGCCCAACTTAAAAAGGATAATGAAGTGTCTCAAGTTTCTGCTCAAGTACAAAACCCTGTTAACCCCAAAAGAAAACTAAACTTAGAGAAGCGCCCTGAATCCATCAAAGTTCTAATTGCTGAGGATAATGAAATTAATTTGTTTTTGGCCAAGACCTTGATTAACAAAATAATACCTCAAGCGCAAGTAATTGAAACTAGAAATGGTAAAGAGGCCGTAAATCAATATGTAAAAGAGAAGCCAGACCTAATTTTAATGGATATTCAAATGCCGTTAATGAACGGCCTTGAGGCGACCAAGCAAATAAGGCAGCTTGAAAGAGAAGTCCATATTCCGATTATTGCATTGACGGCAGGCAATATGATGGGTGAAAAAGAAAAGTGTATCGACGCGGGAATGGATGATTTTATGACCAAACCCATTGTGAAGGACGATCTTTCAGATATGTTTTCTAAATGGTTAGGAATTAATGAAGATCAGGTGCCAAAGGGAAAGGAAAGCAAAGTACAGCATTTGGATAAAGAATGGCTTAATGGATATACTTCTGAAGACGGTGAGTTTAAAGAGGATTTTCTAAATTTAGTAAAAGAAGGATTAGACCAAAGTATCACTTCTTTGAAAGAGGAAGTGAAGCGAAAAGATTTGACGGCAATAAAAGCAAGTGGTCATAAATTAAAGGGAACTAGTTTAACTGCGGGATTTACAGAATTGAGTAAACTGGCAATGGCCTTTGAATTATTAGAAAGTTTTGATGAAGACTATCTCAATGACCTGTTGATGAGCACGATTGCCGAAATTGAGATTATTTTAGAATTACTAGAGAATGAATAATATTGAAATTTTAGAAGAACAACACATTTTAATCAAGGAGTTAAAAGAAGAACTCGAACTGAAAAATAAATGTTTATCCTTAATATCACATGATTTTAAAGGAATATTTTCTAATATACTTTGGGTTTTAGAGGCCTATGAAAACGAAGTTATTACAGAACAGGAATTTAAATCCATGTTGCCCGAAATCAAACAAAATGCTCAAATCAACCGAAATACAATCAATGATATTTTTGACTGGATTAATATTCAGAGTGGAACACTTACTTTACAACCGAAAGCAATAGTTGTTTATGATTTAATATCGGAACTGAAAGATTTATTGCAAACGTCTATAAAAAGGAAAAACATTTCCTTTAAGTATATTGGCGACAAAGATCTTCTTATATATTGTGATAAAGTCATTTTGAGGTTTATTGTAAGAAAGCTAATGGAAAACGCCATAAAATACTCCTATCTAAACGGCGAAATCGAATTGGAAGTTAGGTTAAAAGACCAATTAATTTCTATTTCTATCCTAGATAAAGGAATAGGGATCAGTCCCGAACTATTATCTACGATGTTTACACTTAACGGACCCGTATATACAGGTACGGAGAATGAAAAAGGAGTAGGCCTAAGCATGGTTATTGTTAATAACTTTGTGCAAATGATGAATGGTGAAATTAAAGTTTATCCAAATCATGGCACAGGAACAATTGTTGAGCTTAAGTTTCCTATATCAGAACAGAACGGAGAAGTTAAATAAAAAAATGGAAGAAAGAATACTTATTGCTGATGATCATGGTGTTGTAAGGCTTGGTTTGTCTTTAATGATTAAAAAGTTGCGACCACATGCCTTGGTAGAAGAAGTAGACAATTTCCAAAGTGTCTTAAATTCAATTAAGAATGCCTCTTATAACTTGATTATCTTAGATGTCAATATGCCAAACGGCACTTTTCAGGAAACCTTAGAAATTATTAAAATCCGGGATCCAAAGGTGAAAGTAATGGTGTTTTCTTCCCAAGATGAAAACTTGTATGCTATTCGTTATTTAAAAATGGGCGCGGATGGTTTTCTTCATAAGTTAGCTCCTGAAGCTATCATTAATAAAGCATTAGAAAAAATGCTCGATAAGGGAAGTTACATCAGTGAAGACGTCAAAGACGCCATGATATTTAGTGCCCTTAATAAAAATGCACCAGTAGATAATCCGATTGAACAACTTTCAGACCGTGAAATTGAAATTGCTGAGCGCTTGATCAAAGGTACCTCTTTAAAAGATATCTCCTATGAACTGAATCTCCATGTCTCATCGGTTAGCACTTATAAAACAAGGATCTTTAAAAAGTTAGGGGTTCAGTCCATCCCCGAACTAATTGAAATTTTTAAGTTTTATGAAAGTGTGAAAGATTAGACGTACTTAGTTAAGCGATCCGCCTATCCAGAGATCGTGATCTGGTTTCAACAGGTCGATTGGTGAAATGAAGCTATTCTACAAAACCTTCCCTTATTATTATCTGCTTAAAATGAAATTATGGCGCTCAGTAAACTAGATTAAATCTATCACCTCGTAGATTTTATTTATAAATAATCCTAATCATAGCTCTATCGTGTAACTATATCTATGGATGTTAAATAAATATTTTTTATTTGAAACTTATCAGTTGCAATTTATTATATTTAACAAAAGAATATTCAATTTTATAGTGTTAAATACGATAAATAAGAGATACAGGGATGATTTTAATCATACTTTAAGATGATTGTCCTTCTTTATCATTGGTTTATAAAATGTTAAATTGGAACATTATCTCGGTTGTTGTTAATAAGTATGGTTTTCCTGCTAGATCGAGTATAAAGTTCTTTATAAAAGAGAAAAAATGTAGTAGATAATTTAAAAGGGCGGCATGATGAAAAGATTTATACATATTATTTTGTTTTATTTCGTTACCGTTGGATTTGCACTTGGCCAATCGGATGATGTTACACTTAACATCAGATTATTCCCTATTCAAATTATTGAAGTCAACCCATCGCAAGAAGTAATCTATCTTGATTACGAGACTACAGCAGATTACGCAAACGGTGTGGAACTTGAACAACCTGATCATCTAAATATGTTTAGCACAGGAGGATTTGTGGTCAAAGTAAGTTCCAATGAAACAAACTTGACTTCTGTGAATGGAGAAGTGATTCCGGTTTCAGATATTATTATTACCCCTCGACAGGGGATCCTAAACCCTTTGATAGGCGCAACCTTTAATTCGGCAACCCTTAGTAATCAGGCCACTACTATTATTTCGAACAATACTGGAGGCATGAATAAGACTTTCGGAATTCACTATCAGGCAAAAGGAAATAATGAGTATGTCGACAAATACGTTGATACAGGAAGTCCTACGGTATTTTCTTCCATTATTGTTTATAGTATCGAGGCTAGATAAGCTTCGTCTATCCAATTATTTTCGGGTTTTGCTGTATTAGAAAAGCTTTATCGTTTTTTATTACCTTGTAGTTTTTTTACTACAAAAGTAGTTTTTTTAATTCTTTAACTTTGTCTAGATGAAGTTAAAAAGCCAAGATGCATAGATTAAAGACTATTTTCACAATATATTTTCTAACATTCAGCCTGGGAAATTCCTTTGCACAAATGTTGCCGCAGGCAGGAAAGGCGTCCGTTCTGGCGACTGATGACGTATCATTAAATGTGCGCTTAAACCCAATACAGACTATAGAAGTTACCACTTCCCAACGCATTGTTAATATTGACTATGTCACCAGGGCAGATTACGAGCAAGGCGTATCCCATACACAAGCCAATCACCTCACGATTTATAGTACAGGAGGATTTATTGTTTCGGTCAATTCCTTAGACGATTATATTCCGAATAATTATTCCATAACTTCCGGATCAAATGAAGTGATTAATGCTTCAGGAATCACCATTAGAGCTTCAGATGGGAGCAATCCCTTATTAGGAGTTCGCTATTCTGCAAATGTACCCTTATCAAAAGAAGGTTCGGTGTTGTTTTCTAAAGGAACCGGAGGAATTGATAAAAACTTTAACATTACTTATTCCGCCGAAAGCCTGGATGCCTACGTAAACAAGCAAGTGAATGGAGAGGTAGAAACTATTTACAATACGACAGTCGTGTATACTATAGCGGCTCAATAAAATTAGTTAAAAATGAAAATAAAAGCTGTGCTTTAGTTCTGTGTTTGAACGGGTGCAGCCAGACAAAGACTTTTTCTTTTGCCCCCGGGCAATTCTTTGTTTACCGCGATCATTGTTTCATGCAATGGTCGCTTTTTTGACTTGGGTCACGGATTATCTACTGCATGCTTTGTATTTCTTTATACCTGATTGGTGCTGTGTCTAATTCTTTTCGACTATTCTGCGACTAAGTGCCTGTATAGTCGCAGGATTGCCTGAGAACTGTCGCAGACAGGGTTAATTAAATATAATCTACGTAGCTACAACACTAGGTCTTCTTAGGATACAAAATAAATGCGAAATGCTTGTAACCCCCTTATATGTCCTTTCAAGTGTAGTTAGAAGCCCCTGATTGTCTTTTGTCATCTTGCATTCCTTGCCTTTGTCGTTATTATACTACATAGGCTGGCAGTTTATGCTACAAGAAGGAAATTGGGAGCAGCCTATCTTTGCTATGGCAAATGAGGGAAATAAATGACCTCCCTACAGGATGCCATAAACAAAGAAAAAAAAAGAAAAAACATAAAATTAAAAAACTAAAACCATGAAAAAAATCATTTTAACTTCGGCTATTATGTTGACTGCATTAGTAACCAGTCTTGCTCAAGAACAATTACCAAGCGATCAGGTGACTTTGAATGTAATCCTGACTCCATTTCAAACAATAAGTGTTAATAGCGGACAAAAAACCGTTGATTTAGAATACAATGCTGCGAATAAATATAGTGAAGGTGTTAGCAAAGCACTAAGTGATCACCTTACTGTACAAAGTACTGGTGCATTTATTGTAAAAGTAAGCTCAGTTGCTTTTTCGACTAATGGAAGTGGAACTACTACTAAAACTATTGAATCTACAGGAATCGCTATTGAAGCTTCTTTTGGAAGTGCAGAACTTGCAAAGACACAATTTACGAAGGTAAATTTAACTCAGGAGTCTAAAGAACTAATTTCAAGTGGACTTGGTAGTTTAAAAGCCGCTTATGATGTAAAATATACAGGAGAGAAAAATAATGGATATTTAAATAAACTAATACAAACAGGCGGGTTGTTTGAGGAAACTACTTATACAACTACTGTAACTTATAGCCTAGAAGCTGTATAGGTTTTCAACCTAAAGTTCTTTGCCCATCGGCGATCATTGTGTCCTGCAATGATCGCTTTTTTTTGTTGATCATCCCTATATTAGTAAGTTATCAATTGGCTAGTTTTGTCCTCTTTAATATCTCTTTCTCAGAATATAGCCTGATCCTTTTCCACTCGATTGTGAAATCCTTATATGTAGTGATTCTACTACAAAACCTTGCTATTTTTACTACGAATTTGCGATGATGAGCACGGTATCTTTGCTATGGCAAATGGGAGGAAATATACTGCCTGATAGCCATAGAAAGAAAATAAAGAAAAACATTAAAACCAATACCATGAAAAAAATCATCTTAACTTCCTTAATTGTTCTTGTCGCCTTAGTAACTAGTTTCGCTCAATCAAGTGCTCCAGTAACTCTAAACGTGAAATTAAATGCAATCCAATCTATAGTGGCTAGCTCACCCACAGTTAACCTGGAATATAAAACTATTGAGGATTATTCAACTGGGGTTTCTTCAACTATAAATGACCATTTAAAAGTGTACAGTACTGGTGGTTTTATCGTAAAGGTAAGCTCAAGTGTTAATGATTTGACTTCAAATAAAGGAAACGAGACCATTGCTTCTTCAGGTATTTCAGTTATTGCTTCTAAAGGAACAACGAGTTTAACCCCAACCTATGCTTCAGCAATTAATCTGTCTCAAACAATAACTCCTTTAATTACAAGTACGACAGGTGGTGTAAACGAAAACTTCAAAGTATCTTATACCGCTGCAGGAGGTAACGCTTATGTAAATAAGTTTTTTAAAGGAACTGATGCAGCCGCGGCTACTGTATATACTACCACGGTAACTTATAGCATAGAAGCGAATTAATTCCTGAAAATATAAAAAGAACACAATAGAAGCAATTACCGAGACCTACGGAAATTGCTTTTTAAATTTTATATTTGTTGCAAACCAGAAGATAATGACTTTTTTAAGATTTGTTAGTATTACAATAATAAACTTGGGCTTTCTTTTCCCATCATATGTTTATTCACAAACGGGAATTTCGGTGAGTCCACCTCGCACCTATTTTACAGTAAATGCAGGGATGAGCGAAACAAAGAAAATTCTAGTCAGCAATCCAAGTAAGACCAATGCTTTAGAACTAGCAGTGTCATTGAACGATTGGGAATATGATGAAACAGGTAGTAATGTGATTATGGATGTAGGAGAAAGTAAAACTTCTAGTGCTTCATGGATCAGCATTCTGCCACAATCCTTCTTTTCTTTGCCACCGGGTGAAAACTATGAATTGGAAGTTCAACTCAATGTGCCTGAAAATGCTGATCAAAGCATACCTGTACATACTTCTATGATTTACATCACTCAAATTAATCCAACGGATGGTATCGATGAGCAAGGTGCGAATATTAAAATAGCAGTACGCTCCGGTGTGAAGATTTATCATCGCTTTGACGTGACGAGAGAGCCGGTGATCGAGATCAATAATTTTGCCTACAGCAAAACCAATCATCCCGATAAATTAAAGATAAGCTTTGCCAACGAAGGCAATATATGGACGGATGGGACGATTATTTGTGAGTTATTAAACCAAAATACAGGTGAAAAGAAAATATTGCCTGATGCTATTTTTTATACCATGCCCGGAAATAGTAGAGACTTGTTTCTTCAACTTCCAGAGGATTTAGCTTCCGCGACTTATATCGCTACAGCGATCATTGATTATGAGGGTGCAGCGGCGGTAAAAATGGCTGAGTTATCATTTAGCTATGAATAAAAAAGCGTTAATATATGTCGTTTTGGTTTTATTTGCTGCTATTTTTAATAGTAAAACTTCATTGGGACAAATTAGGACAGACGCTCAATCAGGTTATATAGATGTTAAATCCTATTCGGGTGGATTAGTCAAAGCAAACGCTTTTGGATTTAGAATACATGCCGATGGCCCCGTAAATATAACTAACTGGTCTTTAAAAGTGCGCGTACAACAAAATGTTATTTACCAAGGGAACGTTTTTGATTTATCTAAAATTAGAATAAAAATAAATCGAATTGAAGGGGATGGCTATACTTACCAAAGTATAGGAACATCTAATCCTGAGATTCCCCTTAGCCTAGCCGACGTGTTCATCATTCAAAAATCAAAAAAGCCAATTAACGAATCTGGCTATAAGCAGATATACTTTTCTTTTGATATTTATATAGAGGGAGGGGCGTATTTGCAAAGTTTCAAGAGTTGGGATAACCACCCATTTAATTTGGTTTTTTCACTCGAAAGGACTTCCGGTCCAATTTCTTCTAGTCAAACAAGTGGCTCAAATCTACGTATCAATCCTGACGGCACTCCTCCAGTAGAACCCGTCTACAGCATCCAAATAAATAGCAATGCCAGTAATGGTTTATTGGAATTTAAATCGATCAGTGATTATGTTAATGGAGTTTCTCAGACCTATGCAAATGGCTTGTCAGTAATATCGGATACGCCTTACGCTTTGCAAGTAAAAGCCCAAAGCTCTGCATTTGAATCTTTGGACAACAGTATACCCCTCAATACGGTTAGTGTAAATTTAAAAGCTGTAGATAATAGTAGTGTTGCAGGGACACAAATGCTTTCTAATGTCACCGCTCAATCGATTATAAATAATGTGAGAAATTCCGGTACGCAAGCCAGATTCTTTGATATTCGTTATTTCACGAGTCCAAACGATACTCGTTTGCAAAATGCTAAGCCGGATACGTATAAAACTACTCTTATTTATACCATGATTCCTCAATAATCCAAAGATATTTAGATGTTTGAAAGATTTACGAGCTATCCTGTTTTTTTGCTTTATACCATTGTCCTCTGTGTTTTATATTCCATTCCTTCTCAGGCACAAGAGAGTAATCAGCCCTTGTTTTCTATTCAAACCGACAGTGTTTTCACGGCAGAAAATGAATCGCTAGTAGCATTGACTTTAATTCTCAACAATAACACCAGTTCTCCATTCAGTGGTAAGTTGTCATTATCAAACGTTTCGGGTATTAACTTGATAGGAGGGGCGAAGATTGCTATTGCGGCCAACTCAAAAATCTATTATCCTATTCGCTTGTCCATAGGAAAGGAAGTTCCTGCCGGGGAATCTCTTGTATCTATTAATCTAGTAGATAGCCTCGATCAGGTACAGGCTCGCTTTTCCAGTAAATTACTAGTGGCCTCCAAAAGAAAAGTGCAGTTGATTAATTTCCGTCCAAATGAGATCATGCAACAGGTCGGAGATTCTTTGGCCGTTTCTGTATTGCTCAGTAATCGAGGAAATATCACGGAAGAGATCACATTGACAGGTTCATTCTTGGACTTAACAGGTGGGAAGATCGTCGTACCTAAAAAGATTAAACTAGGAGCATTTACAGATAGTGTTGTTGTTTTTAAGAGAATCATCACTAAGGATTTATTAAAGGTAGAGCATTATTCTGTAAACGTTGCCGCTCTTTATGAAAATGGGGAGTTTATTAATAATGTGATGATTTCCGTTCAAAATTTATCTGGAAATAGGGTGTATATAGATCCCTCTTCTACAGGCTACGGTTTTGATTATTTTGGAGGAAATAGGATCAATTTGAGTGGAACCAATTTATTTTCAAACAACGAGGCTTTGCAGCTGAGTGGGAACGGGGTTTTCCAGCTTCCAAAAGGAAGTTTGGGTTTTAATATGAATGCAAGTCAATATACCCAATATGATAACCGCCCTTTGATTACGAATACCAATTTAACTTATGAATTAAATAACAGGGGTATTGTAGTAGGGAATATATCAGAAAGCTTGGAAACCTTCATTAATGGTAGGGGGGTGAAAATTTATACGAAAAATGAAGACGAAAGTAAAGGACTTGAACTGGGTTATGTAGATAAGCAGTATAATCTATTAGGAGATCAGTATTCAGGTAATGTAGATAAAGGCTATACAGCTTTTGCTGAAACCTATTTTAAAGGTGAAAAAGGAGGATCTTATAGAGGAAGCTTACTTTATGATCGCTCAGGTTTTGAGGGTTCTGAGAATATGATTTTTATGAATCGTTACCAAAGGCAAGTTAGGGACAATGTGATGGTGGGCTTCGATTTAGGCGGTGGTTTGTCGAGAGCTTTTATTGATCCAACTTCAGTGTATAAACCTTCTTTTGCCATTGGAAATACATTTAGTGGAACCTTTAGAAAGTATTCTATCAGTAGTAATAATTTTTATAGCAGCTCTTACTATCCAGGTATCCGCAGAGGAGTTTTGCAATTGAATGAAAGACTAGGCAGAAGTTTTAAGAAATTAAATACCTGGGTGGCTTATAGCTATTACAACTATGATCCAAAGCATGTAGGGAACAAGTTTGTTTATAATAATGAATTTGTTAATTCAAGATTAGAAGGAGGGGCATCCTTTCCTTTGGGCAAACAATTCAATATAAGTTTCTCCGCGAATAAGATTTATGAAAAGAGCCATAGGCTGTCATCCTTTAGTGTAGATGAACCGATGTTGACAATGAATGCTTATCGTTTAACAGAAGCCATAAACTGGCGTAGTAAAAATAACAAGCATTCCGTCTATCTTTCTTCAGAAAATGGGTTCTCTGAGTCTCCTATTACTAATAAAAGAACCTTGGATTTGCGGGCAACAGCTTCTTGGACTTTCGGTCTTCTTAATTTGAATACCTATTATCAACAGGGTAATTTTTCCGTTTTTGAAATGATGAGCAATTCGCAACGAGGCGATGATAAAATCTATCGTTTGAGCGTGTCCCCGAGTTTGAGAAAGAACTTCTTTCAAAATAAGTTGAAAGTGCAGGCCAATATCAATTATAACCGCGATTCTTATAGCGGTGAAAACTGGATGTATTCTGGAATGGCCGATTATTCTTTTTCGCGTTCAATATCGGCATTTGTAAATTCATACTTTTATCAATATAAGAGCTCTTATTATACATCTTCCTCTAACGCAATTCAAGCAGGTATTTCTTATAACTTGCCTGGCGGAAGAAACGTTTCTTCACAGAAAAAAGGGAACATTGAGGTATTTTTATTTTATGATAACAACAGCAATGGCATTTTCGATGAGGGCGATTCGCCTGCTGACGGGCAAATTGTTCATTTGGGTGGAATTAGCTTTAAAAGCCAAAGAAATGGACTTGTTCAATATAAGAAAGTACCTTATGGAAAGTACTCTATTCGTATATCTTCTCAAAATTGGTATGCTAAAATGGCTCCAGACTTAAATCTTCAAGGTCGTAATTTAAAAATTGATGTGCCCCTGCAGAAGACAGGAAGAATAACAGGAAAAGTATTCTATAATTATAATGGCCGTACCAGTATGGAGGTTACTGAAAAATATGGAGGCCTTCGTTTATTGGTAAAAGGCGTGGATGGTTTCACCAGCCAAGCGTTGACCAATACTAACGGAGAGTTTACGCTTTTTCTTCCCGTAGGAGAATATGAGTTTTCTGTAGACGAAAACTCTCTTCCTAAAAATGTCTATACGGATTTCAAGCCAATGCAAATTAATGTAATTGATGGAAAGCCGGTTCAAGTTCCTGAGATTGAATTAAAAGTTAAGCAAAGGGCGATCGAAGTCAAACGGTTCAGCTCGGAATAAGTTTGCAAAAGCTGAACTAGTTGAAAGGTTTTTGGGAATAACTGAATAAATTAATAATCACGGAACCAAGGCCTTATTAAGTTAACTTAACCTTTCTCCTTTTATTAATCTGTTCATAGCTTCATTGAATGAACCCGCTAATGAGACTTTTCCAGAATTAATAAAATAGATTTCATCAGCGTTTTTAATCGTATTTAATCGATGTGCTATAATAACCAAAGTCGTTTCTTTTGGACGTTTTTGTAATATTTTATCAAGCAATTGTTCGGTTACAGTATCAATATTTGCAGTTGCTTCATCCAGTATCAATACTTCTGGATTTCGTAAAATCGCTCTAATAAATGCGATTACTTGTTTTTGCCCCAAGCTAATGCTATTGCCCCCTACAAGTACTTCTGTTTCGAGCCCATTTTCAAAGAGAGCCAATAAATCTTCTAATCCTGATATTTTTATTAGTTCTGCTAATTTTTCACTATTATAATTTCGGTATAATGGGTTTCCATATAGGATGTTATCTTTTATAGTTCCAGTAAACAGAAAAGGTTCTTGTAAAATGAATCCTATTTTTTCTGAGCGCTCTGTTTCACTGTAAGATCTTAAATCTTTACCATCTAGTAAAACTATTCCTCTTGTTGGGTCATACAAGCGTGCCATTAAAGAAGCTGTAGTGGATTTACCGCCTCCTGTGGGACCTACTAGGGCGTATGTTTTTCCACGTTCAAGCTTAAAATTTATATGACGTAAGATCTCTTTTCCATTAGGATAAGAGAAATAAACATCTCTAAACTCTAGTAATGAGTTATTCTGTAAGTTCAGTTTACTTTCAATAATTGTCAAGTTGGTTTCTAAGGATAATATCAATGAAACCCGGTCCCAACCGGCCATTGCCAATTGAAAACTAGACCAGAGTGACGCTAGTTGTCTTAAAGGATTATATAGATTAGTTGCATAGGATAGGTAACTAACTAACAAACCGATGGTAAACTGTCCCATCGAGATCAAATAAATACCGTAGGTTAATACGATTAATTGGGCAAGGTTAGAGAATAATCCATAAGTAGGTAAAAAGATATTATTCGCTAAACCTGCTCCCACAGCGGTATAATAATTGTCGTAGTTAGCCTCATTAAAACGATTTCTAAAATAATCTCGACGATTAAAGGCAATTATTACTTTGAAATTAGCGAGGCTTTCTTGAATTTCTGCACTTAATCCACCTATGCTTTTTAGGGTGGCAGCATTTTTTCTTTTTACCCAGGGGGATACTAACTGGGTGAACAATAAAATGAATACTGCTGGAACTAGGGAAGCTGCTCCTAGTTTGCTATTAATAGAAAGTAAAAATATGGCAGCGCCAAACATGGTGAAAATACTACCGATAAATTGCATCAGGGACTGAGAAAAAAACTGGTTTAGTTTATCAGTATCATTGTTGATGCGAGAGATTAAATCTCCTGCTTTGTTCTGATTGAAGAAATCAACGGGAAGTTGTTGAAGTTTATTAAATATAGCATTTCTTAAGGTATATAACATGCGCTGACCTATACCACCCATCAATTGAGTCTGTAAGTAGCTGGTGCCCAGCGCAAGTAGATACATCGCTAATAATATCCCTGAAAAAAACAAAACGCCATCAAATTGTTTCGTTATCACATGGTTATCGATAGTATGTCCAATAATAAATGGTCCGAATAAATTGAGAGATGAATTAAGGAATATGGCAAAAAAAGCTATTATCAAGTTTTTCTTCTCGTGTGCTATAAGTTGCACCAATTTCTTAAGCCCTACATAAGTTGACCTTTTAGGGCGTTCTTCAAATAGACTATTTAGTTTATAATTCATAATTGCTGGTGCTTTGTTGTGAATTATAAATCTGGATGTATTCTGGACTGTGGCTAATTAATTCTTGATGCGTTCCGCTAGCAATGATCTCACCTTCCATCAAAAGTATTATCTGATCATAGTTTTCTACGGCAGCGATTTTCTGTGTTACGGAGATCAATGTGATGTCAGGATAGTTTTCTTGAATATTTCTAAGAATTTCACGTTCGGTTTGATTGTCAACACGAGCAGTAAAGTCATCTAATAATAACACTTTGGGATTAATTGCTAATGCGCGCGCCAGCATAATTCGTTGCTTTTGTCCACCTGAAAGGCTAGAGCCCCGTTCTGATACTATTGTACTTAATTTATCTGGGAAGTCATTAATAAAGTTTCTCAGCTCTGCCGTGTCAATCGCCTTTTCTAAGGATTCATCTGTCACGGTGTCGCTAAATGCGATGTTCTCTCGAATGCTCATATTAAAGATGATGCTATCTTGAAAGACAAAGCCCATTTGGCTATAAAATGTTTCCGCATCATAATCCTCAATCGAGTGACCATCAATTACGATGGTTCCAGAATCGGGTTTAATTAAACGAGTAAGGAGATATAATAATTGAGTTTTGCCAGCTGCTGTCGGACCAATGATAGCGGTTCTCGAGCCCGGTTTTACATTAAAGGAGATGTTATTTAATGCAGGCTTTTGACCATAACTGATCGTCACGGATTCTAATTTAATATTCCCCTGCAATTCACTCCTATTAAAACCTGATTCCTTTTCAGGTAAGGTATCTATAACCGTACTTATGCGTTCATATGATGCTGTAGCTTGTGCAATGACATTGCTCATAAAGCCAATTACTAATATAGGGAAAATTAAAAGTGCTAAATAGCTATTAAAAGCCGCGAAATCCCCAATACTCATGCTGCCGGAAATTACAAAATGGCCTCCTAGCAGTAATATAGCTAGTCCAGCCATATTAGAAGTGAAAACGATTAAAGGAATAAGTCCAGCAAAAAGGCGTAAAATGGCGAGTCCAAATTCTTTTGCTTTAGTATTGGCATCTAAGAATTTTTGATATTCAAATTGTTGAGAATTAATTACGCGAATTAGCGCAGAGCCTAGTATGCTTTCATTAATAACCTTATTAAGCCAATCGATTACTGCTCTGCTTTCGATAAAAAGTGAACGAACTTTTCCAAGTACTAAATAAAAAGTAATTCCAAGAATGGGAATGATTGCTATGACCGCTAATGCTAACTTCCAGTTTATGCTAAGCAGTAAAATACTTGCACCAACAATAATAAATAAGGAAGATGCGATGGATACAATTGCCTGAGAAACAAAAGATTTAATAGAATCTACATCTGCAGTCAGGTTGGTTAAAAGTTTTGAGGGGTTGGCACTTTCAATGAATGATAGATTTTGGTTTGATATCTTATCCGAAAGGGTTGTTCGCAAGTCCCGTGCAACGCGCTCAGAAGTATAAGTCTGTAAAATACTTTGTAAGTACGTCAATATAAAAATAACGAACACGACACTGGTAAAACGGATAATCAGGGGTTGATACAAAAGGTTTCCAGTCGTATAATCGTCTATTCCATTGCCAATTATCGTAGGTATCCATAGATTGAGCGCATTGCTGATTAGTGCAAATAGAATCAATAAGATAATCATCCCTGAATAGGGGCCAAGTAGACTGAAAATACTAGACTTCCCTTTATTGTTGCCTGCTGGTTGTTTCATTATTATCTCATAATTCTTCTCTGAAAAGCGATTTATATCAAGTACTAAGACGAAGAATTTGTTTGCCGAAAGCATCTACAGCTTCTTCCTTTGTCGCCCAAGAGGTCACTAAGCGGATAGCCGAATTATTTTCATCTATTTTTTTCCAATTATAAAATTCAAAAGATTGACTGAGTTCTTGGATAATGGTATTCGGTATTATGGGAAAGATTTGATTGGATACTGAGTCCGTTAAAAAAGTATAGCCTTGTTCCCAAATTGCCGTGGATAGTTTGGCTGCCATTTTGTTGGCATGTTGAGCGAGCTCGAAAAATAAATCATTTTTAAACAGCTCATGAAACTGTATTCCTAATGCCCGACCCTTCGCTAATAAGGCACCCCTTTGTTTTAAATGAAAACGAAAATGGCTGTTCAACTCTTCATTTTTTATGACTATGGCTTCACCGAATAGAGCTCCGTTTTTTGTACCACCGATATAAAACACATCAGTAAGAGAGGCAATGTCAGCAAGACTAAGATCATTTGAAGAAGCAGTCAAGGCCGAACCTAATCTAGCCCCATCTAGAAATAGAAGTAACCCATTGCTTTTGCAGTAATGATATAAGTCGCTAATTTCCTCCTTATTATATATACTTCCAATCTCTGTTGAATTGGAGATATAAACCAATCTTGGTTTTACAGTGTGTTCATCTTCAAACTTATCAAGAACGGATTGTACATCATTGGGACGTAATTTTCCATCCTTACTCAGCACCGTTTGTATCTTATGTCCAGTTGCTTCCACAGCGCCTGTTTCATGAACGTGTATATGCCCGGTTGACGCAGAAATAACAGATTCATAAGGTTTGAGCGCGGCCGCTATAACAATTAAGTTCGCTTGGGTACCGCCAGATACTAGATGCACACCTAAGTTTCTATTATTGCATTTTTCTCTGATTAGTTTAACTGCATTTTGGCTATAAGAATCCTCGCCGTATCCAGGTTCTTGACTATCATTGTTTTGACTTAGAGCGGTTAGTAGGTTAGGATGGCACCCTTCACTATAATCATTTTTAAAGCTATATAAATTCATATACCCAAATTGTCTAGATACAAAAGTATCAAAATATCAGTTTAAACAAATTGAATTAAAAACTAAATCAAATTATCCTTATATTTGCCGGCAATGAAGAAGGTGCTATTCACATTTTTAGCTATATTGTACTTGGGAACTTCCTCAGGTTTCGCCATGCATTTTCATTATTGCATGGATGAGCTTATTGGCACAAGCCTTTCAAAAGCAGATTTAAAAGAATGTGATAATTGCGGTATGGAGGTAACTCCACAAGAAGACAATGGATGCTGTAAAGAAGAGTATAAGCAATTAAAGGTTGATAAAAATCAAAATGTAGAGGATTTTGCTTTACAGCTTATGCAAACACTTTCGATTTCTTTGCCTCCTGCAATTTTAGAAAGTCCTTTGTTTTTAAATCTTGCGACTAGCGCAGCTGATTACCCTGTAGTCAATTCTCCTCCCGAGAGTTCTGCAGTTCCAGTCTATTTACGCAATTGCGTTTTCCGAATATAATACCTATCTATTCTTAAACCAGACTATTCTATCGTCCGGTTATTAGCTTTTCCGCCAGCTCAATTTTTATCGGCTATTTTATTTTTTATCGTTAAGGATAGTTCCTTAAGCCGAAATGAATTTTTAAGTCTATCATAATTTAATAAAGAACATTTTAATGGTACATAAACTCATTGAATGGTCATTGCGCAATCGTTTCATTGTTTTGGCTTTATCTATAGGCTTGTTTATTTGGGGCGCATTTGCTGTTCAAAAAAACCCTATTGATGCCATTCCTGATCTTTCAGAGAATCAGGTAATCGTATTTACGGAATGGATGGGGAGATCACCTCAGCTCATTGAGGATCAAATTACATACCCATTAGTGACTAATTTACAGGGACTTCCCAAGATTAAGTATGTAAGAGGTTCATCCATGTTTGGGATGAGTTTTATCTACATCATTTTTGAAGATGATGTAGATGTTTATTGGGCGAGGTCCCGTGTTCTAGAGCGCCTAAGCACCATATCTAGTTCATTGCCTACGGGTGCCACTCCGCAACTTGGCCCCGATGGTACTGGAGTAGGCCATATTTTGTGGTATACTTTAGATGCGCCTAATATGGATTTAGGTGAACAAAGGGCTCTTCAGGACTGGTATGTAAAGTTTGCATTGCAAAACGTGCCAGGGGTGAGTGAGATTGCCTCTTTTGGTGGTTTCCAAAAACAGTACGAAGTCAATATAGACCCTAACAAACTGTTATATCATAAACTATCCATATCGGAAGTCATTAACGCTATTCGTACCAATAATAATGAGTCAGGCGGTAGGAAGTTTGAAATGAGCGATATAGGCTATATTGTTAAAACCACTGGCTACCTTAAGTCCCTAGAAGAAATTGAGAACATTCCTGTTAAAAATCAAAATGGAACTCCCATATTGATTTCGGATGTAGCCAACGTTCAAATGAGCGGTGAAACACGCTTGGGTATTTTTGACCAAGACGGAGAAGGGGAACGCGCTGGCGGAATTGTGGTGATGCGTTATGGTGAAAATGCAAACGAAGTCATCACTAATGTGAAGGAGAAAATGCTGGAAGTGGCAAAAGGCTTGCCTGAAGGCGTTAAGTTTGATATTATATATGATCGTGGCGAATTGATCAAAGAGTCCATCAGTTCAATTAAAACCACTTTAATCGAGCAAATGATTGTGGTATCCTTAGTAGTCATCATTTTCCTATTCCATTGGAGAAGTGCTCTTAGTATTATTATTCAAATTCCAATCACTGTAGCCGCAAGTTTTATACTCCTTAATGCTTTTGGGATTTCTTCCAACATCATGTCTTTAACGGGCATAGCATTAGCCATCGGTGTTATTGTGGACAATGGAATTATTATGAGTGAGAACGCCTATCAGCATCTGGCTGATCGTTATGCAAAATGGGAATTGAATGAAAAAAATAAAACGAATTAGATGAGAAGGCTAAAAAACATATTTAAGAAAAAAGAGTCTTGGATCTCTGAAGAAGAACGCTTGCAGATCATCGAGAAGAGTAGCAAGCAAGTATCTCGTGGTGTTTTCTTTGCTACCGTCATTATTATTACTTCCTTTTTGCCAGTTTTTATGCTTACTGGACAGGAGGGGAAGATGTTTCATCCCGTAGCCTATACCAAAACCTTTATCATGATGGTAGATGCTTTATTGGTGCTGACGCTTGCGCCAGTATTGATATCCTTCTTTATGAAAGGGAAGTTTAGGCCTACGAATGCCAATCCAATAAATCGCTTTTTAGAAAGGGTATACGAGCCCATTATTCGTACGGTTTTGAAATGGCGTAAAACCACCTTGGCCATTAATATCCTTGCGCTTTTACTTACAATTCCTTTATTAAAAAATATGGGAACGGAGTTTATGCCCCCTTTGGATGAGCAGAGTATTCTATTTATGCCTGTTACGCTTCCGGATGTTTCAAATGGAGAGATTAAGCGGATATTGCAGGTTCAGGATAAGATTATCAAGTCTTTACCCGAAGTAGATAAAGTATTAGGTAAGGCAGGGAGAGCCAATACAGCCACCGATAACTCACCTTTAAGCATGATTGAAACGATCATTATGCTTAAGCCCAAAAGTGAATGGCGAGAGGGAATGACCAAGAAGGATATTATCTACGAACTAGATGCCAAATTACAAATCCCAGGAGTGGTAAACGGGTGGACACAGCCGATTATTAATCGGATTAACATGTTGGCCACGGGTATACGGACCGATGTAGGTATTAAAATCTATGGACAAAACCTGGATACCATTGCTGCCATATCGGAACGTGTAAAGCATGAATTGGAAGGCACTGCTGGTCTTAGCGATTTATTCATGGAACCTATTGTGGGTGGAAGGTACTTGACAATCGATTTAAACCGCCCTGCGCTGGCTCGTTATGGAATTAGCATAGCGGAGGTCAATGAAACGGTTGAAACTGCCTTAGGAGGCGCTACTGTTGGAAATACATTAGAAGGGAGACAACGGTTTCCTATCGCGGTAAGATTAGGACAAGATTATCGAAATAGTTTAGAAGGAATAAAGCGGATTCCTTTGCTTTCTCCAAGTTTTGGAGAGGTTCCTCTGTCCTCCTTGGCAGAGATTCGGTTTGAAGAAGGACCGCCGATGATTAGTTCCGAAAATGCTCTATTGCATGGTGCGATATTATTTAATGTGCGTGATCGAGATCTAGGGAGTACAGTACAAGAAGCAATGGAGAAACTGAACGCCGCAGATGGCCTATTGCCAGAAGGTTATTTCTTCGAATGGAGCGGTCAATATGAAAATTTAATTAGGGGACAGAAAACACTTATGTGGATTGCTCCAATTGTCTTGGTCATCATTTTCTTTTCTCTATACTTTGCTTTTAAGTCCATTCGGGAAGCTTTCTTAAGTTTAATAACCGTCCCTTTTGCTTTGATAGGAGGCGCGTACATGATTTACTTCTGGGGCGTAAATCTCTCAGTCGGAGTAGCCGTAGGTTTTATCGCCTTATTTGGTATCGCTGTTGAAACTGGAATTGTAATGGTCATTTACCTCAACGATGCAATGGAGCAGTTGATCAAATTGAAAGGCAATTCTAGGGAAACCATCACGAAGAAAGACCTACATGAATATGTAGTTCGTGGGGCTGCTAAGCGATTGCGGCCTAAGTTGATGACTGTCTGTGTATCACTTTTTGGTTTAATACCGGTGTTGTGGTCTACTGGAGTCGGAATGGACATGATGCAGCCCATTGTATTGCCCATGATTGGGGGAGTGTTTACCTCAGCCGTTCACATCCTATTGGTGACGCCACTTATCTTTTTAATGTCTAAAGAATATGAATTACGTAAATATGGAAAGTTGGAGGTGCATGATGCTTCCCACTAAGCAATTAGTATTGATCTTTCTTTCAGTTTTTATTTTGATAATCAGTGCGTATGCACAAGATACAGTTGCTGAATCTAAATTGAAAGAGGAGAGGAAAGAGGCAATCGTATTGAGCCTAGATACCGTTTTGAATCGTATCGATAGGAATAATATCCTCTTGCAATCGTATGGACTAAAAGCGGAAAGCTATGTCCATAAAGGCGAAGCGGCAACTTCTTGGATGGCTCCAATGGTAGGTGTTGGGACTTATATGACGCCTTATCCTGGCTCGTCGGCGATGGGTCCTGATGATAGAGGATCGTTAATGTTTCAGATTGAACAAGCTATACCTGGACGAGCGAAGCTGAATGCTAAAAAGAAAGCCATACAATCTTTAGGAGAGGTTGAAAATGCAAACCGTGAAATTACCTTAAATGAATTAAGAGCTCAGGCCAAACGCTTATACATTAATGGATTGATGGCTGAAAAGCGGATCCGTTTATTAGAAGATAATGAGCGAACGATGGAAATGATGAAAAAGGTAGAAGAATTGCGCTATACCTACAATCAGGCCATGTTAGGCAGCATCTATAAAGTTGAAGGGCAATTAGCAGAAAGTCGAAACCAGATTGAGCAACAAAAGGGAAATATAAAGAGGATAAAGGCGGTATTGATTAGTTTAATGAACTTGCCAGTAGGCTTTGATTTTGAACTGGATAGCGCCTATGTTCCTGAAGTAAGGCTTCAAGCATCTTACGATACAGCTTATCTAGCAGATCGACGCGCCGATATCCTTAAAATGGATAAAAGTATCCAATCGAAGCATTTGGATATCGAGGCATTGAATCTACAAAAAAGACCGGATCTATCCATTCGTTTTGATCATATGTCGCCTCTAGCAAAAGGAGGAATGCCCAATAGTTATAGTGTTATGGGTATGATTTCTATACCTATAGCGCCTTGGTCATCAAAGATGTATAAGTCTGAATCTAAAGCTCTGGAATATGATATCTTAGCTATGGAAAAAGAAAAGTCGGCAATGCTTCAGCAAACGCAAGGCATGCTTCAGGGCATGCATTACGAAATTCAATCTATGGAAAAACAGGTTCAGGGGATGGAAGAAAAAGTGATCCCTGCATTACAAAAAGCTTTTGACGCCTATTTTGTTAATTACCAAGAGAATAAGCTTGAACTGCCAGTAGTTATCGATGCTTGGGATGCCTTGCTATTAATGAAGGTGAGGGTATTGGACGAGAAATTAAATATGTATGATCTTATCATTGATTATGAAAAAGAAATCTATCGGTAGGTCCTTATGGATCATCATTTTAGTGCTGTTTGCTGTTAGCAGCTGTAAGCAAAAAGTGGATCATGGCGATTCCCATGAGGATCCATATGCCCTTGAAATAGACAGTAGTTTAGCGGTTTTGTTAAATCCAACGAACCGGGAGGTGATTTCTTCAGTTCCAACCGTTCGAGCAGAAAGCAGTGCAGCTTTGTTTTCCGTAGAAGTCCCAGGGCAGATTACTTATGATTCTAAAAATCAAACCGATCTTGCAGCTAGGGTAAGTGGGAGGATTGAACGTTTGTATGTAAAATATAACTATCAACCTGTAAAAAAAGGACAGCTCATTATGGAGATTTACTCTCCAGATCTAGCCGCCGCTCAACGGGAGCTTTTACTGATTTCTGCCTCAGATGACAAAGATGATTTATTGCAAAGAGCAAAGCAGCGGTTACTTTTATTGGGAATGTCCGCTGCACAAATTGATAAGGTAATAAAAACTGGAAAGGTAAATTACCGCATCCCAGTATTTAGTAATGCATCTGGATTTATTATAGAAAAATCTATATTGTCTAGTAATAATAAGCTGATCAGTAATAATAATAGTGATGAGATGTCAATGAATACTTCAGATGTGTTATTGAGAGAAGGACAATATGTAAATGCCGGACAAGCCTTATTTTCTATTTATAAAACAGGAAGCCTGTTGGCCGAATTTTCTATCCAACCTCAATTTTCCATGTATGTAAAGGCGGGTACAAGTTTATTAATCCAATTGAAAGATTCTGAGGCTATGATAAAACAAAAAATAGGTTTGATAGAACCCACCCTTAAAAATGGCGAGAGCTTTTCTTTGGCAAGGGTTTATTTAAAGAATACAAGTTTACATCCTGGACAGTTGGTAAAGGCTCATATTCCCATTATGATTGATGAAGGATGGTGGTTGCCAAAAGAATCAGTGTGGCAATCTGGAATTAATTCTATCGTGTTTAAAAAGGAGAACGGTGTTTTTGTTCCGAAAAACATTAAAACAGGAATTACAATGAATGGTAGAGTGCAAATCATGGAAGACCTCAGCAGTTGGGAAATTGCTTCTAACGCTTATTATTTAGTCGATAGCGAAAGTTTTATACGACCACAACCTAAAAAAGAAACAGAATGAAACGCAAACAATTTTTAAAAATAGTAGGATTTCTAGTGTTTCCCGCGTTATTATTTTCGGCCTGCACGAGTGGTGAAAAGCATGAACACGAAGGAGAAGAAGTGACGCAGACTTATACCTGTCCCATGCACCCTCAAATCGTGCAGGACAAACCGGGTGTTTGTCCAATTTGTTCAATGGACTTGGTTCCTTTTGATAAATCAAGTGAAGGCGACGCTTTAGTGATTACTGAAACCCGACAAGCCTTAGCTAACATTTCGGTCATAAGTATTGGAACAGATTCCTTAGCGAATAATAAAGTATTGAATGGCCGTTTGGCAACGAATCCTGAACAAACGAAGAATATTTCAAGTCGCGTAGCTGGGCGGATCGATCAGCTCTATGTGCGTGAACTTGGCATTCCGGTTCAAAAAGGCCAGCCTCTCTATAGAATCTATTCAGAACAATTGGCGGTTTTGCAACAAGAATATTTATTAACGCTTGCACAGGCTCAACAGTTTCCACATGACAAAAAGTTTAAACAGATTGAGGAGGCTGCTAAGCAAAAGCTAATCTTATACAATCAATCGCCAGCTCAAATACAAGCCTTGGCTACCCGTAAAAAAGTAGATGCCAACGTAACCTTTTTTGCACCTGAAAGTGGAATAATAGCAGAATTGTTTATTACCGAAGGACAATATGTAGAGGAAGGAAGCCCTATTTTGCGCTTGGAGAATTATGCGGATTTATGGGTAGAAGCTGATTTGTATCCGGATGAAGCTGCAAACGTGAAAATTGGCCAAGAGGTAAAAGTTGTCATTCCCGGATGGGAAAATGAGCCCCAGACCTTAAATATTCAGTTTATAAACCCTTCGTTTCAATCAGGAAGCCAGCTTGTTCAAATCCGCGGAAGCATTTCTAATCCCAATGGACAATGGCAAGCCGGACAACAGGCAACTATTTTTCTTCCTATGGAAAGTGAAGGAAATGTACTTAATTTACCTGTCGATGCTGTGATCCGGACAGGAGCAGGTACACACGTTTGGGTAGAAACTGAAAAGAATACTTTTGAAGCCCGGAAGGTGCTAACAGGGATTGAAAACTTCAATCAAGTAGAAATTATTGAAGGCTTAACAACTGGTGATCGGGTAGTAGTAACGGGAGTATATTTACTTAACAGTGAGTATATTTTGAAAAAAGGAAGTGATCCGGTAGTAGCTCACTCGCATTAAAAAATTTTAATAATCTTTTGTTGAAAACAATTAATCAAGTACATAACTCACAAAATAAATAAAATGAAAAAGTCAATTTTAGTATCATTAACGATTGCAAGCTCTCTATTTATAGCTTCTTGCGGAAATGGTAAGTCAGTAAATGAAACAGATCAAACGACTGAAGTGAAAGCAGAATCGATTTCTCAAGAAGTTGTTGAATTAAATGACCCAGTCTTAAATGCTGTCTATCAAGAATACCTTAATTTGAATCTAGCCTTAGTCAACGGGAACGTAGAAGAAGCAAAGATAGCCGCCAATACTTTAGAATTGGGAGCAAAAGAGTTAGAAAAGGGCTCTACTATCGCTGATGATGCTTCTAAAATTACTGAGGCAGCAACTCTAAAAGAAAAAAGGGAAATCTTTTCACACCTTAGCAATGCCTTAATCCCTCTAGTAAAAGCTTCTGGTCTTAAAAGTGGGGAATTGTATATAGATTATTGCCCAATGGCTTTAAATGACGAAGGAGCCTATTGGTTAAGCAGTGAAAAAGGGATTAAAAATCCTTATTTCGGAGATAGTATGCTTACCTGTGGCGAAACAAAAGAGACCATAGGTTAAGACCTCTATTTTTCATAGCCCTATGAATATTATTCTATATCATGGGGCTATGTTTTATATTTGAGATGATTCTACATATTTTTTGAAGTTGTCCAAAATAGCTTGCCATCCATCTTTTTGCATTACATGAGAATTGGTATTTTCAGGCTCAAAGGTTTCAGAAACTTTTGTACTACCACTTCCATCTAAGAATGAGATCTGCACCTTTCGGCCATCTCCCATAGTATATGAAATTAGTTCATTGGTTCTTATTTCATCATAAACTCCCCCAAAATCAAAGCCAAATTTCCCATCTTTTGATTCCATTCTAGAAAGAAATTTCCCCCCTTTTTTTAAATCATTTTCTGCAAAGGGAGTATGCCAGTCGTCAGACGCATTGTTCCATTTTTTGATATGTGTAGGATCAGTCCAATACTTCCACACTTTGTCTATTGGTGCTTGGATCGTATTTTCAACGGTAATTGTGTTTTTATTTTCTATCCCCATTACTATTAATTTAACTATAAATATATTTGATTATTTCGAAGGTGCCAAACAGTGCTAATTTTTTTTTGAATTAACCAATTAGTATAGGTATGGTTTTAAGCAATTTGTAAATCTTAATTGAATAGAAATGTGTAATAGACAAGATTGTTTCTAGACTTTTCTTGTAAATTAGTGGCTTAATGCGTAAATTAAGAAATGACAGAATTACACATAAAGAACATGGTATGCGATCGTTGCATATTTGTAGTTCGCAATGAATTTAAAAAGCTAGGATTTCAGCCAACGGAAGTTGGACTTGGAATAGCTAAACTTGAAGAAGAATTAGATAACAAGAAAAGGGTAGAGATTTCAGAAATTTTAATAGCCCATGGTTTTGAGTTGCTTGACAGTGATAACTCCCGTTTAATCGAACGTATAAAAAACAGCATTATCAGTAAAATACACCATTCGAAAAGGGTTGATGTAAAAGTGAATTGGTCAATTCTTTTGGCTGAGGAACTAAACCAAGATTATCATTCCTTAAGCTCATTATTCTCATCCGTAGAAGGAATTACACTTGAGCAATACATTATTCGACAAAAAATAGAACGCGTAAAAGAACTTTTATTTTATGATGAATTAACCCTTAGCGAGATCTCTTATAAGTTGGGTTATAGTAGTGTACAGCACCTTTCAACTCAATTTAAAAAAATCACTGGACAGACCCCCTCACAATTTAAGATTTCAAGAGATCTTGAAAATAAAAGAAGATCACTTGATTCTATCATTTAGAAAGTCATAAAGCACCAATTCCCATAATTATATAAAACTCTTACAGATTTGTATAAAGGGTTCCCATTGTATATTGGCGATATTTGTATAAATGTTAGATATACATATGAAAAATAACAATCAAGAGTCAGTTTCTACACAATATGACTTGGTTCCTATTGGAAAAGCGCTATGGAATGCAAAATGTGTCCGTTGTCGAAAAGGGAACATGTTTAGGCCATGTATGATGAGCCAAAAGATGTATGTGCGTTGCCCGCATTGCGATTTGTTTTTTGAAAGGCATCCAGGTTACTTTTGGGTATCCATGTTTGTGAGTTACGCTATGGGTGTTGCTGAAATAGTCGCCTTAGGTATAGCAACATTTGTACTCTCTGGCGGATCAGAAAACGTATACCTTTATTTAGGTATAATAATATCTGCCATCGTATTATTGGCCCCTTTCAATTTTAGATATTCAAGAGTTTTGCACATGTACTTTCTTGATCCTGGGTTGAAGTATCAACCGGAATTCTCAGGAAAAGTAGATAAGGAACCTGCAGTCTTTATTAACACGAAATAATTATGGAAACACAAGTATTAAATAAACCATCGCGGAAAAGCTTTCCAATAACGGGAATGAGCTGTGCTTCTTGTGCCACCAGTGTTGAATCTAGTTTGAAGTCTGCACCGGGTGTAATAGATGCCGGGGTTAATTACGCAAATGAAAGCGCATGGGCGGAGTTTGATGATGAACTTACCAATCTTGACGAGCTCCAAAAAGTAATTCAATCCATCGGTTATGATTTGATAATCGATGCTGAAGATCCTATGCAGAAGCAAGAAGAGATGCAACTGAAGCATTATAAAGAGGTAAAACAAAGAACCCTTTGGGCCTCTATTTTTGCATTTCCCGTATTTCTAATAGGAATGTTCTTTATGGACTTTCCCTATGGTAATTTGATATCCATGGTGCTTACTGCGCCAGTTTTGTTCTGGTTTGGAAGAAGCTTTTTCATCAATGCATGGAAGCAAGCAAAACATGGAAAAGCAAATATGGACACCCTGGTGGCATTAAGTACAGGAATTGCGTTCTTCTTTAGCGTTTTTAATACATTTTACCCTGAATTTTGGGAAAGTAGAGGCTTAGAAGCGCATGTCTATTATGAAGCCGCAGCGGTAATAATCGCTTTTATATCCTTGGGAAAATTGCTTGAGGAAAGAGCCAAATCGAACACTTCTACTGCAATAAAAAAGTTAATGGGGCTTCAGCCTAAAACAGTTCGCATTGTTGTCAACGAGCTTGAACAAGAAGTCCCAATAGCACAAGTTATACAGGGTGATGTGATTATTGTAAGACCAGGAGAAAAGATACCTGTTGACGGGATCGTAATTTCTGGATCGTCCTATATTGACGAAAGCATGATTAGCGGTGAACCTATCCCTGTTTTGAAGGAAAATGGTGATGCCGTGTTCGCAGGTACAGTCAACCAAAAAGGAAGCTTTCGTTTCAAAGCTGAAAAAGTAGGAAGCGATACCTTGTTGTCTCATATTATAAAAATGGTACAAGAAGCACAAGGAAGTAAAGCACCGGTACAAAAACTAGTCGATAAAATCTCGGGGATTTTTGTGCCAATTGTGATCGGAATCGCCATACTCACTTTCTTTACCTGGATAATAATAGGTGGTGATAACGCATTTACTTATGCGTTGCTAACGTCAGTAACTGTTTTAGTTATTGCCTGTCCATGCGCCTTAGGACTAGCCACTCCAACCGCTATTATGGTCGGAATCGGAAAAGGAGCTGATAACAATATTTTAATAAAAGATGCAGAAAGCTTAGAATTAGGCTACAAGGTGAATGCCTTGATCTTGGATAAAACAGGTACTATTACGGAGGGAAAACCAAAGGTAACAGCTATCGAATGGGACACTGAGGAGTCCATACGGGAATTTTTCAAACAAATTCTTTATAGTTTGGAGATCCAATCTGAACATCCTTTAGCAGAAGCCGTAGTGAATGCATTGCGAGAGGAACAAATTAATGGGGTAGGATCAATCTCTTTTGAAAGTCTGACAGCGCGAGGGGTTAAAGGCGAGTATCAAGATCAGGTTTACTATGTAGGCAATATAAAGCTGATGAATGAGAATAAAATTCAAATGAGCGAAGCCCTGCGCGAAAAGGCGAAATCATTTCAAAAGAAAGCCAATACTGTCGTTTATTTTTCTGATTCGGAAAAGGTACTAGCGGCAGTTGCTATTGCAGATCAAGTAAAAGAAACTTCAGCAAAAGCGGTACTTCAATTGCAAAGTATGGGTATTGAGGTCTACATGCTTACTGGAGATAATCACCAAACAGCTGCTGCAGTAGCTCAGGAAGTGGGCATCCGTCATTATAAAGCGGAAGTACTTCCAACTGAGAAAGCAGATTTTGTGAAGGAGCTACAGAGCCAGGGGAAAATAGTGGCGATGGTTGGAGATGGAATTAATGATTCCCAAGCATTAGCACAAGCAGAGGTGAGTATTGCGATGGGCCGAGGATCAGATATTGCCATGGATGTAGCGAAGATGACCCTCATTACCTCGGATCTTCAATCCATTCCCAAAGCTCTTAACTTATCCAAGAAAACCGTGGGAACCGTTCGCCAAAATCTCTTTTGGGCCTTTATATATAATATTATCGGAATCCCTTTAGCTGCCGGGGTGTTGTATGCCTATAACGGATTTCTATTAGATCCAATGATAGCGGGTGCAGCAATGGCATTGAGCTCAGTTTCGGTGGTCGCTAATAGTTTAAGACTGAAATCAGCAAAGCTTTAAGCATTAAAATAACTCAGATTTTCAACATAATAATTAAAAACAAAAATTTAATAATTAAAATCAAAATGGATACATTAAAATTTAAAACAACTCTTAAATGTGATGGCTGTCTAACCAAAGTAACCCCTAGTTTAAATAAAATAGCAGGGGAAGGAAATTGGAAGGTGGATCTTCAGAATACACTTAAAATATTGACCATCTCAGCAGCGGTTTCGGAAATTGAAATAGAAAAAGCTTTTCAAGAGAATGGGTTTCAAGTGGAAAGAATATAACAATTAAATTCGCTATCATATTTTTTTATTAATTCAAATAAAGAGAAGAGGGTGCGTATGATCTAGAATTGATATCTTTGGTCATATAGTAGAATAATATATTCGTTGTTTCATTCTTACTAATCATTTGAAGAATATAGATATGTATAAATTAATCCAAAGTAAAGCGGAGGGAATCTGCAAGAATCTTGAAAGATCTACACAAGCCCGATATGATTTGTCATTGAACGCTATAAAGGATAATAATTTTTTAGATGTTTATGAAAATCTATCCATCCAGATAGATCGAAAAAGCCAGATTGAACTATCAAAAGAGCAAAAAGCAATATTTGAAGCGTTTTTTGAAAAAGATAATTCCCGATTGGAAAAGTTGTTGAGTACTTATATTTTTAAAGAAGGAGTAAGGTTGCAAGACGTTACTGGCACAGAAAAGCGACAAGAGATAATAGAGCTGATATTTAAGCCCATTATTTATGCGATAGGATGGGAATTATATGTAAGAAAGTGCGCAACGGTAATCTTAGAAAATTATAGTATCTAAATAATTAAATACTATAATTTTTCCTTTGATTGCAATCGGGTATCCCCGCTTAAATCAAAATTGAAAGAAGGTTATTCAGGCAATCCTATTCCAATTAAAAAATTTGTTTCCTCATTAATTTCTAACTCATTCACTTTCCCTTTTTCAAGATCAAAAATTTTAAGCGCTAAAGTCGATGAATCGAGTACTATAAATGTTCTACCATTTTGAATACCTGTAATACCGAGATTAGACTCGTGAACATATATAGTATCCGACTTATTACCACTCTTTATATTTCCTAAGTTGTACCTAACCTTTCCAGTTTCACTAGACGAAATCCAATCAAATAAGGTAACATCAAGATCTTGATCAATATTATTTGTAAAAATCACAGCTCTATCTCCATCGTGAACTGTTATTGTTTTTCTGGCAAAGCTAGAAGGGCCAACTTGCAGAGAAATGGTGTAGGTGCCCGCTTCTTTATATTGATGGACAGGGTCTTTTTCTTGCGATTTATTTCCGTCACCAAAGTCCCATCTAAAAACACTTGCATTTTCTGAAGTGTTAGTAAAGAGGATCTCCTCTCCTAAGAATACAGCTGTCGAACTAATATCAAAAGAGGCAGTTCTTTCCGGTAAGTTTGATTCCTTCGAACAGGACACAAATAGGAAAATTATTACAATTAATAGTAAACGTGATTTTTTCATGCGATGAAGATATAACTAAGTTTTAACGATTACAATAGTCAATTCGTAACATAAACTACGAACTAATGAACATAGTATCCGCTTGATGTGTTTATTGATTTAGATCATAGAATCTAATAGGCGAACTCTATATCTTTGTAACATGTAAGACAGAGGAGGGTAAGTTCCAAGCTGGCTAAACCAACCTGAATCGCTTCTAGAAGAAGTATATAGTAAATCAACATTAAAAAAATATAATTTTAAAACATGAACGATGACATCACATAAAAAACAGGATTATGTTATCCCCGCTCAAACCCATATTGGTCATGTGCATTTAAAAGTATCAGACCTTAAGCGCTCTTTAGATTTTTATAGAGACTTATTGGGATTTGAAATTACTACCATGTACGGCGATCAAGCTGCTTTCATTTCTGCAGGAGGTTATCATCATCACATCGGATTAAATACTTGGCATAGCGAAGGTGCACCACCCGCATCCCAACATGGAGTCGGTTTGTATCATACAGCAATTGTATACCCAAACCGAAAAGACCTTGCCTTCATTTTTAACCGACTTCTGAATGCTAAATATCCAATTTCAGGAGCTAGTGACCATGGGGTATCCGAGGCTATTTATCTAAATGACCCTGATGGGAACGGGGTGGAATTATATTGGGATAGGCCGAAAGAGTTATGGCCTCATAAACCTGATGGCTCAATCGAGATGTATACAAGACCCTTAAATCTAAATAACTTGCTGGAAGAACTGAAGTAATATATAGATGTCTCCAAGAAAGCCTGTGCCCAAGGATTCTCAAACTAAAAGCTTTTCTTCTAGCTGAAATAACGCTATCCCTGTCAGGCTTCTTTTGTAGTATATTTTTTATCTTGCAGGTTGCCAAACTCGCTTTTGTAGATCTTTATCAATAGTAGTAGGTAACTGATTAATAGAGGTCCAAAGATAAAACCAAAAAAGCCAAATAGCTTTAGCCCGACAATCAATCCTAATACCGTAACAAGAGGATGCACATCGCCTATTCTTTTGAGAAGGGATATCCTAGCGAGGTAATCGATATTGCCTGTTATTATTCCACTATATAAGAGTAAACCGATTCCCGCGCCTGTATTGCCGGTAGAAAAGAGATAAATCACCATCGGCACCCAAATGACCATTGTACCCAAGATGGGAAAAAATGCAAATAAGCCGGTGAGAAACCCCCACAAAACGATATCTCCTACGCCGAAAATCCAATAACCCAACATAGCACAAAGTCCTTGAATAATCGAAATTAAAGGAATTCCAATTGCATTCGCTTTTACCATGCTTTTGGTTTCAGCAGCTAGGGTATCAATATTTTTTACTTTTAAAGGAATAATGCTTTCTAAGGCCTTTTCCATCTTAGACCAGCTTGTAAACATGAAAAAAGATAAAAATAGAAGCATGATCAGGTTGCCCAGGACACTCGCTGTATTGTTCAACAATGCGGGGATAAGGTTAGCAAGTTGTTTTTGAATTTGCCCGATGTTTTCTGTAGAAAGCAGATCGTTACCTGTCTTTTCAATAATCCAGTTAGATACTGTCTCTAAAACTTTCATTATAGAGTCGGTATTGTTTAATAGAAGGGTGATCTTGGATGATAGTAAATGGATAGCTAAATAAATCGGTAAACCGATACAAATCAAAAACGCCAATAAAAATAAACTCGCTGTCGCATTCTTATTCCAGCCTTTGGTTTCGGTAAAATACCGATAGCGATCACGTCCTAAAACGTAAAGTGTTACTGCACCAAGGAAACCTGGGACGAAAGCATACAATTCATGGAAAATAACCGCTGATAGCAAAACAATAACTAGAAGCAAAATTAGCTGACGGATCCGGTAATTAAACATGGCTGTTTTTGTTAGAATTTATCTAAATTACAATTATAATCAAATTAATGGTAAAATAATTTTAATTTCGTTTGTTGAAAAAAATTATTTCCATATCGATCCTCGTTATTTATATGATTGCTTGCACTGAGTTTGATCAGCTGCTAAGAATCCCGCTGTTGATCAGCCATTTTATGGAACATAAAGAAGAAAGCAAAGCGATATCTTTTAGTGAGTTTATGTTGATCCATTATGTAGAGGAATATAGTTCTAATGGAGATTATGAGCGTGATATGGATCTCCCCTTTAAATCGCTTGATGGAAACTCAATTCAAGTAGTGGCTTCTATTCCTCCTAACGATTGCTATTTGAAAGCAAAGCCGGTGTATACCAACGGTGGAAAATACAAGTTATTTGAAGAGAGTTTTATAGATAACGCTTATCTCTCTTCTATTTGGCAGCCGCCAAGAGCAGCTTTCAGTAATCCACTGTTTTAGGTATTAGGTAATAGGTAATAGACATTAGCTTAGCCTATCAATTTAGAGTTTAGAAAAAAATAATAGAAGACGTAACACGTCCTTTGTTTAAGCGAATCAACGAGGCTCAAAGAGATGCTTCGATTCGGATTCTTATACCTCATACCTAATCCTTCGTACCTAAATAAATAGAAATCTAAAAACGATAGCAATACATCATGCTAAATAAAATTATAGAGTTTTCCATAAGGAATAAACTCATTGTGGGCCTTTTTGTAATAGGTCTAATGATATATGGAGGCTTCCAGGTAACGCAGTTACCGATAGATGCTGTTCCGGATATTACCAACAATCAAGTTCAAGTGATAACGGTTGCACCTTCTTATGGTGCAAATGATATTGAACGTTTGATCACGTTTCCCATTGAACAGGCAAATACTAATATCCCTGGTTTAGAAGAAATAAGAAGTTTTTCCCGTTTCGGTTTGTCCCTTGTCACTATTGTATTTGACGACCAAACTGATATATATTGGGCACGACAGCAAGTTTCCGAACGATTACAACAGGTGCAAGCTGAAATACCCAGTTCTGTGGGGGTCCCAGAATTAGGGCCTATTTCTACTGGCCTAGGGGAGATTTACCAATATGTTGTCCGCGCGAAAGAAGGCTATGAAGATCAATACGATGCTACGGAATTGCGCACAATTCAAGATTGGATTGTACGCCGGCAATTGCTTAGCGTTAAAGGGGTAGCAGAAGTAAGCAGCTTCGGCGGTAAATTGAAGCAATTTGAAATTGCCATTCATCCTAATAAACTACAGGCTTATCAGATTACCATTAATGATGTTTTAGCCGCTGTCGAAAAAAACAATCAAAACACAGGTGGTGCTTATATTGAGAAAGGGCCCACTGTGCTTTTTATCCGTAGTGAGGGTCTTCTTGGCAGCCAAGAGGATATCGAAAATATTGCGATAAAAAGCGATGAGAATGGAATCCCTCTTTTTGTACGAGACGTTGCCGAAGTAAAGATTGGCCATTCTACACGTTATGGGGCAATGGTCTATAACGATGTGGGCGAAGTTTCTGGCGCTATTGTCATGATGTTGAAGGGTGCTAACAGTAGTAAAGTAATTAAAGACGTAAAGGACCAGGTCGAATTTATACAAACGACACTTCCGGAAGGCGTAGTAATCGAAGCGTTTTTAGACCGCACAAAGATGGTCGATAATGCGATCAGTACGGTGAAAACCAACCTTCTAGAAGGCGCCTTAATTGTCGTTTTTATATTGGTTGTTTTCTTAGGGAATTTAAGGGCCGGACTATTGGTGGCATCAGTGATTCCCTTGGCCATGTTGTTCGCCATTATCCTAATGAATATTTTTGGGGTCAGCGGTAATTTGATGAGTTTGGGGGCGCTGGATTTCGGATTGATTGTAGATGGGGCGGTAATCATCGTCGAAGCCGTCATGCATCAGCTCAGTAAGAATTCTGGCCTTGGAGTAACCCGCCTCAATCAGAAGCAGATGGATAAAGAAGTTGGTTTTTCCGCGAGCAGAATGATGAATAGTGCAGTCTTCGGACAGATCATTATTTTAATTGTTTATCTACCTATTTTCTCTCTCCGAGGAATAGAAGGGAAAATGTTTATTCCAATGGCTCAGACGGTAACATTTGCCCTATTGGGTGCATTTATTTTGTCACTTACCTATATTCCTATGATGAGCTCCTTGTTTTTAAGTAAGAACACCACGCATAAGCAGAATATTTCTGATCGGTTGATGAATAAATTAAGTTCTTCTTATCAACACACATTGGCTAAGGTACTACGTTTCCCAAAAACGGTTATTGCAAGTGTTTTGACACTTTTTGCGGCAGCCCTGATCACACTGTCCTTTTTAGGTGCTGAATTTATCCCTTCACTTGAAGAGGGAGATTTTGCTGTGGAAACCAGGATATTGACCGGTAGTAACCTAAATACCTCGATTGAATATACAAAAAAAGCGGCCGGTATCCTCAAGTCTCGTTTTCCGGAAGTAGAGATGGTCGTTACCAAGATAGGGAGCGGCGAGGTTCCTACAGAACCCAACCCTATGGAGCTTAGTGATATGATTATCACTTTGAAAAATAAAAAGGAATGGACTTCCGCAAAAACCTACGATGAACTGGCTGCGAAAATGACTACCGAGCTCGAAGATATTCCTGGGCTTACCGCGAGCTTTCAGTTTCCCGTTCAAATGCGCTTTAATGAACTGATGACGGGAGCAAGGCAAGACGTTGTGGTGAAGATATTTGGTGAGAACCTGGATTCCTTAGATATATATGCACATAAGCTTGGAGCGCTGGTCAATACCGTGGATGGAGCACAGGACTTATATGTAGAAACGGTTACCGGCTTACCTCAAATTGTGATCGATTATAAGCGTGCGATTATTGCGCAATACGGTCTGTCGATTGATGATGTGAACAAAGTATTGCATGCTGCTTTTGCCGGCCAATCTGCAGGATGGGTGTTTGAAGGAGAAAGACGCTTTGGTTTGGTAGTGAACATGGATGTAGAGAAAAGGCAAAGTTTGGAAGATGTACAGGAGCTTCTGATTCCGACACCAAGCGGCGCTCAAGTTCCTCTTCAGCAACTAGCAAGTGTTGAAATTGTTGAAGGACCCAACCAAATTCAAAGAGAGGATGCTAAACGCAGGATTGTAATCGGTTTTAATATCGGGGATCGAGATGTGCAGAGTATTGTGAATGAGTTACAGAAGAAAGTAGAAGAGCAAGTAGATCTTCCCGCTGGCTATTATGTTACTTATGGTGGGGAGTTTGAGAATTTGAATGCGGCTACGGATCGATTAATAGTAGCGGTACCCATTGCATTGGCCTTGATTTTCTTATTGCTCTTTTTCGCTTTTGGCTCGATCAAGCAGAGTTTGCTTATTTATTCCGCCATTCCGCTTTCCGCAATTGGCGGAATCTTCTTTTTGGCCGCCCGAGGGATGCCTTTTAGCATTAGTGCGGGGGTAGGGTTTATCGCGCTATTTGGTGTGGCTGTTTTGAATGGAATTGTATTGATTACCGAATTCAATCACCTGAGGCGGGAAGGCCACCATAATTTACATCGAATTGTTTTGAAGGGAAGTAAAGTTCGCTTGCGACCGGTTTTAATGACCGCATCGGTTGCCTCATTAGGTTTTCTTCCGATGGCTTTAAGTAACGGAGCAGGGGCAGAAGTACAGCGACCTTTGGCGACTGTAGTTATTGGGGGCTTACTTTTGGCTACTTTTTTAACCCTTTTCGTATTGCCTGTTTTGTATGTTTTATTTGAAAGAACAAAAAAGTCGAAGATGAAAAGCAAAACTCTTATTATAACTTTATTCATTTCTTTATTCTCTTATGATAGCGTGTTTGCACAGACGCCGATCTCTTTAAATGAAGCAATTGATACCGCTATTGCGAATAATCTAACAGTTAAAAACGAGGAACTTAAGGCTGCATATAAAAATCAATTAATTAAAACCTCTGCCACGATTCCTCAAGCCGAATTAACGGCTGAATGGGGGAAGTTGAACAGTTCCTTTAATGATTCCAAATTTGGACTTTCTCAATCCTTTAGCTTCCCCAGTGTTTATACAAAACAGAAAAAGCTGCTTACTGAAGAATGGAACTTAGCGGTTTTAGGCGTAGACTTGAAAGAAGCAGAAATTCGTCGAAATGTGAGTCAAGCGTTTTATTCAATCTTGTATTTAAAAAGAAAGGAAGGGATCTTATTGGAAAATGATAGCCTTTATCTCGAGTTTTTAAGGAAAAGCGAATTGCGATTTTCAACTGGTGAAAGCAATGTTTTAGAAAAAGCTACAGCCGAAAGTCAGCGAGGTTCAATCAGGATACAAGTAAATCAATTAAAACAGGAGATTGAGTTAGCCAAATTGCAGTTTCAACTTTTACTAAATAGTTCTATACCGTACGAGCCTTATGAAGAAAGCATCAAAGCTCAACTCACTTCTAATGGTTCAGATATGGCAATCAATCAACATCCTATTTTAAGGATGCTGGAACAGGAGCAAGGCCTTGCCAGTGCGCATACACAGGTTGAGAAATCGAAGTTACTTCCTGAGTTGAATCTGGGGTACTTCAATTCGAGTATGATTGGGAATGGTGCTGATGATATGTATTATAGTTCGTCAAAGCGTTTTCAATACGGTTCTGTGGGGATTGGCATCCCAATTTTTCACGGTGCTCAAAAGGCAAAGATTGCGGCTTCAAAAATAAATGAGCGCTTAACAGAGCAGAACTACCTCCTAGGACTTCAGAATTTGCAGAATTCCTATCAGACTGCTTTGGTTAACTATAAAAGCCATCTCGAAAACCTTAAGTACTTCGAAGAAATTGCTTTGGAAAATGCAAAACTAATAAAGGCAACGGCTACAAAGCAGTTCGAAATCGGCGAAATCAACTACCTAACATGGGTAATGCTCATCAATCAAGCAATTGAAATACAAAATGGTTACCTGGAAGCTGTGAATAGTTTAAATGAGAGCATTGTTCAACTAAACTTTCTTATCGAAAATTAACATATCATGAAGAAATTAAATATATATTTTAGTCTATTGATCTTTTTGTCTGCCTGTGGCAGCACCGTCAATACGGAGGAATCCGAGTCGGTTCAAATTGCTGAAACTACTGTCAGTTTGAATGATGTTCAAGCAGAAAATGCTGGAGTTGAGCTCGGTAAAGTTGAGCAGCGGAAGATTTCACAAGTTATAAAAGTGAATGGTAAGATCGAACTTCCCCCTCAAAATATTGTTTCTATGAGTATTCCATTGGGTGGGTATTTAAAATCTACCAAGCTTTTGCCAGGAATGGCGGTTCGCAAGGGAGAAGCCATTGCAACCCTTGAGGATGTACAATATATTCAACTGCAAGAGGATTACCTGCGCATGAAAGAAGAAGTTCATTTCTCAGAAAAGGAGTATCAAAGACAGAAGGAATTAAACCAGAGTAAGGCTAGCAGTGATAAAGTGTTGGAACAGGCAGAGCTGGCATTTAACAATAATAAGATAGCCCTTAGGTCATTGTCTGAACGATTGTTATTGTTGAATATTCAACCCAGTACTTTATCAGAAAATCATGTGAACAGAAGAGTAACGCTCTATTCGCCCATCAATGGCTATGTTTCCAAAGTAAATGTAAATATTGGAAGATATGTTGACCCAGCCGATGTCTTGTTTGAATTGATTGATGTGAACGATTTGCACCTAGCCATAAAAGTGTTTGAGAAAGACCTAGATAAGATTTTTATTGGTCAGAAAATTCTTACATTTAACAATGCGCAACCTAGTAAAATATACGAGAGCAAGATTATATTAATCGGCAAGGACATAGACGGGGATGGTAGTGTTGAAGTGCATTGCCATTTTGAACAAGCTGACAAGAGTTTATTTCCAGGGATGTACATGAATGGTGAGATTGAGGTTCATAGTGCCCAGGTATATTCTTTGCCCGAAGAAGCCGTACTACTTTATGAAGGGAAGCATTTTATTTTTATCGCTAAAGGGGAAGGTCAATTTGAACTGAGGAACATTGAAATTGGAAACAAGGAAAACAAGTTTATTGAGGTTTTAAATCCCGAGGAGTTAATTAATCAAGACATCGTTGTTCAAGGAGCTTACGCACTGCTAATGAAAATGAAGAACGTTTCGGATGAAGAGTAATAAGGTTTGAGGTATTAGACTTTAGGTAATAACTGACTGGCGAAGTCTCTAGCCAAGTTGGAAGTGACTTCGCCAGTCTTTTAGGGCATTCGGTTTTAAAGATGAAAGCTCAAACTGATAAAAGAAGACTGACGAAATTAGGCCTTTACACACGCGGCAAACGAAATTTCGTAAGTCACCTATTGTTTAAAAGGAAATCACACATTTATGAAAGAAAGGCAACTAAACATACCTGAACATATAAAAGGTCTTAACGGAGAGGAGGTTCTTGCCGCCCGCGAACGATATGGCCTTAACGAGCAAACGCTTCGTCAGAAAAGTATGTGGTGGCCTATATTGAAGGAAATGTTAAAGGAGCCTATGTTATTGCTCTTGATGGCGGTGACGATTTTATATTTCTTTATGGGGGAATATAATGAGGCCTATTTTATGTTGGTTGCTATCGTAATTGTTTCCGGAATTTCTTTTTATCAAGATAATCAAAGCAGAAAGGCTTTGCAGGCTCTCGAGAAAATGAATGAGCCTCTGAGCAAGGTGATTAGGGAGGGCGCTTTACAGACCGTCATAACATCCGAAATCGTTAAAGGAGATATGGTACTTGTAGAAGAAGGAAATACTATTAACGCAGATGGCAAATTAGTGTATAGTAATGACTTTTCGGTAAATGAATCGATGCTGACAGGCGAGGCGTTTTCTATTTTTAAATCCGTAACCGGTGACGATTCACAGGTTTACAGTGGCACCATAGTCGCCTCGGGAATGGCAATCTTTTCGGTTGAGGAAATTGGGGCTTCGACCAAATTGGGGAAGCTGGGAAAATCATTGACAGATATTAGTCAGGAACCAACCTTGCTACAAGTGCAAATCAATCGCTTTGTAAAAGGGATGGCTATCGTTGGTATACTGTTTTTCCTTGTGGTATGGATTGTCAATTATTTAGATAGCCGTGATATTATGGACAGTCTACTGAAAGGCCTCACCTTGGCGATGTCGATTTTACCGGAAGAAATCCCTGTGGCTTTTACCACCTTTATGGCTCTAGGATCAAGACGCTTGATGCAACATGGAGTAATAGTAAAAAAGATTCGAACGGTAGAAGCCTTGGGCAGTGCCACCGTAATATGTAGCGATAAGACCGGCACGATTACTGAAAATAAAATGGTTCTTGAAGCTGTTTATACCTATGAAGATAATGCGGTATTCGAGAGCAAAGATTGGGAGAAGCATAATTCGATAAAGAATTTGATTCGTTACGCCATGTGGAGCAGCGAGCCAGTTCCTTTTGATCCTATGGAGATAGAAATCCACCGCGTTTATTCTGAATTAATGGATAAAGATCTGCGTCGTGAATACACGATGTTCCATGAATATCCGTTGGATGGCAAGCCGCCGATGATGACCCATGTTTTTCAAAATGAGGGTCACGAAAGGGTTATAGCAGCAAAAGGGGCGCCTGAAGCCATTATTCAAGTCAGTGGTCTAAAGGAGGAGGAGAAAAAAGTTATTCAGGAGCAGATAGAAAAATTAGCGAAGAAGGGATATCGGATATTAGGGGTGGCCTATTCAGATTTTAAAGGCAGCGATTTTCCAACCAAGCAGCAAGACCTTTCTTTTCATTTTGTGGGTTTGGTGGCCTTTTACGATCCTCCTAAAGAGAATATTTCGGATGTGTTTCGCCAGTTTTATAAAGCCGGAATTGATGTAAAAATCGTTACCGGCGACAACCTAATTACCACGAAAGCCATTGCCGAGCAAGCCCACTTAAGGAATGCAGATAAAGCCATTGATGGCGATGAATTGATGAAGTTAGATGAGGCTAGTTTTCATGAAAAGGTTAAGGAATTAGCGGTTTTTACTCGGATGTTTCCAGAAGCGAAGCTTTCATTAATCAATGTGCTTAAAGACAACCATGAAGTAGTGGCCATGGTGGGCGACGGTGTGAACGATGGTCCTGCGTTAAAATCAGCACATATTGGTATTGCCATGGGGAAAAAAGGAACCGAAATTGCCAAGCAAGCAGCCGAGCTCATACTGGTTGAAGATGATCTATCCAAAATGGTGTATGCGGTTGCCATGGGAAGACGGATCTATACGAATTTGAAGAAGGCGATCCAGTATATAGTATCCATACATATTCCCATTATTTTTACGGTTTCATTGCCTTTGTTTTTCGGGTGGGTATATCCAAATATTTTTTCACCTGTGCATGTTATCTTTTTAGAGCTTATTATGGGGCCAACTTGCTCCATCGTCTTTGAAAACGAACCCATGGAGGAAAATGCGATGTCTGTTCCGCCAAGATCAGCTAGTCAAACTTTTTTGTCACTAAGGGAAATGAGCTTAAGTATCGTACAGGGAATTATGATTACAATAGGAGTATTGTCTGTTTACCAATATTGCGTTTATTTAGGCAATGATGAAAACACCACACGTGCGATGGTCTTTAGCACCCTGGTTTTTGCCAATATCTTTCTGACGTTGGTAAATAGATCGTTTTATTATTCTTTCATCTACAGCTTAAAACATCGGAACGATTTACTGGTTTTAGTGCTTGGCTTGACGGTGTTATTATTGGGACTTATACTCTATGTTCCCGCTTTTGGGCGCTTCTTCTATATTTCGCCTATTTCGATTTCGCAAATTGGTCTCTCCGCTGTTGTCGGAGCGATATCAGTGTTTTGGTTCGAAATATGGAAAGCTGTTAAGAGACGCAATGATAGGTAGAGCAACTGCGGGTTAAGAGGTCGGAGAGACTAGTGATCCGGAGAGCGAGCGACGAGAGTGCTAGATATTAAGGATGTTTATATGTTTCGCTTTGCTATGGAGCTCAGGCAGATGTTTGATTACTGACCGCTAACATCAATCAATTCTTTTGATTCTCTCTTCACCTGAACGGAAAGAGTTAAAACGAGGACTGATGATCTTGATGCTCTGTTTAGAGAGTGCGATGGATGCATTTAGCTCAAAGCCAATCAAAAGTATAAGTGAATTTAAATAGAGCCACACCATGATGACGATAAGGGTTCCTATCGACCCGTAAAGCTTGTTGTAGGTATTGAAATGGTTTATGTAATAGGCAAAACCCCACATGGTTAAAATGGCTAGAATTGTAGCTAGAGTAGCTCCCGGACTAAATAATTTCCATTTTCGGGCAGCAGAGGGACCATATTTATATAAAAAACTGACCGTAAAGAAATAGATTCCGATTAATATCAACCAACGTGTTATGGTAGCGATATGAATCCAATATCCCTCCAATAAACCAAGATCGTCTTTCAAGTAGGAGAAAATATAGCCAGATACCGTTAAAATAGTCATACCGACAGTAAGCGCTATAACAACCATCATGCTTAAGAAGACAGCAACCATTCTCTGCTTAAACCAACTTCTGCTTTCCACAACTAGGGATGATTTGTTAAAGGCGAGCATTAAGGAATGTATTCCATTGGTCGCGAAAATTAATGCCGCCAGAAAACCGAAAGATAATAATCCACTATTTTGTTTGGTAACAATATCTTCTACAGTACTTTGTATGGTAGTGTAGGCATCATCTGGTAGAAGTAAGGCTATAAAAGATAATAATTGTTCTTGAAAATTTTCGACCGGGATATAGGGGATAAGAGTAAATAAAAAAATTATCCCTGGAAATATGGCAAGTAAGAAATTATAAGACAGAGAGGAAGCTTTATTTAATAACGCTTCCCGAGCGATTTCTTGAAAGAAGAAGGTTGCCACCGTATACAAAGGTAGGGAGCCGAATCCCGGCAATATGACTACCTTGGTCCATTCTATCAAGTAATCATAAGGCTTAAATTTCAGTAACTTTCGGTGGAGCCAGGACATTTTTTATGATTTGAAATAGGGATCCATAAGTTTCTGGAAATCCTGTGAAGGCATACCTGGTCGGTTCTTTTTGATATCAACAAATACTAATGTTGTCTCACCTACATTGATCAGTTCTTCTTTTTTATTGAAAATTTCATATTGAAATTTGATGCGTGTTTGCGGTTTGTCTAAAATCTTCACTAAAATGGTCAACTCTTCATCATAATAGGCTGGTTTTATATATTTACATTTTAATTCCAGTACCGGCATCATGATCCCGCTCTCTTCCATTTCTCTGTAGGATGTGCCTAAGCTTCGCAGCATTTCCACTCTTGCTACTTCATAGTAACTAGCATAATTACCATAATATACATAACCCATTTGGTCAGTTTCACTATAGCGGACTCTGATTTTGCATTTATATTCAATCATTATCGTTTTATATTTCGGTCGTTCAATGCTTTTTGAAACTTCCGAGCATTTACAAGATGCTCGGACATCGTTTTTGCAAAGTTATGATATCCTGAGAAATCGTCTTTTGCACACATATAGATATAATCATGTTTTTGAAAATTTAAAACGGCATCAATAGATGCAATGCTTGGCAAAGTGATCGGCCCAGGAGGTAATCCTCTATTTAAGTAAGTGTTATACGGAGAGCTTATTCTCAAATGCTTATTTAAAACTCTCCGGATAGTAAAATCTTGAGCAGCAAAGATGACCGTTGGGTCGGCTTGAAGCAAGATACCTCGCTGTAATCGGTTTAGGTATAAACCAGCGATTGTAGGCATTTCATCATTATGCAAGGCCTCGCCTTTTACGATCGAAGCCAAGATGCTTACTTCATTTGGACTTAAATTTATCGCCTTTGCCTTATTTAGACGCTCTTCTGTCCAGAATTTTGAATACTCAGTATGCATTCGTTCAAAAAACTTCTCAGCCGAAGTATTCCACCAAATTTCATAGGTATTTGGAATGAACATGGTGTAAAAGTTTTCCGTATTGAATCCATATTGCGCAGCAAGAGAATCGTTGTTCATCAAGTTTATGATGGAGTTTGAATCGGGTTCTAGGAGTGTGGAAACATGCTTGGCAAAATCTCCTTTAAGACGAAGGTTTTGAAACCTAAATTTAACAGGCTCTTGTATTCCAGAACGTAATTTTATGACTAAGTCTTTATTATTCATGCCGGGCTTTAAAGCATATTTTCCCGCTTTTAAATTTTGAGGATAATCATATTTATTTGCCACCCAACGAAAGGAGCTGGTATCTAAAAGGATGTTTTTATCCTGAATAGTTTCCATCAACTCTTCAAAAGTTGAGCCCGTAGGTACGTATAAATATTCTTCGGTGTCACTTACATTGGGACCGAAGTAATTGCTATATACTTTATAACCCCAATAAGCAATCACAATAAATATTAAAACCAAAAATGTGATTAGTATTGAAAATCTACTTTTCGGAAGTTTTTTAGTCATGATCTTTTTGTTAATTACTCAAAGCGAGGTTAATGGGCGTGCCGATGCTGACTTTTTCCATATGTAAACTGTCGGGTTCTGGCGTTTGACTTATTACCCTTGCGTTTAAAGAGTCAGTAACATAGCCCATATATCGGACTGTCCCGACCGTAAGTGAAGAGCCTAAGATAGAGAAGGTAGCCTCTGATAGAGTAAGACCAATCAAGTCGGGTATCTCTACCTCAGCGTCTCCTTGGCCATTCCCTAGGATTAATGATATCTCAGACCCTTTAGCAATTTCTTCGCCTGCAAGTAACTTTCTATTTCCGAATTTTACATCCAGTACACGGTCTCTCGCGATATCAGGTATGTAGATCGTATCCAATATTTTTAATCCATAATTTTGAATGATCGATTTGGCTTCTAAAAAGGTTAATTCTCGTACTTCAGGAAACTGAACTTCAGGAGCGCTCAAAGTAATAATTGTTAAATAAATGGTCCTGTTTTCTTTTACTTTTGAACCTTCTGCAGGATTTTGATCGATTACTAAACCTGGCTGTTTATCGGCTTGGTAAACAGAATCGATTTCGTATTTAAAGTCCAGACGATCTAATTCCCGAACAGCGTCAGAAATAACCATTCCCTTAATGGTAGGCACGTCAATTAATTGTCCATGACGGGTATAGCTTCGTAGTAAGAAAAATATGATTACCAAGAAAACGATAAAAGAGGTTACAGCAATAATTAGATTTTTTCTAAAAATGTCCGTTCTAATATATTGAAAGAATTTATTCATATTCTATTTATAGATAAAGTACAAAGATAGACTTTATCGTTTTAATCCAATAGATTTTTATATTTGTTCAATCTTAGAGCTGATTTGATAACAGAATCGGCCCTATTCCATATTATTAATGCAGTTATTTGTTTAATACAAGATCTATTCCAACATTTAGATGATAAGTTCAACCAGAGAGATGCATAAATAATATTAGCACAAATAATTATACGATTTTTGATGAGCACTGTAATAAATACTATTGGGATACATAACCCATCGGTAATAAGCGATTTGCTCAAATATTAATTTAAATTACATGAAAACAAAGATTGCCTTATTGGCCGGTGGTTATACAGGAGAGGCGGAAGTATCTTTTAGAAGTGCAGCTTTCGTTGCTAAAAATATTGACTCCGCTCTTTTTGATGTTTATCTTATTACGATCACTAAAGAAGATTGGGTCTATGTGGACGATAACAGTCAATCGTATCCTATCGATAGAAAAGACTTCAGTTTAACTATTGCCGAGAATAAAATTGATTTTGATCTTGCCTTTATTATGATTCATGGTTCGCCGGGCGAAGATGGTTTATTACAAGGCTATTTTGACATGATTAATATGCCGTACACGTCTTGTGGTACCTTGACATCCGCTTTAAGCATGCATAAGGCTTTTACTAAGGTTTTATTAAAGGATATTCCTGAAATTAATATGGCTTCGTCTGTTCTTCTTTCTGAAAATGATAAACAGAATGGGTTCGACAAAATTGTCGGAAAACTAAGGCTACCTTATTTTGTGAAACCCAATGCAGGAGGCAGCAGTATTGGTATGTCGAAAGTAATGAAGGAAGATGATTTGAACGATGCAATTGATCTTGCTTTTGATACGATTAATACGGGAAAAGAAGTGATTGTCGAAGAATTTGTAGAGGGAAGGGAGTTTTCAGTTGGAGTTTATCGAACAAAGGGACAACTTGTTGTTCTACCCGCTACTGAAGTAATTCCAAAAAATGATTTTTTTGACTATGAGGCAAAGTATCAGCCGGGAATGGCGGAGGAAATTACGCCTGCACGTTTAAACAAGGAGCAATACGACCGCATAGAAAGGCTTATTAAGATGATCTACAGCGAACTAAATTGTAAAGGTATGGTACGTATCGATTTCTTTTTAGAGAAAAATAGTGATGCATTTTATTTTATTGAAATCAACACGATCCCAGGACAAACTGAAACTAGCTTTATTCCCCAACAGGTAAGAGCCTATGGTAAAACGGAGAAAGAGTTCTATACTGAAATTATCGAAGAGGCTTTAAATGATGCACAAAAAAACTAGCAAAAGGACCCACTATAGCCTAAATTTCTTCTGCCGATTTTACTTTGTAGTTTTTTAGACGAAATCGTACCACATCACCTGGCGCCCAACTTTGGATAGGCGATTTTAGTAAAATACTGTGTTTACCATCTTGATTTTTATTGTCCCTCGCACAGCTATTACAGCTATTACAACATACTTTTAATTGCATGTGATCTCCTAGATAAACGCACTTCTCTATACGTCCGCATAAATGCGGTTCCCCTGCTTCGCAGAAAGCAGTTTCTTCCGCTCTGAAAAAGAGGTTCACTTTATCTTTATAAGGACACTCTAATGGAGTTGAAACAAATCCAAAAGGTGTATTAAATCCACCAGGTTCCACTATTGCTTCCAGATGGTTTGATTTCCCAAACAATTCCGCTACATAAGAGGAATTAGGATTATTATAGAGGGTGTTTGGAGTATCGAATTGTAATAATTTACCATCCAACATTACCGCTATTTGATCAGCTGTTGAAAAGGCATCCTTAGTATCGTGAGTGACCAATATCGCAGTTATTCCAACGGATTTAATAATTTGCTGAACCTCTTCGCGTACCTGATCTCTCAATATGGTATCTAGATTACTGAAAGGTTCGTCCATTAAAAGGATTTCTGGCCGAGGAGCAAGGGCCCTTGCCAAAGCAACTCGCTGCTGTTGTCCGCCAGAAAGCTGATGAGGATATTTATTTACATTCTCTTTTAATCCGGTAAGTTCCAGCGTTTCATACACTCGTTTTTTTGCTGCTTCTTTTGATAATCCGCTCAATCCGAAACGAATATTATCCATTATATTAAGGTGGGGAAACAGCGCATAGTCTTGAAATACCATCCCTGTTTTTCGCTGATTTGCCGCTAAGGATTTTCTACCGTTGACAATTTCTTGACCCGCAAGCTGAATAATACCATTATCTGGGTGTTCCAAACCTGCTATTAAGCGTAATAAAGTAGTTTTACCAGATCCACTTTCTCCTACTAGAGCAAGAATCTGTCCTTTATTTAAAGAAAACGAAACATGATCTACCGCAAGCTTATCGGATGTACGGTAGCGTTTACTAATATCGGTCAGTTCAATAATGGGCATTTCCTTTTTTATTTTATCTCTTTTTTATTCTTTCCTTATCATGCTATTGAGCAATATTATGGGAATTACTCCTGTTAACACTACTACTAATGATGCATTCGCTGACTCTGCAATCATCTCATTTGTAGCCATATCAAACGCTTTTGTTGCCAAAGTATGAAAGTTGAATGGCCTAAGAATCAATGTTAGTGGCAATTCTTTTAATATATCTACAAAGGCTAGCAAGATAGCACCTGCGATGCTATTTTTTATCAAAGGAATGTCTATTTTCCATAAAGTCCGAAATGAAGATGCGCCCAAAGAACGAGCAACTTCGTTTACATAGGGACCGATTTTTTGAAAACCCGCATCGATAGCATTATAACCTACTGCCATAAAACGAACGATATAAGCAATGACTAAGATAATCAAAGTTCCCGACAAGATCATGCCGCTTTCATTTGAGGATAACCAAATGATTAATCGATCTACTTTCATCATAGGAATCATAACACCCACAGCAATAACAGCTCCTGGAATAGCGTAACCTAATGATGCCGTACGCGTAATATAACGTATCCATTTAAGCGGATTTATTCGAACAGCATATAAGAGAACAATCGCTAATAGCGCAATAATTACAGCTGATCCTATAGCCAAAGAAAAGCTTCTGACAATTAACAATACGAACTCTGAATTAATCACATTTCTCCAAGTTATTGAAACCCAATAGAAAAGTTGCATCAATGGCAATACGAAACTGATGAAGAGTACGAATAAGCAAATGAAAGTATATATCCATCGACTGCTCTTGTGCTTTGTTTGAATTCGACGAGTGGGTTTGTTTTTGCTACTTTGTGATGTCCATACTCGACTTCCCCTTTGTATATTTTCCAGCCAAATCAATAATAAAACGATCAAAGTTAAGATAGCGGACAGATAAATTGCAGTATTGATATCTCCAAAAGAAAACCACGCTCGAAAAATACCTGAAGTAAAGGTGTCAATTCCGAAATACTTTACTGTACCATAATCGTTCAGTACTTCCATACCGGCCAAAGCGATCCCGCCTGCTACTGCTGGTCTTGCCATCGGGAGGGCAATTTTAGTAAACATTCGAATTCTGTTGCTTCCTAATAGAAATGCGGCTTCTTGCATTTCATTGGATTGGCGTAGAAAAGAGGCTCTACAGATCACATATACGTATGGGAAAAGGCTTATTGACATAATAAAAATGGCACCCGGCATATTCATGATGTCGATAATAGGACCTCTAAATTGAATTCCTAAGCTGTTTCTTAAAAAAGCTTGCAAGGGACCAGTATATTCAAGAATACCAACATAGCTATAGCCCATCATATAGGAGGGGAATGCTAGTGGAAGGATGAGCAACCACTCTAGATACTTTCTGCCTGGAAATTCATAGATAGAAACTAACCATGCCATGCTTACCCCAATGAGGAAAGTAAAAAATGCTACCCCCATAAGAAGTATAAAAGTATTTGAAAAGTAAGAAGGCAGCAAAGTGGAGGCAATGTGCCCCCAATGCTCACCTGGTGTTTCAAAAAGCTTAATAAGAATGGTTAAAATGGGAGTTAAAACCAATAACAGAATGATAATTGCCCCGCCCGTCCACTTGGACCACCAATAGGTGGTTTTCTTTGCCATTTCTGATTTTTAAAAACTACCTATTTTATTTCCAACCAGCTTCATCAAATATTTTTACCGCGTCGCTATTGTATTTGCCTAATAAATATAATTCAACGTCGTCAGCTTTAAAGTCTCCCCACGTTTCTAAAATTGCATCTTTTGATACGTTTGGATTGATTGGGTATTCATAATTCAAACCTGCTAAAGTTTTTTGAGCAGGTACTTCTGAAAGAAACTCAATTAACTTAATAGCATTTTCCTTATTTGGAGAATGCTTGGTTACAGCTACTCCACTAATATTGATATGGGTGCCTCGATCTGCCTGATTAGGGAAAATAATTCCTACAGATTCACCCGCTTTGCGTTCTTCTTCATTTTGGTCGTTTAACATTAATCCCACATAATAGGTATTAACGACAGCAATATCTCCCTCACCAGCAGCTACAGCTTTTACTTGGTCGCGATCACTTCCTTTAGGATTTCTTGCCATGTTAGCTACTACTCCTGTTGCCCATTCTTTCGCTTTCACTTCTCCATCTGCAATAATAATGGAAGCTAATAATGATTGGTTATAGATATTTTCCGACGAACGGATTAATACTTTACCTTTCCATTTTGGATCCGCCAAATCTTCATAGGTTTTGATGTCCTCAGGGTTTACACGGTCTTTCGCATAAGCGATAATACGGGCTCTGTATGTAATTCCATACCAGTACCCTTCAGGTTCACGAAAATTTTCTCCAATATTAGCTAATAACTTTTCGGTACTAACGGGTTGTAGTAAATCTTTCTCTTGTGCACGATATAAGCGGCCAGCGTCAACTGTAATCAGAATATCAGCATTCGAATTTGCACCTTCAGTTTCAAGTCGCTGGATAAGCTCATCTGCACTAGCATTTACGATATTTACTTTTATACCCGTCTCTTCAGTAAATTTAGAAAACAATTCGTCATCGGCTTGATAATGACGATGAGTATAAACATTCACTACCTCTTCTTGTGAGGATGAGCCTCCGCAGGCTGCTAAAGATATTATTAAAGCTACAAAGGCGCTTAACTTAAGAGTTTTTTTCATTTTTGAGATTTTTAATTCGAAACCCCAAATATACACTATTTAGACTAGTTATAAACAATTAAATTTTGTTTCTTTAGTATGAATATACTTACTTAGAAGATGACCAGCATGAAAAACCAGATGCAACTTGCCTTAACTTCGCTAATCTATTAACTTATATGGCTTACTTATCTTGCGAAGTCTCTATCCCAATTGGATATGACTTCGCAAGTCTTTTAATCATTAGTACCTAATACTTTAAGTCCTGTAAGTCTTATTATCCAGGTTATTAATACCTGTTTCCTGTTCTGCTCCCAGTTCTATTACCAGCATTTTTTTGCGCCAAATATGCTTTTTTACTAGCGTCAGCAGCTACTTTACGAGCCTCTTTCAATTTTGCAACATTTGTGTTTTCCATAGGGTAGGGATGAGCATCTACTACCGGTATTTTAATCCCTATTAATTTCTGAATGTCATCTAAAAGCTCTTTTTCTTCAGCATCACAAAAAGTAAAAGAAATCCCATCTGCACCAGCTCGTCCGGTACGGCCGATACGATGTACGTAGGTTTCAGGAATATTGGGAACCTCATAGTTGATTACGTGCGTTAAATCATCTACATCTATCCCTCTTGCTGCAATATCAGTAGCAACTAGTACCCTGGTTTGTTTCGTTTTAAAATTAGTTAATGCACGCTGCCTACTATTTTGAGATTTATTTCCATGAATAGCTTCTGCTTTTATTCTAGAACTATTCAAATCTTTTGCAACGCGATCCGCTCCATGTTTGGTACGCGTGAAAACGAGTGCTGTTGTAATAGATTTATCTTGTAAGAGATGTTTAAGCAATGCTCTTTTATTGCTCCTATCAGTAAAATAAATAGATTGCTGAATGGTATTTGCTGTAGAGGACGCTGGAGTAACTTCTACTTTCGTGGGGTTCTTCAAGATGGTGTTTGCCAGTACTTGAATTTCCTTAGGCATGGTCGCAGAGAAGAAAAGCGTATGTTTATTCGAAGGTAATTTAGAAATTACTTTTTTTACATCGTGAAGGAAGCCCATATCAAGCATTCTGTCTGCCTCATCTAGAACAAATACTTCAAGATCTTTTAAACTAATAAAGCCTTGGTTCATTAAATCGATTAAACGACCAGGAGTTGCTACTAAGATATCTACCCCTGCTTTAAGTTTATCAGTTTGTGCATTTTGGGAGACACCTCCAAAAATAACCGCATGGTTTAATTTCAAATATTTACCATAAGCTCGAAAACTTTCATCAATTTGGATGGCTAACTCGCGAGTAGGAGTAAGGATAAGAGCTTTAATTGGTCTTTTCCCTTTGGTCTGATGATTTATGTTTTCAGATAGAAGCTGCAAAATAGGGATAGCAAAAGCGGCGGTTTTGCCTGTTCCGGTTTGTGCACACCCTAAAACATCTTGTTTGTTTAGAATTAGAGGAATGGCTTTTTGTTGGATCGGCGTGGGGTTTTCATACCCTTCATCATGCAATGCTTTTAAAATGGGATCTATTAATTTGAGTTGATCGAATGTCATTCTTTGTTTTATTGTTTATTAAAAATAAAAAAGCCGTTTCGATAGATTGAAACGGCTTTGAAAATTGGAATTGAAAAAGATTATTTAGACTTTTTGTTAGCGCTTTCTTCGCCTTCCATTTGCTGTTTTAACTGAGCAAGTACATCTAAATCACCTAAAGTGGATTTCTCTACTGAGTCTTTCACTTTCTTCACTGCACCGGATGAAGCTTTAGCTTCTTTCTTACGAGCATTGAACTCTTCAACACGAGCTTCTGCGCGTTCGTCTTCCCAAATACGAGAGTGAGAAATAACGATGCGTTTAGCTTCTTTATTAAATTCTATAACTTTAAACTGGTCAACATCGTCTGCTTTAAGCGGAGTTCCGTCTTGTTTAATGCTATGTTTGCTTGGACTGAAACCTTCAACACCATAAGCTAATGCTACGATAGCACCTTTATCGCTTACTTTCAATACAGTTCCTTCATGAATTGAATCAACTGTAAAGATGGTTTCAAAAGTTTCCCAAGGGTTTTCTTCTAATTGTTTATGTCCTAAACTTAATTTACGATTCTCTTCATCAAGTTCTAAAACAACTACGTCTAATTCTACACCAGGTTTGGTGAATTCATTAGGGTGATTAATTTTCTTAGACCATGAAAGATCGGAGATATGGATTAAGCCGTCAATTCCTTCTTCAAGTTCAACAAAAACACCAAAGTTAGTCATGTTTTTAACAATAGCTTTGTGTTGTGAACCTACAGGGTAACGTTCAGCAATATCTTTCCAAGGATCCGGAGTCAATTGCTTAATACCTAAGCTCATTTTACGCTCGTCGCGATCTAGAGTTAAGATTTCTGCTTCAACTTCGTCGCCTACCTTTAAGAATTCTTGTGGGCTACGTAAATTTTGAGACCAAGACATTTCAGAAACGTGAATTAGTCCTTCAACACCTGGAATGATTTCCAAGAAAGCACCATAGTCAGCAACCGTTACAATTCTACCTTTTACATGAGAACCGATAGCCAATTCAGGATCTAAAGATTCCCAAGGGTGAGGAGTCAATTGTTTCATGCCTAATGCAATCCGTTTTTTCTCATCATCAAAGTCTAAAACTACTACGTTTACTTTTGCATCTAATGCTAATACCTCTCTAGGGTGTTCGATACGACCCCAAGAAATATCTGTAATATGAAGCAAACCGTCTACGCCACCAAGGTCGATGAACACTCCAAAGTCGGTAATGTTTTTAACAGTACCTTCCAAAATTTGTCCTTTTTCTAACTTGGAAACAATTTCAACCTTCTGTAATTCTAAATCATCCTCAATTAGTACTTTATGAGAAACAACAACGTTTTTGAATTCATGGTTAATTTTAACCACTTTGAACTCCATTGTCTTGCCAACATAAATGTCGTAATCGCGAATAGGTTTAATATCAATCTGAGAGCCAGGTAAGAATGCTTCTACACCATTGATATCTACAATCAATCCACCTTTAGTCCGACTTTTCACAAAACCATTGATGATTTTATCATTATCGAGGGCCTCATTGATCGCTTCCCAAGAACGCTGAGTTTTTGCTCGCTTGCGTGAAAGAACTAATTGTCCCTCAGCATCTTCTTGTGCTTCAACAAATACATCAACCTTATCGCCAACCTTTAAATCCACAATGTCACGGAATTCGTTAAACGAAACCAGACCGTCTGATTTAAAACCAACGTTAAGCACAACGTCTCTACTATTGAATGAAACTACCGTTCCTTCAATAATTTCTCCTTGTGTAATGGAACTGAATGTTCCCGCGTATTGCTCTTCTAATTTAGCACGCTCGTCATCACTGTAATTACCGAAACCTTTATCTTCCTTGTCCCAATCGAAGTCGCCTTCGGGAGTAATCCAAGTGTTAGATTTGATTTCATTGATAAAATCGGAATCAGCTTCTGATTCGATTGTTTCTTTTTCTCTCACCGATGGAATATCAGTGTCTTGAAGTTCAGCTTCTTTAGCCTTAAGTTCTTTTTCTGTCTCTTGTTTTTTTGCCATTAATTATTTTATCTCCTTTTCCCAATCGTAGATTAGGACTGCAAAGGTACGGAATAAAATATTTAATTAAAGAATAACTTGCAAGGTATTTTGGGGAAATAATTTATTTTATGACTTTTTATTTGCACTCCAATGCTGGATGTCCTTTACATTGCTAGTTAACAGTGCGTTATGATTTACTTGGTTAGCGACGTTTTGCTTTCGGTGTAATCTTACAAGAACTGCTGTTTTTAAATAAGATGCTTAGTGCATTCTGGACAGTGCTTCTCTACTTCCTTAACTACAAAACCCAATTGTTCGCTTTCACTCAAGTTGGTGTTGTCTAAAATGATGGCATCCTCTGCTCGTTTTAATGGGCTTTCCTTTCTGGTGGTATCCTGAAAATCGCGGTGGGCGATGTTTTCAAAAACTTCTTCTAAACTTACATTTTGTCCAGCGGATTTAAGTTCTTTATAGCGGCGATCTGCACGAACCTTTGGGTCAGCAGTCATGAATATTTTAACTTGAGCATCAGGGAAGACGACTGTGCCGATATCGCGACCATCCATAATGATGTTGCTGCGTAAAGCCATAGCTTGTTGTTGCTTGACTAGCGCTGTTCGTACTGCTTTTATCGAACTGAATTCGCTAACGCGTTCAGAAATGCGCATTTCTCTGATTTCCCTAGAAATATCGACGTGATTTAATAAGACTATTGAGTTGTTACCCCCATTTTTTAAATCAATATGAATACTTTTTAGCGCCAATTCAATTTCATGAATGTCTTTTGAGTCGATCTTGTGTTCAAGAAAGTAATAAGTTGCAGCTCGATACATTGCGCCGCTATCGACATACACAAAATTTAGTTTCTTCGATAAAGCCTTCGCTACAGTACTTTTTCCACATGAAGAGTATCCGTCTATGGCGATAATAATTTTCTTCTTTGTCATAGAATAGCAAATGTAAGATTATAAACGATAGCGTAATAATATTGAGTTCGCAAAATTCAAAATTGAAGTATATTACTTACTCACTAATTGTCCACAATATCAATTTGATTCGTTGAACGAATTTTCAAGGGTATCATTTTGAATAATATCAGTATTTAGATTGATTCTTAATAGATTTGATACATTATATTGTTCGTACCTTAATTAAAGGTTTCGTATTTTTGCCAAGTAAAATTCACGGATTAGATACTATGAAGAAGAGTTCAATTTTAGGAATTATTGCCATCGCGATTGCAATTGCAATTATTATCAGTATTTACGCAGATTCAAGCACTTATGCGTCTTTTAAAGAAGCTCAAACAACAGAGGCTGAACTGCATGTGGTAGGACAGTTGAATAAAGAAAAAGACCTGATTTATAATCCTATCGAGAATGCAAATTACTTTGCGTTTTATATGCTTGATGAACACGGTGAAGAATGTAAGGTTGTTTTTAACGGGTCGAAACCTCAGGACTTTGAACGTTCAGAACAAATTGTACTGACCGGTAAGATGGTTGGGGAAGAGTTCCATGCTTCAAAAATATTAATGAAGTGCCCATCTAAGTACAATGAAAACGAAATAGAGATAAGCGAGGCTGTTTCTACTATTTAATTTATCAATACTCAATACCTTCTGTTGATTTCTCGAGGTAAAAATACTTTCGAGTCGTTATTATCGAGGGATCGCTATTAAAAATTGTTATCTATACTAACGTTTAAATATATTAATGGATATAGTTTATCAGGGTGAAACCCTATTACCGGGTCAGCTGGGTCAGTTCTTTGTTGTCCTTTCATTTGGTACGGCTTTGTTGTCGACCGTCTGTTATTTTTTCGCTGTAAAGCATAAAGATGTTCCTTCTTGGAAAAAGATTGCGCGAACAGCGTTTTGGATTAATTTAGCGGCAGTAGTAGCTATTGGTATCTGTCTTTTCTATATTATCTATGCGCATTTGTTTGAATACCATTATGCATATGCCCATTCCTCCACCACTTTGCCCGTCTATTACATTATATCAAGTTTCTGGGAAGGACAGGAGGGTAGTTTTTGGTTATGGATGTTTTGGCAATCGTTATTAGGAGCAGTTTTACTTTCTACTTCAAAAAGCTGGGAAAATCCAGTTATGACGATTGTGATGCTTTGCCAGTTTATTCTGGCTTCCATGTTACTTGGAATTAATGTTCTCGGGGAAAGAGTTGGAAGTTCTCCTTTCATGCTGCTAAGAGATGTAGATCCTGATAATCCGTTTTTTCTGAGAGCCGATTACTTATCCATGGTCACGGATGGAAGAGGATTGAATCCCTTGCTTCAAAACTACTGGATGGTAATTCACCCTCCAACTTTATTTTTAGGTTTTGCAGCCATGATTGTCCCGTTCGCCTATGCGGTTGCTGGTCTTTGGGAAAGGCGTTATAAAGAATGGATTAAACCATCTATGCCTTGGACCTTATTTGCCGTTATGACGCTAGGTGCTGGAGTAATTATGGGTTCGTTTTGGGCTTATGAAGCATTGAACTTTGGCGGTTTTTGGGCTTGGGACCCTGTGGAAAATGCAGCTATAATTCCATGGTTTACGCTAATTGCAGCAGTCCATGTCGCTATTGCTTATAATAACTCTGGGCACTCCTATTTTACCAGTGCATTTTTGATGATGATCAGTTTTGTCTTGGTAATCTATGCGTCATTCTTAACACGTAGTGGAATACTTGGAGAAACATCAGTGCATTCTTTTACCGATCTAGGGATGTTCTGGCAATTGGTTCTTTTTAATTTGGTCTTCCTTGGAATTATGATCTGGGCATTAGTATCGCGGTGGAAAGAAATGCCTCGGACTAAAAAAGATGAAGAGACTTATTCTAGAGAATTCTGGTTATTTATCGGATCAATGGTATTACTGGTTGCTTGTATTCAGATTATTGCTAGTACGAGTATTCCGGTTTTCAATGCGGTTTTTGGGACTAAAGTTGCACCGCCAATAGACGCGATCGCACATTATAACAAATGGCAAGTCCCATTTGCAGTGGTCATCGCTATTTTATCTGCATTCACGCAGTTCATGAAGTACAAAAAAACGAACGTTCGCAAGTTCTATGTTGGAGTAGTTAGTTCATTGATCGTAGCTTTACTTCTAACAGGTATATTTGTTTATATCGCTGAGATTTATACAAATGTTATGTATATCGTACTTACTTTCGCTGCAGTTTTCTCAGTTGTAGCCAATGCCCGAGTTTTAGGAGATGCATTTAAAGGGAAGTGGAAGCTTGCGGGATCTGCGGTTTCGCATATAGGCTTTGGTTTGCTTTTAGTTGGGGCTTTAGTAGCTGCCGCTACGCAGAAAGTAGTTTCTCTCAATCAAACTGGAGTCATTGCTGTTGAAGGTTTTGATGCAGTGGAAAAGCCAGGTGAGAACTTGTTTTTATATCAAGATGAACCTGCTGAAATGGGTGATTACACCATTACATACGTAGGAGATAGTATTGAGGGAGTGAACGTCTATTATAAAGTAGATTATATTCGGAAGGATAAGAAAACTGGTGAGATTAAAGAGAAGTTTCAATTGACTCCTCGTGCTCAACAAAATCCCGATATGGGTCTGGTTGGAACCCCAAGCACAAGAAACTATGTTACGAAGGATATTTATACAATCGTTACAGCAGCTCCGAAAATTGAAGCCTTATTAAATAAAGATGAGGTTCATGATCATGAAGATCATTCTCCTTATGAGGATTACGAAGAGCCTGCAACCTATCAAGTTGAATTAGGTGATACGCTTTATTATAGAAGCGGTTATATTGTGGTGAAAAAAGTGAATCGAAATGCCACGATTCAAAACATTCCCGTTGCAGCTGGTGATTTAGCAGTGGGTTTGCAGTTAGAGGTTCATGCTAATAATGAACAGAGCTATGAAGCAGAGCCGATTTTCTTGATTAAAAATGGGATGACTTACGATTTCGAAAAAGACCTCCATGAGCAAGGCTTAAAATTTAGGTTTACTAATATCAAACCTGACGAAAATAAATTGGAATTAATGGTTTATCAAAAGCCTCCTGCAGAGCGTAAATGGATTGTGATGAAAGCAACCGAGTTTCCTTATATCAACTTTTTCTGGGGTGGGACGATTATTATGACCATTGGGTTTATTCTTGCTATTGTTAGAAGAGCTAAAGACGCTAAACGAGTAAAAGAAGAAAATTTAGTGTAAAATGAACATTGTATTGCTTGGTAGTGGAAATGTGGCTACCCATTTAGGGCTTGCTTTTTCTGATGCTGGGCACTCAATCCTACAGGTATGGAGTAGGGATATTGGAAATGCTACTCTTTTGGCGGATCGAATTGGCGCGAGAGCTATTGATCAGCTTGATGAATTGACAAACGAAGCTGATATGTACATCATTTCGGTTTTGGATGATGCAATCCCTTCATTGGTCGGCCAACTGAAACATCTTTCTGCGACTATTGTGCATACGTCAGGTAGTACGAACATGCAGGTATTAGCTGGTTTTCCTAATTATGGAGTTTTATATCCGTTGCAGACCTTCTCGAAATTAGCTGCAATCGACCTATCTAAAACTCCATTTTTATTAGAAGCTTCCAATGCGGAAGCTTTAAGTAAGTTAAAAATATTAGCCTCTTCAGTTTCAACCGACATTCAATATTGTACTTCCGAACAGCGTATTAAACTTCATATTGCCGCTGTTTTTTCTTGTAACTTTAGCAATTATCTTTATACGATCGCCCAGGAGCTATTGAGCGATAATAATCTTGATTTTAGTTTGATTCGGCCATTGATTTTGCAAACCGCCGAAAAGGTTATGGATAATTTACCAAGTGAAGTTCAAACGGGTCCAGCAGTTAGAAGGGATCAATTGACCTTGGATCGTCATCGTGAACAACTGGTAGATCATCCTGAGTGGCTGCGTATTTATAATCTATTGAGCGAAGATATAATAAGTCGGAATAAGACGTAATTCATTTTCTATGACAATTTTTGAACGTTTTAAAAGAGTAAAGGCTTTCGCTTTCGATGTCGATGGTGTATTTACCAATGGTGACGTCTTAGTCAATGAAGCGGGTGAGCAGCTGCGTACATTTAATATCAAAGACGGTTATGCACTTCAGCTGGCCATCAAGCAAGGCTATCCCGTACTCATTGTTTCCGGAGGAAATTCTAAGGGCGTTAAGCTACGCTTTGAGGGCCTGGGGGTAAAGGACGTTTTCATAAATGAGTCGGATAAAGAAGCAGTGTTGAGCGGTTGGATAAAGGAAAAGAAGTTAAATTTGACTGATGTCTTGTTCATGGGTGACGACGTCCCCGACTTAGCTGTTATGGAAACCATTGGTTTCCCTGTTTGTCCAGTAGACGCCATAGAAGATATTAAATCAATTTGTCATTATATTTCTTCTAAACCAGGAGGCAAAGGTGCTGTTAGAGATGTTATCGAAAAGGTAATGCGTTTACAAGGCACTTGGACTAACAATCCATCTATAAAGAGTATGTAAGGTGGGCGACAACACAAAAAATACAACGATTATTTTAGCCTCTAAATCTCCTAGAAGGCAAGAGATACTAACCCAAATGGGTGTACGCTTTTTAGTTAGAACCAAAGATGTAGATGAGTCTTTTCCCGATGGTTTAAAAGCTGAAGAAGTAGCGGTGTATATTTCAGAACAGAAAGCTAAAGCATTCCTTCCAGAACTTGATGATGAACTACTGATTTCTTCCGATACCATTGTATGCCTGGGTGAAAAAATCATTGGGAAACCTAATGACGAAGCAGACGCCTTTCGCATTCTCAGTAGCTTATCCGCTAAGATGCATCGAGTCATTACTGCGGTTACTTTTCTTCAACATGAAAAGATGGAGACCTTGTACGACATCACCGAGGTTCACTTTAATCCATTAAGTTCAGACGAAATAAACTATTATATCAGAAAGTATAAACCTTTTGATAAAGCTGGTGCCTACGGAATTCAGGAATGGATCGGTTATATCGGAATTCAAAAGATCGTAGGATCCTATACCAATGTGATGGGCTTACCCAGTGAGTTAGTCTATCAACGATTGAAAACGTTCGTCGGCTGCACTCTTAGATAATAAGAACAAAGGTGCATTTGCTTATACTGACTTTAATGTATTGAATAACGAAACCTCCAGCAGCTTTCTACTATAGGGCTACAAAAACGCCTAAAAACATAGATATTTGGAATTCAGGAAAGAAATTCGTATATTATGACCTAATCACCAATTTTTATCATTATATGAAGAATTTTTTTTATGTTAACAATAAAGCTCAGCCTACGGGAGAGCATGTAGTACATACTCGAGATTGTTGGGTTTTGCCAAACGATCGAAAGTATATTGGACGTTACCCAACTTTTGACGACGCACTACAAGGCGCGAAAGATTATTATACTAGCGTAGATAAATGTTCTTATTGCTTAAGGGAACCTCATCCAGCTTACAGATAAAGTTTAATTAAGAATTAAAGACCTTCCAACTATACGCGAAAGCTTCATCCCAAGCTTCTTTGTTTAATCGATCTGGTAGGTGGTTTTCTTTAAGGAGTGATAGTAAGCTTTCTGTAGCGATATTACCAACCAAATCATCTTTTGCCATTGGGCAACCTCCGAACCCTCTTAAAGCAGTATCGAATCTAGTGCAGCCTAAATCAAGAGCAGTTTGAAGTTTGGCATCCGTATCAGCAACTTTACTATGCAAATGCAAACCTATTGAAGCTGTTGGGAAGTTATTCTTTAATGAAGGGAAAAGGGATTTTATCTTTTCAACAGTAGACTCGCCAGTGGTATCTGAAAGCATTATTTCATTTACCCCGAGTTCTACAATTTTCTCGGTATATTCAGAAAGGATATTGGCATTCCATTCCTCTCCATAAGGGTTTCCAAAACCCATAGATAGGTAAACTAAAGGGACTTTATCGTTATCTAAACAGATGCTTACTATCTCTTTAATCGAATCTAATGATTGCTCTCGCGTACTATTTGTATTTTTGAGCTGAAAAGTCTCTGATACTGAAAAAGGGAATCCAAGTATTTTGATCTTTCTGTGCTTAACAGCATCTTGGGCACCTCGAATGTTGGCTATGATAGCTAAAAGGCTTGTCGCGCTGGAATGGGTATCTAAAAGATCTACAAGTTGACTGGTATCCCGCATTTGCGGGGTCACCTTAGGAGAAACGAAGCTGCCGAAATCCAGTCGATCGAAGCCAACTTTTAATAAAAGATTAAGATAATGGGCCTTAACGTCTGTAGGAATAAAATCCTTTATTCCTTGCATCGCGTCTCTTGGGCATTCCGTTATCTTAATCATTTAATTATGCATTTATATCAACTGTCATTCTCCAGAGCCCAGTATTTTAATTTTTAAGCCGTCTATTTCATCGTTTACGCGAATCTGGCAGGATAATCTGCTGTTCACTCCAGCATTTGGAAGTGTATCAAGCATATCCATTTCGGCATCCCCCATTTCAGTGACAGCAACATCGTTCATGACTTCAACATGGCAGGTAGCACAAAGTGCCATTCCCCCGCAGGTTGCTAGTATATCGTAGTTTGAAGCTTTAAGTACTTCCATTAGACTCAGATTCATATCCGTCGGCGATAAGATATCTTCTACAGTACCGTCTAAGCCTTCAACTGTTATTGTTACTAAATTATCTTCCATTATTCAAAAAAAGACTAAAATTCATTAATTCCATTTACGGTGGTATACTTAAAGCTTAGCTTTTGATCAGGATAAACATACTTAAAGGCGCTTTGAGACATCAACGCAGCTTCATGAAAACCGCATAGAATTAATTTTAATTTTCCTGGATAAGTATTAATATCACCAATTGCGTAAATACCAGGGATGTTTGTACTATAATCTACCGTGTTGACCTCAATTGCAGATTTATCTACGTTTAATCCCCAGTCGGCAATAGGCCCTAATTTGGGGCTCAAACCAAATAAAGGAATTAAAGTATCTGTTTCCACGAAGATTTCGTTTTTATCCTTGTCAAGTATACCAACACTTTGAATGCTTCCATTTCCTTGAACGCTATTCAAGTTGCTTTGTAATAAAAGCCGAATTTTGCCTTCATTAGCCATGTTAAATACCTTTTCTGCAGAATCTGGAGCACCTCTAAAGCTATCACTTCTGTGCACCAAGGTTACTTCCTTTGCAATGTCTGCTAAGAAGATCGTCCAGTCTAAAGCTGAATCTCCACCTCCAGCTAGCACTACTTTTTTATCTCTGTATGATTCTGGATTTTTAACCATATAGGTAACACCTTTCCCTTCAAAATCCGCTAATCCTTTTACAACTGGTTTTCGAGGTTCAAAAGAACCTAAGCCCGCCGCAATTACAATTACCTTCGCATTGATCTGTGTGCCTTCATTGCCCGTTAAGATGAAAGAGCCGTCTTCCTGTTTATCGATAGACTCAACACGCTCGCCGATTGTAAAAGTAGGGTGGAAGGGTCTAATTTGTTCCATTAAGTTGTCTACCAAATCTTGAGCATCAATGGTAGGATAGCCAGGAATGTCATAAATTGGCTTACGTGGATAAATTTCCGAAAGTTGACCGCCGATTTGTGGCAATACATCGATGAGGTGACAACGCATTTTTAGTAATCCTGCTTCGAAGACTGCGAATAAACCAACGGGTCCGGCACCGATAATGCAAATATCTGTCGTAATCATTTTTGTTGTATTTCTAAGTTATTATAAATTGTATCGAGGATTCTTTTTAAATGATGAAAGTCGTTCTCTTCTAAATTCTCCCAAGCTTTCATTCTAATCTTTCTAATTTCAGGTTCTAAATCGCTTACCTTTTCTTTGCCCTTCGGGCTAAGATGAACGATAAACGATCGTCTATCTAAATGGTGCATGGTGCGCTCGACAAAGCCTTTTTTTACCAATAAATCGACTATACGAGTAAGAGTGGGTTGATCCTTTCCACACTGTTCTGCTAATTCCTTTTGTGATAAGTCAGAATAAGTATTTAGTGCTTTTAAAATGGTCCACTGATCAACAGTTATGCCAAAATCTCGATTGTTAAATTGAACTTGAGCGTATTGCTTAACGCGCCTTGCAGTGCAATCTAATAAGAAAGAATACCTGTTAAATGAATCTTTTTGCATACCAATAGTTAGTGTGACAAATATATGGATTAATTATTAATCCTTCAAAATATTTCGGTTATAAAGCTAGAACCCATAGAGCAAAAAGTATTTCCAAAATTGATAGTAGTCTGGGGTATTAATGTCATGAAGGCCATTGAATTATTAAATAATTCATTTATGTTTGAATAACAAAAAACAACAAAAATGAATGTTAAATACCTCTCTTTTATTTTTTTTATTCTACTTTTTTCATTTGAAAGTTTCGCTCAACAGCCCGTTTATTTCGCTAGCCATCCTACGTTGAGCCCGGATGGCAAAATGGTAGCTTTTAGTTATAATGGTGATATTTGGAAAGCGGATCTTTCTGATGGTCTTGCTACTAGGCTTACAGGAATGCAGGGGATGGCAATTAATGCTCGTATTTCGCCCGACGGAAAATGGTTGGCGTTCTCTGCTGATCAATATGGAAATATGGACGTTTATATTATGCCATTGGCTGGAGGAGAAATTAAACGTCTTACTTATCATAGCGCGCCGGATGAGGTCGATGGTTGGAGTTGGGATAGTAAAACTATTTATTTTACTTCTGGGCGCTACAACCGTTATTCAGCTTATCAGGTAGGTATAGAAGGTGGAACGGCGCAGCGTTTATTTGGACATTATTTTAATATGATTCATAACGTTGCCGAATCGCCAAATGGACAACTGTATTTTAGTGATACCTGGGAGAGTAAAGATCAAGCACAGCGAAAAGGATATAAAGGTGCGTTTAACCCTGATATCCAATCTTACCATCCAAGTACTAATGAATACAAGCAGTATACAACTTATATTGGTAAAGATTTTTGGACTAGCATCGACCAGCATGAGAATGTTTACTTTGTTTCCGATGAAAGTAATGGTGAGTACAATCTTTATACCTTTTTAGATGGAAAAAAAACACAATTGACAAATTTTGACAGTTCAATTAAGCGCCCATTTGTTTCGGCAAATGGAACAAAAGTAATTTTTGAAAAAGACTACCAATTGTATCAGTATGATGTTGCTTCAAAAAAAGCTTCGCCGTTAAAGATCTATACCACAAGGAGCAATACTCTTGAAATGGCGAATGAATTTGATGTCAAGGACAAAATTTCTTCATTTGATGTTTCACCGGATAAACAAAAGATTGCCTTTGTTTCGCGAGGTGAATTGTTTGTTAGTGATATCTCAGGTAAGTTCATCCAGAAAATCGATCGCCCTGTTGTGGAAAGGGTTCTAGAAGTAAAGTGGTTGGCAGATAGTAAGACTTTACTTTTCAACCAAACCTACAATGGCTATCAAAATTTATTTAAGATAAACGCTGATAATACTGGTGACTTCGTTCAGCTCACGCATGACGAGCGGAATAATAGAGCCATTGCTTTTAATAGTAAGCGCGATCAAGCGGTTTATTTGAGTGGACGCGATGAGGTTCGTGTTTTGAACCTAAAATCCGGTAAAAGCGAAGTGATTGTTAGAGATGAAATTTGGGCGATTCAAAGTTCTTCTCCTTCATTTTCTCCCAATGATGAATATATTTTGTTTACAGCGTATCGAAATTTTGAGCAAGATATATTCGTTCATCATCTCAAAAACGGCAATACGATCAACCTAACTCAAACCGGGGTAACAGAAACGAACCCGGCTTGGTCGCCTGATGGAAAATACATTTACTTTACTTCGTCTTTGACCAAGCCGTCTTATCCTTTTGGGTTGCAAAATCCCGGAGTATTTCGGCTGGCATTAGAAGATTACGATGAGCCCTATCGAGCTGATAAATTTGATGAACTCTTTGAGAAGAAGAAGAAAAGAGATAAAGACTCTTTAGAGGTAGACGTGCCAAAAGCGATTGAAATAAGCATCCACCAGATAATGGACCGCTTAGAGCGTATTAGTCCAAACTTTGGTGCACAATACGGTCCAGATATTTTTCAAAAAGGTAATAAAAGCTATGTTTTTTATTCTTCTAACCAAGTTGAAGGTAAACCTGCAATTTATCGGACAATAATAGAACCCTTTGAGCAGAGGAAAACAGAAAAGGTAGTGGATGCTTCTAATATTAATTCGGTTGAGGTAACTGGGAGTTACTATGCCCTTATTAACGGCGCTATCCATAGTTATAATATGGATCTGAATAAGATGACAAAGTTGGACATGAATTATAAGTATACCCGAAATCTGGCTGAGGAATTCACTCAAATGTATTATGAAACTTGGGCGGGTATGGATGAGAATTTTTATGATGAAGACTTTCATGGCAAAAACTGGCTAAACATAAAATCTCAATACGAAAAGTACTTAGCCTATCTGAATAACCGTTATGATTTACGCGTCTTGTTAAATGATATGCTTGGTGAGCTTAATGCTTCGCATACAGGGTTCTCCTCGAGAGGGGCGGAGGAAGTAAAAGCAGGGCAGATGGTCACTAATGAAACTGGAATCCTGTTTGACAGGGGAGAACCTTTTAAAGTAGAGCGAATTGTTGCAAAAAGTAATACTTCTAAGTTGGTAGAGCCTATAGTATCAGGTGATATTTTAACCCATGTAAATGGTCAAAAAGTTAACCCTCTACTAGATCGTGATTATTATTTCACTATGCCAACATTGCAAGACGAAATGACTCTCCAATTTGAAAGAAAGGGGAAAGCGATACAAGTTCGGATCCATCCGCAAAGTAATGATCAGTTAAAAACAAATCTATATGATGAATGGATTTTTAACAACAGGCAAAGAACTGAAGAATGGGGCGATAAGCGAATAGCCTATTCACACATGAAAAATATGGGTGGGGGTGAACTGGAGTCTTTTTTAAGAGATATGGTTTCCCAAGAAGAGAAAGAAGGGATAATTTTGGATCTCCGTTATAATACCGGTGGGAATGTCCATGATGAAGTATTAAAGTTTTTATCTCAACGACCTTATTTAAAGTGGAAATACAGAGGCGGAAAGCTATCGCCCCAAGGGCACTTTGCACCAGCGGCAAAGCCAATTGTATTGCTGATAAATGAACAATCACTAAGTGATGCGGAAATGACTGCTGCAGGGTTTAAAGCTCTAAACCTAGGTAAAATTATAGGGACTGAAACCTACAGATGGATCATTTTTACTTCAGCGAAATCGCTTGTGGATGGATCGTCATATCGCGTTCCTGCTTGGGGTACCTATACACTGGAAGGGAACAATATAGAATTGGAAGGTGTTAAGCCCGATATCTTTATCAAGAATACATTCTTAGATCGACTTGAAAATAATGACCCTCAATTGCAGAAAGCAGTGGATTATATTTTAGAGCAACTTTAAAATCATCGACCATCGATCGGGTCCATTGAATAGTTCACTCTTACTTTTCAATGGACCCGAATTTTTTGTTCCTTCTTCGCTCAACTTTCATCTATTTTAGTGGACCTTATCAGTAGAATTCTGCCAGCATGTTCATCGGCATTAGCATTTTGGAACAGGAGGGTTAGGGTACTTCGCGGCACTACAGTGGGGCGGGAAATTAAGCTTAAAGAATGACGCCTTTTTGAACCTTGCATTCATTCTTAAACTAGACTTAAAATGGTCGTAATCCTTGGTTAGGTAGTGAATGAACCGGGGTCGAACTAAAGTTTTGACATAAAAAAACGGGAACTCTCTAAAGAATTCCCGTTCCCTTTAATAAAATTAATATTAAACCTTAACCGGTTTATTTGATGCGAAGGCTTTTGCCTCTTTTGCTTCAGTACTTCCTTTTTCTAAATCATAAACAAGTGGTGCCGATAGGAAAATGGAAGAGTAAGTTCCTAAGATTATACCAATCAATATCGCGAATGAGAAACCACGAATGACTTCTCCACCAAATATAAATAAGACCGCAATAACGAAGATTACGGTTAGTGACGTAATGATCGTACGAGATAAGGTTCTATTGATTGCTTCATTTATAATAACCGCATGATCGGTCTTTTTAGAGCTAGGCATACCTAAGTACTCCCTTAAACGGTCGAATACTACAACAGTATCGTTGATCGAATACGCCACTACAGTAAGAAGCGCCGCAATTAAAGACTGATTCATATCCATTTCAAAAGGAAGGATACCATCAAAAATTGAAAATATTCCTAATACTACAATAGCGTCATGCACTAAACCAACTGCAGCTGCAACGCTATATTCCCATTTTTTAAATCGGAAAAGAATATAAAGACCTATTCCGAGGATTGCAAAAATAACAGAGTAGACTGCGGATGTCTTTAAGTCGTTCGCAATTGTAGGACCCACTTTCTGTGAGCTCACGATTTCGTAATCAACTCCGACTTTGGCTAAGCCCTCATTTAGTTTTTGTAAAACGCTATTATCAGCTGCATCGTTTGTTTCATCAACAAGAAATGCTGTTGTAATTCTCAATTGATCATTCCCGCCGTAAGTTTTAACTTCTGTACCTTCGCCGAAGGACGTATTTAAATCATTCCTTACCTCCTCAAGATTAACGTCTTGTTCAAATTTTGCGACATAAGTTCTTCCTCCTTTAAAGTCAACCCCAAGAGTAAACCCTTTGGTAAACATAAAGATCAAACTGATGACTATAGCTGCTGAGGAAATGACGTAGTATATTTTTCGTTTGTTTACGAACCCGTAATTTGCGCCTTTCAATGTATTTGCACTCCATGGATAAGATACCGTGATCTTCCAATCCTTTTTCAACATCCATTCGAAGATTATTCTTGAGATGAAAATCGAAGTGAATAATGAGGTTATAATACCGATCATTAACGTTGTAGCAAATCCTGCAATTGGTCCTGATCCGAATGAGTAAAGAATTAATCCAACGATAAAAGTTGTTAATTGCGAATCGAGAATTGAAGGCATGGCGTGCTTATATCCATCTGCGATTACTTGTCGCATTGATTTACCAGGAATCATCTCCTCGCGTATTCGTTCATAGATAAGAACGTTGGCGTCCACTGCTGTTCCCATCGTCAGTACGATACCCGCAATTCCAGGAAGTGTAAGTACGGCTCCCAGCGATGCGAGGATTCCCAGAATAAAAAATACGTTGATAATTACCGCAATATTCGCAACTAAACCCGCACGGTTATAATAGAACAACATGAAGACTAACACTAGTGCGAATCCTACTACTGCAGATGTAACACCAGCAGTGATAGCTGCTTGACCCAATGTTGGGCCGATAATCGCTTCTTCTACAATTTTTGCAGGAGCAGGTAAACGCCCCGCTTTTAAGATGTTTGCTAAGTCTTGTGTATCTTCAATTTGAAAATTACCCGTAATAGAAGAAATACCATTCGGAATTTCATTTTGTACAGTTGGTGCAGAGTAAACTACATTATCCAAAACGATTGCAATAGATTGTTTACTGGCAGGGTCAGCAGAAGCCGCCGCGGTAATTCTTTTCCATTGTCTGGCACCTTCTGTGTTCATGTACATGGTTACCTGTGGATTCCCGCGTTCATCAAAATCAGATCGTGCATCTGTAATTACGTTTCCAGCTAAAGCAGCAGAACCATCTAAACTGCTTGGTTTTAAAGCATACAATTCAAATACTCTTTCCGTGCTACTTACCGGTTTAACTGCCCAAGCTAGTTTAACATTGGATGGAATAATACTTTTTATAACGGGATTCTCTAAATAAGAATTCACTAATGCAGTGTCTTTTAACGCTACATAACCAATTGTTGGTCCAGGGCGCAATACCTGTTCGCCATTTGCCGCTTGGCCAGTAGAAGGGGCTAATACAGCAAATAAAGGATTCTGTGCACTTGCTAAAGCAGATTCATTACTAACTGTATCCGTAGAATCACTTTTGCCAGTTAAAGCTGCTAATCTACCTCCTTCAGATGCAGCGGTTGTTGTATCGGCTTCAGCGGTTGCGGCAACAGCTTGTTTTGTGGTGTCTTTTAATGTACTAGCGAGTGTTCTATTTATATTTTCTAATAATGAAAAGATCTCAACGTTGTCATAGGTTTCCCAAAATTCTAACTTTGCGGACCCCTGTAATAATTTACGCACTCGATCTTTATCGGTTACGCCCGGCAATTCAATAAGAATTCTATTTGAACCTTGTTGCTTTTGAATGTTCGGAGCACTTACACCAAATTTGTCGATACGTGTTCTTAAAATATTAAACGATCGATCAATTGCGCTTTCAGACTCGTTCTTTAAAAAATTTAAAACTTCTGCGTCTGTAGATTTTTGCGTTACAAAAGCCGCATTGTCCTTCGTTGCAAAGAAGGAAGCCAAGGGCTTGTTTGGATCAAGTTTTTTGAATTCTTCGCCAAATAGAGTCACATAATCTTTCTGACTTTCCTTGCTCAACTGCTCTGCATTAGCTAATGCCTGATTAAAGTTTTCGTCTTTAGGATTTTCGGCTAGGTTCTGGATTAATTCTTGTAAGGAAATCTCCATCGTTACGTTCATCCCACCTTTAAGGTCAAGACCTAAGGCGATTTCACGTTCTTTGGCTTCAAGGTAAGTGAAATCAATGAAACCCAAATTGTAAACCGGTTGGTCTGCAATTGAATCTAAATATGCTTTTTCTTTAATTGGATCACCGTTAGCATATTCAGCTGCTTGACGTTCTACTTTGTTGGTAACAAATGTGAATGATATGGAATACAGACACGCAAGTGTTAACAGTATTGTAAAAAATTGAATCAGACCTTTCCCTTGCATAATTATTTTTTGTAAATTATTCTTTTCTTTGTATAGTTTTTCGTTAAGAACGGCAAATCTATGAAAATTTTGAATATATGAGTATTATTTTTTGAATATTGATTTTTGTGTGTAGTTAATGGGTTAATCAGTATTTTAGACAAGCACGGTTAAGAAGAGACAGATCCTGATTTATTTCCTTTTTTCATAAATCATAAAGTTGTAATCGTATGGATTTTTCTCATCCGCATTATGAAAGGATTCTGAAACCAACTGCCATAAATCTTGCAAAATCGGAGGAAAGAAGGCATCCGCTTCAAATTCTGCATATATTAAAGTAAAATAGATACGATCTACCTTGTCCATTGCTAAGCTATAAATCTCTGCCCCACCGATAATAAAATTTTCCTCTTTAGGGTCACAGCGTTCTAAAGCCTCATCTAAAGAATGCACGATTTCTGCACCTTCAACTTGATAATCTTTTTGTTTAGTAATAATAATATTTCGTCTGTTAGGCAAAGGTCTCCCTACGGATTCAAAGGTTTTACGGCCCATAATGATTGTATGACCTGTTGTCGTTTTTTTGAAAAACTTCAAGTCTTCCGGCATATTCCAAAGGAGGCCGTTTTTTTTGCCTATGGCATTATTTTGGGCAGCTGCGACAATGATGGAATTCATGTTTAAGTATATTTGGGTTAAACCGCGACTTGCGCTTTAATATGTGGATCGGGATGATAGTTCTCTAGGGAGAAGTCTTCGAACTTGAATCCGAAAATATTGTCCACTTCACGGTTTATTTTTAACTGAGGAAGATCTTTAGGCGTCCTTTGCAATTGAAGCTGTGCTTGATCTAAGTGATTGCTATAGAGATGTGCGTCGCCAAGGGTATGGACAAAATCTGCTGCTTCCATATCGCAAACTTGAGCTACCATCATGGTTAGTAAAGCATAAGACGCAACATTAAAAGGAACTCCCAAAAAAATATCGGCACTTCTTTGGTATAGTTGACAAGAAAGCTGAGGCTTCGTTTGGTTTTTAGAAGGATCTGCTGGGGCAACATAAAATTGAAAGAAAGCATGACAAGGCGGTAGAGCCATATTTTCTATCTCTCCAACGTTCCAGGCAGAAACAATAATTCTTCTTGAATCTGGATTGGTTTTTAATTGATGGATGACCTGAGAAATTTGATCGATATGTTTCCCGTCAGGTGTCGGCCATGATCGCCATTGGGATCCATATACGGGCCCCAAATTTCCTTCTTCATCCGCCCATTCATCCCAAATTCTTACCTTATTTTCTTTGAGATAGCGGATGTTGGTCTCGCCACTTAAAAACCAAATGAGTTCATGGATAATAGACCTCAAGTGAAGTTTTTTGGTAGTGACCAAGGGAAAACCCTTCTGTAGATCAAATCTCATTTGATAGCCAAAAATACTGCGTGTACCTGTTCCCGTCCGATCGTGCTTCTCAACGCCATCATCATACACTTTACGCATTAATTCAAGATACTGCTGCATTCCAATTTTATTTTATCAATTTGTAAAGGTAATGAATTTCTCGAAGAGCTGATATCCTTTTGATCTTTGAAGATCATGATTATTTAATCTTTGACTAAAGAGAGATAAAGAATCGTAATTAGTAAATGAAGAAAGTCGCTAAAATGGCTATAGTTTGGAAACGAACCGTTACACTATGTTTTTTATTCCATCTATTACAATTTCCAAAAAGCTTCCCAGGTTTAGGCCCTTTTGAGAATTGAAATAAAAATAAACGACCAAAAGAATGATAGCGAGCCATAGAAAGCGTTTAAATAACATGACTAAAACCATCAATGCAATTGGGACAAGTAGTAATAAGAGCCAACTTATTTTATAAATCTTAAGTCCGTCTTCGTTCTTTAATACGTAAAATAAAGAAGAATGGGTACCACTACTGTTTTTATGTTGCACATAAACGAAGGTAGAATTTTCAATCTCGTTTGTGGTAATGGCAACCCCGTCATTAAACTTCAATGTATGATTGAATCCGTTTATAGTAAACTGAAAGGTTCCATTAATGTGAGGTAAAGGATGCTCTAAGGAGTCGCACGCAAGGATCGCCAGCTTGTTGTTTTTCGTTAAGGTTTCTTTAATAGTGAAATCGTTGATCTGCATTTCGTCCCTTTGCTCTCCATAAACAAAGAAACTGGAAAATAAAAGAAATGAGAAAAAGAGTTTTTTTAGTAGAGCTATCTTCATGACCAATGCAAAGCGTTTACAATGTTAATGAAAATACCTAAGAAAGGAAATAAAAAAAGGGAAGGCTGTTTTATTGCCTTCCCTTTTTTAGTAAATAAATGAATCTATAAAGCAAAGCCAACTGAGAAGGAAAGAACTCTGTTGTTTTGTTTTACGGAACCGGAACCGTTAGGTGCGATATCAGACAAACCCAAGCCATAGCCAGCTCCCAACGTTAAGCCGCTAGATAATTGGTAACCTGCTAGAAAATTTATTCCTGCATCAAAGCTTTTTTGATCTTCATCTTTACCAAATTTGAAATCTTCCAAATCAGAACTGCTATCTCCAGAAGTAATTTTGTTTTTTCCTGAAATTCCGAAGGCAGCATAAGGACCAGCTCCAATATAGAAATTTCCTACATCACCGGTATAGAATTTAGCAACTGCGTTTACAGGTACCTCAATCCACATGGTGTTTTGAGTGATTGAATATTGATTTCCTAAGAATTCATATTCCGCAAATTTTGCGCCTTTCCCTTGAAGGGAAACACCAGGTTGGATATAAAAATTAGATGTTATTGGCGCATCTAAAAAAGCAGTGATATGGAAATTTGTTGACGATTTCGTATCAAAAGTGGTGTTATTATTATCAAAATGATAATTTGGTAAATTAACTCCTGCTTTGATTCCGTATCCCATTGGCGCCTGAGCAAATGCCCCTAATCCAAATAATACTGCCGAAGCAGATAAAATTAACTTTTTCATAATTTCTAAGTTTAAGTATTCTTATTAATAATGTTTAATAATATGTGCTCCTTTGCAATGGTCAAGCCAAAACTGTAAGTAATTGTTTTTCAGGGGTATCGTGTGTTTTGGCAAAAAATAGGCAAGAAGAATACTGTATATTATTTTGTACAGTTAAGAGGGGTATTAATAAAATTGAATTTAACTTTGACTGCTGGTGAAGGCTTAAAGTTCTTCTTTAATGATTGATCGGTCACTTACTCCTAGATCATATAATTGCTTTTCAACTTCATCCATCATCGCTTCCGGCCCGCAGAGATAGAATTTCTTACTAAAATCAGGTACGTTTACTTTGAGAAACTCTTTCGTTATGTGTCCATTTGCGTAGTCAGTAGTGTTGTCTTGTGATAAGATTGAAATGAAATTATCCTTTAATAGTGTTTGAAATTCAGGTTCAAGGATGATATCCTTTTTGGTTTTACTTGCGAAAATAAGTCTATTTTGTCCAATTTCATTTTTCGCATCAAGACTCCTAAGGATTGATATAAAAGGTGTCACACCTGCCCCGCCCGCTATAAATACACCTTCACCTTGATAGCTGATTGTGCCAAACACATCGTGGACAATAAGTTCGTCCCCTGGTACGAGGGTTGAAAGCTCGTTGGTTACTCCATGGTATTGAGGATAGATCTTAATAGTAAATTCTAGGTAATTATTTTCAGGTAAGGAAGTGAAGCTAAACGGTCTTAGTTCGTTTATCCATTCGTTTTTGTTTATAGAAACCTCTGTGGCCTGACCTGGAGAATACGAGAAATTTGGTGGTTTCTCTGTGACAATTCTTAATACGTTATGGGTTACATTTCCAATCGTTTTTACTTTTACAATATGCTTTGTTTTTGATTTTCCGATATGTTGCTGAATGTTCTTTTTCAGGTTTTGTTTTAGTAATAACTCTTCTAGTAAAGAACTAAGATTTAAAGAAGCGCATGCAATGCACTTGTCAGCTGCGCCATAATAGATATACAAGGTATCTCCAAATACAGTTGCTCCAGTAGGAAAGCAAACTTTATCTACTACACCTGATAACTCGTAGTCAAGGTGTGGTTTGAATAACTGATATGGAAGTCTGGCAATTTCTCGTTGAGGATCATTTATATCCATTAAAGCAATGCGCACTGAATAGGAATATCCGCCCTCATATCCATTTACTCCATGGTAGATGATTAGCCATCCTTCTTTTGTTTCAATAGGAGGGCAACCTGAGCCAATAAAACTTAGCTCTTGACTAAACCTAGGGGAAAGCATGATATTTTCATGAAAGTTTTCAAAGTAGACTCTCCAGAATTCCTCTGTTAGGTCTTGTAAGCTTTCTATAGCAACAATTTGTATCTCGGGCTTAATTCTATGCATAAAATAGAATTTATTGTTAATCTTTCTTGGAAAAAAAACCACATCCTTATCCATTAAGTAGCCATTGCCTATGTTCATAGAGAAATACTTGCTGGTCACCTTTCTCTTTGGCTGGACGATACTTTTGAAGTCATTTATTTTAATTTTCGGCACAATTAATCCCTGTTTTTTAAAATGCCTTAAGTCGTTAGAGGTCGCTAATGCGCCTAAGGCTGTGTGGCCATCAAAAGCAATATAAGTAAGATAAAAAGTGCCCTCAATTTTCACAATTCGAGGATCTTCCATGCCGTGAGATTCATAATCGAACTCTGGAGACAATATTGGCGTGATCGAACGCTCTATAACATTTAAGGGGCCACGCAATTTACAGAAACCGATGCTTGAATAGTTGCCTTCTTTAACCGCTCGATAAAAGAAGTATACAGACTCGCCTTGGCGAATTACTGCCGGATTCAATACAGCATCATTCTCAAAAGGCAAATCGGTGTTTCTAATAATTACACCTTCCTTTCTAACGGTTATCATTTCTTCTTTGGTTTTTCTTGAAATAACAGAAGTGATCTAATGCATTCACGCTGATATTTTTGAAACAAATTAACAGATCAAAGTGACAATATGTTTTCATGTAGCTGATTAGAATTTTATTCTTAATCCAAGCCCAGCTTGAAAAATATCGGTTAAGGATAATGACTTGGGGTTGTGGATGAAATTGATGATATAATAATCATTCGTATTAAACTCCGAATAAAGGCTTATCGATTTAATTTTTGATTTATTCCAGTCTTTTTCCATATTAAATTCAATCTCAGAACTGAGCGATAAATGAGGTCTTAATGCTGCAGACCACCAATAGTAGCCTTTTTTATATTTTGGTTCATTAAATTTTATTGGAAGATCTTTATCGATTGTATAAGTTACAAATACACCAGGGTTAATGGGATAAATTTTTAAAAGATCTTTTATGTTAACTTCGAATGGCCGATAGGCAAACTTTAAAGCAATAATATGCAATGGACCACCTTTAGAGGCTGGAACATAACCATAGCTAAAGTCCAAATTCCCCCTTTTGTTATTGAATAAGTCATACCCAGCACCAGTACTTATAAAACCAGTACTTCCGGCATATTGAACTATTGCTGCATCTGGAACTAGTTGCTTTATTACCTGTGCTTGGCTTTGTATCGCTCCTAACATGGATAGCATGATGCACAATATTTTATAGGTAAATGCGTTCAAAACTTACTTTATTATTAACAATTTCGACCACTAAGAACTCTTTGTTTTGTAAAGTATTTGTAACTACATAAGGGATGCCTGAATTGTCAATGTCTAATAATTCGAAACGGTGGTTGTGGGCGTGAAAGGATGCAAGAAAGCCAGGTGTTTGAGCAAACATAGAGATATACTCTTTGAAAAGCGTTTGATCAAAATCTGCAGAATTTGGGGGTACATGCGATATGGCGATATAACTTTTTACATTTGACTCTGCTTGCAGTTCTTTTTTTAGCCAAGGAATATCAGGAACTTGACCATTGAAATTATATTCTCTGCTGTTGGTATCGTGACAGATAAACTTTATTCCTCCATAAATGAAAGAATAATTGAATACTCCATACATGTATCTGAAAACATCTCCTCCTTTCGAAGTAAGGTCATGATTCCCAATAACGGCTACATAAGGAATAATTAAATGGTTCAGACTTCTATGAAACCACTCCATCTCTTTTAAGGTTCCAAATTCTGAAAGATCCCCTGCAACGACAACAAAGTCTAGACTTGGATCAGCATTAACCTTTTGGTAGAATTTGATCAACTCATCACCTGAAAGTTGGGTGTCCCCTGTTAATGCAAACTTTACTGTATCGTCAAAATCGCCGGTTCCTAGCTTTTTAAGATTAATCGCGTTACTATTTTTTAGCGAGCGCTTATCGAATATTTCGTTGGGCGAATACTCAAAGTTATTACAATTGGAAAAGCTAACAACAATAAGTAGTATGACGCAATAAGCTTTCATTTAGCAATTTAATCATTTTATTGCACTCTTTTATTGTTTTTATGACATTAGTGAGTTTTATTAAAATACTCTCTAACAAATATTTGACCAGGTGTTTCAATCAAAGTTTAAGATAAAGAATTCCTAGAATCCTTTTATCTGATCAAACGATACAGGTTTGAAATCGCTGAAAAATGTTTACTTTAGCTTTAATTAAAAAGAAAGATTGATCTTTTAAAATAACACTTTTAAGAATAGAACATGAAGAGAAACTCAGTTTATTTATTGGCAGTTTTATTTGTATTAAATGGTTTAACCAGCTGTTCGGTCGCCAGGTATCAAAATAAGGAGTTCTCTATTATTCAAATGTCAGATCCGCAATTTGGGTTTTTTAATGAGAATAAATCGTTTGAAAAAGAAACGGAGCTTTTTACCCAAGCTATACAGGCCGCCAATCGACTCAATCCAGATTATGTAGTTGTAACGGGGGATTTAATTAACCTTCCCTTTGATCAGGAACAAATAAAAGAATATAAAAGGATAGGATCTCTTTTAAAACCAACGATTCCTTTATATAATGTCGCCGGTAACCATGATGTAGAAAATGTTCCGACCGATCAAAATATTATATCCTATATCGATGATTTTGGGAAAGATTATTATAGTATCGAACATAAAAGCCTCTTCGCAATCGTCTTAAATTCGATGTATTTGCATAGTCCACAGCACGTTTTGGCTAAAGCCGCAGAACAGAAAGTATGGTTAGAAGAGAACCTTATTGAAGCAAAAAGGAAAAAGTACAAACATATTATTATATTCTTACACCATCCCCTGTTTTTAAACAGGCCTGACGAACCCAATCAGTATTTTAACATCCCTGTAGAAACGAGAACGACATATCTTGAATTATTCAAGAAATACGGTGTAAGCCATATTTTTTCAGGGCATTACCATCGGAATGCTTTTGGAACTTATGATGATATAGAAATGGTTACTAGTGGTCCTGTGGGTAAACCTTTAGGAGATGATCCGTCTGGCCTAAGAATTATCACCGTCAAAAACGGAAAAATCGACCACAACTATGTCTCTTTAGATTCAATTCCTTAAAAATCTGCTTCTAGCATAGGTAAAATGATTGAACTATTATGAAGAGTTGATTTATCGCGAGAAGCTTCTCGTTTTTACCGAGTTCATTAATACCACGGGGTCCGTGGTAACGATGTATTCATGGCGGAATATTGAGTTGTAATACCGCAAGGACATGCCTGGTTGCATAGCGGAAGCCTGGCAAAACATCTGGAAAGCTGGCCTCAATAGAAATTTCGGATTTGATTTCGAAAAATATGATGAAAGAAGCTTAAATTGGGAGAATGCTGAAGTCGACATTTACCTTTCTGTCAAAGAATAATCTTAATTTCCTACCATGAAGAATAGAGCATATTATCAATTTATGCTATTAAGATTATTTTGAAGTGTTTCTTTATATCCTTTACATTCCCATTTTGAACCGTCCAAGAAAGTGACTGTTTGAAGAGTTAGTATCATCTCTGTTCGTTACAAATGCCCATGCTACGTAATTTTCCTTTTTACTAGGGGATATAACATAGTTGATTTTTTCATTAGCACGTTTTACCGACTTAATTGCAAGAATAAATGACTTTTTAGAGATGTTAAATAGAAACAAGTGCACATCGTCGTCGGAGTAAGCGTTAGTTTTTTTGGTTTCATTAATCCATGTTAACGAGATTTCTTGATCGTTAACATGGAATTCCCATTTATGCAAACCTGGTAGTGTACCTTTACTCACTTCTATTGCGGAAAAGTTGACTTCAAAGTTAGGATGTTCACCACGAACTGCGTTTGTAAGAAATAAGCCGATTGCTGTATTATATCCCGACCTTCGCCCCTTGTTATATTTAATAAAGCTTACCTTTAAGAAATCCTTAATGGGATGGAGAATCGAATTGGCTAGACTGAACTTCATGCGATTAGAGAATTGCGCTACGGATTCTTTTGCCGATCTCTTGGAGCCAGGCTTGTAGTTGTAGGGTATCCAGTTCGTTTCATCGTCCTCGTTTCTCCATGAATTTAAGTTGTTCATTTCTATTAGTTATTAATTTAGCTTAATATACAATAATCAGCCAAGAGAAGCAAATTTAGGCCGATTCAAGGTGTCCTCAAGACTCGTTAATACCAAATAGGAGACAAGATTGTCTCGTGTGCGACTGTTTTCCGACTGTTCTGCGACTATATCTGTAATTAGTCGCAGAATAGTCGGAGAATAGTAGTGTTTTGTCGCAGAAAGGGTGAGCCAGGTAAGAGCCAGGTTTTAATGAAATAGAAGAGATCGGTGAATAATCGTCGAAGGCGTTGTTGAATTACGATTTTATAATGTTTGCTGTTATAGCTGTTAGCTTATGAGTGAGCTGCGGGGGCTTTAAGTGGTAGTACAGAATTGTTGCATGTCGATATAAAACCTTCATCTACCGACCCAAAAGTGTACTCTACCTAAAACCTATCTACCAATATCATTATTACTTTTAAACTTGTCTTTGTTTCATGTAATGCTGCTCTGGCGCAGGAGTTGGTGTGCATACCGCTCCTGGCGGCCGGGCGGATAATATATAAAAAAAGTTTGAGTATTTGCACACTTTTGATAATCTCAGTAATCGGTATTATATAGAAAGAGAATAAGGCGTAGTTATTTAAATTTTCTTTAAATTAGATTTATAATAAGGGTTTTACTAAAAAGTTCCTCCTAGACTTTACTATACGTAGGTATTGAAACAAGACGTGCAGAAAATTTCATTATAATATTATTAAATAGATGTAATTCAAGCAAAGGTACTTCTAAAATGGACAACGTATGAAAAGACTTTTTCTTTTTTATTATCTTTTATTATCGTTGACATTTATGTGTGACGCTTCGCCTCGAGAAGTAGTCCTTTTTGAGGCGAAAAATTCCCATTTTACTATTATTATACCTAATAATCCAACCCCAATAGAAGAGAAGTCGGCCCTAGTATTACAAGACTATTTTGCCAGAGTATCTAACTTTACACTGAGAATTATAAAAGAATCCTCTAAACAAAATCGTTCATTTCAAAGAAATCCAAAATCACACCTTATCAGCATAGGCAACACAAATTTATCAAAACCGTTCGAAGGAGATTTGCGTTCTGAGGAATACCTAATTCAGCAACATGACAGGATGTTACTTTTTCAAGGAGTAGGAAAAGGCTTATTATATGGGGTATACAGCTTTATTGAAGAGATATTAGAATGCAATAAATGGTATTCTAATGAAGAAGCGTTTTGCCCAGTCAAGTCGAAAATTACTGTTCCACTAGGATATAAGCGTCATGAGGCGCCAAGCTTCAGCTATAGAGAAGTATATTCTCCGGTGGAAAGCGACCAGGAATATGTTGATTGGCACAAGATACACGTACTTGATGATCTTTGGGGTTTGTGGGGCCATACTTTTGATGACTTAGTTCCTCCATCAATCTACTTTAAGGAACATCCTGAATATTTTTCATTTTTCAATGGAAGTAGGCAAAGCAGCCAGTTATGTTTAAGTAATGAGGAGGTATTACAAATTGCTATTAATTCAGTCGGTAACGCGATCACAGAAAATCCTTTGGCTACTTTTTGGTCCATTAGTCCTAACGATAACTCTCTTTATTGTACCTGTGAAGACTGCAAGAAAATTGATGAAGCGGAAGGAGGGCCACAGGGATCATTAATCCATTTCGTAAATCAAATTGCCCAAAGGTTTCCACAACAACATTTTACAACACTAGCCTATACTTATACAGCTCAGCCTACAAGGACGATAAAACCATTAGAAAATGTAATTCCATTTCTAAGTAACATTGAAATAAATCGGACACATCCAATAGTACGAGAGGTAAGTGCTGTACCCTTTAGATCTCAGTTGGAGGGATGGAGACGAAAAAGTGATTACATGTTTGTATGGGATTATTATACCCAATTTACGAACTACCTTTCACCCTTCCCCAATCTGTATACATTTAAGGAAAACTTTCAGTATTACAAAGAAAAAGGAATACGGGGCATATTCGCTCAAAGTAGCGGCGAAACCTACTCAGAAATGGTAGAGTTGAAATCTTATATTTTGGCAAAATTACTTTGGGATCCTAATGTTGATGTCGATTCGTTAATTGATCGATTTTTAATAGGGTATTATGGTCAAGCCGCGCCGCTTATAAAAGATTACATTCAACGCCTACATGAAAACGTTCAGGAGGAGAAGTTGGATATTTATGGGAATCCTATAAACCATCATAGTGGATACTTATCCTTAAAGAATATGGATGATTATAGTTCGCTTATGGACGAGGCTGAAATTGCTATCGAAGGAAACGATCTTTACGAGAAGCGGATTAGGAGATTGCGCCTTTCTCAAGAATTTACTTTCTTACAGCAAGCTCGATTTTATGGAATAGAACCTCACGGTATTTTTCATGAAGTGAGTAAGGGTGAATGGAAAATCAATGATCGCTTAGAAAGCAGAGTATTAAATTTTGTTGCCGATTGCATTGCCAATGGAGTACCTGAACTTTCTGAAGGAGGCTTAACTCCAAATCAATATCAAAAGGAGTGGGATAATATCTTTCATTCTGGTGTGAAACGCAATTTAGCATTGAACGCAGACATAATTGACGCAGCAAGTTCATACGATCAGTCTTTTCCCGCAAAAGGCTGGAGAACCCTCGTCGATGGAAATCCAGGATATCATGATTTTAGCTACAATTGGTTATGTTTTTATGACAAACCGATGGAGATTACTCTCGATTTAAAAGAACTTAAACAAATAAAAAGCGTGTCGTTAAACTTTTTAAAGGATCACAGACATTGGATTTTTGGGCCAAAATCGGTTAATGTGAAGGTTTCGGCTGATGGACTTGATTATTACGAGATAGGAAATGTGAATTTGCCTGAGTCAGAAGAAAGTTATGATGTAGGTAAGATTCCTGTTTATTTTGAAAATAATTATCAATCGATTCGTTTTATTAGAATTTTGGCAATATCTTTAGATTCGTTACCTGAGTTTCGTTATCATAAAACTAAGAGGCCAATGATGGCTTGCGATGAGATTTGGATTGAATAAGTAAAATTATTGGGGAGATGAACTTGCAAACCTTAAACACACACGAGTTAGTTCAGAGAATAAATGTCCTCGAAAAGAAGAATGAAGATTTAGAGCGGTCGAACAGAAATAACAAAATGTGGCTTGCCCTTTTGACTCATGACTTCAAAGGGGTCTTTGCAAATTTGATTTGGGTGTTAAATCTTTACAAAGATAAAACAGTCTCCTTAGAGACACTTATCGAGCTAATACCCGAATTAGAAGAAAATGCTCATAAAAACTTTAAAGCCTTGAGTGATACATTTTTGGCTCTCAAGATTCAGTTTGAGGCAGCTCAAATTGCGGATGTAGCGATTAATGTAAAAGAGCTATTCACTGAAATCAAGGAAGTTTTTGCTACTGAATTTTTAAAAAAGGAATTAACTTTTAATTTTTTGGGAAGTGAGAAGATAATTATTACCGGTAATAAGTTTATCGTGAAAAGCATATTGTTGAAAATTGTAGATAATGCCGTTAAATTTTCTTTTCGAGGAGGAGAGATTAGATTTAAAGTAGAAAAAGCAATTAATGGTCGAGCTCAAGTTGCTATTCAGGATTTTGGAAGCGGTATAGATGATTATACCTTTAATAAATTGTTTACTTTGGATGCTGTCGCTTTGAGAGGAACAGAAAATGAAATAGGCAGTGGATTAGGTTTAGTGTTAGTAAAGGAGGCGCTAAATGCGTTAAATGGAACAATAAATTTGTCTTCTACGAAAAACAACGGCACTCAAGTACAAATTATCTTATAACTAATACGGGGAAATAATGGATTCACCTACGGTCTTAATAGCGGATGACCATCATATAATCCATTTAGGGTTATCTGCCTTAATAAAGAAAATTAAACCTATTGCTACCATCCACTTTTCGGTAGACTTTCCTTCAGTCATCGAATTAGTAAAAGAGCACGCATTTGATTTGATCATTATGGACATCGATATGCCTGGCGGAAATTTTCAATCCACTCTTGAAAGGGCAAAGCAAATACAACCCCGAGTGAAAGTAATTGCTTTTTCATCTGCCGATGAGACTTTATTTGCACCTCGTTTTATCACTCGAGGGGCAGACGGATTTTTGGATAAACTATCACCCAAGTCGCAATTGCAAAGCGCTATCGAAAGTATGTTAGATTCAGGAAGTTACCTTAGCCCAAAAGTTAAAGAAATCTTTATTAAAACTGCATTAAAAGCGAGCAAACACCATCAAAATCCAATTGATGTTTTGACCAACCGGGAAATAGAAATCGCCACCTTGCTTATTCGGGGCGACTCCTTAAAAAAGATCAATGAGAAATTATTTATTCACGTATCCACCATCAGTACCCACAAAACCAGAATTTTTAAAAAGCTATCTGTAACGTCAAATACCGAACTTGCCAACATTTTTAAGTTGTATAATTTGGGAGAAAATAATTGATGTAAGAATTTCCTACAATCGACTAATAAAATTACTACAGAGAACTAAGGAATCTACTATAAAAGAATAGGGAATCTACTACAATTTTTTGCAATATATTGGAATACCTTAGAATTGACGATTAAAAATAAAAGCTTAAAGCCATTTTAATTCAATTCCAGGTAATTATGAAAAGTATATTGATTGTAGAAGATGATCCCATCTTGTTGAAAACACTTGGGTCAATATTGGCGGTTCGTGGCTACCTAACCACACTCGCAAAAAATGGGAAGGAGGCTTTAGAAAACATTTCGCATAATCATTATGATCTCGTATTGACGGATTTAATGTTGCCTTATTCAAATGGGTTGGAAGTGATATCAAAACTTAACCAAAATGAAGAGAAAACTCCTGTCATTATTATTTCTTCTTCTCAATCGGAAGAGTCAATAATGGACGGATTTAATATTGGTGCGGATGACTATATCAGAAAGCCATTTACTCCTTCGGAACTAATATTACGAATCACCCGTTTAATTTGATTTTGCTTTGAACAACTTTACTACCTATCCGCTTTTTTTACAGGGAGCTTTAGTAATGATATTTTTATTGCTTATTGCTCTGTTTATTACCTACATCTATATTGTTTTCATTCGGTGGAGAGGCAGTGTACATACTAGGTTGCTTAGTAAATATGAAAATAAGTTTCGTGAATTACTCATCCTTGATATTATTGCAAATGAAAATCTTAGGGCTTCAGACTATGAAGAAAGTTTAAATCAGTTTAAAAACCTTCATTTAGACAGGAAAAAAGTAAGGCGAATTTTAATCAAAAACATAAGGCATTTTCGAAAGCTATTCTTAGGGCGAACTAATGAGCTCCTTAGGAAGTTATATATCGACCTTGATCTCCATAGAGACGCCATAAACGGCCTTCAGAGTCGGAATTCAGATATCATAATCATATCCATTAAGGAATTAATTGTAATGGGCATTCAGGATCACCGGCTTACTACTGATACATTTCTCTCTCATAAAAATCGATATATAAGGCAGATCACGAGGCACTACATCATCGCCATGGAAGACGATGGCATAGCGAAGGTGTTTGACAACTTGACTCAACCCATGAGTGGAATAGAGCAGCTCGAGCTCTTTGAAACGATTACGTCTTTAGCTATACCAAACCATCCAGATTTTAGTCAGTGGATTCGTATTGAAAATCCCCATACGCTTGTTTCTCTGTGTTTAAAACTAGTTGTGCATTTCCAGCAATTTGCTAGTATCGCAGTAATTAACCGATTGCTGGAAACCGAAAGTCAGCAATTAAAAAATGAAGCAATTAATGCGTTGGGGAAACTATTACAAACGGAGTCTGAATCGATTCTGGTTAGCTTATACGACGAAGAAAAGGATGACGCTAAACTTGAAATTATTAAAGCGCTCGGTCGAATTGCAAGTGGTAAGCGAATAAATTTTTTAAAATATATTCTTGATAATGAACCCAGCATTCTGTTGAGAAAATATGCCGCAAAGTCAATCGTTAGCCACGATGTCATTGGGTCTTCTTTTATGATGAATATGCATGAAAGGGCCTCTCCTGAGAATCAAGTGGTTTTGAGTCACGCGCTAAATAGCAATATTAGGTATTGATGAAACCGTCATGAGTTTGCAAAATGATAAGCCAAAAGGATGTGCTCATGGTAGCTTCATTGCGATCATAAAATAGTTAATTCATAATGAAAGAAGCGATAACACAGAGTCTTTGGTTTTTCTATGGCAATGCGATCTTTTTTTATTGTATCGCATTGTTTTTTGTCTATTTTGTGCTGACAGTGTTCGCACGCTTGGTCATCCATAAAAATCGCTTTTTTAACCGATATAGGGATGACAATACCATTTTATCTTCTTCGATCGCACCAGGAATTTCGGTAATTGCTCCCGCTTTTAATGAATCATTGAGCATCATATCCAATGTAAGGTCACTATTGACACTTGACTATCCTTTGTTTGAAGTGATCATCATAAACGATGGAAGTAACGATGATACTTTGGAAGTATTAATACGAGAATTTAGCTTAATAAAAGTAGATTATGCATATAGCGAAATATTAAAAACCAGTCCGATACGGGGGATATATAGTTCGACTGAAAGAGTTTATAGTAAGTTAATTATCGTTGATAAAATAAATGGAAAGTGTAAAGCGGATGCTGTTAACGCTGGATTAAACGTTGCCCATCATCCTTATTTTTTAAATACCGATGTCGATTGTATATTGGATAGTAAGACATTGGTTAAACTTATACGGCCTATTTTAGAAGAAATTAAACCTGTGATAGCCGTCGGCGCAGGTTTAAGACTTGCCAATTCATGTGAAATCGACGGGGGAATGATCAATAGGGTGAAAGTTCCTACCTCTTTATTGCCGCGTTTTCAAGAGTTAGAATATATCCGTTCTTATACCATGGGTAAGTTGGGCTGGTCGTATATAAATGCTGTTCCCAATGTTTCGGGAGGCTTGGGGTTATTTAGTAAAGATGTGGCGATTCGCTGTGGGGGGTATGATTCACAATCGTTTGCTGAAGACATGGATATTGTTATTAGGATGATAAAAGTTCGATTGGAAGAAAAGGAAGACTATGTTATTAGGTATATCCCCGAAACGCTATGTTGGACGGAAGGTCCAGAGAGTTTGAGCGTATTCATGAGGCAACGGGTGAGATGGTCGAGAGGTCTGTGGCAAATTTTTGCGACACATTTCAAGATGCTTTTTAATTACAAATACAAGCGAATGGGTTGGATCATTTTCCCGTATAGCTTCTTCTTCGAGCTGTTAGCGCCTATAATTGAAGCCTTTGGAATCATATTTTACCTTGCCCTTATTTTTTTGGGACTCGTTAATTGGCATACAGCCATCATACTATTACTATTTGTGTACGTGTATTTAGCATTTATCACTGTTGTTTCCGTTTTATTGGATCAACTCGTATTTAAGCAATATAAAAGTTGGAAGGGTGTTTTGTCCTTAACGTTAATGGCCTTTATTGAGCCTCTAATTTACCATCCTATTGTTTTACTCAGCAGCCTTAAAGGTTATTTATATCAGATTATTGGTAAAAAACACAGTTGGGGAAACATGAAAAGAAAAGGCTTTACGACAGTAAAAACAAAGTTATCACATGGAACAGTTTAAGAAAATGCCAGTATTCTTGCTTACCATTCTTTTTTTATTCCTGCTGACTCCCCTAGGTGCAACGGGTCAAGACGATTCAATGGAAGAACGAAATAATTTAAAAAATGAGATCGGATTTATTCGTTTACAAAGTAATTATAACAAAAAAAACACCTCGGTCACTTCTTTAGAGTATATACGTAAATTCAAGAATAAGAGCGCTGTAATTGGAAGATTCAACTATTCGGACCGAAATGCAGTGAAAGGCTTCCAATTTGAAACCGAAACCTATTTGAATCATTCGCCGTCCTATTATTCTTTCGCTTCTGTAGGGGTAGCAAATAATATCGCTTTTCCTGAGCTTAAAGCGTCTTACTCACTGAACCGTAATTTTAATAAAGGGTGGGAAGGTGAACTCGGCTATCGGTATTTGCGTGCAGAAAAAATGGATATACATTCTGCAATTTGGGGTATAGGGAAATACTTAGGCAATTATTGGATAAATCTAAAGGGTTACATGATCGATGATGCAGGTAAATTGCACCATTCCTATCGACTTACCAGCCGGTATTATGTGAACGATGAATTAGATTACTTCACTCTAATTTTATCCGCAGGAACATCGCCTGATGATAGAAACAGGAACTTTCAATACAACAATTTTGGAAGTTTCTTATCAAAATCAGTGGCTTTGGGGTATAAGAAAACGTTTAAAGGAAATTTTAGTACCTCTTTGGTGGGTGCATGGAATAATCAAAAAGTCAATGATACCGACTACCTCAATCAATTTGACCTATATATATCACTGGGCAAACATTTTTAGAGATAAGATATGAAGTTAAGGTCACTAAAAAAATCGGGGTATAACATTATTGCGGTAGCTTTTCTTGTCTTAGCACTGAGCTTACTATCAATAACTACGTCTATTATTCATCGAAACTCTGATAAATTGTCGGGTTTGATAACGAATCTAGTAGAAAATAGATCTGAAATTGATAGGATAGACCAAGCTATCCTTCTGTATGGTGAACTTGCAGAAAGGGAAAAAACGCTTTTGATAGCGAATAGTGAATTCTCTGAAGAGTTGGAAACGGTACTAGAAATTCTAAAAAGCGAAGAGATTAACCATCTAGAACAACGGCAATCCGAACTGGGGAGTATCGCTGTTTCCATGATGACCGATTTGGAAAGCAAGCATAAATATAGTCTCATCTTATTCTTAATCCAAACAGCGGTTATCTTAATCATCCTGACACTGCTATATAACAATATACAAAACCTTAAGAAAGTTAAATTTGAGGCTGCGGATCATGTAAAACGTAAGAACGCGATGGTAGTCAACTTGAGCCATGAAATGAGAACTCCTTTGCATTCCATTTATGCGCTAACCGATGAGTTATTTAGTCAAAAAGCAAAAAAAGGCGAGGAATGCGAAATTATTGATGCAATCAAGCTTTCTTCTAGTAGGTTAATTTCTATAGTCAACAATATTTTAGATTCTGCGAAAATGGAAGCTGGCAAATTTAAACCTAAGCTTTTTCCTTTTGTTCCTCACACTGTAATAATGGAAATAATTTTGGAGTTTTCTATACAAGCGAAAAGGAAGAATCTAACACTTATCAGTCGTATTGATCGGTCAACAGATATGAAAATTTACGGAGACGCTTTTCAATTTCGGCAAATCCTCATTAACGTGATCAGTAATGCGATAAAATACACGGATAGAGGAGTGATTTGTGTTTCTGCCAGTTTGATAACGAACGACCAAGTTAGGAGTGTACTTGAACTAAGCATTGAAGATACTGGAAGAGGTATTTCTAAAGATCAATTGCCTTATATCTTCGAGGAATATAATACACAAAATGAAGGTTGGGAGATTAAAGAAGGGAGTACAGGTTTAGGCCTCTGTATTGTGAAAAATATTATTGACGCTCATAAAGGAGAAATAAAGGTGAGTAGTGAACTCGGGAAGGGCAGTTCTTTTACTATAAAATTGCCATATGATATTTTTCCTGAGATTGAGACAATAGGTTTAACAAACCTTCCATGTCGAAAAATACTGTTGGTAGAGAATGATCCATTAAATCTTAAAATATTGAGTTTGTGTTTGGCCAATGAGAATCATCTGGTTACTAATTCCATGGATGGGGAAGAAGCATTTAGCATATATATAAGGAATCACTTTGATTTAGTCATTACAGATATTTCTTTGCCTGGACTCAATGGGTTCGAACTAGCTTCAAAAATAAGGGAGCTTCCTCATTCAAAGAAGTCATCGGTTCCAATTATCGCGATTTCGGGTTTTGAAAAGCACGATCAACAACGAGAGTATGGATGTTCCGATATGGATGCGTGGTTAGTAAAACCATTTGATACGAATTTGTTGCTAATAAAGGTGGAGGAACTTTGTAATAAATCGCTTTATAGAACGAATAAATTCGATGAATATAATTAACACATTAAATCGTGGAACCATGAAACAAAAACTAACTGTTATTTTTTTATTCTTATTACTTTCAGGTATACTATCCTGTAAGAAGAATGAAATTCCTGAAAAGGAGGACGTAATTGAGGAAATAATAGAAGAGGCACGGCTGGATGAAAAAGAAGATGCTATTATTCCTCATATTTACATTATTATTGAAGGCGGACAAGAAGTCGTTTCAAAAGACGAATACTTGAGCGCCACTATTGAAGTTGATGGAAAAAGCAAGTTTGATGATTTGTCGGCTACTCTTACGAGTATCAAAGGGCGGGGGAACAGCACATGGAATAAACCCAAGAAACCTTACCGACTAAAACTAGACAAGAAAGCTTCGATACTTGGGTTTTCTTCAGCTAAAAATTGGGTTTTATTAGCCAATTACCAGGATTATACTTTAATGACGAATGCTGTTTCTATGAAAGTTGGCCAACAGCTAGGATTGCCCTTTACCCATCAAATAATACCGGTAGACTTAACGGTCAATGGAGAATATAAAGGAAGTTATAATCTTACTCAGCATGTAGAAATAGGCGAGGGGCGGGTAAATGTTGGAGACGATGGCGTTATTCTCGAGTTAGACAACAATTACGATGAAGAATACCAATTTATGAGTGCTAAATTTGATTTGCCAATTATGGTTAAAGATGCTGAAATTAATTCAGACGATGAATTTCAAGTAATAAAAACCGAATTTCAATTGTTTGAAGATTTATTGGTAGCTCCTGATTTTCCGAATAATAACTATGGTGAGCAGTTTGATAAGAAGCAGTTTGCCAATTATTTAATTGTAAATGATCTCGTAGGGAATTTCGAAATTAATCATCCTAAGAGTGTGTATATTCATAAAGCCAAAGGGGGGAAATATACCATGGGACCAATTTGGGACTTTGACTGGGGTTTTGGTATGGAGGAGGACAGTAGGAAATATTTCAATATTGTCGATGTACCACTTCTAAGAGAAAATGATGTTCGAAAAGGATCTGCGTTCTTTAAAAACTTTTTGAAGGATTTGGAGGTAAGAAAGATTTATATAGAGCAATGGGAGGAATATCGACTCCGAAAATTTGATGAATTAATGCTATATATTGAAGCATATGCAGCTCTGATTCGAGAATCACAAAAGAAAGATTATGAAGTGTGGCAAGTCGGCGTAAATAATCTGCCGCAATACAAGGCAGATTTAAAGACGTATTTGAGGAAAAGGGCAAGCCTAATAGATGCTAATGTAGCCAAGCTTAAGCTTGCTCTTTAAAATAGAGCTCCTATCATATGTTATGTAGGGGACCTATTTTCCTCTATCTATTTGCTTCTTACTCTTCGATCTTTAAAGAGTGCACCTAAGGGCAAGTAAAGAGCTGTTACGCAAGAAATAGTCTTCTGTTCATTGATTTTAATTTGTTGCAAGTATAAAGTTTCTATGTTAACCTAATGTTATCAACGTTTTACGCTTAAATTAATGATAAATTATGGAGTCTCGATTTTTTAATGCCCACATTAAAAGGGCATTATTCCCTTCTTTTAGTTTGAGCTTGCGGCAGATTCCGTGCCGGTGATTTTTAACGGTATAAGGACTTAGAAATAAATCTGCTGCAATCTCTTTTGTGGTTTTCTTTTGAGCTATGAGTTGCAATACCTGCATCTCGGTTGGACTTAACAAGGTTTTTAAATGAGGTTGTTCTTCATCATTCTGCCGACTTATCCACTTTTTTATCACGGGCAAAATGCCAGCATACAGTCTAGCTTCATCAAGAGGCTTTATAATATAATTAGCAGGTTTCAACTCGGATGCTCGATTTATGATTGGTTTGGATTGATAAGAAGTAATGAAAATTATTTCAAAATCATGTAGCTTCTTTGTTAGTTGCATAAGCTCGATGCCATCTATCCGTTCGTTAAGTTCGATGTCGCAAAGAACCAAGTGGGGCAGAAAGGTTTTTATTAGCTCTTCAGCCTCTTGTACGCCAAGCGCGATCTGCGTTTCAGCTTGAAAGCTGCTTTTTAGTTGACCTTCAATAAACCGGGCGATAATAATTTCGTCCTCAATAATTAATATGCGCATAATGTTTGGCATTCGAAAAGATAAATAGATAAGAAAGGCCATTGTTATGTTGTAGAGTAATGGTGCCTTTCAGTTGGCGTGTAAGATCTTGAATTAAGGATATGCCCATAGAGGTGTCTTTGAATATAGCTTCAGCCCCCTGACCGTTGTCTTCGAAAATGAACCTAATTTTGTTTTCTAGCTCAAATAGGCTGATGTTTATTTGAGGATTGGGTTGAGTTGGGGCGAAAGCATGTTTATAAGCGTTTGTAAGCAATTCAGTTAATAATAGCCCAAAGGGGAGAGCTTTTAACGAACTGAACTGTAAATCCTCGGGAAGAACCAGTTTGATTTTAATGTTGCGATTGTGATCATATATTTGCTGTAAGTGATTGACTATTTCGTTTATAAAAGCGGAAAGCGTAACCGATTGATTACTTTTATAAGCATGTAAGTGTTCGTTTACCAACATCATGGCTTTAATTCGACCACGCATTTCATTTAAAATTTGTTTGCTTTTGTTGTCTTTAATGAGTGGCAGTTGCAAGGTATTTAAACTGTAAAGCATCTGAAGGTTATTCTTTACTCGATGATTCAATTCATCTATTAAAATTTCAATGTGACGATTTTTTTCAATAAGCTGCACTTGTTGTTCGACGAGTTTGGCATTGGTGTTTTTTAGTTTGAGGGTTCTTTCCCTGACTTTTTTTTCTATCGTCGTATTGTATTGCAGGTGCATATCATTAAGCTGCTCTAACACAACAATCCTTTCTTGATCATGCTGTTGTAATTGTTTATGAAGTCCCACCAAAAACAACAGTGAAATACATAAAATCGTTGATTTAGCAACAATGGATGCAGACATTAAACTTTGTTCCTGAAATAAAAACGAATTCACAGTAAGGAACGCAACAGCAAAACCAAAAAGAAGAATGCCATAAACTAAATAGTGTTGAGCGGCATTCAGTTTTTTTCTTAGGTGAATTAAAATGTAAATGATATAGACCAAGTGTATAGGCGCAAAAAGCAGGTTAATTTTATTAGTGATATAATAATTGCCGGTCAGGCTGTTATACGTAATGGATATAGCAGAAAATGCGATCACAATTTTTACTAAATTAAGGCTATAGTGATAGAGTCTAGGGGCATTTTTTTCCATTCCTAAAAAGTCGATCATGAGCAGGTAGAAACCGATAACGCCGAGGTGTAAAAAAGGAAAAATCATTAACCAGCCGGTTTCCGGTCGTTCCGAAAAAAAGGTGTCAATAAAAACAGGTCTTAACGCAAAGCTATATAGCGCAATACCTAGCATAAATAATAGCAACCATAAATAGGGTCGGTAACGGTAAGAAAGCCATAACATTAAGATATAAAGAAGTAAAATGATGATAGCTCCTAGCAAAAACGAGTTCGCAAGGTCAAAATTGTGTTTGGAAGTAAGGGAAGTAATTGTTTCGTGCAGAACGAAATCATAATTTGGGGCATATTTTTTAATATGCCCTACTTTTATCAATAGAGTGTAATTTGCACTAGGTTTCAATTTTACGTTAAATGCAAAACGGCTGTCCCCTGGCTCTATGAATTGCTTTTCTCTAAATGCACCAGCCTTTTTGTGTATTAAAAGTTGATCATCTAGATAAAGATAAAGATCAACAAAGGTTAGGTAATTGAACAGGATAGAAAAATAACGTTGATCTAAGTCAGCCGATGTCTGAATGTTAGCGCGCAACCAAAAGCATTGGTCAGGTTCGTTAAGCTTCAACTGGGATAATGGGACGAAGCCGCTCGAATCCCAATAAAGTTCGTCGGCGGTAAATGTGTTCTTTACATCCTCGATAACGGTAAAGAAAGGAATAAGGGATATCGGGTCTTTCCCTTCCTGACTTTCGAGAAGTAGGGGCTTACTAAATAAAAGTAGTGGAAGCCAAGCCAAGAGTGATAAGATAGTTGTTTTTATATAAAATCTAGGTAATACCATCTTGGCGAATAATTATTGGATTAAAAGGATGTAATGTACGTTCTTAGAATAGGGAAATAAAGATAATAAATCAAAACGAACCCTAGGGTCTATATGTGAAATGGTTTTGTTACACTAGATTTGTTATCGCTAATTTATTTCAATTATGAAGATAAATATTGCAAAATCTAAACGATCATGAATTACGATTTTTTTGGTTCCATGTTTAAGCCGTTTAAAACGCGAGGACTGGTTTTTGTATTATTTAAAGACAGAAAATTTGGATACCGAGCTTTTGAATCTAAGCATTCGATAATGGTTTCAGCAGATAGTAGATCTCAATTAATCGACGAAATAAAAAAAGAAGTTTCGAAGCACTTCACAGGTACATTTTATGGCAAAATTTTACTCAGAGAGTTTATCGAAGAGGAAATTAGGCTTTGATTTCTTAAACATTTGACGGTAGGACTATTGAAATCACAAAAATTTCATTAACGGAGAATCAAGTGTTGTAAACTAAGAGTTTATGACAAATTTTTGGGATGCCACTTACCTCTCAATTATCTTCAAATTAAATCTTCTTTTAAGGAAACCTCAAGGTAGCATCTTTACGTGCCTTACTAGTGTATAATAACCCTATTTATCTTTTTTATTATTCTTTTAGTATATTGTTGCCTTGTTTGTAATTTAAGCATGACAATTGACTGGTGACAAATGGAAATACTTTACGTTCGGCTTCTTCTATTTTACGGCTTAGGTGTTATCATAAATATAGGCCCCCATACCACGGATGCCTCGTTTGACAGCATTTATGTCCATGCTGCTACTACGCTGTCGGCTCTTGATGTCGAAAAGGCCATTCATCTTGCCGATTCCTTATACATTAATTCTGAAAATAGCATGCAAGAAATGAAATCCTTATTGCTTATTGCTGCTCTTAAAGGTAGCATTGGAAGGGTGGCAGAAGCTTTAGCGCATGCATTAGAGGCAGAAGCGATTGCGATAAAGTACAAAAATTATGAATGGCAGGTAAGAATAGCTGGTTTTTTATCTACGACATTTAGAGGAATCAGTCTCACTGATGAAGGTAAAAAGTATTTAAACGTTGCACACCAAGTAAATAAAAAGGCAAAAGGAGATTCTTCTAACTTCAAAATGATCCAAGCCTTACTATATCAAGAAAAGGCATTCTACAAAATAGCGGAACGAGATTTTCGAGGTGCAATTGGAGAGCTTAAGAGTGCCGAAAGTGAAGTTTTTAAAACACCACAAGAGGCAAGGAGTAGTTTTTTTCTAGCCACCAATTATCATTTACTTGGAACTGCGCTTATTGGTCTAAATGAGTATAGAATTGCACGTGATAAGCTCACTTTAGCTCTTGATGAATTAGGAGATAAAGAGAGTGAATTAAAAGCGTTTATTTATACTGATTTTGCAGAAATTGAAATGCATTACAAGAATTATGATGCTGCCTATGAACTTTTAAAGCGTGCAGAAGGCTATCTAGCAACCTCCGATAATTTTAATATTAGATCATCGTTATTTAAAGGGTTTTCAAAATATTATAAGACAATAGGTAAGAAAAAAGAGGCTATTCAGTACAACGAACAGTACATCGATTTTGTTAAAGCCTTTTCGAATTCTAGGAAACTAGTTTCCCATCAACTACTACAACAGGTACGTTCCGAGAAGGAAGATGTAATAAAAAGAAACATTTTACTTATCAATGCTTCTTTATGTTTATTGGTCGTTAGTGGATTTGTAGTTTTCATGTACCGAAATACTCGCAAAAAAGAAAAAATAAAATATGAAAAAGTAATGAGGAAAATAGAAGCCTTAAAGCCCTCATTCGAAAAGGTTAATAAATCTATTAATCATCATAATACCCCAGAAGACTTATTTATGCCGAAAGAAACGGAAGAGAGGATCTTAAGGGAATTGGACAAATTGGAGGAAACTGCTTTTTTTATTCAAAAGGATATTTCTTCGTCTTTTTTAGCGATCAAATTAAATACAAATCCGAAATATTTGTCGTACGTAATCAATACGCATAAAGGAAAGGATTTTAATAATTATATAAATGAGCTAAGAGTAGGGTTTGCAATCGACAAGCTTCATACTGACCCTAACTATTTGAATTATAAATTATCTTACATAGCCGAAGAGTGCGGTTTTTCTTCTCACAGCAAATTTGCTGCAGTTTTTAAAACTGTAACGGAACTTTCCCCCTCTGTATTTGTTACCCGTCTCAAACAGGACATGCTTGAAGAAGCCTGATTAGCGATTATGTAGAATATCCCTTACGCCGATCTCCTACTCAAAATCCTAATCCCATTCTTCGGCATTTTTTATTCCAAGTTTTTTGGCGCTAAAGACCGGGTTTTTTCCCGCTTTAAATTGTTCTTCATAATCCTTGAAACACTTTAATGCAGGTTTCCTAAGAAGAATTATTGCAATAACGTTGATCCAAGCCATTAATCCAACCCCAATATCACCCATTGCCCAGGCCATTTCAGCTGTTTTTATTGAACCATAAAAAGTAGCACCTAATATTATGAATCGAAGTCCCCATAAGAGGTATTTTTTCCCTTCTTTTTTATTCAAGTAGCTTAAGTTTGTTTCAGCAATATAATAATAGGCCATCAGCGTTGTAAAGGCGAAAAACAACAAAGAGATTGCTACGAAACCGCTCCCTATAGAAGGGAGATGCGCGCTAACTGCTAGTTGCGTGTATTCTGGACCAATTAATGCACCCGGTACATTTTCTACAATATAGCCACCTTCGGGATCGAGCACATTATATTGATTGGTAAACAGAATCATCAGTGCAGTAGCTGTACAAATAAACAAAGTATCAACATAAACTGAAAATGCTTGAACTAGTCCCTGCTTTGCTGGGTGACTGACTTCAGCCGCTGCCGCTGCATGGGGAGCAGTCCCTTGGCCAGCTTCATTTGAATAAATTCCTCTTTTTATGCCCCAGGCGATGGCCATTCCGAAAACTCCGCCAAACATAGGCTCTAGTGAAAATGCTGATTTGAATATTAAAGAAAAAATAGCAGGGACTTCAGATATGTTGATGCCGATGATAATGACTGCCATCAAAATATAGGCGGCTGCCATAAAAGGGACAACTATTTCAGCTACTTTTCCAATTCTTTTAACTCCTCCAATTATGATTAATCCTAATAGTATAGTGATAACAGCTCCGGTAATTTCAACAGGGATGTCGAACGCATTTTTTACACTTACCGCAATGCTGTTGCTTTGCACACCCGGTAAGAATAATGCTGTACTCAAAAGAGTGGCTATAGCAAATAAAATAGCATACCATTTAATTCCTAAGCCTTTTTCGATATAAAAAGCTGGTCCACCCCGATATTGACCATCCTTGGTTGTCTTATAAATCTGTCCTAAAGTGGCCTCGATAAATGCGGAAGAAGCGCCTAGAAATGCAATTGTCCACATCCAGAAAACTGCACCAGGCCCACCCATAGCAATGGCTGTAGCTACCCCTGCGATGTTACCCGTGCCGACTCTTCCCGATACCGCAATAGAGAAAGCTTGAAAGGAAGAAACTCCTTTTTGAGAAGAAGCTCCATGCCGGAGCAAACGAATCATTTCTTTTATATAGCGTACTTGTAGAAAGCGAGTGACTGTCGAAAAGTAAATTCCTGCCCCAGCGCAGAGTATTATTAACGCGTTGCTCCAAATGATTTCGTTAGCGAGAGTAACAATTTTTTCCATATTAATTCTTTATCGTGAATTGGAGTCAAATTAACTCCAGTTTTAAATTATTAAGATATTTTTAAAATAAGATTGTAAAGAAAGCAAAAATTGGTCAGAGAAGTGCAATAATATGGGCAAAAAATGAATCGGTTAAGTCGGTATCATTTAAAAAAGTTAGGGCAAAAAAAATCCTATCCACCAGCAACGATGAATAGGACTAAGTTTTGTACTTTTATTTAGTTATTTATTTATCCACGATTGAAATAATCCTTCTTCAAGGTTTGGTTTTTCTTCTTCGGTAGAGGAAGTTTTCGCTTTGTCGGTTTCGGACAAGCCTTCAATGGTTATTTTCAAAGTCCTCGCTAGTTCAGCAATTAATCCTAAATGCTTTTCTTGAACATTTTTAAGTAATAGCTCCATAATCTTGTTGTTTCTTTTGTTGTTCTTTACAAATTTACGAAATTTTTAAGAATTAAATATATTTTATGATTCTATTTGAAAAACCAAACATCTAATAAGAAAAATACCGCGAAAATTAAGGATGCAATTCCATTAGTAGTCATAAAAGCGCGATCCACCTTGCTCAAGTCACTGGGACTGACGATGATATGCTGGTAAATTAATAAGGAAATGTAAAAAAGAACCCCTATTAAATATAACCATCCGAAAGACACGAAGTACAAGGGAAGGATGACGAAAAGCGCGGAAAGGATATGAAAGAACTTCGATAAGAGTAAAGCATTTTTAGTTCCTAAAAGCGTGGGAACGGATTTTAATTTATGATCTCTATCAAACTCTTCATCTTGTAACGCGTAGATAATGTCAAATCCACTGACCCAAAAAATAACAGCAAGCGAATAAAGTACGGGTAAGATATTGAATTCTCCAGTTATTGTTAAATATGCTCCTAAAGGGGCTAGGCCCAGACCTAAGCCTAAAACTAGATGACATAGAGCGGTGAAACGCTTGGTATAGCTATAGCCTAAAACTACAAATAAGGCGACGGGAGAAAGATAAAAACATAACGTATTTATGAAATATGCCGTGGTAATAAACAAAATGCTGTTTATTATCGTGAAGTTAAGTGCTTTTTTCGCACTTATTCTTCCGGCTGGAATATCTCGAACGGCTGTCCTGGGGTTAAGCGCATCAATATCACGATCTAAATATCTATTAAACGCCATTGCCGCATTTCTGGCGAAAACCATACAACCCAGCATAGCAATTAGTTTTAGCCAGCTAAATTCATGTGCGGTAGTTGTTATAGCTAAAAAGAATCCAATAAAGGCGAAGGGAAGGGCAAAAATACTATGTGCGAAAAGAACCAAGGAAAAATACTTCTTCATATTTAGTCGTTGCTTTTTTGCTTTATTTATTCAGTACGGTTAGCGATATCGTCATTCGTTTGATCGTTACCTATATTTTGTTCTTGTGGATAAGTTATTTCTGTAGGCCTATCGTACGATTTTGTTGAATCATAATAGGATGAATCATCATCTTTAGAATCGTCACTTTTCAGAGTGAAAGTCGGCTTTTCTATTAAACTAGGTTTCTCAAAGCTTCTGTTAATACCTTCAATGACCGATAAAACCTCGTCGCAACCCAGTTGTGTTTCTGAAGAAGTCAGGTAGGCGGAAGGAACCTCCTCAAACCAAGTAGACAGTTTCTTTTTGAATTTTGCGATGTTTTGATCAGATTTTACGTGTGATTGTTTATCTGCTTTTGTAAAAAGCAGTAAAAAAGGAATGCTGTTTTCTCCTAGCCAGCAACAAAAGTCAGTGTCGATTTTTTGAGGCTCATGTCGGCTATCGATTAACACAAACACACATTGTAAGTTTTCTCGATCTCGTAGGTATTTTCTTATAAATCTTTCCCACTCTGTTCGATTACTTTTAGAACTCTTGGCATAACCGTAACCTGGTAGATCTACCAAATACCAATCGTTATTAATGAGAAAGTGATTGATCAACTGTGTCTTTCCAGGACTTTGCGAGGTTTTAGCTAATCCTTTTTTATTAACGATTGCGTTGATTAAAGAGGATTTGCCGACATTCGATCGACCAATAAAAGCATACTCAGGAAGATCCGGTTCCGGTAACTTATCAACTCTTGTATTACTACAAATAAATTCTGCACTTTTAACGATCATTCTGCAAAGTTAGGATTAAATTTTTTGAAAACATTCTTTCATAAAGAATCAAGCTTCTGAAAATTAAACTAGAGTAAGGTAAAATTGTATCTTTGCAAATCACTATGTCAAAAACAGTCACACCTTATAAAGAATCTACTACTGGCAAAAAGCAGCAAGTAGCAAATATGTTTGATAATATTTCAGGCACCTATGATTTTCTAAATCATTTCCTTTCCTTGGGTATTGATGTAATTTGGCGAAAAAAAGCCATTAAGTCGCTATTGTCATTAAATCCTAAATTGATATTGGATGTAGCTACGGGTACTGGCGATTTTGCTTTCGAATCGTTGAAGATTCTTAATCCTGATAAGATTATTGGTGTGGATATATCACAAGGGATGTTGGATGTAGCGAAAGAAAAGATTGCCAAGCGGAAATTAGAGGATAAGATTGAGGTGCAATTAGGTGATTCCGAAGGATTGACTTTCGAGGATCATAGCTTTGATGCGGTTACCGTCGCCTTTGGAGTTCGTAATTTTGAGAATTTGCAAAAAGGGTTGGATGATATTTTTCGTGTCTTGAAACCAGGAGGGAAGGCGGTCGTTTTAGAGTTTTCGAACCCTAAGCGGTTTCCTGTTAGGCAGCTTTATAATTTTTATTTTAATTCAATAACTCCTCTATTTGGTAAGTTGTTTTCTAAAGATAAGAGTGCTTATAAATATCTGCCGGAATCTGTAGCGCATTTTCCCGATGAACAAGCTTTTGTTGCCTTGTTAAAGAAATCTGGGTTTAACGATGTGGTATCCAGGCCTCAGACTTTCGGAATATGCACCATTTATATTGCCAGTAAGATTTAATAAATGAAAGGACCTTTACTGATTTTTTTGTTATGTTTTTTTAGTTTACCTAGCCTTGCCCAGCAACGTTGGGGTGGAGGAGTAGACTATGAAAAAATTCATTTTGGATTTTCGTTTCATTACGTTGCTTCGTCTTTTAAGGTTTTCAAAGCGGATAATTGGCAAGATCCTTACCCCGCTGATCTAAGCGTTCGAGGGGCTCTTAGTGAAATCACATCTCCTCTTGAGTATGGACTAGGGTTGGGTTTACTTTCAGATTTGAGCTTAGGAGAAAATAGCAATCTGCGTTTTAATCCTACGATTGTATTTGCAGGAAACTCTATTAATTATTCTTATTCGAATCCTGTCAATGTAATTTCAGGTGATGACGAGATTTTCTCAAAAAGAGTGAGAGCCTCTTTGCTCGAATTGCCTTTAACGTTCAAATTCAAGTCTGATCGTCGTGAGAATTATAGAGTATATTTGCTTGGAGGTGGGAAATATTCCCGAAATATAATACCTAAAAAAAGAATTGACGATAGTGACTCGCTACCTAAAGAGAAACTAGTAAAGCTAAAACCCGACTTTCTCTCCTATGAATTTGGTTTGGGAGTTGATATATACTTTGAATACTTTAAAATGTCACCCGAAGTAAAGTGGTCGCAAAGTATTGGTAATGTGTTGAATAGTTCCGGTGTGAACGCATTTAATACACCCATAGATAAATTGCTTTTGCGTAGTGTCCAATTTAGTTTGATCTTTGAGTAGGTATAAAACATATTGAAATGGGTAAAATTGCATTGATAACGGGAGCGAGTTCAGGAATCGGGAAAGCTTGTGCAGAAGTTTTTGCAAGGGAAGGTTTTGATCTTATTCTTACGGCTAGAAGGTTAGAGAATTTGGAGATTTTGGCAGCAGAGCTAAAAGGCGCGTTTAACGTTAACATAAAAACGATCCAAATGGATGTTCAGAGTAGGGAGGATGTTCAGAAAGGGTGGGGAGGGCTATCGGAAGAATGGCAAGAAGTCGATATTTTGATTAATAACGCTGGATTAAGTCAAGGTTTAGACCCGATTTTTTCGGGCGATCTGGAAGACTGGGATCGAATGATTGATACCAATATAAAAGGGTTGCTTTATGTAAGTCGTATCGTTCTTCCACAAATGAAAGAACGCAAATCGGGCCATGTCATTAATATAGGTTCGATCGCTGGGAAGGAAGTTTACCCAAACGGTAACGTATATTGTGCGACCAAGCATGCTGTTGATGCACTTAATAAAGCGATGCGTATTGACCTGCTTCCTTACGGAGTAAAGGTGTCTGCTTTGCACCCGGGTGCGGTTGAAACAGAGTTTTCAATTGTTCGGTTTAAAGGAGATGAGCAAAGAGCAGACAAGGTTTACGAAGGCTTTGAACCCTTATATGCACAAGATATTGCTGAAGCTGCATGGTTTGTAATATCTCGTCCTGCCCATGTGAATATCAATGAAATGCTTATCATGCCTACAGCGCAGGCGAACGGGACATTGATTCACAAACAATAGCACTGATAAATTGTCATTAATTAAAAATCCGTTTCAAATCGGTATGTGTATATAAAATAAATAAAATGTCGTTACAGGAAAAAATTGACCAAGATATAAAAGAAGCAATGTTAGCTAAAGATAGCGTTCGCCTGAGAGGACTAAGAGCAATTAAATCTGCAGTTTTGTTAGCGAAGACAGAGAAAGGGAATGCGGAGCTTACTGAAGATATTGAAATTAGACTTTTACAAAGATTGGTAAAGCAACGAAAGGAGTCTGTAGATATATATCAGCAGCAGAACCGGCCCGATTTATTAGCTATAGAGAAGGAAGAGCTCGAGGTTATCGAAAAATATTTACCTGCTCAGCTCAATCGTGAAGAGATCGAATCGAAAATTAGAGAAATATTTTCTCAGAATGGATTGACTGGAATGAAAGATATGGGCAAAGCGATGGGTTTAGTTAATGCCGCTTTAGCGGGCAAAGCAGATGGGAAAACAATATCAGAAATAGTGAAATCACTTTTAGCACGTTAAATTTATTCTTTATACAAAAATAAAAAATGCTACATTTAGTGAAAATATATTACAATTTTAAGAACTCATGAATCTAACCATAAAGGAAGAAAAAGGATTTAAATACATTGAAGAAGGTGAAGGGGAAGTATTGATACTCCTACATGGATTGATGGGTGCTTTGAGCAATTGGGAAAAAGTTGTTAGTAGATTTAAGTCTCAATACAAGGTAATTATACCCATGTTACCGATCTACGAGATGCCAATTATCACCACCGGAGTAAAAAGTCTTTCCATTTTTTTGGCAAAATTCGTTAAATTCAAAGGATTAAATGATTTTGTATTAATTGGCAATTCTTTAGGCGGCCATGTCGCCTTGATGTATGCCTTAAAGCATCAAGAAAAGGTGAAAGCCTTGGTGTTAGCAGGGAGTTCAGGCCTTTATGAGAATTCCTTTGGCGGCTCGTTTCCTAAACGAGAGAATTATGAATACATAAGAGAGAAAGTTGCTTTTACATTTTACGATCCCGTAACTGCAACAGCCGAGCTTGTGGATGAGGTATTTGATACGGTAAATAATCGTGAAAAAGTAATTCGTATTTTAGCAATGGCGAAATCTGCAATCCGCCATAATATGGCGAAAGATTTACCTAAAATAACAATACCGTCTTGCATTATTTGGGGAAAAAACGATAAAGTGACTCCCCCCCGTGTAGCAGAACAATTCCATGAGCTTTTGCCAAATTCTGAATTACATTGGGTAGATAAATGTGGTCACGCACCAATGATGGAGCAACCCGAAGATTTTAATGTTCTTCTATCGCATTTTTTAAATAAATTAAATTAAACTTTAGGCATAATCCGTTGTTTAAATAGAAAAAGAGAAAATGATCGCAGGAGAGATAATTTCAGAAGATATTTATCCAGTAAAGCCCTCAGATAAACTTAGAACAGCACTGGATAGAATGCATGAAAACCATGTTGGTCAATTACCTGTGGTCAAGAGCAATCAATTGTTAGGACTTTTAAATGAGGATGACATTGTTGCCATGAAACCTGATAAGGAGTTGGTCAAGTCTGTAGAATATGGACATGAGTTGCTATTCGCTTATGAAAATCAGCATATTTATGATGTTATTCGTCTTTTTGACGTTCACCAAGTGGATATCCTTCCGGTACTTACTGAGAAGTATTGTTATGTAGGTGCCATTACCCTAAGAGGTATAGTGGATAATATGATATTGCTTACCGGGTCGGGAGAAATAGGTGGAATAATAGTATTGGAAATTAACAATCGTGATAACGCTTTATCCCATATTGCTCAAATCGTCGAATCTGATAATGCTCAAATTATGAGTTCGTATGTTCGCACTTTTCCTGACTCAACTCGGATGGAAATAACGCTCAAGTTAAACCGTACCGATATTTCGTCTATTATCGCATCTTTTTTGAGGTATGATTATATTATAAAAGCGACTTTTAATGATGCTAAGATTTATGACTCTTCGCAAGATCGTTATGATCAATTGATGAATTATCTGAATATGTAATACGAGCGTATTTGCTTTTTCCAAATAAAACATGTGTAAATGAGAATTGCCATTTATGGACGAGAATTCCAACCAACAGTCAGTAACTATGTAATTCAATTATTTGAGTTACTTGCAGATAGGAAAGTAGAAATATGGGTCAATGAGAAGTTTAAACTATTTTTAAATCAAAATTACCATATTGCCCAAGACTGCCATGCCTATACCTCACATAAGGATCTTCCGTCAAATATCAAGTTTATGTTAAGTTTGGGTGGAGATGGAACCATGCTTGCAGCTGTTTCGATACTTCGCGACTCCAATATACCGATAACGGGCATTAACCTAGGTCGTTTGGGTTTTTTAGCAAGTATCAATAAAGATAATATTGAAGAAGCTTTAGAAAGTTTACTGAGCGATGAATACACCATAGAGAAAAGAACCTTATTAGCTGTTAAAGCTGAAAACTCTATCTTATTTAATGGTGATAGCTTTGCCTTGAATGACATCACACTTATAAAAAGAGACACTTCGGCAATGATTACATTGAATGTCTTTTTAAATGGTCAGTTATTAAATGAATACTGGGCAGACGGTTTAATTATTGCTACTCCCACAGGCTCTACTGCTTACTCCCTAAGTTGCGGTGGACCAATCATCTCACCAGGATCCGGTAATTTTGTGATCACGCCAATTTCGCCGCATAATCTTAATGTACGGCCATTGGTGATTTCTGATGAGGATGTACTGGATATTGAAATAGAAAGTCGTGGAGATCGATTTTTGCTTTCCTGCGATTCAAGGACTGCTGATATTGATACCAGTGAGAAAATTATAATTTCTAAGGCAGATTTTTGTATTAACCTCATTCGATTAAAACATGAAAGCTTCTTTTCAACCCTACGAGAAAAATTATTATGGGGATTAGATACTAGAAACTATTAATTCTATCGACTATTGACTAATTATTTTATCTTTGCCTTTGTAAAATATGAAGTTAGTTTTTAGAAGTATTATTCCTTTGCTTTTGCTTTTTGTTTTGATTCCTTCATTATCTAAGGCTCAGGAATGGGAATACGGCATTGCTTTGGGAACTTCAGGATATATGGGCGAATACAATCAAGATAAAATTTTTAAATTTAATTCAGTTGCCGGGTCAATAGGAGCAAAGTATAACTTTAATCCAACTTGGGGAATGAGGGGTGGGTTGTCTTTGATCGGCCTAAATGGTAAAGCAAATTATGATGCAGATAGAGCCTTTGAAAATAAAACCTTGTTTGAAATTGCCGTTTTACCCGAATTCAACTTCTTCAAATTTGAACCTAATAAGAACAAAAACTCGTATACGCCTTATGTATTTGCAGGAATAGGGGGGCGTTTAGATGGTATGAGTTCAAAAAAAATACTGAAAAGAGCTGTTGTACCTTTCGGTGCAGGTTTTAAATATAATTTACGGGGTGCATTATCGTTAAATATGGAGTTGGCCTATCGACTAACAGCTGACGATAAATTGGATGACTATGCCAGTGGGTTGCCCATAAATGTCGATCCCAATAAAAGCAATATCTTCGATAAGATTAACAACACAGATTCATACATGACCTTCCAAATAGGACTAACATATACATTTTTCAAACAGGGGTGCCCCACATGGTAAAAAAGCAATGGAATTAAAAGATCAAATCGATTCCGGGAATCTTCCCCAGCATATTGCCATTATCATGGACGGTAATGGCCGTTGGGCAAAGGAAAAAGGGAAGCTTCGTGTTTTCGGCCATCATCATGGGGTAGAGTCGGTACGTCAAGTAGTAGAAGCTGCTGTAGAAATCGGCATTCCTTACCTAACCCTGTATGCGTTTTCTTCTGAAAATTGGAATCGACCCAAATTTGAAGTAGCCGCTTTAATGGAAATTTTAGTTTCGTCAATTAATAAGGAGACTAAAACATTAATGAAGAATGGTGTTAGGCTAACCGCTATTGGCAACCTTGAGCAATTACCTGAGCCTTGTTTCAAACAATTGCAAAAGGCGATTACGAAAACTGCTCAGAATACAGCCTGCACGCTGGTACTGGCATTGAGTTATAGTTCTAAACATGAGATTGTTGAGGCGGCTCGTTCTCTAGCCACAAAAGTAAAGCTTGGAGAAATGTATATTGAAGACATCAATGAAGAAGTTTTTTCAAAAGCATTGTATACAAAAGATATACCCGATCCGGAACTTATGATTAGAACGAGTGGAGAATTACGCATTAGCAATTTTCTACTTTGGCAGTTGGCTTATACGGAATTGTATTTTACCGAAAAAATGTGGCCGGATTTTAATAAAGAGGAGTTCTATGCGGCTATTGTAGAATATCAGAGGCGAGAAAGACGCTTTGGGAAAATAAGTGAGCAAATTATAAAAAAATAAAGACCTTGTTTTTTATGATTGCTTCAGTTTTTATGGATAAAAAATTACTTTAACAAAATTTAACAACTGTTTCCGCTACTTTAGCAGCGTTATTATAGATCAATGAAGAGACTACTTTATATACTTTGTTTTGTGTTATTGGGAAGTACTTATTCCTTAGCTCAAATTCGACTAAACAATGCAGGTGTTGGCAATACTACATTAAGACAACAGTCTGATGATATTAGCTATTTGCAGCCTAAAGAATATATTATTGGAGGTGTAAGTGTCACTGGGACTGAGTTTTTGGAGAAGGACGTCCTAATTACTATTTCAAAGCTTAATGTAGGCTACAAAATCACGATACCAGGAGAAGAAACAGCCAATGCAATAAAGAACCTGTGGGCACAGGGTTTATTTGATGATGTTTCTTTAAAGGTTGCTTCCATCGAGGACGAAACGATTTTTTTAGAAATTGCTGTTGTGGAGCGTCCCCGACTGACTAGGATTGATGTAAAAGGCCTTTCAAAAACCCAAACTGAAGATATTCGAAAAAAACTTAATGAAAATTCTGGCAAGATCCTTAATGAGAATCTTTTTAATACCACTAGGGGTACAATAGAAAGATATTTAGCTAGTAAAGGTTATCTTTATCCTGATATTACCATGAAAGCAGTTGATGACTCCATTTTGGTAAATAATCAAATTTTAGAGGTAGAAGTTGACCGTAATAGTAAGGTTCGGGTGAGAAATATTAACTTTTCTGGAAATGAAGAGTTCTCAAATAGAAAGTTGCAAAAGTTTCTTAAAAAGATCAAGCCGCGCGCTTGGTGGAATATCTTTCCAGGAAAATTTAGTGATGAGAAGTATGATGAAGCTAAATCGAATCTAATTGCAAAAATGCACGATAATGGTTATCGAGATGCCGAAGTAGTTTCTGATACTGTATTGAAAGTAAACGCTAAAAGTGTTGATGTAGATATCAAAGTTTATGAAGGGCCACAATACTACTTTGGAAACATTTCGTGGTCGGGAAATGCAAAATACTCAGATACGGTATTGAATACCATTTTTGGAATAAAAAAGGGTGATGTTTTTAGTGAAGAGAAATTATATAAAAAGTTATCTGGAAGTCCTTCTGGCGCAGACGTTTCCTCTTTGTATCTTAATGATGGTTATTTGACCTTTAATATTGATCCTGTACAAACACGGGTATACGGAGATACAATAGACCTAGAATTAAGAATGTTTGAAGGGCCACAATATACTATTAGTGATGTGTCTGTTCAAGGAAACGACGTAACGAATGATCGGGTGATATTAAGGGAGATTGCCACAAAGCCTGGTCAGAAGTTTTCGAAAGAGCAGGTAATGCGGACTATTCGTGAGATCGCTCAATTAGGGAATTTTGATGAAACAAAAACGGAACCTATTCCTATTCCTAATCCATCGGATGGAACGGTAGATTTGGTATACAAGGTTGTTGAAAAGCCTTCCGATCAAATCGAACTTTCAGGAGGTTTTGGTGGTGGAAGAATTATTGGAACGCTAGGCTTGACGTTTAATAACTTTTCGACTAAGAATTTTTGGGATAAGAAAGCTTGGCGACCACTTCCTCGTGGAGATGGTCAGAAATTGAGTTTGAGAGGCCAGACCAGTGGCAGTGAATATCAGTCTTACAGCTTTTCGTTTTCAGAACCTTGGTTTGGCGGTAAGAAGCCAGTTTATTTTGGTGTGAGTGCCTATACTTCTGGCCAAACTTATGGAGGGAGAGACTGGTTTTCCGGACGGCGAAATAGCGTAGCCGATGAAGATCTTCAAAAAATCAGGATGAATGGGGTTACGGTTTCATTAGGTAAGCGACTACAATGGCCTGATAACTGGTTCCGCGTGAATTATTCGTTGAATTTTCAACAATATAAGCTTCAAAACTGGAATGGCTTTTTATTCCCAACGGGAACATCTTATAACATTAATTTAACACAAGAAATTAGTCGTAACTCTGTGGATTATCCTATTTTCCCAACTTCAGGAGTCCATTTGCGATTTACCATGCAGCTAACGCCACCATATTCCTTATTTAATAATATTAATTATTTAACTTCATCGGATAAAGATCGTTATCGGTGGACAGAATATCATAAATGGAAATTTGATTCTCAATGGTATCAGCAAATTGTTGGTAAGCTAGTGTTAAAGACACAAGCGCAATTTGGTTTTTTAAGTGGTTATAGTAGTGTAACGGGCGTACCTGCTTTCGAACGGTTTAAGCTGGGTGGGGATGGAATGCAAGGATATGAATTCCTTCAAGGATCAGAAATTATAGCTATGCGTGGTTATGCGAATGGTTATGTGGTTCCAGATGGAGGAGATCAGATGGGACAAAACATAGCTCGTAACTCTGGTAGTCCAATTTATACAAAATATCAAATGGAGCTTCGTTATCCGATCATGACAGGTGACCAAGCAACCGTGTTTGGTTTAGCATTTGCAGAAGCAGGTAATACTTGGAATGATTTTAGTAGCTTTAACCCGTTTAAAGTGAAACGATCGATCGGTATAGGTGCACGTGTTTACCTTCCGATTTTTGGAATGTTAGGAATCGACTATGGTCATGCTTTTGATCCGATACCCGGAGTTCAGGGGGATGCTTGGCGTCAAAACTTCACCTTTAGTATATCACAACAATTAGGTGGATTTTAATTCGTAATAACCAATTTTATATATTGGAATTACTTTTGCTTTAACATTTTGAGGATTTTATAGTCTAAGAAATATATAATATAAATAGGAGATGACATTATGAAAATCAGGCACATTATTTTAGCGTTTACATTGGTTTTAATCTCAAGTGCAAATACATTTGCACAGCGTTTTGCCTACGTAAACAGTGAATACATATTGGAACATATTCCTGAATATGTCTCAGCTCAAAAGCAACTGGACGCGTTGTCTATCCAGTGGCAAGAGGAAGTGGATAATCGTTTTGAGGAGATAGAAAAGCTATATCAGGCTTATCAACAAGATCAGGTTGTTCTAAATGAGAACTTGAGAAGACAAAGGGAAGATGAGATCGTTAACAAAGAAAAGGAGGTTAAAGATTATCAGCGTGAGAAGTTTGGCTTCGAAGGTGATTTATATAAAGAACGTGTACGTTTAATTGGGCCAATCCAAGAGCGTGTTTCTAAGGCAATTCAGGAAATAGCAGAAGCCCAGAACTTAGATGTTATTTTAGATAAAAACAGTGAAGTAATGATGCTATATGCTAATCCTCGCTTGGATAAAAGTGATGAGGTAATCACTCGCTTAGGCTATAAGCCAGGTGCAACAAGATAATAACCAATAAGCAAAAAACAAGAATAATTTTAAACCAAACCGAACAAAAAGAAAAAATGAAAAATTTATTGAAAAGCTTTGTAATAATAGCCCTACTTATGTCCGCGGGAACAGTGATGGCGCAACAAAAAATTGGCCACATTAACTCGGGTGCTCTTTTGCAGTCTATGCCGGAAGTAAAAACCGCAGATGAAGCTTTCGAAGCTTTCCGTGTAAGTAAAATAGGGGAGTTAGAGGCGATGGAAAAGGAGCGTCAAGCAAAGATTGTTACTTATCAAGACAAGTATAAAACTCTTTCTGAAGCGAATAAAGAAACACTCGGACAAGAATTAGAAATACTTGGTCAAGATATACAAACAATGGGCGAGCGTATTGGCGAGTTGGATCAAAGAGCGCAGGAAGAACTTGCAAAAAAGCGTGAAGAGCTATACCAGCCGATTTTAGCTAAAGCTGAAACTGCGGTTCAGGCGGTAGCTAAAGCAGAAGGGTTTTCTTACGTATTCGATACCCAGAATCAGGCATTGGTTTATTTTGAAGGAGGGATAGATATTACACCTCTAGTAAAAACAAAGCTGGGGATCAAATAAGAAGTTAATTTCATAAGCTTATAAAGCGGGATGTAGATGATGCATTCCGCTTTTTATTTTTCGTGTTCAGGCATCATTACAATCAGAAATTAGTACATATAAAATCCGATGTAACGGGCTTATAGACACCAGCGAAGACCAATTTTAGTTCGCGAAATCATGTTGGAATATCATTTGGAGTCACTTCCATTACCGATCAAAAACAATTATTCTGATTAAAATACTTTTAATGGAGTTATTAAATCATTAAATTTGCATCTTATTCTCAACTATGAGTGATTCAATAAAACACGAATGCGGAATCGCATTCATCCGCCTTTTAAAACCTCTTTCCTATTATCAAGAAAAATACGGCACAGCATTATATGGCCTGAATAAGTTGTATTTGTTAATGGAAAAACAGCATAATCGTGGTCAAGATGGCGCAGGCATGGCGACTATTAAGCTTAATGTAAAGCCTGGAAATAGGTACATCAGTCGGTACCGTTCAATGGAGAAAAACGCTGTGGCCGATATTTTTGAATATGTTCAAAAGAAGTTTGCTGCCGTTCAAAAGGAAAATCCGGATAAATTTCTCGACAGTAATTGGTTGAAGGACAACATGAGTTTCACCGGTGAGGTATTATTAGGACACCTACGTTATGGTACACATGGCAAAAATAGTATAGAAAATTGTCATCCATTTCTTCGACAAAACAATTGGATGAGCCGGAATTTGGTGATTGCTGGAAACTTCAATATGACGAATGTTGATGAGTTGCTTGAGCAGCTTTTTGATTTAGGTCAGCATCCAAAGGAGCGTACAGATACGGTAACCGTATTGGAGAAAATTGGCCACTTTTTGGATACTGAGAACGAAGAGCTTTTTGATCGCTTTAAATCCGATGGCTACAACAATGTAGAAATAAGTGGACAAATAGCTAAGCACCTACGTGTAGCCCATATCTTGCGGCGATCTGCAAAGACATGGGACGGTGGATATACAATTTCCGGTGTATTTGGCCATGGCGATGCTTTTGTGATGCGTGATCCCGCTGGGATTCGCCCTGCATATTATTATCAAGATGAAGAGGTGCTGGTAGCGGCCTCCGAGCGTCCAGCTATTCAAACGGCATTTAATGTGCCTTTCGAAAGCATTCGGGAAGTCCAACCTGGTCATGCACTTATTGTGAAACAAGATGGTGCTATTTCCGAAGAAATGTTTATGGAGCCTGTTGAGAAGAAAGCTTGTTCGTTTGAACGAATCTACTTTTCGAGAGGTAGTGATGCTGAAATTTATAAGGAAAGAAAGCGATTAGGAGATTTATTGGTTAAGCCTGTACTTGATGCAGTTAATTGCGATATTGCTAATACAGTGTTCGCTTATATTCCAAATACTGCCGAAGTTGCTTTTTATGGAATGCAGGAAGGGGTAAACAAATATGTTCGAGATCTCCAAAAAGAAACGCTTTTACATCGTGCTGATAAGATTGGAGATGAGGAGATGAACCGAATGTTAAGCATTAGTCCTCGTTTTGAGAAGTTAGCGATCAAAGATGCAAAACTCCGTACATTCATTACTCAGGATGCGGACCGCCAAGATATGGTCGCACATGTGTATGACACTACTTATGGAGTAATCACTCCCTATGAAGATACGTTGATCATAATGGATGATTCGATCGTTAGAGGTACCACATTAAAGGAAAGTATCTTAACGATATTAGATCGTCTTCATCCAAAGAAGATTATAATTGTGTCTTCTGCTCCCCAAATACGTTATCCGGATTGTTATGGAATCGATATGTCGAAAATGGGTGAATTTGTAGCTTTTGAAGCAGCTATTTCTTTGCTGAAAAAGAGAGGGATGGACAGTTTAATAGACGAGGTTTATCAAAGATGTGTAGATTCATTGAGGATTTCCAAATCCGATAATATTAATGAGGTTAAGGCGATTTATGAGCCGTTTACTTATGAGGAGATCTCTGATGAAATAGCGAATATCATTACACCGGATAATATGGAAACTGAGGTTTCCGTTATTTATCAGACACTTGAGGATTTGCATATCGCTTGTCCAAAGAATAAAGGTGACTGGTATTTCTCTGGAGACTATCCTACAGCTGGCGGGAATAGAGTTGTTAACCGTGCCTATATGAATTGGGTTGAAGGTAAAAATGTAAGAGCTTATTTTACGGCATAATCTTCTGGTTGGTTACTTGTATGCTGTTCATTACTTTTTTTGCCGAAAAAACACCCATGATTGCTTAAATAACAAACACAAACCGCAATGAGAATGTTGTGTGCGAAAAAAGTTATTGTAATGGAAAC